>OFET01000007.1_pt1 | contig 464702 bp, 406 predicted proteins | sample 1521211 | NCBI WGS metagenome assembly OFET01 (sample SAMN03766358, study PRJEB24113) | microbial mat metagenome | isolation source: enrichment culture HLUCC-A from microbial mat sample contains cyanobacterium... | reverse complement strand
ATGCGGTTGGCGATGGCCGTATTATCGCTGATTTCGAGACTTATTCAGAGTCTCCTAAGCTAGTTATAAAAGGTAATTAAATGAATAAAGGGTTAATTGTAAAAAAAAGTAGCTTGGAAGGGGTGATAGAAGTCTCCGGGGCTAAAAACAGCGTATTAAAACTTTTGACAGCTTCAATATTATCTGATGATAAGATAATATTGAATAACTATCCAAGTTCCTTGCTGGATGCAAGGATACACATTGGTATGCTGGAAAAGTTAGGAAAGAGTTGCAAGCTGCTTGATGCTACAACTGTCACCATCGAGGGAGCTAATCGACTTTCAAATAGACTGGAATGGGATGATCGATCGATTAGGAACACTTTGCTTATCTTGGGCGCATTAACTGCACGAACCGGTGCTGGTGCTGTTCCCCTTCCTGGTGGCTGCCAGTTAGGTGATCGGACTTTTGATCTGCATGAGATGGTATTGCGATCGATGGGAGCCGAAATATGGCAGGAAGGTAATATGCTCTGTGCTAAAGCCCCGAGTGGGGGATTATTGGGCGCGGAGATACACTTGCCGATCCGGTCAACTGGCGCAACCGAAAATGCTATTATTTCTGGCTCACTAGCCAAAGGCACTACTCGCATCTGGAACCCGCATATTCGACCTGAAATTATCGATCTGATCAATTTCCTTCAGACAATGGGCGCAAAAATACGCATGTTTGGTCAAGAGCATATTGAGGTGACAGGTGTGGAGGGCCTTCATGGAACTCGCTACACCGTGATGCCTGATAATATGGAGGCAATCACTTGGCTTGTTGCGTCAGTTATGACAGGTGGGGATTTAGAAATTAAGAATTTCCCCTATGCCGACCTAGAGGTGGCGATGATCCATTTGCGTGAGAGTGGTGCAAAGTTTTACAGAGGCGAGGGTAGTTTGATTGTTCGTGGGGGCCGCTGTTACCCACTGGAGATAAGCACTGGTCCTCACCCAGGGATCAACTCCGATGTTCAGCCTATATTGGCAGCGTATGCCGCTTGTGCCCAAGGCGAGTCTCGAATCATAGATCTTCGGTTTCCAGGGCGTTACGGATACGCAGAAGAAATGGCTAAAATGGGGTTGGGGTATGAGATCAAGGGTAATCTTCTGAAGGTCCATGGCAATCAGGGAAGCATTATAGGGGCACACGTTAAAGCATTAGATTTACGCGCTGGCGCCGCTCTGGCTTTGTGCGGTCTTGTTGCTGAAGGTGAGACCGTGATCGAAGATGCTTGGCAAATAGCCAGAGGCTATGCAGACTTTGATAAAAAGCTTAAATCTTTAGGTGCTGATATAAAATGGATGGGTTAACAGGTGGCGATATTGCTCAACTTCAAGAAATATCACCAGGAGGGGTAATTTGCAATATATCGCTTGCAGAAATTAGCCAGTGGCAAATTGGCGGTATAGCAGATCTTTTAATCCAGCCAACCAGCCAGGCAGAAATCATTGAATTGCTCCAATGGTTTTATAATAGAGATATTAAGCCAGTTATCATAGGCCTGACCAGCAACCTTCTTTTTTCAGATGAAGGAATCAGAGTACCCATAATACAGGTAGGCACGAACCTGAATGCTATCCAAATAATGGGTACAGAAGTTGTTGCTGAAGCAGGTGTCTGGGTACCAAGTCTTGCGCGTAAGCTAATGCAGCATAGTCTTACAGGAGGCGAGCATGTTAGTGGTATTCCAGGTACGCTGGGTGGACTGATCTGTATGAACGGCGGTAGCAAACAAAAAGGAATTGCCGATAATATTGTTTGGGTTGAGAGCGTTGATCGAAGCGGCAGACTTTACCGGAGAAGTGTGGAAGACTGTGACTTTGCCTATAGAAGATCTATTTTTCAGAATAATAATGAAATCGTCGTAGGTGCCAAGCTAAAGTTTTCTCACTCAGACAGAAATGGCATACGAAGAGATATGTTGAATATTCTCCGAGATCGCCGTAAAAAATTCCCCAGAAAAAAACCTAACTGCGGCTCGGTTTTTAAAAGTAATCCAGCCATGTATTCGGAATTTGGCCCACCTGGTAAGGTTATTGAAGAGTTGGGTTTTAAAGGAATGAAAATTGGTGGCGCACAGGTTTCTGATCAGCATGCTAACTTTATTGTTAATACAGGCGAAGCTAAAGCAAAAGACGTTAAACGGCTGATAAAAAATATAAATGATGCAGTTTTTCAGAAAACTGGGTTTTATCTGGAGCGAGAGGCAATCTTTTTTGATGAGTTAGGAAAGTCTGAATAACCGTTGATTTTTGCTGATCTTGGTTTAAGTCGGCAAAAATCAAAAGTTCAGTCACTAATTACCCTTTATTTGTGTGGTTTTTGTAGATTTTCTGCCATTTTGGCGGAAAACAGGCGCACTGGCCCTGCGCCAGTAGGGATTTTTCCACCAATTAGCAGGTTGCTGAACGCGGCTAGCAAATGCAGCCGGTTATTTTTCTTTGCAAGGCCGCGATAGCGGACCCTGCCTTATTCAAAGGCCTGCTTTGTGTACCGGAAGGGATGCTCAACTTTGATGCGAACACTGGCTTTCATTTTCTCGGCGTTCAGCTTTTCGGCATCTAGCTTCTTCCGGGTACCAGGCCGTTTGGCAATGAACCAGGCGACATCTTCGCGGCGCTTATACTCATCCCGCTTTTGATTGCCAAGATACCCGGCATCGCCGAAGACTCGCTGCTCTTCTCCGTGCAGCAGTTTACCGGCGGGCACGATGTCGTGAACGGTGGTAGCGGTGGTATAAATCAGGCCCAGCGTATCGTCGACGCCAATTTGCACCTTCATACCGAAGTGCCATTCATTGCCCTTTCTGGTCTGGTGCATTTCCGGATCGCGTTTGCCGCCTTGGTTCTTGGTAGAGCTGGGACCAGAGATAATGGTAGCGTCGACGATGCTTCCTTCACGCAACATCAGGCCTTTTTTCTCCAGTTGTTTGTTCACCTCTTTAAACAGCACCTTGCCAAGACCGTGTTGCTCCAGGAGATGCCGGAAGCTAAGAATGGTGGTCACGTCCGGCAAGCGGTCCAGCTTTAGACCGGCGAAGTGGTGCATGGATTCAATCTCGTACAAAGCATCTTCCATGGCCGGATCGCCAAGGTTATAGAACAACTGAATGCTGTGAACTCGCAGGATGGCAGGCAGCGGATAGGGAGACCGGCCGTTCCGCTCCTTGGGGTAATAACGGGCTACCTTTTTCTCCAACTGCTTCCAGGGAACCAGTTTGTCCATCCGTTTGAGAAAGATCTCGCGGCGGATGATGCGTTTCTTGTTCTCTTACTCGGCTTCGGACAAGGTCATCTGATCCATGTGCCAGTGAATCCTGTGCGGTTGGTGATGGCCGTATTATCGCTGATTTTGAAGACTTATTCAGAATCTCCTTAGGTAGAGAATTCAGATGATAACTGCAGCATTTTGGCGTAACCAGGTAGAGGCGGGAGGGCCGACGCCGGTATCCCCACGGGCCTTACCGACCAAAGTGAAGCAGTGATGAAATACCGACAACTAACCCAGACTCAACGATACCAAATTTCGGCCCTGCGTGCGGCTGGCGAAAGCAAGCGACAGATCGTAGCAATACTTAGCTGCCACAACAGTACGATCAGCCGCGAGTTGCAGCGTAATAGCGTTCGCAGCTATGAACCTGAGACGGCGCAGCATAAGGCGAATATCTGGCGTAGAAACGCCTTCAAGCGCGACAAACGAGTTCAGTGGCTGACGGACTGGGTGACTGAACGGCTGAAGGGACACTGGAGCCCCGAGCAGATCGCAGCCTTTACGCGCCGCATGAACACTTCAGTGCAAATCAGTCACGAGTGGGCCTATGCCTTGACTCATCGTGATCGCCTTTTGGGTGGTCGCCTTTGGCGCTTCTGTCGACATCGGAACAATCGTGATCGCAAACGCAGAGCGAAGGAAGCGGGCCTCGGCACAACCCCGAATCGGGTCGAAATTCTGTGCCGCCCCAAAGAAACTGAAAGGTGGGTCACGCTTGGCCTCTGGCAAGGCGACACGGTGCTCCAAGGCCACAAACAATCCAGTTTGGTGGCATTGGTGGAGCGTCGGCGGCTACTTGCTCGCAGGTGGTCTAAAGCATTTTACGGCCGCGCATCTTGATCAGGCTTTTGAAGCCAATCCGAGGTCTTGTGAAAACGGCGGCACTGGAAAACGGTAGCGAGTTTGCGGAACACGAACAGGCGAACAAAGAGTTGGATCTGGCCGCCTATTTTTATGGTCCATGCTGCTCCGGTCAACGGGCATGAATAAGAACAGGAACGGCTTGCTGCGCCAGAACTACCCAAAAGGGACGAACTTTGTCAGGCTGTCTCAAACGCACATCAACCGCGTGGTTGAGCAATTGAATAACCGACCCGGAAAACGGCTGGGCTACCGGACACCGGCAGAGGTGTTTTGGGGGGGAATATACTGGGGCACTATAAATGAGCGGTGCTGTGGTTATTGGTTGAATCCACTATTGCGTTTGAGTAGCTTTCTTCCATTTTTAAAAGCGGTTTATCGAAAAGTTGAGCGTTAGTCAGGCATTAACTAAAACATTTATTATAATTTATTGTTTGCGCGAGAAAAAAGTGTCATCTAAATGAAAATATTATATGACTTTCAAGATATGAGTGGTGGAGCGCCTCGCTCTCACTTGGAGCACCTTAAAGCGATGTACAATAGTGGCCATGAAGTGGTGGCAGTCATAGGTAAAGATTCCCAACAATTATCCCACCTTGCTCCATATTTGAGGATTTTAAATGTCCCACCCTTTGATTTTAAAAATATCTTTAAAAATCTGTGGTTGGTTATGACATGGGTGAGGGTAGTAAGGCTGGAGAAGCCGGACTTGATACATTCATGCCGCCCTTCGCATTATTCATTTCTGGCAGTGGTGTCTGACATTACGGGAATTCCGCTAGTTTTTAGTCAGGCTGGCGGTAAGGTAGAGCCTCACATCATCAAGGTTGTAAAAGGGAAAGTCGCCATATGCTATTCTAAGGAAAATGTTTGCGATATGCTGGATTTAGGTTTTGATCCTAAGTCAATTTTTTTGGTTTCAAATAGAATCAAACTAAATTATAGGGGAAAAGGTTATTCTTCAATAACCGGGGACAAAATTCTTGTGTTGGGGAATATTAAGCGCCAGACAATAGGTGGGATTGTGAGCTTGCTTCAACGCATAAGCGATGCCGCGAATAAAGGAGATCGCTTTTATTTGTGTATAGCTGGAGCGGACAAATCTGAAGATGAGGAGTATTCAAAGATTCTAAACTCTTATATTTTTGATATTAACAATAAACTGGGTCGGAAATCTATTGAGTACCGCGGCTGGGTGAATGATTTTTCTAATCTTACAGAAGAATTTTCTATTTTTGTTGGTAAAGGGCGTAGTATAATTGAACCTTGTATGCTAGGAAATGTTGGATACGTAATATCGGAAAAAGGTAGATTGACAAGGATAAGAGAAGAAACGGTTGAGGATTTGTATCATTATAACTTCTCAGGGAGAGGAAATCTTCAAGATGATTCGGCCGAGTTTGACTCTTTAATAAAGGGGATTTGCAACCATCGCGAGATAATAAAAGATGCTAAAAATGTGCGTTTAACCCTCAGTCGACTTTATAATTCTGAGTATTCAGCGTGCAAGTTAGAAAAAGTATATCGTCATGCTTTTAATGAAAATGATGGTAAGTCAAGAAAAGCAAAGGCATTTTTGCGTTTATTGAATTTATATTTTCAGTTTTTTAAATTCAGAGGCAAAAGTCACTCCTTTGGTTGGTTGAGAAGGTTTTAGAAGTGGCAAAAGTCTTAACGTTATTATTTATTGTCCTTCTCCCTTTAGACCTTGTCTTCAAAGAACTTGATCTTTGGTATTTGAGTTCGAATTTTGTCGGTCTAATTCTTTTTTTATATGGTGTTTTGGCCTTAAGGTTGAGGTTAACTTCGTCTCATATTGGTTTTATATTTTTTGTCATGCTGGTCTTAATGTCGTACTTTTGGAGCAAAGAAATATCGTACTGGATAAGGTCTGTGCTTCCATTAGTTTTGTCAATAGCCTATGTATTGGTCATCCCGAGCATCGTCTTTTATAAAAACAATTTGAGGGTCGATGATTTGCTCGTGTGTTATGTTTTTTCTGTGCTGTTTGTTGCTATCTTGGCGTTCATCTATTATCTAATATATGGGAGTGTTTATGCCGGTGACAGAATGACTTTAGGCTCCCTCAACCCAACGTGGCTTGGAGCATATATATCTTTGGCAATATTAATTTGTTTTGATAGGTTAAGATCGTCTGTTAGCTTTTTGTATTTTGGGATATTAATTATTCTAAGTGCCTTTCTAGTATTAACGCAAAGTCGAACTTCTATGGGTGCGATTCTAGGGTCTCTTATCTTCTGCTTACTAATTTTCTCTGCGAGAGATCTTGTGAGATCAATAAAGACACTTCGATTACAGACTGTAAATTTTAAGTGGGTGTTTTTTGTCGGAGTAGCCTTGATTGTGTTGGTTGGATTGGTTTTGGTTATTGGTACTGAAAATCTTGGTCTAATGCGACTAAATAGTTTAATGTCGGGGGACCTCAAAGCTATGACCGCGGGGCGCAACTTACTCTTCTTCGAGTATCTTCAGATGCCCAGTGATCCATTATTGGGCTGGGGATACGGAATGACGCCTTATCAATATTGTGAGTACTATGCTTGTGATTCACATAGGATGCCGCACAACAACTACTTGCTAATCTTTAAAGAGCTGGGCGTTATCGGATCAGCTGTGTATCTCTTTTTTTCTGTACATATAATTTTTAAAGCAATATTCTGGCGCTCTCGGAGAAGTTTCTTGGTTTCATTGATTTCGGTATATCTTTTCATTATAGGGTTTGGTAACGATACTATTGGTTATAAGTATTATTGGATTGGAGTTTTGCTATATTTTATAATTTATATTGGTGGCCGTTATGAATATCATAATAGTAACACACGTTTATCCAGATAAGGCAGATGCGCAAGCCGGAATTTTTGTTCATCGTCAGGTTAAAGAGCTAGAAAGGTTAGGGCACAATGCTCAGGTAATAAGGTTGGTTCCTTCTTTTTTTCTAAGGTATAGTAAAAAAGAAAGGGACTATATTCACGAGGGTGTGAAGGTAACGTGTGTAAAGTATTTTAAGATCCCATCTAGATACTTTTATTCATTAAGCACGCTAATCGCAGGCGTTGTATGTTTGATTGATAGTCGTGTTCGTTCTATTAATAATGTAGATCTAGTTTATAGCCAGTGGTCGCTGCCAGGGGGATTTGTCGGGTTTTGTATCTCTAAGTTAAAGAGGGTAAAAAGTTTTGTTTGTGTGAGAGGTAGCGATATAAATTGTTTTTCTAAAAATGATTTTTTGGCTCGGATCATAAATAGAGCTGCATTGAGCTCATCTTCCCATGTCTTTTCCGTTAGTGAGTTACTGATGAAAGAGGCGAAGAAATGTGCAGGTCTTCGTGATGATTTAGTCAGTGTTAATTATAATGGTGTCGATTCTGAGGTTTTTTTTCCTCCATTATTAAGACCGTTCAGCACTCCTTCATTTCTCTTTGTAGGAAATTTAAAAAAAGAAAAGGGTGTTTTTGAGCTTCTGAGGCTTTTTGAGCTTATTAAAGCCTGTTTTCCGATTGCAACGCTTACTGTTGTTGGCAAAGGCGCACTTGAAAGTAAATTAAAGTCTTTTAGTGTAGAGAGGAAGCTGGATGTAAATTTCGTTGGCTCACAGAAGGCTGATAAGGTGGCGCTGTTAATGAGGGAGTGTAATTATTTTATTTTCCTCTCTAAAAGCGAGGGGTTGCCAAATGTTGTATTGGAGGCCCTGGCATCAGGCATGATCGTTTTTAGTACACCTGTGGGGGGGGTCCCTGAAGTTGTCTTCCATGGGGTGAACGGCTTTCATATCTCCGACATAGATTTAAATGCGTCTAGAGATGTAATAAAAGAGGTTCTTTTGATGTCACCTGACCACCTGTCACGTATCTCTGATAAAGCTTCCGTTACTGTGGTTGAAAAATTTAACTGGAAGAGTAATGTGCGTTATCTTACGGAGGTGTTTAACGAGTGCCAATAAAATTGTTCTCTCTTTAATTTCGTTAACAATTTTCACCGGCCGATGCGCGGTGATTTTTAATCCAGTTGCGGGGGCCACAGCAATACGCACAGCAGGATTTATCTGTATCGACAACCGATCGACTTCCGCAATCAGACCAGTTGCCTTGCGCTGATTGTCGAACCGGAGCAGAGGCGTAGCCTGTTTTATGGTGCGCTTTGCGTTTTCGCCACTGGCACGGCCCCTGGAAATCCATGAGATCCTTTGAGCTGGCAACGCTGGAATGGATGTCCTGGTTCAAGCACCAACAGCTGATGGAAGCACTGGGGTATTTCCCGCCAGCAGAAGCTGAGGCAAACTACTATCGGCAACTTAACAGTCAGGCTGTTATGGCAGCGTGACTAAAACCAACGGGCCTCCGCGATACCCGGGGCGGTTCATAGAGATTACTTATGATTAGCTGTTGTGTTGTTATTCCCTCTAAAGATAGGCCTTATTCAGTGATTAAGAGCTTGGAAAGTGTATTTTCTCAGTCGGTTTTACCCACCGAGGTGATAGTCGTTGATGATGGCTCCGATCCCGAATTAGAATTAAATGACAAAATTTCGATTCCAGATAATGTAAGTCTAAGATTGATTAGGAATGCGCAATCAATGGGTGCTCCTTTTTCCCGTAACTTAGGCGTAAAAAATTGCTCTACCGATATAGTGTTGTTTCTTGATGATGACGACTTTTTTTCGGTGGATAAAATAGAGAAAGTAATTAAAGAGTTTGAGGATGAAGAAGTGGGCTTGGTTACCTCCTACTCTCAAGTATTTATTAAGGATCTTGGTATAGCTTATCGCATCAAGCCGAATGCCAATCCAAACCTTCGTAACCAGCTAGAGAAAAACGTTATCGGAACAACTTCAATGATGTGTATTAGACGAAGTGTATTTAGTAAAGCTGAAGGTTTTGATGAGCTGCTCGCTGCAAGGCAAGACTACGAGTTTGGCATAAGGCTTCTTCAGATTTGTCAAAAAACGGTTTGTATTCCTGAGGTTCTAGTGAATATAAATGTTGAACTTTCAGAAAAAAGTATATCTAAATCGGTTGATAAAAATGTTAAGGCAATCAATTATATTGAGCAAAAATATCATGAAGAACTAAAGCAACTTACACCCTCTGAGAGAAGGTCTCGTGCATTGGCAAATAATAACTTTCTCGCCCATAAAATGCTCATATCGGGAAATGTGATTTCCGCCATAGCTATGTTATTCAAGAGTGGGGTCAGGTTTCGATCTATTTCATCGTTGCTTGCTGGTTTTTCATTGTGCCTTGGCCGAAAAATGTTTTTCAGAGTGTTAAGTATCAGAAATCGATAGTTGGCGGTTATTTTGAGCAATTTTAATGTATTTGAAAGACAAGTTGCCAAGCTTCTGTCTAGAACACCTGGGCTAAAGAAGAGTCTCAAGCTATTCTATTCGAGGTTGGCTTTCCTTCGTCACAGAAAAAATTATCGTAAAAGAGCCGTTCGTGAACCTTTCCCTTACCGGAGTGGAGCTAAGGAGACCTTTTTCGGTTATTTTGATAAATCGCCAGTCAACCAAAATGGCTATGTGTTGGTTTACACTACTGAAGAAGATACGTCGAAGGCTCCGTTGCCCCAAGGTGAGGTGGTTTTGAATGTGCATGATTCGAAGAATCAGGAAGTTGTTTTATCGATCACTGTAAGAGCTTTTAATTGGCAACAGGGTTCCAGAGCACATTGGTTGGATGATGATCTGTTTATTTTCAATGATTTTGACGAAGCTTCCGCGAGCTACGTTGCAAAAGTTTGGTCGTTGAAGGGCGAAAAACAGGTAAAAACGTTCACGTTGCCAGTTCAGGATTCGTTTGGGGTTGAATATTTTATTTCTTTGGATTATCAACGCCTACAGGCATTAAGGCCGGATTATGGGTACCAGAATCTGCCTCCTATGAATCAGGCAGAGCTCGAAAAGCTAGAAAATGATGGGTTGTGGCTTGTTGATTTCGCAACAGGTTCTTCAAGATTGTTCATATCCCTTTCTGACCTTAAGTCCTTCCAGTTCAAGCCGGAGATGGAGAATGCCCATCATAAAGTGAATCACGTGATGATTTCTCCAAGTGGGCGTCAGTTTATCTTCATGCATCGATTTCGCAACGGAGGGGCCCGTACTGACCGGTTGTTTCTTGCCGATGTTGAGAATGGCCAGCTGAGACTTTTGGCTGATTTCGGCATGGTAAGTCATTGTTTTTGGGCTAACGAGGAGAGTGTTTTTGGTTATTTGCGGGGCCCTGGAAATAAAGAGGGCTACTGGTTGGTCAATGTCGATACCGGGGATTTTACCTCTTTTGGTGCCGGAAAACTGGACCGGTACGGAGATGGCCATCCACATGTCTGGGGGGACTGGTTTGTTACGGATACGTATCCGGACAAATCCCGGATGCAACACCTGATTCTGGGTAACTTTAAAACCGGTGAGGTGAGGGAGATTGGTGAGTTTTTCCATGGGTTTGAGTACGACGGTGAGAGCCGTTGCGATTTGCATCCGAGATTCTCGCTAGACGGTAAATCGGTTTTCTTCGACTCTGTTTTCTCAGGCAAGCGTCAGCTCTACAAAATGGATCTCGACTGATGGGCTTCTCAGTATTGATGTCTGTATACCAGGGTGATGATCCCCAGCACCTTACCGAAGCGTTGCGAAGTATATGGGATGATCAATCAGTTCGGCCTTCTGAAATCGTATTGGTTTTTGATGGGCCAGTGCCCACAGAGTTGGAGAGGGTTGTAGACCAATGGAAAGCTACCTTAGGCCCGGTTCTGATAACAGAGCGCTTTGAGGTTAATCAGGGCCTTGGGGCCGCGTTACATCGTGGCCTGTCACTTGCTGGCAATGAGTTGGTTGCACGGATGGATGCGGATGATATTGCCTCGAGTGAGCGGTTCGCCATTCAACTTGCGATGCTTGAAGAGCGGGAGGATATCGATATCCTCGGTAGCTTTGTGCAGGAGATCTCCTTCGACGGGAAACCTCTTGGGCTCAGGACAATGCCCTCAGAGCACCACTCGATTGTGGCGAATCTTTGGGCATCACCAATTATTCACCCGACGGTCATGATGCGCCGCTCAAGGGTTCTCTCATCGGGCAATTATGATCCGGCCTGTCGGCGCCGGCAGGATTATGAGCTATGGTTTCGTTGTGCGGCAAACGGGCTCCGGTTTCATAACTTGGCTCTGCCATTGCTTCATTACCGGTTTGGCGCTCACACTCATAAAAAGCAGTTGCCCAGACTGGCGCTGGAGCAGGCGCTGATAGGCTACCGTGGTGCCGGCAGGCTGGGGATGCCCTTTTACCAGAGGGCTGCGTGTTTTATTCCATTTATTCGTTCGTTGCTGCCAGCGCAGGTTCAGCACCTGGTGTACAAGTTGCTCACACCAATGGATCCGAGGCGGAAAAGCAAATGACTGCACGGAAGAAGGTTCTGATTACGGGAGCGACCGGATTTATTGGCCGATATCTCGTTGAAGCTCTGTTGGCCGGCAACGATTTTGACGTGGTTGTTGCGGGACGGCGGTGTCCCGAATTGCCATCAGAAAGTGGGTTAGAGTTTTTCGACGTGGGAGAGATCAATGGTGGATCTGACTGGAGAGAAAGCCTTCATGGGGTGCAAGCAGTTATTCACTTGGCTGGTCTGGCACATCTGAACAAGCGGGCGAGTTCCGCTGCTCAACAGTTTCATCAGGTGAATGTGCAAGGAACATTGAACCTGGCGAATCAAGCTGAGGGTGCAGGAGTCACGCACTTTCTGTTCATGAGTTCTATTGGGGTAAATGGTAATTCAAATCATCAGCCGTTCACCGTTTCGGATACTCCAGCACCCAAAGAGCTTTATGCAGAGTCCAAAATGCATGCGGAACAACAGCTAAAATCGCAGCTTGTAGACTCTTCCATGGCCCTGACGATTGTTCGTCCGCCGTTGGTTTATGGTCCGAATGCGCCCGGCAATTTTGGGCTATTGTGTTCTATTGTTAAGAAGCCGTTGCCTCTTCCTCTTGCTGGTATTCAGAATAGGCGCTCGTTTGTTTCAGTATGGAATTTGGTCGACTTACTTATTCGCTGTTTGAAGGATGATGCTTCGAAAGGAAAGACGTTTTTGGTCCGTGATGGCCAAGACGTTTCTACCTCTGACTTTCTGCGATTGATAGGCGATGCCTCTGGGTATGGGGTTCGATTGTTCCGAGTTTCACACTCATTCTTGAAGCTTGCAGCCGCGTGTCTTGGAAAAAAGGCAAGTTACGACAGGCTCTTTGATTCATTGCTGGTGGACGATAGCTATACAAGGGAAGTTCTTGGATGGACACCTCCCCTTACCCTTGAGGAGTCTCTCAGGAAATGTTTTTAAGATGATTCGCGCATTTGATTTGGTTTTTGCCACAGTTGGTTTAGTTTTAGGCTTTCCGATCTTTTTGATTATTATGATGATCGGATTATTTGATACGGGAGAGCCCATTTTTAGGCAGGAGCGGGTGGGTAGCAACAAAAAGCCATTCACGCTCATCAAATTTCGAACTATGAAGGTGGATACCGCTTCGGTAGCGAGTCATCTCGCAAACACGGCTTCCATTACGAAATTTGGCCGTTTTCTCCGCCGAACCAAGTTAGATGAACTTCCCCAACTCTGGAACGTGTTGAAAGGAGAAATGAGTCTTGTTGGGCCTCGGCCTTGTTTGTTCAACCAGGAAGAATTAATTGAGGAAAGGGAGTCCAGAGGGGTGCTTCAGGCTCGTCCCGGCATCACCGGGTTGGCGCAGATTAACAATATCGACATGTCCACCCCACGTTTATTGGCGGAAACAGATGCTAAGATGCTAGACAGCCTGAATCTGAAAAATTACTTTCTCTATATTGTTCATACATTACTCGGCAAGGGTGCCGGCGACCGCGTAAAGGACTGAACGTGATAAAAACCTTTCTCAATCTACCGCGTGTGCAGAAGCGAATCATATCCGTTGCCTCGGATATGGTAGTGCTGTTTTTTGCCATCTGGGCGGCTTATGCCTTGCGGTTGGAGCAACAGCTATGGGTGCCAAACCGTGATCAGCTCATAGTAGCCGCCATCACGGTCGTGTTTACCATCGCGGTATTCATTCGGTTGGGCCTTTATCGGGCGGTTATTCGGTACCTGGGCGACAAAGCATTTCTTACCATAATATACGGCGTTACCTTGTCAGCCTTATCGCTGATTGTTCTCGGTTATCTCCTGCAGGTATTCATCCCCCGCTCCGTACCCATTATTTATGGCGCACTGGCTTTCCTGTTTGTCAGCGGTACTCGCTTAGGCGTCCGGATAATCGTAAACCACCCCAAGCAGCGAGCCAAAGAACCTGTCGCCATTGTCGGTGCCGGTCAAACGGGTATGCAGCTGGCTTCTGCACTGGAGCAGGGTACGGAATATCGCCCGGTTGTGTTCGTGACATTTGAACGATCGAATCACAAGTCCATGATTAATGGCCTGCCGGTGGTCAGCATCAACCACATTGAGAAGCACCTGCCGAAGTACCGGGCACGGCGGATACTGCTGGCCCTGGATGAAGATACTCAGATTGACCGTAAGAAGCTGCTGAAACAACTGGAGCCGCTTTCGATTCCGGTTCAGACGGTTCCCTCCATGTCGGAGCTGGTGGCTGGCCAGGCTCGGATTAATGATATCCGGGATCTGGAAATTGAGGATCTGCTGGGGCGGGATCCGGTTCGGCCGGATTCCGCCGTTGTCGCCAAGAGCCTGTATCAGAAGTCTGTGATGGTAACCGGCGCGGGTGGTTCGATTGGCTCGGAGCTGTGTCGCCAGATTATTCGCCATCGCCCAAGCACGTTGGTGTTGTTTGAGCAGTCGGAATTTTCGCTGTATGCCATTGAGCGTGAGCTGCGCTCCATTAATCAGATCGAAGGGCTTGGGGTAGAGCTGCACCCGCTGCTTGGCAATGTGTGCCACCGCCGCCGGTGTGAAACGGTGATGAAGGCCTTTGGTGTCCAGACGGTGTACCACGCAGCCGCCTACAAGCACGTGCCGCTGGTTGAACACAATGTGATTGAGGGTATCCAGAACAACGTATTCGGCACCTGGCACACGGCGGAAGCGGCGATTGCGGCCGGGGTTGAGCGGTTTGTGCTGATCTCCACGGACAAGGCAGTTCGCCCTACCAACGTGATGGGCGCCAGCAAGCGGTTGGCGGAGCTAGTGCTGCAGGCGCTGGCGCAGCGGCAGCAGAAGACGGTTTTCTCCATGGTTCGGTTCGGGAATGTGCTGGGCTCATCCGGTTCCGTGGTGCCTCTGTTCCGGGACCAGATTCGCGACGGCGGTCCGGTTACGGTGACCCATCCGGATATCATCCGGTATTTCATGACCATCCCGGAGGCCAGTCAACTGGTTCTTCAGGCCGGCAGTATTGGCCTGGGCGGTGAGGTGTTTGTGCTGGACATGGGCGAGCCGGTCAAAATTGCGGATCTGGCCCGGAAGATGATTCACCTGATGGGCCTGGAAGAGAAAACCGAGGACGATCCGGATGGTGATATTGAGGTGGTGTTCACCGGCCTGCGCCCTGGAGAGAAGCTGTACGAGGAGCTGCTGATTGGGGATGATCCGCAAGGGACATCGCACCCGCGTATTATGATGGCGCGGGAGGTGTCGTTGCCCTGGGAGCAGGTGGAGGACTTTATCAGCCAGCTGCAGCGTGCCAGCCAGGCGTTTGACTGTGGTGCCATTATTGATGTGCTGAAGAATGCGAAAACTGGTTACGCGCCGAATGGTGGGGTGGAGGACCTGGTTTGGTGTAATGGGGCTTCGGATGTAGCGGCAGACGAGCGGCAGGGTGAGAAGGTGCACAGGTTGTCAGTGTAGGTCGAATTAGGCGAAGCCGTAATCCGACAACTCGGAGCCTGGCGTTGCCGTAGCCTGATAAGTTTGGTGGCTGGCCCGGGGGTGGGGGTGCCTTTTCTTTGGAAAAAGAACTCGCTACGCTCAGACACCTTTTTCTGGCAGAAAAGGCACCCCCACCCCCGGTCCGATCGGACTTTTGAGGAAAACATGCCGGTAATTCTCAGGTATCAGGGTTTTAAGTTCTTTTTTTATTCGAACGAAGGTAATCCGTTAGAACCAGCTCATATTCATGTGCGTTCAGCAGGAAAGGAAGCAAAGTTTTGGCTGTCTCCCGCGGTATCGTTGGCACGGAATGATGGTTTTGATGCTCGAACGATTCGGGTATTGTTGGAGTTGACGGAACAAAATCAGACATTGTTCGAGGATGCATGGCATGACTATTTCGCCTGAAAAAGCCTGGTTTGATGAAGACAATCTTTGGGTCATGCTTTCAGATGGCCGGACAATTGGTGCTCCGCTGGCCTGGTTTCCGCGCCTGCTGCACGCGGATTATAGTGCCCGGGGGGATTTTGAGTTAAGCGTCCATGGTATTCACTGGGATTCGCTGGATGAGGATATCAGCGTTCAGGGCTTACTTGCCGGGCAGGGTGACCAAACTCACTCAAAACAGGGCCACGCTGCCTGATTTCCTGTTTAATTCAAGATCTCATAGCCTGATAAGTTTGGTGGCTGGCCCGGCGGTGGGGTACTTTTTCTTTGGAAAAAGAACTCGCTTCGCTCAGACACCTTTTTCTGGCAGAAAAGGTACCCCCCCGCCGGTCCGATCAGGCTCTCGTATAGGGTCAGATAACCAAATAGACTGTGTTTTGGAGATCTGGAGACACAGAAGTTCCACAAGCAAGGTAGCTGTTTAATGTCTGAAAACGTTGTCTGGCATCACCAGAAAGTCACCCGTGCGGATCGGGCTTCTATCAAGAATCAGAGCCCGTGCCTTTTGTGGTTTACCGGGCTGAGCGGTTCCGGCAAGTCCACCATTGCCAATGCGCTGGATGTGGCGTTGTTTGAGCGGGGGTACCACACCTTTTTGCTGGACGGTGACAATGTGCGGCATGGTCTGAACAGGGATCTTGGCTTTTCTGATGAGGACCGGATTGAAAATATCCGCCGCATTGGCGAGGTGAGCAAGTTGTTTACCGATGCGGGTATGATTGTGCTCAGTGCGTTTATTTCGCCGTTCACCAGCGACAGGCGCCTGGTGCGTAATCTTTTCCCGGCGGGGGAGTACATTGAGGTTTTCATGGATACCCCGCTTGAGACCTGTGAGCAAAGAGATCCCAAGGGGCTTTATGAAAAAGCCCGAGCCGGCAAGATCAAGCATTTTACGGGTATCGATTCCCCCTACGAAGTGCCGGAGCGGGCGGAGGTTCGCCTGGATACTTCCCGGATGTCCGTGGATGATTGCGTGAACCGGTTGATTGATTACCTGCTTGAGCGACAGCTGATTTTTACCTCGCCGCAAACCACCGGAGCGTAATTTTCCATGGCATGGGAAGCCATTGTTACGCTGCTTACCCTGTTTACCGTCCTTGGCGCCCTGATTATTACCCGGGTGTCTGCGGACCTGGTGTTGATGGCGGCCCTGGCGTTTTTGCTGATTACGGGCATTCTGGGGCCGGCTGAGGCGTTGGCGGGGTTTGGCAACCCGGGTGTGATTACCATTGCGACGTTGTATGTGGTGGCTGCCGGCCTGAAGGAAACCGGCGCCGTGCAGTGGATTGCCCGGTTGCTGCTGGGGCACCCGAAAACCGAAAAGGGCGCCCAGTTTCGGATGCTGGCGCCTACCGGTATTCTCAGCAGTTTCATGAACAATACCGCTGTTGTGGCCATGTTCATTCCCGCCATTCAGGACTGGGCCCAGCGCCTGGGGATTCCTGCCTCCCGTCTTCTTCTACCCCTGAGTTACGCTGCCATTCTGGGCGGCACCTGCACGCTCATTGGCACCAGCACCAACCTGGTGATTGATGGCATGCTGCAGGCGCGGCAGGGAGTTCATCTGGGGTTGTTTGAGCTGGCCTGGGTGGGTGTGCCCCTGTTGCTGGTGGGTGGGTGCTACCTGGTGCTGGTGTCTTCCCGTTTGCTGCCGGACAGAGGCGGCATGAAGGAGGAACTGGAGCAGGTTCGGGAATACGGGGTGGAGGTGGAAGTGGATGCCACCGGGCCCCTGGTGGGTAAGACGGTGGCCCAGGCCGGCTTGCGAGCGCTGAATTATGGCTACCTGACGGAGATCGACCGGGGCGGCCGGCTGATTACAGCGGTAGAGCCGGACCGGATGTTGCAGCCCGGCGACAAGTTGTATTTTGTGGGAGCACCGGAGTGTGCCAGTGAATTGCGGCGGATCCAGGGCCTGAAACCGGCCCAGGCCAGCATCCAGAAGCTGGACCTGGCGAACCATCAGCGCTGCCTGGTGGAGGTGGTTCTGGGGCAGGAATTCCCGGCATTAGGCAAGACGGTGCGGGAAAGCCGCTTTCGTACCCGGTTCAACGCCGCGATTCTGTCGGTTTCCCGTGAAGGTAACCGGGTGCCGGGCAAGCTGGGGGATATCACCTTCAAAATGGGGGACACCCTTTTGCTAGAGGCCAGCCACCAGTTTGTGGAGCAATACCGTTTCCGCCGGGATTTTCTGCTGGTCAGTGCGCTGAACGATTCCACGCCGCCGGATTTTCACAAGGCACCCCGGGCCCTTGGCATTCTGTTGTTGATGGTTCTGGCCAGTGCGTCGGGGTTGCTGCAGATTATTGAAGCGGCTTTTCTCGCGGCTGGCGGGATGATTGTGAGTGGTTGTATCACCGCCAGCCGTGCCCGCCGGAGCGTGGATTTACCGGTGCTGGTGGTGATTGCGGCGTCTTTTGCCCTGGGCAATGCCATGACTGAGACCGGCGGGGCCGAGTGGGTGGCCGGCGGGCTGTTGGGGCTGTTCGGGCCGCTGACGCCTTGGCTGGCGTTGGCGCTGGTTTATATTCTCACGGCGGCCTTTACGGAGGTGATTACCAATAACGCGGCGGCGGTGCTGATGTTTCCCATTGCGTTGGCGGTATCCGAGCAACTGGGGATTAACTTCCTGCCTTTTGCGGTGGCGGTGATGTTTGCGGCGTCGGCTTCGTTTATTACCCCATTGGGCTACCAGACCAACCTGATGGTCTACGGGCCGGGGCGGTATCGGTTTATGGACTACGTGCGTCTGGGGTTCCCGCTCAGCCTGCTGGTGGGGTCAACGGCCATTGGCTTGATTCCCTTCGTCTGGGCTTTTTGAAGTTAACCTCGTAGGTCGGATTAGGCGAAGCCGTAATCCGACAACCGAAGCCTGATGGCTATAGGGCTGGCCCGGCGGCAGGGATACCTTTTCTTTGGAAAAAGAACTCGCTTCGCTCAGACACCTTTTTCTGGCAGAAAAGGTACCCCCACCCCCGGGCCGATCGAACTTTTGAGGGCATCTCCTGTAATTCGAATTAGGTCCATCGGGTCGTAATCCTATAATCATGCTGCGTGAAGGTTGTGGGGTACCCTGGGTGAGGTCGACGTTTTTACGCAGATAATCGACAAAATGGCGATTTTGTGTGTAAAATTTACGCATGAGAATCGAGCAGCAGCTTCAGCAGTTCAATAACATCCCTTTTAGCCGTTCTTCACTGTTGTCGGTACTTCATGACTATAGCCGTCCAAACGATAAGATAGCCAAGCTGGCTGGGGCGGGTGTGTTGGTACCACTGAAGAAGGGTATGTATGTGCTGGGGCCGGAGTGGCGCCGGTCACCTCTCAGCCTGCCGTTGATTGCGAACAACCTGTATGGGCCATCCTGCGTTTCGCTGGAGTGGGCACTTGCGTGGCATGGTTTGATACCTGAGGGGGTTTTTGGCGTCACTTCGGTGACTTCACGCCGAGGAAAGCGTTACGAAACCCCGGTTGGGCAGTTTTCTTATCAGCATATCGATGAATCTTTGCTGTATGTGGGGGCAAAGCTTGAGAGGGTCGACGAGCGAGCCTACTGCCTGTTAGCGGGGCCTACCAAGGCACTGTGTGACAAAGTGCTGCTCACGAGAAACCTGCGTTTGTTTTCTGCGGCGGCTATGAGGGAGTTTCTGGAGGAGGATTTGCGTATCGACAAGGATAGTTTTGAGGATATTGATATGGATGTTATTAAGTTCTATGTAAAGGCTGGCCCAAAGACCGCGTTGTTGGAGCTATTGGCAGACGTGCTGGAGGATTGGTCATGACGGTGGTTGACCAGATGCTGGCTCGCTATCCTGACGATGAGGCTTCACGGAATCTTGCGCTTCGCGAGGTGATGCAGGAAATTGCGCTGGCGGGCCTGTATCGCGGAGGTTTCTTTGACAAGGCGGCATTTTACGGGGGCACCTGCCTGCGAATTTTTTATGGATTGTCCAGGTTTTCCGAAGACCTAGATTTTTCACTGCTGAAGCCCGACTCCAGCTTTTCTCTCGAGCCCTATTTTCGGGCGATCCATGATGAATTTTCCGCTTTCGGTTTTGAAGTGACGTTGTCCGCCAAGAAAAAGAGCGTGCAGAGTGAAGTTGAGTCCGCTTTCCTGAAGAAAACCTCCAGCCTATACGACCTGAACATCACTGGGCGTAAAACCGTTAAAATCAAGTTGGAGGTTGACAAGGATCCTCCGCTGGGTTTTGCAACCGAGGAACGGCTGCTTATCCAGCCATACTCTTTCTACACAAAGTGCTTTGGCTTGTCAGACCTGTTCGCGGGTAAGATGCATGCGTTGCTGTTTCGGCAATGGAATAACCGCGTAAAGGGGCGAGACTGGTTCGATTTCGAGTGGTACGTTCGCCAGGGGGTTCCTCTCGGCCTGAAACATTTTGCCGAACGTGGTTTTCAAAGTGGCGACCTGGCTGACAGGAAACTATCAACCAGTGAGTTTCAGGACCTGTTGCATAAAAAAATTGATTCTCTGAATGTTCGCTCGGCCCGTCAGGATGTAATTCGTTTCATTCCTGAACCGGCTGTAGTGGATATCTGGTCAAGGGATTACTTCCATCAGATTGCTGGCATGGTTCGGTTTGCTTGACCGAGAATAGTCTTTAAAAAAACAAGGAAGGTTTTGATGATAGACATAAAACACCACGGAGCGGTGACAGGCGTAACCGGTTCCTGCCACGAACTGGTTGTTGGCAGCTCCGGAATTCTGATTGATTGCGGCCTTTTCCAGGGCGAGGAAGCCGGCAACGGCGCAGGCGCCTCGGATATTGCCATTGATTTTCCCATCAGTCACATCCGTGCGCTGGTGGTCACCCATGTGCACATTGACCATGTGGGCCGGATTCCCTATCTGCTTGCGGCCGGTTTTGAGGGGCCAATTATCTGTTCGGAGCCTTCGGCGATCATGTTACCGGAGATTCTTGAGGATGCCCTGAAGATTGGCTTCACCCGGGACCGGGCGCTGATTGAGCGGGTGCTGGGGCTTATCCGGTCCCGCCTTGTGCCGGTGCCTTATGGGCAGTGGCATTCGGTCTTCGGTGGAGACGGTGACGGGGAGGGGGCGTCGCTTTCCGTGCGGTTGCAGAGGGCAGGGCACATTCTGGGGTCGGCCTATGTGGAATGCGAGGCGGAGTGCGACGGAGAGTTGGAAAGGATTGTGTTCAGCGGGGATCTGGGCGCGCCCCATGCACCGCTGTTGCCGGAACCCCGGCCACCGGAGCGTGCGGACCGGCTGGTGATCGAGAGTACCTACGGCGACAAGGACCATGAGAGCCGGGAGGACCGGCGTTACCGCCTGAAGACGGTTTTGGAGCATGCGCTTGCCGATGGCGGGACGGTGTTGGTGCCGGCGTTCAGTATCGGGCGGACGCAGGAGTTGTTGTATGAGATTGAGGGGTTGATTGCGGAGTTTGGGAGTTCGGCGGTGTCGGATTACGCACCGCGGGGCGATGCTAATCCGACCTACGTAGGTCGGATTAGGCAAAGCCGTAATCCGACAAACAAGCTAACCTGGAACTCCCTGGAAATCGTTGTCGACTCACCACTGGCTGCCACGTTCACCCGCATCTACCGTGATCTGAAACCCTTCTGGGATGCAGAAGCCAAGGAACTGGTCAGGCAGGGTCGGCATCCCTTGTCTTTTGAGCAGCTCACCGTCATCAACAGCCACGAAGATCACCTAAACGCTGTGGACTACCTGGCCGGATCCCACCGCCCCTGTGTGGTGTTGGCCGGTTCTGGTATGTGCGCCGGCGGCCGGGTGGTGAATTATCTGAAGGCGATGCTGGCGGATGAGCGCAATGATGTTCTATTTGTCGGCTACCAGGCCAAAGGCACCCCCGGGCGAGATATTCTGACGTACGGGCCCCGTGGTGGCTGGGTGGAACTGGATGGCGAGCGTTACGATATCCGCGCCCGGATTCATCAGGTGGGTGGCTACTCAGCCCACGCGGGGCAATCGGACCTGGTGCGATTTGTTACTGGTATCGAGCCGGCCCCTTCGGAAATCCGGATTGTGCACGGGGATGCAGCCGCAAAAGAATCACTGAAATCCCAATTTCATTCTGTTGGCCTTACGGGGATAATGATTCCCGATCTGGCCTGAAACCGCTTATGTTTTGTCAAAGGATTATTGGACCATGAAGAAAATCGCCGTAGTCGGCCTTGGATATGTCGGCCTGCCCCTGGCGGCAGCGTTTGGGGAAAAGCGCGAGATTGTCGGCTTCGATATTAATAAAAAGCGGATTGCTGAGTTAAAAGACGGGGTGGACTTTACCCGTGAGGTTTCCAGGGAGGAGCTGGCCGCTTCAAAGGGGTTGTCATTTACAGATTCCCTGGAGGGCATTCGCGATTGCCAGATTTATATTGTGACAGTGCCCACGCCGATTGATGAATTCAAATCACCGGATTTAACACCGCTGGTTAAAGCCAGTGAGAGTGTGGGGCAGGTGCTCAAGCGTGGTGATATTGTTATTTATGAGTCCACGGTGTATCCCGGTGCCACGGAAGAAGTATGTGTGCCCATACTTGAAAAGGTATCCGGCCTTGTGTTCAACAAGGATTTCCATGCCGGTTACAGCCCGGAGCGGATTAATCCGGGTGATAAGGAGCACCGGGTAACGTCTATCAAAAAGGTTACGTCGGGTTCGACGCCGGACATTGCCACAGAAGTGGATGAACTTTATGCCAGTGTTATTACCGCCGGCACTCATAAAGCAAGTTCTATCAAAGTGGCAGAAGCGGCCAAGGTGATTGAAAACACCCAGCGTGATCTGAATATTGCGTTGATGAATGAGTTGTCGATGATCTTTTCGAAACTCAAGATTGATACCCACGAAGTCATTGCTGCCGCCGCCACCAAGTGGAACTTTCTGCCCTTCAAACCCGGGCTGGTTGGCGGGCACTGTATTGGTGTGGACCCGTATTACCTGACCCACAAGGCCCAGGCTATTGGTTATCATCCGGAAATTATCCTGGCTGGCCGCCGCGTCAATGACAATATGGGCCCTTATGCCGCTTCTGAGCTGGTGAAAGCGATGATCAAGGCGGGGCATACGGTGGCCAATGCCCGCGTGCTGATTATGGGCTTTACGTTTAAAGAAAATTGTCCTGATTTGCGTAATACCCGCGTTATTGATGTGGTTAAAGAGTTGGCTGAATTCGGTTGCAAGGTTGATGTAACGGATTGTTGGGCGGATGCTGATGAAGCTGAACATGAATATGGTATTTCATTGCATCAGAACCCTGAGAAGGCCCAATATGATGCCGTATTGCTGGCGGTGCCGCACCGTGAATATGCCGCGCGTTCTTCCGGCGAATTGCGTGAATATCTGAAAGACAATGGTGTATTGTTTGATCTGAAAGGGGTGTTGCCATTGGGTGAGGCAGATTTGCGATTATAAATCTGGCTGCTCTTTAAATAAGAAAAACCAGCTCTCGGGCTGGTTTTTTTCTGGATGAATGTTTTGTAAATGAATTATTTTGCCATGTTTGCATTTATCCATTATTATCGGTTTTGACTTTTCGGTCATTTTATTTGCAGTGAATTAAATAAGGGTTCATATCCATGGCAAAGATTAACGATTACTACCAGAAAAAACAGCTTATGGAAAAGCTCTCTGAAGAACTGGCAAAGCTGGAGCAGGACCAGGCACTGAAGAGCGAACTGGAGTTTGAAAACAAGGTTCGCGATCTGATGAAGCAATATGACAAGTCGCCGAAAGACGTTCTTCAGATTCTGGGTGCGATCGATCCGTCCATTGGCGGCGCCAAGGCTGATACGGCTACCGGCAGCCGTCCCAAGCGCCCCATGAAAACCTACAAGAACCCTCACACCGGTGAAGTAGTCAAGACCCGTGGTGGTAACCACAAGGTTCTGAATGAGTGGCGGAAGAAGCATGGGAAGGAAACTGTGCAGGGGTGGCAGCAGGATTGATTGGTTGATTGATGTAAGAAGATAGCCCGTTGTCGGATTACGCACCGCAGGGCGGTGCTAATCCGACCTACTGTATACCACCACTCGATTTCTCCCTCCTTCCTTCGCCGCATACAACGCCTCATCCGCCTGCTGCAACCACTGCATGTGATTCTCCGGTTCGTCGGTTAGTGGTGCTATACCGATGCTGACAGTGTATTGGATCGAGGCTGCTGTGGTTTGTACGGTGCTGTTCTGGATGGTTTCGCGGATGCGTTCGCAGATGATGCGGGCGCCTTCGGCATCGGTTTCCGGCAGGATGATGCCGAATTCCTCGCCGCCATAGCGGCCGGGGCTGTCGGACTGGCGGAGGCTGTCTTTCATGACTTTCGCGGTGTATTTGATGACTTCGTCGCCGGCCAGATGGCCGTAGGTGTCGTTCACCGATTTGAAGTGGTCAATGTCGAACATCACCAGGCAGGTGGGGTTGCCATAACGACGGTAGCGTTCGAACTCGGCGTCGATGAGGTTTTCCCAGGTGCCGCGGTTGAGCAGGCCGGTGAGGCGGTCGGTCATGCTTAGTTTTGCAAGCTGCTCATTGGCTTTTTCCAGTGCTCGTTTGCTGGTGGCAATGTCGGTGACGTCGTAGATCATCAGGCAGATTTTCTCCACCTGGCCTGTCGGGCCCGAGAGCGGGCTGATGGTGAGGTTCTGGAACATATAGTCTTCGGTGCCGGTGATTGGCCGGGTGTTGCGGAAGCGGAACAGGTAAGGGCGTTGCTCCCAGGAGGTGAAGGCCCGCGTGTTCAATGTGGCAACGGAATCCACTTTGCGGGTCAGCCAGGCCTTGGGGATGTCCGGAAATACGTCGAACAGCAGCTGATCACGGATTCTGCTGGCGGTGATGCCGCTGTGATGTTCCATAAACCCGTTCCAGGCCTGCACGCGGAAATCCAGGCCCAGCACAACAAGGCCCACTTCGACGGATTCGAGCATGTCCACCAGCCAGTGGAAGGTGCTTGCTTCTATCTCTTTCATTGCCATGGTCAATCCACCAGGTACTGCAGTCGTTGTTCAAGGAAGGGTACTGAGTCTTCCGTAAGCAGTACCAGCATGTCGCAACTGATATCCCTGTCTTCCAGCTCGTAGCTGATCTCAATGCACAGCAGCTTTTCCTGGTGCCGGCTGTGGTGTTCCAGCAGATCCCCGATATGCCGGTGCCGGCCCAGAACCGTAGGGTGGCCCAGGCCGAGCTTGAGGTCCAGCTGGTCGCCAATGCCTTTAAGGAAGGCGCCGAACAGGATGCTGGACATATCCATCAGTACCTCCACTTCCAGGCTTTCTGTATCCATGTCGTCGTATTGCAGCAGTTCGGCCATGTCGCTGACGCTGGCATCGGCAAACAGTAACAGCGCCTCACCGGCAATGCCGGAACCGGTAAACCCCTGGCAAACCGCGGAGTAGTTGCTGTCGTCTTCGGCGGCGGAGATGGCCATGCTGAGTTCGGACCGGGCGATCATCTCCACCCGGGGTATGGGCTGTCTCACGAAAACCTTGAGCAGCCTTGCCAGCAGGTCTGAAGAGCGGCCCATGGCCACGTTGGCAACTTCCTGCAGATAGTCGTTCAGGCATATGGGCGTTTCATCCGTGGGGGATGTTTCTTCAGGTTTGCCAGTTTCCGCAGCCAGGTCTTCCGCCCGCAGGAAGCCATAGTCCTGCAGCAATTTGATCACCAGGTTGGTGTCTGTGGGTTTTTTGATGAAGTCGATGGCACCGAGTTTTCGCACCCGGGCCCTTGCTTCCGGCTGAATGTCGCCGGAGACAACAATGGTCAGCACTGGCAAGTCTTCTTTCCGGATGGCTTCCAGTACCTGGTAGCCGTCCATTTCCGGCATGTTGAGATCCAGGAACATCAGTTCCGCTGCACCGGCCCGGAGTTGTTCCAGGGCGTCGCGGCCATCGATGGCGAAGGTGACCCTGGCATTCCAGTTTTCGGGTAATGCCCGGGCCATCTGTTTTCGGGCGAGGGAGGAGTCGTCACAGATCAGAACGCGGGCGGCCATGGAGGCTCCGTTTTGTTATTTTTTTTCAGTATATAGCAGTGACAGCCGTCAATTCTATTCCCTGTGAACTATCTCACTCTATTGGCCCGGGCGCCTGGGATATAGTGTTTCTGCGGTCATAATAAGAATGTTTTCAGAGACACAACACTATGAGACAGGATGCTTGTTGGTATGCTGTCCCTCTCACCATCTGCCTGGGTATTTCACCTGTTGCCCTGGCAGAGCTGGAGCCTATTTCCGAAAAGGAAATGAGCCAGGTGCAAGGGCAGGCAATGATGTCGGTAGATCATGTGGACGGAACCAACCATAGGTTTACCCGTGTAACACTGGGCATAGACGCCGAAACCCGGCTGAATGCCGACGGTGTGATATTGGGCGGGGACGACACCGGCGCCGATATCGATATTACGAATTTTGCGCTCGGCCATTACGTGCGGGACGACACCCGGGTTCAGATTGACGGCAACACCTACAACGAAGACGAGGTGGTGCCCTTCGTGGGTATTGAGCCCTATCTGGAACTTGCTGAGCGGGAAGACAAGCTTTCCGGTTTCCGGTTCGGCTTTAACCAGGCGCGGGGAACGCTCTCGGGTGAGATGAACAGCTTCAGCGGTAACCTGGACCTGAAGGTTGACGACGGAGACGGCAATATCGTTGACGCCGGTCTTTTCAACGATGACGGAGATCCCACCAATCACCGCGCCACCAGGATTGGCCTGGCTGGTGAGGACGGTACCTGCAGCAAATGCGTGTCGCTGACCAATCTTCTGTCCATGGATATTGGCGTGGACGAAGGGGACGACGCTGTCGGCTTCACCAAGGACCTGTTCCTGGCATTCCAGCGCGAGTCGGTAGACTGGCAGGACCTGGATGGTTCCAACGTAATCCAGGGGCCGGAGGGGGCATTCCTGAATCTGCCTACCAGCATGACCCTGAAGATGCAGACATTGCAGGACGGGGTGCCGCGAGAGCGGACGCATTATGTGGATCGCGGTACCGGGATGTTTTGATTACACTACCCTGCATTCGGTCCACGTTAACCCAATGCAGGAGTCCCTTTGGTGATCCGTTCTTTCTACTGGCATGATTACGAAACCTTCGGTGTCGACCCCATTCACGATCGCCCCTCCCAGTTTGCCGGTGTACGTACCGACACGGATCTGAACATCATCGAAGATCCGCTGGTTATCTACTGTGCGCCAGCGGATGATTACCTGCCCTCGCCGGAAGCCTGCCTGATTACCGGTATCACGCCCCAGAAAGCACTGGAGGACGGGTACCCCGAGGCGGAGTTTATCGCGCAGATCAACGAAGCCTTCAGCCAGCCCGGCACCTGTGCCGTGGGCTACAACAGCCTGCGCTTCGACGACGAAGTGACCCGCCACACCCTCTACCGCAACCTGCGCGACCCCTACGCCCGGGAATGGCAGAACGGAAACTCCCGCTGGGACATCATCGACATGGTGCGGCTGACCTACGCCCTGCGGCCGGAGGGCATCAACTGGCCGAAGAAGGAAGACGGCAGCCCCAGCTTCAAACTGGAAGAGCTTACCGTCGCCAACGGCATTGCCCATGAAGCGGCCCACGATGCCATGTCGGATGTGGAAGCGACGATTGCCGTGGCAAAGCTGATCAAGGAAAAGCAGCCCAAACTGTTCGACTTTGTGCTGCAGAACAAGGACAAGCACTCCGCCCGTGCCATGCTGGATACCGCCAGTATGAAGCCGGTGTTCCACATCTCCGCCAAGTACCCGGCCACCCGTGGCTGCTGTGCCATGGTAGCACCGGTGGCGGAGCACCCCACCAACAAGAACCTGGTGATTGTTTACGACCTGCGTGAAGACCCCAGCGAGCTGATCCACGCCACCGCTGACCAGATTCGTGAGCGGGTGTTCACTTCCCAGGCGGAACTGGGGGAGGGCGTGAGCCGGTTTCCCCTGAAGGGTGTGCAGCTTAACAAATGCCCGGTACTGGCCCCGGCCACCATGCTCAAATCCCTGTCTGGAGACCGGCTGGCGGAGCTGGAACTGGACGGAGACAAGTTACGTGAGCACCTGGCCATCCTCCGCAAAGCCCCGGACCTGCCGGCCCGCATTGCCCAGGCCTTCGACCATCCCCACGAGAGTGACCTGACGGACCCGGACGAGCAGCTCTATGCCGGTGGTTTTATCGGCAAAACCGACCGGGAAAAACTGAACTGGCTGTTGCAGCAGCCGGTGGAAACGCTGGGAGAGCAGGAGGTGCGGTTCGAAGATGGCCGGCTGGACGAATTGCTTTTCCGCTACCGGGCCAGGAATTATCCCAACACGCTGATTGGCGAAGAAATGGAGCGCTGGGAAGAGTTTCGCAGCCAGCGCCTGATGAACCCGAAAAAGGGCTGGCGGTCGCTCGAGGCCTTTGCGAATGAGCTACAGCGGCTTGCAGCAGACCCGGAACTGACGCCGGAGAAGCGGCATGTTCTGGAGGAGCTGCATTTGTATGGGGAATCTTTGATTCCGTACGTTTAGCCTTGCCGGGGTTTGTCGGATTACGCTTCGCTAATCCGACACCCATAACAATGGGGGCTAACCCTAACAATGGGGTCAGACCCCAAGACATTTCAAGGTGCCAAATGTCCGGGGGTCTGACCCCAATCACCGCCGCCGCTGAAAATAAACGCTCAGCCCTTGCCCCATCAAACTCTGTACTTCACTCCCCAGTGCCTCCGCCTGAATCTGCTTCTGAACGGGCTTTGTCCCAAGGCTGTGGCCATCCGTATCCCGCGCTTTGACCAGTTTCCATTCCACTTCATTGCTCACCAGTGCCATCAGTTCTTTCAACTGGCCGGAATCCTGCGGGCAGAACCAGCGGTCCCGGCAGCCCCCAAGGCTGAAGAAGTCTGTTTCTGACACCAGAGAATGCCACTTCGGGTCGTCCCGGTTGGTCAGCGCCATTTTGCGAAGCTGGCGCAGGGTGGTGCGGGTGGGTTTGAGGTTGTGTTGTGCAATCAGGCGGCGGATCTGCTGGTCGCCGTCGGTCTGTTCATTGACGGCGGTGTGCATGTGCACCACGGCGCCGTTGCCGGTGGCGGAGCTGACCAGGGCCGCGAGAGACACGTTGGTCATTTTTGCCGAGGGCAGGCGGCCGATTTCGATCCAGTGAACCTTGTGGTCATCCGCCACAAACCGCTGGGCGATGGACCAGGGCCAGAAGACGATGTTGCTGATGCCCATTTCGCCGGCCAGGCGGGTTGCCTTGGCGATATTGGCCAGGGACTCGTCCACGGCGATGACTTCCACGTCTTTCAGGTAGTGGGCCAGTTCCATGGCACGTTGGCCGGACTGGGTACCGCATACCATGATGCGCAGGGTGTCGGGGAGCAGCCCGGTGTCCATGCCCAGTTCCGTGGCCATCATGTTTTTGAGGCTGGTTTCGGAATGATAGGCAAGTTTTGACCAGCTGGGCCAGGCCTGGGGTACGTCGGTCTTATCCAGACAAAGCTCTTCGGCTTTTTCGTCAAAATTCTGTTTGATGGCTTCTTCGGTGGCGTGATTGTAGTAGCTGGCAGCCATGACCGGCTGCAGGGCTACGGGCCAATCCACCAGGTTCCAGCGGCCAAGTTGCACGGCGAATTGCTGGTGGAACATAGCGCCGTACAAGGCGCTGATGATCAGCGAGCCAATCATGCCGTCCTGTTCTTCGCCCATGGCCAGTTGTGCGCAGATGCTGTCGTTGATGGCGGAGACCAGGCGTTCCTCGTCGTCTTCGGCTGTCAGGGCGTAGCCGGTGCGGTCTGCGTACACGGCCAGCGCCAGGGCCAGTGGCTGGAGTTCGTCCCGCAGTTCCACGGTTTGTGCCACTTCGGAAATGATGGCGCGGCGCAGCAGGGTGACCAGTTCTTCCACCGCCGGGTCTGGCATCAGGGTTTTCTCCAGTGCCAGGATCAGCAGTTCGTCCTCGCTGGCCGCGTCCAGGGCAACCTGTGCGTTGGGGTCATCCAGGTCGTACTGCTGGCGGATGATGGCTGCCACGAAGCGGCCGATTTCCTGGTGCGGCAGGCCGTTGTGGCGCAGGAGCAGGATAGCGTCCCGGGCCAGTCTGGTATCCGCCTTCTTGACGTCCAGGTGTTCGGCACAGGTGAGCATACCGCTGTAGATGGAAGGCCATTCCAGGCCGGTTTCCAGCAGTTTGCGGTAATGCAGGTAGGCCACATCGAACTGGCCCTGCAGGCGCTTGGCATGGGCTACTCCGCAGAAAGCGGCGGCGGATTGCCGGTCCATCTCCAAGGCCTGGATGAAATACTGCTCCGCCAGGGCGGGGCGCTCTGATTTCATGGCCCAGTAGCCCAGGTTGGTGTATTGCTGCGGCTGTGTTGGATCCTGGCTGAGGCTGTCGGTGAACAGGGTGTGTGCCTTCTCTAGCGCCCCGTCGTCCATCTCCAAGCGGCCCAGCAGGCCCAGTGCCCCTGCATTGCCCGGCTCCTGTGCCAGAATCTTGTTCAGGTAGCCACGGCATTCGTACCTCGCTTTGACCCGCTGAACCAGTGACACCGGGGTGTTGGACTCGCTATAGGCCAGGTTCGCCTGCAGCAGAAGCCGTGCGATGTGAGCCTTTTGTGCGTCGGTGGCGTGAACGTTGTGCTGTGCTTGCATGGGACACCTCATAAAACCAGCCGCGGCAACCTGAGCGGCAATGGTCTGCAGTTTTTTGACGTTTTGCAGTGCTTTGTAGGTGACGAAGCGAAAGCCGTGCCAATGTAGGTTGGATTAGCCAAAGGCGTAATCCAACACCAGGTAGCCTTATGGCTCTGTGGGCCTGGGGTCAGACCCCAGTGCATTTGGTGGGGCGAAATGTCTTGGGGTCTGACCCCAAAAGAAAACAGCCGGGTTTTGAGCCCGGCTGTTCTGGTTACTTGACGGATGTTGGCGATTAGCCCTGCAGTAGCTGCAGCACCTGCTGCGGCCGTGCGTTGGCCTGGGAGAGGACCGACAGGCCAGCCTGCTGCAGCACCTGGGTGCGGGCCAGCTCGGCGGTTTCCGCCGCGAAGTCGGCATCGCGGATTCGGCTGTTGGAGGCCGAGAGGTTTTCGGAGGTGGTGCTCAGGTTGGCGATGGTGGATTCGAAGCGGTTCTGGACCGCACCGAGTTCGGCGCGGAAGCCGTTGATTTTGTCGAAGGCGTAGTCGACGGCGACGAGGGCTTGTTCGGCGCCTTCGCGGGTGTCTATAGCGAGGTCGTTAACGGACACCGTGTTGTCTTCCAGGGTCGCATCAATAACACCCGTCTGGATACGCTCATCCCCCGCTTCATCCAGCAGGCCGGAGCTGTTTATCTCAACAGTGTAAGCCTCACCAAACTGAGAGGAGAAGATGATTTCGTCGTTCTCCGAATTCAGGTTGGCTCGAATACCGGTGTCCACAGAGCGGGCGTTGACCTGTGCGACGATGTCGTTGAGGGAGCTGGCATCTTCAACCGTAATTTCGGTGCCGTTGATGTCTACGTCGAAGGTAGCACGGTCGCCGTTTTCGAAACGTTCAGCCAGGGAGATTTCTTCACTCGCGGCTGTTACTGCAAGACCATTCTGAGTGAAGTCGTCTGTGCCGTCATCTAGAGCAATATCGATACTCAGATCTTCATTCCTGGCGTTGGAGAAAACCAACGACCCTGTTTCGGGGTCGCCACTAACTGTTATATCTGTTGCGTACTGATTATCAGCATCCAGTTCAGCCTGCAGCTTCTCTTGTACATTTGCGGCTAGTTCTTCAATTGAGGAATAGGAACCATTATCAATCGTCAACTCAACTGCGTCAGTTTCAGTGCCTACATCAAGAGTGATCGTGTTAGTGTTTGCGAGCGTGATAGGGAAGTCACCGAGGCCGCCATCAGCTACTGCCGCTGAAATCGAGTTACTGTTTTGATTGACAGGCTCATACCCTGCAACTTGATCGGACAGCCCGCCTGTCTCAGAAATTACAGCACCTATATTTTGCCCTCGGGAATCCAGACCACTAACGCCAATCGTCTCACCCGAGTTAGCGCCTACCTGAAACGTCTGCTCTCCAAACGTACCATCCAGAATCTTCAGTCCATTAAAGCTGGTCTGGCTTGCGACCCTGTTGATCTCCGCAATCCGCTGTTGTACTTCCTGATTCAGGGCCTGCCTGTCAGACGTGCTGTTCGTGGCGTTGGCTGATTGCACTGCCAGCTCGCGAATCCGCTGAAGGTTGTTGGTGACCTCATCCAACGCGCCTTCGGCTGTTTGAGCCAGTGAGATGCCGTCGTTGGCATTGCGTTGAGCCATATTCAGACCACTGATCTGCGCCTGAAATCGAGTAGAGATGGCCAGGCCCGCGGCATCATCTTTTGCAGAGTTGATCCGCAGACCAGAAGACAATCTTTCCAATGCGGTGTTGGCGTCGCCCTGTGAGGTATTCAGGTTCCGCTGAGCATTCAGCGACGCAATGTTTGTGTTGATGACCTGAGGCATATCTTTTCTCCCTGCTCAGAGATGCCGGTAACCCGGTGCCCGATCAATTGGACGCCTTGCCGGCTGTAATTCGTTAAATTGCCGTTTTGCAGGGAGAGAAGCGAAGGGTGTGCCAGTTCTTAAAAATATGATTTAACAGCTTGAAAATATGGGAATAAGTTTCGCTATTAAGCGTCTGATGAATAGTTTTTGGCATTTTTATGGCGTGAAAACAGGAATAACGTTGCCGCTTTTACATTCCATTACAAACTTTTGATAATTTTTTCTAAAGGAACCAAATCAAGCGCCGTTAAGCATTGCAACAGGGAGGCGCTCCCAAACCAGAAACGGGCGCCACACCTTTTCCATGAAATAACGACACCAGTCGAAGGAGAAGCAATATGGCTCTCGGTATTAACACTAACGTAGCTTCATTGAGCGCACAGAATCAGTTGAATAAGTCTCAGCAACAGAACGATTCAGCGCTGGAGCGTCTGTCTTCCGGTCTTCGCATCAACTCCGCAAAGGACGATGCTGCAGGCCTCGCCATCTCCACTCGCTTCTCGGCCCAGATCTCGGGCCAGAACGTCGCCCAGCGCAATGCCAACGACGGTATTTCATACGCTCAGACCGCAGAAGGCGCACTCGGCGAAATCACCAACGCCCTGTCGCGGATTCGTGACCTGGCCGTTCAGTCTGCCAACGATACTAACTCCGCCTCAGATCGTGAAGCTCTGAACCAGGAAACCGAGGCGCTGATCAGCGAAGTCAACCGGATTGCTGACTCTACCCAGTTCAATGGCCAGAACATTCTGGACGGTTCTCTGGAAGATCTGCAGTTTCAGGTCGGTGCGAATGCCGGTCAGACTATTGGAGTGTCCGGCGTTGACACCAGGGGTTCACAGCTCGGCTCAGAAACTTTCTCAATGGAAACTGGAGCCACCCAAGCAGACATCGTGGCAATGGCTGGGGATGATCTTACTATCAACGGCGTCGCTATTGATGATACCGATGTAACCGACATGGACAGCATGGTCAAGGCGATTAATGCTGAGTCCGGTACTACGGGCGTTGAGGCAGTAAAGTCGAACGAAACAGTGGTGACGACGGCAGTCGGCGCCGACTTGGGCGCCGACCGTACTTTGACTCTCAATGATGTTGAAATTGACATCACAAGTGGCGCGGATGATCAGGCCATTGCAGACCGGATTAACGAATTTTCGACTCAGACAGGTGTCGAAGCGCGTATCAATGATGCTGACGAGCTGGAGTTAACGGACTCCACTGGCGGAACAATTAGTATCAAGGTGAGTGATGCTACCGAGCTTACAGGCCTCGATACTTCCGAAGAAAAATACGATGCTGGCATTGAGCTTCGCACGGACGTTGATGGAACCATAAATGTAAGTAGTACCGATACGGACCTGGTGGAAGCAGTTTTGGGCACTGGTAACTCTGGAGGTCTGGCTACTGATTCAAATACTTTAACTAATGTCGATATCAGCGACCGCGATGGAGCGTCAAAAGCTATTGGAACTATTGACCAGGCGCTTGATCAAGTTAACTCGCTTCGCGCAGAGTTGGGTGCGGTGCAAAGTCGCTTCGAGTCCACCATCTCCAACCTGGCGTCCTCAACCGAGAACCTGAGCGCCGCCAACAGCCGTATCCTGGACGCGGACTTCGCAGCGGAAACCGCGAACCTGTCCAAGTCCCAGGTACTGCAGCAGGCTGGTATCTCTGTACTGGCGCAGGCGAACGCCCGCCCTCAGCAGGTTCTGTCCCTCCTGCAGTAATTGGGGCATAGCGGTACAAGCCGGGGCTTGTCTGATAAAGAGAAGCCCCGGTTTAACGCCGTTTGAGGATAGCGAGGTGAGCTATGAATGACGTTAACCTGAACAGCCCGGACTTGAAGCTGGTTCGCTCCACTGAGCAAGCTCCGGCAAGGGCAATGTCGTCATCTCAGGCCGAAGGCAGGAATGCCTCAGCCCAGGTTGCATCTTCAGCCGCTGGCGGGAATGCGGTACCGTCTTCCGAACGGGCTCAGGAGCCTTCGAAAGCTGAACGGCTTGAAAGGCGAAGTGAGGACCAGAGGGAGCAGCTGGACGACGCAGTATCAAAACTGAACGATTTTGTTCAGACGGTCCAGCGGGATCTGCAGTTCGAGGTGAATGATGATCTGGGGCAGACGATTGTGAAAGTGGTTGACCAGTCTACCCAGGAAGTCATTCGCCAGATTCCGGATGAGGTTGCATTGAGGTTGGCAGAAAACTTGCAACAGGATGAACCGCTGACGTTATTCAATATCAAGGTGTAAAGGTTTGCCGCTTTTGGCCTGATACAGATAACGGGTTTTCAGCACCGCCGCACCCGAGAGGGGCAGGCGGTGTTTCTGTTTACAGAGTGTTACAAATCGGTTGGTTAAAAAGGCAAAGTTTTGCCGCCTTTTGCCGATAAACTGATCAGTAGCGATTTTCGCCCCCTTGAGGAGGCATGGTTATGGCAAGTATTTCATCGTTGGGTATTGGCTCGGGCGTTCTCAACCAGGATCTGGTGGACAAGCTGGTTTCTGCTGAGCGGGATCCCAAGGTTCAGCAGTTTGACCTTAAAACAGAGCAGGCCGAGGCCAAGCTGTCCGCATACGGGCAGTTAAAAAGCGCGGTAACGGAGCTGCGTCTGCCCATGCGCCAATTGGGCTCCGCAGATGCTATGCGGTCGTTCTCTGCGGATGTCTCCGGCAGCAGTGTGGATGTCTCTGTGGACAGCAGCCAGGCAAGCCGTGGCACCTATAATATTGAGGTGGACCGCAAGGCCTCGGCGCAGGCGCTGGCCTCAGGTACCTTTGACGACAGGGATTCAACCAGCGTTGGCCGTGGCACCCTCTCGTTCGCGGTTGGGGACAAAACCACCAACATCGAGATCGATGAAAACAACGACACGCTTCAGGGCCTGGCCAACGCCATTAACGATTCCGATGCGGGTGTGTCGGCATCCATCATCAATACGGGTGATGGTTACCGCCTGGTGATGTCAGCGAACGAAACCGGCGAGGCCAATCGCATCAACATCACTGCCACCGATTCCGATGGCAACAATACCGATGCCGGTGGTCTGTCGCAGTTCGTGATGAACGATGATGTGCAGAACCTTGATGAAACCACGCCTGCTCAGGATGCGCTGCTTTCTATCAACGGTATTGAAGTGACCAGTGCCAGCAATACCGTGGAAGATGTGGTTGACGGGCTGACGTTCAACATCAAGGACACCGGCTCGTCCAGCGTGGCGGTGGATCAGGACACGGGAAAGGTTGCCGAGCGTGTTCAGGAATTCGTCGACAAGTTCAACGCGGTGCAGAGCACGATCGGTGAGCTGACCGATTTTGATGCCGAAGAAGGTCAGGCCAGTATCCTGACCGGCGATTCCACGGTGCGCAGCATCCAGAACCAGCTCAAGCGCGTGCTCACTGACATGGTGCCTGGCCTGGAAGACGCCAATGTGCGCAGCCTGGCGGATGTGGGTATCACCACCGACTGGCAAAGTGGTGAGCTGCAGTTCGACAGCCAGAAATTCCAACAGCAGCTGCTGGAGAACCCTGATGATGTGACGGCGCTGTTCGCGGAGCAGGGCAGGGCGTCGGATTCCCAGGTGGAGTTTGTCCGCAGCGGAAATAACACCGAAGCCGGCGAGTACGCTATCAACGTGACCGAGATGGCCACACGGGGAGCGCTGCAGACCGCGTCTCCGCTGGCTGACGGGGCCACAATTGACGACAGCAACGACCAGCTGAGTTTTCTGATAGATGGTGAAACCCGCGCTGACATCACACTCACCGCCGGCACTTACGACACCCGTGAAGACCTGGCGGCCGAAATTGAGAAGCAACTGAAGGACAACCCCGCGCTGAATTCCGCAGACCGCTCCGTGTCTGTGGGGGTGGATCCCGATACCGGTGCGCTGACGTTCACCTCTGGCCGTTATGCCAGCGAATCGTCGGTGGACCTGATTGCAGTGGATGACCAGACCACCAATGATCTGGGGCTGAGCACCCAGGACGGCACCGCCGGCACCGACGTGGCCGGGACCATCAATGGGCAACAGGCCCGTGGTGATGGCCAGGTACTATACCTCGGCGAGGATAGTGGCCCGGCTTCTGGTCTGCAGGTGCGTATAGCTGGTGGTGAAACCGGCGCCCGGGGTTCCGTTGACTTTATCAAGGGGGTCAGTGACCGGACGGTGGATGCGATCACCGGGATATTGGGGGCCAGTGGTCAGTTTGATGCCCGCACCAACTCCCTGAATCGTGAGCTGGACCGCATCGACGAACAACGGGAAAGACTGGATCTGCGGATCGAGTCGTATCAGGAAAGACTGGTCAAGCAGTTCAGTGCTGCAGACTCGCTGGTGGGGCAGTTCAACCAGACTGGGGATTACTTGACACAACAGCTTGCCGGAATGAGCGGTAACAGCCAGCAGGGTCAGTAAGGCCGTACGGAACAGGATATAACGGGAAACGAGGTCAATTATGAACGGTTTACAGGCTTATCAACGGGTCAATGCCCAGACCAGCATCACCGATGCAGACCCCCACAAGCTGATCCAGCTGCTTTACAACGGAGCCCTGGAGCGCATCAACATGGCCAAGGCCCGGATGCAGGCAAAGGACTATGAGGGCAAGGGTAAGCTGATTTCCAAGGCCATTGAAATCATCGGTGGCCTGCGCGGTTTCCTGGATTTCGAGAAGGGCGGTGATCTGGCTGTGCGTCTGGAGTCGCTCTATGACTATATGGAGCGCACGCTGTTCGAAGCCAACTTGAAGAACGATGTGGCCAAGCTTGATGAAGTGGCGGACCTGCTTCGTTCCATCAAGGAAGGCTGGGACGGCATCCGGGAGCAGGCAACTGCCCAGCAACAGCAGGCGGTCTGACCCAGAGCCCGTTTCCAGAAGTGGCCCGGTTGCGGGCCATTTTTTTGGTTGATCGGTTATGCTCTGTAAAACAAGACTGACCTAACGTCTGGAACTTTTCGCCAATGCAGTATGTCGCCTCCCGGTTTCTGGTTTTTATGGCCAGGTGTGTTCTTGCCGTTAGTTTACTGATTACCTCCGCGTTTGCCGACGAATCTGTTACTTTTGCCATTCCCGATGTGTGGCCCTGGGCTTACGAAGCTGACAGCGGCGAGTTGCGGGGCAGCCTGATCGAAGTTGCCGAGCGCCTCTCCGAGATAACCGGCATTCCGGTAGAGCCTCATCTGCGGCCGCTGCGCAGGGCCATTGTGGAGCTGCGCTCCGGCGCCGTAAATTTCACTATCCTGTTTCAAAGCCCGGAGCTGGACGTTGAGGCGATCAATGTTTCGCCTGTTACCCGGGTGAACATCCTGCTGGCCGCCATGGCTTATTCTGATTACCCGCTTACGCTAGAGGACCTGAAAGGGAAGCGAGTGGCCTACATTCGCGGGACTTATCTCGGACAGGCTTTTGAAGACGATACCGAGGTTTTAAAAGTGCCCGTGAATGCCATCGGTCAGGCTGTGGAACTGCTCTCCCTGGGTAGAATTTCGGCCATACTGGCCAGTGACCACAATATTTACCGTACTTTGTCATCCCGGAGCCAGCCCCAGGATATGCTGAGGTACCGCCAGCATGTGCCGGGTCAGCAAGGAGCCCTTTACATGTCCCGGGAATCCAGGCGGCCCGAGGTGGCCCGCAAGTTCAGCGCTGCTATTGAACAAATGGATGCCGAAGGAGAGCTGGACGAGATCTTCTACGGTGAGGCCCGGGATATTGAGCCTGCCCCTGTCCAATAGCCATTCCCCGCGCTGTCCCGTACAATATGCGCCTTATTTTCGATACATCCATTCTGTTCAGTCTGGAGCAAGGGCATGTCTGATATTAAAAAGGTGGTGCTGGCCTATTCCGGTGGCCTGGATACCTCGGTAATCGTACGCTGGTTGCAGGATACCTATGAATGTGAGGTGGTGACCTTTACCGCCGACATCGGCCAGGGCGAGGAAGTGGAACCGGCGCGCACAAAAGCCAAGGCGCTGGGGGTGAAGGAAATCTACATCGAGGACCTGCGCGAGGAATTTGTGCGCGATTACGTGTTCCCGATGTTCCGTGCCAATACCATATATGAAGGTGAGTACCTGCTGGGTACCTCCATCGCACGTCCGTTGATCTCCCGCCGCCTGATCGAGATTGCCAACGAAACCGGCGCGGATGCCATTTCCCATGGCGCTACCGGTAAAGGTAACGACCAGGTGCGTTTCGAGCTGGGTGCCTATGCCCTGAAGCCGGGTGTGAAGGTGATTGCCCCCTGGCGCGAGTGGGATCTGAATTCCCGCGAGAAGCTGCTGGCCTACTGCGACGAGCGCAATATTCCTGTGGAGATGAAGAAGGGCAAGTCCCCATATTCCATGGATGCGAACCTGCTGCACATTTCCTATGAAGGCATGAACCTGGAAGATCCCTGGGCGGAAGCCGAGGAAGACATGTGGCGCTGGAGTGTGTCTCCGGAAGCGGCGCCTGAAACTGCGACCTACATTGAGGTGACTTACGAGAAGGGTGATATCGTCGCGATCGATGGCCAGGCCATGAAGCCCCACGAGGTGCTGGAGCATCTGAACAAGGTTGCCGGCGCGAATGGCATTGGTCGACTGGATATCGTTGAGAACCGCTATGTGGGCATGAAGTCCCGCGGCTGTTACGAAACACCGGGCGGTACCGTGATGCTGCGTGCCCACCGTGCCATTGAGTCCATTACTCTGGACCGTGAGGTGGCGCACCTGAAAGACAGCATCATGCCGCGTTATGCGGAGGTGATCTACAACGGTTACTGGTGGTCGCCGGAGCGTGAGGCGCTGCAGGCGCTGATCGACCAGACCCAGACTTATGTGAACGGTACGGTGCGGCTGAAGCTCTACAAGGGCAATGTGGATGTGGTTGGCCGTAAATCCGAAGATTCGCTGTTTGATGAGAAGATTGCGACCTTTGAGGAAGATCAGGGGGCGTATGACCAGAAAGACGCGGAAGGTTTTATCAAGTTGAATGCCCTTCGGTTGCGGATTGCTGCAGGAAAGGGGCGCAAGCTTTAAAGCTTTCATTCCGTGCCTGATGGTTTCGGAGTAGTCGCCAGGCAGGAACCGCTTTTCAGGACACGCTACGAGCACATCCATGTGCGCTTGACGTTGGCCATCCTTGGCCAACGACAGTCCTGAAAAGCGGTTCCTGCCTGGCTCTTTTAAGCTCGGTGTTGCCCAGCCAGCCAAGGCGCTCCACGTTTCTGAAAGCCTGCACCGGCCTTGCTCGTTCTGGCCTTGGGTGACGGCAGTCCTGAAAGCTGTAGCAGCCAGGTTTATACCGCTTTTAACTGACGAAACTCACCCGGGGTCTTTCCCGTTTCTGCCTTGAATTTCCTGTGGAACGACGTTGTTTCGCTATATCCCAACCTCAACGCAATCTCCGGTATTCCCAGGTTGCTGTTTGCCAGAAAATCTTCCGCCATTGCCTGCCTGACCTCGTCCAGTAACTTCTGATAGGAAACCCCTTCCTGGCTGAGTTTTCGCTGCAGTGTCCGGCTGGTCATTCCCAGGTTGTCTGCCACCATGTCCTGCCGGGTGATGCCGTGCATGAGCTGTTTACGGATGCTGTGTTTGACCCGGGTAGTCAGTGGTGTGTCCGTATCCAGGGATGCCAACTGGCTGAGGGCGTGGGCCTCCAGGGTTTTGCGGAGCAGGGGGTCTGGCTGGCGGAGTGGGCTGTTCAGCAGGCCTTTGTGCAGCACGATGGCATCTTCGCCGGCGCCGAAACGGACCGGGCAGTCCCAGCGTTCGGTGTAGGCGTTTTCCAGTTGCTGGCCGGGTGATGGGCGCTCCAGACATATTTCCAGCGGGGAAGAGGTGTTGTCGTCCGCCAACCAGCGGGCGTAGTTGATCCAGGACGCGAACACATTATCGACCATGTGGGGCCGGACCACCGGGTCGGTGTAGTTGCAGGCCCAGGCCAGCTTGATATGGTCGCCGCTGGTGGTCAGGTGCGTTGTGCCCATGTCACCCACCAGCTTCTCGAACGGCGCAATTCTCGCCACCGCTTCGCCCAGGGTGGCGCAGCTCATGGTGATGTAGCCCAGCACACTCCACGAACCCGGTTGCACAAAGTCCCCGGTTTCCAGCCCGAGGATGGGGTTGCTGGATTGTTCGCTGAGATGGCGGATGAAGTCCTGGAATTGCTCGCCGTTGATGCGTCCGTCGTCGGTCTCCAGAATGCCGGCATCGAGGCCGGCTTTTTCGAACAGCGCACGGGTATCAATACCGGCGGCTTGGGCGGCACGAACGTACTGGCGCAGGGCAGCAACAGAGGCGGTTCCGAGGGTTTTCATGGCTACGGCAACATCTTGGGATTATTGTTGCCGGAAGTATAACGGAATCGGAGCAATAAAAGAGAAGCGCGGGGGCAACTTCAAACTTCGGCAAGCAGTGTTGGCACTGGGGAGGCTTCTCCAGAAATGTGGAGCGTCATGGATGGCGCGACCAAGCCCTACACGGACGTATTCACGGGCGTTTTCTGGAGAAGCCTCCCCAGTGCCGACGCCGCGGAACTCCAAAGCCCGGAGAGACAAATTCGAGACAATAAAAAAGCCAGCTAAAAAGCTGGCTTAAAAACAAGGAAAGAACGAAAGTGCCTGAAAAATTCGTTAATTCAGTGGACTTTTCCCATATGGCGGCGGAGGTACTACTCGGCTCCTCCGCCATGGGGGATACTGCTTGAATCCACAATGTCAGAATAGGGCCTTCGCTCCGGGAAGTCTGTTTGTGATGTGTGTCGCAGTGTTACGGAGTGTGATTCAGGCTTTCTCCAGCTCCGGTGTTGTCTCGGTAAACCGCCGCGTCTCATAGGCATCCACCAGCCCCTGCACCGCCGCACGCTCCATCTCCTGGACCGAAGGCGTGCCGTTCTGGGCATCCGCCCGGCAAAGCACCATGCCGGCTTCAACGGAAATGTAGCCGGCCGTGGTTTTCAGGGCCTTGTGGTTGATGCCATCAAACACCCGACGAAACGCCGTGGTAGAGCAGTGGTCACTGTTGGGAAAGTGGGCGATGATCGCGTACTGGTTGTCGCCCACGCGGCACAGGGAATCCATGGGGCGGATCAGGTGGCTGAGGCGGCGAGCAATGCCCACGGCCAGTTCGCTCATCACCGAGGGCGCATGCTTGCGCTTGAGCTCCTGCCAATTGCGGATACCGCACAGCACATAGGCCGAGGCTCCGCCGCGGGATTCCGCCTGGCGCAGGCACTTGCCGAGTTTATCCCGGGAATAGCGGTTGTTGCACAGGCCGGTTTCCAGATCAATGATGCTGCTGTTCTCCAGCTCCCGGTTATTCTCGATCAGCAGGGAATTGGCTTTGAGAAGCGTGTTCTGGCGGTCTGCCATGCGGTCGGCAGCGAAAATCCGGGGGATCAGTTGCTTGGTCATGTCCGATTTGTAGATGAAATCGTCCACGCCACGGTCAAAGGCTTCCGACAGCGCTTCCACGCTCTCGCGGGCGGTGAGCAGAATTACATAGGTGTAGTGATTGTTCTGCTCGTCCTGCTGGCGCACCTGGTCGGTGAGCTCCAGCCCGTCCATCTCCGGCATCAGCCAGTCAGCGATCAGTACACTCACCGGCCGCTGGTCGATAAACTCGAGGGCGGCAGGTGCATTGTTAGCAATTCGCACGTCGCGGTATCCTGCATTGCGGAGGGTGCGGCCCACCACCATACTGCTGAATTTTGCGTCGTCTACCACGAGGATGGGAAGGTCAAGATTTGGCATTGTTATCTACTACTCACCAGTCCATTGTCAGATGCGGTGCCGCCCCGGTCTTGATATGCTTTGGCACCTTGCGAAACCAGAGTGCAACCAGAAGGGCATCAGTATAGCGTTTTGTGCCTGCCCTGACGTGGATAATTGTAAAAAGTGAGAACACATCATGCCTTCTTTTGACATAGTTTCTGAAATCGACATGCACGAAGTCACCAACGCCGTGGACCAGGCCAAACGTGAGCTGGGTAACCGCTGGGACTTCAAGAACGTGGAAGCGGATATCGAGCTGGACGACAAGGGCATTACCATCAGTGCCGAGCAGGAATTCCAGCTGGAGCAACTGATGGACATGCTGCGGATGGCCTTTGCCAAGCGCAATATCGACAGCAGGGCGCTGTCTGAAAATGGCGAGAGTAAATCCGGCAAACTGGTCAAGCAGCATTTGCAGCTGAAGCAGGGTATCGAAACCGACATGGCCAAAAAGATCGTCAAGATGATCAAGGACGCGAAACTGAAGGTCCAGACGAGCATCGAGGGCGACAAGGTGCGCGTCAAAGGCAAAAAGCGTGACGACCTGCAGACAGCAATTGCGCTTCTGAAAGAAGCCGAGCTGGACGTACCGCTGCAATACAACAATTTCCGCGACTGAATGAATTGGGGTCAGACCCCTGTGGATAAAAATAAGTTATCCACAGGGGTCTGACCCCAAATTGGGAGGCAGGGTTATCAGCATTGGTCAATGGCGTGCGCTGATCGGGGATGCTCTTTACACCTACACCCGTTGGCAGGTGATTGCGCTTCTTTTCCTGGGGTTTTCAGCCGGGTTGCCTTTTCTGCTGGTGTTTTCCACGCTGAATGCGCGGCTGGCGGATGTGGGGGTGGAAACGGCCACGATCGGCTTTTTCAGCTGGCTGGGTATAACCTACTCCATCAAGGTGTTCTGGGCCCCGGTGGTGGACCGGGTAAAGCTGCCCGTGCTCGACAGGCTTTTGGGTAAGCGCCGCAGCTGGATCCTGATGGCCCAGGCAGGTATTGCCACGGGCCTTTATCTGATGGCTCATGTGGATGCCATTCTTGCACCGGAAATGATGGCGTTGTTTGGGCTGCTGGTGGCGTTTTCCTCTGCTACCCAGGATGTGGCCATCGACGCTTACCGTATAGAGATTGCCGACGAACGGCTGCAGGCGGCACTGGCGGCCACTTATATCTTTGGCTATCGGTTGGCGTTGCTGGTCGCCGGCGCGGGCGCCCTGTACCTGGCGGAGTTCTGGTCCTGGCAGGTGTCGTACGAGGTGATGGCACTGCTGGTCGGTGTCGGTATGGCGACGGTGCTGATTGTGCGGGAACCGGCGGTGAACCATTTTGCCGCGGCCCAGGACATTGCTGACAAGGTCAAACACGAAGCCAGCAAGCGCACCCACCTGAATCCCCGGCTGGCGCGCTTTGTCGGCTGGTTCTATGCCGCTGTTGCCGGCCCGTTCTTGGACTTCTTCCGGCGTTACCGGGAACTGGCGATTCTGATTCTGGTGATGGTGGCGGTATACCGCATCTCCGACATAGCCATGGGCGTGATGGCCAATCCTTTTTACCTGGATTTCATGGGCTTCTCCAAAACCCAGGTGGCAGACGTGACCAAAATCTTTGGCTTCTTCATGACCATCGCAGGCTCACTGGCGGGTGGCGTGCTGGTGGTGCGCTATGGGGTGCGTAAAATCCTGCTGACCGGTGCGATCATGACCGCGGCTACCAACCTGCTGTTCGTGGTGCTGGCCCAATATCCTCCCAATATCGTGACACTGGCGCTGGTGGTGAGTGCTGATAACCTGAGCGGCGGTATCGCCAATGTGGCGCTTATTGCCTGGCTCTCCAGCATGACCAGCGCGGCGTTCACGGCAACCCAGTACGCGCTGTTCAGCTCGCTGATGACCCTGCCCGGCAAGTTTCTGGGCGGTTTTTCCGGAATTGTGGTGGGAGGGTTTGGTTACGCAGAGTTTTTCCTGGTGGCCGGGCTGATGGGGATACCCGCCATACTGCTGGCCTGGTTCATGATCCGGAAAGGCGAACGCCTGGATGCCCTGGCGCCGCGAAACGAAGAAATCGAGGAAGATCCCAGTAGGTCGGATTAGGCTCAAAGAGCCGTAATCCGACAACATTTGCCTACGGGTTTTGTGGCTGGTCCGGGGGTGGGGGTATTTTTTCTTTGGAAAAAGAACTCGCTTCGCTCAGACACCTTTTTCTGGCAGAAAAAATACCCCCACCCCCAGACCGATCCGACTTTGGCGTCAACACCGGGATTTGTCGGATTACGGCCTGGTTGGCCTAATCCGACAAATAGCCCCAACCAAACAACCAAAACCAAACCATACAAGGACGTATGATGAACTACCGAAGAAACCGCCTCCCCGGCGGCACCTACTTTTTCACCGTTGTAACCGCCGCCCGGAACCCAATTTTCAGCAATCCCACCGCCGTCCAACGCCTGCGAACCACCCTTCGATCGGTAATGAACCGCCACCCATTCACCATCAACGCCATGGTCGTCCTCCCCGATCACATCCACTGCATCTGGACCCTCCCCGTCGATGACACCGACTACCCAACCCGCTGGCGACTGATTAAAGGCGGATTCACCAAACGTTTTCAACAGCATTCCCAGGACAGAACTGGCAAGCTCAAATCACTCTGGCAGAAACGCTACTGGGAACACACCATCAGGAGCGATAACGACTTCAACCGGCATGTTGATTACATTCATTTCAATCCAGTTAAACACGGTTATGTTGCCCGGGCCCTGGACTGGCCGTATTCCAGTTTTCACCGGTTTGTACGTGAGGGGATTTTGCCAGCGGATTGGGCGATAGGACCGGAGGAGCTTGAGGGAATTGGGAGGGAGTAGGTGTGGGATTTGTCGGATTACGGCTCTTTGAGCCTAATCCGACCTACGTGTATTACACACCCAGAAAGACCCATAGCGGTAGGTCGGATTAGGCGAAGCCGTAATCCGACACCCACCCACCAATACCCATCGAGCCTACGGCCGCCATCCAAACTGGCGCATGGAAACCCTCCCATCAACCACCACAACCCCCTCCTCCCGCAGACTCTGGGCCTGCACCTCAAACGCCTCGCTGCCGATGGGGAAGGCAATCTGGCCGTTGCTTCTGATTACGCGATACCACGGGATGGAATGCCCCTCGGGGAGTTTGCCGAGGGCCTTGCCGATGTATCGAGCCTGTCGCCCAAGGCCCGCCATATCGGCAATCTGGCCGTAGCTGGCGACTTTGCCTGCGGGGATGGCGGCTACGACTTGCCAGATTCTCTGGTCTTTGGTGGGTTCGGTCATAGGGGTTCAGTTTTCGGGTTCAGTTTTAGCCTGACTGTCGGATTACGGCTTTGCCTAATCCGACCTACAGCCGAAGCGCCCCGTCAACCTCGATGATCCGCCCCGACATATAGTCGTTCTCAAAGATAAACGCCGCAGCAGATGCAATCTCCTCCGGCTTGCCCATGCGCTTGAGGGGGATGCCGGCGGTCATTTTCTCCAGGGCTTCCGGTTTCATGGAGGCGGTCATCTCCGTTTCGATAAAGCCCGGGGCGATGCCCATGCAGCGGATGCCGTAACGGGCGAGTTCCTTGGCCCAGACCGGAACCAGTGCCGATACACCGGCCTTGGCTGCGGAGTAGTTGCTCTGGCCCATGTTGCCGGCGCGGGAAATAGAGGCGATGTTGATGATTACACCCTTGTCGCCGTTCTTGATCATCTGGGTGGACGCTTCACGGCCACAGAGGAAAACTCCGGTCAGATTCACGTCAATCACCGCCTGCCACTGGGACAGCTCCATGCGCTTCTCTACCTCGCCATCCTTTCCCTTGACCATCAGGCCATCCCGCAGGATACCGGCATTGTTGATCAGCCCGTTGAGTTGGCCGAAATCGGATACGATGGCTTCAAAAGTCCTTTCTACGTCCTCTTCCTTTGCCACATTGCAGACGTAGGTTCTGACGTCGCCACCGGCCTTGTCGCATGCAGCCGCGGCTTCTTCCAGTTTTTCCGGCATCAGGTCGATCAGCGCCAGGCGGGCGCCTTTGGTGGCGAGATATTCAGCCATGGCACGGCCCAGGCCCTGGCCGCCACCGGTAATCGCAATCACGGAATCTTGAAGTTTCATGTTTCGCCCTAAGGTAATGAATGAACAAGGGGCGCGAGTATACCAGAGCTTTTTGCCGCCGCCGTAATCAGACACAGCACATCCCGGGAGGCTCTTTTGGGCGTTTTTCTTTTCTTATTCATTGTCATGCCGATCGTGGAGATGACGATTCTGATCAAGGTCGGAACCGTCATTGGCGCACTGAACACCATCGGCCTGGTATTGCTGACGGCTGTCATCGGGGCGGCTCTGCTGCGGCAGCAGGGTCTCGCTACGTTGCTGAGGGCCAACCAGCGGCTCAACAGTGGGGAACTGCCGGCGAAAGAAGTGGCCGAGGGGCTGATCCTGGCTGTGGGTGGGGCCCTGTTGCTTACTCCCGGGTTTGTGACCGACACCATCGGTTTTCTGTGCCTGATTCCCGGCTCCCGCCACTGGCTTGCGGCCCAGGCTCTCAAGCGCATGGTGGTTACAGGCAAGACCAGCAGTTTCACCTTCACAGCCGGCCAGCGTGGGCCCTTTGACGGGCAGGGGCCATTTGGCGGCCGGGACAGTCCGTTCGGGCGCCAGAACCCGTTTGACCGCAATGACGACATCATTGAGGGGGAGTACAGGGACGAAACCGAGCGTGATTATCAGCGCCTGGACCGCCGGGATGACGATTCACAGGAAAAAAAGTGAAAATTTTTTTCGCCAACTATTGAAAACCGATACACCACCCCCACATAGGTTTCACAAGTTCGCTGCGGGCCAATAACCGCTGTAAAACAGTTGGTTAAAAGCCCCGGCTTTTAACGCAACCATCATTGCCAAACCTAACCTGACATTGGAGATATCGAGCAATGAAAATTCGTCCGCTACACGATCGTGTTGTCGTGCGCCGTAAGGAAGAAGAAGAGAAAACAGCTGGTGGCATCGTGCTGCCGGGCAATGCCAAGGAGAAGCCGTCCCAGGGCGAAGTGATCGCCGTAGGTAATGGCCGTATTCTCGACAATGGCGAAACCCGTGCACTGGCGGTCAAGGTGGGTGACACCGTGGTCTTTGGCCAGTACGCCGGTAATACCGTGAAAGTTGACGGCGAAGACCTGCTCATCATGAGCGAAAACGACATTTTCGGCGTTCTCGAGTAAACGCTCGGTTACGCAGCAATCCGATTGAACGATCAAATTGGGTTTAACGAACAGGAATAGAAGACATGGCAGCAAAAGACGTTAGATTCGGTGACAACGCCCGTAAACGTATGGTTCAGGGCGTTAACGTTCTGGCAGACGCAGTTAAGGTAACCCTGGGCCCGAAAGGCCGTAACGTGGTTCTGGACAAGTCCTTCGGTGCTCCTACCGTGACCAAGGACGGCGTATCCGTGGCCAAGGAAATCGAGCTGAAAGACAAGTTCGAGAACATGGGTGCCCAGATGGTCAAGGAAGTGGCTTCCCAGACCAACGATACCGCCGGTGACGGTACCACCACCGCGACCGTTCTGGCGCAGGCTATTGTTAAAGAGGGTATCAAGGCGGTTACGGCCGGCATGAACCCCATGGACCTCAAGCGTGGCATCGACAAGGCAACCATCGCAGCGGTTCAGGCCATCCGTGACCTGTCCAAGCCGTGCGACGACAGCCGTAACATTGCCCAGGTAGGCACCATCTCCGCCAACGGTGACGAAACCATCGGTCAGCTGATTGCAGACGCGATGGAAAAAGTTGGCAAGGAAGGCGTCATCACGGTTGAAGAAGGCCGTGGCCTGGAAGACGAGCTGGACGTGGTTGAAGGCATGCAGTTCGACCGTGGCTTCCTGTCCCCGTACTTCATCAACAACCAGGAAAACATGTCCACCGAGCTGGATGACCCGTACATCCTGCTGGTTGACAAGAAGATCTCCAACATCCGCGAACTGCTGCCGGTGCTGGAATCCGTTGCCAAGGCTGGCAAGCCGCTGATGATCATCGCCGAAGACATCGAAGGCGAAGCACTGGCCACCCTGGTTGTGAACAACATGCGCGGTATCGTGAAGGTAGCGGCCGTGAAGGCGCCTGGCTTCGGTGACCGTCGCAAGGAAATGCTGCAGGACATCGCCATCCTGAGCGGTGGTACCGTGATTTCCGAAGAGGTCGGCCTGACCCTGGAGAACACCACTCTGGACGATCTGGGTACTGCCAAGCGTGTGAACATCACCAAGGAAAACACCACCATTATTGATGGTGCCGGTGCCCAGGGTGATATCGAAGCCCGCGTTGAGCAGATTCGCAAGCAGATCGAAGACAGCTCTTCCGACTACGACAAGGAAAAGCTTCAGGAGCGCGTTGCCAAGCTGGCTGGCGGTGTAGCCGTTATCAAGGTTGGCGCCGGTTCCGAAGTGGAAATGAAAGAGAAGAAAGCCCGCGTTGAAGACGCCCTGCACTCTACCCGCGCTGCGGTTGAAGAGGGCATCGTACCGGGCGGCGGCGTGACCCTGATCCGTGCCATCGCGGCGCTGGACAAGGTAGATGCCATCAACGAAGAGCAGAAGGCTGGCGTGAACATCCTGCGCCGTGCCATGGAAGCTCCGCTGCGCCAGATCGTGACCAACGCCGGTGGTGAAGCCTCCGTTGTTGTCAACAAGATCATGGAAGGCGAAGGCGCCTATGGCTACAACGCCTCTACCGAGAAGTTCGGTGACATGCTGGAGATGGGTATCCTGGACCCGGCCAAAGTCACCCGCTCTGCACTGCAGGCTGCCGCTTCCGTGGCTTCCCTGATCATCACCACCGAGGCGATGGTTGCGGATGAGCCGGAAGAAGAAGGCGCCGGCGGCGGTATGCCGGACATGGGTGGCATGGGCGGAATGGGTGGCATGGGCGGCATGATGTAAATGCCGGCCTGACCCGGACTGTTTCTCATTTTTTGAGAAATGGCCCCGTCAATCCATAAAAAACCCCGCGTTGGTTCACACTGACGCGGGGTTTTTTGTTTTTTTGTCATGAACTTGCGAAATGGCTTTGCTAGACTCGGCAACCGGTCATTTATCTTTGTGAAACTCTATGAGCGAAACCCCTGCAAAAGCCTTCCTCAGACCAGGCAAAGTGTTCCTGTTGACGCTTGCCGGTGTTCTGGTTTATCTGGTTGCGCTCGTTGCTCTCGTTCCGGCCGGATGGTTGTGGCACCAGGCGTCCGCTCATATACAGCTGCCACCGGAAGTGCAGGTCAGGCAGGTGTCCGGCAAGGCCTGGGCAGGCGTTGCCGGCGCTGTCGTGGCCGGTTACCCGGTTCGCATGGAATGGCAGCTGGGCACCCCTTCGTTTTCCGGTCTGTCTTTGCCGGTGAGTTTTTCCCTTACCTCGTCACAATCCTCGGTCGATGGTCGTGTTAGCCTCGATTGGCAGGGAGCGGGCACGCTGGAGGCAAAAGGAAGGCTCACAGTTGCGGAGTTCGAGGATCTGATCCGGCGCAGTGGCGGTGCGGTGATTGAAGGAGATGTCACCATCGACAGGTTACTGCTTTCCTGGCAGGAGGGCCGTATCACCGGAGCCGACGGTGAGGGCCGCTGGGCCGGCGGTGAGGTTAGCTGGCCCATGGGCGATAGGATGGAGCGTGCGGATTTTCCGCCGATGCGGGCCATCCTCGACAGCACCTCCAACGGTGTTGCACTGGTGGTCGAGGAGCAGGGAGGGGACGGCCCTGCGGCCGATGCGGAAATTCGCTGGAATGGCATGATGGATTTGCGGGTGTATAAACGTATGGTGGACCTGGCCGATCAACCATGGTCGGAGTCGGCCGGGCCCGACGATGTGGTATTCAGGGTCAGGCAACCGTTGATTCCCGGAGGTGCCCTTTGATCGCTGCGGCATCACTGTCTGGCAGCCAGAGACTGCCGCGTCTGCTGGCCAATGTGTTGCTGGTGGGTCTGGTGGTTTATGTTGCCTGGATACTGGCGCAGACTACCTGGCTGATTGCCTGGGATGACCGGCCAGTCGCCATCGCTTCGTCGGCTGACAGCGGCGAAATGGATACTGCATCCCGGCGCCTGCAGTCCATGGCTGCCCATCAGGTCTTCGGCAGGGCCGCGGAGCAGGAGAGAGTGGCCGAGGTGGTTCGCCGATCAGCACCGGAAACCCGGCTTGACCTCAGGCTTGAAGGGGTGCTGGTAGCAGAGCGCCCGGAAGACTCCGGTGCTATAGTGGCGGGAAGCAATGGTGTAACAGAGCACTATCGGGTGGGGGATGTATTGCCTGGTAACGCCGAACTGTCGGAAGTGGAACCCGGCCGTATCCTTATCCGTCGGAACGGGGAATATGAAAGCCTGACATTTGATGAAGACTCATCAGCCGATATGGTTGAAGACGTAGAGGACGAACAGGTCGCGGACTCCCCCGAGCAGTTCCTGAATGAGGCCCGCGAACAGCTTGATTCCCAGGGTGTGGCGGCGCTCACCCCCTATGGTCTGAGCCCGGCGGGCGATGACGGCAGCGAAGGTTATGTTTACGATGGTTCGAGTTCGATGCTGAACGCTGTCGGCCTGAGGTCTGGTGACGTGATTACTGCCGTCAATGGACAGCGCCTGGGGAACCTGAATGAGGACATGACACTTCTGGAAAGCTGGCGGTCCGAGCCGCAGCTGGAAATTGAAATTGAACGGGACGGATCCACTCTGACCGTCAACTATGCCATACCCGAACAGTGGCGCTGAACGGAACAATCGATACAGGATAATAACGCCAGATGCTGAACCACAGATCCAATCTATTCCGGGCTTTCGTTGTGGCCCTGTTGTTGCCCCTCATGTCTGTCGCTTACGGCCAGGATGATGAAACCTGGCGGCTGAACCTGAAGGATGCTGACATCCGTGCTTTCGTGACCCAGGTGGCGGATATCACCGGCTACAGCTTCGTGGTAGACCCGAGGGTCAAGGGGAAAGTAACGGTTCTGTCCAGTGCTCCCATGAACAAGGACGAGATTTACGATCTGTTCCTGTCGGTGTTGCAGGTTCACGGCTTTACGGCCATCCCCGGGGAGGAGGTGATCAAGGTGGTGCAGCAGGTGGATGCCAAGCAATCTGCCGAATCGCTGGAGCGTTTCCGGGAAACGCCCTCGGAACAACTGATCACCCGTGTCATCCAGATTGATAATGCCAATGCCCTTGAGCTGGTTCCCATCCTCCGGCCGCTGGTTGCCAAATATGGCCACCTTGCCGGCGTGGCGGCGGCCAATGCCCTGATTATCAGTGATCATTCGTCCAATATTCGCCGCATTGAACAGATCGTCAGGGAGCTGGACAGCCCCTCCAAGTATGAAGTGGAAGTGATTCAGCTGGAGGAAGCCTGGGTTGGCGACATGGTGGAGCTGCTACAGGAGCTTGCACCGGACGAATTGGGTGATGGCGGCGGTGAGAATGCCGCCCGCAAGTACAGTGTGACCGCGGATGAGCGCAGCAACCGGTTGATTCTTCGCGGTGACGAAACCTTCCGGGACAAGATGCGTGCCCTGATTTCCAAGCTTGATCAGCCTTCAGCCACCGGCGGTACCACCAAGGTGATCCGTCTCAGCCATGCGGATGCTGAGAACCTGACGGAACTGCTCAAGGGCGTGATGGGTGAGCTTGCCAGGGAGGAGTCCGGGGGAAGCGGCGGCTCCGGAGGCGGCTCGGGAAGTGGAAATCAAACCGGTTTTTCGGTGTTCGCCGATGAAGGGCTGAATGCGCTTGTTGTACGTGGAGAGCCCTCGATGATGCAGGAAGCGGAAATGATCGTAGAGGCCCTGGACGTGCGCCGTGCCCAGGTGATGATCGAGGCGGCAATTGTCGAGATCAGCGATGAAGCGGGGCAGGACCTGGGCGTGCAGCTTGCTGTCGGTGATGAATCCGGTGGGTCAACACCTGTAGCGGGGACCAATTTCAATAATGTGGGTAGAAGCCTCGGGGATGTCCTTGGCGCTATTCTGTCGGATTCAATTATTGAACCGGCAACCGGTGGTATCACGATCGGTGCTGGCGAGCGCAATGAGAACGGGGTTTCCTGGGGTGTGCTGTTGCAGGCGCTGTCAACATCCGCGGCGGCCAATCTGTTGTCGACACCCAGCATCATCACCCTCGACAATCAGGAATCCGAGATTATTGTGGGCCAGAACGTGCCTTTCCGGACAGGGGAGTCCACGGTAACGGGTGACGGTGCAACCAATCCCTTTACCACCATTGAGCGCCGTGATATCGGCCTGACTCTCAAGGTTACGCCGACCATAAGCTCCGACGGGCTTGTGCGTCTGGTTGTCGAGCAGACCACCGAGAACATTGGTGATAGCGTGGAATCGGCTTCGGATATCATCACCAACAAGCGCGAGATCAAGACCACGGTGCTGGCCGACGACGGTGAAACCATCGTCCTCGGTGGCCTGACAACGGATGACCTTCAGGTGAACAAGAGCAAGGTGCCGTTTCTGGGGGATATTCCGGTTCTGGGACGGTTGTTCTCTTCAGAGTCGGAGCGCCGGGTAAAGCGCAATCTGCTGGTGTTCCTGCGCCCGACCATTATGCTTGGCAAGGCTGAATCCGTGGCTGCCACGGATGAGAAGTTCAAGAGCCTTTGGGATATCAACCTGAGTGTGCGCAAGAAGCTGGGCCTTCCGGACCCGGAAAACCCGCCGACCAAGGACTCCCTGTTCCAGCAGCGGACTGACTGACCGCCGGTGGGTCCGCCACTTCAGGCCTGAAGTGGCGGCATCGGGCAATCCAGCTGGTCCGCCACCAGGCGGATCAGCTCATACTCCGTGGTTTTAACCTGTCCGTCTGCGAGTACACAGTGGCCACAGGCATCGATAATGCCGGGTTTGAGCACCGGTGACAGGCTGTTGAGTGTCATCAGTGCCTGCCGTAAACGTGTTACCGACACCTCCGTAAGCAGCTCCGGTTTTTCCCGTCCCGTTGTGAATCCTGCCATGGCCTCGTCAAACAGGGCTTCCCTGTTACGGCCATCGTCCGCACCGGCTCTCGCCATCAGGCTGAACACCACCTGCAACTGGGCTGTAACCGGCCGGTAGCTGCGGTAACGCACCGGAACCACCCGCGCGGAGTCCGCGGCCAGGTGGCGGCGCAGAAACGTATGCATGGCCAGCTCAAAGAGGCTCAGGCGGTTGTCGGCCCTGATCAGTGTTTCGGTGCCGGCAATCAGCAGGCTGCGCTCGTCCGGGTCCAGCTTGCGCAGGGCAGGCATGGCCAGTTCCAGTGCCGGGAATCGCACACCCGTGCCCATTGATGCCAGTGCCGGTAGCAGCTTGCCCAGCAATTCCGGATTGGGGGCAAGGATCGAGCCGGCCTCAACCAGCGCCAGACGTTGCTGCTGCGTCCGGGGTGGCAACTGGTAAAGCAGAAGCGCATAGCATAGCTGGACAGCGCCCGCGCGGGTGTAAAGCAGGTTGCGGAAGGTGGATGGCAGGCTGTTCAGAAGGGTGACAGCATAGTCCTCACTGCGCTGATTGACCGTGCCCACCGTGTCTGACAGCTTCTGCGGAGACCGACTGGCCAGTGGCGAGGTACTGCCAGTGCTTCCGGCGCTGAAACCGGCTGCCGCCTCCGGAACAGGAGAGGGTGCGCCTGCGGATCGCAGCGCCGCCCCCGGCTCGGTGTCCCGCAGGCGGCTGCGAAGCCGCGCAAACATACCCGGCTGGATTGCCTCGATGCGTTCCTGTATCGGCGGGTGTGATGCCAGCAGGGCGGACAATTTCATCCGCGTGCTTTCGCCAAAACACATGTGGTTCATGTCGCTGGCATGGCTGGTGGTTTCAAGGTAACCCCCTTTGAGGCCGATCTTGAACAGGGCGCCGGCAATGCCTTCGGGATTGCGGGTAAACTGCACCGAAGAGGCGTCTGCCAGCATTTCCCGCTGGCGCGAGACAGCAGACTGTATAAGCCGCCCGAAGAATACGCCCACATAGCCGATCACCAGCAGCGCCAGCCCCACCAGCCCGAAAATGGCCTGGCCACGCCGGTCCCGGGATGCTCTGGCGGACAGGGCAGTGCGGTGGAAGGAAATTCGCAGCAGGAAGGCGCCAATCTGACCGATCATGAGAATGCCGGCCAGAATCGCAATAAGGCGGACGTTAAGGCGCATGTCGCCATTGAGAACATGGCTGAATTCATGGCCTACCACGCCCTGAAGCTCGTCACGGCTTAACTGGGTGAGGGCGCCATGGGTGACCACCATAACCGCCTCGCCGGGTGTATAGCCGGCCACAAAGGCGTTTATGCCGGTTTCGTGGTCCATTACGTAGAGTTCCGGCACGCTCACGCCGCTGGCGATTGCCATTTCCTCGACGATATTGCGCAATTTGCGTTCGTCCGCGTCCCCGGTATCCGGGGCGATGGGCCGGGCGCCGACCATCTTAGCCACCCGGTCACCACCTCCGGCCAGGTCAGCCCAGCGGATCAGCGAGCCGGCACCTATAAGGCCAACCACTGCCAGTGCCGTATACAGGCCGTGCCGGCTGATGAGCCAGTCCGCAAATGCCAGGCCCGTGGATTCGCTGCGGGTTACCATATAGCCCACGAGGCAGACGCAAAGGGTGATAAGAGTGACCGCCGCCAGAAACAGGATAACGAGTACCCCTGTGTTCCGGCGGGCGCTGGCCTGGCGCTGGAAAAATCCCTGATGTGCCATGGTAACCGGCCTCAGAAGGCGACTTTCGGTGCCTGGCGGGCCTCAGGGGATTCCAGTTCCAGCTGGGAGGACGGTTTGAAGGCGAACAGCCCGGCCACGATATTGTTGGGGAACTGCTCGCGGAAGATGTTGTAGCTCATGACGCCATCGTTGTAGGCCTGGCGTGCGAACGAAACGCGGTTTTCCGTACTGGACAGCTCTTCCATCAACTGCTGGATGGTCTCGTTGGCTTTCAGTTCCGGGTAGTTTTCCGCAACCGCGTAAAAATTGGCAAGGGCTTTGGACAGCATGTTTTCGGCGCTGCCCAGGCGCTGGATCTTGCCGCCATCGGCCGGGTCGCCGGCGGCGTCTTTCTGGGCACTGACGGCATTATTGCGGGCCTGCATCACTTCAGTGAGGGTGTTGCGTTCGTGGGAGAGGTAGGCCTTGGCGGATTCCACCAGATTGGGAATCAGGTCATGGCGGCGCTGTAACTGCACATCGATCTGGGCAAAGCCATTCTTGAACTGGTTGCGCAGTGATACCAGGCGGTTGTAGATAAAAACGATATAGACAACGAAAACCGCAATTACGATCAGACCAATCAGCGTGGTTCCCATGGCGACTCCTTGCGTGCTGGGGGATCAGGTTGGGTGCCTGGTGCTCAGGCGTTATTCTCCACGATTTTATCGTGAAAGCCGGCGACGAACCTCTCAAAATCGTGGGGTTTGAGTGGCTTGCTGAAGAAATACCCCTGCGCCAGCTGGCAGCCTCTCTGGGCGAGGTAATATTCCTGCTCTGCGGTTTCCACGCCCTCAGCGACAACGGTCAGGTTCAGGCTCTTGCCGAGGTCGATGATGGTATTGGCAATCCGGGTGTCTTCTTCGTTGATCAGCAGGTCACGGATGAACTGCTTGTCGATCTTGAGGTGCTGCACCGGCATACGCTTGAGATAGGTCAGAGACGAGTAGCCGGTTCCGAAATCGTCCACGGCGATGCTGATACCGGCCCTGTGGAGGCGCTTCAGCTTGTCCACGGCATCTTCCAGGTTGGTCATGAAGCTGGTTTCTGTGACTTCCAGTTCAAGCCGGCCGGCGGGAATATTGTGCCGTTTCAGGGTGTCCAGGATGTCGTCCACGATGGCGTCCTGGCGAAGCTGCACGGCCGACAGGTTGACGGCAATCCTCAGTGGCATTCCGTCAGTAGCCCAGCGGGCCGCCTGCCAGCAGGCCTGGTCCAGGACCCATTGGCCGATTTCTACAATGCTGCCATTCATCTCGGCAACGGGAATGAAATGATCGGGCGGAACAAGGCCCTTTTCCGGGTGTTCCCAGCGGATCAGGGCTTCTGCACCGATAATGCGACGGGTCTGCAGGTTGATCTGGGGCTGGTATACCAGATGGAACTGGTGACTGTTCAGGGCTGCGGAGAGGTCTTTCTCGAGCTGTTTACGCTCACGGATCTCCTGGTCAACGCTGGCCACGTAGAACTGGAAGTAGTTGTGTCCGCTTTCCTTGGCCAGCGCCATGGTCTGCTCTGCGCTCTGCAGTAACCGGTCGCCCTTTTCGGCATCGCCCGGAAACAGGGCAATGCCCAGGGTTGCCGTCATGGTAACCGTCTGGTCTTCAAAGATCATCGGGCTGCTCAGAGTTGCCAGAATCCGGTCGGCGGTGTTGGCGGCCTGGAAACCGTCTCTCAGGCCTTTTTCCACAATCACGAACTGGTCACTGCCAAGCCGGGCGATGGTAAAACGGGTGCCACCCAGCGTCTGGGTAAGGCGATCGGCAACTGTCTGAAGGATCAGGTCACCGGTGCGGAAACCACACTGCTCATTGATGGATTTGAAATCGTCGATGCCACAGCAGATCAGGGACAGCACGGACTTGTCTTCCCGGGCCTCCTCGATGTCCGACTGAAGAAGCTCCATAAACGTATCCCGGCTTGGCAGGCCGGTGAGCTGGTCGTACCTGGCAAGCCGGTTGACCCGGTCCTCTGCTTCCCGATGTCGGGTCTGGCTGTCCCCAATGGCTACCAGCAGGTTATTGGTGGCATTTACCCAGAGCCCCAGCTCGTCGTTCTGGTGGCCCCGGGGTAGATGGATAAGGTTATCGTCCGGATGTTCCGGGTTTACCTGCTTTACCGACTGGACAATCCGCAACAGCGGGCGGGTGAGCAGAAGATGAAACACAATGAACAGCACCATTCCGAGGATAACCGCAATGGCGATACCGGAGCCGAAAGTGACCGAGGCACGTTCAAGCCAGGTGCCGGCGGCCGGGCCAGTATCATAATGCAGTTCAAGATAGCCATACACATTCCTGCCACTGGCGTTACCGCTGCGGGAGAGTTCCTGGCGATAATCACGCTCGGCGCCGAAAATCGGGTCGGTAATGGGCCGGAAGGGGCTTTCCTGAAGTGGTCGGTCACGGCGGCCGAGGGCCTCACCGTCAGGATGGGTAATCCGTGCCAGGCGAATGGCTTCCTGGGCAAACAGGCCGTCGACTACCTGCTGGGCCAGGTCGGAATCAATACTGAAAACGGCCTGGGTAGAGGCGTCCCTGACCAGTGCCATGGTCTGTTTTGCCTGCTCATCAAGCGAGGAAGAAACGCGCCTTGCATCGAGGATTACCTGAATGGTGCTGACGACAATTCCGCTGATCAGCGCAACAGCCAATACCCATCGCAGTACTCGGTATCCAAGGCGATGTTCTACCTCAAAGGAATTTTGCATGAAGGCCTGTGTGATTTATTTCAACTGAATGAGACCCGGCACCGCATTCCTGTGGTGGGGGCACTCCCGGTCTGTTGTTGTGTTACAAGTATGGATCAGATTTCAGTTACTGCATTCAGTATCGGCAATTTTTCCAGATATTTCAGGGTTCAGGTGTATCATTTTGTAATGCAGGTGCGCATGCCGGATACAAAAACGCCCGCAAATTTGCGGGCGTTCAGGTGCAGGTGATACTGCGCTACTTACGAATCGCTGTTACGCCAGGTTGTCGTTAACAAAATCCCAGTTAACGAGCTTCCAGAACGCATCCAGGTAGTTCGGGCGGGAATTGCGGTAATCGATGTAGTACGCATGCTCCCAGACATCAACCGTCAGCACCGGCTTGTCTGCTGTGGTCAGCGGCGTTTCGGCGTTACTGGTGTTCACGATGGCTACGCTGCCATCGGCTTTCTTCACCAGCCAGGTCCAGCCTGAACCAAAGTTGTTGGCGGCCTTGTCGTTGAATTCTTTCTTGAAATCCTCGAAGGAGCCAAAGGCTTTCTCGATGGCATCCTTGGCAGCACCGGTAGGTTCACCACCACCGTTCGGGCTCAGGCAGTGCCAGTAGAAGGTGTGGTTCCAGACCTGGGCTGCGTTGTTGAACAGCGGGCCACTGGCGCTCTTGATGATGTCTTCGAGCGACTTGTTGGCGTTGTCCGTACCTTCGATCAGGCCGTTGAGCTTGGTAACGTAGGTGTTATGGTGCTTACCATAATGATACTCAAGGGTTTCCTGAGAGATGTGCGGTTCCAGTGCGTTCTTTTCATACGGCAGTGCGGGAAGTTCAAATGCCATGAGGTCGTTCTCCCTGGTTCTCTCTGTTTATGTGGATGTAAACCATAAATATAGGGGCGGTTTGAGTTATATCAACCCCTTGCGCCCAACTTCGGAGTATAGGGAGGCGGGCCTCCCTTCAGAACCTTTGCTGTTATCCAGTCAACTTACTTTTGAACTCCGGACAGCCGGGCAAAAACTGGGCGCAGTTTTTTACCCGCCATACCAATTCTTCGTAGCTGTCCGCCAGGACGGTCACATGACCAAGTTTGCGCCCCGGGCGTTCGCCTTTGTTGTAGAGGTGTAGATGAGCGTAGGGCAGTTCGAGGATTCGTTCAATGTCACCATGCTCGGCAATGATATTGATCATGCAGCTGACACCCCTTGGCTCGGTGTTTCCAAGTGGGTAACCGCTTACCGCACGAATATGATTCTCGAACTGGCTGGTCATCGCGCCCTCGATGGTCCAGTGCCCGGAGTTATGCACCCGTGGAGCCATCTCGTTGGCCACCAGGCCTTCGGCGGTTTCAAACAGTTCCAGGGTCAGTACGCCGACATAATCCAGCTCGTTCAGCAGCGCCTTGATGTAGCGCTCGGCGTCTTCCTGAATATGCTTTTCAAGCTTCGGAGCCGGGGCAACGGAGTAGCGCAGGATGCCTTCATGGTGGGTGTTTTCCGCCATGGGGTAGAACGCCAGCTCGCCGTCTTCGGCGCGGACAGCGATTATGGACACTTCGCGGCGAAACTCGACGAATTTCTCGACAATCAGGCGCGGATGGCCAATGGACTGCCAGGCTGCTGCGGCTTCTTCCGGTGAGCGAAGAACCGCCTGGCCCTTGCCGTCATAGCCTTCAGTGTTGGATTTTGCCACAACCGGGCAGCCCAGCTCTTCGGCGGCAGCCTGCAGCGACTCGGCACTGTCTGCAATTTTCCATTGCGGTGTCGGGATGCCGAGTTCACCGAATAGCGTCTTCTCCATTTCGCGATTCTGACAAACCTGGAGGGCGCGGGGGCAGGGATGAACCGGCTTCTCTTTGGCAATTTGCTCGGCCACTTCAACGGGTAAGTGCTCAAATTCATAAGTGACGCGATCTACGCGGGAGATGAAGTCGTCCAGATATTGGCCATCCCGGTCAATAATCACTTCACCCAGCCCGGCACTGGGGCTACCCGACATATCGTAGAAAACAAACGTCTTGGCCAGCGGGTACCCGGCCAGCGCCAACATACGCCCAAGCTGTCCAGCCCCTAGAACACCAATTCTCATCTGTTATCTCCTGCCTTCAAGGGCATCTACAAAAGTTCGGTGTTGTGAGCGGGTCGGGGCAGGCTTTCCAAAACACGCTCAAGCACATCCCTGTGGCGCTTGAGCTCCGCCATCCATGGCTCCGCACAGTTTTGGAAAGCCTGCCCCGACCCGCTCAGCCGACTATGGAGTTGTATTCACTGATCGCTGGGATCAGGATTATCCAGAATCGTCTGTGTCTGGTTCGCGCGGAATTCATCGACCGCCTTACGGACATCGGCGCTGAAAGTTCCGATAATCTGGGCCGCTAAAAGACCTGCGTTGGTGGCGCCCGCGTTTCCAATAGCCAGAGTACCGACCGCAATACCGCCAGGCATCTGCACAATAGAAAGCAGCGAATCAAGACCGTTGAGTGCCTTGGACTGGACAGGAACACCCAGTACTGGCAATGACGTCTGTGAAGCGACCATGCCGGGCAAATGGGCAGCGCCACCAGCGCCAGCGATAATGACCTTCAGGCCCCGGTCAGAAGCGGTTTTGGCGTAATCAAACAGCAGATCCGGGGTGCGGTGGGCGGAGACAACTTTTGTCTCATATGGCACGCCCAGCTTGTCGAGCATCCCGGCGGCATGTTCCATGGTGGGCCAGTCTGACTTCGAGCCCATGATGAGTCCTACAAGCGGCTGCATATGCAACAGTCCTGATGTGTGAGAAAGCCGGCCATTGTATGTAAGGCCCTGTGACCATGCAAACAGACGATGATCTGGCGTTGTCCGGCCCCACCTTTCCGGGCCTTCATTTTGCTGTGTCGCCAGGTACGGGTATTATCAGGCCTTATTACCCTTACCGTCCATATCCTGGAGCTGTTATGGAACCGATCCGTCCGGATGATGATGAAGTACGCGCTGGCACCAAGCGGGAAGAAGGTTTGTCTGCCCAGCGGGAACCGAAGGCTGAGAAAAAGGCGGCTGTGGGCAAAAAGCCCGAACCGCCGGGGCAGGGTGGTGACAGTGGCACCCGGAAACCGGCCGGCAAATCCTCCGGTGGCGGTGGTTCGGGCCGTGGATTCGTGTTGGGTGTTGGTCTGCTGGTCGTGGCAGGAGCGGCCGGGGCAGGCTGGTACCAGCAGGAACAACGAATACAGATGCTCGAGGGCCAGCTGGAAGAGGCGGATTACTGGGCGCGCCAGAGCAAGCTTGCCCTGGCACGGTTTGAAGGGGACCTCTCCGAGACCGGCGAGAGTCTGCAGGAAAAGGGGAAGTCCATTGAGGATCGGCTGGCTGACCAGGATGAGCGCCTTGATACCGCGGACAGCGAAATACGCAAGCTCTGGGGGGTGACCAATGACCGCAACCGCAAACGCCTGGATGATCACGAGTCAAGGCTGGAGTCGCTGCAGGCAGATGTGGACAGCGGCAAGGGCGACCGGGAACAACTGGCGGCGTCTCTGAATGAGCTGGAGGCAGATCTGGCGGCCCGGATGGAAGAGGTGACATCCGACCTGGAGAAACAGGTTACAGAGGTTCGTGAAGCCGGCCAGAAGAATGACTCCAGGCTCACCGAGCTTGATGAATCACTCGACGGTGTCGACAAACTGGTTGAACGCCAGTTGCAGCGCTTTGAGCGGGAGCAGAAGCTGACTATCGATGGCCTGGAAAGCCGGATCGCGGCACTGGAGAAGGCGACGGAAGATCTGTCCAGTGGCGGTCAGCTGGATGCAGTTCGTGGTGATCTGTCGGAGCTCGAGAAAACCGTTGAGTCGATCGATTCCTCCCGTTCCCAGTTGACGTCACGTCTGGTGCGGTTATCAGAGGAAGTCAGTGATCTGCGCTCACAGATATCAGGGCAGTAGCACGCCCTGATATTCGCCTGCACTGGTGTGGCCGGGCTGTGTAACAGTTTGTATTCATCCCTTGCGGTAGCTCTCAGTTCCGCAGGTACGCAGTTGCTATGATCGGGGCAACTCGCGAAAGGATGAAGAGTGAACAACAATGAGAACCCGATTTCTTTTTCCCGGTCTTCCCCGTTTTCTGGCAGCGGTGTTAACGGTTTTTCTGCTGGTTTCCGGCTCAGGCTGCACGGTGTACCAGTCCATCGGCAAGAGCGTGGGCTCGTTCCTGCATCCGGTATCCGGGCATGATTTTGTCCATATCGATAACGATCAGTGGGATCGCAGCAACGCGGTTCTGTATTTCTATCGCACCCACTCGCAGTGGGCGGCGGATGAAATAGAAGCCCCCAGTGTCTACATCGACGACAACCACTACTTCAATATCCGCAACGACAGTTTCACCTGGCTCGAAGTGGCCCCCGGCGAGCGCCACATTGCCATACGCCGGCCGTTGCTGGGGCTTGAAGGGCTGAACTCCTTCAGTCTCAGCCTGATTGCCGATGCCAACCTGAAGGTAGAGCCGGGCAAGATCTATTACCTGCGCTACAACGAACTGGAAGAGCCCGAGAGCACCCATCCTGAACTGGCCGAAGATCACCCTTTGACGTCAGGTGACTTGCAACTGGTCACGCGGGAGTATGCCATGCAGTCTGACGAGATTGTTTCCACGCGTTTTCTCAACAGCGACCTGCTGGCGCCCAATCACGCCGCGGTCTCGATTGTAGAGGTCAACGAGGACGGCGATTACGAGCGTGATCTGGCATTGCTGGAAGAGGAGCGTGAGGAAGAAATCGAGCGCCTGAAGGCAGAAGGGAAATATGAAGAGGCGCCCTGGTACTGGCCTTTCGGGGGTGGTCCGACCCAGCCGCTGGAGAGTGACCGCAAGCTGAGAGAGCTTGAGCAGGATTATGCGGCCCTTGAGCAGGAGCGTAAACGGCGCGAGGAAGAAGAGGGCGGTGGCGGCTGGTGGATTTTCTGAGGCCTGAAGTGGCCTCTGGTGAATTGTGGTTTTCGGTGACTGTTACTAGACTGTAGGACGTCAGGTAAAACAGGGTCGCGGAAACATGTCGCTGAAGGATTCAATGCAACACACATTTCGCAGGCTTTCGGGAGACCTCAGAAAGCGGCTCGAGCATCTGAACTGTTCACTGGCGGAGCGTGCCCTGCCGGAGGATCGCAAACACCGTGTCAGCGAGATGTCGCTCCACCGAAAGGCGCGGCAGGCGGGCCAGAAAAGTACGAAGCTCAAGGTGGTTGAGGGTGTCAAAAAGGCTTCCGGTAACAAACAGGCCTGATCAGAAAGTGCACATTTTATAAGGGCTTGCGGGATTGTTCAGAAAAATCCCGGAAAAAATTTGACACCGCCAGACAAATGCTTAAAATGCGCGTCTCACTTGGTTGAGACAGCAACGCTGAATCACCAGTGCGCTGCGAAAGTGGGCGGTTAGCTCAGCTGGGAGAGCATCGCCCTTACAAGGCGAGGGTCACTGGTTCGATCCCAGTACCACCCACCATTTTTCCCCTTGTTATTTTGTCGCAATCCAGGTGCTCTGGGTCGTCGGATTACGGCTGCGCCTAATCCGACCTACGGGGCACGGATGCCGACAATGGCGTAGCCCCGTAGGTCGGATTAGGCGCAGCCGTAATCCGACACCACGACTCCCAATCCGACACCCTTACCTCGACACCCTTCTTACTTGCCGATCAACGACTGCCCACAAACCCGGACCACATTTCCATTCACACCGTTCGATGCCGGGTTGCAATACCACGCAATGGCTTCCGCCACGTCTACTGGTAATCCACCCTGGGAAAGGCTGTTCATGCGCCGTCCGGCTTCGCGGATGGTGATGGGCATGGCGGCGGTCATCTGGGTTTCGATAAAGCCGGGGGCGATGGCGTTAATGGTTACGCCGTTCTTCACCTGTTTTGCCATGGCTTCCACATAGCCGATCACGCCGCATTTGGCAGTGGAGTAGTTGGTCTGGCCAAAGTTGCCGGCAATGCCGCTGATGGATGAAATGCACACAATGCGGCCGTTCTCCCGCAGCAGTTCCCGGTGCATCAGTTCCTCGTCGATCAGTTCCTCCGCCGTCAGGTTCACGGCGATGGTCATGTCCCAGAAGTGCTCCGGCATGTTGCCCAGGGTTTTGTCGCGGGTGATGCCGGCGTTGTGAATAACCAGGTCAATGCCGCCGAAGTGCTCCTGCACGAAGTCTGCAATCTGCTTCGGTGCCCTTTCATCGGTAATGTCACAGGCCAGGGCCTTGCCCTTGATAGCGTCGGTGACTTTCTGCAGCTCTTCCATGGCCGGCGGAATATCCAGACCGATGACCGTTGCACCGTCCCGGGCCAGCGTTTGCGCAATGGACGCGCCGATGCCTCTCGAAGCACCGGTTACCAGTGCCACTTTTCCTGTCAGCGGCGCCACCGGATTGGTTGCCGGTGCATCGGTGGACTTGCTGATGCGGGCGACCTGTCCGGACACATAGGCTGACCGGGCAGAGAGGAAGAAGCGCAAACTGGAGTCCAGCTGCTTTTCCGCGCCAGGCGCTATCCACAGCAGGTTCGCGGTGGCGCCCTTCTTGCCGACTTCCTTGCCCACACTGCGAACGAAACCTTCCAGCGCCTGATGGGCGGCTGCCTTCGCCGGCTGGCGGCAGGTGGCCGGGTTCTGGCCGATCACCAGAACGCGGCCATTGCCAGCGAGCTTGCGGATGGTAGGGTGGAAGAAGTCGTAAAGCGCTCTCAGGTCAGTGGTGTCTTTCATACCGGTGGCATCGAATACCAGCGCCGAGAATTTCCGTTCGATGTCGGCGTCCAGGGGCAGTGGCTCTGCTTTATTGCCGCCTTTGGCAGAATCGGTCAGAGTATTCACAGCACTGGCATGAAAGAGGTTTGCCGGGCTTGCGCCCAGCAGGCTGGCAACAGCGCCAATGGCCTTGCTGCCATTGGCGGCACCGATCAGTACATCGCCCTCGATAAATGGCTGGTCAGCGCGTTTCCAGCGTTTCAGCGGCACGGGGGAGGGCAGCCCGAGTGTCTGGGCGGTGGTTTTGCCCACCGGGGTATTGACGAATTTGAGATAAAGATCAGACATGGCATTTTCCTTTTGCAAGACGAATATCGGCGTACAGGTTAAAGAATCGGGCCGTTTTTGGATTGACTCAACGCTCCCCTGTTGTTGTCAGGGATGCCAATGAGCCAGGCCCCCCCGGCGCTAAACTGCAACGCAATGAATACACTCGTTCAAACAGGACACCATCATGGCACAGGCACCGAAAAGCACCCAAAAGAAAACCACGGCACCGAAAAAGACCGCGGCCTCCGGAAGTGGCGTTCGCCGGGTTGCAGTGATTGGCGGTAACAGGGTTCCCTTCGCCCGCTCCAATACGGCCTATAGCAAGGTCAGCAACCAGGAGTTGCTGACCGCTGCCCTGCGGGGGCTGGTCGATCGCTTTGGCCTGCAGGGGCAGCGTGTGGGCGAGGTGGTTGCCGGCGCTGTGATCAAGCACTCAAGGGACTTCAATCTGACCCGCGAGTCCGCCCTCAGTAGTGGCCTGGCGCCTGAAACCCCGGCCTACGATATCCAGCAGGCCTGCGGAACCGGCCTGGAGGCGGCTATTCTGGTGGCCAACAAGATCGCCCTGGGGCAGATCGAGTGCGGGATTGCCGGTGGTACCGATACCACATCCGACGCGCCCATTGGTGTTGGTGAAGGCTTGCGGGATATTCTGCTGGACCTGAACCGTGCCAGAACCACCGGTGAGCGGTTGAAGGTTCTCAGCCGTTTCCGCCCAGGGCACCTGAAGCCGGAGATTCCTCAGAACGGCGAGCCCAGAACCGGGTTGTCCATGGGTGGCCACTGCCAGATTACCGCCCACGAATGGTCGATTCCCCGCGACGAGCAGGACAAACTGGCCTATGAAAGCCACCAGAAACTGGCCGCGGCCTACGAGGAGGGATTCTTCAGGGATCTGATGACCCCCCTGGCCGGCCTGGAGAAAGACAACATTCTGCGCCCGGACACCACGCTGGAGAAGCTGGCGACCCTCAAGCCGGTGTTTGATCGGGACAATGGCACCATGACCGCAGCCAACAGCACGGCGCTGACCGATGGTGCTTCCTGTGTGCTGCTGGCCAGTGAGGAGTGGGCCAAGGCCAATAATATGGAGATCAAGGCCTATCTGACCTTCTCTGAAGTGGCGGCTGTGGATTTTGTGGACAAGAAAGAGGGCCTGCTGATGGCGCCGGCCTATGCCGTGCCACGCATGCTGGAAAAAGCCGGGCTTACGCTTCAGGATTTCGATTTCTACGAAATCCACGAGGCCTTTGCCGCGCAGGTGCTTTCCACCCTCAAGGCATGGGAAGACCCGGCTTTCTGCAAGGATCGGCTGGGGCTGGACAAACCCCTGGGCAGCATTGACCGCAGCAAGCTGAATATCAAGGGCAGCAGCCTTGCCACCGGACACCCCTTTGCGGCTACCGGAGGGCGTATTGTCGCCACTCTGGCGAAGCTGCTGGAACAGAAGGGCAGCGGCCGCGGGCTGATCTCCATCTGCGCCGCAGGCGGGCAGGGGGTGACCGCGATACTGGAGCGATAAGTATCCGGAAAAATTCATTTTTTCCTTTGACAGTCACGGTTTCTACCCGTACCATTCTCACCTCGTTGATCAGGGGTTCCCTGGCAACAGCCAGTTTGATGCGGGGTAGAGCAGTCTGGTAGCTCGTCGGGCTCATAACCCGGAGGTCGTTGGTTCGAATCCAGCCCCCGCTACCATACAGAAAAGGCAGATCAGTACGTGACTGATCTGCCTTTTTTATTTCTGTCGCAGCAAAAGGCTGGCCAAGCTAGGCTTTGCTCGTATCCTTTCGCAGCTTCCTGCTCCAGCGCTGCTTGGCGTAGCGACGCAGGTTCGATACGTTGTCGGTCTCATCCATGATTTCAGTGCCCAGAAGGGTTTCCAGGATGTCTTCCAGAGTCACCACGCCGAGCCAGGTGCCGAGCTCGTCGTAGACCATGGCCATGTGCTGCCGTTCCCTGAGCATTTCCGAAAATACATACTCGATGTTGGTGTTTGCCTTGATTTTCTTTATCTGGCGCAGGTTGTCCATGAGGGAGGCGCCAGGTTGCAGGTTGATCAGGTCTGATTTATGGATATAACCTAGGGCTTCCCCCTCCGAATCGATAATGGGATACCGCGAGAACGGTGCTGACCGGGTTTTTTCCCTGAACTGCTCAAGGGTGGTGTCCGGAGTGATGGTTTTGCACACCGTGCGAGGTGTCATGACAGAGCTGACCTTGATCTCGTGAAAGCGGAGGACATTCTGGATCATTCTGCGCTCGTCTTCATCCAGCGCTTGTTGATCACGCCCTATCTCAGCGAGCGCACTGATCTCTGCCCGGATATCCGTATCGGCATCGCCCGGGGTGAGTCGCCTTGTTACCTGTTTTGACAGCCACACAAAAGGCAGCAGTATAAGAACCATGGTGCGCAGGAACGCCGGCAGTATAGGGGCGATGCTTCTCCAGTACTTTGCGCCAATGGTCTTGGGAATGATTTCCGAGAGAATCAGGATGGCCAGGGTCATGACTGCCGAGGCTGCCCCGACCCAGGCCTGGCCGAAGACCACGGCTACCTGGGCCCCGACGCCAGTCGCACCGGCGGTATGGGCAACCGTATTGAGGGTCAGAATGGCCGCCAGCGGGTCATCAATCTCATCCTTGAGTTTGCGCAACTGCTTGAACAGTGTCGTGTTCGATTTCTTCAGCGACGCGATGTAGCTGGGCGTGATTGATAGCAGTGCCGCTTCAAGGATCGAACAGAGAAAAGAAAAGGCAATAGAAAGTACCGCGAATGCGATCAGGAGTGTCATAACAACCTTGTGGTAGTGGAAACATCGCAAGTTTATCGAAAGCCAGGCTACGCGTGAATCCCTGAATCTAGGTAGTTTCCCCTTCCGGATCAGGATTCAGTTGACGGAGATCCAGCCCGGCCCCAGACTTATATCCGGGCCTGAGGGACATGGCAATGAGCGCAGCAAAAATCGACTATCAGTGGGCAAAAGCGACGCCAGTTGCCTCCCTGTCATTGATACTGATGCTGTTTATCATCGTTTCCGGCAGCACTGGCTTGTTATCTCCAGGAAGCCTTGCTGATCCCCGCGCCTTCACCGAACTCCAGCAGCATGCACTGGCGCCTCACGTCGAGAAAATCCGCGTGGAAAGGACCTTTGTCGCCACCATGGCCGGCTCCGGAAACGATCATGATGGTCCTGACGGGCTGCCTGCTGGTCCCCCGGATTCTGGCGCCGACGACGCTGTCCAGGCTCTCTTTGTCGTCCCGGTATGCAATGGCCCGGGTCCGTGCCGTGCTTTTGTGCGCCCACTGCCCAGGGCTCCTCCTCTGGCGTAATCCTCCCCTGTTTACGGCTGTTCCGTGGGAACAGTCAATCCAAATAGATGGCGTTCCTGAGGGTTACCCCATGAAATCTCTGCGTTCACGAGCCGTAGTTTACGGTCTGGTGATTGTGCTTGGCTTGCTGAGCGCATTACCAAATATCCTGCCCCATAAATTGTCCGGAGAACTGCCCGATTGGTATCTGGAGAATACTGTTTGCCTGGGCCTGGATCTCCAGGGTGGTTCACACCTGCTCCTGGAGGCGGATATCCAGGAACTGGTTGCGACCGAATATGAAACGGTTGCCGATGAGCTGACCGAGTCCCTCCGTGAGGCGGGTATTCGCTACGGCCGTGCCCAGATGACCGATGCGGGAATCGAGCTGCCGGTACGCCAGGCTGACAGGGTATCCGAAGCGGCCAGCCTTGCCCGGGCGCTGGCTACGGAAACGCCGGATGGCACGCGCCGGTTTGACGTTGACCTGCATGGTACGCGCCTGGTGTTGACCCTGACCGGGCCCTGGCGGGAGAGCATTGCCCGGGATGCGGTGGAGCGCAGCCTGGAAGTGGTCAGGCGGCGCCTGGACGAAACCGGACTTGTGGACCCCAGTATCACCCGCCAGGGCAGTGACGGCATCCTGGTGCAGATGCCGGGCGTTGCCGACCCCAGCGAGATTCGTGAGCTGCTGGGTATCACTGCGAAAATGACCTTTCACTGGGCTGCTCGGCAGACGTCGCGGGACGATATTCCCGTGATCACCCTGCCGGACGCCCAGGACGACAGGCAGCACAGGCTCGAGCAGCGGGTTGCCATGGCCGGCGAGCACATTCGCGATGCCCAGTTGGCGTTCAATCCGGATACCGGCGAACCGGTGGTCAACTTCAAGCTGGACGATGAAGGTGCGCAAATATTCGGGGACATGACCCGGGACAACATCGGTCGTCCCCTGGCGATCGTGCTGGATGGCGAAGTGATTACCGCCCCGGTGATTCGCAGCGTGATCGGTGGTGGCAGTGGTGAGATCAGTGGCGCGTTTACCACCAGGGAAGCCAGTGATCTGGCCCTGCTGCTGCGGGCCGGCGCCCTGCCGGCGCCGTTGCATGTGATGGAAGAACGCACCGTTGGCCCGGACCTGGGCAGTGATGCCATCGCCATGGGGCTGACCACCGGTTTGCTGGGTGCGGCCATGGTGATTGCTTTCATGGTGGGCCTGTATGGTCGCTGGGGGCTGATTGCCTGTGTGGGGCTGACGGTGAACATTGGCCTGGTCTTCGGGATACTGAGCCTGCTGGGGGCGACCTTGACCTTGCCGGGCATTGCCGGAATCATCCTCACCATCGGCATGGCGGTGGATGCCAATATCCTGATCAACGAACGTATCCGCGAGGAATCCCGTCGCGGCAAGCCGGCGTGGATGGCCCTGCGTGAAGGTTTCGGCAAGGCCTACAGCACGATTCTGGACTCCAACTTTACCACCCTGATTGCCGTCAGCCTGCTGTTCCTGTTTGGCAGCGGCCCTGTAAGGGGGTTTGCTGTCACCATAGGCATCGGCCTGGTGACCTCGCTGTTTACGGCGATTGCCGTCACCCGCCTGATCATGGAGTGGCGTATCCGGGGCCATGAACGGGAGGCGCTGGTGATTTCCGGCAATGCCTGGCTGGACCAACTCGGTGAACGCGGTGTGAATTTCATGCGTGGCCGGGTGATGGGGCTTATGGTGTCGGCGGTGCTTTCCGTTGCGGCCATTGCCCTGTTCGTGCAGCCCGGGCTGAAATACGGTGTCGATTTTACCGGCGGTACGGTAGTGGACGTGCGGGCCCAGGGGGTTACCGTGGACCAATTGCGCGCCACCCTGCAGGCGCAAGATCTTGAAGACGCCTCCATTCAGGAGGCTGGCGCTGACGGTCGTTTCCTGATCCGCCTGCCGGCAGAGCAGGGCGCTCCCGGTGCGACGGCGGAGCAGGTGGCATGGCTCAAAACCGCGGTTACTTCACTGGAGCCCGGTGCCGAGTTTCCGAAAGTGGACATGGTGGGCCCGAAAGTCAGCGGCAGTTTCAGCGATGCCACGATCCTCGCCATTCTGCTGGCGGGCGCCGGCATGCTGGCGTACCTCTGGTTCCGTTTTGAGTCTCACTTCGCCTGGGCGGCCGTACTGACCATTGCCCTGGATCTCACCAAGACCATTGGCTTCTTTGCCCTGGCCGGCGTGGAGTTCAACCTGACGGCAGTGGCTGCGATGCTTGCGTTGATGGGATATTCAGTCAACGATAAGGTGGTAGTATTCGATCGCATCCGCGAAAATATGCGAATCGCCCCGGAGCGGCCAATGCTGGAGCTACTCAACGAGAGTATCTCCTCCACATTGACCCGTACCGTGTTCACCTCGGTAACCACCTTCCTGGCTCTGCTGCCCATGGGCATTGCCGGTGGAGCGGCGGTATCCAGCTTTGCATTACCCATGCTGTTCGGCATCGTGATTGGCACCAGTTCCTCGGTTTTTATCGCATCGCCGATTCTGTATTACCTGGGCCAGAGACGCGCTGGCAAGGGACTCCCTCAGTTGCGGCCAACGGCCGATGAAATTCGTCGTGAACTGGAGTTGATTCCATGAATCTTGTTGACCATCCGGTAGGCTATCTGGCGCTGGCGATTTTTGGGCTGGCTTACGTTCTGGTGATGCTGGAGGAGCGGATCCATCTGCGCAAGTCCAAGCCCATGCTGATTGCCGCAGGACTGATCTGGGTGCTGGTGGCCATTACCTATCGGGTTGCGGGAGCCAATGGCGAAGTCGAAGAGGCGATCCGCCACAATTTCCTGGAATACGCTGAACTGTTTTTCTTCCTGCTGGTGGCGATGACATACATAAATGCCATGCTTGAGCGCGGCGTTTTCGATCAGTTACGGATCTGGCTGCTGGGTAAGGGTTACGGTTACCGGCGTCTGTTCTGGATTACCGGTGTCCTGGCATTCTGTATCTCGCCGGTGGCGGACAACCTGACCACGGCACTGATCATGTGCGCGGTGGTGATGGCGGTGGGCCGTGACAGCGCGGCTTTTGTCTCGCTTTCCTGTATCAATATCGTGGTCGGTGCCAATGCGGGGGGCGCATTCAGCCCGTTTGGTGATATCACCACGTTGATGGTCTGGCAGAAAGGCATTCTTCCGTTCCAGGATTTTTTCCTCCTGCTGCTGCCCTCGATGGTGAACTTCCTCGTGCCGGCTGTGCTGATGCATTTTGCCCTGCCAAAGGGCCAGCCGGCCTCGCCGGAGTTCTACGATAATGTCATTCGTCCGGGCGGGCTGGTGATCTGCGGCCTGTTTCTGCTGACCATCGTCACCGCTATCAGTTTCCACCAGTTCCTGCATATCCCTCCGGTATTCGGAATGATGACGGGGCTGGGTTACCTGAAGGTATTTGGTTTCTACCTCAAGCGCCACGAGGAGTACCACTGGAACGAAAGCTTTGAAACACCTCCCGGAGACAGCTCCGGGGACCGGACGCAAGGTCGTCGTGCCTTTGATGTGTTCTCCCACATTGCCCGCTCGGAATGGGACACGCTGTTCTTTTTCTACGGAGTCATCATGGCTGTTGGCGGGCTGGGTTTCATCGGTTACCTGGGCATGATGTCCGCCACACTCTATGGCGACCTGGGCCCCACTCTCGCCAATGTCATGATCGGGGTGATTTCGGCACTGGTCGACAATATCCCGGTGATGTTCGCGGTATTGACCATGAACCCGGCAATGCCGGACTTCCAGTGGTTGCTGGTAACCCTGACGGCCGGTGTTGGTGGTAGCCTGTTGTCGATAGGTTCAGCCGCAGGTGTCGCCCTTATGGGGCAGGCGAGAGGGCAATATACCTTCCTCAGCCACCTGAAGTGGACACCGGCGATCGCCCTGGGCTATGGAGCCAGTATCTGGGTGCACTTCCTGGTTAACGGCTGAGATCTGGTGGGCGCTGGAAGCCGGCAAGCCCGTCTGCTTCCAGCAGCTCCGCGAACCGGATGGTGGTCAGATCCATTCCCGGCGCCCCGATCACCTGCACGTTAAATGGCAGACCTTCCTTCGTTCTGCCAATCGGTACCGAGGTTGCCGGCAGGCCCAGGAGTGTGGCAAGGGCAATCCAGCAGAACTGGTCCATATAGGCCCTGGGTTGGCCAGCCACGGTAATTCGTCGTTTGAAGACCGGGTGGCTGTGGTCGTGGCGGATGGCCGTGGTGGGCGTAACCGGGGTCAGCAGAACATCGAATTCTTCAAACAGCGACATGATTTCAGCCCGCATTTTCTCCCGGGTTTCGTTCCAGGCCATCCACTGATAGACCGGTTGATTCACCCCACGGCCGTATTCACCCATGAACGCTGTAACCGGCCCGAACAGGGGCAGCCATTTTTCAAGCCGGGCTATCCACTTCATCTGTCGGCGCTGGGCCGGTTTCAGGGAGGTGCTCAGCAGGCTGCCCAGAAGATTGAAATAAACCGGCAGAATGTGTTCCAGGTTCAACAGGTTGTGGTGTGCTTCGGACACTAACGCGCCGTGGTTTTCCAGGTCCTGGCCCAGTTGCTGGTAGCCGGTTACCAATTCATCATCTACCGGACACAGGGGGTCTTTCAGCCAGAGCCCAACCCGGGCCTGTTCCAGGCAGTCAATGGCTGCCGGCGCCATGGCCAGCTGCCAGCTGGTGCGCTCCCTCTCTCCGGGGCCGGCGATCACCTTCAGCAGCAACTCCAGGTCGCTCGCGGAACGGGCCAGGGGACCACCCTCGGCAAGGTCAGGACGGGATTCGGTACCCGGCGGCCCAGGAATATGGCCCCTGAACGAGACCAGCGCCCGTGAGGGCTTGTGGCCGAAGATGCCGCAGAAGTGGGCTGGCGTGCGGATGGAGCCGGCCAGGTCGCTGCCCACTTCCAGGGGAGTCATCCCGGCTGCCAGGGCCGCGGCGGCGCCACCTGAAGACCCACCCGGGGTATGCGCCGGATTGTGGGGATTGTTGGTGACGCCAAAGAGCTTGTTGTAACTCTGGAGGTCGGTGGCGTAGACGGGAACGTTGGTTTTTCCCAGGATAATGGCACCGGCGTCTACCAGGCGTTTGACGACATCCGCATGCTTTTCCGGGAGGTGATTTTTCAGCGCAGGTGCGCCCGCAGTGCAGGCCATCCCCGCCACTTCCCAGGTATCCTTCAGTGTCAGTGGCAGGCCGTGGAGAGGGCCTGTGGGGCCACCCCGCGCCAGGGCTTCATCGGCCTTCCGGGCCTGTTCCATGGCTTTCTTTTCGTCCAGTGTCACAACCGCATTGATGGTGCCGTTGTGCTGGTGGATCCTTTCCAGAAAAGCACGGGTAAGTTCCATGCTTGTTAGCTTGCCGTTCTTGAGGTCGCTAACAAGTTCGGTGGCAGGGCGGTAATGCAGTGGATTCATGGTTTCCTCGTTGGTCCTGGGCCGGAAGGTCAGGGCAGTTCGCTGCGCCAGTGTTTGACTTTTACCTGGGATTTGACGGCATCCAGTATCTCGATGATCAGGTTGATCAGCGCCTCGTTGGGTGCTTCCTGGTTGCCGTTTTCATCCGGAGAGGGAAGGAATACGTTCACGATGTCTTCAACAAAGGCATGGTTGGAGGCTGACGCCAGGTCTTCCAGTATCTGGTGAATCACGTTTGCGACAATGTCCCCCACCGCGTCTTCCAGGGTTTCCTGGATGGTCGGCCCGACCACGGGCAGGTATTTCAGGCGCGACAGTTCCAGGTTCTGCTTTAGGGCGTTGTCGACGCGGGTCTCGAGATAACTGCGCAGGGCACCGCGATTGGGCACGTAGCCTTCCTGCGCTGCTTCCGCCACGCGTTGCGATATCCAGTCCGAGAGCATTTCCCTTCGGGGGTAGAGGATGTCGTTCTGGATACGATCGAACAGGGGAGAACCCCGGCGGATTTCTTCCTGGGCGCCTGAAAGTACCTTGATGACGATCCGGTCGGACAACTCTTCCATAAAGGCTTCGTAGTAGAAGTTGAAGAACTGGAAGGTCCGGGTCTGGGTGAAGTCGATGACTTTGTACTGATGCAGGCGGTAAACAATGGAGATTACGCGCAAAATCCGCAGGAAGCGGAAGCTCCCGACGGGAATGCAGCCGACTATGTCATACCAGTGGATAAATGGATAAAAATACCATCGGTCATAGACCTTTGCCTTGATGGCATAGCCCCAGCGAATCACAAACTCGGTCAGGAAGATGCTGACGAAGATGAGGTCGTAGAAGATGAAGTTTTCGTGGATGGGGTGGTAAAGCTCTTTGATGGCCGGGGCGTTTTCGGCCAGCATGTTCTGGATGGCGACGAAGTTGTAGACAGAGTCGAAGATGATGAAGGCCAGGTTGATGATGAGCAGGCCCAGCATCAGGAAGTCTATGACGAACCAGATGAGTTGGTGGCTGGTTTTCAGGTTTTCTCGGTTTACTTTCAGCATTCATCGGTCCAGGACTGCTTGGTTGGGTGCTGGCGAGTTACGGGCGGGGCCTCCCCAGACACGCCGTGAACCCATCCATGGGGGCTCGGCATTGCCATCCATGGCAATGCACGGTCTGGGGAGGCCCCGCCCGAAACTCGCGCCAGGCATCGTGCTGTTCTCTCTCGCTATAAGCCTGATTCTACTGGTACTTTTCACAGGTTAGCCTATTTCAGCTCCGCCGACGACTTGCCCAGTAATCTTCTTGCGATGATCAGCAACTGGATCTGCTGAGTGCCCTCGAAGATGTCGAGGATTTTGGAGTCCCGGGCCCATTTCTCCAGCAGTTCGGTTTCGCCGTAGCCAAGGCTGCTGCAGAGTTCCACGCAGCGCAGGGTGATGGTGTTGCCAACGCGACCGGCTTTGGCTTTGGCGATGGAGGCTTCCTTCGAGTTGGGCAGGCCGTTGTCGGCCATCCAGGCGGCTCGCAGGGTGAGTAACCGGGCGGCTTCGAGTTCGGCTTCCATGAGCTGGAGTTCGCGGGTGACGGCGGGTTGGGTCCAGGTCTGGTGGTGATAGTCCAGGTCGGTGCCGGTGAGGGCGATGAGTTCCCGGGTTTTCTGCAGGGCGGCGCTGGCAACGCCGATGGCCATGCCGGCGACGACCGGGCGGGTGTTGTCGAAGGTTTGCATGGCGCCGGCAAAGCCTTTTTCGACGCTGATGTCCGGGTCACCCAACAGGTTTGCTTTTGGTACGCGGCAGTTGTCGAAGCGGATGGCGGCGGTGTCGGAGGCGCGGATGCCGAGTTTTTTCTCGAGGCGTTCCACGGTCATGCCGGGGGTGCCTTTCTCTACCACGAAGGATTTGATGGCGGCGCGGCCTTTGCTGCGGTCCAGGGTTGCCCAGACTACAACAGCGTCGGCGCGTTCTCCGGCGGTGACGTAGATTTTTTCACCGTTGATAACATAGTGGTCACCGTCTTCCGTGGCGGTGGTGCGGATGGCAGCGGAGTCGGAGCCGGCGCCGGGCTCGGTGATGGCCATGGCGGCCCAGGTCTTGCCCAGGCGGGCCAGTTGTTCGTCGTTGGCGACGGCGGCGATGGCGGAGTTGCCCAGGCCCTGGCGGGGGATGGACAGGGCCAGGCCCACGTCGCCCCAGCACAGCTCGGTCAGCCCGAGGACGGTTTTCATGTTGGTGCCATTGCGGTTGCCGGCTTCGCCATTGCTGTCGGTGCGGGCCAGTTTCCCGGCGCCGGTGCCGCCATCCGCCGCGCCGTCGTTCATGCCGTCCATAATGGAGGCGAACAAGTCCAGTTCCCTGGGATAGTCGTGCTCTGCCAGGTCGTATTTACGGGAAATGGGGCGGAATACCTCCCGGGCAACCTGTTGGGCCTGGTTGATCAGCGGAGTAAATTTTTTCGGTATTTCAAGGTTCATGTCGTGCTGCTCACTTTGATTGGGGGGAAGGGCTGTCAGGCGTGCAGGCCACCGTTCTGGGTGGCCACGGAGCGCAGGTCCCGGTACCAGCGTTCGACGGGGTGTTCCTTGACGAAGCCATGGCCACCGAGCAATTGCACGCCGTTGGTGCCGGCCTCCATCGCTTTCTCGTTGCACAGCAATCGTGCCAGCGCTGTTTCCCGGTGAGCCGGCAGGCCCTGTTCCAGCCGGCTGGCGGCGCGCCAGGTGAGCATGCGCATGCTGTCGGTTTCGATGGCCAGGTTACTGATCATGAACGCCACGGACTGGCGATGGCTGATGGGTTCGCCGAAGGCCTCCCGTTCGTTGCAGTAGGGAATCACATAGTCCAGAACCGCCTGGGCGGTGCCGATGGCGAGCCCGCATCGGAGTATCGAGCCGCAATCGAGGAATCCCTGGTAGTCGAAGTCGTCATCTCCAAGCAGGGCGTCAGGCGGCAGCTGCACATTTTCCAGCAGTATCCGGGCGGCGCCCGAGGCCCGGATCCCCATTGCCGGGTCGCCTTTCACGCTGATACCCGGTGTGCCTGACTCCACAATAAAAAGTCTTGGCTGCCCGTGGAGCTCGGCCCCAATGAGCAGGAGATCGGCGCCCGAACCGCGCACAACGCCGTTTTTCAGGCCGCTCAGGGTATAACCGCTATCCGTCTCCCGGGCTGTCGTTTGCAGCTTGTAGGGGTTGAACAGTGGAAACGGTTCGTCAATGGCGATGGTGGCTACCGGTGGCTGGTCCTCACAGAACGCTGGCAGGTAGCGGCTTTGCTGTTCGCCCGTTCCCCAGCGGGTAATGGCCTGGGCGACGCTGAACGGCGCAAGGAGGCCGGTAGCAAGGCCCATATCTCCCCAGGCCAGTTGTTCGGCGATCAGTAAGCTGGTCACCGGTGACTGCTGTTCCGCAACGCCTCCGAATTCTGACGGTACGGCGTACAACGGCAAGCCCAGTTCGGCTGCTGCCCTGGAGACGCCCTCCGGGATGTCACCATGTTCATCGGCGGATTCTGCTGCGGGTCGGATTTCGTCCCGGGCAAACCGGCCGAGAAGATCGGTGATCATGCGCTGGTCGTCGCTGAGTGAAAGATCGAACAGTTCGGAACGAGAGCGGATGGGCAGCCGTTTTCTGGGCAACCAGTTGTTGACCCGCCTGAACTCCCTACCGGCGAATGCGAGTGTGCGAAAGCCGGTCCGGGTTCCGTGGTAAGCGGTTCTTTCCAGTGGGGTGCGAAGCCCCAGACGGTCCAGCATCGGGTTGGCGGCAAGCCTGTTCATCATGGACAGGGCGAAGCCCATGGGATCCCGTGTCATCTGTTCTCTCCTGTTTTACGCATTGCTTCTCCCGTTTTCGGGCGAGCAGGGGGCGGTCGTTGTATGCTGATCATGGGCCCGGGCGGGATCGGCGCCATTGGCGCGCCTTACATTACGGGAGGGCAAGATGGCCAATTGCCGTAGATTATCCGCACCTCTAGCCGGTAAACTCCGACTGTTGTCTTGCCCCTTCAATTCACGCTGACAGAAGTAACGCTGCTGGATGCTTCTCCACACTGAGTACCGTTTTTATCACCGGCTCCTGATTGCCACACTTCTGGCCTGGTCTTTGCCGGCGTTGGTTTTTGCACAGCAGGTGGAAGTGCAGGTTGAAGGTGATTATCCGAGCTTGCAGGACAATGCCGAAGCGTTTATCGGAGAGGTCGAAGGCCGCAGCGCCAACAGTCTGAGACGTTATGCCGATACTGCGGAAAACCAGATACAGGACGCCCTTCGCGCCCTCGGCTACTACAGCCCGGTGATTCAGTGGGAAGTCATCGAGCCTCCCGGAGAGGAAGAGAAGCCTGCGCGCCTGGTGCTTACCGTTGAGCCCGGTGAGCCGGTACGTGTCGGCTCCCGTAGGGTTGAAATTCAGGGGGCGGCCCGTGAAGACTCCGAGTTCATGGGAACCCTGCCGCAGAAACCGGCCGAAGGTGATGTACTGAATCATGGCGAGTACAGTGCGCTGCGCCAGACAATCCAGAATCGTGCCAGTCGGCTGGGGTATTTTGACGGTGAGTTCACCACCCGGAAACTGGAAGTGGACCCTGAAAAAAGAGTAGCCGATATCACCCTGATCTATCGCAGTGGTGAACGATACCGGCTGGGGAAGGTCAGTTTTGAGGAAGGCCATGGATTCGAAGAACAGCTATTGGAACGCTTTGTTCGCTTTGAACCGGGAGAAACCTTTCATGCCGACAAGATCGCCAGGCTCAACAGTGACCTGTCCAACAGTGGGTATTTTTCCGGTGTGGATGTTGATGCCTCTCCCGGCAGCGCCGAGGATGGCGTGATCCCGGTGAAGGTCGGGCTGACCACTCGCCCGCCCCGATCCGTTTCCGCGGGTGTCGGTTTTTCCACAGACGTGGGGCCGCGTTTCCGGGGCAACTGGCGGGAGCACTGGATCAATCCCATGGGCCACAGTCGTGGGGTTGAAACCGAGCTTTCGGCCCCGCGCCAGAACCTGAGTACCTGGTATGAACTGCCGCTGGATCCGCCGATGACGGACTCCATTCGTTTGTCGGCAGGCTATCAGCGCGAAGATATCGAGGACGTTGAGTCGGAATTGCTGACCCTTGGCCAGCAATGGAAACACCAGCTTGACGATGGCTGGCAGCAACTGGCATCGCTCCGCTGGGAAGGGGAGCGTTTTCGTATCGGTGACGGCGATACGGAGCAGAGCAGCCTGTTATTGCCCGGTCTGGGCTATTCCAAGCTACACGCGGATTCGCCCCTGGATCCTTCAAGGGGTTACCGGATTCAGTTTGATGTCACCGGCTCCCATCGGGCGGCATTGTCGAACGTGGACATTCTTCACGTGAACTTTCTTGCCAAGGGGCTGTTTACCCTGGCGGACAACCACCGGTTTCTGACCCGTTTCCAGTTTGGCGGGGTGGCAACCAACCGCTTTTCCGACGTGCCGCCGTCATTGCGCTTTTTTGCCGGTGGTGACCAGAGCGTGCGGGGTTATGGCTATGAAACCCTGTCGCCGCGGGACGATGAGGATATTGCCCTTGGTGGACGTTTCATGATGATTGGCAGTGCCGAATACCAGTACCAGTTTGCCGACAACTGGCGGGTGGCTGCATTTGTTGATGAGGGCAATGCCATTGATGACCTGGCGGATCCGCTGGCTACCGGCGCCGGCCTTGGTATCCGATGGGTAAGCCCGGTGGGGCCCTTGCGCCTTGACATCGCCAAGGGGCTGGATTCCGAATTCGGAGGTGAATGGCGTGTTCACTTCTCCATGGGGCCCGAGCTATGACCGACGAGGCAACGGCAAAGGCCCGGCATCCAAACCGCCTGAGAAACTGGCTGCTGACCGCACTGGCTATTGCCATTCTGCTGCCCCTGTTGTTGGTGGGGGTGCTGCTGTTGGCCCTGCGCTCGGAAACCGGAACCGCCTGGGTCATCGACCAGATCCCCGGCCTGAATGTGGAGCAGGGTCAGGGCTCACTGCTGGGGCAGTGGCAGGCCCGGTCGCTGAGATGGCAGGGTTACGGCGTTGGACTTGTGCTGGAAGAACCTGTTGTTGACTGGTCGCCCACCTGCCTTTTCAGCAAGCAGCTGTGCCTGGAATCCCTGCGGGCGGAATCCATCGACCTCACGCTACAGCCGTCCGGTGACCAGGAGGATGAGCGTGGCGATATCAGTCTCCCCGGCGTAAACCTTCCCCTTGGACTGGCGGTCAGGGACGTGAACCTCGGCACCTTCACCGTGAACGACGGTAAAATCTGGGATCAGTTGCAGTTACAGGCCGAAGGTTCCGGCGCGGACTGGCATCTGCAGAACCTGACCTTTGTCCGGGACAGTATCCGTATTGACGGGGACGGCCGGGTACAGACCCGCGGTGACTGGCCTCTGAATCTGGATGCGGATATAAACCTGCCTCCCCCCTATGGGCCCGAATGGAAACTTGCCCTGAATCTGTCCGGCAGTGCCGTGGACCTGAGAGTGCAGGGTGAAAGCAGTGGTTACCTGGAAGCCACCCTGGCCGGCCGTGTGGCTCCCCTGGACAGTGCGCTGCCGGCACGACTGACAGTGAGGTCCCCGAGCTTCGTTCCCGCCGAGGGCCTGCCTGAAACCCTGGAGCTGAAGAACACAGAGGTTGCTCTGAAGGGGAGCCTTGAGGACGGCTTCCGCTCTGACTCCAGCACGACGCTGCCCGGCACATCCGGTGATATTGCGGTTGCACTGGAAGGGCTGATTACGACTTCTGGCGTTGACGAGCTGAACCTCTCCCTTTCGGGGCCGGGTGAGGATGAGGCCGAAACCGGCGAGGCCTCGGTGACGGGAAGCATGGACTGGCAGCAGGATTTCCGGGTGGATGCCACCGTCGCGATGGCAGACTTTCCCTGGTACACCCTGATACCGGATTTCGGCCAGCCCCCTGTTTCCCTGCGGCAACTGAACGGTGATATCCGGTACCAGTCCGGTAGCTACCAGGCCAATGTCGACGCCAGTGTTGACGGCCCGCTCGGAAAGGCAGACCTGGCAGGGGAGCTTGACGGTGATATGGAATCCGTGGAGGTAACCCGCCTGAGAGTGAATACAGGTGCCGGATTTCTCGGGGGGCATGGCAGCGTTGCCTTTGCCGACCAGCTGGCCTGGGATGCAAGCCTGGAACTGGACGGTTTCAACCCGGGCTACTGGTTGCCGGCTCTGGAAGCCAGCCTTGATGGTGACGTCAATACCAGCGGGCGGATGGAGGCGGATGGCACGCCATCCGTAAAGGCGGACTGGGATCTGTCAGGAAACTGGCAGGCCAACGACGCCATCATTCGTGGTGCCTTGAACAGCGACGCGGGGGCCTGGATGTTATCCGGCCTGGAACTGGAGGTGGGTGACAACCGTATTACCGGCAATGGCCAGTGGGGTAACGAGATTGCCGGAAACCTGGCGATGGAGGTGCCGTCGCCGGAAACCTTCCTGCCGGGCCTCGCTGGCTCACTGAGCGGAACGGCGTCGGTGTCGGGAACGCCCGATCAGCCGCAGGGCGAGGCGAGTGTGTCCGGTACCGATCTGGCGTGGCAGGATGAACTGAGCCTGGCCAGCCTGGATCTGAATGCGTCACTTGGCGAAGGGCTGAGTGTTGACGCCGATGTGCAGGCAAGTGAGCTCCGGTACGGCGAACAGTTGCTGGAGTCCCTGACGCTGGGGCTGTCCGGTACCCGGGATGATCATCGGCTGGAAGTGGGTGCAGTTCATGAAGAAGCCGAACTCGGGCTGGTGTTCGCGGGCGATGCCTCCGGCGACTGGAAGGCCTGGCGGGGGGCACTGGAACAGGGGCGGATCGATATTCCCCGGCAGGATCAGCAATGGACGCTGGCGGAGCCGGCCTCACTGGAATTGGCAGACACCGGAAAGCTCACCTTCGGCCGCCACTGCTGGCGATGGCAGGAGGCGTCAGTCTGTGCTGAAGACCAGACTCTGCTGCCAACCCAGGATATCGCGTACCGGATAGAGAACTTCCCGACCACCGCGCTGACGCCGTTGCTGCCGGAAACCCTGCGCTGGGATGCACTCCTGAACGCGGATATCAGACTGGCGATGACCGAAGAGGGCCCGGATGGTGAGGTGTCAGTGGACGCTGGTTCGGGCGAGTTTGAAGTCATGGTGGGGGACGAGTGGGAGGCACTGGGGTATGACACCTTCACCACCGGGCTCAGGTTGCAGCCGGAAGTGGCCGAACTGGATGTGCGTCTGGAGGGACCTGAACTGGGTGACCTGTCAGTATCGATGGCGGTCGATCCAGATGACAGTGAGCGGGAGGTGGATGGCGAGTTCCGTGTCCGGGGACTGGACATTGCGATGGCGGGTGTTTTTGCCGGGCTGGAGGTGGTCGAGGGTGAGCTCAATGGCGAGGGTTCGCTTTCCGGCCCGTTACTGAAGCCGGGCGTCAGCGGTGAAATTGCCCTGACCGGAGGGCGAATTTCCGATCCACGGCTGCCCATACCGCTGGAAGACATGGTTGTGAGCCTTGAGTTGAACGGGTATTCCTCCGATCTGTCGGGCCGCTGGCGCAGCAATGAGCGCAGTACCGGCAATCTCAAGGGGGCTCTGGACTGGGAGGGCGAACCCTCGGTGGAGATCAATCTCACCGGCGATCGTCTGCCATTCAGCTACGACCCTTACGCTCGTGTGGAGCTGGTTCCGGATCTCACCATCAGCTACAGCAGCGGTGACCTGGGCATAACGGGCCGGCTGGAAGTTCCACGCGGTGAGATCGAGATCAGGGCGCTGCCTGAACAGGCGGTTTCCGTATCGGAAGATGAAGTGATTGTGGGTGTGGAGCAGGAAGAGGAAGGCCTGCGCTCCCTGAATATGGACGTGACGGTTGTGGTGGGGGATGACCAGGTCAGCTTCGACGGTTTCGGAGTTACTGGCAATCTGGAAGGCACCCTGCGTATCGGCAACGACATGGATACCCGTGGTGCCCTGCAACTGATTGACGGGCAGTATGAAGCCTACGGCCAGGAACTGGAGCTGCGCAGAGCCAGGCTGCAGTTCGTGGGGCCCCTGACGGAACCCTATCTGGACATTGAAGCAGTCCGGCGGGTAGACAATGTGGTGGCGGGGATCCGGCTCAGTGGACCGGTAAGCGCTCCCCAGACTGAAGTCTTTTCGGAGCCGGAAATGCCCCAGACAGACGCATTGTCATATGTGATTCTGGGACGGGCACCCCAGAGCAGGGGGGACGAAGGGCAGATGAGCCGGGCGGCCATTTCCCTGGGCCTGACCCAGGCCAACAAGGTAACCCAGGGCCTGGGCGAAGAAATTGGTATACGGAATCTGACCCTGGAAGCGGAGGGTAGCGGTGAAGAGTCAGCCGTGGTTGCCAGCGGCTACCTGACTGACGAGCTGAGCCTGCGTTATGGGGTGGGTATTTTCTCGCCGATCACTACAGTTGCGCTGCGCTATGATCTGGGCAGGTATTTTTACCTGGAAGCAGCCAGTGGGCTGGCTGCTTCCCTGGATATTTTCTATACCCGGGATTTCTGACCCTGGCGGTTACTCAAGTTCGAAAGTAGCGCTGACCCGGGACGTGAGCTCCCGTGGCCCTGTTTCGGACACGGGGGCGGATGAAGCACGCATTTCCGCCATCATGGGAACAGGCGGCTGGTGGTTATTATCAATGTTGATATTGATGACCTCACCGCACTGCTTGTCCAGTTCATTGGCGACGAATTCGCACCGTGCCCTGGCATCGGCGATTGCCCCTGCCAGTGCCTGCTTGCGTAGACTGCTCTCATCGGAGTGGAAGAAGTGGTGCGGCCCCAGGTTGTAATCGAGGCCCAGTTCCTGGGCCTGCGCCAGAATCGGGTTCAGCAGCGAAAGGTCGTCAATGGTGAAGCTCACGGTCTGCGATGCCACCGCTATTTTCTCCGTTTTCTGACTGCGCTCCTGGGTTGGCACCGAGCGGCTGTAAAGGTTGACCGAGGCATCACTGTAGGAATCGAGCTGGTCACGGAAATCGCTGATGCCGTCCCGCCATTGTTCCATTTTTTCATTCACCCGCCGGGTGGCCGTCTCGGGCAGGCTGTGTTCGGCATTGGCGGTAAACTGCAGTCGGGCGCTGTCTGGCGTATACTTTACCGAGGCCTGGCCGCTCAGGCTTACTTCCCCGGCCATCACCCCCAGGGGAAGGAGTGTCAGGGTGGCGGCAGTCAGCAGGTAACGATGGGCGGTGGAAAACATTGTGGTATCTCCATGCTTTTACACAATAATCAGGTCAGGTTGACTCCCCGGGAGCGTGACATCCTGCTCAGGCTGACCGGGAGCGATCCCCATTATGTGACGACCCGGGACCAACTGAAAGAGTGGGCCGCACGTCATCTGGAGGCCCTGCCCGGGGATGCCAGGGAAATACGGGAAATCAAGGCGGTGTTGCAGCGCTATCTGCCGCTCTGAAGTGGGTCTTCACCTGCGCCTTCCATGTCTGTTGGCTCATCCAGCCTTATCAGCTTTCTCTCCTCGGCTGCCTGTACAAAGTGACTGAATATGCGTCGGTGGCCACCGTGATACAGCAGATATTCGGGATGCCACTGAATGCCCATCAGCCATTGCCCGCGGGTATTTTCTATTGCCTGCACAAAAAGGTCGTTATCCACCGCAACCACCCGCAGATGCCTGCCAAGCTTTTTGATGGACTGACTGTGAATGCGATTGGCGCCGATCACCGGGCTGCGCATGACCTGTCCCAGGCGGCTGTCACTGACCACCCGAACCGTCTGCATGGGCAGGAGCAGTGGCCGATGACGGGTGTTTACCCGCAGTGGCGTCACGTTCTGGCACAGCGACCCGCCACGGAAAATATTGATGAACTGGGCGCCGCGGCAGATGCCCAGCACCGGAATATTCAGCTCTTCGGCACGGGTGAGCAGACGTATATCGGTTTCGTCCCGGCGGGGGTCGTAGTTGGCAGTGACCTGCGGTGTCTGCCCGTACCGGGAGGGGTGAACGTGAGTGCCGCCGGAAAGCACCAGCCCATCAAGCAGGGAGACGTCCACTCTGGAACCAGGCCGGATGAAATGAGTGCGGGCTCCATGCATACGCAGGGCAAAACTGATCAGCCGGTGTGCCAGGCTGCGCCGGGCGGGGCCGCTGATCCCGATGGTGAGGCCGGGATGTTCCGGTTTTTCTTTGGCAGCCTCAGACATAATTCCGGGACCGCAGCCACTGGCTGCAGGTATCAACCCAGCTGTGGGTGAGGTTGTGAAAGCTCAGTTTTCGGCTGTTGCGGAACGCCTCCACCAGTGCTGCGAGGTTACCCGCGTCGGCGGCCAGTTGCTCCAGGACGACCCAATCGTTCCAGACGGTGGAGAAGTGCCAGCCCGGGTTGTCGATGTCGCAATCCGGCAGACGGTAATGCAGGGTGGGCCTGCTCTTGATGCGCTCATCCTTTACATAACGGGCCAGGAGATCACTGTTCAGGTGAGCAAACAGCGGAAGCAGGTCCAGGGCCTTGTTCCGCGTAGGGTTGTAGTGAAGGTAGTCCTTCATCAACTGATCCATGTCCGGATCATAATCTTCGGCAATCAGCAGATCGATATATGTGCTGCTCCAGGGTTCGATATAGCTGGTGAGCTTGCGGCTGAAATCAATCTGATGCCTGGCCTTGAGCCACTCGTACAGGGCGGCAAAGGCCTGCAGGTAGCGCACGAGGGTTGATGGCTTCAGGTTGGGGAGCTCCGGGTTCAGTTGCAGGCCGAAAGCGTAGTAGAGTGCTTCGCGGCTGCCCAGGGCACCTGCCTTGCGCAGTTCATCACAGAGCGTTTCGATGCGCTCCAGTTCACCGAAAGGTATTGGCGGGCTGACAATCTCCAGGGGTACGATCTTCTCGGCAGCCGCGTCTATCACATTCATTGCCTGCCCCCCGAGTTCCCGCACCGACTCCGGTAACCGCTGGTCCTGGAGATCCAGATCCTTGATGGGGTCTGAATCCAGCTCAATCGTGAACGTGCCTACATCGGTGGCAATCTCCGACACATAGCGCGCCACGGGTTTTGCTTCGCCGCGCAGGAGTCTTGACGACAGCGATACGAGGTCCTCGTATCCTAGGCCGGACAATTCGATCTCGACGCCGACTTTCCGTTCTTTTCCGCCATCGGTTCTGGTGATGTCCGGCATACTGCATTGATTGCTCATTAACGCGTCTCCACAAGGGGTTAGCGTTACCTTAACACAGTCATTCACCGTGCAAACGCGTGGCGACGGCGAATCCGCCCGCCGCGGGGGAAAAATTGCGGGCACGGACTTTACACTGGATAAAACACTGTATATAGTCAAATCACTGTATATAAAAACAGGACTAACCGGGGCCACCGACTCATGAAGCTGACAGCAAGGCAAACACAGGTACTGGATATCATCCGCCGCTACGTCGACGAGACTGGATATCCGCCCACCCGCGCCGAGATAGCCGCGGAACTCGGGTTTCGTTCAGCCAATGCCGCTGAAGAGCATCTCAGGGCGCTGGCCAGAAAAGGGGCCATCGAGATGGTTCCCGGGGCAAGCCGTGGTATCCGGCTGCCGGAAGCAGAGGCGGATCTCGGGTTGCCGGTCATAGGGCAGGTTGCTGCAGGTAGTCCGATTCTCGCCCAGGAGCACATAGAGGATCACTGCACCCTGCAGCCGGAATTCTTCTCGCCGTCAGCGGATTACCTGCTACGTGTGCGCGGCATGAGCATGAAGGATATCGGCATCCTGGACGGCGATCTGCTGGCAGTACACAGCACCAGTGACGTTCACAATGGCCAGATTGTTGTGGCCAGGGTTGGCGAAGAAGTGACGGTCAAACGGTTCCGCAAGGAAGGATCGAAGGTCTACCTCATCGCAGAGAATGAAGAATTTGCGCCGATTGAGGTAGACCTGACGGAGCAGGAATTATTCATCGAAGGTCTGGGAGTGGGGGTGATCCGGCGTTCGGATCTTCACTGATAGCCCGGTTTCCGGACATTTCCGGCAGTGCCCGCAATGTGCCAGTCACAGAAGGGCCAAGCTCAAAAGCAGATGAGGCGTATCATGGAACAACTCAGCTTTAACCAGAATATGGCTTACTCCCTGGGAGGCGGCAGTTTCGCCGGCCCTGAGGCTGCCGGTTTCAGCAGCCATGATTTGGACAGGGCGGCGTCCAGCCGGGGGCGCCCGGCACAGCCGACCGCTAACGTGACTGAAATCATCCTGCCGGAAGGGCAGGTTGAGAACTTCCAGCTGTTGTTGCCGATGCTGACCCAGCTGAACCAGGAAAAGCGTTGGCTCGCCTGGATCGACCCACCCCAAAGCCTGGTCAGCAAGTGGCAGACCATGCGTGGTATTGTCGCCGGTGAATTGCTGGTTTTAAGGTCCACGCCGGACTATCCGGCACGGCAGTTGGCCGAACGGGCGCTGAGCGCAGGCACCTGTCATGCGGTGGTAATGTGGACTCGGAAGCTTGGGCGTGAGGCCCTGGCGTCACTGGAAGAAGCGTCTGCCAGGGGCAACAGTCACGGCGTTGTATTGCGCCAGCGGTGACGGATCTGCAGAAAGCCAGTCAGTGAAGTGTATAGGAGGGCCGGATCTCATGAGTGTCTGGCTCGTCTTCCTCCCAGTCAATATCGTGGGCGACATTGCCAACCGCTTCGATGCCGGCGGCGATCATGGCCTTGGCCACGCTCATATCCCGGTCTTCCATCATTTCCCGCGCTTCGTCCGAGAACGAGATTTTCACCAGTGGTGCGCTGTCGTCGTCGATCCGGCGAAGTGCATAATCGCCGTTGCTCAGTTGTACTATTTCAAAGAAAGAGGGTGACATTCATCTAACCTTTCAGTTCGTTCCCCGGGTGACGGATAATAGTGATGGTAGCTGGTGTTACCACTCGCTATGCCGTTCCTCCAGGGTGTCGGTAAAGTGTTTGATCGCATTCAGGGTCTGCTCAAGCGCCTGCTTTGACCTGTCGGGGCCCGTCTCCGCTGAAACCGCAATGATATTGTCGCTGCTCACGGTTTTTTTGGCCGTGGGCGGGTTGCCCTGATACCGCTCAAGTTGTTCAAGATGGTTCCACCAGCTGCCTGCGTCGCCGGCCAACCGGAGCAGCTCTGCTGTTTCCGGAATATCCTCTCCGAATAGTTCGGCCAGTTCAGCCAGGTTGTCTGGCCGAGCCAGTTTGTCCTGATACATTCTGGCGATCATCACCAGAAGCAGTTTCCTTGCGCGCAGTGCCAGTTCGGTAGCCCCGTGTACCAGCGCTTCACGCCCCGGGGTGCTGTCATTGCCCTCGAGTTGCCCAAGCAGGGTTCTGGCAAGAAAAATATTCCGGGAAACCAGCGAGTGCCAGGGTGACGCCATGGAAATACCTGTAGTCAGAGCCAGAAACATTTTAATTTTACACAGTGCGATAACTTGACTCCCGATAGTAACATTTCTGATTGTGAATTTCTTCCTCCCGCCGGACGGCTGCGGCTTTGACAAGAAACTACAAAGATTCACTTGAAACGGTCGTTTGAATTTGGCAAAAAGGCGCCCGGTTTTGAGTAACTATTGATCGTCTGGCACCGGGTTCCCGACAACCGGAAATCTTGTCGGCCAGGTGTCCGGATCAGCTTCAGTGGAGGTGGAAGGGAATGCGTAACCATTTGGTCGCAGGTTTGACAGTGGCAGTGCTCGGGTTTGCAGGTAACCTGCATGCAAAGGTCAGTGAGTCCGAAGCCGAGAGGTTGGGCAGCGAACTCACCCCCGTTGGTGCGGAAAGAAAGGGCAATGCCTCTGGCAGCATTCCGGAATGGACGGGTGGATTGTCGACACCGCCGGCTGGCTGGGCACCCGGACAGATCGAGATCAACCCCTTTCCCGAGGATGAGCCCCTGTTTGTGATTACCGCAGACAATGTGGACCTGTATCGGGACAAGCTCACGGACGGTCATATCCGTATGCTGGAGAAGTATGGCCCGGATTTCGTCATGCCGGTGTACCAGACTCGCCGCACGGCCGCCTTTCCGGACGATGTTTACGATAAGTACCGCGAAAACGCAACGAGTGCCGAGCTGCTGAGTAACGGTAACGGGGTTCGGGACACGATCATGACAAGCCCTTTTCCGATTCCTGAGGACGGGCTTGAAGTCATCTGGAATCACATTCTGCGTTACCGTGGGGAGGAACTGTCCTTCCGCAGTTCATCGGCGACCCCGCAACGGAACGGCTCCTACAACCAGATTATCAACCAGTACGACTACTTCTTTGCCTACAGTCGCAGAGGGGCTGTTCTGGACGATATCGATAACAAGATCTTCTACCTGAAGACCGACACCATCGCTCCCTCGAATCTGGCAGGCACCATTACGCTGGTCCATGAGACGCTCGACCAGATCCGTTCCCCGCGCCTGGCCTGGCGTTATGATTCCGGCTCCAGACGCCTGCGCCGGTCACCCAACCTGGCCTACGAGACGGACCTGCCGAATTCCTCCTCCCTGAGATCCGTTGACCAGAAGGATATGTATAACGGCGCTCCGAACCAGTATGACTGGGAATTGAAGGGTAAGCGGGAAATTTTTGTGCCCTACAATGCCTACAAGCTTCACGATGAAGATGTCAGCCCTGACGATATCATCCGTCCCAGGCATATCAATCAGGAACTTAGCCGTTATGAGCTGCACCGGGTATGGGTGGTAGAGGCCAGGCTGCGTACCGGGATCAGCCATATCTATTCCCGGCGGGTATTCTACGTGGATGAGGATAGCTGGCAGATCCTGGCCACTGAGGAGTATGACCGGGACGGAGAACTCTGGCGCGTATCCGAAGCCCACAACATCAGCTATTACAGTGAACCGGTATTCTGGACTACCATGGAGATGACGTACGACCTCAAGGCGCAACGTTATTATATTGATGGTCTGGATAACGGTTTCCCGGCCTATAATTTCAATCCCGGTTTCCGCGGCAACCAGTTTTCGGCGTCCGCTGCCCGCAGGGCAGCTCGTCGTTGATGATCAGGTAGCAATGGCCGGGGCTATCGGGTTCCCGGCCATGGTCCGGGCCATGTAACAAGACGGGAGATGCAGGCATGTCGGTGCCGGAACAACTTGAAGCAGTAGATACCCTGGTGGAGCACCTGAAAACCGCTCTGGCCGAGAAAAACTGGGAGGAGCTTTCGCGTCTGAACGAGCTGGTCAAACCGACCATTGAACCGGTAATGGCTGCCCTTGAAGCCGGAGAACTGAGTGCGGAACCGGTCAGGCAACGGCTGGCAACGCTTCAGACTTTCTGTGACCGTGCCAATATTTCGGCAAATGAAGCCAGGGCGGAAGCCCAGAAGGCCCTGAAGGAGGTCAGCCAGAACCGGAGTGCGGCAAAAGCCTATCAGAACGTCTCCTTAAATCGTCCCAAATAGCGTCATAAAATTGACTCGGGCGCGCTTACAGTCTTAAATACCGCACAAATCCCCGCAAGAGATTCGTTTGGATGTCGAAGAATAACAGAGTGCTGGTGCTCAGCGAGGACGATTCAAGAAAGCGCGATATCGCGACAATCCTTGAGTTTATTGGCGAAGAAGACGTCATCTTTGGTGAAGCGGCGCATTCGCTTCTTGCCAGTGGCGACCCCGACACCCTGGACGAGATCTCCGTTGTGGTTGTGAACGGCGAAGACGACAGTGTCCGGAAGACCGTTTCCTCAGTCTGCAACGCCGCTGAGGGCCTGCCGGTTCTGATGGTTGGCGATCCCGACCTGAGAGGATTGCCTGACAACCACGCCAGCCGTGTTATCGCCCGCATGGAATGGCCGCTGAACTACACCAAGTTTGTGGATTCCCTATACCGTGCCCAGATTTTCCGGGATCAGTTTGCCCGGTCCCGGGAACGTGGGCAACAGCGGGGTTTGCAGCTTTTCCGCAGCCTTGTCGGAACCAGCCGTAAGGTGCAGTCAGTCCGCCAGCTGATGGAGCAGGTGGCAGACAAGGATGTGAGTGTGCTGATTACCGGCGAATCCGGCACCGGCAAGGAAGTGGTGGCCCGCAACCTGCATTACCATTCTGCCCGGCGAGACAAGCCTTTTGTTCCGGTCAACTGCGGTGCCATTCCGGCGGAATTGCTGGAGAGCGAACTGTTCGGCCATGAGAAGGGTGCCTTTACCGGTGCGATCACATCCCGGGTTGGCCGATTCGAGCTGGCCGAGGGTGGTACGCTGTTTCTCGATGAGATCGGGGACATGCCGCTGAACATGCAGGTGAAGATACTGCGGGTTCTGCAGGAGCGTACCTATGAGCGGGTGGGCAGCAACCGTACACAGTCTGCGGATGTGCGGGTAATTGCAGCCACCCACAAGAATCTGGAAGAAATGATCGAAAGTGGCGAGTTCAGGGAGGATCTCTACTACCGGCTGAATGTGTTCCCCATCGAGATGCCGGCCCTGCGTGAGCGTGTTGAGGACATTCCGCTGCTGATCAATGAGCTGATCTCCCGCATGGAGAAGGAGAAGCGCGGTTCGTTGCGTATGAATTCAGCAGCCATCATGAGCCTGTGTCGCCATGACTGGCCCGGTAATGTTCGGGAGCTGGCCAACCTGGTAGAGCGGTTGGCGATCATGCATCCCTATGGGGTGATCGGGGTGCAGGAGTTGCCCAAGAAGTTCCGCTATGTGGATGATTACGACGAAAACCGGCCGGTCGAGGATTCAGGGATGCCGTCCAACATTCCGGGGCTGGTGGGTCTGGATGCGCCGGCGTTGTTGCCGGTCAATGGTATTGATCTGAAGGATTATCTTGCCAATCTTGAGAAGCAGCTGATCCAGCAGGCGCTGGATGAGGCTGGGGGTGTGGTGGCCCGGGCGGCGGAGAAGTTGCGGATTCGGCGGACGACGTTGGTGGAGAAGGTGCGGAAGTATGGGCTTCGGGATGAGGAGTCCGAGGAGGGCTGATTTCACCTGTTCGGTACAGGTTTTTCGGCCTTCGGAGTATGCATGCAGCCGTCAGACTTTTCCAGGATACGCTACAAGCACATCCCTGTGCGCTTGACTGAAACCATCCCTGGTTTCAGACAATCCTGGAAAAGTCTGACGGCTGCATGCCCCTGACATTGAGTAGCCCTCAGGAAATCGTGTGTCAGAGTTGTAAGTAACGGCGTCAAAGGTTTGTAACCTTCGGCGCCGTTGTTGTTTCAGGGCGACGGAAACCCGTCGTTGGTCCTTTCTTTGTTTTCCTTTCCTTCTGAAATATAAACAAAAATTAAAGTTGGCACGGTGCTGGCTTGGGTTTGCCCAAACGATCCATCCGTGTGGTACGGGCCGGGGGTTGGTCCGGTCAGAGGGCGAGTTTATGAGTCAGTTGCAATTTGTTGGTTTGTCGTCGTCAAAGAAGTCTTCAGGTGGTAAAGAGGCTTCGGTCAATGCGGCGGCGGATGTCAATGACAAGGTGACGGCGTTGTTTCCTGCGCAGGATGATGAGGCGGTGGGGACGGCGCTGGAGCTGTTCAATCAGATGTCACGGCAGATTACTGATTCCTATCGCACTCTTGAGTCCCGGGTTAATCAGTTGTCCGGGGAGTTGTCGGCGGAGTCGCAACAGCGTCAGGTGGAGCTGGAGCAGAAGGAGGAGCTGGCGGACCGGCTGTCGACGCTGTTGCATGCGCTTCCGGCCGGTGTTGTGGTACTCGACAGCCAGGGTGTGGTGACGCAGACCAATCCGGCGGCGATTACGTTGTTGGGTGAGCCCCTGGGCGGCGAGCGCTGGGTGGATGTGATTCGTCGCTGTTTTGCGCCCCGGCGGGATGACGGTCATGAGGTGTCGCTGAAGGACGGACGGCGGGTCAGTATTGAAATCCGTACCATGGAGAATCAGCCAGGGCAGTTGATCCTGCTGACGGATCTGACCGAGACCCGTCATCTCCAGGCCCAGCTTGCCCATGCCCAGCGCCTGTCGGCCATGGGCAGGATGGTGGCGTCACTGGCTCATCAGATTCGCACTCCGCTTTCTGCCGCCATTCTGTATGGCGGGCACCTGAGCCAGGATGATCTGGATGAGGAGATGCGCCAGCGTTGCGCCTCCCGTCTGATGTCCCGCCTGACGCATCTTGAGCAGCAGGTCCGCGATATGCTGATTTTCGCCCGGGGTGAGACCCGGCTGGCGGAGGAGCTGTCCGCCGGTTCGCTGGTCCAGGCCCTGGCATCCGCCCTGGATGGGCTGAAACTTCATTCCGGTGCAACCGTGAAGCTTGACAGCCGGGTGGACGACGAGGCGCTGATGTGTAACCGCGACGCCCTTGTCGGTGCCTGTACCAATCTTGTGAATAACAGCGTGGAAGCCGGTGCGACGGTGATCACCGTTACTGTCAGGTCTGCCGCAGAGGAGCTGGTGATCCGGGTGGCTGACAACGGCCCCGGTTTCTCTCCGGAACAGGCCGGCCAGCTGCTGGAGGCCTTCTACACCACCAAGTCCCATGGGACTGGCCTTGGGCTGGCGGTTGTTCAGGCCGTGGTCAAGGCACATCAGGGCCGGTTTGCAATTGACGCGCCCCCCGGTGGAGGCGCTGTGGCAACTATCTCGCTACCGTTACTGCGTTCATTGTCCGGCAATGGCCGGCATGCGCAGGCACAAAAGAATAACTGACCGGAGGCAATCATGGCCAAAGCCCAGATTCTGATCGTTGAAGATGACCACGATCTGCGTGAAGCGCTGGTAACGACGCTGGAGTTGGCGAAGTTCCGGGTGCGGGAAGCCGCCAATGCGGAACAGGCCCTGTCTCGGCTGGCGGAGTCGCCGGTGGACATGGTGGTCAGTGATGTGAACATGCCGGGTATGTCCGGACACGAGCTTTTGCACGAAGTACAGCGTTTGTACCCCGGTTTGCCGACCATGCTGATTACCGCCTACGGCCAGATCAGCCACGCGGTTTCGGCCATGCAGGCAGGCGCCATTGATTACCTGGTCAAGCCCTTTGAGCCCGCCGTGCTGGTGGACGCTGTCAGCAAGGTTGTTGGTGGAGGGCGGCAGAAAAGCAATGACCAGCCGGTTGCGGAAGACCCCATCAGCAAGCGCATGTTCCAGTTGGCGGCAAAAGTGGCTGCCAGCGACTCAACGGTGATGATTTCCGGTGAGAGTGGGACCGGTAAGGAAGTGCTGGCACGCTATATTCACCAGCAGTCTCCGAGGGCAGAGCAGCCTTTTGTTGCCATCAACTGTGCGGCCATTCCCGAGAACATGCTGGAAGCCATCCTCTTCGGCCACGAGAAAGGGGCCTTTACCGGTGCTGTGGCTTCGTCGCCCGGCAAATTCGAGCAGGCCAATGGTGGCACCATTCTGCTGGATGAGATTTCGGAAATGGATCTGGGCCTGCAATCCAAGTTGCTGCGGGTGCTGCAGGAACGCGAGGTTGAGCGGGTGGGTGGCCGTAAGACCATTAGCCTCGACGTGCGGGTAATCGCCACCACCAACCGGGATCTGTCTGACTATGTGCGTGAGGGCAAGTTCAGGGAAGACCTCTATTATCGGCTGACGGTCTTTCCCATGCACTGGCAGCCCCTGCGTGAGCGCGCTCTCGATATCATGCCGCTGGCCAGTTTCCTGCTCAGGAATCATTGCCGCAAGATGAAACTGACTGGCGTAACCTTTGCGCCCGACGCCAGGGATGCGTTGTTGGCCCATCGGTGGCCGGGCAATGTTCGTGAACTGGACAATGCCATCCAGCGGGCACTGGTGCTGCATCAGGGTAATGTCATCCATGCCGGCGACTTGTGCCTGGAGCTGGGTATTACCGGGCGTATGGACAGCGCTTCAGGGGCCGTAGCGCCCCGGAATATGGGCGCCGGGGATTTTTCGGAGACCATGCGACCGGCCAGTGATGAGCCGGCCGGGGAATCGGCCACACCGGGCCCGGAAGACCTGGCTCCGACATCTCTCGGTGACGAGGTTCGCCAGCGCGAATTCCGGATAATTATCCAGACACTGAAAAAGGAACGTGGCCGCCGCAACCGGGCTGCAGAGCAGTTGGGTATCAGCCCCCGCACACTCAGATACAAGCTGGCCCAGATGCGGGATGCAGGCATTGATCTGGATGCCGAACTGGCTACCGCCTGATTCCGTCAACAACTCCTTCGTTCGGCACCCGCGGGTGCCGTTTTTTATGGGGCTGTCAAAAGACTGTCGCTTACCCGCCCATTTCTTTCGGTGTGTTCATTAACTTAATGAAAATATAGCAATAATTAATGTTGGCCTGCGGATTGCTTTCACCTGGGAAAGACATATCCAGTTCAATGGTTTGCCTGTTTCAGGGGTAATCCGGGAGAGTGAGTCATGGTCCAGCGTGCTGATATCAACAGTGTTCTATCCGAAATCCGCAATATGCGCTCGCAGATGATGGAAAATCAGCGGGTCGAGCAGGATAACAATATTCGCGGCCGGGTTGATGGCCCTTCCCGGGTTCAGGAATCCCAGGAGACGCCGAAGTTCAGCGACATGCTCAGCCAGGCCGTGGGCTCGGTGAACGAGTTGCAGAAGTCGTCCAATGATCTCAAGACCGCTTATGACATGGGGGATCCCAACGTGGATATTACCCGGGTCATGATTGCGTCCGAAAAAGCGTCCATTTCCTTCGAGGCACTCACTCAGGTTCGTAACCGGGTGGTACAGGCCTACGAAGACATTATGAATATGCCGGTTTAATAGCGGAGCATACCCATGGCCAGCGTACCTGCCGAAACCTCACCCTCGAATATGCCCGCGGCACGGGCTGACGATACCGGCGAAAGCCGCAGTGACCTGCTATTCGGGTTTAACCGGCTGAACCTGTTGCGGCAGGTGGGGCTGATGGTGGGGCTTGCAGCCAGTGTTGCCCTGGGTGTCGCGGTGGTGCTCTGGGCCCAGGAGCCGAACTACCAGCCGGTGGTAGGGGATATGTCTGGCTACAATCCCCAGGATGTTACGACCATTCTTGAAAGCAATGGTATCGATTACCGCATGGATCAGCGCACCGGGGCCTTGCTGGTGCCTTCCGAGGATGTCTATGACGCCCGCCTGAAACTGGCGGCTGAAGGCGTCACCGATGAGCAGACCATTGGCTATGAGCTGCTGGACGAGGATCGTGGCCTGGGCACCTCCCAGTTCATGGAGACCGTCAGTTTCCGGCGCGGCCTTGAAGGCGAGCTGGCGCGCACCATCAGCAGCATGCGTACAGTGCGATCTGCCCGGGTTCACCTGGCCATTCCGGAGCGCTCGGTATTCGTTCGTGATGCCCGGGTTCCAACCGCGTCTGTTTTCCTGGAGGTGGTCGCCGGACGCCGGCTGGAGCAGGAGCAGATCGCGTCGATCATGAACCTGGTGGCCGGCAGTATTCCGGAAATGAGCAAGAACAATGTCACTGTGGTGGACCAGAACGGAAACCTGCTCACTGGCCGCGACGACGGCGGTGACAGCCGACAGATTGAAGACCAGTACGATTACACATCCCGTGTTGAAGACCGTCTGACCCGCCGGGTGGCCTCACTGGTACGCCCGGTAGTGGGTGACGGCCGGTTCCGTGCCGAAGTGACGGCGGATCTGGATTTTTCATCGGTGGAACAGGCTGAGGAGCTTTTCAATCCCGAGCAGCAGGCCGTACGAAGCGAGCGCCAGATGTCCGAGCGGCGCTCCGGCGGCGGTGCCGGCGGTATCCCGGGAGCCCTTTCGAACCAGCCGCCCGGGCAGGCCGAGGTTCCGGAACAGGCTAACGGTGGCGAAGATGGCGAGGCTCCGGCCGCGCCACCCGAGAATCTGCGTGAGGAGTCCACCCGTAACTATGAAATGGATCGCACGGTCAGTTACATCCGCCAGGAACTGGGGCGTGTAAAACGGCTATCCGTGGCCCTTGCCGTGGATGACATGAAAGTGGTTGACCCCCAGAGTGGAGAGGTCAGCTATGAGCCCTGGCCGGAACAGGAGCTTCAGCGCCTGACCATGCTGGTGCGGGATGCCGTAGGCTATTCCGCCGCCCGGGGCGACAGTGTTACCGTGATGAATACCGCCTTTGCGGCCGAAGAGCAGATGGAGTTTGAGACACCGGGGTTCTGGGAGCAGCCCTGGTTCTGGGACCTGATGAAGCAGGTGCTGGCCGGCCTGGTTATCCTGGTTCTGGTACTGGGCCTACTGCGCCCGACCCTGAAAAGCCTGTCTGGTGGTGGCCGCAGTGAGCGCCGGGACGATTCGGATGATGAAGGTTACGAAGGCCTGGATGGCATTGAGGGCGGGGACGCCCTGCGAGAAGCCATGCATTCACAGGACGATCTGCTTTTGCCCGGAGCGACGGACAGCTATGATAGGCAGTTGAATGCACTGAAAGGCCTGATTGCGGAAGACCCCGCGCGGGTCTCCCAGGTGATGCGCCAGTGGGTGAATGTCGATGACTGATGAGAACAACCGCCAGCCTGAGGCGCCGCAGAAACCCCAGCGGAAAATTCCGCGGGTGGAACAGGCGGCGATCCTGCTGATGTCGCTGGGCGAGAACGATGCCGCCGAGGTGCTCAAACACATGGGCCCGAAGGAGGTCCAGCGGGTTGGCGTGGCCATGGCCCAGATGAAGGATGTCAGCAAGGACGATGTCACCTATGTGCTGAATCAGTTTGTCGAGGCGGTGGGCGGCCAGACTGGCCTGGGTGTCGGGAACGACGATTATATCCGTACCATGCTGACCCAGGCCCTGGGTGACGACAAGGCGTCCAGCCTGATCGACCGGATTCTTATCGGCGGCAACACCACTGGCCTGGATACCCTCAAATGGATGGAACCCCGTGCCGTGGGCGACATCATTCGCTATGAACATCCGCAGATTCAGGCCATTGTCATTTCCTATCTTGATCCCGATCAGGCCGCTGAAATCCTTGGCACCCTGGACGACAAGGTGCGCCTTGATGTCATGATGCGGGTGGCCTCACTGGAAAGCATCCAGCCCCAGGCGCTGCAGGAGCTCAACGACATCCTCGAGAAACAGTTTTCCGGCGGCTCTGCCGCCCAGACCAGTCGTATTGGTGGCGTCAAGCGAGCCGCGGACATCATGAACTTCATGGATCGCAGTATCGAAGGCGGGCTGATGGATTCCATCAAGGACATGGATCCTGACCTGGCCTCGACCATCGAGGATCTGATGTTTGTCTTCGACAACCTCAAGGACATCGACGACCGCGGTATTCAGGCACTTCTCAGAGAGGTGTCTTCCGAGGTACTGGTGGTAGCGCTCAAGGGTGCCGACGACGGGGTCCAGGAAAAGATCTTCAAGAACATGTCCAAGCGTGCTGCGGAACTGCTGCAGGATGACCTGGAAGCCAAGGGTCCGGTGCGTGTCAGCGAGGTCGAATCCGCCCAGAAAGACATTATCACCATTGCGCGCCGTATGGCTGAAGCCGGTGAAATCACCCTTGGTGGTGCAGGCGAAGAAATGATGTGATGAAAGATCCCCGCCGTAACCTCGACCGCATTCCCAAAGAGAATCTCACCGCCTATGAACGCTGGGAGCTGCCCTTGCTGGATGCCCGGGGCAATGAGGTGGCGCGGGAAGAGGAGCGCGAGGTAAAGCCACTGACCGCCGGTGATATTGATGACATTCGCCGTGCTGCCTATGAGGATGGCTACACGGAAGGTCGTGAAGCGGGATACCAGGCTGGACTGGTTGAGGGCCGGGAAAAGGGCCATCAGGAAGGCTACGAAGCCGGACTTGCCGAAGGCAATGAGAAGGGAACCGAACAGGGGCTGGCGGAAACCCGCAAGGAGGTGGATGCCAAGCTGGACCGTCTGGAACACCTGCTGGGTGAACTGCTGATTCCTATCCGGCGCCATGAAGACGAGCTGGAAACCGCCCTGGTTAACCTGACCACCGTACTCGCCCGCGCCGTTGTATTCCGGGAACTGTCCCTGGACTCATCCCACATTACCCAGGTGGTTCGCCGTGCCATGGCGTCGCTGCCGTCCACCACGGAAAACGTGCGCATTCATATTCACCCGGATGATTACCAGTGGGTCAGCGAGATTGCCGGCAAGTTCGAGGCAGCCACTTCCATCGTGGAGGATGCCTCGATTCTGCGGGGAGGCTGCAAGCTGGAAACCCGCCACAGCCAGGTAGACTTCACCGTTGAAAAACGCTTTCAGAAAGCCGTTCAGGGCATGCTCGACAAACAGCTGGATACAGACAAGGCCGGTGAAGGCGAAGAGCTTGATGCCATGATGAGCGATCTTACCGACTTCCAGCACGGCGTGCTTGATTCCGACCAGGACAAGGGTGAGGGAGAGGGCGATGACGGCGCATCTGGCTGAACGACTGGCAAGATTGCAGGAATATTTTATCGAGGAACCCCAGCCGGAACTTTCCGGCCGCCTCACACGGATGGTCGGCCTTACCCTTGAATGCGTGGGCTGCCCCATGGTGGTGGGCGACCGCTGCGTGATTACCGGGCAGGGCGCGGGCACTGTGGAAGCGGAAGTGGTCGGTTTTGAGGACGACCGGGTCTATCTCATGCCCCTGACCGCCATTGAAGGGCTGCGTCCCGGCGCCAGGGTTGTGCCGTTATCCGTGGCCAGTCGGGTTCCCGTGGGCCCGGAATTGCTGGGGCGGGTGGTGAACGGTAATGGTGAGCCGCTGGATGGCAAGGGGCCATTGCAGGCGGAAGCCCGGGTTTCACTCAGTGGCGATATCATCAATCCCCTCGACCGGGCACCGGTGCGTCAGTCCATGGATGTGGGAATACGTGCAATCAACGCACTGATGACGGTAGGGCAGGGCCAGCGTCTTGGCCTGTTTGCCGGCAGTGGTGTGGGTAAAAGTGTGTTGCTGGGCATGATGACCCGCTTTACCGATGCGGATATAACCGTGGTCGGCCTGATTGGTGAACGGGGCCGTGAGGTTAAGGAGTTCATTGAAGACATACTCGGGGATGAGGGCCTGGACCGTTCCGTGGTGGTGGCTTCCCCCGCCGACGACTCACCGCTGATGCGCCTTCGCGCTGCCATGCTGACCACCCGTATCGCGGAATACTACCGGGACCAGGGCAAGCGCGTGCTGTTGCTGATGGATTCTCTGACCCGTTACGCCCAGGCCCAGCGGGAAATTGCCCTGGCCGTGGGTGAGCCACCGGCCACCAAGGGCTATCCGCCTTCGGTGTTCGCCAAGTTGCCACAGCTGGTGGAAAGAACCGGCAATGGTCGCCCGGGTGGAGGCTCCATAACCGCTTTCTACACGGTGCTGACAGAGGGCGACGATCAGCAGGACCCTATCGCCGATGCCGCCAGGGCCATCCTGGACGGACATATTGTGCTGTCCAGGAGACTGGCGGAGGAGGGACACTATCCCGCCATTGATGTGGAAGCATCCATAAGCCGTGTCATGCCCCAGGTGACGGAACCGGAACATTTTGCCCGGGCCCAGCGTTTCAAACAGGTATACTCCCGCTACCAGCAGGCACGGGACCTGATCAGTGTTGGCGCCTATGTGAAAGGATCCGATCCGGAAACCGACTTTGCCATCGCCCATATCGGTAACATGGGCCAGTTCCTGCAGCAGGGGCTGAACGAAAGTGCGCCCCTCGGGGACAGTATCCAGCAGTTACTCGCGGTGGTACCGGAGCGGCGCTCCCCCGACCGCCCGAAAACCCCGCCTGCGGCGGCCAGGGGGAATAGCTGATGTTGCGATCCCAGCGGCTGGCGGTAGTGCTGGCAGTTGAAGAGCGCCGGGAAAAGGCCGCTCTGGAAAAGATGGCCGAAGCGCAGCAAAAACACGAAGCCCAACGCCAGCAGATAGAAAACCTTGAACGCTACCAGATGGAGTATCGTGAACAGATCCGCAGCAGTCAGCAAGGTGTGGTATCCGTCGCACGGCTACAGGGATGGCAGGCGTTTATTGCCCAGCTGGACCAGGTGATTGCCCAGCAACAGAAACTGCTTGTCCAGGCGGAACAGCGGCTCCAGGCGTGTCGCGAGGAATGGCAGCGGGCCTGGGAACGACGCCGGGGCATGGAAAAGTACATCGAAACCTGCCGCCGCCAGGAACAGCGGGAACAGGACCTGAGGGACCAGAAGCAGATGGATGAGGCCGCCGGGCGGATTCACGCGCGGCGTCGTTAAAGATGTGGCTGAAATACGCCGTATGGATGCAAAATCAGTGTGGTGAGCTATCCTTTAGCACAGGATGCCCCCGAGGCTCATGTTGTTCCCTGTTACCACACCCGTTACTCATGGAGGCTCCGGAATGCCAATTCAGACGCATCGCAGCGAGGACGGTCAGACCCTGACCATAAAAATTGAAGGGCGCTTTGACTTCAGTACCCATCAGGCCTTTCGTGATGCCTATGAACATGGTGACGAAAACGTAACGGCTTTCGTGGTGGACCTTTCCGAAACCACCTATCTCGACAGCTCGGCCCTGGGCATGTTGCTGTTATTGCGGGACTATGCCGGTGGTGACAGCGCCAGAATTCGCATCGAAAACTGCAACAGCGACGTTCGCCGAATATTGTCCATCTCCAATTTCGAGCAATTGTTTGCGATTCACTGAATCATGACATCGCAGGGTCGCGGAGGTTCGTTGTGGATGATTCACTCTCAGACAACCGGCCGCTGAGGATTCTGATCGCAGACGACAGCGACAGCGATCGTCTGATTCTCAAAACCCTTCTCCGTCGCCTGGGGCATGAGGTGGAAGACGCAAGAAACGGTGAAGAGGCCGTCGATATCTTTCGCCAGTCCGGAGCAGACATCGTATTGCTGGATGCCCTGATGCCGGTCATGGATGGCATGGAAGCAGCTCACCACATCAAGGCGCTGGCAGGCGAGCGCCTGGTGCCCCTGATTTTCCTGACTTCCCTGTCTGATGCCGACGCACTGGTACGCTGCCTGGAGGCAGGCGGCGACGATTTCCTGACAAAGCCCTATAACCGCATCATCATCGAAGCCAAGATCAATGCGTTCAATCGCATGCGGCTGATGCACCGCACCCTGAGCGAACATCGCGACCTGATCCGTGACCGTAACCGCCAGCTTACGGAGGAACAGGAGATTGCCAAGCGGGTTTTCGAGAATATCGCCCACACCGGTTGCCTGGATGCGCCGAATATCCGTTTCCATGCATCGCCCATGTCGATATTCAATGGCGATGTGCTCTTTGCCTGTCCGCGCCCTGCGGGAGGAATGCAGATACTGGTTGGTGACTTCACCGGCCATGGTCTTCCCGCTGCGGTCGGTGCCATGCCGGTGGCCGAGATCTTCTATGGCATGACCAGTAAGGGCTTCAGCGGAAGTGACGTGCTGCGGGAGATCAACCAGAAGCTTGGCAGAATCCTTCCCACGGGTATGTTCTGCTGCGCCGCAATGATCCAGGCTGATTTTCACCTCAATCAGTTGCAGATATGGAACGGAGGGCTGCCGGATGGCGTTCTGATAAGGAGAAATGGAGCGCTTGAGACTGTTGCGTCCCGGCATCTGCCGCTGGGAGTGCTTGGTGCCGCCCGCTTCGATGCCGGAATGGAAGTTTTCCGTACAGAGCCGGGGGATACTCTGCTGATGATGACCGATGGCGTATTGGAAGCCGAGAACCACCAGGGCTCCATGTACGGAGAGGATCGACTCAGGCGCTCGCTGGAGGACAGGGATGCCGGCAGTTCACCGTTCGACGCGGTGATGGCAGGAATTCGCGCATTTACCGGCAAACAGCCGGAACAGGATGACGTGACGTTACTGGCACTGGAGATGGTGAAGGAAGCCGACCTGGTTGGGGTGTCGGAACGATTGCCCCAATCGGCGCTGGAAGGGCCGGCGGAGTGGCACTGTGTCTACGAAATCCAGGACCGGTCGCTGGGACAGTTCAGTCCGTTGCCTCTGTTGCTGCATATCTGCATGGAAGTGCCGGGGTTACGTCGCAAGAGTGGTGAAATCTACACTCTGTTATCAGAGCTTTACACCAATGCGCTGGAACACGGTGTGTTGGGCCTGTCGTCGGACTGGAAGGCCACACCGGACGGTTTTGGCCGCTACTACGCTGAGAGAGAGCGGCGTTTGCAAACGGTAACTGACCACTTCATCCGGTTTACCCTGAGCCATACCATGACCGGTCAGGGTGGACAGTTGACCATTGTTTGTGAAGACAGTGGCAGTGGGTTCGATTATCAGGAGCACACGGAAGAAGGTAATGAAAACGGTTATTCCGGGCGAGGCCTGATGTTACTTCGGAAGCTGGGGCATTCCCTCAACTTCCGGGAATATGGCTCCCGGGTAGAGATCGTATATGATTGGCATTTTTCCGAGGTTGCTGCCCGGTAGGGTAGTACCACCACATAAACAGGGGGTTGGTCATGTCGGACAAGCCACACCTTGATCAGGAAGCATTGGCCGAGTTGCAGGATGTGATGGAGGACGAATTCGACGTTCTCATCACCACCTATATCAAGGATTCCTCGGATCGCATTGCTCACCTGCGCTCGGCACTGGAGCAGGAGGATGCGGACGGTTTTTCCAAATCCGCACACAGTTTCAAGGGCAGTTGCATCAATATCGGTGCCCCAAGACTGGGTGAACTGTGCGCGGAAGCTGAAAAAGCCGGACGCGACAATCGCCTGGGAGACGCGGCTGCCATGGTCGATGCCATTGAGAATGAGTTCCGGCAGGTGGAAGACAATCTGCGACGGTTTCTGGAATAGTGGAGAAATGGCACCGCTTTTGCTGAGTATCCGGTAACGCAGACAGATGCGCTCCGATCAGCAAAAAGCGGCAAGAGGTTGCCATGTCCCAGATGGTTCTTCCACAAACGCCCCCGCAGGGGCCGAAGTCCGATAGTGGTGTAAAGCCCGGATCTGCCGGCCAGGATAAAAACGGCGACAGCCGTTTTGATACGGTTTCCCGTGCCGAGCAGCAGCGACTCGACAAAAAGCAGGCTGAAAAGCGGGACCAGGCCCGGGCTGATGATAAAGCCCGTCACCAGGAGGCCCGCCCGGACAAGAATAGCGACAAGCGTCCCGATGACACCAGGGAAACCTCCGTGGACAAGGCCTCACGCAACACCGACAGTCGCGCCAGAGCAGAGAAGGACGAGTCAGCAGTCAGGGAAGATGCCGCTGCCCGGGCCGACGAAGCCGTAACGCCGGAGGGTTCCGGCGAAAACCCCGCTGAAGAGGTGGTTCCACTGACCTTTGCCGGCCTCCAGGCGCTGGTGATGCCTGCGGAGGACGGTACCCCACCCGTTGCCGCTGGCGGTAACAATGCCCGGTCAGGCAGTACCGGTGGCTCTAATGGCGTCATATCCGGCGTGCAGGCTTTTGTTGGAATGATGGCAGGCATGCCCGGTGCGGGCGAAGGCAAGCCGGGCCAGGGTAATGGCCAGGGCCCGGGCGCCGGATTGGCTCTTACCGAGGCGCTGATGTCAGGAATGACCGCCGATTTGTCTCGCACCCAGGAGGCTCCCCAGGTTCAGGGTACCATTCGCTTTCAGGCAGCGGCGGAACTGGCCAGCCAGCAGGTGGCCAACCCCAATACCGCCAAGCTTCCCGCGGATGCCGCCGCGCTGCGGGGATATACCACCTCAATTGATGTGCCGGTGAACCACGCGGAGTGGGGCGACAAACTGGTTGGCAAACTGACCTGGCTCACCGCGCGCAACATGTCCGTTGCTGAAATACATCTGACCCCTCCGGATATGGGGCCGATGGAAGTGCGGGTCCAGGTGCAGCAGGAACAGGCAAATATTACCGTCCATTCGGCTAATCCGGCGGTGCGGGATCAGCTGGAACTGCACAGCCATCGTCTCAGGGATATGCTGAGTGAGCAGGGCCTGTCCCTCGAACAGTTCGATGTATCGGACTCTTCCCAGCAGCAGAACGGGGAGGAGGGTACGGGTGAGCACAGTGATAACGGCAGTGGTGTGCTGGCAGCCACCGATCCGGATGATCAGGACCTGCAACCCGAATCCCTGGACCTGACCTGGAAAGGCGAAGTCGATATCTTCGCCTGAACCGATTGCCCTTCCCGGTAATTCTTCTTTTGCCCATCCTTCGTCGCAACGCTAAACTGCTGTTCTGATAAGGAGGATGGGCCTATCTGGCCCGCCCTTTGCTTATACCTTCATATAACCTGTCCGGTTGACGGATTTCTGGCAGAAACACGTTATGGCTGAAGATAATGCGCCCCCGGCGGCGCCGGCGAAGAAAGGCAAGCTCAAGCTTATTATACTGCTGATACTGGTAGTGATTCTGGCGGTTGGGCTTTCGGTAATAGGAACCATGTGGTTCCTTGGAAGCGAACTACCCGGTCTCGGGGGTGGCAACGAAGAGTCAGCGGAGGAGACTGATGCTTTTAAGCCCAGCACCTATACGGTACTGGATAAGGCGCTGGTAACGACGGTACAGGCCGAGGGGCGGCAGCGTTACGCCCAGGCTTATCTGGCGTTCGAAGCGGACAACCCCGAGGCATTGACCGCTGCCGGCCAGCACATGCCGCTATTGCGCAGCCGGTTGATCAGTGTGCTCGGGGACAGGGATTTCGAGGAGTTGCAGACGCCGGAAGGCCGGCAGGCGCTGGCCGATGACATGCTGGAGGCAGTCAATGATGCACTCGAACAGGAGGGCGAACCTCCCTTGTTAAGGGTGCTTTTCAGGAACTTCGTGGTGCAGTGAAAAAAGTTCGGTAAAGACCGCACCAGATAGTGCGACCGGGCCCGGGCAGGGCAGAGATCAGGGGCAGAGGAACCTATGCAGGACTTATTGTCACAGGATGAAATCGATGCGCTCCTCCACGGTGTGGATGACGGCGATATTGATACCTATGAAGAAACCGATGATACCGGTATCAAGTCCTACGATCTTGCCAGTCAGGACCGTATTGTCCGTGGCCGGATGCCCACGCTTGAAATGATCAACGAGCGTTTCGCCCGCTACACCCGCATCAGCCTGTTCAACCTGCTGCGCCGTAACGCCGATGTTTCAACAGGCGGCGTACAGATCATGAAGTTTGGCGAATATATTCACACCCTCTACGTGCCCACCAGCCTGAACCTGTGCAAGGTAAGGCCGCTGCGTGGCACGTCTCTGTTTGTGCTGGATGCCAAGCTGGTGTTCAAACTGGTGGACAACTTTTTCGGAGGCGAGGGTCGGCATGCCAAGATCGAGGGCCGTGAATTCACGCCAACGGAAACCCGCATCGTGCAGATGGTGCTGGACCAGGTATTCCATGACATGAAGGAAGCCTGGCACGCCGTGCTGAAGGTGGATTTCGAGTACCTGAGCTCGGAAGTCAATCCGGCCATGGCCAATATCGTCAGCCCCAGCGAAGTGGTGGTGGTCAGCACCTTCCACATCGAGCTGGACGGGGGCGGCGGAGAACTGCACATGGCCTTGCCCTATTCAATGATCGAGCCGATCCGCGACGTGCTGGATGCCGGTGTTCAGAGTGATATTGATGATGTGGATGAACGCTGGGTCAGCGCCCTGCAGGAAGACATCAAGGAAGTGAACGTTCCCATCAACACCACCGTGTGTCGGCGCCGCATTTCCCTTCGCGATATCGCCAAACTGAAGGAAGGCGACATAATTCCGGTGGAAATTCCCGAATTACTGACCCTGACAGCCAACGGTATCCCGGTCTACAAAGCCACGATGGGTACCCGTGATGGCAAGTTGGCACTGAGAATCCATGAGCGGGCAACCGTGCCCAAGGTGAAAAAGCAACTGAAGGTGGGACGCAACAATGGCTGATGACAACAAAAAAGACGAGCAGGAGCTCAGCGAAGACGAGAAGCTCGCGGCCGAGTGGGAATCCGCCATGGAAGAATCTGGCGATGCCGACGAAGACAGCCGTGAGGATGAATGGGCGGCAGCCATGGCGGAAGCGGGTGAAACCGCTGACGAGGGTGGTGGCGGCAAAGACACTGGTAAAGACAATGTCCGCACAGCGCCCATGGAAGAGTTTCCGGAAGGCTCGAATTTCAGCCAGGGCGGCGGCCCGGCACCGGATCTGGATGTTATTCTCGACATTCCCGTCACCATTTCCATGGAAGTGGGCAACACCCAGATACCGATTCGCAACCTGTTACAGCTTAACCAGGGCTCGGTTATTGAACTGGACCGGTTGGCGGGTGAGCCGCTTGATGTCCTGGTCAACGGCACTCTGATTGCCCATGGTGAGGTGGTGATGGTCAACGAGAAGTTCGGCATCCGCCTGACAGACGTGATCAGCCCCGGTGAACGTATCAAACGGTTGCAGAAGTAATATGGCGCTGCTTTCCGTGTCTCTGTTTCACAACAGGTTTACCGGCTTCTTTCTGGCCATGGTGGCACCGGCGCTTGTGGTGGCCCAGGAACAGGAAAACCCCGCCCGGGAAACCGCATCAGCCCCTGATACCCTGGTGACCATGCTGACCCTCGGGGCTGGCCTGTTGGCGGTACTTGCCCTTATTTTCGGATGCGCCTGGGTTGTCCGGCGCATGGGGGGGATGAGCGGCGGCAATACCCGCGCCATCAAGGTGGTGTCCGTCATGCCCATGGGTACCCGGGAACGGATAGCGCTGATCGAAGTCGGCGGCACACAGATTCTCGTGGGTGTCACACCTTCGACGATTCGCACATTGCATGTTTTTGACGAACCGGTGGTCAGTGCCGGTGAGCCGGTATCCGGTGATTTCGCCCGCAAACTCCAGGGCATGATCGGTAAATCCTGGGGTTCCGGTTCTTCATCGAAGGAAGGCTCCTGACATGTTGGCGCGTGTTCCCGGGCGCATTGTCGCGTTGCTGGTACTTGTATTACTCACGTCCTGGGCGCCGGCCGCGCTGGCGGACATCCCCGGTATTCCGGCGTTTACCGTAACCCCGGGCGAGGAAGAGGGCGTCGAGGAATACTCGGTATCGCTGCAGATCCTGGCGCTGATGACAGCGCTAACCTTCCTGCCGGCGATGCTGATGATGATGACGTCCTTCACCCGCATCATCGTGGTGTTTGCCATACTGCGCCAGGCCCTTGGCCTGCAGTCCACGCCTTCCAACCAGATACTTCTCGGGCTGACACTGTTCCTTACTATCTTCATCATGAAACCGGTACTGGAAGAGGTCAACGAAGTGGCCCTGCAGCCCTACATGGAAGAAGAACTCACATCCCTGGAAGCGGTGGAGCAGGCCAGCCTGCCATTCCGCACCTTCATGCTGGCACAGACCCGGGAGAGTGACCTGGGCCTGTTCATGCGCATCGCCGACGAAGAATACGACACCCCGGAGGACGTCTCCTTCTGGGTGTTGCTGCCGGCGTTTGTCACCAGCGAGCTGAAAACCGCCTTCCAGATCGGTTTCATCCTGTTTATTCCGTTCCTGATTATCGACATGGTGGTGGCCAGCGTGCTGATGGCCATGGGTATGATGATGCTGTCGCCCATCATCATCTCGCTGCCGTTCAAGATCATGCTGTTTGTACTGGTGGATGGCTGGGCCCTGATCATGGGCACCCTGGCCGCCAGTTACGGGATATAGGGGAGCACAACCATGACACCCGAAACCGTCATCGACATCCTCCGCGAAGCCCTGTGGATGATCGTGCTGCTGGCCAGCCTGATCATCGGCCCCGGCCTGGTCATCGGCCTGGTGGTCAGCACCTTCCAGGCCGCCACCCAGATCAACGAACAGACCCTGAGCTTCCTGCCACGCCTGCTGGTCACCCTGATCACCATCATCGTGGCCGGCCCCTGGATGCTCACCCAGCTTATCGACCACGCGGAACGGCTGATCGGCAGCATTCCCTACCTGATCGGCTGACCGGGCATGCCCACCGAGATTTCAGCGGATTTGATCAACCAGTGGGTAGGCCAGCACCTGTGGCCACTGTTCCGCCTGGCCAGCTTCATGATGGTGATCCCGTTCGTCGGCACCCAGCTGGTCCCGGCCAGAGTCCGCCTCGGGCTGGCCCTGATCATCACCATCCTGGTGGTACCGATGATCCCCCCGGTCCCACAAGTAGACGCCTTCAGCGCCGACGGGGTAATCATCACCCTGCAGCAGATCCTCATCGGCGTCGGCATGGGCTTCGCCCTGACCGCGCTATTCCAGCTATTCGTCGTCGCCGGCCAGATGATCGCCATGCAGATGGGCCTCGGCTTCGCCTCCATGGTCGACCCCGCCAACGGCGTCAACGTGCCGGTACTGGCCCAGATCTACACCATCACCATCACCCTGCTGTATCTGGCCATGAACGGCCACCTGGTCGCCTTCGAAGTCTTCATCGAAAGCTTCCGCACCCTTCCTATCGGCCTTGAAGGCCTGGGCCAGACGGGTGTGTGGGAACTGGCCCACCGCATCAGCTGGATGTTCGCCGCCGCCGTACTCCTGGCCCTGCCGGCGGTCACCGCCGTGTTCATCGTCAACATCTCCTTCGGCGTCATGACCCGCGCCGCCCCGCAAATGAATATTTTCGCCCTCGGCTTCCCGATTGGCCTGATTTTTGGATTATTTGCCATATGGGTGCTGCACGCCAATTTTCTGCCGCACTTCGAGCAGTACACACGGGAAACGTTCGATTTCATGCGAAACCTGCAGGGTCAGCCCTAACGGTTAACCAGGAAGCAGGCAATAGGGCGATTTGAGCGTGGTCGCACTCAGAAGTTTGCTGAGGTTGGTGGGGAAGGCCCTCCCAAAAACGTGGAACGCCATGGATGGCGCGACCGAGCCCTACATGGACGTATTCACGGGCGTTTTTTGGGAGGGCCTTCCCCACCAACCGACACTCCCGAGCCGAAGCCGAAGATAAAGCAAAGACAGAAACCATGGCCGAAGAAAACGACAACAGCCAGGATAAAACCGAAGAGGCCACCCCCCGAAGGCTCGAAAAAGCCAGGGAGGATGGCCAGACCGCACGCTCCAAGGAACTGGCCACCATGGCCGTCCTGCTGGCCGGCGCCGGCGGCCTGTTGATATTCGGCGCCTCCATGGGTGCGTCCATGGAAAGCATCATGCGGGACAGCTTCGTTATAGAACGCTCAGCCATCTTCGACACCCGCCACATGAGCGTTCAACTGATCCAGTCCACCAAAGAAGCCGCCTTGTCCCTGGCGCCGCTACTGATCCTGCTGCTGGTGGCCGCCATCGCCGGCTCCGTCGGCATCGGCGGCCTGCTGGTCAGCGGCAAAGCCATCGCCCCCAAGCTCAACCGCATGGACCCGCTCAAAGGCCTCAAGCGCATGTTCTCCATGCGCTCACTGATTGAGCTGGTCAAGGCCATCCTCAAAGTGGGGCTGGTCATGGCAGTGGCCATAGTGATTCTCAACCTGCGCACCGACGACCTGCTCAGTATCTCGGAAGAGCCCATCAAACCGGCCATGGAACACGTGCTCTGGACCCTGGGCTGGAGCTTTCTGATCCTCGCCTGCGCCACCATTATCATTGCCGCTATCGATGTGCCTTTCCAGATCTACGACCACCAGAAAAAACTGCGCATGACCAAGCAGGAGGTGAAGGACGAATACAAGGACACCGAGGGCAAGCCGGAAGTGAAGGGCAAGATCCGTCAGCTGCAGCGGGAAATGGCCCAGCGCCGGATGATGCAGGATGTTCCGGGTGCGGATGTGGTGATCACCAACCCGACCCACTACGCGGTGGCACTGAAGTATGATCAGAAGAAGATGGCGGCGCCGGTTGTGGTGGCTAAAGGCTCTGATGAGACTGCCTTCAAGATCATGGAGATTGCCCGCGAGAACAAGGTTGAAATCCTCCGAACGCCACCGCTGACCCGGGCGGTCTACCACAACACCGAACTGGGCGGCGAGATTCCCGACGGCCTCTACATGGCCATCGCCCAGGTTCTGGCCTACGTATTCCAGCTCCGCCAGTTCCGCAAGGGCCGGGGCCAGAAACCCCACGTTCCGGACTTCCCCATACCTTCGGATTTGCGGCGGGATATCTGACGCTTGGTGGTTGTCTTCTATCCCGTAGCCTGATGGATTCGGGGGTGTTGCTGTGTCGGGGCCGCCTCCCAAAACACGCCCGTGAATACGTCCCTGTAGGGCTCGGTCGCGCCATCCCTGGCGCTCCACGGTTTTGGGAGGCGGCCCCGACACAGCTCTTTCAACCTCACGATACAGCACAAGAAACGTAGGTCGGATTAGCGAAGCGTAATCCGACACTGTGCCTCGGCTATACAACATTTGTCGGATTACGCTTCGCTAATCCGACCTACGCATTGCAGTCAATAGCCAGCGATATCACGACAGCCCGAGTGAGCCGGGTGGGAGGCATTGAACAGGACTGTCTTTGGCCATGGATGGCCAAAGTCAAGCGCACATGGATGTGCTCGTAGCGTGTCCTGGTCAATGCCTCCCACCCGGCTCACACCCGCAATCGATCATGCTACAAAAGGCTAGGACCGGGCCTCAATAACCCGAACCATAGGATCACGGCGGCTCTCGGGGATCGGCAGGTGGCCGTAAAACTCGGTGGGGTTCCAGACCCGGACTGAGGGGAAGCCGGTGGCCAGGAAGTGGTCACGGGCCTGCTGGTCGTTGTTGAAGTGGAAGCTGACATCGCTGCGGGTAACCGTGCCCAGCAGGCCGCCCAGGGATTTCAGGGTGCCGCGCAGAAACGGTTGCTGTGGCATTAGGTAGCTTTCCGAAAGGTAGACCGAGCCGGGGAGTTGCTGCATCAACACCGCCAGGCGTTTCCAGAACCCTGAAATAACCGGGAGTGAGAAATAGCTGGTAAGGCCTTCGGTGATGACGATCATCGGTTCGTTGTTGTCGAACACCCCTGAAACCACTGCTTCCAGCGACTGGTTGCCGGATTCTGCCAGGATATCCATCGGCACCACCTGGTGGCGGTCGCCGAGCCGGCCGGAGACCAGAAGACGGGCCGCCTTGCGGGTGGCCATGTCCGGGAGGTCGGCTTCCACCATGTGGATCAGGGGATGCCTGTCCCGCAGACGGATACCCCTGGGGGACATGCCGCAGGCGATTTCCAGTACCTGGGTGATACCGCGCTCCAGCGCCTGTTCAATGAGGTGGTCGATGATCAGGTGGCGCTGCAGCAGGAAGGTGCGGATATTGCCGCCGATAAGGGCCTTGCTGCCGGCCTCGAAGGGGGTCATCAGATGGTAGAGCCAGCGGCCCTGGCTGGTGGTGAGCACGTCATCGGAGAGACCGTACCGGTGCCAGACGGCACCGGTATAGAGGGCGGTAAAGCTGATGCCGGAGCTGTCAGCCTGCTTGCCCGGGCCTTTGTCAGAGGGTGTCGTGCTCATGGATCTTTTTACCCCACGCCTCGCCGCTGCCCGGCAGGATCAGGTTCAGGGCAATGGCCACCACGGCGCACAGGGCAATGCCTTCCATATTGCCGATCGCCAGGTCGCCGATGCCGAATACCAGGGTAACGGCGACAATAACCAGGTTTCGGGGCTTTGACAGGTCCACCTGGTGGCGGATCAGGGTGTTAAGGCCGACGACGGCGATGGAACCGAACAGCAGGCACAGGATGCCGCCCATGACTGGCGCCGGAATGGTCTGCAGGGCCGCACCGAATTTACCCACGAAGGCCAGTACAATGGCAATACAGGCGGCCCAGATCATCACTTTCGGGTTGAAGTTCTTGGTCAGTACCACGGCCCCGGTGACTTCTGAGTAGGTGGTGTTGGGCGGGCCACCCAGGGCTGACGCCGCGCTGGTGGCCAGGCCGTCACCCAGCAGGGTGCGGTGCAGGCCGGGTTTGACCAGGTAATTCTTGCGGGTAACGGTACCGATGGCCAGGATGTCGCCAATGTGTTCGATGGCCGGGGCAATGGCCACGGGGATCATGAACAGGATGGCGCCCCAGCTGAATTCCGGTGTCACGAAATTGGGAAGGGCAAACCAGGGCGCCTCGCTGATGGGGGACAGGTCCACGATGCCGGCAATGGCGGACAGGATATAGCCCACAATAATGCCGAACATGATGGGGATCAGGCGGAAAATACCGCTGGACCAGACCGCCATGATCACGGTCACCGTCAGGGATATCATCGCGATCCAGATGGCGGTGTCGTAGGGAACCAGTTGCTCGGAGCCATCGCCGGTGCGGCCGGAAGCCATGTGAACGGCGACCGGTGCGAGGCCGAGGCCAATTACCATAATCACCGGGCCGATCACCACAGGGGGCAGCAGGCGCGTGATAAAGCCGGTGCCCCGCAGGCGCACCGCGCCACTCAGAACGATGTACAGGATACCCGCCGCCATCAGGCCGCCCAGGGTTTCTTCCAGGCCGAAGCGGCCCTTGGCGGCAATGATGGGTGCAATAAAGGCGAAGGAAGACGCCAGGAAGATGGGAATCTGACCGCCGGTGACGATATGGAAAATCAGGGTGCCGATGCCGGCGGTGAAGAGGGCCACGTTGGGATCCAGGCCGGTAATCAGTGGCATCAGTACCAGTGCGCCAAAGGCCACCAGCAGCATCTGCGAGCCGGCAATGGCCTGCTTCCAGACAGGGTCGTTGAGGTGGTGGTCCTGCATGATCAGACGTCCTTCTGCTTGGTGCCGAAGATTTTGTCGCCGGCATCGCCAAGCCCGGGGAGGATATAGCCTTTGTCGTTGAGTCGCTCGTCAATGGACGCGGTGTAGATGGATACGTCCGGATGCTTTGCAAGTACCTTTTCTATCCCCTCCGGAGCTGCCACCAGCACCAGGGCGCGTATTTCATGGCTGCCGGCTTTCTTGAGCAGGTCGATGGTTGAAATCATCGAGCCCCCGGTAGCCAGCATCGGGTCCACAATCATGGCCATGCGCTGGTCGAGCTCTCCCACGAGCTTCTCGAGGTAGGTGCTGGCCTCCAGGGTTTCTTCATTTCTGACCTGGCCAACAACGCTTACGCGGGCCCCCGGTATCAGGGTGAGCACGCCGTCAAGCATGCCCATGCCGGCGCGAAGAATGGGAACCACGGTGATTTTCTTGCCCTGGATCTGTTCGATTTCCACCGGGCCGGCCCAGCCCTCAATGGTTTTTTTCTGCAGGGAGAAGTCCTTGGTGGCCTCGTAGGTCAGCAGGGCGCCTACTTCCTGGGCCAGCTCACGGAAATTCTTGGTGCTGATGTCGGCGCGGCGCATCAGGCCAAGTTTGTGGCGGATCAGCGGGTGTTTCACCTCGTGGATTGGCATGGGGCTCACCTATGTGCTCTGTGTCAGTGTCTGGATGCGGAGTGCCGGCGCGGCGTAATTACCGGCAAATGGCGCAAGGATACCGTATATCGGCAGGCCCGTCAGGCATGGCAGACAGAAAAAAACCGAGCTCTGGTACGGATCTTGCGAATACCCCTCCAAACGATGCGTCGGCGTCAAAAAAACCACCCGCGAATGGCCGCGGTTAACCGTTTATCGGAGAATTTTCCGGCATGGACCGAGCGTTAGTCCTCAATAATGTCAAATCCCTGACGCGGGGTAATCTGGGCGTGCCCATCATGTTGATGGGGCTGCTGGGCATGATGATACTGCCCATGCCAGCGTTCATGCTGGATGTGTTTTTTACCTTCAACATCACCCTGTCCATCGTGATTCTGCTGGTGTGTGTGTATGCCCTCAGGCCGATGGAGTTTGCATCTTTCCCCACGGTATTGCTGGTGGCTACGCTGCTGAGGCTGGCGCTCAACGTGGCTTCCACGCGGATTGTGCTGCTCAACGGCCATGAGGGTGGGGATGCGGCCGGTAAGGTGATCGAATCCTTCGGTGCGGTGCTGATCGGTGGTAACTACGCCGTTGGCCTGGTGGTGTTTGCCATTCTGATGATCATCAACTTCCTGGTGGTCACCAAGGGTGCCGGCCGGGTTTCCGAGGTAAGCGCGCGCTTTACCCTGGATGCGATGCCCGGCAAGCAGATGGCCATCGATGCGGACCTCAATGCCGGCCTGATCAACCAGGATGAGGCCAAGCACCGTCGTTTAGAGATCGCCCAGGAAGCTGATTTCTATGGTTCCATGGACGGTGCCAGCAAGTTCGTCAAAGGTGATGCCATTGCCGGCCTGCTGATTCTTGCCATCAACCTGATCGGCGGCATCGCCATCGGCATGGCGCAGCATGGTCTTGATTTCGGTACCGCCACCGAGAACTATGCGCTGCTGACCATCGGTGATGGCCTCGTGGCCCAGATTCCGTCACTGCTGCTGTCCACTTCCGCTGCCATCATGGTGACCCGGGTTACGTCAAGCCAGGATATGGGCGGCCAGATTCTTCAGCAGATGTTCAACGCCCCCAAGGCGCTGGGTATTGCCGCGGTTATTCTTGTCATTCTCGGCCTGATTCCGGGTATGCCCCATCTGGCTTTTCTTGGTCTTGGTGCCATTGCCGGCGCGATTGCCTGGTATATCTGGCAACAGGAGCGCCAGACGGTTGAGGAAGACGGAGTGTTTCCGGTTCGGGGCGGTGGTGCAAGGCCAGCGGGCCGGGATATTTCATCTCCCGGAGAAGGCGGTGAACAGGGTGCCCAGCTGCCTGCCCCGGGCGAGACCCGGGAGCTCGGGTGGGACGATGTGGCAACGGTGGATATTGTCGGCCTGGAAGTCGGCTATCGCCTGATTCCGCTGGTGGACAGATCCCAGGGCGGGCAGTTACTGAGCCGGATCAAGGGGGTGCGCAAGAAGCTCTCCCAGGATCTCGGTTTCCTGATGCCGTCGGTTCATATCCGTGACAACCTGGACCTGATGCCCAATGTGTATCGGATTACGTTGATGGGCGTCACCATTGCCGAGGCGGAAATCCATCCGGACCGGGAACTGGCCATTGATCCGGGGCAGGTATTCGGCAAGATCGAGGGCATTGAGGGTAAGGACCCGGCCTTCGGCCTGGATGCCAGCTGGATTGAACCGGACAAGAAAGACCAGGCGCAGACCCTGGGTTACACAGTGGTGGATGCCAGTACCGTGGTGGCCACCCATCTCAACCAGATCCTCCAGAAACACGCCCATGAATTGCTGGGCCACGAGGAAGTCCAGAAATGGCTGGATCAGCTGGAGAAGGTATCGCCGAAGCTGGCGGAAGAGCTGGTACCTACCACCATCTCCATCAGTCTGTTGCTGAAAGTGCTGCAGAATCTGCTGAAAGAGGAAGTGCCGATCCGGGATATGCGCTCCATCGCAGAGGCGATTGTGAACGTGCATCCAAAGAGCCAGGACCCGAAACTGCTGACCACGGTGGCCCGCCAGGCATTGCGCCGGATGATTGTTCAGAGCATCTGCGGCAACGACTCGGAAATCCCGGTGATCACGCTGGATCCGGACCTGGAACAGTTATTGCTAAAGTCCATGCAGCAGAGTCAACAATCCGGCGGTCAGGAAGACATCGGACTGGTGCTGGAGCCGAATATGGTCGAGAAGCTGCAGCGCTCTCTCCAGGACAGCGTTCAGCGCCAGGAGATGCTGGGCAAGCCGGCCATATTGTTGGTGTCCGGGCCGTTACGGCCGGTACTGGCAAAGTTTGCAAGTTTCGGAGTAGAGCGATTGCACGTGTTGTCGTACCAGGAAATTCCGGATAACAAACAGATCACCATTGTGGCGTCCGTAGGCCAGTAAGGCCGCGGGCGGCAAGGCGGAAGGCGCCGGCAAGCGCTTACCGGGGAGGAAGTGTCATCATGAAAGTAAAACGGTTTTTTGCTCAGAGTATGGCAGAGGCATTGCGTCAGGTGCGGGAACAGATGGGTCCGGATGCGGTGATTCTGTCGAATCGTCGGGTGGATGGCGGCGTCGAAATCGTGACAGCGCTTGATTACGACGAAAATATGGCGCGACAGCGCCTGGGCGCTGCAGCGAGGGAGGCCACCAATGGATCCCGGCTGGCAGAGTTGCAGGCGGAACAGCATCGCCGCCTGGAGGATGAGCTTGGCCGTTCACGGGATCGCATACGGGAAGTCCGTGAAAAGCGTGCTGCCCAGGGTGGCCGGAACAATGGCATGGATTCTGGCTACGCCAGTGTGGCAGCCGAGGCGTTTTCCGGCAGCGACATGGCGCTGGAGGAACCGGTTGCAGCGGACTCGACATACTCCGGGGAGCTGGCGCAGATGCGTGCCGAAATCAGCTCCCTCAGGGATCTGGTCAGTGCCCGCCGCGAACCGGAGCCTGAAAAAACAGCGGTGAACGCTGTTCAGCAACGGCTGGCGGAACGGCTGCAGGAATTCGGACTTGGAGCGGAACTTGCCGGCTCTCTTTCCCGGCGTCACCGGGCAGGGCGCCTTGAGGATGGCTGGAAACAGTCCCTGAAGATGCTGGCGGCAGGTGTGAAGACAACCCGCAGCGAGTGGGCGGAAGAGGGCGGCGTCTATGCCCTGGTAGGGCCCACCGGTTCCGGTAAGACCACCACCATTGGTAAGCTTGCGGCTCATTATGTGCTTCGCCACGGAGCCGACTCCATTGCGCTGGTCACCACCGACCGCTATCGGGTGGCAGCCCATGAGCAATTGTTCGTATTCGGACGTATCCTGAACGTGCCTGTGCGGGTTGTGGATGAGTCCCATTCCCTGGACGACATACTGGACGAGTTATCCGACCGGCACCTTGTGCTTATTGATACCGCAGGCTTGACCAGCACCGATAAGGGCTACGAAGAACAACTTACCGAACTGGCACGCAGTCATCATCGTATCCGTACCCATCTGGTGGTTTCCGCAACCAGCCAGCCACGCATCATGAAATCCGTCTGGCATTGCTATAAGATGGCAAATCTAACGGGGTGTGTGATGACGAAAATTGATGAAGCACTGACCCTGGGTGAATCGCTGGGATTTGTCATGGAAACGGGATTGCCGGTGGCCTATTACACCGACGGACAGAAAATCCCGGAAGACCTGCACCACGCCGAGTCCATTCCGCTGGTGCGGCTGGCCGTGGAAAGGCTGAAAAGACTCCAGCAGCAAGAGGCAGTCGCTGTTTGACGACAACAGAGCCTGCGGTTATGCGGTTAAACGTGGCAAGAGATCAGAGTCAGTATGAGCAGACCACATCCGGTACAGGTGATTGCAGTTTCCGGCGGGAAGGGGGGCGTTGGTAAAAGTAACGTTGCGGTAAACCTGGGAATTGCCCTTGCACAGAAAGGGCGGCGTGTCGTGCTGCTGGATGCCGATCTCGGCCTTGGCAATATTGATGTGTTGCTGGGGATTACCGCCAACCGGAATATCCAGGATGTCATTGCCGGAGAGTGCGACCTGCGCGACGTGCTGGTGGATGGCCCTGGCGGAATCAAGATTGTACCGGCTTCCTCCGGTACCCAGCGTATGACCCAGCTGACTTCTCTCGAGCACGCCGGCCTGATCAACGCCTTCAGCGAACTGGGTGACCAGATTGATGTACTGATCGTGGATACCGCAGCCGGCATATCCGATTCTGTGGTCAGCTTCCTGCGCGCCTCCCAGGAGCTGCTGCTGGTTGTCTGTGATGAACCTACCTCCATAACCGACGCCTACGCACTGATCAAGCTGATGAACAGGGATTACGGCACCAACCGCTTCCGTATCCTGGCGAACCAGGTTCGTAATGAGCAGGAAGGCCGTCACCTTTTCGAAAAACTGACCAGGGTCACCGAGCGGTTCCTGGATGTGGCGCTACAATATGTGGGTATAGTGCCTTACGACGAGGCCGTGAAAAAGTCAGTCCAGCGCCAGCGCGCTGTACTTGATGCCTATCCCCGTGCCAAAGCATCGCTCGCCATCAAGAGCCTGGCGGACAAGGTTGACAGCTGGCCATTGCCGCAGTCCCCCAGGGGACATCTGGAATTCTTTGTGGAGCGGCTCGTCGAAGTCTGATTTTGATCCTGTCACTGAAAAGCCGGATACATGACATTGGCGAAAGAACTTGGAATCTACCACAGGACTGGCACACGGGGCCCCTCACAGCTTGTTGAGGAGCAGGCCCCGCTGGTCAAGAAAATAGCACTTCATCTCATGGCCCGGCTGCCGGCCTCGGTTCAGCTCGAGGACCTGATGCAGGCCGGTATGATCGGCCTGCTGGAAGCAGCCCAGCGCTACAGTTCCACCAAGGGAGCCACCTTCGAAACTTACGCGGGCATCCGTATCCGTGGTGCCATGGTGGACGAGATTCGCAAGGGGGACTGGGTTCCCCGCTCCGTGCACAGAAATTCCCGCCGCATTGCCAAGGCCATCAAGGCCGTTGAGGACCGACTGGGCCGCGAAGCCCTGGACTGGGAAGTTGCCGAGGAACTCGGCATGGGCCTCGATGAATACCATTCCTCACTGAGTGATGCCAACAGTGGCCGACTTTTTAGCCTCGATGAGCTCAATGAATCCGGAGAGCTGCCGATAGACGAAGCAGAGGCCAGTGATAATCCACTGGATGGTTTGGCATCGGACAACTTCCGGAACAACCTGGCCGCTGCGATTGGCGATCTGCCGGAACGCGAAAAACTGGTTCTGAGTCTTTACTACCAGGAAGAGCTGAACCTGAAGGAAATCGGCGCGGTTCTGGGTGTCAGCGAAAGCCGGGTGAGCCAGATTCACAGCCAGGCAGCACTTCGTCTGCGGGGGCGGCTCTCGGACTGGCAACAGTAAGTCCCGTTGAGCTGAGGTTGCAAAGCATTCTTTACTGTAGCCTTTTGGTAACCGGCGCTTTACAACCCGGCGAAAGGCCACACAATAAGCGGTTAATCTCCCGGCTTGCTAGACTGATGGCCGGAAGCCTGAAACGAATTCCGGGCGTTTAAAACTGGAGGTCCCATTGGACAAGAACATGAAAATCCTGATTGTGGATGACTTCTCCACGATGCGACGGATCATCAAGAACCTGCTTCGTGATCTCGGTTTCACCAACACCGACGAAGCGGACGACGGCAATACCGCGTTGCCAATGCTTCGAAGCGGTAAGTACGATTTCCTGGTTACGGACTGGAACATGCCGGGCATGTCCGGGCTGGATCTGCTCAAGGCAGTTCGCGCCGATGAAAACCTCAAAACCCTGCCGGTGCTGATGGTGACTGCAGAAGCGAAACGGGATCAGATCGTGGCGGCAGCGCAGGCTGGCGTTAACGGCTACGTGGTCAAGCCGTTTACCGCAGCGGTACTCAAGGAGAAGATTGAGAAAATCTTCGAGCGAATCCAGTAATCAGAGGTCGGACGGGCTCCCATGAGCGAAAATGACAAGAATCAACAGGGCCTCGACCCGGAGATTACGGAAAAACTCCGCAGTCAGGCCGCTGAGCTGGTTGAGCAGGTGAATGCGGGAGAATATGGCCGGGCCATGACCCTGATCAATGATCTCAGCGAGGTAAGGGATCAGAGTCTGTACCGGGAGGTAGGCCGGCTCACCCGCAGCCTCCACGAGGCCATTCGTAACTTCCAGATTGATCCGCGTAATGCCGAACAGTCCGAAGCGCTGTCAAAAATGACCGACGCATCGGATCGCCTTGAATACGTTGTTCAGATGACCGGAAAGGCGGCAAACCGGACCATGGACCTGGTGGAAGAAGCCATGCCCCGGGCCAGCGCCATTCGTGATGAGGCGGCGGAGCTGAGGGATGAGTGGCAAAGGCTGCGTCGCCGGGAGATGGCTCCGGAGGAATTCCGCGAACTCTATGCCCGTATCGATACCTTCTTCGTCAGCCTTAACGCAGACGCCGGCGCCATGTACGAAAACCTGTCGGAAATACTGCTGGCACAGGATTTCCAGGACCTGACCGGCCAGGTTATCCAGAAGGTCACCACGCTGGTGAAGGAAGTCGAGGAACACCTGTTGAGCCTGGTGGTCATGGCCAGCCATGTGGATCAGATCACCGGCACGGTTCACGAACTGGAAGAGAAGGACAAGGTATCTGCGGAGCAGGGCGTCGGGCCACAGATCAAGGCCCAGGAACGCGAAGATGTTGTATCGGGCCAGGACGATGTTGATGATCTTCTGTCCAGTCTCGGTTTCTGAGGAAAAGAGGGTAACCCATGGCGCTTGATGCCGATGAAGAGATCCTGCAGGACTTCCTTGTTGAAGCAGGCGAGATACTCGAAAAACTGTCTGAGCAACTGGTCGATCTTGAGCAACATCCGGATGACAGTGATCTGCTCAACGCCATTTTCCGCGGCTTTCACACGGTAAAGGGCGGTGCCGGCTTTCTCCAGCTGGACGCCCTGGTCAGCTGCTGCCATTCCGCAGAGAACGTGTTTGATATCCTGCGTAATCACAAGCGCAAGGTGGACTCCGAGCTGATGGACGTAGTGCTCGAGGCGCTGGACCATGTCAACGCCATGTTCGAGCAGGTTCGCCACCACGAGGAGCCCACACCTGCCCCCGCCGAACTTATCGCTGCCCTGGATGCGCTGGCAAAACCCGCCTCCGAAGCCCCGGCTGCGACGCCTGTGGCCGATTCCGCGAAAGAGGCCGGCTCGAGCGACGATAACGGTGACATCACTGACGACGAATTCGAGCAGTTACTGGACGCCCTTGAAGACGAGAAGGGCAGCAATGCGGCCGGTTCCGCTGGCAGCGGTGCGTCCGCCGGAGGCGGTGATAGCGGTGACGACGAAATATCCGATGACGAATTTGAAGCCCTGCTGGACCAGCTTCATGGCAAGGGCCAGTTTTCCGGCCCCCCGGAGGCCGGCGCGACCGGTGAGCAGAAGGGGGAAGCCACCACAGGCGCCGGCGACAATGGCGCTGGCAGTGATGACCTGATTTCCGACGACGAGTTTGAAAAGCTGCTGGACGACCTGCATGGCAAGGGTGGAAGTCCCACTGCTGAAAGCTCCGGCGCTTCGCCATCCCCTGCCAGCGGCAAGCCGGATGCCGGAGCGGCCAGCCCGGGCACAGAGAAACCTGCCAGATCCGCTGGCAAGCCTGAAACAGGGCCGGCCGAAAAAGGCGGTGCGAGTTCGGCTGCGCCGGCGATGCCTTCCCGTGACGCCAGCGCTCCGGTCGCCGAGACATCCGTCCGGGTCGACACCAAGCGGCTTGATGACATCATGAACATGGTGGGTGAGCTGGTGCTGGTGCGCAATCGCCTGCAGCGCCTGGGTGCCCAGAGTGAAGACGAGCACATGCACAAGGCCGTCTCCAACCTGGATGTGGTCACCACGGACCTCCAGTCCGCGGTGATGGCCACGCGGATGCAGCCCATCAAGAAGGTCTTTGGCCGCTTCCCTCGTGTGGTTCGCGACCTGGCGCGGAATCTCAAGAAAGAAATCAACCTCGAGATGCACGGTGAAGATACCGACCTGGACAAGAACCTGGTCGAGGCGCTGTCTGATCCCCTGGTCCACCTGGTTCGCAACTCCGTTGACCATGGTATAGAAGCACCGGACGTCCGTGAAAAAGCCGGCAAACCCCGTCAGGGTACCGTTACCCTCTCCGCAGAGCAGGAAGGCGACCATATCCTGTTGTCCATCGAGGACGACGGCGCGGGTATGGATCCGGATGTGCTGCGGCGTAAAGCGGTGGAAAAAGGCATTTACGATCAGGATGCTGCCGACCGGCTGAGCAACGCCGAGTGCTATAACCTGATTTTTGCCGCCGGCTTTTCCACCAAGGAGCAGATCTCGGATGTATCCGGGCGTGGCGTCGGCATGGATGTGGTCAAAACCAAGATCGGCCAGCTTAACGGCCAGCTGAACGTGGAGTCGGAACTCGGCAAGGGTTCCCGTATCGTTATCAAGGTCCCGCTGACCCTGGCGATCATGCCGACCCTGATGATCATGCTCGGGGACCAGTCCTTTGCCTTGCCACTGGTCAACGTGGTGGAGATTTTCCACCTGGATCTGAGCAAGAAGAATATCGTTGATGGTCGCGAGTGTATCGTGGTTCGCGACAAGGTCTTCCCGCTGTTCCATATCAAGCGCTGGCTGGTAAAGGGGGCGGCCGGAGAACCGGAGCCTGAAAACGCCCATGTGGTGATTGTCGCCATGGGCACCCGTCGCGTCGGCTTTGTCGTGGATCAGCTCATTGGCCAGGAAGAAGTGGTGATCAAGCCCCTCGGTCGTGCTCTGCAGGGAACGCCGGGCATGGCGGGCGCGACCATCACCGGCGATGGCCGTATCGCACTTATTATTGACGTTCCGAGCCTGCTGCAGAATTACGGCTGAAGCACCCTTGTCAGCGGGCCCGCACTTAGGAGAAATGGATGACGGTTTCTGTCCTGGTCGTTGATGATTCAGGTTTCTTCCGCAAGCGGCTGACGGAAATCCTGACCGCATCAGGTCAGATCAAGGTAGTGGGCGTTGCCACGAATGGTCGTGAAGGCGTGGAACTGGCGGAAAAGCTGCGGCCTGATGTGATCACCATGGATTACGAAATGCCGGTGATGGACGGTATTACCGCCGTTCGCGAAATCATGAAGCGGCATTCCATCCCCGTGCTGATGTTCTCGTCCCTGACCTATGAAGGCGCCCGGGTTACCCTCGATGCCCTTGAAGCCGGCGCGGTGGATTTTCTGCCCAAGAATTTCGAGGAAATTGCCAGGGATTCCAGCCAGCTCCAGAAAATCCTGATTGATCGTATCCTCGATGTTGCCGGCAGCCGGCCGGGAGCAAAATCCGCCCCTTCGCCTGTTACACCACCGGCGGCTCCGTCTGCCCCGGAAAAACGCGCGGCCCCGGCGAGCCCACGCCCCGAGCGCGGGCGTGAAATGCCCCGGCCCGCACCGGAGCCACAGGCGCCGGCCCGGCCCGCAACCCGGCGTGGTTCCGCGAAGCACTACAGCGTGGTAGCCATTGGCACCTCAACCGGCGGCCCGGTTGCACTGCAGAAGGTGCTGATGGCACTGCCGGCCGGATTTCCTGCCCCGTTGGTGCTGATCCAGCACATGCCAGCCAGTTTTACCCCTGCCTTTGCAGAGCGCCTGAACAAACTCTGCCGGATTGAGGTTCGCCAGGCGGTCGATGGCGACATGCTCAAACCGGGGCTGGCTCTGCTGGCTCCCGGTGGCAAGCAGATGATGATTGAAAACCGGGGCGGCCAGGGCCGGGTGCGGATCCTGCCCGGCGATGACCGCCTCAACTACAAACCCTGTGTGGATGTCACCTTTGGTTCCCTGGCGCGAAGTTTCCCCGGAAAGACTCTCGGGGTGATCCTCACCGGCATGGGCGCAGACGGCAAGGAAGGCTGCCGGCTGATGAAACAGAGTGGTTCTGATATCTGGTCCCAGGATGAGAAAACATCGGTGATCTACGGTATGCCCATGGCGGTGGCCAAAGCCGGTCTGACGGACCAGGTGCTGCCCCTCGAGGACATTGGCCCGCGACTGGTCGAGGGAGTGAGCTGATGGATATCCTCAGTCTGCTGGGCGTTATTCTCGCGTTCGTTGCCATCCTTGGTGGCAACCTGCTGGAAGGTGGTGCGGTCAGTTCCCTCTTCAATGGCCCCGCCGGACTGATTGTCATTGGTGGTACCTTTGCCGCCACGATCCTCCAGACGTCCTGGCCGTTGCTGAAGCGGGCGTTTTCCCAGGTCCGCTGGGTCTTCTTTCCGCCCTACATCAGCCTTGAGGACGGCATTGGCAAGGTTATCGACTGGAGTGTGAAAGCCCGCAAGCAGGGGCTGCTGGGGCTGGAGGGACTGGCGGAAAAGGAGTCCGAGCGCTTTGCCCGCAAGGGGCTGCAATTGCTGGTGGATGGCGCTGAAACGGAAACCATCCGCAGTATCATGGAAGTGGACCTGGAATCACGGGAGCAACGGGATCTGGAGTCCGCGAAGGTGTTCGAGGCCATGGGTGGCTACTCACCGACCATCGGCATTATCGGTGCGGTGATGGGCCTGATCCAGGTGATGACCAACCTGGAAGACCCCCAGTCACTGGGCAGCGGTATTGCCACGGCGTTTGTGGCCACCATTTACGGTGTGGCTCTGGCCAACCTGCTGTTTTTCCCTGTTGCCAACAAGTTGCGTGGCATCGTCCGGGAACGTACCCGTTATGAAGACATGATGATCGACGGCATCATTGCCATTGCCGATGGCGAGAACCCGAAATCCATCGAGCTGCGCCTGAGGGGCTTCCTGTAGTGCAGGCGTGCTGGCATGGAGGTGGTGAACAATGAGACGTCGCAGGCGCCAGGACGACGACCTCCACAACAAGGAACGATGGCTGATTTCCTATGCCGACTTCATTACCCTGCTGTTTGCCTTCTTTGTGGTGATGTATTCCGTGTCCTCGGTGAACGAGGGCAAGTACAAGGTGTTATCGGAAACCATGACAGGCGTGTTCAATGCGCCCCAGCGTTCCTTCCAGCCTATTGAAGTGGGTGATCAGCCCCGCCGTTCAACACCCCGGGCGGCGGAAGACGTGATTGATCCGCCTGTCACCGAAGCGCCGCAGAATCCATCAATGAGTGAGGCGGGGCGCACAGAGGCTCTCAGGGCCATGGCGGACCAGCTGTCACTGGAGTTCGACGAATTGATCAACCAGGGTGTGGTTACCCTGGAAACCAGCGATGAATGGCTTGAGCTCAGCCTGCGCAACAGCCTGCTGTTCGGTAGTGGCGACGCGGAACCTCATTACGACGCCTTTGAGGTGGTGGAAAAAATCGCCGGCGTGCTCCGTAACCGTGATAACGCCGTCAGGGTGGAGGGCTTTACCGATGACCGCCCGATACGCACCAGTGCATTTCCTTCCAACTGGGAGTTGTCGGCCGCCAGGGCCGCGGCGATTGTACGGATGCTGTCTATGGAAGGGATTGAAAACGAGCGCCTGGCAGCCGTGGGCTACGGACAGTTCCAACCGGTTGCCCGGAATGATACCGAGGAGGGGCGGCGGCGCAACCGCCGCGTCGTGCTGCTGGTATCCCGTGATGCCAGTATCCGCGGAGCCATGCGATAACCGCTTTACAGTCAGGGACCTGCGGAGGATGACGGAAGGTCCCTATAGGCAAGTTGGCACAATATCTGTATTAACTCCCGTACATGTTTCATGCCGGCAATCCCTTGCCGAAATTTTTCAAGTTGAGCGGATGATGGCCGATAACTCCCTATGGTTTCCGGCAATTCCGGGGCTGATTTTACTGGAGAGTGCAGCGTGCGAATCTGGGCAGTAGCCAATCAAAAAGGCGGTGTGGGGAAAACCACATCGGTTGTTGCGTTGGGCGGTCTGCTCGCCGAGAGCGGCAAGCGGGTGCTGGTAGTGGATCTTGATCCCCATGGCTCCCTGACCAGCTGGTTCGGGTACGATCCGGACACCATCGCTCACAGCGTGTTCGACCTGTTCCAGCACCAGGGCAAGGTGCCAGAAGGCCTGCCGGCGCAACTGATTACCGATACCAGCTGCCCGGGGCTCTCGCTGTTGCCGGCCAGTGCCGCACTGGCAACCCTGGAGCGTCGGATGGTGGGCGTCGAGGGGATGGGCCTGATCATATCCCGTGCCCTCGCCCAGCTATGGGACGACTTCGACTACGTGCTGCTGGATAACACGCCATCTCTGGGTGTGTTGATGGTCAATGCCCTGGCGGCGGCCCAGCACCTGATCATTCCGGTACAGACTGAATTTCTGGCCATCAAGGGCCTGGAGCGCATGCTCCACACATTGACCATGATCATGCGTTCCCAGAAAAATGAGCTTTCCTATACCATCGTGCCGACGCTGTTTGACCGGCGCACCCAGGCATCGGTAACCAGCCTTAATCTGTTGCGCAAAACCTACCGCGAATCCCTGTGGCAGTTTGCCATCCCCGTGGATACAAAATTCCGTGATGCCAGCCAGGCAGGGCTGACGCCCTCGGCACTGGATGCACAGACACACGGTGTGCGTGCTTACCGTCATTTACTGGATGACCTGGTGGCCCGGGTAGGGTCGGTGAGGGAACGCCGTCATGGCTGACAGGAAATTGACGCAGCTGGCCGGTCCCGACGCGGCGATTGCCAGCTATCTGGATGAACTGCTGCATACGGCAACGGACACAGCGTTGCGGGATGAGCCGGAACCGCCAAAACCGGTGGTTCGCGAACGTAAACGTGTCGCGCCGCCGCCTCCGGTGCAGGAAACCCGGGCCGCCGATATTCCGTCACCACCGGAGCCGGAGCCGGAGCCGGAACCGCCCGGCCGCCCGGAGTGGTCAGACAGGCCCTTCGAATGCCTGATCTTCACGGTGGCGGGGCTGCAACTGGCGGTGCCATTGATACTGCTGGGCGCCATTCATCGTATCGAAGAGCCGGTAAAGCCGATTCCCGGCAGCCCGCGATGGTATATGGGCATGCGTCCGGACCGGGACCACAACCTGAGGGTGGTGGATACCGCCGAGTGGATCATGGCGGGCCGGGCCCCGGCCAATGCCCGGGATAACTACCGATTCGTGATCCGCCTGGACAGCAGCGAGTGGGGGCTGGCCTGTGACGATGTTGCCCAGTCCTTTACCCTGAAGCCGGATGAAGTGCGCTGGCGGACTGCCCGCAGTAAGCGGCCGTGGCTGGCGGGTACTGTCATCGACCACATGTGCGCGCTGATTGATGTACAAACCATGGCGAACCTGCTGGTGCGGGCCGAGCGTGAACAGCACCTGGATCTGAGCTGAATCCGGTTACTGAATGAAACCGTGCTGTGCTGGCACGGTTTGTGCCCTTAACTATAGTATTGGGCACTGATGATGAATTTTTGACGATCAGGTTGCCCGCAGGGGCAGCCCACAGGAGACACAAGGCTATGGCATCCCCGAGCGGACAACAAAATCAGGCCCAGGATGATCAGGTACTGCAGTACGTAACCTTCAGACTGGACGATGAAACCTATGGCATTGATGTCATGCAGATCCAGGAAGTGTTGCGGTACACGGAGATCGCGCCGGTTCCGGGTGCCCCTGACTATGTTCTGGGCATCATCAACCTGCGGGGTAATGTGGTCACCGTTATCGATACCCGCCGTCGTTTTGGTCTGGCGGATGCGGAGGTCACCGACTCGACACGCATTGTGGTGATGGAATCCTCCAACCAGGTGATGGGAATCCTGGTGGATTCGGTGGCCGAGGTTGTGTACCTGAAAGCCAGTGAAATCGAGACGGCACCCAATGTGGGGAACGAGGAAAGTGCCAAGTTCATCCAGGGTGTGTGTAACAAGAACGGCGAGCTGATCATACTGGTCGAGTTCGACAAGATGTTGTCAGACCACGAGTGGGCTGAAATCTCCGCACTGTAAGTGCCGGCTGCCGCCGGCCTGCAGGCAGGATGGACGCCCAGTGGAACAATTAACCGAGGACGTCCATCATGTTTGCAGATCTTCCTTCCCAGGCTCCCTGGCTTATGACAGCTGCAGCCCTGTCCCTGCTGTTTGTCCAGGGCATGCTGTCACGCCGTGAAATCCGCAAGCTTCGCGAACAGATTAAAGAACGAAGTGAAACCCTCGGGCGGGAGCTGCATGCAACCGCCAGTGGCAGTATGGGGGTAGGGCAGCGGGTAGTTACCTGCGAGCGTCAGCTCCATGAACTGAGGGGTATGCTGGATGAGATGCGCCAGAATGACCCCCTCAGAATATCCTACGACGAAGCCTCCAGACTGGTTGATCTCGGGGCCGATATCGACGATCTTATGAACACGTGCGGGATTTCCCGCCCCGAGGCCGAGCTGGTATCAGCACTCAGAAAACGTCAGGCGGCCTGATCCCATGCTGTGATGGACGCTGTTGAATGAAGAGAGTGTACTCGAGGGCCGTTGAGGCCCTCAGATCTGTATCCCGCCATGAATTTGTTTCCGGTTCCGATCTCATTCCATCGATTACCGGCCATTCCATCCCCCGAGAAGAAACCGTCAGGCATATCCTCTCCCTGATGCCCGAGATCGAACCGGACCAGGTTGTAATGCACGTGGGTGGTGGCTCAGGCTATCTCGCTGCAGTGCTGTCAGAACTGGCCCACAGGGTTATCTACCTGGAAAAGAACCCGGTGGTTGCAGAAGCGGCCAGGCAACGGTTTTTCCGGCTCGGCATGCACAACGTGGATGTGGTGATTGCAGATGCTGAAGAGGCACCTGAACCTGATCAGCCTTGTGATCTGGTGCTGTGCACTACCTTTATCTCCGACTGGAAGTCCATGACCCGTTTCCTGCGGGAAGGGGGAAGGCTGGTCTGCCTGGAAGGCCGTGCCGGCCCCGTCCCCAGCCTGGCGATGTTCCTGCGACGGCAGGCAGATCTGGATCGGGTTCGCACTCTGGGCTGGGTGGATTTCAACCGCAATGTCGAGCAGATCCTGATTGATCAGGGTGTGGTGGATGACAAGATTCTGGCGGAGGCCCGGGCCGAAGCCGAGAAGCAGAATTGTCGGCTGCTGGATGTGCTCCGGCGCAAGCTGAACCTTGAGGAGATAGACCTTTACCGCTCCCTCGCCCGGCAGCGGGGCATGATCTTTACGGATGCGGATGATGTTCTCCCGAACCTGAACCCGGCGCTGTTCCACCGGTTTTCCCGCACCTTTCTGGACCTGTCACGCCTGATTCCGGTTGCCGAGGATGACGGCAAGATCACGGTTGTGACAGATGATCCGGATGTGCGGACTGACCAGCTGGAGCGCCTGACGCCGAATCAGGTAATCGAGTGCCTGCTGGTCACGCCGAACGATTTTCGTCGTATCTGGTCCGCTCTGGATCTGACCGCGAAGGGTCGCAGTTTTGTTGCTGATCACGGCGTCGATGAGACGCAGGACACCGGAGGGGGCAAGGACCAGCTCCTGGGTAATGACGTCGGGAACAGCCACGTCAGCCCGTATCTGGTGTCTGTGTACGAGGCCATCCTGATGGATGCGGTCAGTGAAAAAGCCAGTGATATTCACATCGAGCAGTACGGGGATCGCATCCGTATCCGCCTCAGGGTAGATGGCGACCTTCACGATCTGCCCCAGTACCAGTTGTCACCCCGGGAAATCAAAGGGGTGATCAATGTGATCAAGCTCAGGGCCGAGCTGAACATTGCCGAGCACAGGCTCCCACAGGGCGGGCGTTCCCGACTGCAACTGGGCGACATGGCTTACGACCTGCGTATCCAGACCCAGCCTTCGCTTCACGGTGAGCATGCGATTGTCCGGCTGTTACCCCAGACCGGGCGCGCGATGACCATTGCCGAGCTCGGGATGTCGCCGATGATCGGGGCCAGGTATCAGCGGCTTCTGGATAACCCCGCCGGCCTCGTGCTGGTGGTCGGCCCGACCGGTTCAGGCAAATCCACCACACTCTATGCCGGATTGCAGACCCTGGCTGACGATGGTCGCCGCAAGGTAATCACAGTTGAGGATCCGATCGAATACTCCATCGACAACATTCAGCAAACCCGTGTTCGGACGCAGATCGGTTTTGGCTTTGCCGACGCCATGAGAGCGTTTGTGCGCGAGGACCCGGATGTCATTCTCGTTGGCGAAATCCGCGACCAGGAAACCGCGATGGAGGCGATCAGGGCCTCCCAGACAGGTCATGTGGTGCTTTCGACACTGCACTGTAATGACGCCGTGGATTCGCTGCAGCGGCTGTACGACCTGGGTGTGCACCCCAACTCGATTGCCGGAGAGTTGCTGGCGGTGATCGCCCAGCGTCTTGCCAAACGAATCTGCGGGCATTGCCGGAAACCGGCAAAGCCGGATGCAGCGATTCTGTCCGAGGTGTTTCCGGACGGCCCCCCGGCCGATTTCCGGTGTTTTGAAGGGGCCGGCTGTGACAAATGTAACGGCCGCGGTACCCGGGGCCGGGTGGCGATCGTTGAATATATGGAGGTGGATTCCGATATCCGTAATGCCATTTCCAGCCAGCCGCCCATCGGAGAACTCCGCTGGCGGGCTCTGGATGCAGGCCTGATAACCATGCGGGACAGCGCACTGGACCATGTGATTGAAGGCATTATCCCGCTTTCGGAACTGCCACGTATCCTCCCGCGGGAGCGTATGGCGCCGGAAGTCCGTGGTGGCCGCAGGAGGCAGGAATGAACAGCAAGGATCAGGCCCGTAAAGCGGCCCAGCGTGAGCCGGCAGAGGTCGTCTACGCCGCAGAGCTGGATAAGCTGAAGGGCATGGACCACGGGCCGGTACCTCCCGGCTGGCAGATGTCACCCCGTGCCGTGGAAAAATTTGTCACGGGGGACGAGAAACTCGGTATCGAGCGGAAATTCGTAGCCGACCGGGCGATGGTGGTGCGGATTATCATTTCCCTGTGCACGAGTCGCGGGTGCCTCCTGGTAGGGGAGCCCGGCACGGCCAAGTCCTGGTTATCGGAATTGTTGTCAGCGGCCATTTCCGGGAGTTCCACCCTCACGCTCCAGGGCGGGGCGGTGAACCAGGTCGGGCAGTTGCTGTACAGTTGGAACGAGTCGGTGCTCCGCGCCGAGGGCCCGTCCCTGAAGGCGCTGGTGCCAAGCCCCCTGCTGCGGGGCATGATGGAGGGGCGCATGGTGCGGTTTGAGGAAATTGCCCGTTGCCCGCAGGCGCTGCAGGATGCCCTGCTTTCCGTGTTGTCAGACCGTGTGGTTGTGATCCCGGAGCTGGCCGGCGAGGAAGGGGTGGTGCTGGCACGGGAAGGCTTCAACGTTATCGCCACCTCCAACAGTATCGACGAGGGTGTTCACCGGATGAGTGCGGCCCTGAAACGGCGCATGGATTTCGAGGAAATCCGCCCGATCCGCAACCTGTCCGATGAATTGGGTGTGGTGCTGCGGGAGGTTCGCAAGGCCAATAACCGGGCAGGCATCAGCGTGGATCCGGATGAATCGGTGGTCGAGATTCTGGTGACCATGTTCCACGAGCTCCGCAATGGCCAGACCCTGGATGGCCGCAGCACTGACCGGCTGGCGGGCTCGGCCCTGTCGACGGCGGAAGCGGTGTCCGTCGCCCACGCGGCCAGCCTTAATGCCTGGTATTACGGTGGCGGCGCCATGACGGTGGAGCAGCTGATGCACCATATTATCGGCTCGGCACTGAAGGACCAGCCGGAAGACCGGCGCCGACTGAAGCATTATTTCGAGACGGCCGTGGCACCGAGGCACGGCGATAACTGGCAGCAGGTCTGGGCACTTCGTTCACTGATCCACTGACGCATCCCCGGCGCCGGGCTTGCGGTCACCGGGAGTAAGCCCCCGGATATGGAACGCAAACGCCAGAATCTCGGCGATAACCCGGTACAGCGATTCCGGGATTTCTTCGTTCAGGGAGAGCCGGGCCAGGATGCTGGCCAGTTCTGCATTTTCATACAGGGGAACGTCATGCTCACGGGCAATGCGGATAATCTCCTCCGCCAGTTCGTGGGTGCCGGTTGCGGTGATGGTGGGGGCCTGCTCACCATCGTATTTGAGCGCTACGGCGGCCCGACCGTCCCGATGTTGTCTGTCCGATGTCATGCCCGTGTATCCACCAGTCTGTGTTCAAGTCTGGTAACGCTGCTCTGGGGTATTCCCCGGCGGCACTCCAGCTCGGTTACCTCCAGGCCAAGGTCGGTGAGGCTCTGGCGCAGGGCGGGGAGTTCCTGATTCACCGTGCGCAGGGTGGCCTGTTTCTCTGCCCATACCCGGGCGCTGACCGCCTGCTGGCGCAGGGCAATATCAAAGTGCAGTGGCCCTGCTTCATCCAGGTCCATGGCCAGTGACAGCCGCCATTCGGTCGATGCCGAGGGTGAGGAGTGTCGTTGTGATTCCTGTTCATGCGGATACTGATCGATCCTGAGCTGCGCAATTCTTGGTTCATTCTGGGGTGTCAGCCAGGGCAGGTCCAGGAGCAGGGTGGAGGCAGGTGCTGTCGTATCACCCCCGCCTCGTGCTGTCAGAACCTGGCTGTGTAACTGATTGACCGTGATACGGTTAAGCATTCCCGCCAGCAGACGGAGCATCTGGCCGACACTGGGAGGCTCTCCATCACTGCGTGCCTGAGCCGTCGTCATCGGCTGCGGAAACTGCAGTGGCGCCTGCATCAGTTCCGGGGTGGCGATGGGTGTCAGCCGGTTGAACTGCTCCGGGGTGCTGCCCTGGTTCGCCAGCAGTGCCGTAATGACTCTGCCCAGCGCGAGCTTGAGATCCGGTAGCTGGGCAGAAGGGGCCTGCGCCAGGCGAGACTCGGCAAACAGCCCGCTTTCCGATATCCACTGTTGCACCTGTTGGGGCGTGGTCGCCTGGGCACCGGCTCCGGGTGTCAGCTGATTCCCCGACGGTAATCTGGCCACCAGCTGTTCAATGGCCAGCCTGGCAGCTTCCGGGAGAGGTTGTGCCGGCCGCGATGAGGGCAACTGGCCGGGAAGCGGATCCTGTTTCACACCCTGGGTCAGCGCCGCCACAAGTTTCGCCAGGCCGGCATCAATGGACTGCTGCCAGGGCAGGCGTTGGGCCAGGGCCCGAGCAATGCCGGCTTCCGGTGCCTGCGCCAGCTTGCCCATCAGTTGCAGTTCATTGCCTGCCCGCATTACCTTGACCCAGTCGCCGGTTTCCAGGGCGGTATCCCCGATAGCGGCCTGAACGGTCAGAGCCTGGCCGCGTATTTCCAGCAACAGTTGCGCGCCCGCGGATGACTGGCGGTTGAGCACTTCGGCTACCCGTGCCAGTGTGGCTTCACGGTCGCCCAGCTTGAGCTGATCAAGCTGTACCCTGGCGGAGGCCGCTTCCGATGTGGCCACGGATTGCTGTCCCGCTGGCCGGGAAGGAGCTGGCGCGGGTGCGTCTGTTCTGGGTGGCGGTGCGGGGGTGCCGTTTGGTAATTTCATTGTCACTGTTTTGATGTCAGACAAGAGTATTTCCGGGACGCTTTCGTTATAATACGCGCCGCTGGCAAGGATTGCCTTTGTTAACGTCTGAACCCGCCGGGTCAGTAAAGTCTATAGCCCTGGGGCCCCGATGTCTGAGCCGTTACTACAGGCTGTGAATCTTGAGTGTGAGCGGGATGGCCGGATACTGTTCCGGAACCTCTCCTTTGCCATACTGCCCGGTACGCTGATCCGTGTCGAGGGTCCCAACGGTTCCGGCAAGACCACACTGTTGCGGATACTGGCAGGGCTGAACGACAGTTACAGCGGCGACCTGCTCTGGCGCGGCCATGACCGCCATACCTACCGGGAAGAATTTCTCCGCAACATGCTTTATCTCGGACACCGCCCCGGTATCAAACCGCTACTTTCTCCGATGGAAAACCTGCGTGCCCTGATGGCGGGCCGCCGTTCACTGCCGGACAAAGTGCTCTGGCAGGCACTGGAAGGAACCGGCCTTGATGGCTTCCAGACGGTGCCCTGCCGCAATCTTTCTGCTGGACAGCAGCGAAGGGTGGCACTGGCGAGGTTGCTGGTGGCAGACGAGCCCCTGTGGATACTGGATGAAGTGTTCACCGCCATCGATATTCACGGGGTAGCGGCTCTGGAAAAACTGCTGGTGGAGCGAGTGGAAAATGGCGGTGCTGTTATCGTGACAACCCACCATGATCTGCGGTTGCCATCCATGCACCGGGTTACACTGGGGGGAGGTGACGGCTATGACCACTGAGTTCACCGTTACCCTGCGCTCACCCGACACCTCTGTGGGCACGGCAACCGCCATGAAGGCTGTCTTTATCCGGGACCTGAAAATCGCACTCCGTCAGCCCCAGGATCTGCTTAATCCACTGTTGTTTTTCGTGATGGTCGTAACCCTTTTTCCCCTCGGGGTTAGCCCGGAAGTGTCATTTCTCCAGCAGGCCGGCAGCGGTATCCTGTGGGTAGCGGCATTGCTGTCGGTACTTTTGTCACTGGATCACCTTTACCGGCATGATTTCGATGATGGCACGCTGGAGCAACTGGTGCTCCAGCCACAACCACTGTTTCTGCTGGTCATGGCGAAATCCCTTGCGCACTGGGTGCTGACAGGGCTGCCACTGGTGCTGCTGGCACCGGTTCTCGGGGTAATGGTGCATCTGCAGGGGAACTCTGTTGCGGTTTTGTGTCTAACGCTGCTGATCGGAACGCCGGTGCTCAGTCTGATCGGTTCCATCGGGGCAGCATTAACCCTGGGGTTGCGGGCAGCGGGCGTGCTCTTGTCACTGCTGATCATTCCGCTGTACATTCCGGTGCTGATTTTCGGTACCGGAACGGTCACGGCCGCCTCCGAAGGTGCGCCGGTAGGCGGGCAGCTGGCGCTGATGGGGGCGTTTCTGGTGTTGGCCCTGACCCTGGCGCCGTTCGCATCGGCCGCCGCTTTGCGAATCAGTCTGTCCAACAGTTAAAAAGGTAAAAGGGTAGCAACCTGATGTGGCAAATTTTTCACAAGCTGGGCTCGCCGAAGTGGTTTTTCGGTATTGCCGCAACCTTAATGCCCTGGCTGCTTTGGGTTGGCGTGGCCATGCTGGCGGCGGGCATTGGCTGGGGGCTGGCTTTCGCACCCCAGGATTATCTTCAGGGCAACAGCTACCGTATCATTTTTATTCATGTGCCGGCGGCCTTCCTGGCCCAGTCTGTCTATATCATGATGGCGGTGGCAGGCCTGGTAACCCTGGTATGGCGCATGAAGCTTGCGGATGTGTTTGTCAAGGCGGTGGCGCCGGTGGGTGCGATTCTGACCTTCCTGGCCCTGTTTACCGGAGCGGTCTGGGGTAAGCCCACCTGGGGAACCTGGTGGATCTGGGATGCCCGGCTTACTTCCATGCTGATCCTGCTGTTTCTTTACTTCGGTGTGATTGCCCTGGGGGCAGCCATATCGGATGAAAAATCGTCGGCACGTGCGGTTGCCGTTCTGGTGCTGGTGGGCGTAGTAAATATACCTATCATCAAATACTCCGTGGAGTGGTGGAATACCCTCCACCAGCCGGCCACGTTCAAGCTGACGGAAAAGCCCAGCATGCCGCCGGAAATGTGGGTGCCGCTGTTACTGTCGGTGCTGGGCCTGTATCTTGTTTTCGGCTGGCTTGCCTGCCTGCGGATGCAGACCGAAATCCTGCTGCGGGAAGGTCGCACCCGCTGGGTAAAAGAACTGATCCAGGCAAGGGGGAGCTGATCCGATGGCATTCGACTCGTTCGGAGCATTTATCGCTATGGAAGGGCACGGCCCCTATGTCTGGTCCTGCTACTTCGTGTTTTTCGTGCTGATGGGTGCCATTGCCTTCTGGTCGCTCCGTCAGCGCCGTTTTGTCATTGCACAGCAGCGCCGCCGGATGAACAGCACGCAGGTAAGGAATACCAGCCCGGCTGGCGCCAGCTTTACCCGAATTGAACCTTCACAAGACTGACCGGTAGACAAACCATGCATCCGATCCGTAAAAAACGGCTGACCATTGTACTTTTCCTGCTTGTCGGTGTGTCGGTGGCAGTGGGCCTGACCACCTATGCGCTGCGGCAGAATATCAACCTGTTTTATGATCCGAGCCAGATTGCGGATGGCGAAGCGCCAGTGGATGTCCGTATCAGAGCTGGCGGGATGGTGGAGGATGGCTCGGTACTGCGGGATCCGGAAAGCCTGAAAGTGGAGTTCAAGGTTACCGACTTCTCTTCGTCCGTCCTCGTTGAATACACCGGTATCCTGCCGGATCTTTTTGCTGAGGGGCAGGGCGTTGTTGCCATGGGCCGGCTTGATAAGAATGGTCGCTTTGTGGCCGACCAGGTGCTGGCAAAGCACGATGAAAACTACATGCCTCCGGAAGTGAATGAGGCGCTGGAAAAAGCGGCTGGCAAGCGGGCGGCCATGTCCGGTGCGGAAAGTGACGCTGCCGCCAGTTACTGAACCTGAAGGCATCCCTGTTGAACTAGTTGGAGAACCCTGATGTATCCGGAACTCGGACAGATTGCACTGATACTCGCGCTGTTGCTGGCAGTGTTGCTTTCCGTGGTCCCACTTGTGGGCTCGGTGACCGGTCGTGACCAGCTTCAGGCCTTCGCCAGGCCCCTGTCTTCGGGGCTGTTTGTGTTTGTGGCGCTGGCCTTCGGGATACTGACCCACGCTTTCGTGACCGATGACTTTTCCGTGGCCTACGTGGCCAATAACAGCAACAGCATGTTGCCCTGGTACTACAAGTTCAGTGCCGTATGGGGTGGCCACGAGGGGTCTTTGCTGCTCTGGATACTGATGCTTGTGGGCTGGGCTCTGGCCGTTGCCGTTTTCAGTCGCCGGCTGCCGGCGGTGATGGTGTCACAGGTACTGGCCGTGCTGGGCATGATCACAGTGGGCTTTCTGTTGTTTACCATCATTACCTCCAATCCCTTTGACCGCACACTGCCCGATGTTCCCTCTGATGGTGCCGACCTGAATCCGCTACTGCAGGATTTCGGGCTTATCGTTCATCCTCCCATGCTGTATATGGGGTACGTTGGTTTTGCGGTGGCCTTTGCATTTGCCATCGCAGCGCTGATCAATGGCAAGCTCGACGCCGCCTGGGCACGCTGGTCAAGACCCTGGACAACCGTGGCCTGGGCCTTCCTGTCGCTGGGCATCGCCCTGGGTAGCTGGTGGGCCTATTACGAACTTGGATGGGGCGGCTGGTGGTTCTGGGACCCGGTGGAGAATGCTTCATTGTTGCCCTGGTTGTCAGGCACCGCGCTGATGCACAGTCTTGCTGTCACCGAGAAACGAGGCGTGTTCAAAAGCTGGACGGTTCTGCTGGCCATTGTCACCTTCTCACTGAGCCTGCTGGGAACCTTCCTCGTGCGTTCCGGTGTGCTGACATCGGTGCATGCCTTCGCGTCCGACCCGGACCGGGGTACCTTCCTGCTGGTGTTGCTGGCCATTACCATCATCTCAAGCCTGACGCTCTATGCGTTCAGGGCACCGGTTGTGCACGTGCGCTCCCGTTATGGCAGCCTGTCACGGGAGATTTTCCTGCTCCTCAATAACGTATTGCTGGTAGCCGCGACGCTTCTGGTTCTGGTAGGCACCCTGTACCCCCTGGTACTGGATTATCTTGATATGGGGCGGCTTTCCATCGGTGAGCCGTTCTTCAACCTGACCTTCAGTCCGCTGGGTATTGCCGCCGGCCTGTTACTGGGTGCAGGTATATTCTCACGCTGGAAGAAAACCGACGGTGGCTGGCTGGGCCGCAAGCTGTTGTGGCCGCTGGCTGTCAGCATCGTGGTAACCGCCGCCGTCATGCTCGCCTACGGAGGCTTCAAGCCCTGGGCGTTTGGTGGTGTTTTTGCGGCGGTGTGGATCAGCGTGGCAACCTTCTGGGACATCTGGGACAAGTCCGGATCCAGAAACGGCCGCCTGCACGGGCTGAAACGCCAGTCTAGAAGTTATTACGGCATGGTGCTCGGGCATCTGGGCCTGGCCATTACCATGGCCGGCGCAACGGTGGTGTCCAATTACGGTATTGAGCGGGATGTGCGTATGTCGCCCGGGGATACGGCGTCGGTGGGTGACTATGAGGTGTCTTTTACCGAGATCGGCAACCGCCGGGGCAAGAACTTTACAGCGGAATACGGACGTTTTGAGGTTTCTGACGATAACGGCCGGGTGGTATCGACCCTTTACCCCGAAAAACGCCAGTACATGGTACAGCGCAATACCATGACCGAAGCGGGCATTGATGCCGGACTGTTCCGTGATGTGTTCGTGGCTATTGGCGAACGGGTTTCCGATGAAGCCTGGGCCATCCGTCTGCAATACAAGCCCCTGGTGCGCTGGTTGTGGCTCGGTTCGCTGTTTATGGCCGCTGGTGGTTTCCTTGCGATCGCGGATCGTCGTTACCGGGTTCGTGACAAGGCCGCTCAGGGCGAGGCTGTCGATTCGGCAAAAACAGGAGATCAGGGCCGGGTTGACCCGGCAGGAGCCGTTTCATGAAGCGGATGTTCCTGTTTATCCCGGTTGTCCTTGCGGCGGTACTGGGTGTGGTTCTGTTTGCCGGCATCGGCAAGGACCCCAATAAACTGGAGTCGGCCCTGATTGGAAAGCCGGTGCCGGAATTCCTGTTGACCGACCTGCATGATGAAGGCCGGGAGCTGGATCCCGAGTTGTTCAAGGGGCAGGTATCGTTGCTGAATGTCTGGGGCACCTGGTGCCCGGCCTGCCGGGATGAGCATGATGACCTGGTGTGGCTGGCGGAAGAAAAGGGAATTCGAATTGTTGGCCTGAACTACAAAGACAATCGTGATGATGCGCTGGACTGGCTGGACAAGCTGGGAGACCCGTACCAGGTATCAATCTATGATCCCCGTGGCCGGCTCGGTTTTGATCTGGGTGTCTACGGGGCCCCGGAAACCTACGTTATCGATGCCGAGGGTATCGTTCGCCATCGCCATGTGGGCGTGGTCAATGAGAAGGTCTGGGAACAGGATCTGGAACCGCTGATTGAACAGTACAGGGAGAAGATCTGATGTTGCGCCCGGTGCTGATCGCCTTTTTCTTGATGATGTACGGGCCGGCGGTAACCGCCGAGCCCAGTGATGTGTACAGTTTCGACACACAGCAGGAAGAGCAACGGTTCCATAACCTGATTTCGGAACTTCGCTGCCCCAAGTGCCAGAACCAGAATATTGCTGATTCCAACGCCCCCATATCCAAAGACATGCGTGACGAGGCCTACCAGATGATGTCGGATGGTGCCTCCGATGAAGAGATTGTCGGTGCCCTGGTGGCCCGATTTGGCGAGTTTGTGCGTTACAAGCCCCAGGTGGAGCGCCGTACCCTGCTGCTGTGGGCTACACCGGTCATTGCCGTGCTGATCGGTTTGCTGGTGGTTGCCGGCATTGTGATCCGCGCCCGTCGTAACGACGAAACCGGAACCGCGCTGACAGACGAGGAGCGCGAACGCGCCTCCAGGATTCTTGCCGGAGACAGCTCTGATCGCACATCCTGAGAGCCCGCCGATAACTGATTTTATTGCCCATTTTTTTAACCGGACCATGACCGTTCTATGACACAGACTTTCTGGCTGACATCCGCATTACTGATCATTCTTGCCCTGGCGTTCATTGTGGCGCCGCTGTTCTTCCATCGTTCCGGGCGCCGCGCAGAACTGGACCTGCGTAACCAGAACCTGCTGGCGTACCGCAGCCGCATGGCGGAGCTGGACCAGGAGTACGAGGCCGGCGCGATGGACGAGGAAAGTTACCGGCAGCTCCGGGAAGAGCTGGCGGGCAGCATGCTGGACGATGTACCGGACGCGGATCGGGGCATCCTGGAATCGCCGGCACAGGTCAAAGGAGGCAAAAGCACGGTGGTTGTGGTCCTGGCAAGCCTGTTGGTTGTACCCGCCGCCGCCGTTTTCCTGTATCAGCAATGGGGCGCCATGGATGACGTTGAACAGTTTCGTGACATGCAGGAAATGGCGGCGGCGGACGGTGACCGGCTCGGCCAGATGCAGGAGCTGACCGCACAACTGCGTGAACGCCTTGAAGCAAATCCGGAGAATACGGACGGCTGGGCGATGCTGGGCCGCACCTACATGCGCCTTGAGGAATTCAGTGATGCAGCCTGGGCCTTCGAGCAGCTTGCTGACAATATTGAGGATGACGACAACGGGAAAGCGGTGGCCTGGGGTCTGTCCGCGCAAGCTCAGTTTTTCGGCGGCCAGGGTGATATGAGCCCGGAGGTGTCCGAGGCCATTGAAAAAGCCCGTGCCCTGAATCCGGACGAGGTCAATGCGCTGGGCTTGCTGGGTATCTACGCATTCGGCCAGGAAAATTACGAAGAAGCGATCGAATACTGGGAGCGCATCGCTGAAGTGGCACCGGATCATCCTCAGATCGGCTCCATTCAGCGTGGCATTGAGCAGGCTTATGAGCGGCTTGGCCGTGAGGCGCCTGCCGGAGATACGGAAGCTGCCTCCGGGCCGGGCGTCACCGTGCGGGTAGAGATTGACGAGACATTCCGTGACGATATTCCCGAGGACACCACGCTGTTTGTGCTGGCCCGCAGCGCTTCAGGTCAGGACGGCCCACCACTGGCAGTTGCCCGGCTGACAGCAGGCCAGTTGCCGACAGATGTGCGCCTGGATGACCGTTTCAACATGTCTCCTGATAACAAGTTGTCGGATGCCAGCGAGGTGCGTGTACAGGCACGACTGTCGCGGTCCGGGAATGCCCGGGCCCAGGCAGGTGACTGGGAGGGTCAGCTGGATGACCCGGTTCCGGTCACTGCCGATAATGCCGACCCGGCCACTCTGGTTATAGACACTCAACTGGTGCAGTAGGCGTATCAGCTTCCGCTGGTTCGCAAGCCATCCGGGTAGAGCGGCGGAAGCGCCTCGTCTGCGGTGTGTGGGCTGGCTGCGCCGCGAATCCGGATCAGCGTTGCCACCAGACGATTACCGTCCCAGGGCATCGTAGCCTGCTGTTCTGGCGTTCCGAATAACCGTTGCTGGAGTTGTTCGATCTCCGCCGCCAGATCCTTGTCCTGCAGGTACCTGTTAACATCCACTACGCTGCGGAACGTCTGTTCCGGGTGCCTTACGGCCATCCAGCGTACCAGTAACTCGGTCGTCCGGGCTGAACCGGCCTGGGCGGCTGCACAAAGATCTTTGAACAAGATCTTCTCCTGCCTGTCCCAGGGGCTCTCGGTGGCGGATTCAGCCGCTGGCTTGCGTCGGGAAAACCACCAGGCAGCCAGTGTTATCAGCCAGGCCCCCAGAAATGCCAGCGTGGCCAGTGGCCAGAAGCCCGGGTCGGAATCCCCTTGTGTGGTGTTTTCCGTGTCTGTGCTGTCGTCTTCAGCCGTGGCGTCCGCCTTGTCGGTTGCAGTGTCGGGCAGTGTCTCTATCTGGCCGGGAATGGCCTCGACAGTCATGGTTCTGGCGGGGATAACAGCCACCCGTTCGGTATCACTTTCGGTATCCCACCAGGGGATCCGGATCTCCGGCAAAACCAGCTCCCCGGGCTGCACCGGAACCAGCGCCATTGTCTGTGTGAGTTGGGACGCCAGTCCTTCACTGCCGGGGGTGGTGGTTCGTTCGGGCTTCTCGGGGTAGGAGCGGATGCCGTCGGGCAGTTTCTCCGGGAAGGGAGGCAGGGTTTCCGAAGGCAAGCCGTCAGCCTGGAGCGTCAGGGTTCGGGTGAGGTTCTGGCCCGCTGTCAGTTCCTGGTTGTCCGGCAGCCCGGACTCACTCAGCTCAAGGTTGCGGGCGGGGAGCCAGGTGTCGCCGCTGAATTCTGCCGGTACGCCCTTTACCGGCACATCGAACAGGGTGGCATTGTCACGGAGGAATTTCAGTTGGCCATCGTTGTTCCGTGCCTGTCCCTCGAACCGGATGGGCTGCAGACTGAGTTCGCCTTCTTTCTGGGGATAAATGGCGTAGCGGCGTTCCACGACCCGGTAGCGCACACCATCCCGGTAGCGTGTGTATTCATTCTGCTTGCCGAGTGATTCGATGATTGCGTGGGGGTGCTCGGGTTCCGACAGTTCACCGCGAATAAGATTGCCTGTGAAGAACAGTTTGATGGTAAGAACCAGCTGCTCCTGCACATAGACCTCGTCCTTGTCGGCGGACAGTTCGATAAAGCTGTCCCTGGAGGCGTCTTCTTCCTGGTCCGGGGCCGTGCCACTGATAACCCGGATCTTGACCGGCTCCGATTCAGAGTCGCGGAATTTCAGGGCGGGAATGGTCAGTTCCCCGGTGGACCTGGGTGCCAACTGATAGGTCCAGGTGATCTCGCCGATCATCTCGTTATTGATGGTGCGGATGGAATACTGCTGATTGCGGGCCAGAATCTCGAAATCGTCCTCAACCTTTTCAATGTCCGGTTTCGGTAGGCTGGACATGTCGAATTCGAACAGATTACCGAGATTGATATCGATTTTTGTGCTGCCTTTTACCGTCAGGGTCAGCACTTCACCCTCGTACAGGCGGGTCCTGTCGGGTTCGACTGTCAGGTCATTTGCCGCCGCTGGCCCTGCCATGGCGACAAGCAGCGATATCACAATAAACAGATAGGTCAGCCGGCTTACCATGGTGTATCGCCCTCGTCAGATGGTGTTTCCCGTTCCTGGTATTGTTGCAGGAATTTTCTCCGCAGCAGGCCTCCGGGGTTGTCAGGAACGCGCCGGAGCCATTGTTCCTGGCCCTGGTCCAGTGGTGATGTTTCCAGCTCTGCTGGCGACCGGGACTGCTGGCCTTCGGAATCGGTATTATCGGCGTCGCTCTGGTTCTCCTGTCCAGAGGGTTGTTCCTGCTCCTGCTCCTGCTCCTGCTCGTCGCTGTCACCCTGAGATTCATTTTCCTGTTGCTGGTCATTCTGCTGGTTGTTCTGCTGCTGGTCGCCCGGCTGATCGGAGGAATCACCCTGCTGGTTCTGGTTGTCAGAGCCGCCTTCGGAGTTCTGCTGATTGTCCTGCTGTTGGTCCCCGTCCTGGTCGGAGGATTCGTCGCCTTCTTCGCCGGATTCGTTCTGCTGTTGCTCCAGAAGCTGTTCTACCAGCTCACGGTTGTGTTGTGCATCCTCGTTGTCCGGCTGTTGTTCCAATGCTTTGTCGTAAGCGTCCAGCGCTTCTTCCAGTTTGCCGGCCCGGGCCAGTGCGTTACCGCGATTGTACTCCGCTGCAGGCGTTCCCGCCTCGGCGAAGGCTTCCGCTGCGCGCTCGTAGTCGCCTTCCCGGTAAAGGGCACTGCCTCTCCAGGCGGGATCATCCAGTATTCGGGCCGCCCGGCCGGGATCTTTTTCTATCAGTTCCGGCGCCCGCTGATCCTGTCGTGACCAGAGGCTATCCCATTCCAGCGCCATGGCCGGGCGAGGGGTGAGAGGGAGCAGGGTGAACAGCAGCACCACCATGGCACCTCGACGCCAGCCTATCAGCGCCAGGGGCGCTGCCAGCCAGAGCAACCAGTAGCCATCATCCTGCCAGCGGCTCACAGTCAGGTCCTGATCGCTGTCTTGCCAGTCTGCGGAATCTTCGGGGCGAAGCTCCAGGGCAAGAATGTCGTCGTCGGTAATGGTCAGTTTGTGGCTTTTGCCACCATTCTCGTCTGCCAGGTTTTCCATGTTGTCCGGGTTGGCGCGTGTAATGACGATGTCACCGTTGTCCCTGATGAACCCCTCGCGTGCCAGTGGTATGGGGCCGCCTTCCGTCGTGCCGACGGTGAGTGTGCTGAGGCCAAAGCGGCTGCCTGCCAGGTGGGTGCCGACCTGTTCGCTGTAGCGCTCCCCGACATCGTCCGCAATCAACAGCAGCCGTCCGTTTCCGGGGGCTCCCTGTTCCAGCAGTTCAAGACCGCGCTGGACACCCAGATCCGTCCGGTTGCCGGCGGCTGGCATGATGACCGGTTCCAGTACATCCAGCATGCCTTCGATGGTGTTGCGGTCATCGGTCAGCGGTGTGACAACATGGGCATCGGCCGCGTACACCACCAGCGCGGTGAGCGCCCCTTCCCGGGCCTTGAGGATGTCGCGGATCTTGCGTTTGGCCACGGTCAGCCGGTCTGGCTCCACATCGGTGGCCAGCATGGACAGGGAAAGATCCAGCACAATAACCAGGCTGTCATTCTGCTGTTGCAAAGGAGTGGGCGCCTGGCGCCAGGACGGCCCGGCCAGTGCGATGGCCAGAATGACCACCGCGGCCACTGCCGGCCATACCGGGGATTTCCGGGGCGTGCCTGCGGCTCCGGTCCGGCTGATCATGGGCCGCAATAACCTGTCGGGAATGATTCTGCTCCAGCCGCTGTCACTCTGATGGAAGCGTCTTAAAATCAGCGGCAGGAGCATGGCGGCCAGTAACAGCAACAGCCACAACGGACGAAGGAAGTGAAAGTCAGCCATTGCGGGCCTCCTGCGTCAGGTTTGCGGACCGGCGCCTGACCGCTGCCAGCCTGAACCCCTGCATCAGTATCCAGATCACGGCCGCAATGCCGGCAGGCCAGAAATAGAGTTCAGTCACGGGGCGGTAATGCTTTCCCTCGAGTTCGATGGGTTCCAGCTGGTTGATACTCTCGTAGATCATCTCAAGTTCAGGCAGGCTGCGGGCACGGAAATACTCCCCACCGGTCTGTTGGGCGATCCGTTTCAGCAGATCCTCGTCCAGATCACGGGAAGGGTTTACCTGGCGGGAGCCCAGCAACCCGCGCTGCACCATGGATTCGGCACCGATGCCAATAGTGTAGATGCGTACGCCCGCCGCTTTGGCAATCTCGGCAGCCTTGTCCGGTGCCACCTCCCCGGCTGTATTGGCGCCATCGGTCAGCAGTATGACGACCCGTTGTTCCTGGGGGCGGTCCCTCAGGCGCTTGACGGCCAGGCCCAGGGCATCGCCAATGGCCGTGGCGCGCCCGGCCATGCCGATGCCGGATTCGTCCAGCAGGGTCTGAACGGTGGCCCTGTCGAAGGTCAGGGGGGCCTGGATGTAGGGTTCGGTTCCGAAGAGCAGGAGCCCCAGCCGGTCGCCTTCCCGGCGCTGGATAAAGTCATCCAGAACCCGTTTGACCGCCTGCAACCGGTTTATACTGCGGCCCTGTATTACCATGTCCTGCTCATCCATGGACGGGGAAATGTCCACGGCCAGCAGCAGATCCCGTCCGCTGACGGGCATCTGTATCTGTTCTCCCACGTGCTGTGGCCGGGCCATGGCCAGCACCAGCAATAACCAGGTCAGCAACAGCAGCAATTGCTGCCACAGGGGAACCCGGCTGCCGCTGCGGCTGACACCGGGCAGGTCGGACAACCAGTGACCCACGGGGAAGACCGGTGCCTCTACCGACTGGCTGCTGCGGCGACGCAGGCGCATAAGCAGGGGCAACAGTGCCAGTAACATTACCCAGGGATAGGCCAGGCTCAGCATTTCTGACCTCCCAGCCAGACCCGTGCAAAGGCCAGTGCCTCTTCGGGGCTGCACGCCGGTTGTGGCTGCCAGGCGCTGTTGACCATGGCTTCAACCACTGGCCGTGAAGCAATACGGTCTTTCGGGCTGGTTTCAAGCAAAAAACGGATCCACGGCTCTCCGGACAGGGATTCCGGTACCCGTTCCGGGTAGCGCATCCGGGCTGACTGTTTCAGCAACTGGTTCAGGGCGGCAAACCATTGATTGTCGGCCGAAGCGGTCTGCTCCAGATGACGCAGTTGTTTCTTTGCCAAGCCCAGCCAACGGTTCCTGCGCTGTTTGCGCCGGAGAAGGACGAACACCAGCACAACCAGGGCCGTGATGATGGCCAGCAGAATCCACCAACCCGGAGCCGGTGGCCAGAAGCCGCCCGGTTGGGGAAGGTGTATGTCTCTGAGCTGGCTCAGTGGGTCCTGTTCCATCATGGGGTTTCAACCGGTCCTGTTATCCGATGTGGCCACGGGGGCCAAGCAGTGTCTGGAGGATCAGTGCCGGCTGGTCGCTGGTCATCACGCTGGCCGGTTGTACCCCGGCGGTGCGGAAACATTCCCCCAGTGCTTCTGTATGTTGCCGGACCTTTTCGGCATAGGCCTGTTGGAACCGGGGGTTGCTGCTGTCGAACCATACCGGTCCGTCTTCGCCGGCGATGGCAAAGCGACCGCTCTCCGGTAATTTAAGCTCCAGCGGGTCAATTACCCGGAGCGCGCTGACGGTGTTGTGGCGCGCCAGTGACCCCAGCAGGCGTGACGTGTCTCCGGAAATAGCCAGAAAATCACTGATCACGAAAATGCGGCTGCCGGTGTGGGCAACCCGTCGCGCCTCCTGGAGCGCGGTATCCAGATCTGCGGTGCCACGGCTGGCAGGGTGCGGGTTCTGGTCGTGGCGTGAGACCGTCTGCTGCCTTGCCAGGGTATCGAGGAACTGCAACACCGATTTCTTGCGACGGGCAGGGCGCTGTACCGTCAGCTCACGGCCGTTGAACACGATCCCGCCAACCTGATCCCCGGACCAGAGCGCCAGCCACGCCAGGATGCCCGCCAGCTGGGCGCAACGTACCTGTTTATACGCCCCGGTACTGGCAAAGAACAGTGACGGGCCAAGATCGCACAATAACAGTACCGGCCGCTCCCGCTCTTCCTCGTACAGCTTGGTATGGGGCGACTGCCGCCGGGCGGTCACCCGCCAGTCAATACTGCGGATATCGTCACCGGGTTGATACTGTCTCACCTCGGCAAAGGCCATGCCACGGCCCCGCCGGGGGGAGCGCTGAAGCCCGGCCTGGCGTGACCTGACGGGCCTTGCGGCCGGCAGTTTCAGGGCCCGGGCGTCCGCCTGCAGCCGGATCAGGCCGGGCAGTGAGATATGGGTGGCTGGCTCGGGTGCAGTCATGGTCACGGTAGTCAGGCGGTTACCGGAACGCGGTCGATCAGTCGCTGGATGATGGCATCTGCCGTCAGGCCCTCGGCTTCCGCTTCGAATGTCAGCAGTATACGGTGTCTGAGTACATCAAAGGCGATATTGCGGACATCGTCCGGGCTGACATAGTCCCGCCCCTCCAGCCAGGCCATGGCGCGGGCACAGCGGTCCAGCGCAATGGTACCCCTGGGGCTGGCGCCGAAGGCGGTCCAGCGGGCAAGTTCCGGGTCAATCGTGGCCGGATCCCGTGTCGCCAGCACCAGCGCCAGCAGGTACTGCTCGACGGGTTCCGACATGTAGATGTCTGAAACGGCGTTCCTGGCGTCAAACACCTGGTCTGCCGTCAGACGGACTTCCGCGGCAACCTGCCCCCGCCGATAGTCATTTCTGGCCAGATGCAGGATGGCTTTCTCCGCTTCGGCGGAAGGGTAGTCAATGACCACGTGCATCAGGAACCGGTCCAGCTGAGCCTCCGGAAGCGGGTAGGTGCCTTCCTGCTCGATGGGGTTCTGGGTGGCCATGACCATGAACAGGCGGTCCAGCGGGAAGGTTCGCATGCCTACGCTGACCTGGCGTTCACCCATGGCCTCCAGCAGTGCTGACTGAACCTTCGCCGGCGCACGGTTGATCTCATCGGCCAATACCAGGTTATGGAATATCGGCCCGTGCTGGAATTCGAACTGCCCGGTTTCCGCCCGGTATATCTCGCTGCCGGTGACGTCTGACGGCAGCAGGTCCGGGGTGAACTGGATGCGGTGGAAGTCACCTTCCAGATGATCGGCCAGTGCCTTGATGGCGGTTGTCTTGGCAAGGCCTGGCGCCCCCTCTACCAACAGGTGACCATCGGCAAGTAGGGCAATCAGCAACCGGTCCACCAGTTTTTCCTGGCCGATTATTCGTTTTGCTAACTGAGACCTGAGCTCACCAAACGTATGCTGTAATGCCATGGGGAATGTCTACTCCTGGTGCAGGGCGGTTCGCGTAAGTAGTTGCCGCAGTTTTCGCATCTGCGGCGCAAAAATCAAGGGTTTGACTATGCTTATGTGACAGTACGCCGATTACGTTTATTTCACACTCATAGAGGTCGACTATGAATGCGCTGACAATCGCCAGCAAGGAACAGTTCTTTCAGCAGCTGGACGAAGCTTTCGCAGAGAAAATAGCCAAAACCGAAGCGAAAAAAATCAGTGAATTCGCAAAGCAGCATTATGCCCACATTCCTCTCGAAGAGCTGGTGAGTCGCCGGTTTTCGGATACGTACGGCGCCATTCTTGCGGCCTGGCAGTTTCTCCAGAAGCGGACTGCCGATGAAACTCACGTGTCGGTGTTCAATCCCGACCTGGAAAGCGATGGCTGGCAGTCCACTCATACCGTTATTTTTATTCTCCATCCCAACATGCCGTTTCTGATCGACTCGCTGCGGATTGCCATCAACCAGCGCGAAATCGGCACCCACTCGATCCAGCACTCCATTCTCCAGGTAGAGCGGGATGACCAGGGCAAGTTGAAGAAACTGCATCCGCCCAAGAAAAAGTCCGCCAATGCCGGGTATGAGGCATTCATTGTTCTGGAGATTGACCGGCACAGCAGCGCCGAGGATCTCAGGTCCCTGGAGGAGGCGCTTCAGACGATCCTCCACGAAGTCCGTATCGCCGTCAGCGATTTTCCGATTGTGACGGAAAAAGTCAACGAGATCAGCCGTGAACTGGCCAGCACTACCGCTGGTATCGACGACGAGGAAAAGGAAGAGGCAAAGGCCTTTCTGGAGTGGCTGGTCAGGGATCACTTCACTTTTCTGGGCTACGATGAGTATGACTTTGTCAAAGATAAAAGAGGCATGGTGGTTCGGCGTGTCGAGAACTCCGAATTGGGCATTCTTCGGGTCAACAATGAGCGTCCAGACCCGGTGCGGCTTAACGAGCTGCCACAGCGCACACGGCATGAAATGACGCGAACAGATGATATTTTTATCTTTGCCAAGTCCGCGCAGCGTTCACGGGTTCATCGGCCGGCCTACCCGGACTACATTGCCGTCAAGAAGTTCAACAGTAAGGGGGAGGTGGTCGGCGAGCGTCGTTTCCTGGGCCTTTACACCGCTCGCGTATACAACGAGCGCCCCGACGAGATTCCCCTGTTGCGGCGCAAGGTCCAGTCCGTAATGAGGCGGTCGGGCTTTCTGAAGGACGATTACGCGGGCAAGGAGCTCGACCAGATTCTTACCGTCTATCCGCGGGACGAATTATTCCAGATTGAACCCGCTGAACTGCTGTCAGTTGCCAAGAGTATTCTCTATATCCAGGAACGTCGACGCATTGAGCTGTTCATGCGGGAGGATGTCTATGGCCAGTTCGTGACCTGCCTGTCGTTTTTCCCGCGGGACATCTACAACACGGAACTGCGCCTGAAGGTCGAGCAGGTGCTGCACGATACCCTTGATGCCGAGGATATCGAGTTTGTCACCCATTTTTCGGAGTCCGTGCTGGCCCGGGTGCAGTTCACCATTCGCGTGCCCAAGGTGGAAAACCGTCAACTGCCGATCTCGGAAATTCGCGAGAAGGTTATCGAGCTTGCCCAGTCCTGGCGTGATGGCCTGCTGGAAGCCCTGAATGAAGCCTACGGGGAAGAGCAGGGCAACGAGATGTTCCGGCTCTATTCCGCCGGTTTTCCGGCCAGCTACAAGGATATGTTCTCGCCAAGGCGGGCGGCCATAGACCTGGAACATATTTCCGGTGCGGCCCGTGAAAAACATCTCACCATGAGCTTTTACCGGGCCCTGGAGGAAGACGAAACCACGCTGCACTTCAAGTTGTTCTATCCCAATGAGCCTCTGCCTCTGTCAGATGTGATGCCGATTTTCGAAAATCTTGGTTTCCGGGTCATTGGCGAACATCCGTTCGAGGTCAGCGACCGTCGTGGCAATATTGTCTGGATTCACGACTTCACCCTGAAGGCCCACAGCGGAAAGGTAGTGGACATTCACCGGATCCGGCCGATATTCGAGGATTTGTTCCGGCGGGTCTGGTACGGCGATGCCGAGAACGATGCCTTCAACCGTTTGCTGCTTTCCTCCTACATGAGCTGGAGGGAAATCGCCCTGTTGCGTACCTATGCCCGCTATATGCGCCAGATCCGTTTTTCCAACAGTCAGACGTTCATATCCAACACCCTGGTCAATCATGTCGAGTTGACGCGGCTGTTACTGGAGTTCTTCGAGGTCCGGTTCAATCCCGCCCGGTACCAGAGCCAGGGCAAGAGCGCGGCGGCACAGCAAAAGCTGGAAATCGAGTTCAATGCCGGCCTTGATGAAGTTGAAAACCTCAGTGAAGACCGGGTGCTGCGTCTGTTCCTGGAGCTGATGCAGGCCACCCTGCGAACCAACTACTATCAGCCGGACAAGGACGGCCGTACCAAACCTTACATCAGTGTGAAGTTTGATCCCTCCGAGATTCCGGACATGCCGCTGCCGTTGCCCATGTTCGAGATTTTCGTCTATTCCCCGCGGGTTGAAGGTGTGCACTTGCGTGGTGGCAAGGTTGCCCGCGGCGGCCTGCGCTGGTCCGACCGCTTCGAGGACTACCGCACCGAGATTCTGGGGCTGGTCAAGGCACAGCAGGTCAAGAATGCGGTCATTGTACCGGTGGGCGCCAAGGGCGGTTTCGTCGCCAAGCGCCTGCCCGACATGTCGGACCGGGAAGCTTTCCAGGCCGAGGGTATCGAGGCCTACAAGACCTTCATTCGCGGTTTGCTGGATATCACCGATAACCTGGTGGACGCCGGCATCCAACCGCCGGAGTCGGTTATCCGTCACGATGATGACGACCACTACCTGGTTGTGGCCGCAGATAAGGGTACGGCCACCTTCTCGGACATAGCCAACGGCCTGGCGGCGGAATACGGCTTCTGGATGGGCGACGCGTTCGCCTCCGGTGGCAGTAATGGCTACGACCACAAGAAAATGGGCATTACCGCCCGCGGTGCCTGGGTATCCGTGGAGCGGCACTTCCGGGAACTGGGCATCAATCCGGCCCTGGATGAATTCACGGCCATCGGCATTGGCGACATGGCCGGGGATGTGTTTGGTAATGGCCTCCTGTCGTCAGAAAAGACGAAGCTGGTGGCGGCGTTCAACCATATCCATATCTTTATCGACCCGACACCGGATGCGGAGAAAAGCTACAAGGAGCGCAAGCGCCTGTTCGAACTGCCGCGTTCCTCCTGGACCGACTACGACACCAGCCTGATTTCCAAGGGTGGTGGCGTGTTCAGCCGAAGCGCCAAGTCGATTCCGGTCAGTCCCGAGATGAAACAGCTGCTGGGTATCAAGTCCGACCGCGTGCCGCCCAATATGCTGATCACTCACATTCTCAAGACCCAGGCAGATTTGCTCTGGATTGGCGGCATTGGCACCTATGTGAAAGGCCGTGACGAATCCCATGCCGACGTGGGGGACAAGGCCAATGATGCCCTGCGCATCAACGGCTCGGAACTGCGCTGCAAGATAGTGGGCGAGGGCGGCAACCTTGGTATGACCCAGATGGGGCGCATTGAATTTGCTCTCAAAGGCGGGCGACTGAACACCGACTTCATTGATAACTCCGGTGGTGTGGACTGCTCGGACCACGAAGTAAACATGAAGATCCTGCTGAACCACGCGGTAGCCATGGGAGATCTCACAGACAAGCAGCGCAACGTCATGCTGGAGGAAATGACGGATGATGTTGCCGCACTGGTGCTGAAGAACAACTACCGTCAGACCCAGGCCATCAGTATTGCCAGCATGGGGGCAGTGACCCGACTGGAGGAATACCGCCGCCTGATGAATACCATGGAAAGCGAGGGGAAACTGAACCGAAGTCTGGAATTTCTCCCGGACGATGAAACCCTGTCGGAACGGAAGCTGGACAAGAAAGGGCTGACGCGCCCAGAGCTTTCGGTGCTGATTTCCTATGTTAAAGGGGATCTGAAACAGACCCTGACTAACAGCAGCTTACCGGACGAACCGCTACTGGCGGGAGAGATGTACAAGGTCTTCCCCAAGGACCTGACCCGCAAGTTCTCCAGGGAACTTGGTGAACACCAGTTGCGCCGGGAGATCATCGCCACCCAGATTGCCAACGACATGGTCAATCACATGGGGATTACCTTTGTTGAACGCCTGAAACAGTCAACCGGGGCCGATGCAGCTTCCATAGCGCTGGCATGGATCATTGCCCGGGATGTGTTCCGCCTGGATACCTGGTGGGACAAGATCGAATACCTGGATTACTTCATTCCCGCAAACCTGCAGATGGAGCTGATGAGTGACCTGATGCGCCTGATTCGCCGGTCGGTTCGCTGGCTGCTTCGCAACCGCAGGGCCGAGCTCAGTATCCAGAGTCATATGGAGCGGTTTGCCGACAGTGTCTGGAAAATCACCGCTGACCTGCCTGACTATCTGGGTGACCAGGCCCGCGCCGACTGGAAACGGCGGCACGATGAGCTGGTGGAGTCCGGGTTGCCGGCGGATCTGGCGTCGGTGGTGTCCGGTACCAGCTATCTTTACTCGTCACTGGGTATTATCGAGGCACGAGAGGCCACGGGGATGCCACTGAAGACCGTCGCCAATCTCTATTATGACCTTGGTGACAAACTGGACCTGAACTGGTTTGCCAACGCCATTGCAGCGCTTGTGCCGGCTTCGCACTGGCAGGCGCTGGCGCGGGAGAGCTTCCGTGAAGATCTGGACTGGCAGCAACGGGCGTTAACCACCGGCGTACTCAAGCTGGCGGAGAAGCCGGCCGACGTGAATCTTTGTGTCGAGAACTGGATGCAGCGGCACTCCGCGATGATCAATCGCTGGAAATCCATGCTCACGGAACTCAAAGGCGTCAGAGAACCGGAGTACGCCATGTTTTCGGTAGCGCTGCGGGAATTGCTGGACCTGGCTCAGACCACCATGCATGAACAGCACGACGACCTTGTCGCTCAGACTACTTGAGTATTGCTTTATGGTGCTGATTGCCGTTCAATCCCGGCTCCGTTGATTTTCAGATAGGAGGCTTGATGGGCCAGCTAGATAAACTGCTGGATAGGAACAAGGCCTGGGCGGATGGCATCAAAAGCCAGGACCCGGACTTTTTTGTCCGGCTTTCCAATCAGCAGGCCCCCGAGTACCTGTGGATCGGATGCGCAGACAGCCGTGTACCAGCCAATCAGATCGTTGACCTGATGCCAGGCGAACTGTTTGTCCATCGCAATGTGGCCAACGTGGTGGTGCACACGGATTTCAACTGTCTTTCCGTGCTCCAGTTTGCCATTGACGTGCTCAAGGTGAAGCACATTCTGGTTGTGGGGCACTACGGGTGTGGCGGGGTAAAGGCCGCGTTACACAATGAAGGGTTCGGGCTGATTTCAAACTGGCTCAGGCATGTTCAGGACGTGCGTGACAAGTATGGCCCGGTACTGGATCAGCTGACCAGCGAGCAGGACCGCGTCGACCGGTTATGCGAGCTCAATGTCGTTGAGCAGGTTGGCCATGTCTGTCAGAACAACATTGTTCAGGAAGCCTGGCGCAGAGGGCAGCCCCTGACGGTTCACGGGTTTGTCTATGATGTGGCTGACGGTATATTGCGGGATATGGGGCTGTCCATCGCCTGCGAGGCCGATCGTGAAAGCACCAGGCAAAACAGCATTGATGAACTGGTTATGAGACCCGTCCGCGCAGGGCGTCAAAAAAAGTGACACCAATGGTGTCAAATTGTGTCAAATATTCGTGATGGGCGTCACTATCTGACCCTCGCTGTCATCACAGTTAGCCTCAGGCTGGCTTGTTACACTGTGGTTGTAGCAATTCAGGAGGTTGGAAATGCGCGAAATCATGCAGAAAGCCCTCAGTGCACTGAGCCAGCGTAAAGCATCGCAGGCGGCACAGGCCCGTCGCAGGTCTGATCAAACCGCTTCACCATCCGCTTCCTCAGAGGAGTGGGGGATGTCGCCCGAGGATGCATTGCGGGCGAACACGGTCGCGAGGTACAAGTAATCCCTGCTGTTCCCGTTATTTCGGTTTCTGAAGGCCCGGGTCGAGACTCCGGGCCCTATTCCGGTTAGAGTATCCGTCTGATACCAAGCCCGGAATAGCCGATTCATGTCTGTATTGCCCAACTCCCACGAAGCACTGCTGAAAAACCGCCAATCCCTCAATGGACGACTGGCCATACTGGGCCCGGTGGATACTGGTCTGATTGCCGCCCTGACTGGCACAGGACTGGTTGTAACCGAGCATTTCGGCCTCTGGCAGCAGCTTGGTGAAATCGATGGTTGGAGGGCTGCGTTCGGCTATGACGACCCGGCCCTGGAGCCGGCGCAGGCGGATACCGTGGTGGTGTTTCTCCCCAAGGCCCGGGCCGAGTTGGCTCTGCGGCTGGAACTGGCGCGCTGGCTGGCTGCAAAGGGTGCGCGGCTGATCATGGTGGGTGAGAAAAAAGAGGGTGTTGCCGGTGCTGCAAAACAGCTCCAAGCCGTGGCTCCCGGGGCCGTCAAGGTAGACAGCGCCCGTCACAGTCAGGTTTGGCAGGCCGACGACATCCAGCCCCTTGGCGAATTTGATGTACGGAAGTGGCTGCAATGGCACCCGGTTGAGTGTGCGGGTATCCGTTTTGAGGTGGCCGGTTTGCCCGGCATCTTCAGCGCTGGTGAGCTGGATGCCGGCACCGCGAAGCTTCTTGACTCGCTGGCGGATGTTCCGCTGACACAGGGGCCTGTACTTGATTTCGCCTGCGGCGCCGGGGTCATCGGCACCTGGCTTCAGCTCTACCGACGTTCCCTCGGGCAACCCGACATCGTAGTTGATGGTGTCGACGTGCAGTCCCAGGCTGTTCTGTGTGCCCGCTCTACCTATCAGCATGCCGCCGCAGGCGGTGTCATAACAGCATCTGATGGACTGGAGCAGGTGAATGGCAAATACGCTGCAGTAGTGAGTAATCCACCCTTCCACACCGGCATCCGGACTGACACCTCAATGACCGGGCAGTTTCTGCGGCAGGTTGCAGAGCATCTGGAGCCCGGGGGGGAGCTGCGGCTGGTGGCAAACAGCTTCCTGCCCTACGAAGAGTTGATTCGCCGGCATGTAGGGCAGGTCAAAGCCATTACCGGCGACAAACGGTTCACGGTCTGGTCTGCCCGTCGTCACTGAACTGTCGCACAGCTGTCATACGCTCGTCACCGGCATTGAGCAAGGTACCCATAGTCCTTGAACTGGCCGGTGGGAGAAGCCGATGCATCAGTACCGCAGCGTTTTCATTTCCGATGTTCACCTGGGGTCTGCAGACTGTCAGGCGGACTACCTCCTGGAATTTCTCGATAACGTCACCTGTGACACCCTCTACCTGGTGGGCGATATCGTCGACCTGATCGCCATGCAGCGCCGGGTCCATTTCCCGGAAGCCCATCAGGCGGTGGTGCGACGGCTCATCGCCATTGCTGCATCGGGCACCCGGGTTGTCTATGTGCCGGGTAACCATGATGATTTTCTCAGGCATTTCTGCGGCCAGACCCTGGCCGGGATCGAGCTGAAACAGAAGGCGATACACACCACCGCGGACGGTCGCCGTTTCGTGGTATGCCACGGGGATCAGTTTGATCAGGTGGTGAGGTGCAGCCCGCTGATGCTGTTCGTGGGCGATCATGCCCACGGTGTGTTACTGCGCCTCAATCGCTGGTTCAACGCCTGGCGGCGTTTGCGCCGGAAACCCTACTGGTCGCTGGCAGCCTGGGTGAAGAGCCGTATTGGCAAGGCACGGTCGTTCATTCGCCGCTTTGAACTTGCGGCACTGACCGCAGCGGAGCGCGGGCACTATGACGGCTTTATCTGCGGCCACATTCATTCCGCCGGTTTCCTGCGCAGCCAGGATGGCCTCTACTGCAACGACGGTGACTGGGTCGAGCACTGCACGGCTTTGGTTGAGCAATACAATGGCCGTCTGGACATCCTGCACTGGTCCGAGCAGCCCGGCATCATTGCTTCTGAGCCCACCGAGCCGGCACCGGAATTTTTCGGCGGCCAGAGGCCGGTCATCGACGTGCTGTCTCCCGCCTTCATCGAAAACATCAACGCTGCGCCGAAATAACGGTTTCGCGGGCCAAAAAAAAAGCCCCTGGGGTGAGGGGCAAAAGGTTCGCTTCCAGAAAAAGAGGAGCAACCTGAAATCGTTTGTACAGATTAGGGTTAATTTCTAGAGTAATCAGCCTAGAATGGTCGCTGGTTTGAATGGAAAAACTGAAGGCCCGAAATGACAAGCGATATCCTGGAGTTCGCGGGTGGTTCCCTGCCTCTGAAGCGTCCCGGCGGCGGCCGTTCACTGAGGGCCTGGGACGCGGCGGACGAGCAGCTGCTGGAACAGACGTTTGCCCGTTACAGCCCCGAGGACCGGCCCCGGGTGCTGGTTGTGGATGATCAGTTCGGTGCCCTGACCCTGGGGCTGGCACCCTTTCAGCCGGTTTCATTTGCCGATAGCCATTCACTGGTCTCGTCTCTGATTGTCAATACACCATCCGGGCAGGAAGTACCATCCACGTTCAATTGGCTGGAACCTCCGGAGGGGCCCTTTGACCTCGTAGTCATGCGGATCCCCCGGCAGGTGGACTACCTGATTTGCCTGTTGCGGTGGGTGAACGGAGTGCTGGCACCGGATGGGGTATTGATCGCCGGGGGCATGATCAAACACCTGCCCGACAGCAGTGCTGCCCTGTTCGGGGATCTGGTCCATACCAGGGAGGTCTGTCCTGCCCGCAAGAAGGCCAGGGTGATCGTCGCTGCTCCCGGTGACCAGACGCTCAGAGGCTGGGCTGATTTCTGGAAAGGTTATCCTCTGCCGGATTCCGGCCATAAACTGATGGCGATGCCGGCGGTATTTGCCAGAGACAGGCTGGATATCGGCGCCCGGTTGCTGTTGCCTGTTGTTGCCCGGGAGGCTTCCGCCCTGCCGTCCGGAACCAGGGTGCTGGATCTTGCCTGTGGCAACGGTGTGCTGGGAATCGCTGCGCTGGTGGCAAACCCGGAGCTGGTGGTGACTTTCTCCGATGTTTCCAGCCAGGCGGTTGTCAGTGCCCGCGACAATGTCCTCAATGCCTTTCCCGATGCCGACGTGGTGTTTCATCACAGCGACGGTATTGCCGAAGACGCCGGCGATTTCGAGCTGGTTCTGCTGAATCCGCCATTCCACGAGGGGGGTGTGGTGGGGGATCACATCGCCCTGCAGCTGTTCCGGCAAGTGGCCCGCCACCTGGTTCCTGGCGGGCGCATGCTGATGGTGGGCAATCGCCACCTGGGCTATCACCAGAGCCTGAAGCGTTTCTTTTCAGGCGTGAACCAGCTGGATGCCGACCCCCGGTTTGTGGTGTTCGAGGCTTTCAATCACGAGGCCGGGCGGTCGTAGCCCATGCGCGCAAGGGTGTCGACGATGGTCTGGGTCTGGCTGTCCACCTCGATATTCACCCGGTCGCCAACGGAAACATCGCCGAACGTGGTGGCCCGCAGGGTTTCCGGAATCAGGTACACATTGAAACGGTTTTCCCGAACCTCACCAATGGTCAGGCTGCAACCGTTGATGGCAATGTAGCCCTTCGGGAAAAGGTATCTGGCCCAGGATTCCGGTACCTCGAATTCCAGGGTGCAATTGTTCTCGGGGCGGTCAATGGAGACAATGTCTGCGGTCGTATGGATGTGACCGGAAAGCAGGTGCCCGCCGATCTCGTCGCCAATTCTGGCCGCCCTTTCGAAATTGACCCGATCCCCGGTTTTCAGGTCGCCAAGTGTGGTGGCCCGCAGTGTTTCCTGCATGGCGTCGAAAAAGAGCCGGTTGCCTTCCTGGCGGGTGACGGTCAGGCAGGTCCCGTTTATGGCAACCGATGCGCCGATGCTGACATCCTGAATCTGATCGTCGGGGAAGCGGATGGTGAAGCTGCTGAGCCCGGGCTCGACGACCAGGTTGTCAATGGTGGCAACGCCCTGAACAATGCCTGTAAACATTCCTGCCCCTCTAAACGACGTAGGTAGCCGGTACCGGCTACACTGGAAGGAGCAAGGATAGCGATCGCAAGGGCACATGCCAAGCCGTGTTCGGCAGTGGGCCGGGTTGTCCCTGGTCTCAAGGATTCTTCCGGGCAGTCGATAGCTGTAATGGGCGGGCTCAGTTTCGTGGGTGTTGGTCCGGGTACAGTGAATGGGTAACCAGTGATGGCAGAGAACGACAACACAGCCGAGCAGAGCACCAGTCCCGAGACACCCTTGCTGAGGAAGGGGCGTCCTGCGGATCCCCGGCCACCTGCGTCCGAAGGGGTGGCAGGTAATGCGGATCCGGTAAAAACGGATGCTGTGGCTCCGGAAGCGGGGCAGGCGGTTGCTGCCCCGGGGCAGGATGAAGCGGCGGCTGAATCCGGTTCCGTCGCGAAGGATGCAGCCGGTGAGGAATCGAAAGATATTGAGCAGACCCTGGCGGAGTCCCGGCAGCGCAAGCTCAGGCTCATGCTGCGGCAGTGTGACCGGGTATTGCTGCTGGATTTTGAGCTACTGGCACTGCCTGACTGGCCCGACAACTACACCCTGTCAACAGCGCGACGAAACCGGGATCTCTGGTTATTCAGTACCCTGTTGGCGGCCATTGTCTTTCTGAGCGGGATGACCGGTTTCGTGCCTGCCTGGATTGCCGGTGGCGGATTCGGTGCATTTGTTATTATCCTGCTCATGGGAGTGCCGGCGATTCGACGAATTTATACCTCGCGGCCATCCTACATGGATCTGATCATACGGCGTCGACGGCTGCTGCGGGATGCACGTAAGCACATCGAGCATCTGGAGGGGAAGGAGGGCCTTGTGTGGCAGTGTGCCCGCATGGCGGAATTCAATCCTGCTCTCAAGGCAATGCGCTTCAGCGAACTGCTGGCCCTGTCCGAGCGTCGGTCACTGGCCCGCAACATGACTCGCCGGGAACATATCCGTCTTTATCTTGTTTACCTCCTGGAGGCTGAGAAGGCGTATTCCCGTGTTCAGCAGGCATTTTTCGAGGGCCATCAGCGGGCAATCGATAAAGGATGGGAGTCTGTGGTATCCGAGCCGGAGAGGAGAACTTGACAGGATTGCCGATCAAACGTATGTTTCAAACAGACGTTTGCTAGAGGCACTGATAATAAAATGGCTCAGTCTGATACGGTTGACCGGATTCTGGATGCGGCGGAAGAGCTTTTCGCAGAACGGGGGTTTTCAGAAACCTCGCTTCGGATGATTACCAGTAAGGCTAAGGTAAATCTGGCCGCTGTCAATTACCATTTCGGCTCCAAGAATGCCCTCATTCATGCGGTATTTGCCCGCTTTCTAACGCCTTTCTCGGCAACACTCGAGAACGCCTTCGACGAACTTGAGGCCCGGTGTGATGGTGAACCACCCACGCTGAACCAGACACTCTGGGCTTTGACGGAGAGCGCCGTGCGCATGCCTCAGCGCAACGAGAAAGGTATTTCCATATTCATGCGCCTGCTTGGTCTTGCCTATACCCAGTCCCAGGGGCATCTGCGCAAGTTTCTCGAGCAGGAGTACAGCCAGCCTTTCAGCCGCTTCATGCGTCTGCTGAAAGAGGCAACCCCCCAGTTGTCAGCGGTGGATCGCTACTGGCGTATCCAGTTCATGCTGGGTGCCACCGCCTTCACCATGTCCAGCAGCGATGCGCTCAGGGATATCCTGCAGAACAAGCTGGGCGTGGAGACCACGGTTCAGGAAATCGCCGCACGCCTGGTTCCCTTCCTTGCTGCCGGAATGCAGGCCGAGGACGCCATGCTGGTACCGCCGGCCTCCAAAACCTCGGTTGCCTGAATCGGCCGCTCTCGGTTAGGCTTCCGGTTTGGTTTGTCCGCCGGGAGCGTAACACCGCATGCCAAGTGAAGGTTCTTCAACGCCAGTCCCCCGAATAGAGATCAGTCTGGATGCACAGGCACTGACCCTGTACGCGGATGATGCCTCAGATCCGCTTTCCTTCTCCGTCTCAACTGCGCTGAATGGTCCTGGTGAAAAGGACGGCAGTGGCTGTACACCGAGAGGCCGGCATTATGTGCGGGCGATGATTGGTGGGGATGCCCCCCTGAATGCGGTGTTTGTGGCCCGCCGGCCGACGGGCGAAGTGTATTCGGCGGAACTGGCTGAGCAGTTTCCCGGCCGTGACTGGATTCTGTCCCGGATCCTATGGCTGTGTGGTCTGGAGCGCGGCAAAAATCGTGGCCCCGGGGTCGATAGTTTTCGCCGCTTCATATACATTCACGGCACACCGGATTCAGAACCCATGGGTGTTCCTCGTTCACATGGCTGTATCCGCATGCGCAATACGGATGTCGCCGCCCTGTACGACCGGCTCAGGCCGGGTACACCTGTATTCCTTGAGTGAAGACGGCATTCCTGGCAAGCAGAGTGAATACCTTGTCCATGTGTAACCGCAACCCGTCACCGAACCGGGGGAGTCGATGATTGAAGAAACGCCTGCCGTAGTAAATACCTGGATACAGGACTGGAACCTGTTGTCGGAGGGCTGGCGGGTCGGGCTGGTGGTGTTTGCCCTGGTGTTCGGTACCGCTGTGGTTGCCTATATTGCCAGTTTCACCGTGGGTGCCATCGAGCGTCGATTCAAAAAAACCGACAACCTCTGGGACGATGCCTTGCTCCATGCCGCCAGAAAGCCGGTGGTGGCTTTTGTCTGGTTGCAGGGGGTGTATTGGGCGGCGGAGGTTGCTCACCGTTACTCGGATGCCGAGATATTTTCCGCCAACGACAAGCTGCTTCAGCTTGGCTTTATCGTATTGCTGGTATGGACCCTGCTGCGACTGATCAAGCAGGGGGAGGAGATGCTGACGTCGCCTCTGAAGATGAAAACGCCGATGGATTACACCACGGTCAATGCCATCAGCAAGCTTTCCCGCGCCGTCGTTATTATCACTGCCTCGCTGACGGCGCTTCAGTCCATGGGGTTCAGTATTTCCGGGGTATTGGCGTTTGGCGGTGTTGGCGGTATCGCGGTCGGGTTTGCGGCAAAAGACTTGCTGGCCAACTTTTTTGGCGGCTTTATCATTCACCTGGACCGGCCTTTCAAGGTGGGCGACTGGGTCCGGTCGCCGGACCGCAACATTGAGGGTACTGTCGAACAGATTGGCTGGCGCCTGACAACGGTCCGGACTTTTGACAAGCGCCCCCTTTATGTTCCCAATGCGGCGTTTACTTCCATCGCCGTGGAAAATCCTTCCCGAATGCTCAACCGCCGCATTTCAGAGACCATCGGGATTCGCTATGCGGATGTCGGTAGTATGGCGCAGATTGTTGCAGACATACGATCCATGCTTGAAAACCATGAGGATATTGACCAGAACCAGACCCTGATCGTCAATTTCCTGGCTTTCAATGCGTCGTCACTGGACATCATGGTGTATACCTTCACCCGGACCATCGAGTGGGTAAGGTTTCATGAAGTCAAACAGGACGTGCTGCTGAAGATCAGCGATATTATCGAAGCCCACGGGGCGGAGGTTGCCTTCCCGACACGCACACTTCACATGCCCGATGGTGTACGCGTGGCCGGTAACGGGTCCGACAAGGGCAGTGACAGGGATGCTTCCAGTGCCGAGCCCGGGGCTTCCAGTGCGCCGGTGGACGGCAGCGAAAACTCCAGCGAGACGCAGGGGGACAGTGCAGAGGCAACAGGGGATTCATCATGAGCACAGAGAATACCGGGCAGCCGGTAGGCATTATTGGCGGTACCGGGCTCACGACTCTGTCGGGGCTGCAGATAACGGGTGAGCGTTCTGTGAATACACCATGGGGGCAACCCTCGTCGAAGCTGGTGGAGGGGCGTCTGGGCGACCAGTCGGTTGTATTCCTTGCCCGCCACGGTAATCCCCATCGTATTCCTCCGCATCAGGTCAACTACCGCGCCAATGTGCAGGCACTCCATGATGCCGGTGTCCGCACCATTGTGGGTGTCAATGCCGTCGGTGGGATTCACCCTGACATGGGGCCGGCGCACATTGTCATTCCTGACCAGATCATTGATTACACCTGGGGCAGGGCAAGTACCTTTTTCGAGGGTGAGCTGGAAGAGACCACGCATATCGACTTCACCTGGCCTTACACTGAAAAGGCCCGTGAACTGCTGATCAGTGCCGCCCGGGACGAAGCACTGTCATTTTCCGATTTCGGTGTCTACGGGGCCACCCAGGGGCCGAGACTGGAGACGGCCGCGGAAGTCTTGAAGCTCGAGCGGGACGGCTGTGATCTGGTGGGTATGACCGGTATGCCGGAAGCCGCGCTGGCCGCTGAACTGCAGATGAACTATGTGTGCCTGGCACTGGTGGTAAACCGGGCCGCCGGAAAGTCTGACCACATCATTACGATGACTGAAATCGAGGCCGCCATCGAACAGGGGATGTCCGGCATCAAGCGGATCCTCGAAGTCTCAATGGCTGGCCTCGGCGGCCTTACTCCTCAATTTTCTTGAAGAAAACCAGTACGCCGATGGTGGGTGAGTCCAGAAAATGGACCTCCTCACTGCGCATGCGTCGAGTCTCGCGGATCCAGGTCAGCAGCTCTGCCCGTGGCCAGTTGGCGCCGGAAATCAGCGTCTGGTTTCCCTCGGTTACGTCTCCGGTGTCCGCCAGGGCGGCCACCGCGCTTTCGGTGTCTTCGTCGAGCGGGGCTGCGTCGCCGCCAGCAGGCAGAGAATCTCCGTCGCCTTCAATAGGCTGAATGTTGTCTTCCTTGCCCTCACCTGGTGCCAGCGCGTCAGGGCTGGGTGAATGGCTCTCAACGGACCCGGGGAGCCAGTGGTTGAGTTGCACGCCAACATGCAGGTAGCGCTGCCTGTCGATGGTAATGTGGCCTTCCACCTCGCGGTGCCCCGCTTCTTCCAGCCAGTCACCAATGGCTACCCGTAATGGCTCTCCTTCAAAGTCAGGTGGGAACGACTGGTACCAGCCCGTGGCCAGCAGTACCCGGTACCGGCCACTGTTTTCCAGCCGGTTGGCGGCCGAGTTCAGGTGAAGGTCACTCCGTGAAACCAGTTCCAGGGTGGTTTCGCTGCTGCCATCCCGGTTGACTGCCCGCAGGATTTCTTCGATATCCGGGCTGGGGGGTTCGGGGATGCGGCTGGCCATCCGTTCATTGATATTCTCGGGTGCGGTCTTGCGCTCAAGGATCACGAACTCGGCACGATAGTAGTCTTTGCGGGGTTCGCCCGGTTCAGTCGCTTCGCCGTTTCCGTCTTGCTCTTCCGGAATATCAACGGTTGCAGCCTCCTCGGAGGATTGCTGAGCTGATGCCAGTGGTGACAGGATCAGCGCCACTGCAAAAATCATAAAAGACTTTTCAAGTAATACGTTACCGGGCGTTCGCAAGGGCTTTGCTCCAATGTTCCTGTTGTTCATCAGGGGCCTCTGGGCCGGGGGTATCATGAAACCAGTTGGTCCAGCATGTCGGAAATGCCGTCGAGTTTACCACTGGTTGAGGTGTCGTTCAGCCGGAAACGGAAACTGTTGGCACCTTCAAGCCGATACTGATCCGGTGAGGATTGCACTTTTTTAACCAGCACCAGCGGATCCACCGGGGTGGAACTGCCAAATTCCAGCCGTGCCCATTCCTTGCCGGCGTCCACTTTCACAATTCCCAGGGCTTCCGCGCGGATCCTGAGCTCCGACTGGCGGATGAGATTTTTGGCCGGCTCCGGTAACAATCCGAAGCGATCGATCATTTCAACCTGAAGTTCTTTTAATCCTTCCCTGTCGCTGACGCTGGCAATGCGTTTGTAGAGCATCAGCCGGTTGTGAACATCGGGCAGGTAGTCGTCGGGGATCAGCGCCGGTATCCGCAGGTTCATTTCGGTACCGTGGCTCAGGGGCAGCTCGGCATTGGGAGTCCGGCCCTCGCGAATGGCCTGTACTGCTTCGTCCAGCAGTTGCATGTACAGGGTAAAGCCGATGCTCTCAATCTGTCCGCTCTGTTCCTCGCCCAGAAGCTCTCCCGCCCCGCGGATCTCAAGGTCGTGGGTGGCGAGCATGAACCCGGCGCCAAGGTCCTGGGCTTCCGAGATGGCCTCCAGGCGTTTCTTGGCATCTGCCGTGATGGATCTGGGTGGTGGTGTCAGCAGGTAGGCGTAGGCCTGGTGGTGGGAGCGCCCGACCCGTCCCCGCAACTGGTGCAGCTGGGCCAGCCCGAATTTGTCGGCACGTTCGATGATTATGGTGTTGGCGCTGGGTATGTCGATACCGGTTTCGATGATGGTGGTGCACACCAGCACGTTGAAGCGTTTGTGGTAGAAGTCCGACATGATCTGTTCCAGCTCACGCTCCCGCATCTGGCCGTGGGCGACACCCACGCGGGCCTCGGGAATCAGCCGCCGCAGATCTTCGGCGGTTTTCTCGATGGTGGCCACATCGTTGTGCAGGAAATACACCTGACCGCCACGGAGGACTTCCCGCAGGATGGCTTCCTTGACCATGGCTTCGTCCCGTTGCCGGACGAAGGTTTTGACGGACAGGCGCCGGGCAGGCGGAGTGGCAATGATCGACAGATCCCTCAGGTGGCCCATGGCCATGTTCAGGGTCCTGGGAATCGGGGTGGCTGTCAGGTTCAGCATGTCGACTTCGGCCCGAAGGGCTTTCAGGCGTTCTTTCTGCTGTACGCCGAAACGGTGTTCTTCATCGATGATTACCAGGCCCAGGTTCCTGAATCGGATATCACCCTGCAGCAGTTTGTGGGTGCCAATCACAATGTCCGCCTTGCCGGCTTCGATGGCGGCAAGGGCCTTGCTGGTCTGGCTGCCGCTACGGAAGCGGCTGAGCAGTTCCACGTTGACGGCGGTGTCGGAAAAGCGATCCCGGAAGGACTCGTAGTGCTGTTGTGCCAGCAGGGTGGTGGGCACCAGCACCGCCACCTGTTTGCCGGAGTAGGTGGCCATAAAGGCCGCACGCATGGCCACTTCGGTTTTGCCGAAGCCCACGTCACCACAGACCAGGCGGTCCATGGGCTTCTCGCTGATCATGTCCTGGAAAACCGCCTCGATGGCTGCCTGCTGGTCCGGTGTTTCCTCGAACGGGAAGCCGGCGGCAAAGGCCCGGTAGGCTTCCTTGGGGTCCTCGAAGGAGAAACCCTTGCGCGCTTCCCGGCGTGCATAGACATCCAGAAGTTCGGCCGCGGTGTCGCGAATCTTCTCCAGGGCTTTCTGTTTGGCGTTGCTCCAGCGATCAGTGCCCAGCTTGTGCAGGGGCGCGTGGTCGGTATCGGAGCCGGTATAGCGGGAAATCAGGTGCAGGCTGGAGACCGGCACATAGAGTTTCGAACCGCCGGCGTACTCCAGCATCAGGAATTCGCTGGCTTCCCCTTCCACGGTGATGGTCTCCAGCCCCTGGTAGCGGCCGACACCGTGGTCGATATGCACCACCGGAGCGCCAATTCGCAGTTCGGAGAGATCACGATAGCCGGAATCGTCCGCTTCGGTGGGCTTTTCCCGACGCCGGCGCTGCAATACCCGTTCACCGAAAAGCGCCGTTTCTGTCACCAGCGCAATGTGCTGCTGGGGCAGAACCAGGCCGTACTCCATTGGCGCCACGGTGATACCAAGAGTGCAGTCCCGGTCCTCCGTGAAGTCTCGCCAGCTGTCCAGCGCCGTCACCCGTAGTCCGTGATCGGCCAGGTTCTCTATCAGTGCCTCGCGGCGCCCCGAGGACTCTGCGCATATCAGCACCCGGCCGTGGAATTCATTGATAAAGCGCTTGAGACGGGCAGCCGGATCGGCCGCACGGCCGTCCATGGACACATCGGGCAGAACGTCGGTAGGGCAATTGTTCCCGCCGGCCGAGTCGGTTGTCTCGGTGGTCAGCGTGACTCTGGGGAAATGCTTGAGCTGACCAAACAGTTCGTCCTGCTGCAGGAACAGTTGTGCCGGAGGAAGAATGGGCCGCATCCGGTCATGGCGGCGCTCCTCGTAGCGTGCCCGGGTATCCGCATCGAAATGTTCGGCAGCCTCATGAAGGCCGGCAGCGGTAAATACCAGGGTTTCTCCCGGCAGGTAGTCGAAAAGGGTTGCTGTCTGTTCGAAAAACAGCGGCAGGTAGTATTCGATTCCCGGTGGGGTAATGCCGTGGGTGACATCCTGATAGATCGGCGCGTCCTTGTCAGCATGGGGAAACTGCTCGAACCAGCGGTTACGGAACCCTGAGCGGGCTTCCTTGTGCCAGGGAAACTCGTTGGCCGGTAACAGTTCAATTTTTTCGATCCGGTCGATGGAGCGCTGGGTTTCCGGATCAAACGTACGGAGTGTCTCGATTTCATCGTCGAAAAGGTCAATCCGGTAGGGCAGCGTGGCGCCCATGGGGAAAATATCCAGGATGGCACCGCGCACCGCGTATTCACCGTGCTCATAGACATTCTCTGCATGCCGGTAACCCGCCGCTTCCAGCTGCATGCGCCAGGTGTCAATGTCCAGCGACTGCCCCACCTCCAGCAGCAGGGTGTTGCCCTGCAGGTAGCTGACTGGTGGCAGGCGATGCATCAGTGTGCGCGCCGGCACAACGAGTACACCGTGGTTGGTTGAGGGTAGTCGGTGCAGCGCCCGGATACGCCTGGAGGTGATGTCCTGGTGCGGCGAGAACAGGTCGTAGGGCAGGGTTTCCCAGTCCGGCAGCGACAACACCTCCAGGCCGTCCGGTGTTATGGCGGCCTGGTCTTCATCGGCGGGCAGGCCAAGGTAGAAACGCATGGCCTGTTCCAGCCGGATGGCTTCGTCGGTACTGCGGGTAATGACCAGTGTCAGTCCGGCGTGAGCCTGTGCGCTCTCGCAGATTGCCAGAGCGTCGCTGCTACCGTGTAACTGCCCCCAGGTACGATGATCCGCCGCCTTGTGCAGCGCAGTGGGCGCCACCAGCGCAGTTGCGTTTTCGGATTGGGAGTCACCTTGGCTCATGGTGATTGTGGTTCTCCTGATATTATATTGGTGGCGCGGGAAATGGCGAGGCGCGTATTCTACCGACCGGGGATGTCGCTGTCATGACACCAGTGCCATACTGCTGACAGGGAGAGTGGATGTCCGTATTTGCTGTCTGAAGCAGAACATTGGATAATGTGCGCCTAATTTTCCAGGTCCCAACTGCAGAGGTTCAAGCGTGAGTCACGAACAGATCAACCAGCACTTGTCCAACTGGACGGAAAGAGAATCCACTGCGGAAGCCATGATTCCATTGATTGGCCGCCTTTACCGCAAAAACAATGTGGTCACTTCCGTTTATGGTCGCGCCATCATCAACCAGTCGGTTATTGATATCATTCGTGCACACCGGTTCGTGCGCCAGGTTGAAGACAACGAGTTGTCGGTTCACAACACGCTCCCTATCCTGCAAGCCATGGACAAGATGGACCTGGGGCGGGGCCATGTCGATATTGGCAAGCTGGCCGTAAAGTTCAAGGATGAGGGCGGCTCCCTCGAGGAGTTCCTCAAGCGCGAAATCGGTCCGATTGTCGGCCAGTATCAGACGCAGTCCGAGCAGGATGCGGAAAACGATACCAAGGACGTTGTGCTTTACGGTTTTGGCCGTATCGGTCGCCTGCTGGCCCGTATCCTTATCGAGAAAGCCGGTGGCGGTAACAATCTTCGCCTGCGGGCCATTGTGGTGCGTCAGGGCGGTGCTGCCAACGATCTGGAGAAGCGCGCCAGCCTGCTGCGCCGCGATTCCGTCCATGGTCCCTTCAATGGCACCATCACGGTAGACGAAGAAAACTCCGCCCTGATCGCCAACGGCAATTTCATCAAGGTGATCTATTCCCCGGGCCCCGACCAGGTGGACTACACCCAGTACGGTATCAATAACGCCATCGTGGTGGACAATACCGGTATCTGGCGTGATGAGGCCGGCCTTGGCCTGCACCTGAAGTCAAAGGGCGTCAGCCGTGTTTTGCTGACTGCGCCGGGCAAGGGCGATATCAAGAACATCGTGCACGGCATCAACAACGACTGGATTACCGACAGCGATCGCATCCTGTCCGCGGCGTCCTGTACGACCAATGCCATCACCCCTGTACTCAAGGCGATCGTGGACGAATATGGCATTGAGGACGGGCACGTCGAGACCGTTCACTCCTACACCAACGACCAGAACCTGATCGATAACTACCACAAGGGCAGCCGCCGCGGCCGTAGTGCGCCCCTGAACATGGTTATTACCGAAACAGGTGCCGCCAAGGCGGTTTCCAAAGCCTTGCCGGAGCTCAAGGGCAAGTTGTCCGGTAACGCCATTCGTGTGCCAACGCCGAACGTATCCATGGCGATTCTGAACCTGAACCTGGCGAAAGAAGTCACGGTGGAGGGGGTCAATGAGTATCTCAGGGAGATGGCGTTGCACTCGGAACTGCAAAAGCAGATCGACTTCGTGAACTCTCCGGAGGTGGTTTCCACGGACTTCGTGGGGTCCCGTCACGCCGGTATCGTCGACGCCCAGGCCACCATCGCCAGCGGCAAGCGCCTGATTCTCTACGTATGGTATGACAACGAGGCGGGCTACAGTGCCCAGGTTATCCGTGTCGTCAATCAGATGGCAGGCGTAACCTATCCGATCTTCCCGAAACGGGCCAGGGGCTGATCAGCTCCTGGTAATTCCGCCTGAAAAAGAAACCCCGGCCGTTTTTGCGGTCGGGGTTTCTTTTTGCGTGCCTGTAAACCATCCTGTGTTTACGTTCGGGCACAAAGTACGCAGGGTTTCTGGTGGAAATAGTATTCCTTAATCTCTATAATTGGCGCGATTTTGGGTACGTCTGACACCCGCTTCCCATCGCTTTCCTGTCGCCGGATGCCTGGCACGTCGTTGGCACTGGTGCCTTAACCGCTCTGGCAACGCCAGTCGGTACAAGCCGGATCGGTTACTGGGCTGCAAGCGTCGGGCGTTACAAATCCATCGAACAGTTTCTGATGATTGGATGAGGCTAATGATCAAGATCAAAAAAGGCCTGGATCTTCCCATCAGCGGCGCTCCTGAACAGACCATTACTGACGGCAAACCCGTTCGCCATGTGGCATTGATCGGTTTTGACTATATCGGCATGAAGCCGACGATGGCTGTGAAAGAAGGGGACCGTGTAAAGCGCGGTACGCTGCTGTTTACGGACAAGAAGACCGAAGGCGTTCGTTATACCTCACCGGCTGCCGGTGTGGTCAAGGAAATAAACCGCGGTGAGCGCCGCGTGTTTCAATCCATTGTCATTGAAATTGACGGTGACGATGCTGAGACCTTCGCGCGTTACAGCGAATCCGATGTGGCCGGCCTGGAGCGTCAGCAGGTTGTTGATAACCTGGTTGAATCAGGTTTGTGGACAACTTTCAAGACCCGTCCCTACAGCAAGGTGCCCGCCATTGACTCTGCGCCACACTCCATCTTTGTCTCTGTGATGGATACCAATCCCCTGGCGGCAGATCCGACGGTTATCATCCGCGAGAATGGTGCAGCCTTTGAAAAGGGCCTGAAGATTCTCACCAAACTGACCAATGGAAAGGTATTTGTAACCGGCAAGCCCGGTTCCGATGTGCCGGTGCCGTCCGACGACAAGGTGGAAGTGCAACAGTTTGATGGCGTTCATCCTGCCGGTAATGTGGGTACCCACATCCACTATCTTGATCCGATTGCCGGAGACAAGGTGGTATGGAGCATCGGTTACCAGGACGTTATCGATATTGCGAAGCTGTTCGAAACCGGTGAGCTTCCCGTAGACAAGATTATCGCTGTTGGTGGGCCCAAAGCCCTGAAACCGCGCCTGATCCGTACCCGCATTGGTGCAAGCCTTCAGGAACTTCTCGATGGTGAGATTGCCACAGACTGCGAGGTTCGCACCATTTCCGGTTCCGTGTTCGGTGGTCGTCGTGGCGACGGGCCCTGTAACTACCTTGGTCGCTTTGCCAACCAGGTTTCGGTTCTGGAAGAAGGCTATAAGCGGGAGTTCATGGGCTGGCTTTCTCCGGGCCCGAACAAGTTCTCGGTCCTGAATATCTACCTGTCGAAGCTGGCAGGGGGCAAGCTGTTTGACTTCACCACTACCACGAATGGCAGCGAACGCGCCATGGTTCCGGTCGGTGCGTACGAACAGGTAATGCCGCTTGATATTCTGCCAACGCAGCTGCTGCGCTCGCTGATTGTCGGCGACACAGAGATGGCGCAGAAACTGGGTGCGTTGGAACTGGACGAAGAAGATCTGGCACTGTGCACGTTCGTGTGCCCGGGTAAATACGAATACGGTCCGATTCTCCGTGAGAACCTGACCCGAATCGAGATCGAGGGCTAACAGATGGCAATTCGACAGTTTCTCGATGGCATAGAACACCACTTTGAAAAAGGTGGCAAGTACGAGCGCTGGTATGCTCTGTACGAAGCCGTCGATACCATTTTCTACACTCCCGGATCGGTCACTTCGACCACGTCCCATGTGCGTGATGGTGTAGACCTCAAGCGCATCATGATTACGGTGTGGCTGTGTACCTTCCCGGCAATGTTCTTCGGCATGTGGAACATTGGCTTTCAGGCCAACAGCTACCTGGCTGAGAATCCGGATGCCCTGATGGGCGACGGTGGCCTGCGTACTGCGTTTATCAGCGCCCTTGCCGGCAACAATGCTGCCAGCCTCTGGGACAACTTTGTCTACGGCCTGGCCTATTTCGTACCCATCTATTTCGTGACGTTCGTGGTGGGTGGCTTCTGGGAAGTGTTGTTCGCAACCGTGCGCCGTCATGAAGTGAACGAAGGCTTCTTTGTCACGTCCGTGCTTTTTGCGCTGATCTGCCCGCCGACGATCCCACTGTGGCAGGTAGCCCTGGGTATCACCTTCGGTGTGGTGATCGGCAAGGAAGTCTTCGGTGGTACCGGCAAAAACTTCCTGAACCCGGCTTTGACTGGTCGTGCCTTCCTGTATTTCGCCTATCCGGCGCAGATTTCCGGCGACACGGTCTGGACCGCGGTCGATGGTTTCAGCGGTGCAACCGCGCTCAGCTGGGCTGCCAGCGGCGGACTGGAAGCGCTGGAAACCGAGATTGGCTGGATGTCGGCATTTATGGGCTCCATCCAGGGTTCCATGGGTGAAACGTCTACGCTCGCGGTGCTGATTGGCGGCATCATACTGCTGGTAATGAAGATTGCCTCCTACCGAATCGTCGGCGGTGTGTTGATCGGCATGATCGGTATGTCACTGCTGTTGAATATTGTCGGCTCGGAGACCAATCCGATGTTTGACGTGCCTCCGCACTGGCATCTGGTAATGGGTGGTTTCGCCTTTGGTATGATGTTCATGGCCACGGACCCTGTTTCGGCTGCCATGACCAACACCGGCCGCTGGTGTTTCGGTATCCTGGTGGGCGTAATGACCGTGCTGATCCGTGTTATCAACCCGGCGTTCCCCGAAGGCATCATGCTGGCAATCCTGTTTGCCAACCTCTTTGCACCGCTGATGGACCACTATGTGGTTCAGGCCAACATCAAACGGAGGCTCGCTCGTGGCTAAAGCTAAAGAAACTGTCTCCAGAACGCTGATGGTTGCGCTGGTGCTGAGTATTGCATTCTCCGTTGTGGTTTCCACCGCTGCGGTCATGCTAAGGCCGGTCCAGGTGACGAACCAGAATCTGGATATTCGCTCCAACATGCTTGCAGCAGCAGGCATGCTTGAGCCGGGCGCCAGTACCGAAGAGATCGAAGAGGCGTTCTCCCGCTTCGACGTTCGCCTGGTGGACCTGGATACCGGTGAGTACGTTGAACCGTCCGAAGTCGGTGTTAAAGACGCGATGAAGTACGATATGTACAAGGCCGCCTCTGACCCCGAGCGGTCCAGCAGTATTCCCTCCAAGGAAGACAAGGCAGGCATCAAGCGCCGCCCGAACGTGGGCAAGGTTTATGTCCTGGAAGAGGACGGCGAGCTGGTGCGTGTTGTAGTGCCGGTTCACGGTTACGGGCTCTGGTCTACCCTGTATGGCTTTGTCTCCCTGGAAGGTGACGCCAATACCATTGAAGGGCTTGGTTTTTATGATCATGCAGAAACCCCGGGCCTAGGTGGCGAAGTGGACAACCCGCGCTGGAAGCGCCAGTGGGTGGGCAAGGAAGTCTACGGTGATGAGCGTGAGGAACCAAGGATCCAGCTGGTCAAGGGTGGTGTGAGCTCCGACGCCGCCGACAGGGAGCACAAGGTGGATGCGCTCTCCGGTGCCACCCTAACAAGCCGCGGCGTGGAAAATCTGGTCAACTACTGGATGGGCGACCGGGGATTTGCACCCTACCTGAAAAAACTTCGTGAAGGGGAGGTCTGATCATGGCAGACGCTTCAGCCAAACAGGTTCTCTTCGAACCGATTTTCAGTAACAACCCGATTGCGCTGCAGATACTGGGTATCTGTTCCGCACTGGCGGTGACCACCAGCATGAACGTGACCCTGGTCATGTGTGCTGCAGTTATCGCCGTAACCGCCTTCTCAAACCTGGCGGTATCGCTGGTCCGTACACAGATTCCGGGCAGTATCCGGATCATCGTACAGATGACCATTATCGCCTCCCTGGTTATCGTTGTTGACCAGGTGCTCAAGGCTTATGCCTATGAAATCAGCAAGCAGCTTTCGGTATTCGTTGGTCTGATCATTACCAACTGTATCGTAATGGGCCGCGCTGAGGGCTTCGCCATGAAAAACGGGCCATGGTTGAGCTTCCTGGACGGTGTTGGTAACGGCCTGGGCTACTCGGTACTGCTCATTTTCGTGGCGTTCTTCCGTGAGCTGCTGGGTGCCGGCTCGCTGTTTGGTGTGTCCCTGATGCCTGTTGTGAACGAAGGCGGCTGGTACATTCCCAACGGCCTGTTGCTGCTGCCACCGAGTGCATTCTTTATTATTGGTCTTACCATCTGGGGGCTGCGTACCTGGAAGCCGGAGCAGGTGGAAGAGGCTGATTACAAGATGTCTCGTCACACTGTCAAGGAGGCCTTCTGATGGAACATTATATCAGTCTGATTCTGAAGGCGATTTTCGTTGAGAATATGGCTCTGGCCTTCTTCCTGGGAATGTGCACCTTCATTGCGATCTCCAAGAAGATCGAGGCCGCCGCCGGGTTGGGTATTGCCGTTGTCGTGGTGCTGACAATCACGGTTCCGGTGAACAACCTGCTCTATAACACCATCCTCAGGGAAGGTGCGCTGGAGTGGGCCGGTCTGCCCAACGTTGACCTGAGCTTTCTGGGCCTGCTTACGTACATTGGAGTAATCGCCGCGCTTATCCAGATCATGGAAATGATTCTGGACAAGTACATTCCGGCGCTCTATGCGGCGCTGGGTGTGTTTTTGCCGCTGATTACAGTGAACTGCGCCATCCTGGGTGCGTCGCTGTTCATGGTAGAGCGTGACTATACCTTTGGCGAAAGCGTGGTGTACGGGTTTGGTGCAGGGGTTGGCTGGGCACTGGCTATTCTTGCCCTGGCCGGAATCCGTGAAAAGCTCAAGTACAGTGACGTTCCAGATGGCCTGCGGGGCCTGGGTATCACCTTCATTACGGTTGGTCTGATGTCCCTGGGCTTTATGTCATTCTCAGGTATTTCACTGTAATCAACCCGGTGATTCGGTTTAACGAAAAGGCGAGACCATGAATACAGAAATTATTCTCGGCGTGGTCATGTTCACCGTTATCGTACTGGCCCTTGTCGCGGTCATTCTCGCGGCACGGTCCAGGCTGGTAAGCACCGGTGATGTGACCATCGAAATCAACGATGATCCAGAGCACACGCTGAAAACGGAAGCTGGTGGCAAACTTCTGGGTACTCTTGCCGGCAACGGCATCTTTCTGTCCTCGGCCTGTGGTGGCGGTGGTACCTGTGCACAGTGCAAGTGCAAGGTTCTCGAAGGCGGTGGTGCGATGCTGCCGACGGAAAAGACCCACTTCACCAACCGTGAGGAGAAGGAAGGCTGGCGCCTGTCGTGCCAGGTTCCGGTGAAGCAGGACATGAAGGTTGAGGTGCCGGAAGAGTTCTTCGGCGTCAAGAAGTGGGAATGCGAGGTTATTTCCAATCACAACGTGGCTACCTTTATCAAGGAACTGGTCCTGAAGCTTCCTGAGGGTGAGGAAGTTGATTTCCGTGCCGGTGGTTACGTGCAACTGGAATGTCCCCCCTATGAAATCAGCTTCAAGGATTTCGATATCGAGGAAGAGTTCCACGAGGACTGGGACAAACATGATATCTGGCGTTACAAAGGCGTAAACAAGGAAGAGACCATCCGGGCCTACTCCATGGCGAACTACCCGGAAGAGAGGGGTGTTCTCAAGTTCAACATTCGTATTGCTACGCCGCCTCCGGGTACCGATCATCCCCCGGGCATCATGTCCACTTACGTGTTCGCCCTGAAGCCGGGTGACAAGGTCACGGTCATGGGTCCCTTTGGTGAATTCTTCGCCAAGAAAACCGATGCCGAAATGGTATTTATCGGCGGCGGTGCGGGTATGGCACCCATGCGCTCCCATATCTTCGACCAGCTGAAGCGCCTGAACTCCAAGCGCAAGATCAGCTTCTGGTATGGCGCACGAAGTGTGCGGGAGATGTTCTACGTCGAGGATTTCGATCAGCTGGCGGAAGAGAACGATAACTTCGAATGGCATGTTGCGTTGTCAGATCCCCAGCCTAATGACAACTGGGAAGGCCCGACAGGTTTTATCCATAACGTGCTGTATGAAAACTATCTGAAGGACCATCCGGCTCCCGAAGACTGTGAGTACTACATGTGTGGGCCCCCCATCATGAACGCATCCTGCATCAAGATGCTGAAAGACCTTGGTGTGGAAGATGAAAACATCATGCTGGATGATTTCGGGGGTTAATCAGCTCACATGACATTCGGCATGTTACGACCCGCCAGGGTGGTTCTGGCCAGCGCCTTCTGGGCGTTGGCTGTTGCCGCGCTGGCGGGTTGTTCGTTTGAGGAAGAGGAAAAAGTCTGGGAGATATCCGGGCCGGTATTCGGCACCGAGTATCATATCAATGTGGTATTGCAGGAAGATCAGGAAAGGCTCGAGAATCTTGCAGACGATATTGAGGATGTGCTCGAACAAGTGGATGCCTCCATGTCAACCTGGCGGGACGATTCCGAATTATCCCGCTTTAACCGCCAGGATGATCAGAGCGAGTGGATGGAGATCTCCCGGTCGCTGCACGAAGTCCTTGCCGCCGCCAGGAAGGTGTCTGAGCTCAGTGATGGTGCTTTCGACGTAACCGTGGGGCCTGTGGTCAATCTTTGGGGATTCGGGCCTGATGCCCGACCAGAGCAGGTACCCGGTGATGATGAGCTTGCTTCCAGGCTTGACACCATTGGCTATGAAAAGCTTGAGCTGCGGCAGGACCCGCCGGGGCTAAGAGCCAGCCCGAACCAGTATGTTGATCTCTCGGCAATAGCCAAAGGGTACGGGGTTGACGCTGTCTCGCGTTTTCTTGAATCCGAGGGTATCGAGGCCTATCTGGTGGAAATCGGCGGCGAAGTCCGGGTCTCCGGGCGCAAACCGGACGGCGATGCGTGGCGCCTGGCCATCGAAGAACCGGTGGCGGAACAACGGCAGATCAACCGGGTGGTCGCCCTGGACAGTCAGGCAATGGCAACGTCGGGCGACTATCGTAACTATTACGAATCGGATGGGCAGAGGTTTTCGCATACAATAAATCCTGAGGATGGCAGGCCGATCCAGCATAATTTAGCCTCGGTGACTGTCATAACAGAAGATTGCATGAGCGCAGACGCTCTGGCGACTGCCTTTAATGTGATGGGATATCAGTCGGCAAAAGAGCTTGCCACGCGCGAGAACATTGCCGCCTACTTTATTGTTCGGGGCGAAGACGGGTTCGAAACGGATTACACACCTGCTTTCTCCTCGTTCCTGGCAAATTAACGGAGAGACCTCCTATGGGTACTTTTCTGCTGGTTCTGACAATTGTTGTACTGCTGGTTGCCGGCATGTCGATCGGCGTTATATTCGGCCGCAAGCCTATCAGTGGTTCCTGCGGGGGTATTGGTGCCATGGGTATCAGCAAATCCTGTGATATCTGCGGTGGTAATACCCAGAAATGCGAAGAGGAAAATGAACGCCTTGCCAATGATGGCAAATCAGCGGAGGCGCTGACCTACGACGCCTCAAGCAAACAGAACGGCTGATCCGGCGTCACCAGAACACTATAAAAATTACGGGAGCCTCTGAAAAGCGCCTGCCTTGCCTGCGCGCACCTGCAGGGTCTTTTCAGAGGCTCTCTCACGACGTAGATAAGGAGTCACTGCAGAATGGCAGAACATCATTACGACGTCGTCGTTATCGGCGCGGGCCCTTCGGGTGAAGGCGCGGCGATGAATGCGACGAAACATGGTAAACGTGTCGCGATCATCGAGGACAAGCCCACCGTTGGCGGGAACTGCACCCACTGGGGCACGATTCCCTCCAAGGCACTTCGTCACTCGGTCAAGCAGATCGTTACGTTCAATACCAATCAGATGTTCCGGGATATCGGCGAACCGCGTTGGTTCTCGTTTCCCCGCGTGCTGCAGAATGCCCAGAAGGTCATTGGTAAACAGGTCAAGCTGAGAACCCAGTTCTATGCCCGTAACCGTGTGGATCTGATAAACGGGCGGGCCAGTTTTCTGGACGCCCACCGCCTGGAAATCCGGGGTAACAAGTCCCACGAGATCCTTCACTTCAAACAGGCCATCATTGCCACCGGGTCACGCCCGTACCTGCCGCCCGACGTGGACTTCCGTCATCACCGGATTTACAACTCGGACACGATTCTCAACCTTTCCCATACGCCCCGTACCCTGATCATCTATGGTGCCGGTGTTATCGGCTCCGAATACGCTTCGATCTTTGCCGGTCTGGGTGTGAAGGTGGATCTTATCAACCCGGGTTCACGCCTGTTGACCTTCCTTGATGATGAAATATCCGATGCCCTGAGTTATCACCTGCGCAACAACGGCGTACTCGTCCGTCATAATGAGGAATATGAGTCCGTGGATGGAGATGACCACGGTGTCGTGCTGTCACTGAAATCAGGAAAGAAAATCCGCGCCGATGCCTTCCTCTGGTGTAACGGTCGCAGTGGCAACACGGAGAAGCTTGGCCTGGAGAACGTTGGCCTGACCCCGAATGGCCGCGGACAGCTGGCTGTGGATGATCATTACCGCACAGAAGTGGAAAATATCTACGCCGCCGGTGACGTTATCGGCTGGCCCAGTCTCGCCAGTGCCGCCTATGACCAGGGCCGTTCCGCGTCTTCCGACATCGTCAAGGACGATTACTTCCGCCTGGTGACTGACGTGCCAACCGGCATCTATACCCTTCCCGAGATCAGTTCGGTAGGCAAAACCGAGCGGGAGCTCACGGAGGCCAAGGTGCCGTACGAGGTGGGACAGGCATTCTTCAAGGACCTGGCAAGAGCCCAGATCACCGGTGATCCGGTGGGTATGCTCAAGCTGCTCTTCCATCGTGAATCCCGCCAGCTGCTGGGCATCCACTGCTTTGGCGACCAGGCGGCGGAGATTGTTCACATCGGCCAGGCCATCATGAACCAGGAAGGCGAAGCCAATTCCCTGAACTATTTCATCAACACCACCTTCAACTACCCGACCATGGCAGAGGCATACCGGGTAGCCGCACTAAATGGCCTGAACCGTATTTTCTGATTGCGGACTGTCGGCCCTGTTTTGCCCCGATGGGAGCTGCAGGGCCGCTTTTGACCGGTTGTCGAAAAACATTCGGGTGCTGGTGGGGTAATCGGTGATGATGCTATCCACACCTTTTGCCTCAAGCTGAAGCATGTCGTGGATGCGATTAACGGTCCAGGTGGATACATGCATGCCGCGCCGGTGGGCATCGTTTACGATAGCTTCCGTGCAGATGCGCCAGCCAATACACAGGAAGTCACAATGCAGCCTGGCGGCGGCATTGACCGGCCTGGGGAATTTCCTGTCAGTGACCAGACCAATTCGAACCTTCCTGTCCCTGCGACGGGCCTGTTGCAGGAACCAGGGGTCCGAAGAGGTTATGGCAACCCGTGTATACAGATCACGGCGCTGGATGACTTCTGTCAGGCGATTGCAGAGAACATTCAGGCGCTGGCGGCTGTCTTTTTTCACTTCCAGCTGCAGGTGCTCGAAATCAGGGTATTCGTTAAGCAGCGCTTCCAGCGAGGGGATGCCGACCACCCGGGGCCAGGGCGTGCCATTGCGCCGGGCATCCATTTCCGCAAGTTCTTCAGTGGTATAGCTGCTTACATTTCCTTCGTGACCGGTGGTCCGGTCAACGGTCAGATCGTGAACGATAACCGGCTTGCCGTCTTTTGAAAGCACCAGGTCGAGCTCGAAGTGCCGGACGCCGTGACGGTAGGCGTGGGTAAACCCGGCGAGGGTGTTTTCCGGGGCTTCTCCCTTTGCGCCCCTGTGCCCATAAACGATCATTCTTTCGCAGATTCCTTCAGTCGGTTGTAAATGTTCTGGCGCTGCTTCCAGGTGTCATGGCACAGCTGAATGTCTTCCAGGTAGGCTGGCAGTTCGTCCATCAAAAGCGCCTGTGGTCCATCCACCAGAGCTTTCTCCGGTTTGGGGTGGAAGTCCACCAGCACCATGTTGGCGCCGGCAATGACCCCCTGGGCCGTCGCATGCATGACGTCCAGAATGCCATCCGGTGCCCGCTCCCGGCTACCAACGGAGTGGGAGGGGTCAACGCATACCGGCATCCTGGTCAGACGTTTCACGGCAGGCACATGCGCGAAGTCCACCATGTTGCGATGGGGTTGTCCCGCTTCGGTTTTCATGCCGCGGAGGCAGAAAATCACGTTGGCGTTGCCTTCACTTGCAAGATATTCCGCCGCATTCAGGGACTCGTTCAGGGTAATGCCAAAGCCGCGCTTCAACAGCACCGGGTAGGTGCTCTGCCGACCAATGGCCTTTAACAGCTCGAAATTCTGGGTGTTGCGTGTTCCCACCTGCAGCATGACACCGGTGGGCCGGCCAAGCTGCTCCAGACAGTGGTCAATTTCTTCAATATGGCTTTCGTGGGTAATTTCCATGGCAATTACCCTGATGCCATGTTTGCCGGCCTTCTCGAACACCCAGGGCAGGCAGCCCTTGCCATGGCCCTGAAAAGAGTAGGGGTTTGTCCGGGGCTTGTAGGCACCCATGCGGGTACAGACCTGGCCGTTGTCTTCCAGTGCCTGCATCATCTGCTCCACGTGCTCCGGCACGTCCACTGCGCAGAGACCGGCAAAAATGTTCAGATTGGACTGGTCAAAGGTCACGCCGTTATAGGTAAAGCCACTCTGGCGGCGGTCATCCTTGTGGCGGCCGAGGATCCGGTAATCATCGGAAATGCGAATCGCCCGCTCCACCGCCGGCAAGGCTTCGATGTCCTCCTTGTTGAGGGATTTGGTTTCCCCCAGCAGATAAACCTCGGTGAGGCGTTGTTTGGCACCCTGAACCTGATGAACCCTGACCGAGACGCCGGGCAGGTTCTCCAGGAAGTGCATGGTCTGCCGATAGGCGTCGCTGTCCAGTGCGATATCCGGGTGAAGAATGGCTAACATACTTGCTCCTTAAGGGTCAGTCAGCGCTCTCGGCGCGATGACGGGCCTGCATGAATTCCCTGTGGTTCAGGTGCAGCAGGTCGGCCATGCGCCGAATCAGGTGTTCCTCGTACTTGTCGATGCGGCCATCGGCGAAAGCCACCCGCCAGATACTCTCAAGCAGCAGCTGTTTGTCTTTCTGGTCCAGTTGGTCGTTAATCAGGCCGGTGAATTCGTACAGGGAGGTGGCGTCATCGGCGTGACTGAGTGCGTCCTGAAGGATGTCTTCCGCTTCCTCCCGGGTAACCTGATGGGCCTGCACGGCACAGTCGATGATGGTTTTCAGTTCCTCATCGTCCTGGTCATTATCTACCCTGGACAGCTGCACCATCAGCGCGGTGGCGGCAACCGCCAGCTGGTGGTTGTCGGGCTGGGTCGGTTCGTGGTCAGGTGAGCCGAACAGGCTCTTCAGGAGCTCTATCATGGTCTCGAAACATTCCTCCGGGTTGTACTGGTGTCAGGCAGCCTGGGACAGCCGGCGGACGCGGTTTTCCAGTTCAATCTGGTCATTGGTGAATCGGCGAATGCCATCCGCCAGCTTCTCGGTGGCCATGGCGTCTTCATTCGATTCCCAGCGGAACTTACGTTCATCAATGGCTTCCGGCTTATCCTTGCTGGTGGCGCCTTGCGCTGACAAACGGCGTGGCAAATTGCCGGAGTCGTTGTCGAGCTCCTGGAGCAGGGCCGGGCTGATGGTCAGTCGGTCACAGCCGGCCAGCATTTCAATTTCGCCGGTATTGCGGAAGCTGGCGCCCATTACCACGGTGTTGTAGCCGTTGGCTTTGTAATAGTTATAGATGCGGGTAACGGACTGAACCCCCGGGTCTTCCTCCGCCGGGAAGGCATCGCGACCTGATGCGGCCAGGTGCCAGTCAAGGATCCGTCCCACAAACGGGGAGATCAGGAACGCGCCGGCATCGGCACAGGCTGCGGCCTGGATAAAGGAGAACAGCAGGGTCAGGTTGCAGCGGATGCCTTCTTTCTCCAGCTGCTCGGCGGCACGAATGCCTTCCCAGGTAGAGGCGATCTTGATCAGTACCCGGCTGGTGTCCTTACCGAGGTGGTCATAGAGGTCTACCAGTCGCCGGGCCCGGGTCAGGGTGGCGCCGGTATCGAAGGACAGCCGTGCGTCCACTTCGGTTGAAACCACGCCTGGAATAAGGCCCAAGATCTCTTTCCCTGCCAGTACGGCCAGCATGTCGGTGGCGTATGTCAGCTGCTCGGCATCGGAGCCACCCTGCTTGCGGGCGGCGGCCACGGCTTCGTCCAGCATGGGGCGATAGGCATCGGAGGCTGCGGCCTTGAGCAGAAGCGAAGGGTTGGTGGTGGCGTCTTCGGGTTTCCACTGGGCGATGGCGTCCAGATCACCGGTGTCGGCAACCACGGTGGTCATGGCTTTGAGTTGTTCGAGCTTGCTGGTCATTCGTCCTGTCGTCCTGATCGGATTGTTATTGATCGCCCGGCTTGCGGGCGCTGAAAGTCATACACCTACAATAACGGGCTGCTCTGACAGGAACAAGACAGTAAAAGGTATCAGGGGCTTCAGGCGTGCACGGCGGGTGAACGGTCAGGCTCGGGGACCCTGGCCATGGCCTGTTCAAGAACCTCGATGCCGGAACCCGGCTTGTGGGCGTTCTCGCTGATGTAGCGCCGGAACTGGCGGCCTCCGGGCTGGCCGTGGAACAGACCCATCAGGTGGCGCGAGATGTGGCTGAGGTACACGCCCCGGTCCAGCTCATTCTGAATGAATGGTAATACAGCCCGCAACGCATCGTGGCGGGACTGAACGGGTGCCGATAGCCCGAAAAACTCGGTGTCTACCCCGGCCAGGAGCCAGGGATTGTGGTAGGCCTCCCGGCCGAGCATGACGCCATCGGTGTGTTCAAGATGTTGCCGACACTCGTCGAACGTCTTGATGCCACCGTTGATAATGATCTCGAGATGGGGATAACGGGCCTTGAGCTGATAGACCCAGTCGTATTTCAGCGGTGGTATGTCCCGGTTTTCCTTGGGGCTTAACCCTTCAAGGACGGCGATGCGGGCGTGGACGATGAATGTGCGGCAGCCGGCACCGGAGACTTTCTCGATAAACTCGCACAGGTCGTCCCAGGACTCGCGGCCATCAATGCCTATCCGGTGTTTGACCGTTACCGGCAGGCCCGTAGCCTCGATCATGGCCCGCACGCCCTCGGCCACCTTGTCGGGATGAGCCATCAGGCAGGCACCGATCATGTTGTTCTGTACCCGGTCACTGGGGCAGCCCACGTTCAGGTTCACCTCATCAAACCCATACTGCTCCGCCAGAGCCGCGCAATGGGCCAGCTCCTGCGGATTACTGCCGCCAAGCTGGAGCGCCAGCGGGTATTCTGCCGGATCATGTCGCAGGAATCGCGCGGTGTCCCCGTGAATCAGCGCTCCGGTGGTGACCATCTCGGTGTAAAGCAGGGCATGCCGGCTGAGCTGGCGCGCCAGATAGCGATAATGACTGGTGGTCCAGTCCATCATCGGGGCCACGCAGAAGCGGCGGGAAGGCTCTGAGTGGGAGACTGTCGATTTTAACTCTGTCTGTTCCGGCATTGCTGCCGCGCTGCTGGTGTTCATTAACTGCCTGATCTGAAACTGTGACTTGTCACTGAGGTCAACGGAGCACTCAAAAAGAGCCGTTATTCTATCAGGAAATCAGAGTGTCTGGCCGTAAGGCTTTGGCGAAACACCGGCCACTTTGCTGCGAAAGGCTGGTTTGTCGGCGCCGCAGGCCGGGACATCGGGGATCCGAGAATGATTAATGACAAAGTCCTGGGCTGCTGAATCCGTTAGGTTGGCAAGACGCGCGGCAGCTTCATGCTCAGGAGGTCATTCATGTCCGGGTCTGGCGAGGCATTGGCAGCACTGGAATTCTTTCCATGGAGCCGGCATTTCGAAGTGGGTATCGAGGAGATTGATGAGCAACACCGAATGCTTGTCAGGATTGTGAACCGGCTTGTCTGGCACTGCGTGTCCGATGTGCCCCGATCCCGGTGTGATCAGATCCTTGAGGAACTCCTGTCCTACGCCAACTACCACTTTACCTAGGAAGAGCGTATCTGGAACCAGGCGCTTGGCAGCGAGGGCATCGCCCGCAGCCACCACGACTCCCACCAGATGTTCTTTGCCCAGATCCAGACGTTTCGCAGCAGCGGGCAGCCTGAAGGCCAGCTAATGTCTGACCTGTTCGATTTCCTGGCCCGCTGGCTGGCCTTTCATATCCTAGAGTCGGATCGTCGGATGGCGTTAACGGTCAGGGCCGTGGAACAGGGTGTACCGCTGGATGAAGCCAGAAAGCAGGTTGATGACCAGTTGGGTGGCAGCAGCGGTGAGTTGATCTCGGCATTGCTTGAAGTCTACAGTAAGCTCTCCTCGAGCACCGCTCAGCTGATGCGGGAACACCTCACCAGAGAGTAAGTTTCAATGCCGGTAATGGTACAGGCCCTCATGCCTGTGTTTGTGCTGATACTTTTGGGCTACCTGTTCCGGCGCTGGCATTTCCCCGGGGATGATTTCTGGTACCAGGCCGAGCGCTTTACCTACTATGTGCTCTTTCCGGCCATGCTGATTTTCAAGCTGGGCCAGGCAAGGGTGGCGCCCTCTGCATATGGTGACATCCTGGTCCTGATTGTCGCCATGCTGGTAACCATGGCGGTGTTGCTGGGCGTTATGCAATGGATCTGGCGTTGGCCCGGCCCGGTGTTCTCTTCCGTATTCCAGGGTGGTATCCGTTTTAACTCTTATGTCGCCCTGGCGGCCGCAGGCATGTTGCTCGGGGACGAAGGCCTGTCACTGATCGCCATAGCGGTGGCGGTGAAAGTCCCCTTGCTCAACCTGTTGTGCATCCTGATGTTTTCACTGGTGGCCGGAAACGGCGCCGTAAAGTTCAGGCCTGTTTTCAAGGCCATTGTTACCAACCCGTTGATTATCGGCTCGGTGATTGGAGTGGTCTGGAGCTATTTCCGGATCGGGTTCCATCCGCTGGTGGCCGGCATTCTCGAGCCCCTGAGTGATCTGGCCCTGCCACTTGGCCTGATGACCGTTGGCGCCGGTCTGCAACTGAAAGCCCTGCGTGGCGCTTCAAATCCGTTCCTGGTGTCCTCCGCAGCCAAGCTGGTGATTTTTCCGTTGCTGACCGCAGGGCTGGCGCTGTTGTTGGGGCTGGAGGGCCTGATGGTGCAGGTGGCCGTTCTGCTGGCTGCCCTGCCAACGGCCACCTCTTCGTACATTCTCGCGCGTCAGCTTGGTGGTGATGCTCCGCTGATGGCGGGTATTATCAGTGGCCAGACATTGCTGGCCATGCTTACCATACCGCTGTTACTGGGAATTCTCTGGTAGGCACCTGAGAGCGGCGTCCGCCAGACTTTGCTGGAATGCAATGTAGCCGTCGCGGTCTGAATTGACGTCGGTTGCCAGCGGATCCCAGGTACTGAAGGTGATGTCCAGCTCTTCGGTAATGGACCGCCACCACTGGCGATTGAACTGGGGCTCGGTCAGCAGGCAGGGCTGGTTGGCCTTGCGCAGCTTTTCCTGGACTTCGGCAATGTGTCTGGCTCCGGGCGATAATTCCGGATTGAGTGTCAGTACACCTTCCAGTTTCAGGCCATAGTGCTCCACGAATCGCGTGAACGCATCGTGGTAGGTGAACAGGTCAATCCCGGCCAGCGGCTCAAGCTGTGTGGTAATATCACTTTCGGCCGCCGCCAGCTTCTGCTCGAAACGTTTCAGGTTGGCATCGAGCGCGTCCGTGTCTGCGCCCTCCTGCTGCGACAATACCTTGTGGATATCCCGCGCCATTTCCAGCGCCAGGGCAGGATCCAGCCATATGTGCGGATCTTCGCCGTCACCATGGTCGTGGTCATGATGTCCGGTTTCTTCCTCGTGGCCGTGCCCATGGTCATCGTGGCCATGGTCGTCGTCTGCTTCAACTTCGGGCACGTTTTCCCCATGCATCAGTGAATGGGTGCGACCACTGAATTCGCTGTCACCGAGCAGGCGTGTGAGAAAGGTTTCCATTTCCGGGCCCACCCAGAATATGGCATCAGCGTTTTCCAGGGCCCGGCGCTGTGAGGGCTTCATGGTGTAGTTGTGGGGGCTGGAGCCGGGGGGGACCAGCGTCGTGACTTCCACATCATCTGCCGCCACAGCCTTTACCAGCAACTCGATGGGTTTCAGGGAAGTGACAACCTGGGTTGCTGCCAGTGCGCTGGAGGCCCCGAGTAGCCCCGTAACTCCAACTGCGATGACACCCGCAAAGCGTTTGGTGATCATATTCAATGGATCCTCTAAAATTTAAAAGATACGTTATAATATAACATTCTAAAGTGCAAATGAAGCGGATTTGCCCTTGCCCATGCGAAAAACGGCCTTGGCCGGTATAATGCGTGGCTTTTAACGCATCGCCTTTATCAGGCAGTAACCTTCAGGATACTTTCATGACCGTACGTACCCGAATCGCACCGTCTCCCACCGGTGATCCCCACGTTGGTACCGCCTTTGTGGCGCTGTTCAATCTGTGTTTTGCCAGGCAACACGGCGGTCAGTTTATTCTGCGGATTGAGGATACGGATCAGGTTCGCAGTACCGAAGAATCCGAGCAGGACATCCTGCGCGCCCTGCGCTGGCTCGGCCTTGAATGGGACGAGGGGCCGGATGTCGGCGGTCCCCACGGCCCCTACAGGCAGTCAGAGCGCAAGGATTCCTATCGCCAGTATGCGCTGGACCTGGTTACCAGGGGGCATGCTTTTTACTGTTTCCGTACCCCCGAAGAGCTGGACGCCATTCGCGAAGAGCGCAAGGCCCAGGGCCTGAACCCGGGTATCAAGGGTGATCTGGAACTGCCGGAGGAAGAGGTCAAGCGCCGGCTGGATGCGGGCGATCCCTACGTGATCCGCATGAAGGTACCTGAGCATGGCGTTTGCGAGATCGAGGACATGCTTCGGGGTACCATTGAAATCGACTGGTCCCAGGTGGACAGCCAGATCCTGCTGAAGTCGGATGGCATGCCCACGTACCACCTGGCCAACGTGGTAGACGACCACCTGATGGACATCACCCATGTGTTGCGCGGTGAGGAGTGGATCAACTCCGCGCCCAAGCACAAACTGCTGTATGAGTACTTTGGCTGGGAAATGCCGGTGCTGTGCCACCTGCCGCTGCTGCGGAACCCGGACAAGAGCAAGCTTTCCAAGCGCAAGAACCCCACCAGCATCAACTTCTATGAGCGCATGGGCTTCCTGCCGGAGGCCGTCACCAACTATCTTGGCCGCATGGGCTGGTCCATGCCCGATGAACGGGAAAAGTTCACCCTGGACGAGATGATCGAGAACTTTGATATCGAGAGAGTTTCCCTTGGCGGGCCGGTCTTCGACGTGGAAAAACTGCGCTGGCTCAACGGCCAGTGGATCCGCGAAGATCTCAATGATGACCAGTTCATCGAACGCATGCGCCACTGGTGGTTCAACGAACAGGCCCTGCGGGACCTGGTGCCGCACATCAAGGGCAGGGCAGAGGTGTTCAGTGATGTGGCGCCCATGGCCTCCTTTATGTTTTCCGGCATGCTGGACCTCAAGCCTGAAGATTTCAGCCACAACAAACTGGAGGAAGCCCAGGTCAAGCGGGTGCTCCAGTTTACCTTGTGGAAACTGGAAGCGCAGCGCCACTGGAGCAAAGACAACATCTTTGCCGACATCAAGACTCTGGCCAAGGCCATGGAACTGAAAATGGGCGACTTCATGTTCGCCATTTTCGTTGCTGTCGCCGGTACTCCCAACTCCTGGTCGGTCATGGATTCCATGGCCATTCTCGGTCCGGACATGACCCGATCCCGCCTGCGCCACGCGCTGGAGGTTATGGGTGGTTTCTCCAAGAAGGAAACCAAACGGGTGGAGAAGGAATACGCAGCGCTGCTCGCCGAGTAGCCAGGTTGGTGAATAAGTAATCGGCCGGGACAGGGATGTTCACGAAACTGAAAAAACGTTGGAAAAAAGGTTGACGCCCCAGGGGCCGATCCTTAATATACGCAGCCGTTGAGGGGCCATAGCTCAGCTGGGAGAGCGCAACACTGGCAGTGTTGAGGTCAGCGGTTCGATCCCGCTTGGCTCCACCAATTTCTAGTCCCCTTCGTCTAGTGGCCTAGGACTCCGCCCTTTCACGGCGGCAACAGGGGTTCGAACCCCCTAGGGGACGCCAATACGGCTTGTCGGTTTAGTCCACCGGCCGGCCATCAAAAAAACCGCCTTCGGGCGGTTTTTTTGATGATACCCACTGATACCGCTGGGGCTTGCAGTGGCCCCTCAAGTCGTGCCTTCCACCGGGATGGTTTCGGTGTTCTTTATTTCTCGCAAGGCAAAGTTGGAGTTCACCTGCGCAATGCCCTGCAAGGTAAAGATCTTTTCGTTCAGGAATCGGTCATAGCTGGCCATATCCGGCACGATCACCCTCAGTACGAAATCTGCATTACCGGTAACCGCAAAACACTGGAGCACCTCCGGGTAACTGCTTACCTGCTGTTCAATCTCTTCGGTGCTGTCTATGGTATGCCGCTGCAGTGAAAGATTGACCAGCACGCACAGCCCCTGACCGATGCTTTCCGGATCCACTCTTGCGCTGTATCCCCGAATGATGCGACTTTCCTCGAGAGCCCTTACCCGTCGCCAGCAGGCCGCCGGTGACAACCCTACCTGGTCTGCCAGTAGCTGGTTACTGATACGCCCGTCCTGCTGCAGCACCGACAGGATCCGCCTGTCCAGCTTGTCCAGTTCAACCTGTTTCATTTGGTAACACCTGATTTTTGTCAAAGGTTCTTTCTTGTTATTGTCTTTTATCAAACATCCTTTCGCAAATGACTGAAACCTCACTCCAATAAGCAAGCACCTTTTGCGGACTTCCCTCTAGAATTCTGGTCATAAAATCGACAACAAGGAGGGCGCCATGTCCGCCGATACCCCCCAACTCGACAATTACAAACTGGAAGATCGTTACTTGCGGGAGTCCGGTCGGGTTTTCCTGACGGGAACCCAGGCTCTGGTGCGAATACCTCTGATGCAGGCAGCCCTGGATCGCAAACAGGGGCTGAATACCGCAGGAATGGTCAGCGGTTACCGGGGGTCTCCCCTGGGGGCATACGACCAGGCCCTCTGGCAGGCCAAAACCCTGCTTGATGACAACCGTATCGACTTCGTGCCGGCCATAAGCGAGGACCTTGCTGCCACCATCATGTTGGGCACCCAGCAGGTGGAGACCGATGATGACCGGCAGGTGGATGGTGTTTTCGGGCTCTGGTATGGCAAGGGTCCCGGGGTTGACCGCGCCGGTGATGCCCTCAAGCACGGCACCACCTATGGTTCATCCCCCCACGGGGGTGTTCTGGTGGTTGCCGGAGATGATCATGGTTGCGTGTCCTCCTCCATGCCTCACCAGTCCGATGTAGCTTTCATGAGCTTCTTCATGCCCACCATCAACCCGGCCAACCTTGCCGAGTATCTGGAGTTCGGTCTCTGGGGCTACGCCCTGTCCCGATACAGCGGCTGCTGGGTGGGGTTCAAGGCGATTTCCGAGACGGTTGAAAGCGCGGCTTCAGTGGAATTGCCCCCGCTGCCGGAATTCGTGACGCCGGATGATTTCACCGCGCCCGAAAGCGGTCTCCACTACCGCTGGCCCGACTTGCCCGGGCCCCAACTGGAAACCAGAATCGAACACAAGCTGGCCGCGGTTCAGGCCTTCGCCCGGGCGAATCCCATTGACCGTTGCCTGTATCGCAACCCGGAAGCCCGTTTTGGTATTGTGACCACCGGCAAGGGCCATCTGGACCTTCTCGAGGCCCTGGATCTGCTGGGCATTGATGAAGACAGGGCCCGGGATATGGGGCTGGATATCTACAAAATCGGCATGGTCTGGCCGCTGGAGCGCCGCGGTATCCTCAACTTCGTTCATGGAAAAGAGGAAGTTCTGGTCATTGAAGAGAAGCGCGGCATTATTGAGAGTCAGATCAAGGAATACATGTCCGAGCCAGATCGCCCGGGAGAGGTGCTGATTACCGGAAAACAGGATGAATTGGGGCGCCCGCTGATTCCCTATGTTGGCGAGCTGAGCCCAAAGCTGGTTGCCGGCTATCTCGCAGCCAGGCTTGGACGTTTCTTCTCTGTGGATTTCAGTGCCCGCATGGCAGAGATCAGTGCCATGTCCACCGCCCAGGATCCCGGGGGCGTCAAGCGGCTACCGTATTTCTGCTCTGGCTGTCCTCACAATACATCCACCAGGGTGCCTGAGGGCAGCAAGGCTCTCGCCGGCATTGGTTGCCACTTCATGGCTTCCTGGATGGGTAGGAACACGGAATCTCTGATCCAGATGGGCGGGGAAGGGGTCAACTGGATTGGCAAGAGTCGTTATACCGGCAACCCCCATGTTTTCCAGAACCTGGGCGAGGGTACCTATTTTCACTCCGGATCCATGGCCATCCGCCAGGCAGTGGCAGCCGGGATCAACATCACTTACAAGATCCTGTTCAACGACGCGGTCGCCATGACCGGAGGGCAGCCGGTGGATGGCCAGATAACCGTCCCCATGATTGCCCAGCAGGTCGCATCCGAAGGCGTCCGCCGGGTTGTGGTGCTCAGTGATGAGCCGGAAAAGTACAATGGCCATGAGGATCAGTTTCCAAAAGACGTCACCTTTCACGACCGCTCCGAGCTGGATACGGTTCAGCGGGAACTGCGGGATATCGCCGGCTGCACCGTGCTGATCTACGACCAGACCTGTGCCGCCGAAAAACGCCGGCGGCGCAAGCGTAATCAGTTCCCGGACCCGGCCAGGCGCGCCTTCATCAATCACCACGTGTGCGAAGGCTGTGGCGACTGCTCGGTGCAGTCCAACTGTCTTTCAGTGGTGCCCCGCAAAACCGAACTGGGCCGAAAGCGCAAGATCGATCAGTCTTCGTGCAACAAGGACTTTTCGTGCGTCAATGGCTTCTGTCCCAGCTTTGTCACGATTGAAGGCGGGCGGTTGCGTAAATCCCGGGGCATGGACACCGGCTCCGTGCTGACCCGCAAGCTGGCCAGTGTGCCGGCGCCGGAACTGCCCCGGATGACCGGATCCTATGACCTGCTCGTTGGTGGTGTTGGCGGTACAGGTGTGGTCACCGTGGGCCAACTGATCACCATGGCTGCGCACCTGGAGTCGCGGGGCGCGTCGGTACTGGATTTCATGGGCTTCGCCCAGAAGGGCGGCACCGTTCTGAGCTACGTGCGTATGGCGCCATCGCCCGAAAAGCTGCACCAGGTGCGGATCAGCAATGGTCAGGCCGACGCGGTTATCGCCTGTGATCTGGTGGTGGCGTCATCCCAGAAGGCTCTGAGTGTGCTCAGACCAAACCATACCCGCATTGTTGCCAACGAAGCGGAACTGCCCACTGCTGACTACGTGCTCTACCGTGATGCCGATATGCAGGCGGAAAAACGGCTGGGCCTGCTCCGGGATGCGGTGGGCGAGGACCATTACGATCAGCTTGATGCCAATGGTATTGCAGAGAAACTGATGGGTGATACGGTTTTCTCCAACGTCATGATTCTTGGCTTTGCCTGGCAAAAAGGGCTGCTGCCGCTGTCCCGGGAAGCCCTGATGAAAGCCATCGAGCTCAATGGTGTGGCCGTTGATCGCAACAAGGAGGCCTTCGGTTGGGGGCGCCTGGCCGCGGTTGATCTGAACGCCGTAACGGTCCTGCTGGATACCGGCCAGGCAAAAGCTGTGGAGGTAAAATCCGAGCCAACCCTGGATCAACTCCTCCAGACCCGTCACCGGCACCTTGTCAGCTATCAGAGCCAGCGTTGGGCCGATCAGTACCTGAACAGTGTTGCTGGAGTCCGCAAGGTTGAGGAAGCACTGGGGCACAACAACCTGCTGTTGACCCGGGCCGTGGCGCAGCAGCTTTATCGGTTCATGGCCTACAAGGACGAGTACGAAGTGGCCCGCCTCTTCACGGAAACCGATTTCATGAAAGAAGTGAATGACACGTTCGAGGGCGACTTCAAGGTCCATTTTCACCTGGCTCCCCCGCTACTCAACGGCAAAACCGATGCCCAGGGGCGTCCCAAAAAACGCCGCTTCGGCCCCTGGATGCTGGGTGCCTTCAGGCTGCTGGCGAAATTCCGCGCCCTGCGGGGAACCCCGGTGGATCCGTTCAGCTACTCCGCAGACCGGAAGCTGGATCGCGCCATGCTGAAAGACTATCAGAACCTGGTGGCCCGCATAGGCCGGGAACTGGACGCGAGCAACTATGAGACCTTCCTGCAACTGGCGGAACTTCCAGCGGATGTGCGCGGCTTCGGGCCGGTGCGTGAGCAGGCGGCAGAAGGAATCCGGGAGAAACAGGCCCAACTGACAAAGGCGCTGGACACTGGTCGCCCGACCCTCATCCGCACTCAGCCGGCCGACAGGGAGGTGGACCATGTTTGAAGTCCTGAAGTCTCTGCCACCGGACCCGATCCTGCAGCTGATGCAGGCGTTCCGGGAAGACTCCCGACCGGACAAGGTGGATCTGGGGATAGGCGTTTACAAGGATGACGCGGGTAATACGCCCATCATGGCCGCCGTGCATGAAGCCGAACGGCGTCTGCTTGAGGGTGAAATCACCAAGAGTTACGTGGGGCCGGCGGGTTCCGCTGGTTTCAATAGCGCAATGGCGGAGCTGATCCTGGGAGTCAACAGCCCGTTGATCCAGAGCGGTCGGACCGCCGTCGTCCAGACTCCGGGTGGCTGTGGCGCCCTGCGCATGGGAGCCGAGTTTCTGCGCCTCTGCAAGCCGGACACCACGGTGTGGGTGAGTACCCCGACCTGGGCCAATCACCTTCCCCTGCTGGGAGGCGCCGGCCTGACCATCCGCGAATATCCGTACCTGAATCCGCAAACGTTGCAGGTAGACTTCGATGCCATGCTGGAAACCCTCGAGAGGGCGGAAGCGGGTGATGTGGTGCTGCTCCATGGCTGCTGTCATAACCCCTCGGGCGCGGACCTGAGCCTGCCACAATGGAAGGACGTTGCCAGCCTGATCCAGCGCAAGGGGCTGCTGCCTTTCGTGGATATGGCCTACCAGGGGCTGGGCGAGGGGCTGGAACCTGATGCGGCGGGCCTGAGACACCTTGCGGGTGAGGTGCCGGAAATGCTGATTGCCGCGTCCTGTTCCAAGAACTTTGGTCTGTATCGGGAGCGCACGGGAGCACTTGTTCTTGTCTCAGGTACGGCCACCATCAACTCGGCGGCCACCAGCCAGCTGCTGAGCATCATCCGCTCCCATTATTCCATGCCGCCGGCCCACGGTGCCGCCATCGTGGAGACGGTGCTCGGAGATGACGGGTTGCGGGCCCGGTGGCAGGACGAGCTGACAGGAATGTGCGAGCGGATCCTGCACCTGCGCCATGCTTTTGCCGAGGCACTTGCGCCGGTGGGTGATTTCGACTTTATTGCACGGCAGCGTGGCATGTTCTCTTTTATGGGGATCAGCCCGGCGCAGGTGAACCGGTTAAGAGAGGAGTATGGCATATACATGCTCGGGAGCAGCCGGGTCAACGTGGCAGGGCTGAATGACCGGGTCCTGCCAGCGGTGGCAGATGCCTTGCGCGACGTCCTCAGGTAGGCAGCCAGCTTCAATTTCAGCAGATCAGACACTCAATCCGACAAAAACAACTAGCCGGAGACCACTATGAGTCAGAACACCCAACCACACCAGCAGGCCAATAACCTCTGGTCTTCACGGATGGCTTTCATCCTCGCCGCTGCCGGCTCGGCTGTCGGCCTCGGAAACATCTGGAAGTTTCCCTACATCACCGGGGAAAACGGCGGCGGCGCTTTCGTGCTTATCTATCTCGCCTGTATTTTCCTTATTGGGGTACCAGTATTGATCGCCGAAACCATGATCGGCCGTCGGGGTGGCCAGAGCCCCGTGGCGACCATGCGTACCTTGACCAGAACCGAGGGCACTGCCAGGGGATGGAGAGCGATCGGCTGGAACGGTGTTATCGCCTCATTCCTGGTGCTATCGTTCTACGCGGTTATCGGTGGCTGGGCCCTGGTCTATATCGGTAAGGCCGCTGCCGGTCTGTTTACCGGCGCGGACGCAGAAGCCATCGGTGGCCAGTTCGGAGGGCTGCTGGCGAACCCGTGGGAGCTGTTGCTCTGGCACTCGGTGTTCATGGCGATTGTTGTGTTTATTGTTGGCCGGGGAATCCGTTCCGGCCTTGAAAGAGCGGTGAATACCCTGATGCCATTGCTGTTTGTCCTGCTGATTGCCATGGTGTTCTATGCCATGAACAGCGGCAGCTTTGGTCGGGCTGTGAGCTTCATGTTCTCGCCGGATTTCAGCAAGCTGAGCACAGGTGGGGTGCTGACAGCCCTGGGCCATGCGGCTTTCACTCTCAGCATCGGCATTGGCGTGCTTATGGCCTATGGGTCCTACCTGCCGAAAAACGTCAACATCGCCAGAACAGCAATGACCATTGCCGTTCTTGATACCAGTGTTGCATTGCTCGCCGGGCTTGCCATCTTCCCGCTGGTGTTTGCCAACGGTCTCGAAGCCGGGACAGGTCCGGGCCTGATCTTCGTGACCCTGCCGCTGGCTTTCGGTCAGATGAGCGGCGGTGCGCTTTTCGGCACCATTTTCTTCGCCCTGCTGCTGGTAGCAGCCATTACCTCCGCCATTTCAATGCTGGAACCGGTGGTGGAGTGGCTGGAAGAGCACAAGGGCGTCGGCCGGGCCAAAAGTGCCCTGGGTGGCGGGCTGGCAATCTGGTTCATCGGTATCGGCACGGTGTTGTCGTTCAACGTGTGGGAAGATCTGCACCCATTGGGCTTCATCGCCTTCTTTGAAGGCAAGACCGTGTTCGACCTGCTGGACTTCCTGGTCTCCAACCTGATGATGCCTCTGGGCGGACTTGCCATTGCCCTGTTTGCAGGTTGGGCCATGAAGCGGGAAGGCCTGCCGGGTGATATTGGTCTGGAGGGCGGGGCGTTCAAGGCCTTTATGTTCGTGCTTCGGTACCTGGCGCCTGCCGGCATCGCCGTGGTATTCCTCTACAACCTGATCTAGTGTCCCGCCTGGCCTCCACGGACGGGGGCCGACGTACCGGGCAGGCTCAGCGCGAAGCAATCGCCCCTTTGCCAACGCCCTCGTAGGCCTTGACCCGAAGCGTGTCACCCGGAAACTCGGATTTCAGTCGCTCTGCAATGTGCGCCGCAATCAGCTCCACCGTGGTATCCGAGTCCAGCATATAAACCCGGCTTTCCGGTATCGTCAGCGCAAACTCCCCCTGGTTCGCCTCATACTCGAAGGTGACATAGGCTGTGCCATCCCCGGCCACCCAGCGCTGGGTCACGTCCTCCTCGGACCCCACGTAGATATCCTGCCAGAGCTTCGCCCAGCGATTCTCCAGGTCCCGATCCCGGTGCCCATTGCGGTCAATTCGGATGGGGGAGCGATGCCCGTGGGCAATGCGCTGGCAGTTGCCCAGGTGTTTCTTCAGGCCATGAACATAGTGGTAGTAAGCGCCTTCGATGACATCCTCCCGCAGCGAAATCTCCACGTCCGTCACATTCGCCGGCAGTACTGTCCGCAGTTCCTGCTCAAGAAGGGCGGCAACCGCGGACGGTACAACCCTCTCGCAGGACAGCCAGACCACCGCTTCGTCCGGTGACTGATGGAAAATATGCGTGCCGTCTTTCAACTGCCAGGTGAAGCGGTCAGGCTCATCTTCGTTCCATTCGAGCCCTTGATAGCCTCGGGGAATCACCAGCCGGTGATCCACACGTTCGTCGATGACCCGCTTGATGGTGCGTTTGACGTTACTGAAATCAAACACCATGCCCTGATCGTCCAGTTCACCGCCAAGAACCACGTCCACGATCCAGCTTTCGCCAACCAGCCCGCGGGTAGCGTCCAGGTAGGCGAAGTCGATAACCGTGAGATTGTCTACGAAAAGGTGATTCATCGGAGGAGCCCGGCAAGATGAGGTTGATTGATGGGCGAATTCTAGCAAAAATCCGCCAACGCTAGCAGCTTTGCATCCCGGGCAGGGCGAAAACATTGGAGCAGGTGGGCATGAAGACAACCGGTACAGGCATCCATGATGGCTTTCCCGTGCTGGTATTGGCCGCAGGTGCCTCCCGCCGGATGGGCAGGGCCAAGGCCTTGTTGCCCCTGCATTCGGGCACGCTGCTTGATCACGCGATTGGTCAGGCAAGGCACCTTGGTGGCCCGGTGACTGTTGTGGCAGGAGGCTGGTATCCACTGGTTCGTTATCGCTGCCGTGTACAGCCATCAGCCTGGATCTATGCCCGGGGCTGGCGTGAGGGGCTGTCGGCCTCGCTGAAGACCGGTTTTGCGAGCCTGGGAGCCTCTGCGAGGGGGGTGTTTGTCGTACTGCTGGACCAGCCCCTGATTCATCGGGATTCGCTGACCGCGCTGGCGGATGCTGCCTGGAGCAATCCGTTGCAACCCACTGCCGCAGACCTGCACGGTAAACCGGGTGCGCCTGCCTATATCCCCAGGCGTTTGTGGCCACAGGTAATGAAGCTTGAGGGGGACAGGGGGGCGGCCTCTGTACTGGCGGCCAATGCTGCTGGCAGGATTGTCATGGCCGGCGCCGGCTCGGATGTGGATACACCCGAAGACTGGCGCCGTATCAGGCGCCAGCTAGCCGAACAATCCTGACAGCCAGGCAATGCCCACTGCGAAAATGCCCAGACTTGCAGCCAGGCCCATGGTGTAGATTCGGGAGGTGGCTGAGCGCTGCTGGGCAACAAACAGGTCAATGGTACGCTGGGCGATATCCTCGGCGGTTTCCCGGGAAATCTCGTGCGCCTGCTGAATGGCTTCGGACTGCAGTGTCTGCCAGAACTCGGTATCAATGGTCTGCACGCTGGTGATGTGGTCTTTCAGCTCTGCCATGTGGTCACCGGTGAAACCGGTAGTGCGGGACAATTCCTTGCGAAGGTCGGCCAGTTCCCGGGCCAGGTTCAGGTTGACCTCCGCCGCTACGTCATCACGAAGATTACGGGTGCGCTCTTCGATCATCGCAGTCACCGCGTTCAGGCGTTCCTCGATTGCGGTTTCCTGTTTCTTGCCGGATTCATCCAGCGCCCGCTTGAGGTGGTCAAACTGTTCATCGAACAGTGAGCTGAGAAGTTCGTGCAGGCGATTGTTGATGTGGGTTTTTACCGCCGAACGGGCGATCTGTTCGATCAGATCACTGGTCAGCGGAACAACCTGTGGTCCGTCGGTGGCCTGGGGGGCACCATCGGCTTTTGGCGACATTTCCAGGGATGCATCGGCGGGGATGTCCAGAGCGTCTTCCTCCGGCGCGCGGGCAGTCGCAGCCGGTTCCGGTGGCTCGGGCAGGGTACCCTCGGTCACATCACTGTCGAGTTGTTCCAGAACCAGGCTGAGGCCATCCGTTTGTGGAGGCTTGGTAAGGATGTTGTAAACCCCGAAATTGCGGGCCTCCTCCATGAACGACTGCGATTTCTTGGAGGTGCACATGATGATTGGGATCGCCGCGGTTTCCGGGTTTCCCTTGATGGCTTTGGTGGCTTCCACGCCGTTCATGCCAGGCATCAAATGATCCATGAAAATGACATCGGGGCGTTTGTTGGAGTTGAGGAAGTCCAGTGCTTCCTCTGCCGAGCCGGCCATGTTGACTTCCATATCCCGGCCTTCCAGAAGTTTGCTCAGGGCAAACCGTGCCACTTTCGAGTCGTCCACCAGGAGTGCATTCTTGATCGCCATGTCACAACCTCAACCTTTACTGCATGTGTGTTCATTACCGGGCTGATAGTTACCAGCCTTCCAGATTCGGGCACTGTGTTGCCCGATAGCTCTTGTCCCGATAACAAACACCGGGTTCCTTGGTCCGGGCAGTGAATACCTCCCCGGCCGCCGTTGTCAGGCGTACCTGTCCGTAGGGTTCGCCATACCGGAAGGTTGCTTCGATCGAACTGCCATTGGGGTTGCGCAGCAGCCCCTTGCCGTGAAACGAACCTTCAATGTATTCGCCTTCGTACTTCTTGCCGTCGGCAAACACTTCCTTGCCTTGCCCATGAAACTCGCCATTGGAGAATTCCCCTTCGTAATGGCGGCCGTCCGGGTAGGTGAGGGTGCCTTCGCCATGAAACTCGTCGTTACGGAATCCGCCAACATAAAGCATGCCATCGGACGTGGTGAGGGAGCCGTGTCCATTCAGTTCGCCCTCGGACCACTGTCCCGTGAGTATGTCGCCATTGGCCATTGAAAGTGTGCCCTGGCCATTGAACTGGTCGTCTCGGAACTGACCGGTATACCGGGTATCGTCTGCATCCCGCCAGGTGCCTTCACCGTGCCGTCGGCCCTCGCGCCAGTCGCCTTCGTAGCGGCTTCCATCCGGGTACCAGGCGGTACCTTCGCCATCAAACTCACCGTCGACAAAATGCCCTTCATAACGAAGGCCGTCCGCGTTCTCATAGGTGCCATCGCCGGTTCTGACGCCGCCAACCCAGGTGCCGTTGCGGTAGTCCACATGGGTGTAGGCTTGCAGCTTGCCCACCAGTGTCTTTTCATTGCCGGCTTCCAGGGCCACGGTTTGCTGCCAGGGCTTGTAGCCTGCCTTGCGGATAACGACTTCGTATTGGCCGGGTTCCAGTTCCAGATCCAGTCGGGTGGCACCATAATCCTTGCCGTTAATGGTGACTTCGTCATCATTAACATTTGACCGCAGTACCAGCGTGCCGGTTGTCGGGCGAGGCTGTTCGGATTGATCCGGGGACACGTCCTTTCGGGATTCCTGCATTGCCGAGGATGGCTCTGCGACCGCCAGCATCTCCGGATCTTCCGGTAACTCGGGAATAAAGAAAGGTTCGGCAGTGATGGAGTTGCTACCCGGAGATGGGGGCTCTTCATCAACCGATGGCTTGCCGGATGCGGCAATAGCGCTGTCTTCCAGTGGCATTACAGGGGGAGCGGTTTCAACAGATTCCGCGGTTTGCTCGTCCTGGTAAAGATCGCCGGAGGGAGCTTCAGCTTCGGCTTCGGGGGGCTCTGACGTGGCCGCAACAACGGTTTCTTCGGTGTCCGGCTCACTGGCCACTGAGTCCGTACCCATGGAGAGCTCATTGCGTACAGACGCAAAGCCGGCTGTTACCAGAAGCATCAGGGCCAGTGCGTTGACGAACAGCAGTGGTCTGAAATCGACCATGGGCAACCTCTCAATTCCGAGTGCTTGTGTGACTACACAGGCTTATATTACCCAGTCGGGGCAATCATATGTAACACAAAGTCACGGAACTTAACGAGAATGCAGGACAAATCACACTTTGTCCGGAAGCTGGTCATGGTTGAGCTGTTCCCAGGCGCGCATGTAGACATCGGCCTCATACTGGTAGGGCGATTTGAACGGTGTCAGCACGAAATCGAATACCAGAAAGAAAAACCCGACAGATCCCCATGCGATCACCAGCGTACTTATGGTATTGGCCTGAACTTCCGGGTTGGCACCGACAAAACTCTCGAGTAAAGGGATCAGATCCGAGGCCAGGACCACAGGATTGAAGCTTGAAAGCACAAACGGTATCCAGAAGGCGAGGAAAACCGGAAAGAATCCGAAGGACCACAGCAGCCGGCGCAACAGGTATATGCCGATAGCGCGCCAGTACCGCTGCCTGATTTCGGGAACCCGGCGTATACGTTCCAGGTAACGGCGACGTTCAGCCCAGTACGCGGCCACTTCCGGGGCATGGACGTGGTGGCGCTTGCCGGTCGCCTTCTCGCCGGCGCCTGGTGCGCTCTCCGGACTTTCCGGAGACTGGTTACCCTGAGTTTCAGTGGTCATGGGATCGGCTACTGCCTTGTGGCTTCGGGTTAGTGCATGATAATAGAAAGTACGTGTTACCCTACAATCCCCATTTGGTTAAAGACAGGATAGTTTTAATGGCGGCAGTGATCGAAAACACAGTCCATCCGGCGTTCGAGAAGCTTCGCAGTCACCGGATCAGCACGCTGAATGTAACGGTTGAAGAGTATTGTCACCGTAAGACCGGTGCCCGCCACCTGCATCTGGCGGCGGACAACGACGAGAATGTGTTTTTTGTGGCCTTGCGGACCTTCCCCATGGATTCCACCGGCGTGGCCCATATACTGGAGCATACGGCGCTTTGTGGTAGTGAGCGATTTCCCGTGCGGGATCCGTTCTTCATGATGATTCGTCGCTCCCTGAATACCTTCATGAACGCGTTTACCAGCAGCGACTGGACGGCATACCCGTTTGCCAGTATGAACCGCAAGGATTTCGACAATCTGCTGACGGTGTACCTGGACTCGGTGTTTTTCTCCTCGCTTGATCCACTGGATTTCGCCCAGGAGGGCCATCGCCTGGAGTTTGACAAGCCGGACGATCCCTCGACGGACCTGGTTTACCGGGGCGTGGTCTACAACGAAATGAAAGGTGCCATGAGCGCGCCCACGTCACAGTTATGGCAGAACCTGTCCAGTCACCTGTTCCCGACCACCACCTATCACTACAACAGTGGGGGTGAGCCCGATCATATTGTCGACCTGAGCTACGACGACCTGTTGCGTTTCTACCGCCATCATTACCATCCCAGCAACGCGATTTTTGCCACCTACGGCGACATTCCTGCTTATGAACACCATGAGCGGTTCGAGGAACTTGCCCTGAAGCGGTTTGATCGGCTGGATGTGGAGTTGCCGGTCCGGGACGAGAAGCGGATGTTCTCCCCGGTGCGCGTTGACCAGAGTTACGCCGTCAGCGAAGGCGAGGAAACCGGCCACAAGACCCATATTGTGATGGGCTGGTTGCTGGGGCACAGCTTTGACCTGCAGGAAAACCTGGAAGGCCAGTTGCTGGCCAGCGTGTTGCTGGAAAACAGCGCCTCGCCATTGATGCGGGCGCTGGAAACCACGGAACTCGGTCATTCCCCATCCCCCATGTGTGGCCTTGAGGATTCCAATCGTGAGATGACCTTCGTGTGTGGCATCGAGGGCAGTGAACCGGACCGGCAGGGCGAGCTGGAGCAGTTGATCGAGCAGACCCTGGCAAAAGTGGTGGAAGAGGGCGTCAGCGAGGATCGGCTGGAAGCCATCCTGCACCAGCTGGAACTGCATCAGCGTGAGATCGCAGGTGACAGTTTCCCCTACGGCCTGCAGCTGATTATGACGGCCATTTCGCCGATGGTTCACGGGGGCGATCCGGTGGAGCTCCTGGACCTGGAGCCTGTACTGGAAAAGATGCGTGAGAAAATCCGGGACCCCGGGTACGTGCCCGGCCTGATTCGGCGCAAACTGCTGGAGAATCCACACCGGGTGACACTGACACTGCGCCCTGACGACAAGCTGGAAAGCCGTCGCCAGGCGGCGATCCGTGAGGCGCTGGCCCGCCGTAAGGCCTCGCTGACCGATGACGAGGTTCGCCAGATTATTGACCGCGCCAGAGCACTTGAAGAGCGCCAGACCCGCAAGGATGACGATTCCATCCTCCCCAAGGTGGACCTCTCGGATGTGCCGCTGCAACTGCCTGAACCGGAAGCGCGGTTTGCCGGCGATATGTCGGCGACTATCTACGCTCGGGGGACCAATGGCCTGGTGTATGAGCAGGTGATCGTGCCGGTGCCGAACCTGACTGAAGATGAACTGCTCCTGCTGCCTTATTACACCACGCTGATTCCCGAGGTGGGCTGTGGTGATCTGGACTACCTGCAGATGCAGGACCGGATTTCCGCCGAATCCGGCGGGATCAGCGCCTCGTTTTCGGCCAAGGGGCGGATCGATGATGTACAGGACCTGTCCGGTTATATTGTGTTCAATGGTAAGGCGCTGGCAAGAAACCGCGAAGCATTGACCCGCCTGCTCAAGGATGTGTTCGACGGCGCCCGCTTTGATGAAAAAGAGCGGGTTCGCGAACTGGTGGCCCAGATTCGCGCCCGCCGCGAACAGGGGGTGACCGGTAGTGGGCACGCCCTGGCGATGGGTGCTGCGTCCCAGGGCCTCAGCCCCGGGGCATGGCTGTCGTTCCGGCTGGGAGGCCTGGAAGCCATTCGCGGTGGCAAGGCTCTGGACAAGTCCCTGGAGGAGCCGGCGGAGCTGGAGAAGCTGTGTGAGCGCCTGGCTGCACTGCACGAACGAATCCGGCGCCAGTCCCGTGAGTTCCTGTTGATCGGTGAAGACGAGCAGCTGGATTCCATGCTCGGAGAACTGAAAACCGTGTGGGGTGAATCGAACCCCGGTGGTGGCGAATCCTGGAAGCCGGAACCGGTCAGCTACCAGACCCGGGAAGCCTGGCTCACATCAACCCAGGTAAACTTTTGCGCCAAGGCCTACAGCACCGTTGCTGTTGATCATCCCGATGCGGCGCCGCTGACAGTACTGGGAGGTTTCCTGCGTAACGGGTACCTGCACAGGGCTATCCGCGAGAAGGGGGGCGCCTATGGTGGCGGTGCCGGCCAGGACAGCGTTAATGGGTCCTTCCGGTTCTTCTCCTATCGGGATCCCCGGCTGGGTGAAACCCTGGGAGATTTCGACAAGGCCCTGGAATGGTTGCAGGAAGAGCAGCACGATCCCCAGGAACTTGAAGAGTCCATCCTGGGTGTGATCGGTCAGCTGGATCGCCCGCGCTCCCCTGCGGGTGCCGCGCGCCATGCCTTTCACAACCGTTTGTTCGGGCGTTCTCCGGAGCAGCGTGCCCGGTTCCGGGAACGGGTTCTGGCGGTGACGCTGGATGACATGAAACGCGTTGCCCGGGAGTGGCTGAAACCGGAAAACGCCAGTGTGGCAGTGGTCACCAGCTTCGAGAACCGGGATGCGGTGAAGGAGCTGGGTCTGGATATCCAGGAGCTGTAGATTTCCCGTTGAGGCAACAGGCCGGCGCCCCGTAACAGGACGCCGGCCTTTTTACGCGCGGACTAGCGGTTCCGTTTGAGCCCTGTGGACACCATGATGCGGGTTGATATTTCTTCCACCGAGTAAGCCGTGGTGTTGAGGTAGGGAATTCGCTCGCGGCGATACATCAGCTCAATCTCTTCTATTTCGTGCATGCACTGTTTAAGCGACGAGTACCGGGAATTGGGTCGGCGTTCGTTGCGAATAGTGGCAAGCCGCTCGGGTTCAATGGTCAGCCCGAAGATCTTTTCCTTGTGACCGCGCAGGGCCGCCGGCATTTTCTGGTCTTCCAGGTCCTCCTCGGTAATGGGGTAATTCGCTGCTTTCACCCCGTACTGAAGCGCCAGGTACAGGCAGGTGGGGGTTTTGCCGCTGCGGGAGGCACCGACCAGTATCAGGTCCGCCTCATCGTAATGCCGGGTACGTGCACCGTCGTCGTTGTCCAATGCGAAATTGACCGCCTTTATGCGTCGCTCGTAGCTGCCCTCGTTATTGATGGAGTGGGATTTGCCGACGGTGTAGGAGGACGAAGACTGCAGTTCCTGTTCCAGCGGGTTCAGGAAGGTTCCGAAGATATCCACCATGAAGCCGCTCGCCCCGGCAATGACATCCCGTATGTCACTGTCGACAATGGTGTCGAAAACCAGGGGGCGAGCCCCGTCCGTCTCGGCTGCCTTGTTGATGCGTTTGACCATTTCCCTGGCTTTGTCAGCGTCGTCAATGTATGGCACGGTAATGCGCTCGAAATCTATTTTCTCGAACTGTGCCAGCAGGCTGTGCCCCAGGGCCTCGGCGGTCAGGCCAGTACCATCGGATATAAAGAAAGCAGTTCGTTTCATGGTGTGTAGTCCGGCTCCGTATTTGGCGGGTTCCCTAGGTAATTCCCACAGGTTACAGTATCATACACGCCAAGTTCGAGAGCCCGCAGTGGAGAATGCAGCAATTGCAGGGTCAGGGTTGCGTGAGGGCCACCTCCACCGCTCCGGTATCGCTCTTTGCCACAACGAATCAAGGGAGACACGCTTTGGAAGATTACATTATCTGGTTTGACCACCTGGGAATGTCAGACGTTGACCGGGTCGGGGGAAAGAACGCCTCCCTCGGTGAAATGATCAGTAATCTCGCCAATGCAGGTGTTACCGTGCCCGGCGGTTTTGCCACGACGGCCCATGCCTATCGTGAGTTCCTCGCCAAAGACGGCCTGCGGGCAAAAATCGATAACGCTCTCGACGCCCTGGATATCAACGACGTCAACGAACTGGCGCGGGTCGGCTCGGAGATTCGTCAGTGGATTCTCGATACCCCGTTCCCGGAAGCCTTGGAAAAGCCTCTGGCAGACGCCTATGCAAAACTGCAGGGGGGCAATGACAGGATGGCGGTGGCTGTGCGTTCATCCGCCACAGCCGAAGATCTGCCGGATGCCTCGTTTGCAGGCCAGCAGGAGACATTCCTGAACGTGGTTGGGCTCGAGCAGGTTCGCACCTCGGTGAAGGAAGTCTTCGCCTCACTGTTTAACGACCGCGCCATTTCCTACCGTGTTCACCATGGCTTTGATCACAAGCAGGTGGCTCTCTCTGCCGGTATCCAGAAGATGGTTCGCAGTGAAACAGCGGCCAGCGGTGTCATGTTCACACTGGATACCGAGTCCGGCTTCCGGGATGTGGTGTTTATCACCGGTTCCTATGGTCTCGGCGAGACAGTGGTTCAGGGGGCGGTCAACCCGGACGAGTTCTACGTTCACAAACCCACCCTTGAAGCCGGAAGGCCTGCGGTTCTGCGCCGCAATCTGGGTAGCAAGGCCATCAAGATGGTTTACCACACCGATCCCTCGGCAGAGCAGTTCGTGGAAACTGTGAAAGTGGAGCAGGACGACCGCAACCGTTTCTGTATTACCGACGCGGAAGTGGAAGAACTGGCCAAACAGGCCATGATCATTGAAAAACATTACCAGCGCCCGATGGATATCGAGTGGGCAAAGGATGGCGACGATGGCCGCATCTATATTGTTCAGGCCCGCCCGGAAACTGTGAAAAGCCGTGCTTCCGCCAATGTCATGGAGCGCTACCTGCTGAATGAAACCGGTACCGTATTGGTGGAAGGTCGCAGTATCGGCCACAAGATCGGCAGTGGTCCGGTCAAGATCATCACCAGCATCAAGGAAATGGACCGGGTTCAGGCGGGTGATGTGCTGGTCACCGACATGACCGATCCGGACTGGGAGCCGGTGATGAAGCGGGCCTCCGCCATCGTGACCGACCGGGGTGGGCGAACCTGTCATGCGGCCATCATTGCCCGTGAGCTGGGTATTCCTGCCGTCGTGGGTTGCGGTGATGCGACAGAGGTACTGAAAGATGGCCAGGAAGTGACGGTTTCCTGTGCCGAGGGCGACACTGGCCTTATCTATGAGGGCAGCCTGGACTTCGAGCTGAAAGAGAATACCGTCGACTCCATGCCCAATATCCCCTTCAAGATCATGATGAACGTGGGCAACCCGGACCGGGCCTTTGACTTCCAGGCGCTGCCCAATGAGGGTGTTGGCCTGGCCCGCCTGGAATTTATCATCAACCGCATGATCGGTGTGCATCCCAAGGCGTTGCTGAACTTTGACGGCCTGCCGCGGGATATTCGTCAGACCGTGGAGAAGCGGATCTCCGGGTACAGCTCTCCGGTGGATTTCTACGTTGATAAACTGGTGGAAGGTATCTCCACCCTGGCAGCAGCCTTCGCGCCCAAGAAGGTGATTGTCCGCCTGTCGGACTTCAAATCCAACGAATACGCCAACCTGATCGGCGGTACCCTTTACGAGCCGGACGAAGAGAACCCGATGCTGGGCTTCCGCGGTGCCTCCCGCTATATCTCCGAGACATTCCGCGACTGTTTCGAACTTGAGTGTCGAGCCCTGAAAAAAGTCCGTAACGAGATGGGGCTCACCAATGTGGAAGTCATGGTGCCCTTCGTGCGGACCGTGGGTGAGGCCGAGCAGGTTGTGAATCTGCTGGCTGAGAACGGACTGAAGCGCGGTGAGAACGGGCTCCGGGTGATCATGATGTGCGAGTTGCCCGCCAATGCCATCCTGGCGGAGCAGTTCCTTGAGCATTTTGATGGCTTCTCCATCGGCTCAAACGATCTGACCCAGCTAACCCTGGGCCTGGACCGGGATTCCGGTATCATCGCGCACCTGTTTGATGAGCGGAACGACGCGGTCAAAGCGCTGCTGGCCAGTGCCATTCAGGCCTGCAAGAAGGCCAACAAGTACATTGGTATCTGTGGTCAGGGCCCGTCCGACCATCCGGATCTGGCGAAGTGGCTGATGGATCAGGGCATTGATTCTGTCTCTCTTAACCCGGATTCGGTCCTGGATACCTGGTTCTTCCTTGCTGACGAGAAAATTGACTGACCAATCGAGAAAAAGGAGGGCGCACGCGTGCCGATTGTAACCCCAGATCTGTGTGATGATCACCCGGAAGTACTTGTGGTAGAGCCGGGATTCCGGAATTTCGGCGCCGTGGATGCGTTCGGCGGCGAGATTGTGACGGTCAAGTGCTTTGAAGATAACTCGGTCGTCAAAGAGCAGGTTGCTCTTCCGGGTAACGGCCGGGTCATGGTGGTTGATGGCGGCGGTTCCAAACGTGCTGCGCTGCTCGGTGATATGCTGGCGGAGAAAGCGGCGGATAACGGATGGGCGGGGTTGATCATTTACGGCTGCATCCGGGATGTGGACGTGATCGCCCGGACTTCGCTGGGTGTTCAGGCACTGGGTACACATCCGCGTAAAACCGAAAAGCGGGGCGTGGGTGATCTGAATGTGCCTGTGACGTTTGGTGGCGTGACCTTCCACCCCGGCCACTACGTCTATGCCGACAACAACGGCATCGTGGTATCCGGGAAGCCGCTCAAGACTGACTGATACGACCAGTTGCCCGGCAGTCGCCTGCGGCTGCCGGTTTTATCCGTCTGATCATCCTGATCAGCGTTTGACCTGAACAATCTCCACGCCCAGCAGATACCCATCACCTTCGGGTTCACACCGCAGTACACGACAAAGCGTTTCGAAGGGAGGAAACTGGTCGTTGGTGGATGGCAGCAGGGTATGGATTTCGTCCCCTTCCGAAAACGCTCTCTCCACGAAAAGTTGCATGCCGGCGCCACTGAGGTCCTTGCAGATACCCGGAAAAGCGACACCGTCTCCATCCGTGAGCTCGATTTCCGAATTCATCTGCATGCGATGAAAATCGCGTTTCTCTGAGTAGTCTTTCATGAACTCCGACATCCCGACACCTCACCACGGTTGTTTTGTTCTTTATAATCGCAATGGGTGGTAGCGTCAAAGAATACGCGGGGTATCAGGCCCAGTTGTCCGTTTTCCGGGCAGGCTTCAGCAGTGGAACCACCAGGGCAAGAATGACACCCAGCAATACCAGGGCCGCGCCCAGCAACATGAAGTCCGACTCTTTTTTCCCTTCAAGCCGTTCCTTCTCGGCGGTCAGTACCTCCAGCTCATTGCGAAGCTTCTGGTTCTCCTCGCTCAGTTCACTGTTGCGGCGGTCCAGGTTAATGGAATCGGACGCTACTTCCTTGATGTTGCTGAGTTCTTCGCTGAGCTTTCCGGCGCGGGATTGCAGGGCTTCTTCGGAGTTTCTCAGCTCGTCGCGCTCGCTGGTGACCTCTTCAAGCTGTTCCCTGAGTTCACCAAGTTCATTGCGGGTTTGTTCCAGCTGCTTGTTGGCCTGTTCAAGTCTTTGCCTGGCGACAGGCGTTTCGGTGACGTAGCGGGAATTGATCCAGCCTTCGATGCCCTCAGGGGTCCGTACCCGGCTGTAGCCGGAATCGGACGTTTCCAGGAGCTCCAGGGCCGTGCCACTGCGAACTCCGGAATGAAGAATGCGGTACTGTGTCCCCTCGCCACTGCGAATCGGGGCATAGAGTGAATCGTCGACATAGACGGTCTTTGCATGGGCTGAGGCTGCAGCAACCATCAGTGCAAGAAAGCAGAAAATCAGACGTAAAGGCGTCACTGGTTTTGTTCCCTGATGCAGCGATTTGAGGCGCAATTTTGTCACAGATACCGGGCCATACAAGACAGCGTTCATTACAAAACACTCATGGAAGCGGATGCCGGCGCCAGGAGCCAGGTCATGGGAGTACGACCTTGAAGGGTTTGACGGTGACCCGCTGGTACACGCCGGCGTCCACGTAGGGGTCAGCGTCCGCCCATGCCTGTGCGGATTCCAGGGAATCGAACTCGGCGATGACCAGACTACCGGTAAATCCGGCATCGCCGGGTTCCGGGGTATCGATCGCGGGATGGGGGCCGGCAACGAGTAACCGGCCTTCGCCCTTCAACTGGTTGAGCCGGTCAAGATGAGCAGCGCGGGCGGAAGCCCTCAACGGCAGGCTGTCTTCAACGTCTTCGCTGATTATGGCGTAATACATGGCATTCTCCGGATATTTGCTGACACGGGGCAGTGCCGGGCTGATACACTGGCGCTGCCTACTATCTCTGAAATCGGAAACGATGTGACTATAACGCAAGAAGCTGAATTCTGCATTGATCTGCACTGCCACAGTACCGCCTCGGACGGTGCCCTGCCTCCTGAAGAGTTGGTTCAACGGGCGCGGGAGAAAGGCGTAACCCACCTCGCGTTGACGGATCATGACACGATAGCTGGGCTGGGCGACGCGGAAACGGCAGCGGCGGCCGTTGGTATTTCACTGGTGGCGGGTACCGAGTTGTCCTGCGTCTGGCGCAGCCACACCATACACATTGTCGGGCTTGATTTTGATACCGCCAACCCGGGTCTGAACGCTGCTCTGGTGCGGCAGAATGATAACCGCTGGCGAAGGGCACGGACAATTGCCGAAAAGCTGGGCAAGTTGAAAATTGAAGATATGGTGGAAAAGGCCACCATCAAGGCCGGCGGGGATGTGCCAGGGCGGCCCCATTTTGCCCGGGTGCTGGTTGATGAGGGCGTGGTCAAGGACTCCGCTCAGGCGTTCAAGCGTTACCTGGGTACAGGCAAGGCCGGAGACGTCAAGGGCTTCTGGCCGTCCCTGGAGGAGGTTGTGAAGTGGATTACCGACGCGGGCGGAATCGCAGTACTGGCACACCCGCGCAAATACAAGCTCACGGCCACCCGATTGCGTTCACTGACCAGCGATTTCCGCCAGGCCGGGGGCCGGGCCATTGAAGTGTCCACATCCGGCCAGTCCAGCGGTGACCTCGGCTTTCTGGCCGAGCTGTGCCGTCGGGAAAACCTGCTGGCCTCCCAGGGCAGTGACTTTCACTTTCCCGGAGCGCCCTGGTGCGAATTGGGTTCCATAATGAAAATGCCAGACGGGCTGGAGCCTGTCTGGCATCATTTCAGAAAACCGGTCGGTGTTACTGCTCCGGTTTAATCCGGAGCGTGGAACAACAGATACAGGTCGGTCAGCGAATCGGGAATCGCATCGGACATATCCCGGGACAGTTTCGGGCTGTTGCGGACATTCTGGAAGTCCTCGTCTTCGAACAGGCCCGACAGTGTCAGCATCGGTACCAGCAGGTCGGCGGTTTCTTCCTCTCCCGCTTCCAACCAGGCATCCTCGTTTTCGAGGAAGGTGTCCACAAAGCCTGCACACCAGTTCTCGAGCGCATTCATCGGGTCACCGTCTTCCGGCTCCGGCAATTCCAGGGGCTGCCCCATGTCGAGAGCATGGGCCATATCCCTGGAAAGCCGTTCCACGGCACTGCGGAAGGTATCCGGAATCCGGCCATCCGGCGCCTGGTCGGCGCCCGTGGCCAGTCTGAATATATCCTCAGTGCTTAATGATACCGGGCCTACCACGCTGGCGCAGACTACCCCGTGCAAACCGAAGAAATCCAGGGCGTCGTCACCCCAAGGTTCCGCGAACAAGATGTCTTCCAGCGCTTCGATGTCCGAATCTGATAGCATTCGTCAGTCACTCCCGGCCTTTTTGGCCTCTTCGGCTGCCCGCTGACGTTTACGGACTTCCCTCGGATCATTGTAGGCTCGGCCCGGTGTTACCGGTACATCCACCTGGTCGGTTTGCTTTTCAGGCTCCGCTGCCGCTTCTTGGGCTTTTTCGGCGGGCTTGTCTTCCTGTCCGGGCTGTTCAGCTTCCGCTTCTTTCGCAACCGGCGTTTCAACAGCCTCCGGTTTAACGTCCGGTTGTTTGCTGGTGTCGTCTGTTGCTTTTGGCTCTGATTCTGCCTTTGCTGCCGGCGCTACGGGCTGTTCTGCCTTTTCAGGTGCGGGACTTGCGGCCTCCTTCGCAGGGGCATTGTCCGCCGGGGTTTCGGGCTTGCTTTCGGCGTTCTGTTCCGGCTTCTCTGTTGCTTCAGGCTCTGCCTCTCCGGCAGTTGCAACCGGAGTTGGCTTTGCTTCCCCGGATGATGACCTGGCAGCAGCTTCTGGCGCGGTGTCAGTGGCGGTTTCAGCCTTCTTTGCTGCAGGCTTTCTGCCGGAGGACCGGCGCGGACGGGCAGGGCGCTTTGGTTTTTCCTCGCCCTTTGCATCGGCACCGCTGTCTTTGGTGTCGGCAGATCCGGCCTGGCTGGTATCCGTTTCAGTTTCCGGCGCTTTGTTTTCATCGACGGGTTTTTCAGCAACCGGGGATTCAGCAACGGATTCCGCCTGCTCGGCTTTGGCCACCTCTACAGGCGCTGCGGGCCGGGGCTGCTCCGGGGTGGTGTCTGCAGCAGCAGGTGAAGTTGCAGCTGCATTTTCGTCCCGGGCCTCTACAGGCTTTTCGGTCGCCTTCTCTTCAGGCTTGTCTGCAGGCTTGCTCTCTGGTGCATTGGCTGCAGCCACATCCGGTTTTCCGGCAGGCAGTACCACGGGTTTGTTTTCCGTTGAGTCCTCCGGCTGGGTATCTTTCTGATGCTTCTCACTGCGAGCAATCTTCCGATCTGCCGGTGTGGAGGCCGGAGTTTCCGCAGGGGAGCCATCGCGATTGCGATTGCGCCGCGGCTTGCGGCGCTTCTCGTCGGAGCCGGGCCTGTCGGCGGCAGGCGCTTTCTGGGTGCTGTCCTGCTGCTCCTGCTTGTCTTTTACCTCTCCGGTACCTTTCTGTTCCCGGGTGTCCTTCTGGTCGCGGCCCTGGGGCTTGTTGCGGCCCTGGCCACGGCCCTGGGGCTGGCCGTCCTTGCGATTGCTGTCCTTGCGGCCATCCGCGGTCTTGTCGCCACTGCCCTGCTGGGCCTGACCCGGACGTGCCTGGTCTTCGCCGCGATTGCGGTTGGCGCCACGATTACGGCCACGGTTATCGTCAGTGCGGCTGCTGTCACCACGGTTGCCCCCGGCCTGACGCCGGTCTGCGCCGCTGCGGTTGCCAGGGCGATTGTCGTCCCGGGCTACCCGGGATTTGCGGCGATCCTGCCGACCCTGGGTGCGGCGCTCATCACGATCGGAGCGGCTGGGCTGTTCCCGCTTTACCGGTGGCTCACCGATAACTTCCTCACCACTGAAGAAATCGGCAATCTTGCGGCCGAGCTTGCGGAACAGGCCTTCGCCCTGGTCTGCGGATGCCGGTTCCGCTGCCTTGTTCTGAACCTGTGCCTGGGCCGGCGCAGGCGCCGGGGCGGCGGGGCGAATGGCTTTCACCGCTGCCTGTTCGCGCACCGGCGGCTGGGCGGCCGGGGCTTCGAATATTTCTTCTTCGCGCTCGCTGTATTCCTGCGCCACCTGGTAGCTGGATACGTGCTCCACGCCAGCTTCATCATCACGCATACGCAGGATTTCAAAGTGCGGGGTTTCCATGTGGGGCGCCGGAACCACCACAACTTCCACTTCCTGACGGGCTTCGATATCAGCCAGCTGCTTGCGCTTTTCGTTCAGCAGGAAGGTGGCAACGGCCACGGGAACCACAGCGCGGACCTGGCCGGTCTTCTCCTTGGAAGACTCCTCGTAGATCAGGCGCATGATGCTCAGAGCCAGGGATTCGATGCCACGAATGGTGCCCTGACCCTCACAGCGCGGGCAGACCTCACTGCGGGTTTCACCGAGTGACGGACGCAGACGCTGGCGGGACATTTCCAGCAGGCCAAAGCGGGAAATCTTGCCCACCTGGACCCGGGCGCGATCGATTTCCAGCGCTTCGCGCATTTTCTGTTCGACTTCCCGCTGGTGTTTTGCCGGGGTCATGTCGATGAAGTCGATGACAATCAGGCCGCCCATGTCGCGCAGGCGCAGCTGGCGGGCAATCTCTTCCGCCGCCTCAAGGTTGGTCTGAAGCGCCGTTTCCTCAATGTCATGGCCTTTGGTGGCCCGTGAGGAGTTGATATCAATGGACACCAGGGCTTCGGTCGGATCAATAACAATGGAACCACCGGAAGGCAGTTTCACTTCCCGCTGGAAAGCCGTCTCGATCTGGCCTTCGATCTGGTAGCGGCTGAACAGAGGGATTTCATCGCTGTACAGCTTGATCTTGTTCTCGAACGAGGGCATGACGGCGCGGACGAAATTCAGGACGTCCTCGTAAACCGTGCTGGCATCAATGAGTACCTCGCCGATGTCCTGGCGAAGATAGTCGCGCACGGCTCGGATGATCACGTTGCTTTCCTGGTGGATCAGGAAGGGTGCCTTGCGCTCGCCGGCAGCCTGGGTAATGGCTTCCCAGAACTGGACCAGGTAATCCAGATCCCACTGCAGCTCTTCGGTAGTGCGGCCGATACCGGCGGTGCGCACAATAATGCCCATGGATTTTGGCACCTGGACGTCATTCATGGCTTCTTTGAGTTGTGCCCGCTCGTCGCCCTCGATGCGCCTGGAGATGCCCCCGGCGCGGGGGTTGTTAGGCATCAGTACCAGGTAGCGGCCGGCAAGGGAAATGAAAGTGGTCAGGGCGGCGCCCTTGTTGCCACGCTCTTCCTTGTCCACCTGAATAATGACTTCCTGACCTTCGGAGACCACATCCTTGATGTTGATCTTGCCTTCGATCTGGCCGGGGGATTTCTTGAAATACTCCTTGGAGATTTCCTTGAGAGGAAGAAAGCCGTGCCGGTCGGCGCCGAAATCCACGAAGGCGGCTTCCAGACTTGGCTCTACACGAGTGATACGTCCCTTGTAGATGTTGGCTTTTTTCTGCTCGCGGGAGCTGGATTCGATGTCCAGGTCGAACAGACGCTGGCCGTCAACCAGGGCTACGCGCAACTCTTCTGGGTGAGTTGCATTGATCAGCATTCTTTTCATGGAAAGAAATGGTTCCTGTCGTTTGGTTTGGACAGAAAACCCGGGGGAATGGCATCAGCGAAGCAGAACTTGCGTGCCGTGGGCCCCTTGTTTCAGGAGCAAGCCGACGGCCAGACGAATCAGATCCCTGCGGGAAGTCTTCCCGGGGTTCCGAGGCCACCGCCGACAGTTCGTCTGCCCGAAGGCAGGGAGGTGTCGTGTAGGGTTAATGTCTGTTGACGCATGTTATCCGTTTTCAGGTTCACGCGGGTGCCTGGGTCTCACGTCGTATTCGTATGCTGGACGGCCCGGCCCTGCGTGCTGGTAAAGATTCTTCGCGATGTCGCCCGACGGTTTTCCGTACGGTTTTTGTTCTCCCGGTTTCCGGTCAGTTGTCGTTTTCGACGTCTTCCGTTTCAATCCGGGAGGATTCGGTCGCCGTACCCGCTAATGATTGGGCTTTCGGCGTTCAAACTCTCAAATAGTGTCGGTATACTTCTGCCGCTCCGGCTTCTGGCATACTGGCCAGGCCGTAGACAAACGGTAGAGCACGCCGGAATATAACAGTATTCGCCCGGCCCTTCAATCCCGCAGTTTTTTGGCGGTAAGGTAAGCATGTCCAGATCTCCCAGGCATAAACAATCCTCATCCTCTGTGCGCCCGGACAGAGGCTCGCGGAGCAGTCAGTCGGCGGGCGCCGGGGCTTCAGAGGTCAGGCAGGGTGTGCGAAAGGTAGTGGTGGGTGAGGACAACGCCGGCCAGCGGGTGGACAACTTCCTGATGGCGCAGATCCGCGATGTGCCCCGCAGCATTGTCTATCGCATCATCCGTAAAGGCGAGGTGCGGGTAAACAAGGGGCGGGTCAAGCCTGATACCCGCCTCAGCACAGGGGATGAAGTGCGAATTCCCCCGGTAACCCGCAAGGAGAAGCCGGAACAGGTGGTGCCCGGCTCCCGGGTTCAGGGGGTGATGCAGGATGCGGTCATTTTCGAGAATACCGAGATGCTGGTGGTCAACAAGCCCTCCGGTATTGCGGTCCATGGTGGCAGTGGTCTGGACTTCGGGCTGATCGAAGTGCTGAGGGCGGCCAGGCCCGAGGCAAAGTTTCTGGAGCTGGTGCACCGGCTGGATCGGGACACCTCCGGCCTGGTGATGGTGGCGAAAAAGCGGTCTGCACTGCGGTATCTTCAGGATGAGCTGCGCCACAAACGCATTCGCAAGAAGTACCATGCGCTGGTGGCAGGAGACTGGCCGCCGTCGGTCAGGCGGGTGAATGAGCCACTGTTGCGTTTTGAGCTGGGCTCGGGTGAACGGCGGGTCCGGGTGGACAGTGCCGGGAAAGAATCTCTCACGCTGTTCCGGTGTCTGGCATCCTATAATGGCTACAGTCTTGTGGAGGCCTCGCCGGTTACCGGGCGGACGCACCAGATTCGGGTTCACTGTGCCTGGGCGGGTCATCCGATTGCCGGGGATGACAAGTATATGGATGATGTAAGTCTTCGGGCCTTCCGCGCGGCAGGTGGGCAGCGCCTGATGCTCCATGCCCGGGCGCTGGACTTTACGTTGCCGGTATCCGGCGAGGCCGTTCATCTTGAGGCACCCTACGATGCGGCGTTTGGCGATACCATAGCCAGGCTCGCAGCCCGCCGCGAGGCATCCGAATAACCGGTCATGCCGATCAGGCTATTGAGCATGACCACAGCAGAGTAGTAAGAATGGACGTAAAGGTTGTAATTTTTGACTGGGACGGAACCCTGGTGGATTCCGTCGATCACATCGCCGACAGCCTGCACCAGGCTGCCACTGAACTTGGCTACCCGGAACTGGAGCGCGAGGCCTACCGCGACATTATCGGTCTGGGCATGATCGAGGCACTGGAAAAACTGTACCCTGGTATCAGCCGCGAGGAAATGAACACGATTCGCGAAGGTTATGCCCGCTACTTTTTTTCCAAGGTGACCACACCGCAAAATGTCTTCGAGGGAATGGCCGATGTACTGGCCGACCTCCGGGGAGGTGGGCGCGGGTGCTCGGTGGCCACAGGGAAAAGTCGCCGTGGCCTCGAGGGCGCGCTGATTTCGAGTGGCCTTGGGCCACACTTTGACATCACCCGTTGCGCTGATGAAACCCGCTCCAAGCCGGATCCTGCCATGCTCGGAGAGATTATCCGTTTCTATGGAATCGAGCCGCATCAGGCGGTAATGATCGGCGATACCCGTTACGATCTCGAGATGGCGCAGCGCATCGGAATGCCGTCCATCGGAGTGGAGTGGGGCGTGCACAAGCGGGATGTACTGGGGCATTATTCACCGCATGCGATCGTCGATTCAGTGAAGGATCTGCGGGACGTGCTGGGCCTCTGAACCTTAACAGCAACAGGATGAGTCAATGAGCGATTGGGAGTCAGACAGGAATCCCGGCTGGGGGAGTGAACCAGAGAGTGGTGCGGGAAGACAGTCCGGTGGCCGCAGATCACCGGCAATGCCCCCGGAATCAGCCCGAGACTGGAAGCTGATCGAAAAACTGGTGATGTCGCTCCAGTCGGAGCAAAGAAGGAGCCGGCGCTGGGGGATTTTCTTCAAGCTGCTGACGTTCGGGTACCTTTTTGCATTGCTGTTCATGATCAAGTTTCCCCTTGGTGGGGCTCTGGATTCCGCAGCTAAAGGCGAGCATACAGCGCTTGTGGAGGTCGATGGCACCATTGCCGCCGACGAGCTGGCCAGTGCGGACAATATTGTCGGTGCGCTGCGTGAGGCGTTCGAGGCGGAAAGTTCCGTGGGAGTCATTCTGCGGATCAACAGCCCGGGCGGCAGTCCCGTGCAGTCCGGATACATTTATGACGAGATTGTCCGCCTGCGGGACGAGTACCCGGACAAGAAACTGTACGCTGTTATCTCCGATATTGGCGCTTCCGGTGCCTATTACATTGCTGCCGCGGCGGATGAGATCTACGCGGACAAGGCCAGCCTGGTGGGCTCCATTGGTGTGGTTGCCGGTGGTTTCGGGTTTACCGGTATCATGGAAAAGATCGGGGTGGACCGTCGCCTCTATACGGCTGGCGAGAACAAGGCATTTCTCGATCCATTCTCCCCTGAGCAGGAAGACGAGGTTCAGTTCTGGGAGAGTGTTCTTGAAACCACCCACGGCCAGTTTATTGAAAGCGTACGCAAAGGGCGTGGCGATCGCCTTGCTGACGACGAGCGCCTGTTCTCGGGGCTTGTCTGGAGCGGTGAGCAGGCGCTTGAGCTGGGTTTGATTGATGGCCTGGGCAGTTCGTCCCACGTTGCGAGGCAGGTGATCGGCCAGGAAGATCTGGTGGATTACAGCCGCCGGAAATCACCGTTCCAGGATATTGTGGATCAGTTCGGTGTATCTATCGGTAGCGGTATTGCCCGTTACGTGTCCGAATCACGATTCGAACTGCGTTGATGTGCTTGGGGCTGCGTAAGCGGATTCAGCCCCCAGTTCCGGAGCATGTCGGTCAGCGCAATCAACGGCAGCCCCACCAGGCTGTTGGGGTCTCTGCCTTCGAGTTGGCTGAACAGTGCAATGCCCAGGCCCTCCATTTTAAAGCTGCCAGCGCAGTCATAGGGGGTTTCGGCATGCAGGTAATGGCTGATTTCTTCCAGGGTAAGGTGCCTGAAGTGGGCATGGAAGCATTCGCAATGGCTCTGTAGTTTTCCTGACCCTGAGTCAAGCAGTACCAGGCCGGTCATGAAAGAAACCCGTTTGCCGCTGCTTCGGGCAAGTTGTTGCACTGCGCGCTCATGGTTTCCGGGTTTGTTCAGCAAAGTACCGTCCTGAAGGCAGGCAACCTGGTCCGAGCCGATAATCCAGTGGTCAGGATAAGCCGGTGCAAGGGCTCGGGCCTTTGCGGTGGCCAGCCGGGTTGCCAGCTGTTCTGCGTTTTCGGTGTCAGTGGGTGATTCATCAATATCCGGAGACACCGCCTCGAAGGGTATTCCCAGCCGTGTCAGTAATTGCCGCCGGTAAGGCGATGACGATGCAAGCAGCAGTGGGCGTGGTTTCATTGACTTCCTCGGGGTTGCCTGGAGTGGCCCGGGCGGGCCCGGACACGATGGTATTATCGTAGAATACACCTATCCCCGGTGTAACCCCTGCGCAAATGCGCATGAAGTCTTTGACAGCAGCGGGCCGGGCCCCTAAAATTGCGCGCCTATGTCAAAAGCCTCAAGCGCCGAGCTGCCCAAAACTGTCGATCCTTACCGTTTGGCAGAGCAAAACATTGTGTTGGAGGGAGAGATTCCTCTGATGGCATTGGCTCGCTTTGGTGACTCCGTTTACGGATTTGAGGATGGCGCGGTGTGCCGGGTAGAGCTGTCATTTTCCATGGACAGCGAGCGCAGGCGCATAGTGACGGGCAAACTGGAAGCGCCGGTAACGCTGGAGTGTCAGCGTTGCATGGGCCCCATGCAGCAAACGCTGGTGTCCGGCTTTACGCTGGGTCTGGTGACCAGTGATGCGCAGGCACAGCAGTTGCCAAAGGAGCTTGAACCGTTCCTGACGGACGATTTCAGTGCGAATTTGTGGTCGATGACCGAAGATGAGTTGCTGCTGGTTCTGCCTCCGTTCCCGCTTCATGAGCGCGACGAATGTCCCGCCAGAGAGGAACTGGAAGCTTTCGAGCCGGATGACACCGGTGAAGAGCCGGTGAAAAAGTCTGAAGACAACCCGTTCAGTGTGCTGGCGGATCTCAAGACAAAGAAACATTAATCAGGCGTCGTTTTTTTACGGAAAGCCGGCGCGAATTTAACGAACATACGTTTATCAGGTCAGGAGCAAAATCATGGCTGTACAGCAAAACCGAAAGACCCGCTCAAAGCGCGGCATGCGCCGTTCACACGACGCCCTGAGCACTGCAGCTCTGTCCACCGATACCACCACGGGTGAGGTGCATCGTCGCCACCACGTGTCTCCGGACGGTTTTTATCGTGGCAAGCAGGTAATTGAGGCTCGCGACGAGTAAACCGTCGCGGGAATTCATTCGCCAGTGCCAGATGGAGGAACGGTGAAGCCGGTCACCATCGCTATTGACGCCATGAGTGGTGATCGCGGAGCCGCTGTGGTGGTCTCCGCTGCACTGGATGCAGTGAAAGAAAACGAAGCCTTGAGTCTTGTTCTGGTGGGAATCCGGAGCGAACTCGAGGCTTTGTTGCATGAGGGGCACCCGCGAATACGGATTGTTGAAGCGGCTGACATCGTGCGTATGAACGAGCGTCCGTCCCATGCGCTTCGGCACAAACGCAATTCGTCCATGGCTGTTGCTCTCGGTCTTGTCCGGGACGGTGTTGCCCAGGGTTGTGTCAGTGCCGGCAACACCGGTGCGCTGATGGCATTCGGCCGATCCCTTATCCGTATGTACCCGGGCATTGAACGCCCGGCGATTGCCAAGCTGATCCCGTCATTGCGGGGCCGGTGCCATGTGCTTGATCTGGGCGCGAATGTCGACTCCACAGCTGAAAATCTCTATCAGTATGCACTGATGGGATCGTTGATGGCGTCAGCCATCTGTAACCAGCCTGAGCCCCGGGTTGCCCTGCTGAATGTGGGCGAGGAAGAGATCAAGGGCAACGAACAGGTGCGTTTGGCCTCCCACATGCTGGCTCAGAGTGACACCATCAACTACATCGGATACATCGAGGGCAGTGACCTGTTCCGGGATGTGGCCGACGTGGTGGTCTGCGATGGTTTTGTCGGCAATATTGCGCTCAAGACCGGCGAGGGTGTTGCCGGATTGCTGATAGAGCTGCTGGAGCAGGCATTTACGAAAACCCTGTATGGCAAGTTTGTTGGTCTGCTGGCCAGGCCGATGATCGGGCGCCTGCTCAGACTGATGGATCCATCCCGGCATAATGGTGCCAGCCTTCTGGGGCTCCAGGGAGTGGTTATAAAAAGTCACGGAAATGCCAACGAGCGTGCCATGCTGGCCGCCATCCGTCAGGCGGTGCGAGAAGTGGAGCTGGAAGTGCCCAGCCGGATTAATGACCGCCTTGATGACCTGATGTTCTGATTATCCCTCTCTGAAAAGACAGCCTCTGAGACTAAAGTATGTTCCCGTTTTTGCCAGATTGGCCGGATCGGGCCCCAGGTTGTACTATTGGCTAATCTCCCGTAACCCCACATTGACGGTAAGATTCGCACTATGAAATCAGCCTTTATTTTTCCCGGACAAGGATCACAGTCTGTAGGCATGCTGGCGACAGCAGCCGAAAGCTGGCCGATCATAGAAAAAACCTTCTCGGAAGCCTCCGATCTGCTGGGGTATGACCTGTGGCATTTGTGCCAGCATGGTCCGGCAGAGGAACTGAACCAGACCACAGTGACACAGCCCGCGTTGCTGACTGCCAGCATCGCGTTGTGGCGGCAATGGTTTGTGGCTGGAGGCAAGGCCCCTGACTTTCTCGCCGGGCACAGCCTGGGCGAATACAGCGCGCTGGTAGCCGCCGAGAGCCTCAACTTTTTCGATGCCATCAAGCTGGTGCGTCTGCGTGGGGAATTGATGCAGACGGCAGTTCCTGCCGGAGAAGGCAGGATGGCCGCGATCCTCGGGCTTGAGGACGACGACGTGACCGCCGCCTGCGCGGAAGCCGCCAATGGTGATGTGGTCTCCGCGGTGAATTTCAATGCCCCCGGCCAGGTAGTCATTGCCGGTTCCGCTGCGGCGGTGGAGCGTGCCATCGAGGCCTGCAAGGCCCGTGGCGCACGCAAGGCAATGCCATTGCCGGTGAGCGTTCCGTCCCACTGTGCGCTGATGAAAGGTGCCGCAGAGGAGTTGGCGGCAGCGCTTGACGAAGTCAGCTTTAACGACGCTGTCATTCCCGTGGTTCAGAATGTGACAGCTGCAGTGGCCCAGGACAGCGATTCCCTCAAGAGCAATCTGGTCAAGCAGCTATACTCTCCAGTGTTATGGACCGACTCTGTCCGCAAACTGGTGGCCAGTGACGTCGGGATCGCGGTAGAGTGCGGCGCCGGCAAGGTACTTGCCGGCCTGGCGAAGCGGATCGATCGTGACCTTTCGGTCTATGGAATTGAAGATCCGGACGCCCTCGCAAAAGCGTCAGAGGCGTTCGGACAGAAATGATAGGAGCATTGCATGTCTCTTGAAGGCAAGACCGCACTGGTAACCGGTGCAACCCGCGGAATCGGAAAAGCCATCGCCAGGGCATTGGCTGAGCAGGGTGCGACGGTGGTGGGCACGGCTACCAGTGAAGCCGGTGCCGAGTCCATTTCCGCCGACCTGAAAGCGGTGGGTAACAAGGGTTTCGGTATTGTAATGAACGTCGCGGACCCTGACAGCATCGACGCTGGCCTGAAAGAGGTGAGTGAAAAAGCCGGTGCGCCGGTGATTCTCGTCAACAATGCCGGCATCACTCGTGATAACCTCCTGATGCGCCTGAAAGACGACGACTGGTCGTCTGTGATTGAAACCAACCTGTCTAGCGTCTATCGCACCAGCAAGGCTGTATTGCGTGGCATGGCGAAAGCCAGGTGGGGCCGGGTGATCAACATAAGTTCGGTAGTGGCCGGCATGGGGAATCCCGGGCAGGCCAACTATTGCGCTGCCAAGGCAGGTGTTGAAGGCTTCACCCGCAGCCTGGCGAAAGAAATGTCGAACCGGGGCATCACCGCCAACTGTGTTGCCCCGGGATTTATTGACACGGATATGACCCGAAAACTGGACGACAAGCAACGCGAGGCTATGATGGAAGTCATACCCGCCGGTCGTCTGGGTGAGCCGGAAGAAGTGGCAGCGGTTGTTGCCTTCCTGGCCTCGGAGGCCGCTGGTTACGTGACAGGCGAAACAATTCACGTCAATGGCGGTATGTACATGGGATAGTCCCTTCGGGGGCGTGTGCGCAAACCCTTGTTGCACAACATGTTTGAATGGAACCCCTGCTTGTTTGCAGGTATGGTTTAAACTAAACTGGCAGCATTCGAGTTGCTTGGTTGACACAAAAGTGAGGACATTATGAGTACAGTTGAAGAGCGCGTGAAGAAGATCGTTTGTGAGCAGTTGGGCGTTAAAGAGTCCGAGGTTCAGAACACATCTTCTTTTGTAGAGGACCTTGGCGCTGACTCACTGGACACCGTTGAGCTGGTCATGGCACTTGAGGAAGAGTTCGAGACCGAAATTCCGGACGAGGAAGCGGAAAAGCTGGCGAGTGTCCAGGACGCGATCGACTACATCGTCGCGCATACCTGATACTCAGCACGTTTTTTACGCCAGGCAGAAAGCCGTCCATGTGATTATTCAGTGGACGGCTTTTTTATTGTCCGGCACATACTGTGGCAGAAATGGAACAGACTTCAGGTGAAGGGGATATGGCTAAACGACGTGTTGTGATAACAGGCATGGGAATGCTGTCGCCACTGGGTAACGATGTGGATTCGTCCTGGAACGGGATCCTGGCGGGGCGCAGCGGCATTGGCGAAATCGACCGGTTCGACACGACGGCATACAACACACGGATTGGCGGCGGCATCAAGAACCTGGACATGGAGCCTTACCTGTCCGCCAAGGATGCCCGGAAACTGGATGCGTTCATTCATTACGGCCTTATTGCCGCCCAGCAGGCGGTCGACGCGAGCGGATTGGACCGGTATACCGGTCTGGACAAGGAGAGAGTCGGTGTGGCGATTGGCTCGGGGATCGGTGGCCTCGAGTATATAGAGAAGAATATTATCAACATGGAACACTCTGGCCCCAGAAAGGTGTCCCCCTTCTTTGTGCCGGCGTCCGTTATCAACATGATTTCCGGCAACGTTGCCATTCGCTTCGGTTACCAGGGCCCCAACATTGCCATCGTGACGGCCTGTACCACAGGCACCCACAACATCGGTTATGCCGCCCGCACCATCGCCTATGGCGATGCCGACGTGATGCTGGCCGGTGGTTCGGAAATGGCCACTACCCGGAGCTCTATCGCCGCTTTCTCCGCGGCAAGGGCACTTTCAACCCGAAACGACGAACCTGAAAAGGCGAGCCGTCCCTGGGACAAGGGCCGGGACGGGTTTGTGCTCAGTGATGGCGCCGGTGTTGTCGTGCTTGAGGATCTTGAGCATGCAAAGCGCCGGGGTGCGAACATACTCGGTGAAATCATCGGATTCGGTATGAGCGACGATGCCTTTCACATCACTTCCCCGCCAGCAAATGGAGAAGGTGCTGCTCGCTCCATGAAAAATGCGATCCGCGACGCCGGGCTGGCCCCCGAGGCCGTTGACTACATCAATGCCCATGGCACCTCAACCCAGGTAGGCGATGTTGCCGAGGTTGCGGCGGTCAAATCGGTATTCGCTGACCATGCTTACGAGCTGGCAGTCAGCAGCACCAAGTCCATGACGGGCCACCTGCTGGGTGCGGCAGGTGCGGTTGAAGCGATTTTCTCCTTGCTGGCCATTCGCGACGGTGTACTGCCTCCCACCATTAACCTGGATGAGCCGGACGAAGGCTGTGACCTGGACTTTGTTGCCGGCCAAAGTCGCAAGGCCGATGTCCGGGTGGCCCTGTCCAACTCCTTCGGATTTGGCGGCACCAACGGCACCCTGATTTTCCAGCGTTACGAGGACTGATTGCGGCTGTGCTGAACGTTATCCGGGCCGAGAGCAACGGGATCCCTGCCGGCGACCGCGGGCTGGCCTACGGCGACGGCCTGTTTGAAACCATCCACATGCGTGGTCGCAAAGCGGTGTTGCGGGCGTTTCACCTGGACCGGATGGTAGCGGATGCCGGGCGTTTGGACATACCGGTTCAGAGGGCTGAGCTGGATGCGGGCATAACGCAGGCAGGGGTTGACCAGGCAGTCGCTTTCCAGAGCGAGGACTGGGTGCTGAAGCTGATTCTGACCCGCGGCAGCGGTGGGCGCGGGTACCGGCCGCCTGAAAACAGCCGGCCCAACCTGATCGTGTTCGCATCACCCATGCCGCCGATTCCGGACAGCGCCGGTGTGGTGGCAGAGCTTTCCCGTTTTCCCCTGACCGTAAATCCGCAACTGGCCGGTATGAAAACCCTCAACCGGCTGGAACAGGTGATGGCGAGCCGCGAGTTTACCGGCCGCGAGTTCGAGCTGATCATGAGCGACACCGCCGGTAACCTGGTTGAGGGCACACGGACGAACCTGTTCATCAGGCTCGGGAACGAGTGGTTTACGCCTCCTGTCGAATGTCTTGCGGTGGCCGGTGTGATGCGGCGATACCTGATGGAATGCCTTGGCAGTGCCGGCTACTGTGTCCATGAGGAAAACCTGCCTCCCGCCATGCTCTCGTCGGAAAATTTCCGGGGCCTGTATCTGGCCAACAGTGTCGTGGGTATTGTTCCGGTTCGCAAACTGGGCGGTGTTGATTTGCCAGTGGAGGGTGGTATTGAGACAATCTGTGACCCTCTGAAAACTTTGGAATAAAACGCTTGTTCAAGAAGTTATTAATCAGTCTGTTTTGTTTGATCATTCTGGCCGTCGCCGGGGGTGCTCTCTGGGTATGGCAGGGGCTCCAGACCCTTGAGCAACCGGTAGCACTGGATGAGCCGGTGCTTTTCAGTGTTGCTTCCGGAAGTGGCTACGGGCAAGTGGCCCGCAAGCTCGAGGCTGATGGCCTCGCCGGTGACAGTCTGTGGCTCAGGGTCCATGGCAGGCTTTTCCCGGAACAGACTCGCCTCAAGGCCGGAGAATATGAGTTTACGCCGGGAATGAGCACCCTCGACATGATTTCCATGATGGTGGCCGGAGCGACCAAGCACTGGCAGATCCAGTTCATTGAGGGTTGGACCTTCCGGGATATGCGTCAGGCGCTGGCGGCCAGCGAGCGCCTGGAGCAGGTAACCACGGAGTGGACCGACGAGGAGATCATGGAGGCCGTGGGCGCCGAGGGCGAACATCCCGAGGGCCGTTTTTTCCCGGATACCTATCGGTTTACCAGTGATGAGTCTGACCTGGACCTGTTACGCCGCGCCTTCGGGCGCATGGAAGAGGTGCTGGCAGATGAGTGGGAATCCCGGGCGGAAAACCTGCCGTACGATTCACCTTACGAAGCGCTGATCATGGCCTCCATCGTGGAGCGTGAAACCGGCGCGGTCCATGAACGTCAGGAGGTGGCGGGTGTTTTTGTTCGCCGGCTGGAGAAAGGAATGCGCCTGCAGACGGACCCCACAGTGATTTATGGTATGGGTGACAGCTACCAGGGAAGGATCACCCGCCGGGATCTGCAGACACGAACAGACTACAACACCTACCGGATTGACGGACTGCCACCAACACCCATCGCATTGCCGGGAAAAGAAGCGATTCATGCGGCACTGAATCCCGCGGACGGGGATGCCCTGTATTTTGTTGCTCGCGGTGACGGTACCCACAAGTTTTCCCGCACCTTGCAGGAACATCAGAAGGCCGTGCGGGAATTTCAGCTGAACCGCCGCTCTGACTATCGTTCTTCGCCCGCTCCGGTTCCTGTTCCGGATACCGAGGACAGTGAGCAATGACCAGTCGAGGGCGCTTTATTACCTTTGAGGGCACTGAGGGCGTGGGTAAATCGACTCAGCTGGCGAATGCGGCAGGTACCCTGAAAGCACTGGGTGTCGACTATATTGTCACCCGGGAACCCGGCGGAACGCCCATGGCGGAGTCCATTCGCGAGTTGTTGCTGGCTCCCCGTGACGAGCCGGTCAATGACATGACCGAGCTGCTGCTGATGTTCGCTGCCCGTGCCCAGCATCTGCATACCCGTATACTGCCGGAACTCGAAGAAGGGCGCTGGGTATTGTGTGACCGCTTTACCGATGCCACGTTCGCCTACCAGGGAGGAGGGCGGGGCATGCCAGCCGAGAGCATTGCCCAGCTGGAGAACCTGGTTCAGGGGTGCTTTCGCCCGGACCATGTCATTTTGCTGGATGCACCGGTGGAAACCGGCATGACCCGTGCCCGCCACCGGGGCGAGCTTGATCGCTTTGAGCAGGAGGCCGTGGCGTTCTTTGAGCGCATACGCCAGACCTACCTTCGCCGTGCTGAAGCGGATCCTGCCCGCTACCACATAGTGGATGCAGCGCAGACTATGGAGGTGGTAAGCCGGGACGTGACAGAGCTGGTACGAGGGCTGGTCGATCGGGCCTGATCGTGCAAATTGCGCGGTGTTCTGCTTTAATTGAGTAACATTCTCAGTAAATCTCCGGATCGCCGGTATGTTGAACGCACGTTTGCTCAAGCTTCCAACGGCTTCCCATCACCATCGCCACGAGCATCACCAGATCGTGGTAGGGGTTCGCGGAGAGGCAGACCTGAACGTCGACGGTACCGGCTCCCACCTGGATACCTGGCGAGCGTGCCTGGTGCCAACCGAAGCCAGGCATGATTACTGCGGTGACCTCCAGAATCATGTTCTGGTGATCAACCTTGATCCCTACATGCCCGCTCTTAACAGCCCGGCCCACGGTGAATACGAAACACTGGCCCCGCTGTTCGAGAAGCCGCGTACACTGGTGCTGGATAGCAAGTTGCAGGGCCTGGTGCAGTTCGTGGCGGGAGAGTTTGACCGATCACCGGATAACGAAGGTATGAAGCGCCACATGGGTGCGAGCATCCTGCACTGCATGGCAGAGCGCCTGAATGATGGCCGGGATGTGCATCAGAACCGGCACGCCATCAGCCCGGATACCATTCGCCGCTATATCATGGAAAACATCCAGCGCAAGATCACCGTCAACGACCTTGCCGGTGTGGCCTGCCTCAGTGTCAGTCGTTTTCACGAAATGTTCCGGGAAGTGGTCGGTGTCACTCCGCATCAGTTCCTTCTGCAGACCCGCCTCGAACAGGCCGTGCAGTTACTCACCATGACGCCTCTGTCGGTATCGGAAGTCAGTTACCGAACCGGTTTCTCCTCCCAGAGTGCCCTCACCAATGCCCTCAGGAAGCATAAGGGCACGACCCCCTCCCGGCTGCGAACCAGCGGCAAAGTTGCCTGACTTGCTAAAAAAATCCTAATTCCGGATAAATTTACAAAATAATCGTAGGATTTTGTAAGTTTATGATCCGTAGTAATACTAACTTATGGGGGTAGCTGGTCATCATCAGGGCGCCGGACGGATTTGAGCGTGTTGTCTGACCCAAAAAGAACAAAGATTCCTGCATTCGGCGGTCACAGCCGGTGTCATCGACGAGGCGCTAACATGTTCAATGCAAGCAAGGTACTGGAGCCTGCATTTCAGGAACAGCCAAGATCCTTTTTCTGGCAGGGCATTATCGCCAACTACGCCGTCGATGAAACACGTTATCTCAACGAGCTGATTCCCCTGGCCCAGAGTGACGCCGCAGAACACCGGGCAGTCACGGAGATGGCCACCAGCCTGATCAGAAAGGTCAGGGAACAGGACGATTCCGTCCACATGATCGATGCTTTGCTTCAGGAATACAGCCTGGATACCCAGGAAGGTATTCTGCTGATGTGTCTGGCTGAGGCACTGATGCGTATCCCTGACAAGTACACCGCCGATGCCCTGATCCAGGATAAATTATCCGACGCCGACTGGAAAAAGCACGTTGGCCGAAGCGAATCAACGCTGGTCAACGCCTCTACCTGGGGGCTGCTTCTGACCGGGCGAGTGGTGAAAATGGACAAGCGCCTGGATGGCTCGCCCTCCAGCATCTGGCGACGCCTGGTCAAGCGCAGTGGCGAACCGGTAATTCGCAGTGCCATGTACCAGGCCATGGCGATTATGGGCAAGCAGTTCGTTCTCGGCCGGGACATCGATGAAGCCCTGAAGAATGCCCGCGAATCCCGGGACCTTGGTTACACCTATTCCTTCGATATGCTGGGCGAAGCGGCAATGACCAGCGACGATGCCGCCCGCTATCTGAAGGATTACATGGATGCCATTGAATCCGTCGGAAACGATACCTATGCCGGCAAACAGGCTCCGGCGCCTTCCATTTCCATCAAGCTCTCTGCGTTGCATCCCCGGTACGAAATGTCCCAGGAAGAACGTGTTTTGCGGGAACTTGGCGACACTCTGACCGATCTTCTGGCCTTTGCCCGCGAGAAGCAGGTATCGATAACGATCGATGCGGAGGAAATGGATCGACTGGAGATCTCCCTGAGGTTGTTCGAGAAGCTGTTTACCTCGCCGGTCGTCCGGGGGTGGGGCGGATTCGGGCTGGTTATCCAGGCCTACTCCAAACGGGCCCTGCCGGTTTTGTGCTGGCTTACCAAGCTGGCAAAGGAGCAGGGCGACGAGATTCCGGTCCGGCTGGTCAAAGGCGCTTACTGGGATACCGAAATCAAGATCTGCCAGCAGCTGGGGCTCGACAGCTATCCCGTTTTTACCCGTAAGGAAGCCACGGATACGTCCTACCTGGCGTGCCTGCGATTCCTGCTCAGCGGATATACCGACGGCGCGTTGTATCCACAGCTGGCCAGCCACAATGCACACACTGTGGCTTCGGTATTGGCCATGGCAAAGAACAAGCGACGCAGGATCGAGTTCCAGCGTCTGCACGGCATGGGCGATGCGCTCTACAACAGCATTCTCAGGGAGAACGACATACCGGTGCGTATCTACGCTCCCGTGGGTGCCCATAAGGATCTGTTGCCGTATCTGGTTCGTCGCCTGCTGGAGAATGGTGCCAACTCATCGTTTGTCCATCGTCTGGTGGATGCGGAGACCCCGGTTGATGACCTGGTCCAGAATCCGGTCCATCAACTCCAGAAATACGATTCGCTGCCCAACGACCGAATCCCGGCACCGACCCATATCTATGGTGACGAGCGTCGCAATTCCAGGGGCATCAATATCCATGTGGCCGCCCATCTTGATCCTTTGCTGAACCATCTGTCCCGCTGGTGGGAGCATAACTGGGAGGCGGCGCCGGTCATTGGTGGTGAAAAACGACGCCAGGGCAGCCCCGTGGAAGTGACCGCGCCCTACGACATCACCCAACCGGTGGGGCACGTGTACTGGAGCAGTGAAGAGCAGGCATCCGAAGCCCTGGAGGTGGCGGTAGCGGGTTTCCCGGCATGGCGGGAGCACCCGGTGGAAGACCGGGCGAGGTGCTTGGAAAAATACGGGGATCTGCTTGAAGCCAACATGGAAGAGCTTATGGCGATTTGCTGCCGTGAAGCAGGCAAAACCATGCAGGATGGCATAGATGAGGTCCGCGAAGCGGTGGACTTCTGCCGTTACTACGCGATCCAGGGCAGGGCCAGGTTCCGGGACGCCATGGCGTTGCCCGGGCCCACTGGCGAAAGTAATGAACTGTATATGGAGGGGCGTGGGGTATTTCTCTGCATCAGCCCCTGGAATTTTCCGCTGGCTATCTTTACCGGGCAGATCATGGCGGCGCTGGTGGCCGGTAATACCGTCATTGCCAAACCAGCGGAGCAGACAAGCCTGGTGGCAGGCCGTGCCGTTGAGCTGATGCTCGAGGCCGGATTCCCGCCTGATGTGATTCAACTTTTACCCGGTGATGGTGCAACAATCGGCGGCAAACTGACCCCGGACCCCAGGATTGCCGGCGTCGCCTTCACCGGTTCTACACAGGTAGCGCACATCCTGAACCGTGCCCTTTCCCAGCGACAGGGCGCCATCGTGCCCCTTATTGCTGAAACCGGTGGGCAGAATGCCATGATCGTGGACAGCAGTGCGTTACCGGAACAGGTGGTCAGGGATGTGATCCAGTCTGCCTTTGCCAGTGCGGGACAGCGTTGTTCGGCATTGCGTTTGCTTTATATTCAGAACGATGTGGCGGAACGGATGGAAAGTCTTCTGGCAGGGGCCATGCAGGAACTTTCCGTCGGCAATCCGGCATTATACAGCACCGATGTGGGGCCAGTGATCGATGATGAGGCGCGTTCGGCGCTGCAGTCACACCTCGCCGAGTTGAACAGGGGGGCGAGATTTATCGCCAGTACACCGTTGCCGGCTTCCTGTCAGTCCGGCTACTTCGTTCCCCCGTCAGCTTATGGCATTTCCGGCATAAATGAGCTTAAAAGCGAGCATTTCGGGCCGATTCTTCATGTAGTCCGCTACACTGCAGAGAAGCTGGATGATGTGATTGAGGAAATTAATGCGTCCGGATACGGGCTGACACTCGGTATCCACAGCCGCAGTGAATCCACGGCTGCTTATATCGAACGACAGGTGAAGGTCGGCAACACTTATGTGAATCGCAACCAGATTGGTGCGGTTGTCGGGGTACAGCCATTCGGTGGTCGGGGCTTGTCGGGTACCGGCCCCAAAGCAGGGGGCCCCCATTATCTTTTGCGGTTTGCCACCGAGCGGACACGAACCATTAATACGACAGCGGTCGGTGGAAATGCATCACTGCTGTCACTTGGTATTGAAAAGGTCTGAGGAGCGCTGGGCTCTGAAAGCACTCAGGAAGGAAAACGAAACAATAAGGAGGCAACACGGTTTTTTGATGTGGAGGCAGGCGTTATAGGCAGTAACGTCGTAATTGGTGAGTAAGAAAGGGAGTTAAAACAACAAAGGGTGCGTTTACCCTGATCTGCAGGGTATAGGCGCCAACCGGTCGGAGCTGAGTCCGTCCTATCTGAACTGGAGGAGTTTCATGGCTATTGGTGTATGGATCAGTCTGTTTCTTTATTTTGCGCTCATGATCGCCATCGGCGTTTATGCAATGCGCAGAGCTACGTCTTCATCCGAAGATTATATGTTGGGTGGACGCGCCCTCAGTCCAAAAGTGGCGGCGCTTTCAGCCGGTGCTTCAGACATGAGTGGCTGGTTGCTTCTGGGCTTGCCCGGGGCGTTGTTTGCATCGGGCCTTGGTTCGGCCTGGATTGGTATCGGCCTGCTTGTGGGTGCGTTCTTCAACTGGACGCTGGTTGCGCCACGGCTTCGTGAACAGACTGTTCATTATGGCAACGCGATTACCATCCCGTCTTTCCTGGCAAACCGGTTCCCGACTCAGGCGCTTTCCCTGCGTACCGTGTCCGCGATCGTTATCGTTATCTTCTTCGCGGTCTACACCGCATCCGGCCTGGTAGCTGGCGGCAAGCTGTTCGAAAGCGCGTTCTCCGGAATCTTCAACTTCGGTGGTATGAGTGACTATGGTGCGGGTATCGTCATCACCCTGGGTGTGGTACTTGCCTATACGGTTGTTGGTGGCTTCCTGGCCGTAAGCATGACCGACTTTGTCCAGGGCTGCATCATGATGCTGGCGCTGGTGATCATGCCGGCGGTTGTACTCTTCGGCGAAGGCGGCGGCGGGTTCGCCCAGGCGGCACAGACTCTGAATGAGGAAGATCCGAACATACTGTCGTGGACGGAAGGACTGACCTTCATTGGTTGGCTCTCTGCGGTGACCTGGGGCCTGGGTTACTTCGGCCAGCCGCACATCATCGTACGTTTCATGGCGATCCGTACCCTGAAAGAAGTGCCAATTGCCCGTAATATCGGCATGTCATGGATGCTTATTTCACTGATCGGTGCAGTCTCTCTGGGCGTGTTTGGCCGGGCTTATGCATTACGCAACGGTATGGATGTAGAGGATCCTGAAACCATCTTCATCATTCTGGCGGACATGCTGTTCCACCCGCTGATTACCGGCTTCCTCTATGCGGCTCTTCTTGCGGCTGTCATGAGCACCATCTCCAGTCAGCTGCTGGTGTCTTCGTCTTCACTGACAGAGGACTTCTATCGCCTGTTCCTGCGTAAGGAAGCGGACGACAAGGAATGCGTAAGGGTCGGCCGGATCTGTGTTGTCATTGTCGGGCTGGTTGCTGCGGTCATCGCCTCCGATCCGGACTCGCAGGTTCTTGCTCTGGTCAGTAACGCCTGGGCCGGCTTCGGTGCTGCCTTCGGTCCGCTGATCATCCTGTCCCTGATGTGGTCCCGCACCAACGGCGCTGGTGCTATCGCCGGTATGGTCGTCGGCGCGGCCACCGTCATGTTCTGGATCTCTATGGGCTGGAACGCAGAGTTCATGGGTGGTCCAGGTGTGTACGAAATCATTCCCGGCTTCATCCTGTCTATGATCTCCATACTGGTGGTCAGCAGCGTGACTGCCGATGCTGGCGAATATCAGCACATCACCCGGTAAGACAGAGCGCTTACAAGGCTCTGAGTAAAGACAGGGGCTCCTTCGGGGGCCCCTTTTTTTGTTTTTTGGGCTTGTTGCTGAGGGGGCTGGGCCCGCCGCGGGGTACCTTTTCTTCTGGGAAAAAGAACTCGCTGCGCTCAGACACCTTTTTCCCGGCAGAAAAGGCACCCCACACCAGGCCCGAACGGACTTCAATGGATCACGCTAGACCATAAAACTGCAGCCCATTTGATCGGGAACCGCTGCTTATACACTTGGCAAGAGGCATTTTACTGGGGGTAGGCGGCCCCACAAATAAGTGACTAGCAGGTAGAAATATCCGCGAGGTCAAGCCGGGCACGGGGTGGGGATACCTTTTCTGCCAGAAAAAGGTGTCTGAGCGCAGCGAGTTCTTTTTCCAAAGAAAAGGTATCCCCACCGCGGGCCCAGCCCAGGATCTCGCAGGCTACTTATACACTGCCAGCCACAAAAAAACGCCAGCCCGAAGGCTGGCGTTTTCATGGAGCTAAACCTTGAAGGTCAGATCTTAAGCAACGTTCGCTTCAGATGCCTTCTTGGTGTAGTTCTCCATCTGGTCGAAGTTGAGATACTTGTAGATCTCTTTCGACATGCTGTTCAGGTCCTTGGCGTACTCCATGTACTCCTCCGGGGAGGGCAGTTTGCCCAGCACCGCACCCACAGCCGCCAGTTCCGCGGAGGTCAGGTACACATTGGCACCATCGCCGAGGCGGTTGGGGAAGTTGCGGGTGGATGTGGACAGCACGGTGGACTTGGCGGCCACGCGAGCCTGGTTACCCATGCACAGGGAACAGCCCGGCATCTCGGTGCGCACACCGGCGGTGCCGTAGGTGTTGAAGTAGCCTTCTTCCATCAGTTGGGCCTGGTCCATCTTGGTTGGCGGAGACATCCAGAGCCGGGTCTTCAGCGGCTCCTTGTTCATCTCCAGCAACTTGCCAGCGGCACGGAAGTGGCCGATGTTGGTCATGCAGGAACCGATGAACACTTCGTCCACCTTGTCGCCCGACACTTCCGACAGGAACTTGGCATCGTCCGGATCGTTCGGGCAGCAGACGATCGGCTCCTTGATCTCGGCCAGGTCGATTTCCACCACGTGGGCGTATTCGGCATCCTTGTCGGCACGCATCAGCTTCGGATCAGCAAGCCACTCTTCCATCTGCTGGGCACGACGCTCCAGAGTACGCGGGTCGCCGTAACCTTCGGCAATCATCCAGCGCAGCATGGTGATGTTGGAACGCAGGTATTCGGCCACTGACTCTTCAGACAGGTTGATGGTGCAACCGGCTGCGGAACGCTCGGCGGAGGCGTCGGACAGTTCGAACGCCTGCTCAACGGTCAGATGCTCCAGGCCTTCGATTTCCAGGATGCGGCCGGAGAATTCGTTGATCTTGCCTTTCTTTTCAACCGTCAGCATGCCCTGCTTGATGCCGTACAGCGGAATGGCGTGTACCAGGTCACGGAGGGTGATGCCCGGCTGCATTTCGCCCTTGAAGCGAACCAGAACGGATTCCGGCATATCCAGCGGCATAACGCCCGTGGCTGCTGCGAAGGCTACCAGGCCGGAACCGGCCGGGAAGGAAATGCCCATGGGGAAGCGGGTGTGGGAGTCACCACCGGTGCCCACGGTGTCTGGCAGCAGCATGCGGTTCAGCCAGGAGTGGATGATACCGTCGCCCGGGCGCAGGGAAACACCGCCACGGGTGCGGATGAAGTCCGGCATGGTGTGCTGCATTTCCACGTCAACCGGCTTCGGATAGGCCGCGGTGTGACAGAAGGACTGCATCACCAGGTCCGCCTGGAAGCCGAGGCACGCCAGGTCTTTCAGTTCATCACGGGTCATCGGGCCAGTGGTGTCCTGGGAGCCGACGGTGGTCATGTGCGGTTCGCAGTAGGTGCCGGGACGAACGCCTTTGCCTTCTTCCAGGCCGCAGGCCTTGCCGACCATCTTCTGGCCCAGGGTGAAGCCCTTGGTGCCGGCTTCGGGATCGTTGGGCAGACGGAAGACGTCAGTAGCGCCCAGGCCAAGAGCGGTGCGGGCCTTGTTGGTCAGGCCTCGGCCGATGATCAGCGGGATGCGGCCGCCAGCCTGGACTTCGTCCAGGATCACGTCGGACTTGAACTTGAACTCGGAGATGGTCTCACCGGCCTCGTTCAGGATCTTGCCTTCGTACGGGCGGATCTCGATCACGTCGCCCATGTTCATGTTGTCGACCGGTGCCTCGAATACCAGGGCGCCGGCGTCTTCCATGGTGTTGAAGAAGATCGGGGCAACCTTGTTACCGATACAGACACCGCCGGCGCGCTTGTTGGGAACGCCAGGAATGTCCTCACCGAAGAACCACAGAACCGAGTTGGTGGCAGACTTCCGTGAAGAACCGGTACCGACCACGTCACCAACGAAGGCAACGGGCAGGCCCTTGGACTTGATTTCTTCGATCTGGCTCATGGGACCGGTAACGCCGGGCTCTTCCGGCTGCAGGCCTTCACGGGGCATTTTGTAGGCGGCACGGGCGTGCAGCGGAATGTCCGGACGGGACCAGGCATCGGGAGCCGGAGATAGGTCGTCGGTGTTGGTTTCGCCGGTGACCTTGAACACGACCATTTTGGTGCTCTCGGGAACCTTCTTCTTGTTAGTGAACCACTCGGCGTTGGCCCAGGATTCTATAACGTCTTTGGCTACGGCATTGCCGGCGTCCATCTTCTCTTTAACGTCATTGAAGGCATCGAACATCAGCAGGGTGTGCTTGAGTTCTTCGCCGGCCAGTTCGGCCAGCTCGCTGTCGTCGAGAAGGTCAACCAGAGTGGCGATGTTGTAACCACCCTGCATCATGCCCAGCAACTGTACGGCTTTCTTCTTGTCGATCAGCGGAGAAGTGGCCTCTCCTTTGACAATCGCGGACAGGAAAGCAGCCTTGACATAGGCGGCTTCGTCAACGCCCGGCGGAATACGGTTTTCCAGAAGATAAACGAGAGTTTCTTCTTCACCGGCCGGGGGATTTTTCAGCAGCTCGACCAGCGCGGCAGTCTGCTCGGGATTCAGAGGCTTGGGGGGAATTCCCAGAGCTTCGCGTTCTGCAACGTGTTCACGATAGGCTTCTAACACGATATGGACCCTCATCAGTTGGAATGTCCCGCGCCGTGGCGTCTTTGCCTGGCGGGAGTTTTATGGCGAAAAGGCGTTAAGTTGGCGCTGCATTCTATAGGAAACCCCTTATAAAGTTAAGTTGGACAGAGGTCGGAGGTCTCTGTTAAGTGATGTATACTTGGGCCCCCGAAAATCTGACCTGCTGTGAACCATGACTGATGTACTGAGCGCCATCCACGAATTCCTGCCCTGCAGAACCCCCAAGCGCTGGATTGAAAATGCCCTGGCCAACCAGGACCTGATGCTGATCGACCACGCCCATTGCGAGAAAAAGGCGGCCTCGACAGCGCTGAGCCTGATGTATCGGTATGTGGACAACACCGACCTGCTCAACAAGATGTCCCGCCTGGCCCGTGAAGAATTGCGCCATTTCGAGCAGGTACTGGCGATCATGAAAAAGCGCAAGGTTCGCTATGATCACCTGACGCCGGCACGCTATGCCGCGGGCCTCAGAAAGGAGGTGAGGGCAGAGGACCCGGGTCGTCTGGTGGATGTTCTTGTCGTGGGTGCGATTATTGAGGCCCGCTCATGTGAGCGCTTCGCCGCTCTGGCCCCCCACCTTGATGACAAGCTAGCGGATTTCTACACGGGGTTACTGAAATCCGAGGCACGGCACTATCAGGATTACCTGACGCTGGCCGAGCAGGCCGCCGGGGGGGCTATTGATGATCGCATTGAGGCGTTTCTGACGATCGAGAAGTCCCTGATCGAGTCTCCGGATACTGAATTCCGGTTCCACAGCGGGCCCGTGGCCTGATCCGGTTTTCGCGGCAAGGGGCGCTAAAGTTCCCGGCAAAGCTCCATCCATCGATCAATCCCTGCGCTGCGATACTTCTGCCTGTGCAGGATGAAGTAGAACTGGCGGTCGAACTGCCGGTGTTCAGGTACCGTCAGGGGAACCAGTGAGCCTCGCCGGAAGGCATCCGCGAGGCATACCTGCGACAGGCAGCCGATGCCGAGGTTGGCTTCCACCGCCCGTTTGATGGCTTCGGTATGCTCCAGTTCCAGCCGTATGTTCAGGTCAGGAAGCAGCCCGTGCATGCCCCGCTCGAAGGTCTGTCGGGTACCGGAGCCAGGCTCCCGCATAACCCAGGTGGCGGATAGCAGGTCTTCGTCCGAAAGCGTCGCCTTTTCTGCAAAGGGATGCTCCGGCGAGCAGAATACCACCAGCTCATCACTTCGCCAGGGAATGACTTCCAGCTCGGAAGACTGCAACTCACCTTCGATCAGCCCGATGTCCAGCTCAAAATCACTGACCCGTTTGGCAATGGTGCGCGTATTGGCAACCTCAAGGGCCACTTTGGGGTGTGTAGGGGTATTCATGTATTGGGCCATCACACCCACGGCCAGATAGTTACCGATAGTAAGGGTGGCGCCAACCTTCAGCTCACCGATTTCGGTATGCTTGCTGAAAGCCTGCTCCAGTTCGCCGGCCCTGGCCAGCAGGGCCTCTACCTTTGGGCGGTACAGGCGGCCCAGCTCGTTGAGCTGGAGACGTTTGCCCACGCGATCAAAGAGCTGGATATTGAACTGGCTTTCCAGTTCTTTCAGCGCACTGCTGGCAGCAGACTGGGACATGGCCAGGGAGTTCGCCGCACGGGTGATATTCTGGAAATGTGCGGCGGCGAGAAAAACCTCTAACTGGCGGAAACTGAACTTCATAATCGATAAACCCGAATAAGGTTATGAAAATATCCCATTTTGTCGATAGGTTACCTGTGGGTTATTATTTACACAATGATTTTCATTCACTTGCTAACGGCTACTGAACGGGCGATACCATGAGCAACCTCAACAAAGAGCGTGTAACAAGTGTTCGTCACTGGAACGACACCCTCTTCAGCTTTACCACTACCCGTGATCCCGGATTCCGGTTCAAGAACGGCCATTTTACGATGATAGGCCTGGAAACCGATGGCAAGCCACTGATGCGTGCTTACAGTATCGCCAGTGCCAACTATGAGGAAGAGCTTGAGTTCTTTTCCATCAAGGTACAGGACGGCCCACTGACATCGCGCCTGCAGAAAATCCAGGTTGGCGATGAAATCATGGTCAGCCGCAAACCCACCGGTACCCTGATCATGGACAATCTGCTGCCGGGCAAAAACCTGTGGCTGATCAGCACGGGCACAGGGCTGGCACCGTTTATCAGCATCATAAAGGACCCGGAAGTGTACGAGGCCTTTGACAAGGTGATTGTCACCCATGGCGTGCGCTACAAGTCGGAACTGGCGTACCAGGAAGAGATCGAAGAACTGCCGAACAACGAATTCTTCGGTGAGATGGTGGAAGGCAAGCTGCTGTACTATCCCACGGTAACCCGTGAGGACTTCCGTAACACCGGGCGGCTGACCGACGCCATGGAAAACGGCAAGCTCACCAAAGACCTGGGCCTGCCGGAGTTTGATCTGGAAAACGACCGCTTCATGGTGTGTGGCAGCCCGAGCATGCTGAAAGACACTTGCGCCATCCTCAACAACATGGGCTTCAAGGAAGCACGTCACGGTAACCTTGGGCACTATGTCATCGAAAGGGCGTTTGTGGAGCAGTGATGGGCGGCTTTCGCCGACTGCAACTTCCGATGGTCCCGAGACCCCGGAGCGAGAGCTTCGGGGTTTTTGCATTCTGTGGTTTGACGAAAGGATGGCACCGTTGCCGGCGTGATGGTAATCAACGTATTCTCAGGCAGTACAGGCTGAAACCAATGAGCCAGAGGTGGGTGTTTGAAAAAAGCCATGTTGATCCTTGGTGTAGCGTTGCTGGTTGCTGCGCTAGCCAGTTATGCCTCGCGGCCAGTGCCGATTGAGCAAAAGCTCATTTCGATTCAGGCCAGGGAGGTAATGCCCGGATTTGACGATATCGGGGGTGAGCCCATTGAGGTTCAGGCGGCCATCCTGGACCTGGGTGATGATCCCCTGGTGTTGCTCAAGGCGCGGGCAGCGTTGCTTGCCTATCCTGAAATGGCCCGTACCATCCTTCCACTTTACGCTTCCGAGCCGGAGTTCCGCGAGGTCTTGCGCCGATACGGTGAGAACGCCTTGCCGCCCATCCATTACTTTATCCAGCATCCGGTCAGTTCTGTCGAGTGGATGAACAAGGCAGCCCGCCAGTATGAGCGTGCCAGGGATTACATTGCACAGCTCAGAGGCAAGGATGTCGAACCGGGGCAGGAAGCCGACCCTCTGACGCCGGAAGAGCGTGGCTGGTACGCCGTGAATTTCATACGCAATGAAGGGCATGATTTTCTCGGGCAGTTTGTGGTGGATGCCAGCGGCCAGACCCAGTGGGTACAGACGGAACGGATCACTGAAGGCATAACCCAGTTCTTTACCAGTGGTGTGCGACAACTGGAGGCGAACTACCGAACCGGCGAAGATATTTCTGTCAGTGATATCGGCTGGGCGTCCGTGGATGTGCTGGTATTTGGCAGCGCGGTCAAGGTACTACGGGCTGGCCGCACGGCAGCAAAGGCTACCCAGGGTGCCCGGCTTTCCACCCGGTCCGCCGCGTTGGCGGCGCGTATTACCGGTAGCGGGCGGCTGATCCTCCGTAGCGCACGCTATGCCAGATGGCCTGTTATCGTGGGTGCAGGGTACCTGGTGGTTACCCATCCCAGTCTGATTAATGACTTCTTTGCCGGTGTGGCGGATGTGCTGGGTGTTTCTCCGATGTTGATCCAGCTGGCGGGCTGGCTGTTGATTCTGGTGCCGGCTTTTTACCTGGCGAGCTGGTTACTGTGGCCAGCCATAGCCCTGCTGAAAGGTTTGCTGGCTGTAATGTACCGATTGGCCGGCCACAAGCCCGGCTATTTTTCCGGACCTCTGTAGATCCGGACGTGCAGCAGATCAGCGCAACCAGTTTCGCAGTTTGATCACCAGCACTTCTGCGTTGGTCAGTTCCCGGCGGCGCTCCAGCAGTTCGGCAAGAACATCGGGCCGGTCAGTAATGATGTTGTCCACGCCCATGTCGATAAAGCGTGACATCGCGTCCGGGCTGTTGACCGTCCAGACATGAAGCTCATTGCCGGATTGATGTGTTCGCGCAACCGTGGCGGGCGTTACCCTGTTTTGCCGAAGACCGAGAATATCAAAGCCCTCTTCCCAGAGCGGGCCAACAATAAACTGTGCCAGCAGGGTGGTCTTCAGGGACGGCTCCAGGCGGCGTGCTTCCGCCAGGACATACCACTCGGCGGCTGCTATCACGGTACCGTCAACGGCATCCATTTTCTGCAGAAGGCTGACCACTTCGCGGGTCAGCTCCGGTGTTTCAGGATCGGGTTTTATATCGACGTAAAGTCTGGCCCTGCCCCTTGTGATATTGATGACTTCTTCCAGTGTGGCGATTCGCTCACCGCTGAAACCCGGACTGAACCAGGCGCCTGCGTCCCTTTCCCTTGCTTCTTCCAGCGTGATGTCGGAGATCTTGCCGTCAAGACCGAATACTCGCCTCATGTCGGTATCGTGCCAGAGTACGGGTACGCCATCGGCGGTCATGCGGAGGTCTATCTCGATATAGTCGGCACCATCGTCAATGGCCTGTTCTATGGCACTGAGGGTATTCTCCGGAGCCTTGAACGCACTGCCTCTGTGGGCGGTTATGGAAACCTCGTCCTGCTGCTCGAAGGACTGAATCACCAGCCAGGCCTGTCCCACGGCCAGTAAAATAACGAGCAGCTCCGCTGTCCAGGCCATGGGGCCGGCCTGTCTGGGAAGAGGTTTCATGGAAACCCGTTGATGATGGCCGGTAGCACGCCGGTAAACGCTGAAAATGAGCATGCTATAGGCAGCGATGGCGATAAATGCCAGCGTGATGGTAAAAAGAATGTACAGCGAGACAAAGATAAGGGTCGCCGGCATCAGAACATCCATACGTTCCGGCAAACGGGGCAGCAGGTGGCCGCCAATGGTCTGGAACAGCAGCGTTACCAGAATGGGGAGGACCAACAGGCCTGCAAGACCTGTTATCAGGGCTCCGGTAGCGGGCAGGCGCTGGCCATGGACGTAGTGACTGCTTTGCCGCAGTGCCTCCTTGGCCCCCAGGTTGTCCAGCAGCAACAGGGGAACGGAAAGAATCCAGCGCAGATAGAGCCAGCCGTTGCACAGGGCAATGCCCAGGGCTGCAATGGTCGATATGCCCATGAACCACCAGACCACCGGCGGCCGCTCCAACCGCAGGTAGTAGATGTCGTGAGGTGACAGCAAGAACTGGTAGGCGAGAATAATCACCAGCAGAAAGGGCATTGCCACCAGGAGATGGCCGCCAACCTGCAGCAGTGCCAGGGCTGAAAGCTTACGGATGCGTCGGGCAAGGGCCCAGAGCGCTGAAACCGCTATCCGGTATTCCCTGTGCCCGCTCGAAGCGGCAATCCAGGTCATGCCTGCCTGTTGCAGTATCACCAGCAGAGCGGCAATGGCGGCGGTGGCAGCAACCCAGATCAGCCCCCCGGGGGACGCAATGAACTGCACTAGGCCGCCGGTACTGATGGCAGCCTGCCCGGTGACCGGGCGAAGCGCTGCCAGTGCGCCGGAGAATACCGGTGTCAGTGCCGCAAGGGTGAGACCGCTGAAAAACAGATAAAAGGTCAGCAAGCTTCTGCGGTGGATATGAAGAAACGCCAGGGTGTGCAGTGCAAGAATCTTCATTCAGGTTAGGATCTCCCGGTTTGAAGTTTCTGCTTCATGGATTTTCAACAGGTTTCATATCGGCAGCATTGTTGAACAGTGCTGTACGTTCCTCGAAGGTAAGAAACGGATCAACATTGGTCTGCTCCTCCAGTGAACCGAACAACCGTTCCGGGTTGAAATTCCACGTGCTGCAGTTAGTCATCAGTTCACTGCAGCTCAGCAACTGCCCCGACTCCCTCAGAAAGTATTTCAGCCCGGTGTAGGTATCGGCAAGCAGCAGGTCCCGCTCTGCGTTCTTCTGCCGGACCAGCAGGCTTCTTCCGATCATGTCGCCGGTTTCTTTGCCCAGCCCGGTGGTGTCCAGTATCGTCGGGGGAACGTCAATCTGGGCGACAATCTGGTTCTCGGGGGCATAGCGATCCAGTGAATCTCCGTCGGGAGGCCTCACCGCCAGTACCCCGACATTGCTGTTAAGTGGCACGGATTCGGGATCCTGTCTGATAAATCCTCCGGATTCGTCGGAGGTGAGGATTACCATCGTGTCGTCAAGAATGCCCCCGGCACCGAGGTCATCAAGAAACCGGTTCAATGACTCTTCCATGGTTTTCATGGCTTTTCGACGAGCTTCCTGGGGCTCTGCCCGGGCAAGCTCTTCAAGATCTTCCCTGTCAAACTCCTGGTTCTCCCCGTCAGTGTCTCCGGTATTGAACGGGTGGTGAGTGCCCACGTTGAGCAGTGTGACCATCCATGGGGTGGCGGTGGAATCCAGGTCGCGAAGGCGTTCAGCGATGTTGCTGAAATACTCCGGATCGGGTGGGCCCCAACCTTCAATTTCTTCCCCCTCAGCGGTGAAAACTTCTGCGCCGGTCACGTCCTTGAATCCAACTCGTGGCATGAAGTCACCTTTCTGCATGTAATCCAGCGGCGCAGCCTGCCAGTAAGCGGTGGTGTATCCGTTTTCCTGGAGTCGTGCCGGCATGCAGTCCGCGCTTGCCCGGTCTTCGGCCACATCCACCATTTTTCTGGATTGCCTGCGAAAATCCGGGTATTCACCGCAGAGAATGGAAAAGGTTCCCCTGTCTGTCTGCCGTTCCATGCTCAGGGCGTTGCGGTAGATGCGGAATCCATGCCGGTCGAGATTTTCCTCAAGGCTGTGCAGTTCAACGGAGGGGTCCAGATCGTGGTATTCACTCACACTTGGAAAATAGCCGGCCGACAAGCCTTCAATCATGATCAGCAACACGTTGGGTTGATCGTCCACATCAGGAGCGGCCATCTGCTGGTGGAAGAAGTTGGTGTCGTCCCGAACCTCCTGTGGGCTTTCTGCTTGTTCATTTTCCTCAGTGACTGACGCTGCGAAAGGAGTGGTAAGGGCCCCTGGAATCTGGGAAAAGAAACTGGCTACCAGGTTGTTGGTTGGTGTTGTGAGGCTCTGGAAGGATACGCTGTAGACCGCTATAACCAGCGCTGCGAATGCAGCCAGCCCTTTTCTGCCCACGACAGGATCATTCACTAACCGGCGATGCAGCCAGTGGAGAGTCCAGGCCAGAACCAGGTATACCGGAAGCAGCAGTGAATGCCTGTTGAGAAGGCTTCCGGTCACGAAGGTCGGGTCCACACCTTTGCCGATGAGCGATAGCTGAAACAGCGTACCGTGGACAGTCAGGTGCATGCCGGCTACAAAAGCTGCACAGCCGAGCAGCAGGATCAGCAGCACCCTGAACGCCCCTGCCGTGATGGTCAGCAAAACCGCCAGAACCAATGCCCCGGCCAGATCACTGGCAATCATGCCCACAGGGTTTGGCCAGATACCGCTTTGCAGAATATGGCTTGCCCTGACAATCAGCAGCCAGCAAAGTGCAAGGGGCACGGTGCGTGCGAAATGTCGGGTATAAAGCCCAGAGAAAAATGCCATAGTATTATCCGGTGTCTGCCACGGGTTCCGGCTGCCAGTGCTGGGGTGCGTGGCAACATTCCTGTAAAACAGGGTATCCCCACCGCCCGGAGGCTGGCAATGTCGCGTGTTAATTATGACCCCCTGTTAATCGGGGTGTTGCTGATGTTTGTGCTTTCAGGGTGCCTGCAAAACACCGATAAGGGTGTACCCGATATCAAGCTTACTCCCGGCGAGCTGATCTGGATCGGTGACCAGGTGTTCCGTAACGAGTGTGCCGGCAAACAGGCTTGCCTGGTTCACTGGAATCAGGGTGAAGCCTTTCCGTCACTGGGCATCGGCCATTTCATCTGGTACCCCACCAACGTGGACGGGCCGTTTGTGGAGAGCTTTCCGGCCCTGATTCGCTTTATGAGAGACCAGGGCGTTCCATTGCCGGAATGGCTGAATGAGCTGGAGCCGCTGGATGCACCCTGGCCGGATCGCGCCACCTTTTCTCAGGAAGAAGATAAAGACGGCCGGGTGTCCTCATTGCGGGAATTCCTGTGGGCGACCCGTGGCGTGCAGGCTGAGTTTATTGTGCGTCGGGCGCGCAATGCCCTTGAAGAGGTAGTGGCCGGAGCCCCGGATTCGCAACAGGTAATGCTGCGGGATCACCTGCGGGATCTGTTGGCAACACCTGGTGGTACCTACGCCGTCGTCGATTACGTCAACTTCAAGGGAGAAGGGCTTTCAGGGAAGGAGACCTACCGAGGGCAGGGCTGGGGACTGCTTCAGGTGCTTCAAGCCATGGCTGATAATGACCAACCGGCACTGCAGCGCTTTCAGGAGGCTGCAAAGGCTATACTTACCCGCCGTGCAGGGAATGCCCCCCGTGACATAGAGCGTGAGAAATGGCTGCCGGGGTGGCTGGCGCGGATTGAAACCTATCGCGAACCTGACCAGTAGAGTGCAGGGCCGGGTACGGATGCCCCGGCCCGGACCTTACAGGGGATGTTTTTTCAGCATCGGTTCCTGCCCGGGGGCTACTTCCAGCCACCAGACATTTTCGTCCCAGTCTCCCAGCACAATTCGTCTGGCGGGCTTACCGTTGGCTTCCAGTTCGTGAACCGCAGGCCGGTGGGTATGGCCGTGAATCATGCGCTGTACCCCGTGGGCTTCCATCTCCTTCACCACTTCGTCCGGTGTGACGTCCATGATGAACTCTTCCTTGCCCTTGTTCTTCGCCATGCTGATTTCCCGCAACTGCCGCGCCATCTGCTGGCGTTCTGCCAGCGGGCGCTGGAGAATCATCTGCTGCCATTGCGGATTGCGCATATTGGCGCGGAACTTCTGGTATTCCACGTCGGCGGTGCACAGGCTGTCGCCGTGCATCAGCAGGCTGGGCGTGCCGTACAGGTCTATCACCGTCGGGTCGTCCAGCAGGGTGGCGCCGATTCGGTTGCAGTAATCCTCACCAATCAGGAAGTCCCGGTTGCCGTGCATCAGGAACAGTGCCGTGCCGGCCTCGCTGAGCGCCCGCAGGGCTTCTGCGACCTGTTCCTGAAGTGGCGTTCGTTCGTCATCACCGATCCAGGCTTCAAAAAAGTCACCGAGGATGAAGAGCTGTTCCGCGCCCCGGGCTTGTTCCTCCAGAAACGCCAGGAATGCGTTGGTAATGTCCGGCCGGGATTCTTCCAGGTGAAGATCAGAGATAAACAGCGTGGTCACGCCGCGCCTCCGTCCTCTACAACCTCGGCTTTTTCGATAACCACGTCGTCGGCGGGAACGTCCTGATGGCCTGATCGCATGGTGGTGCGCACGGCACGAATGGCATTAACGGTATCCATGCCCTCCACAACCTTGCCGAATACACAGTAACCCCAGCCCTCGGCATTCTCGGCGGTATGGTCGAGGAAGCCGTTATTCTCGACGTTGATAAAGAACTGGGCGGTGGCGGAGTGGGGGTCCATGGTGCGGGCCATGGCAACGGTGCCCTGCATATTGCTGAGACCGTTGTTGGCTTCATTCCTGATGGGTTCGCGGGTTTTGCGCGGAGTCATCCCCGGCTCGAAGCCGCCGCCCTGAATCATGAAGTTGCTGATCACACGATGAAAAATCAGCCCGTCGTAAAAACCTTCACGGACATACTGCTCAAAGTTTTTCGCGGTCTCCGGGGCATTGTCGTAATCAAGTTCCAGTTTGATATCACCGTGGGAGGTTTTCAGCAGAATCATCAGGGTTTCCTGTTCAAATGGGTATATGGAGCATCGATGGGGGTATTGTACTTAAGAGTTTGTACGTGTGCATGAGTTAGGCAATGATTTGTGAGTATAATACGCGGTTTCAGACCCACACCCTATGATTGAGATTGTATGAGCGCCGAGTCCAAGAAAGCCCATAACTTCATCCAGAGCCTGATTGAAGACGCCATTGCCAAAGGCGAGCACACGGGGAAGGTGGTGACACGGTTTCCGCCGGAGCCCAATGGTTACCTGCACATCGGTCATGCCAAGTCGATCTGCCTGAACTTCGGCATCGCCGAAACGTTTGATGGTGTTTGCACCCTGCGGTTTGACGACACCAACCCGGAAAAGGAATCCCAGGAGTACATCGATGCCATCAAGCAGGATGTGCACTGGCTGGGCTATGAGTGGGCCGGTGAGGTGCGCTATGCCTCGGATTATTTCGATGCCATCTATGACTTCGCCGTTGAGCTGATTGAAAAGGGCAAGGCCTACGTGTGTGCGCTTACCGCCGACCAGATGGCCGCGTACCGGGGCACCCTGAAAGAACCCGGCCAGAACAGCCCCTATCGCGACCGCCCGGTGGAAGAAAATCTGCAGCTGTTCCGCGACATGCGCGATGGCAAGTACGAGAACGGTGAGTTGGTGCTGCGTGCGAAGATTGATATGGCATCCCCCAACATCAACATGCGGGACCCGATCCTGTACCGCATTCGCTATGCCGATCACCATCAGACTGGCGACAAGTGGTGCATCTACCCGATGTACGACTTCACCCACCCGATTTCCGACGCCATGGAGGGGATCACCCACTCTTTGTGCACCCTGGAGTTCGAGGACCACCGGCCACTTTATGACTGGGTACTGGAGAACATCTCCGCTCCCTGCCAGCCGCGCCAGATCGAGTTTGCGCGGCTGAACCTGAACTACACCATCACCAGCAAACGCAAGCTCAAGCGTCTGGTGGACGAAGGCTTCGTGGACGGCTGGAACGATCCCCGGATGCCGACTATTTCGGGTATGCGCCGCCGTGGTTATACCCCCGAATCCATCCGTACGTTCTGCGACATGATCGGCGTCAACAAGGCCGGCGGCACCGTGGATATGGGCATGCTGGAACACGCCATCCGCGAAGACCTGAACACCCGTGCGCCCCGCGCCATGTGTGTCATGCGCCCGCTGAAGGTGACCCTGACCAACTATCCGGAAGACAAGACCGAAACCCTGGTGTTGCCGGTTCATCCCCAGGACCCGGACATGGGCGAGCGGGAAGTTACCTGGAGCCAGACCCTGTATATCGACCGGGAAGATTTCACCGAAGAGCCGCCCCGCAAATGGAAGCGCCTGGCCCCGGATCAGGCGGTGCGCCTGCGGGGTGGGTATGTGATGACCTGCCGTGAGGTTATCCGCGATAACAGCGGTGAGATTGTCGAGCTGAAGTGCGAATACGACCCCAATACTCTGGGTGTGAATCCCGAAGGTTATAAACCGAACGGTGTGGTTCACTGGGTGTCGGCAACCGACAGCGTTGAAACGGACATCAATCAATACGACCGTCTGTTTACCCACGAATCGCCAGACAGCGACAAAGAAACCGATTTTGTGGACTCTATTAACCCGGAATCTCTGATCGTCCTCAAAGGCGCCAGGGTAGAGAAGAGCCTGGCTACGCCACGGACGGATCTGCCATACCAGTTCGAGCGGGAAGGCTACTTTTTCTGCGACCAGGAACTGACGGCCGCAGCCGGACGGCCGGTGTTTAATCGGACCGTGACCCTCCGGGATTCATGGGGAAAGAGCAAGTAATATCTGAAGGCACGAACAAAGTCGAAGGAGCCGTCGGGCCGGGGGCATCCCTCCGGGACCGTAAAAAACAGGGATGTTTTTTACGAGCCTACAGGGACGTATTCACGGCGTGTCCCGGAGGGATGCCCCCGGCCTGACGGCGGCCCGCACTAAAACCCGATACATCAGGCAAACAACAGGCATCACGTGATTAGAATCTACAACACCCTTAGTCAGCAAAAGGAAGAATTTCAGCCGATCGAGCCAGGAAAGGTTCGCATGTATGTGTGTGGCATGACGGTGTATGACTACTGTCATCTTGGGCATGCGAGGGTGTTGGTGGCGTTTGATGTGATTACGCGGTATTTGCGTCATCGCGGGTACGATGTTCATTACGTTCGCAATATCACTGATATCGACGACAAGATCCTGCAGAGAGCGGAAGAGAACGGCGAAAAATTCTCGGACCTGACAGCCAGAATGATCAAGGCCATGCACGAGGATGAGGCCAGGCTGGGCGTTCTTTCACCGACTGAAGAGCCCTGTGCCACTGACTACATCAACGAAATTGTGGCCATGATTCACAAGCTCGTCTCCAGCGGTCATGCATACGCTGCCGATAATGGCGACGTGTACTTCTCGGTGGAGTCCTACCCCGAATACGGCAAGCTCAGCAAGAAAAAACTGGAGGACCTGGTGGCCGGTGCCCGGGTGGATGTGCAGGAAGCCAAGCGCAGCCCCGCCGATTTCGTACTCTGGAAAGCCGCCAAGCCTGGAGAAGTGAGTTGGCCCTCGCCCTGGGGTGACGGTCGGCCGGGCTGGCATATTGAGTGCTCCGCCATGTCCAACCGCTGCCTGGGGGAAACCTTCGATATTCACGGCGGCGGGCCGGACCTGCTGTTCCCGCACCACGAAAACGAGATTGCCCAGTCCGAGTGTGCCAATGGGCATACCTTTGTGAACACCTGGATGCATGCGGGTGCCATTCGCGTGAACAAGGAAAAGATGTCCAAGTCCCTGGGCAACTTCTTCACCATCCGTGAGATCTTCGAAAAGTATCCACCGGAAGTGGTGCGCTACTTCCTCGTGTCCAGTCACTACCGCAGCCAGGTGGATTACTCGGAAGACAACCTTGCCGAGGCAGGGCGCACGCTTACCCGGCTCTACCACGCACTGCGTGGACTGGTGCCCGCCAAGGATGTGCCGGAAACCGAGCATGACCGACGCTTCGCCGAAGCCATGGACGACGACTTCAATACCGCCGGGGCGATTGCGGTGCTGCACGCGGTGGCAAACGAGATTAACCAGCATCGCCGGGAAGGCCGCGATGAGCAGGCCAGTGAGCAGGCCGCAGTGCTGGTCAGGCTGGGAAGCATCCTCGGCCTGCTGCAGCAGGACCCGGAGTCCTTCTTCCAGGCGGATACCGGCAGTGAGCTCAGTGCCGACGATATCGAAGCCATGATCCAGGCCCGTGCCGATGCGCGCAAGCGGAAGGATTTTGCCGAGGCGGACCGTATCCGTGATGAGCTGGCGGAAAAGGGGGTCATTCTCGACGACAGCCGCGAGGGAACCAGCTGGCGCCGGGGCTAGTGGCCTGTCCGGGTCTGACCGGAAGTCGGGTTGTCGGCCCGGGAATGACCTTGTAGGGAAATTCCCGTACAATACCGCCCTCGAATTAAAACGGCCCTTCCGGGACAATCCGCCGGAAAGGGCAGGGAATACAGTAACCCACTGAGGCAAACAACGATGACAGAACGCGTACAAGTCGGCGGCCTTCAGGTCGCAAAGAACCTGTTCGATTTCGTTAACAAAGAAGCGATTCCGGGTACCGGTGTCGATGCTGACAAATTCTGGAGCGAGTTCGACAAGATTGTTCACGAGCTGGCCCCCCGCAACAAGGAACTGCTCGCCAAGCGCGATGCCATCCAGGAAAAAATGGACAGCTGGAACCGTGACCACAAGGGTCAGAAGCTGGACATGGCCGAGTACAAGTCGTTCCTGAAGGATATCGGCTACCTGGTGGACGAGCCCGGCGACTTCAAGATCTCCACCTCCAACGTGGATCCGGAAGTGGCCACCATGGCCGGCCCCCAGCTGGTGGTTCCGGTAATGAACGCCCGTTTTGCCCTGAATGCCGCCAACGCCCGCTGGGGCAGCCTTTACGATGCCCTTTACGGCACCGACGCTATTTCCGAGGAAGACGGCGCCGAGAAAGGCCCCGGATACAACCCGGTTCGTGGTGCCAGGGTTATCGAGTTTGCCCGCAACCTGCTGGACAGCTCTGCACCGCTGGCCGCCGGTAGCCACAAGGATGCAGCCAGGTACCTGGTCGAAGGCGGTAAGCTGGTGGTCAAGCTCCAGAATGGCGAGTCCACCGGCCTGAAAGACGAATCCGGTTTTGTCGGCTACACCGGCGCTGCCGATGCGCCCACCGGCATCCTGCTGGTCAAGAACGGCATGCACTTCGAAATCCAGATTGATGCCAGCCATCCCATTGGCAAGGACGACGGCGCCCACGTCAAAGACGTTCTGATGGAGTCAGCCCTGACCACCATCATGGACTGCGAAGACTCTGTCGCCGCCGTGGACGCGGACGACAAGGCACTGGCCTATCGTAACTGGCTGGGACTGATGAAAGGTGATCTGGAAGAAACCTTCGAGAAGGGCGGGAAGCAGATGACCCGCAAGATGCATCAGGACCGCTCCTACACCAAACCTGACGGTGGTGAGCTGGTACTGAAGGGCCGCAGCCTGATGTTCGTTCGCAACGTCGGTCATCTGATGACCAATCCGGCCATCCTGCTGAAGGACGGCAGCGAAGTACCTGAGGGCCTGATGGACGGTTTGCTGACATCGCTGATTGCGATTCATGATCTCAAGGGTAACGGCAAGCTGCAGAACAGCACCACCGGGTCTGTCTACATTGTGAAGCCCAAGATGCACGGCCCGGAAGAAGTGGCCTTCACCAACGAATTCTTCGGCCGCGTGGAAGATGCGCTTGGGCTGCCGGCCTACACACTGAAAGTCGGCATCATGGACGAAGAGCGTCGCACAACCGTGAACCTCAAGTCCTGCATCCATGCCGCCAAGGAGCGCGCCGTGTTTATCAACACCGGTTTCCTGGATCGTACCGGTGACGAGATCCACACCTCCATGGAGCTGGGGCCGTTTATCCGCAAGGGGCCGATGAAGCAGGCCACCTGGATCCAGGCGTACGAGCAGTGGAACGTGGATATCGGCCTGGAAACCGGATTCCGTGGCGTTGCCCAGATTGGTAAGGGCATGTGGGCCATGCCGGATCTGATGGCGGGTATGCTGGAAGCCAAGATCGGTCATCCTAAGGCGGGTGCCAACACCGCATGGGTTCCGTCTCCAACGGCTGCCACCCTGCACGCGACGCACTATCATCAGGTTAACGTTGCCGACATTCAGAAGCAGCTGGAAAGCCGCGCCCGCGCCAACCTGGACGATATCCTGACCGTACCGGTGATGGATGATCCGACGTCGCTGTCGGCTGAAGAAATTCAGCAGGAACTGGATAACAACGCCCAGGGCATCCTCGGTTACGTGGTGCGCTGGATCGATAGCGGTGTGGGTTGCTCCAAGGTTCCGGATATCAACGATGTCGGCCTGATGGAAGACCGTGCCACGCTGCGTATCGCCTCGCAACTGCTGACGAACTGGCTCTATCATGGCATCTGCACCGAAGAGCAGATTCATGAAACCATGAAGCGCATGGCTGCGGTTGTTGATCGTCAGAACGCCAATGACCCGTCCTACCGCAACATGGCGCCGGACTTTGATGACAGCATTGCCTTCCAGGCCGCGATGGATCTGGTGCTGAAGGGCCGTGAGCAGCCTAACGGCTATACCGAGCCACTTCTGCACGCCTATCGCCTGAAGGCGAAAGAGAAGTATGGGCAGTAAACGCCCGGCTCTCAAAAAACCCCGCTTTGAATGAAGCGGGGTTTTTTTGTGGGTGAAGCTTTAGGGGTGGTCTGCTTTTGTCGGATTACGGCTTCGCCTAATCCGACCTACGGGCGGGTACCTGGGAGTTTTCACATGTAGGTCGGATTAGGCCCGAAAGGGCCGTAATCCGACAACCCAATTCAATCCTTATGCAACTCATTCGCCGCATACAGCGTATTTTGCAGCAAGGTGGCAATGGTCATCGGCCCCACGCCGCCGGGGACCGGCGTGATGTAAGCCGCCCGCTCCGAGGCCGCTGCGAAATCAACATCCCCGCGCAGTTTGCCATCGTCCATCCGGTTGATGCCCACATCAATTACGGTCGCTCCTGGCTTGACCCATTCGCCTTTGATCAGCCCCGGCTTGCCAACGGCTGCGATCAGGATGTCCGCCTCTCTGACGAACTTTTCCAGATCGGCCGTAAACCGGTGGCACACCGTCACGGTGGCGCCTTTCAGAAGCAGTTCCATGGTCATGGGCCGGCCGACGATGTTGGAAGCGCCCACGATAACCGCATGCTGGCCCTTGTAAGGGGTGTTGATGCTGTCCAGCAGGGTGATCACCCCGGCCGGGGTGCAGGGCCGCAGGGCGGGCTTGCGTTGCACCAGGCGGCCGATGTTGTATGGATGAAAACCGTCAACATCCTTGTCCGGGCGAATCTTCACGAGAATCGGGTCGGCATCCATGTGGGGAGGCAGTGGAAGCTGGACCAGTATGCCGTCTACGTCCGGGTTCTCATTCAGTTCGTCCACCAGGGCTTCCAGGGCTTCCTGTGATGTGTCTTCCGGCAGATCGTAGGAGAGCGACATGATGCCCGCCTCGTCGCAAGCCTTGCGCTTGTTGCCAACGTAAACCCGGGATGCCGGGTCGTTACCCACCAGCACTACAGCCAGCCCGGGGGCGCGAAGCCCCTGCTGTTTGCGGGCTTCGGTTCCTGCCGCAACCTGTTGTCGCACAGTGGCGGCGATTTCTTTTCCGTTAATCAGTTTGGCGCTCATGTCTTTGTCTTGTCGGTTGTGCGAGAATAAAGGCGTCGCATTGTCTCATGCTTGGGCTCCGCCGCCAATCGAAGGAGGAAAAGCCCAAATGCGTGTTGACGGAGCGGTTTGGCGCCGGTAATATGCGCGCCAACTTTGCTGAGGTATCTGTTGTTCAGTTCAGACGGGGTATAGCGCAGTCTGGTAGCGCGCCTGCTTTGGGAGCAGGATGTCGGGAGTTCGAATCTCTCTACCCCGACCACTTTCTGGCAAATCCAGGATATTGAACAGTCAGGTGGGCGAACGGTACATGCGCCCGTAGCTCAGCTGGATAGAGCATCGGCCTTCTAAGCCGGTGGTCGCAGGTTCGAGTCCTGCCGGGCGCGCCATACCGCAGACGGTCTGATCCGTCCCGGAGACACCGAATCAGCAAAGTTAACCTGAAGTACCTGTTGGGGTCTGCCCGGCGGTAGTCTGGATGTGGTGGACGTAGCTCAGTTGGTAGAGCTCAGGATTGTGACTCCTGCGGTCGAGGGTTCGAACCCCTTCGTCCACCCCACTTTCTCCCCAGTGTTTCATGGTTGATTTCCGCAGTTGCTGGGTTTTACGCTTGCCTGTGCAGGTATGAATCCGCAGATCCTGTGCGAGCGTGGCGGAACTGGTAGACGCGCTGGATTTAGGTTCCAGTGGGGCAACCCGTGAGAGTTCGAGTCTCTCCGCTCGCACCATTATTATTGATACCGGTTTTCTCTCCTGTTTTCTTTCCTTTGTCTGTCTGTGATCCGTTGCCGCAAAAGAGCCATTACCGGGTGATTCTCTCGGCATGGCAAACCGTGATAAACTACCGGCTTTTAAATTTGCGTCCTTTTCCGGGAATTCGCCCTGAACAGGACTTTTGGTTTTATTTTCATTCACATACCGAACCTGTAATTTGAGGATCTTCCATGCAAGTGTCTGTTGAAACGACCTCCAACATCGAACGTCGGATGACGATTGGTGTGCCCGCCCAGGAAATCGACCAGGCGGTCCAGAAACGCCTGCAGGAAACCGCACGCACAGTAAAAATGAACGGTTTCCGTCCGGGCAAGGTGCCCATGAGTGTGGTGAAGCGTCGTTTCGGTGACAGCGTCCGTCAGGAAATTGTCGGCGAAGTCATGCGTGACAACTACATCAAGGCACTGCAGGAGCAGGACATCAATCCGGCAGGCTGGCCGAAGTTTGAGCCAAAAACCATGGAAGAAGGCAAGGACCTGGAGTTCGTGGCCATCTTTGAGGTACTGCCGGAAGTAGAGCTGGGTGATTTCAGCAAGATCTCCGTTGAAAAGCCGAAGGCCGAGATTACCGAGAAAGACGTCGACACCATGATCGACAACCTGCGTCGCCAGCAGGCCACCATGAAGTCCGTGAAGCGCAAGTCCAAGAACAAGGACGTGGTGCTGATTGATTTCAAGGGCTTCATTGATGGTGAAGAGTTTGAGGGCGGTGCGGCCGAGAACCATAAGCTGACCCTGGGCTCAGGTCAGATGATTCCCGGTTTCGAGAAAGGCATCGTTGGTGGCAAGGCCGGTGAAGAGCTGGAAATCGAAGTGACCTTCCCCGAGGACTACCAGAACGAAGAGCTGGCGGGCAAGCCTGCCAAGTTCGAGATCAAGATTCACGAAGTCCAGGAACCGCAACTGCCGGAACTGGATGCCGAGTTCTTCAAGAAGTTCGGAATCGACGCGGAAGATGAAGCCGCGTTCCGTGAAGAAGTTCAGAAGAACATGGAACGGGAACTGAAGCAGGCTGTCTCCAACAAGGTCAAGAACGACGTTGTTGAAGGGCTGCTTGAAAGCACTGATCTTGAAGTGCCTACCGCCCTGGTGGATCAGGAGATCGACCGCCTGCGCCAGGACGCTGTTCAGCGTTTCGGTGGCCAGGTTGACTTCCAGCAGCTGCCCAAGGAAATTTTCGAGGAGCAGGCTCGCCGTCGTGTCAAAACCGGCCTGTTGTTCCAGGAAGTGGTCAAGCAGAATGATCTGAAGGCTGACCCTGCCAAAGTGGATGAAAAGATCCAGGAAATTGCGTCAACGTATGAACAACCTGAAGAGGTTGTGGCGCACTTCAACAGCAGCCCGGAGCAGAAGCAGCAGATCGAGTCTTCCGTGCTGGAAGACGCGGTTGTTGACCTGGTGCTGGAACAGGCACAGGTGAAAGAAAAGAAGCTCAAGTACGAAGAGGCAATTCAGGCTGGTCAGCAGCAGCGATAAAGACCGCAGGGCCGCTTCAGAAGGGCCCGGCCAGCCCGGGATGAAAACAGCCGGCACGTCCGGCTGTTTTCATCTTGGCCCGGTGCTGGCAAAGTAATGCGAGACAAAGTCGAGTTCTAACGCTGTGGCGGACACACGCCACTCCATTGTCCAGAAGGAGTTCACGCGCATCATGACGCAGAAACCAATTGATGGTCCCGCAATGGTTACCAATTCCGGCCTGGTGCCAATCGTTATCGAGCAGACCGCACGAGGCGAACGCTCTTTTGATATTTTTTCCCGTCTGCTCAAGGAGCGGGTAATCTTTCTGGTGGGTCCGGTTGAAGACCATATGGCCAACCTGATTGTGGCGCAGCTGTTGTTCCTTGAGTCCGAGAATCCTGACAAGGACATCCACCTCTATATCAACAGCCCGGGCGGTTCCGTTACTGCCGGCATGTCCATTTACGACACCATGCAGTTCATCAAGCCTGATGTGGCTACCCTGTGCGTTGGCCAGGCTGCCAGCATGGGCGCTTTCCTGCTGGCCGGTGGTGCCGAGGGCAAGCGTGCCTGTCTGCCGAATTCTCGGGTGATGATCCATCAGCCGCTGGGGGGCTATCAGGGGCAGGCGACGGATATCGAGATCCACACCCGTGAGATTCTCAAGATCCGTCACACCCTGAACTCCATCCTTGCCCATCACACCGGGCAGAAGCTGGAAACCATCGCCAAGGATACAGACCGTGACAATTTTATGGATCCGCAGCAGGCGAAGGACTATGGCCTGATCGATTCTATACTTGATAAGCGTGTACCTAATAAATAATACTGAAGGTAATCGCAACATTCCCTGCCGGCGTATTGAGGTGACTGCGTCGGTAAACCAAGCTCAGAGGTATTTCAATGGCAGATGAAAGAAACGGCAGAGGCGACGATAACGGCAAGTTGCTGTACTGCTCGTTTTGTGGAAAGAGCCAGCATGAAGTCCGTAAGCTCATTGCAGGGCCCTCGGTGTTCATCTGCGACGAGTGCGTCGACCTGTGCAACGATATTATCCGGGAGGAAATCCAGGAGAATGCCCAGGAAGAAGCCAGTGATCGTCTTCCGACACCCGCCGAAATCCGCGATACCCTTAACGAGTACGTGATCGGCCAGGACCGTGCCAAAGTGGTGCTTTCCGTGGCGGTATACAACCACTACAAGCGCCTGCGCTACGGCGAGGGCAAGGCTGAAGTCGAGCTTGGCAAGAGCAACATTCTGCTGATTGGCCCCACCGGCAGCGGCAAGACCCTGCTTGCAGAAACCCTGGCACGGATGCTCAACGTTCCCTTCACCATTGCTGATGCCACCACGCTCACTGAAGCAGGTTACGTCGGCGAGGACGTTGAAAACATCATCCAGAAACTGCTGCAGAAATGCGATTACGATGTGGACAAGGCCCAGCGCGGCATTGTCTACATCGACGAGATCGACAAGATTTCCCGCAAATCTGATAACCCCTCCATCACCCGGGACGTATCCGGTGAAGGTGTCCAGCAGGCCCTGCTCAAGCTGATTGAAGGCACGGTTGCCTCGGTTCCGCCCCAGGGCGGGCGCAAACATCCCCAGCAGGAATTCCTGCAGGTGGACACCGGCAACATGCTGTTTATCTGTGGTGGTGCCTTTGCGGGCCTGGATAAAGTGATTCAGGAACGCTCAGAGCGCAGCAGCATTGGCTTCTCTGCCACGGTCAAGAGCCCGGACGACACCAAGAATACCGGCGACATCATCAAGGATGTGGAAACTGAGGATCTGGTCAAATACGGCCTGATTCCCGAGTTTGTCGGTCGTCTGCCGGTTGTAGCCACGCTGACGGAACTGGATGAGGATGCGCTTGTCCAGATACTGACAGAGCCCAAGAACGCCCTCACCAAACAGTATCAGAAGCTGTTTGACATGGAAGGCGTTGAACTGGACTTCCGCGAAGATGCCCTTCGTGCCGTTGCCCGCAAAGCCATGGTGCGCAAAACCGGCGCCCGGGGACTGCGCTCCATTATGGAAGCGACACTGCTGGACACCATGTACCAGATCCCTTCTGAGCATGATGTTTCCAAGGTGGTCATTGATGAAAGCGTGATCAACGGCCAGTCAGAGCCGTTCAAGATCTACGACAGCAGTGAGCACGCCAAGGCGGTTCCCGAGGACTGAGTGTTCGGGCTGGTTGCATAAAAAAAGGGCGGCGACGCCCTTTTTTTATGCCCGGCGTGAGCAGCAAAGCCCCCGCGGAAACTGTAAAAAGATTGCAATTTTTGCTGTCGCCCCAATGAAGGGTGATATGCTGAAATAAATACCGTCAGAGGATTTTCTATGACCCTGATACCTGAAGAATCTGTGCAAGAATACCCGCTGTTGCCGCTGAGAGACGTGGTGGTGTTCCCGCACATGGTAGTGCCGCTGTTTGTTGGCCGTGAAAAGTCCATACAGGCGCTGGAAGCGGCCATGGAGGGCAACAAGGAAATCCTGCTGGTTGCCCAGAGAGATGCCTCCACGGACGAACCGGGCCCGGACGATGTATTCGCCATGGGCACCGTGGCCACCGTGCTGCAAATGCTCAGGCTGCCTGACGGAACCGTCAAGGTTCTGGTTGAGGGCAATGCCCGTGCCACCATTACCGACATTGCCGACGGCGAGTACCTGGCCGGCAAGGCCATGTTGATGGATGAAGACTCCCTGCCGGCACGGGAAGAGGAAGTGCTGGTCAAAACCCTGATGGACGAGTTCGAGAAGTACGTGAAACTCTCCAGAAAGGTACCCTCCGAGGTTTCCAATGCGCTGACCGGCATCAATGAGCTCGAGCGCCTGGCGGACACCATGGCGGCCCATCTGGAACTCAAGATTCCGGAGAAGCAGGAGCTGCTGGAAGCACTGGAAATTCGCCAGCGTGTGGATCTGCTGTTGGGCAAGCTCGATGGTGAAATTGACCTGATTGAAGTTGAGAAGCGTATCCGCGGCCGCGTCAAGAAACAGATGGAGCGCAGCCAGCGGGAGTATTACCTCAACGAGCAGATGAAGGCGATCCAGAAGGAAATGGGTAACCTCGGCGAGGGTAACAACGACTTCGAAGAGCTTGAGCAGAAGCTGGAAGAAGCCGGTTTGCCGGAAGAGGCCCGCAAGAAGACAGAGGCGGAGCTTAACAAGCTCAAGATGATGTCGCCCATGTCGGCGGAAGCGACGGTGGTGCGTGGCTACATAGACTGGATGCTGGCCATCCCCTGGAAGAAACGCAGCCGCGTTCGCCACGATATCGAAAAAGCCCGTGAGATTCTGGACGAAGATCATTACGGCCTGGATGAAGTCAAGAAGCGCATTCTTGAGTACCTGGCGGTCCAGAGCCGTGTGAAGAAGGTCAAGGGTCCTGTGTTGTGTCTGGTGGGCCCTCCCGGTGTCGGCAAGACGTCCCTGGGGCAGTCCATTGCCCGTGCGACCAATCGCAAATACACCCGTATGGCGCTGGGTGGCGTACGTGACGAGGCCGAAATCCGGGGTCACCGGAAAACCTATATCGGAGCCTTGCCCGGAAAACTGCTGCAGAAACTGTCCAAGGTGGGAGTGAAGAACCCGCTGTTCCTGTTTGATGAAATCGACAAGATGGGCATGGATCACCGTGGTGACCCGGCGTCAGCCCTTCTTGAGGTGCTGGATCCTGAGCAGAATCACACCTTCAACGACCACTACCTGGAAGTGGATTATGATCTCTCGGACGTGATGTTCGTGTGCACTTCCAACTCCATGGACATTCCGCCGGCCCTGCTGGACCGCATGGAAATCATCCGTATTCCGGGTTACACCGAAGACGAGAAGGTCAACATTGCGCTCCGGTACCTGTTGCCCAAGCAGATCAAGGCCAATGGCCTTCGCAAGAACGAACTTGATATTCCGGAAGAAACGCTCCGTGACCTGATCCGCTACTACACCCGTGAGGCGGGCGTACGTGGCCTGGAGCGCGAGATCGCGAAGATCTGCCGCAAGGTGGTGCGTGATCACGTTGAAAGCGGTGACAAGGCCTCTGTAACCCTCACGCCAGAGGTGCTTGAGGACTACTCGGGGGTGAAGAAGTTCAAGTATGGCCTGGCCGAGGAGAAGAATCAGGTCGGACAGGTAACCGGTCTGGCCTGGACCCAGGTTGGCGGTGAACTGTTGACGCTGGAATGTGCACTGACCAAGGGCAAGGGCAGGGTAGTCAAGACGGGCTCCCTGGGTGATGTCATGCAGGAGTCAATTCAGGCCGCTTTGACGGTGGTCAGAAGTCGTGCGCTTGGCCTGGGTATCAGTGACGATTTCCACGAGAAACACGACCTTCACGTGCACGTTCCGGAAGGCGCGACGCCGAAAGATGGCCCCAGCGCCGGTATCGGCATGTGTACCGCACTGGTTTCTGCATTGACCCAGATTCCGGTACGGGCCGACGTGGCGATGACCGGTGAGATCACCTTGCGTGGCCGGGTTCTGGCCATTGGCGGGCTCAAGGAAAAGCTGTTGGCGGCTCATCGAGGCGGCATCAAGACGGTGATCATTCCTGATGATAATGTCCGTGATCTCAAGGAGATACCGGATAATATCAAAGAGTCACTGGAGATCCGGCCGGTCAAGTGGATTGACGAAGTGCTGGATATTGCACTGGCTTATCCCCCGGAACCACGTACCGAAGATTCGTCGTCAGAAAAGCCTTCCGGGACTCCCCGTGAGGATGACGGCGAAGCGGCGGAGCGCATAAATACACATTAAACACGTGCTGTGTTGTTGACATGCCAGAGAGCCCATTGGTATAACTGTTTCGCCGTGAAGCAGCCAATATCAAGGGCTCCCGCGCAGTTAATGCCTATTCCGAACACCGGTTAGTAGCCGCAAGGAATAAAAATAGTGAAGAATGGAATTCTCTGACCGCTTATGCGATAGTCGGGAACGTCCAGGAAACAACAAACCAACCTATAACATCTTCAACCTGAAATCGAAGGGGTTTAGTGTGAACAAGTCCGAACTGATCGATGCAATTGCAGAATCCGCAGATATTTCCAAAGCCGCCGCTGGCCGCGCTCTGGATGCCATGACCACCTCCATTACCGGTGCCCTGAAGAAAGGCGATCAGGTAACTCTGATTGGTTTTGGTACCTTCTCCGTCAAGGAGCGTGCTGCCCGTACCGGCCGTAACCCGCAAACAGGTGCCGAAATCAAGATTCCGGCCTCCAAAGTGCCTGGGTTCAAGGCAGGTAAGGCTCTGAAAGACGCCGTCAAGTAACGGCAGCTTTCATTTGGCAAGGCCCGGAACATGGGGCGTTGCCGGAGCGGTTGGCCCGGTGGCAATACCGCAGTCAACCAGCTCTGATGAATTCAAGGCGCATTCCTGAATGAATGCGCCTTTTTACGTTAAGCGACCCTTACAGACATTGATCAGGGATCCGGGAGAAACATGCTTCAAGATATGCGGGATAATGCCCAGGGCACCATTGCCAAAGTCATCATTGGCCTTCTGATTGTTTCACTCTCAATCTGGGGTATGGACGCGATTGTCGGTGGTTTCTCCGGCGAGCCCGAGGTTGCGACAGTTAACGGTGAAGATGTAACCGAGCGGGAATTTCTTCGCGTGGTTCAGATGGAGAGCCAGAGGCGCCTGTCCGAGATGGATGATCCGGATCCGTCCATGCTGGATGAAGATCAGGTTCGCCGGGATGTACTGGAGTCACTGATTCAGGAGAAGGTCCTGACCCAGGATGCGGAGGCACAGGGCCTGGAACTCTCAGACCAGGATATCGACTCGCTGATCACCCAGATGCCCCAGTTCCAGGTGGATGGCTCCTTCAACCGTGACCGGTTTGTTTCTACGGTCCGCAATATGGGTATGGGTGTTGGTGAGTTCCGGGAAACCATGCGTAAGCAGTATGTGGTTAACCAGATCCGCGCCGGAATAGAGCAAAGCGCTACCGTGGCTGATGAGAATGTGGCTCAACTTTTGCGCATACAGAACCAGACCCGTGATTTTCGGGCGGTAACGCTGGCTGCAGATACGGTGCGTGATGAAGTAGAGGTGACCGACGCCGAGATTGAAGCCTATTACCAGGACAACGACGATGAGTTCCAGCAACCGGAGCGCGTGGATGCCCGTTATATCGCGCTATCGCGGGAAGCCCTCGCCGAAAGCGTCGACGTGACGGATGAGCAGTTGCAGGAATTCTACGAAGAGCGGTCGTCCGAGCTGGCAAAGGAAGAGCGCCGTGCGTCGCACATCCTGATCGAGGACGGTGCTGACGCTGACGAGACCATGGCGACTATCCAGCAGCGCCTTGAAGACGGAGAAGCATTCTCCGATCTGGCCAAAGAGTTCTCTATCGATACGTCCTCTGCCGAACAGGGTGGAGATCTCGGTTTTGCAGAGCGCGGTGTCTACGATTCGGCGTTTGAAGACGCGCTGTTTGCCCTGGAGGAAGGGGAAGTCTCCGAGCCGGTATCCACGAGCTTTGGTGTTCATCTGATAAGGCTTGATGATGTTCAGAAGGCCGACACGCCTCCCCTGGAGGAAGTGGAAGACGAGCTCCGCCGTGAACTGGCGGAACGAGAGGCAGCCGAGCGCTTTGCCGAGGTTCGTTCTGAGCTCGCGGACCTGGCTTATGCGGCGGATGACCTCGCTGGTCCTGCCGAGGAGCTGGGCCTTGAGGTGCGGGAAAAAAGCGATATCACGGAAGAGGGTGGTGATGCGCCCTTCGATCACTCAGGACTGGTGCGCCAGCTGTTTTCCGACGATGTGCTGAAGGATGGTTTCAATACCGAGCTGATTGATGTCGGCGACAACATATCCGTCGTGGCGAGGGTCAGTGAGTACTACGAAGCGCAGAAAAAGCCGCTTGAAGAGGTGTCAGAGGAGATCCGCACTTCGTTGATTCGCCAGAAGACCCGTGAGGCCCTGCAGGAGCGCGCCGACACTATCATCGCTGATCTGGAATCCGGTAAGAGTCTTGACGATCTGGATATCGGCGAGTGGCAGTCCTACGAGGACCAGTCGAGGAATAATCTTGTCCTGGGTAATGCCGTGATGGCGGAAGTCTTTTCCCTCAGTCGCCCCGATGACGACAGCAACGTGTTTGGTTCGGTGGTATCGGATGACCGCGTGACAATCCTTGCCCTGGATGCGGTTAACGACGGCGAGGTAGACCGTGATGGCGAAGAGTTCCGCCAGTTGCGTGGTTTCCTGGCGTCACTGGAAGGACAGCGTGAGTACAGTGCCTACAGGCAATACCTGCGGGACAACTCCGAAATAGAGCGACAGTAAACAAGAAAGGCACCCGCGACAGGGTGCCTTCTGGCAAAATTAAATAAGGCCCGCACATCGTTGCGGGCCTTTTAGTTGGCCTCTTCGATGTAGATTTCCGGCTTGTCGCTTGTTCATGGTGTTCTCCTTTGTTGTTGTCTGCCCCACGGCCCGGTCGGGCCGTGGGGCACGGTATGTCCGGGCTTGCCGGACTATCTGCTGAATACTGCGACGGACAACGCGGGTACCGTGAAGGTGCCGCTGGTTGCCGCTGCGCTCTCACCGGGAGAGGTGTCGGCCATCACCGAGAAGGTGCCATCCAGGCTGGTGTCCAGCGTCTGTTCGGAGCCGGTACTGTTGATGAAGACAACGAGCTGGTCGACATCACTGTCGAGATCGGTAAGACCGTTGTCGGGGCCGTCATCCAGACTGAACAGAATGACTCCGGGTACCTGATCCGTACCTGTGTTGTGGAAGTCCAGGCGCTCACTGACCTGCTCTGCGGTTTGCAACCGGAACAGCTCACTCTGGTTTCGCACCGTCAACAACTCCTCCACCTGTTCACGGGTGTAGTTGATGTCACTCGCGGCAGGGCCGGTTTCAAACTGGCCGATAACCTCTGTGATCAGGTCCCAGTTGGCGCCATCCTTGTCCTGGCGTGGCAGGCCGCGGTTCCAGGCGGTTTCCTGGTAACTGAAGTCCACCTCGTTGAACCAGTCGCCGGAATCGTAGCTGTCCCGCTCCATGGATTTGGAGCGCAACAGCTCAGAGCCCATATGGATGAACGGTATGCCCTGGCTGAGAATGGGCACGGAAAGCCCAATCACCTGCATCTGGGCACGTTCCCCATGTGTGGTGGCGAAATCCGCCTTGTACTGGTTGTTGTCCCAGAGTGTCTGGTTGTCGTGCTTGGAGACGTAGTTGATGATTTCCTGGGGGTCGCTGGTATAACCGGCGTTCTGACCGTTGTAATCGATCTCGGCACCGGTCTTCGTGGAGCCGTCTGCGGTCACCAGGGAGTAGTCACTGAGGCTGCCGGCAATGCCGATACGGATCCAGTCACTGACTTGCAGCAGGCGTTCTTTTTCCGTGTCGCTGCCGCTGTTGCGGTCGTTGGGGATGCTGAACAGCCCGTTGGCAAAGCCCTGGTTGGCGCGGATGAAGTCACCCTCATCAAAGGGGCCGCCACCGCGGACAGCGTCACGAAGGCGATCATTGAAGGAGCCGATGCCGGTTCCCGCCATATTGGCCTGAATGGCATTGACGCCCCGGGCGTTGTTGGCTACTTCGCCGAAGTTCCAGGCTTCACCGTAGAAGTAGGTATCCGGGTCAACCGCTTTAACCGCATCCAGGGCGTTCTCCATGTTCGAGAGCATGTGATGGCCCATCAGGTCAAAGCGGAAACCAGAGATACTGTATTCCGAGGCCCAGGTCACCAGGGAATCGATCATCAGCTTTTCCATCATCCGGTGCTCGGAGGCGGTATTTTCACAGCAGGAGGACTGCTCCACCACTCCGGTTTCCGGGTTCTGGCGGTGATAGTAACCGGGAACCAGCTTGTCCAGTACCGACTTCTCGGCCAGGCCAGAGGCATTGGTATGGTTGTAGACCACATCCAGTACCACGTTCAGGCCCAGGTTGGTCGCTGACTGCACCATTTCCCGGAATTCCACAATACGGGCAACGCCGTGGGCGTCTGAGGCATAGCTGCCTTCCGGCACGGTGAAGTGGACCGGGTCATAGCCCCAGTTGAAGCTGTCCAGGCTTCGAAATGTGTCGTGCAATGCCTGGGCCTTCCCGGTGGCCGGGTCGAAGGTTTCCAGCACCTGGCGAATGGAGTTGCCGCTATCACAATGTTCCCCGTAGCTTTCCGCAGCGTCGTCCGACAGGTCGCACAGTCGGCTGAAATCGTCGTCTATATTCACGATTTGGTCCGGGTCTTCGTTGACGGTGGCAATGTCGAATGCCGGTAGCAGGTGCAGGTGGGTGATGCCGGCATCGGCCATGGACGCCAGGTGCTTCATGCCATCGGTTGACGTTTCGGTGAATGCGGCGTACTTACCCCGGTTTTCAGCGGTTACTGTCTCGTCTGTCGCACTGAAGTCCCTTATGTGGGCCTCGTACACCACCACGTCTTCCGGTGCCTGCATGGGCGGCGTCGCCAGTGAATCCCAGTCTGCGGGCTTCAGGTCACTGTCGGCGAGGTTAACCACCTGGGCATACTGGCCATTTTCAGACAGGCTCCGGGCGTAAGGGTCCGAGGTCATGGTGGTTTCAATGGCATCGGTACGGGGGTGATACACGGTGACTTCGTACTGGTAGAACTTCCGGTCCACCTCGGCGGTGTTCGCAGTGTGCTGCCAGACGCCGTCGTTGCGGGTCATATCCACAGGGAAGCCAGTGACTGTACTGCCGTCGGCATTGAACACGTGCAGGCGCATGTTCTGCGCCGTTGGCGCCCAGACCTTAAAGTCGGTATCGGCCCCGTTTACCGTGGCACCCAGGGCGCCATCGTAGGTATAAAGCTGATCCAACACCCCCGGGATTTGCAGGCGGGTGGCGGATATCAATTCATCGTCGCTGTTGAAGGCGCCGGCTACCAGCTGCCCGCGCAGGGCTTCTTCCCTGGTCTGGGTGTCGGCATCCACCGAGTAGGCCGGCCAGCCGGCCAGATGCGGGAACGCCTGTTCCAGTTCGGGCGACAGGGTTGTGGCGCTGAGCTCGATCGTTTTTCCGCCTTCAAGGGTGTTGTTGGCGTCATCAACGGAAATGCCGGCATTGGCGTCGTAGCGGAGCTCCACGCGGGCTGCATCGGCCGTGTCTGCAAACACCAGTGTGCCGGCATCGAGCCAGTGGGCCCTGGCGCCATCGATGGTCATTTCTTCCGACTCTATCGGGTCCGGCGAGAGCAATTCGCTGCCGCTGAGGGTAAATATCCGATTGCCCAGGGCATCGAAGTGCCAGCGGTGGTCATCATCACCCAGGTCTTTTTCATCACCCTTGTGCATGATGAAATTCATGCAGTCTCCGCCGTCGCGCATGGGGATGATGTAGTAGGCGCCGTAAGTATCATTAACGCCATCATGGCTGCGCGGATCACTCCACTCCGTTGGCACATCTTCGGCCAGCCCGTCGCACCCTGCGGCTGCGTCATTCCAGAGGTGCAGGCCCCAGCCGTCGTAGTCGCCTTCCGGGCGTTTGTAATAGAGGATGGCTTCGTTCTCGCCGGGCTCGAGCAGAGTGGTCGAGTCTTCGCTACCGGCGTCATCGTTATCCGGAGAAGAGCTGCTGCTACCGGAGTTGCAACCGGTCAGGGCCAGCGAAAGCGCCAGCACCCAGCCACCTGCAACCAGTTTATGGTCAGGCATAACAGATATCCTTTTGCCGTTGTTTTTGTTTGGAGGGTGACTTGCGAACCGGCAATGCCCGTGCGCTTGTGTCACGGTTTCATGGTTGCGCGAACGTCAGCGGGGCACATCCTTCGGCAGCTGACTTTTGCAGGCGTAGATTGCGGGGAGGGTGGGGGAGTAGTGCGAAGCGGAACAGGGCGAAAAAAAAGGGCCGGCGTGAAAGCCGGCCCAAAGAGGTCCAACGAGAGAGTGTGGAGTTTAGAGCCTTACCACCAGGCTTCGATCTGGGCACCGACCTGAATGTCGCCATCGATGCCTTCGCTGCGAGCGGCTTCGGCCTGATCGCCGAAGAACGCGGCTGCGTACGCGCGGATTACCGGCCTTGCCCAGTAGCCAGGGCCAGCGCTCCACTGCTGTGAGACCGCCACTTTCTGCAGGTCTGTAGCGTCGTCATTGAAGGGCTGGTGTACGTCCTCATAGCCCACTTCCACCGCGGTGCTGGTCACTGAGTTCCAGTTGTAGGTCGGGCGGGCAACCACGCTCAGGCGGGTGGGTTCTTCCTCATTGATCGGGCCGTAGGTTTCACCCTGGGAGTAAAGAGCGGAGTAACCCAGTTCCCAGGGACCGCCAAGCTTGATCACGCCATGGTTGAGTACACGCCAGCTCTTTTCGAGCGTGCCATCATAATAGGGCGCATTCAGGCTGGCATTACCACCCTGATTGGCAAACGCCGCTTCACCCAGGGAATCCGTGGCGTATTGCAGGACGAACTTGTTGAAGCCGCCCATGATACCGGTTGACAGTTCAACGGTGCCGAAGAAGCCATCTTCATCCATGATGCCTGCCGCTTCCTGCTCGTCCGTCAGGTCCGCTGTGCCGTAGATACCAGCGAGTGTCAGGGTGCTTTCGCCAACCGGGAAGGCGTAGCGCAGGTCCAGTTTATTGTTCTGGACGATGGTGTCGCTTTCCTGCTTGTCGAAATTGATCCACGCAGCGGAGAACTGGCCTGCACCTGCCTCGATGTTTTCGATACCGGCGCCATAGCCGGAGTTGTTGATGTAGAACAGATCAAGCTGGTGTACGTCGTGACGCTTGTAGAAGCGCTTGCCGGCCCACAGGGTGGCACCGGGAAGGGATTCGATCACATTGGTGCCGGAAACATAAAGCTGGCGCACAGCCACTTCGCCACCGCTGTAAGGGTTGCCGTTGTTGCGGGTGGTTTCCTCGCCGCCAAAGTCAACGCCATTGACGTCATCAGCGCCGTCATAGGCCTGGTAGTCGTTACCCTGGTTGATGGCTTCGTAGGAAACCATGGAATCAAGGCGGAAGGTTTTGCCATCTTCGCTGAAGAGTTCGTCACCAAACGCCAGCTCCGCGTAGGTGTCGCACTCATCCGCAAGGCGGCCGACAAAGTGGCCGTTGGCGCCGCTGCCGAAACAGGTCTGCTCGCCACCGCTGCCGGTATTGGTGGAGAGGCCTGAACGCGCGTAACCATGGAAGTCAACAGCAATGGCCGGAGAGGCCATGATGGCCGCTGTCACCGCAGTGGCCAGCGGGAGTTTGTTCGGGGAAAAGCGCTTATTGTTCTGCATCATCTGTGTCCTGTGCTTTTTGTCTTTTTTGAATGTCAGGGAAGCGGAAGTTCCGGCCTCCTCTCATGGAAACAGGCGGGGCCGGATCAGGCCTCCGGTTCCCGTGATTGCAGCTTCTGCCAATCAGACATTGGGAAACCGGATTTCATAGTCCTGTAACCGGCAGATGAGTACATCCTCCGCCCTGAAGAAAAAGGGGGGTGAGTTCTCAGGGGGAGGAGGGGCGTAGAAGGACGAGTTGGTAAATCAGTGGCTTCCATGCACGATCAGGGTGGTTGGCTAGACTGGAAACCGCGTTGGTTTCAGGCTTTCCTTGATCTTTTTCAGGTGGCCCAGGAAGTCTGCGCCGCGTTTGAGTGTGACACCGGTGGCCAGAATGTCGATCACCGTAAGATGGATGATCCGTGACGACATGGGCATGTAGACTTCGGTGTCTTCCGGGGCCGTGACTTCTATTACCACGGTGCAGGCCTCGGCAAGGGGTGATCCCGGCATGGTGATGCCGATGACGGTGGCCCCGTTATTTCTGGCCTGCTGGGCGATTTCAACGGTTTCACGGGTGCGCCCCGTGTAGGAGATCAGTACGATCACATCGCCGGTTGTACTGCCCGCGGCAACCATACGCTGCATGAGTGCATCGTCGTAGGACATCACCGGAATGTTGAAGCGGAAAAACTTGTGCTGTGCATCCATTGCCACGGGGGCCGAACCACCCATGCCGAAGAAATTGATCTGTTTGGCCTGGATCAGGTAATCAATGGCTGCGGACAGGGCCTTGGGGTCGAGGGCCTGGCGTGCCTTGTCGAGGCTGGCAATGGTGCTGAGCATGATTTTGTCGGCGAACTCTGCCACCGTGTCATCAGGCTCTACATTCTGCCCGATGTAGGGCGTGCCGGTTGCTATGCTTTGCGCAAGGCGTATTTTGAAATCAGGGAATCCGGTGGCGGAAAACCCGCGGCAGAAGCGGTTGACCGTGGGCTCGCTGACGTCAGCAGCCCTGGCCAGCGCGGCTATGCTGTAGCGGGTAGCGGCGCTGGGATCGCGAAGAATTGCCTCGGCAACCTTGCGCTCGGATTTGTTAAGAGTGTCCAGTCTCAGCTGGATATCTTCGAGCAGATTGTCGTCGCGTTGCGCCTGGTTGGCTGGCATTGAGAGTACTCCCTGATTTATCGGCTTTCTTGTCAAAATCCGCGCTGATTATAGCGTGTTTTGTGGTAATTTGTGGTAGTAAAAGTATCATAAATTGGAAAATATCCTTGGAAAAATTCGTTATGGGTGTCATTATTTGCATAATATTACTACATTGACGCCTCGAGTCGTGCAGTCTGAGCAGTTCGGCACGAAAACAAAGAGAGAAGGGAACCGATGGCTGACCCAATCAATACCCGCTGTGACCTGATGATGTTTGGAGCGCTGGGCGACCTGGCGCAACGAAAGCTGTTTCCGGCGCTTTACCAGTTGGAGCTTGCCGGGTTGCTGCACAGGGGCAGTCGTATCCTCGCGATTGCCAGAAACAAGGCGGACACCGCCGAGATTCGCAAAATACTCCTGGACAAGCTCAGGGAGCACGTAAAGGAGGCTGAGTTCGATGCGGATGCGGCTGAAAGGTTTCTGCAGCGGGTGGACTATCAGTTTCTGGATTTTACCGACCCGGACGGTTATGGCGCACTGAATGAATGGCGCAGTAGTGAAACCAGCAATCTGATTGTCTATATGGCAACGCCGCCGTCCATGTATGGTGTCATCGCCCGCAATCTGAGAAGCAACGGCTGTTGCGATCAGGACACCCGGGTAGTGGTTGAGAAGCCCATCGGTCACGACCTGGCATCATCCAAGGTGATAAACGATGAGCTGGGGGAAGTTTATAACGAGAACCAGTTGTTCCGAATCGATCACTACCTGGGCAAGGAAACGGTCCAGAACCTGATCGCCCTGCGTTTCGCCAACAACCTTTTTGCCTCCCAGTGGGATCAGAACCACATTTCCCACGTAGAGATTTCGGTGGCGGAGAGTGTAGGTATTGAGGGTCGCTGGGGCTATTTCGACAAGGCCGGCCAGGTTCGCGACATGGTGCAGAACCACCTGCTGCAGCTCCTGTGCCTGATTGCCATGGATCCACCTTCGGATCTCTCTGCCGACAGTATCCGTAACGAGAAAGTAAAGGTGCTGAAGGCGCTGCGCCAGATCACCCCTGATCTCATGGACACTCACGTGGTGCGGGGCCAGTACACCGCAGGCACCAGTGGTGGTAAACCGGTGCCCGGTTACCTGGAAGAGGAGGGGGCCATCAGGGGCAGCAAAACGGAAACCTTTGTCGCCCTGAAAGCCGAAATCGACAACTGGCGCTGGTCCGGCGTGCCTTTCTACATCCGTACCGGCAAACGCCTGCCAGAGAAGCTGTCCCAGATCATCATCCATTTCAAGCCGGCACCACACTACATCTTCGACCCGGACCAGAAACACCTGGCCAACAACAAGCTGATTATCCGTCTGCAGCCGGACGAAGGCATGTCGTTGCAGATTCTCACCAAGGACCAGGGCCTGGATAAAGGTATGCGGCTGCGCCAGGGGCCGCTGGAGCTGACGTTCTCGGAAACCTTTGAAACCGACCGGATTCCTGACGCCTATGAGCGTCTGCTGTGGGAGGTTATGAAGGGCAATCAGTACCTGTTCGTTCGCCGTGACGAAGTGGAGCACGCCTGGCAATGGGTTGACCAGATCATGCGTAACTGGGACGACAGTGGCGTGCCCCCCAAGCGATATGCCGCGGGCACCTGGGGGCCGGTTGCCTCCATTGCCATGATCACCCGGGATGGGAGGAGCTGGTATGAAGATGCATGACCTTGGCCTGCCGGATGCGGTGGATGCGCACTTTTTCGACACGCCGGACGATGCCGCCGGGGCATTGGCGGATGCAGTTGCCAGCCATCTTTCAGAGCGGCTTCTGATTGCTCCCCGCGCCAGTCTTGTGGTGTCTGGTGGCTCCACCCCGCTGCCATTTTTCCGGGCATTGCGGGAGAAGACTCTGGACTGGGCCAGAATCGATGTGCTGCTGGCGGACGAGCGCTGGGTGCCCGAGGACGACGAGGCCAGCAATACCCGCCTGGTCAGGGAACACCTGCTGAAGGGCCCCGCCGCGGAAGCGCGCTATCTGTCCCTCAAGAAGCCCGGAGACACGCCGGCTGATGGCCTTCCGGCCGTCGAGGCAGCACTCGCAGACCTTCATCTGCCGCTGGATGTGCTGGTCCTGGGAATGGGCAATGACGGCCATACCGCTTCCCTGTTTCCCGATGCCCCCGAGCTGGACGAAGCGCTTGATTCCGATTCCGCCGCCATCGTGGCGCCGATGACGCCCGCTTCCCAGCACCAGAGGCGCATTACCCTGACCCTGCGGGCCCTGAGTCGCGCCGGTTTCACTGCGCTGCACCTGAAGGGGGATGACAAACTGAAAACCTTGCAGGCGGCCTGTAGTGACATTGGCCGGGTGAAGGAAATGCCTGTTCGCGCTTTCCTCAAGCCTGGCCTGCAGATTTACTGGAGCGCCTGAGCGCCGCTGGCAACCGACCTGCTTTAACGGAGAATACTATGAACCAATTGTCTGACTATCACCGTGAACGGGTCCGGTCGGTGCTGAGCGCCTCTCCCCTGGTTCCGGTGATCACCATCAATCATCCGGACCAGGCGCTGCCGCTGTGTCAGGCGCTGGTCGACGGCGGTATCCGGGTGCTGGAAATCACCCTGCGCACGCCCCACGGTCTGAAAGCCATTGAACAGGTAAGAAAGGCCATCCCGGACGCCTGGGTAGGCGCGGGCACGGTTACGAGTATCGCCCAGTACCGCCAGGTGGAAGCCGCCGGCGCCCAGTTCGTGATTACCCCCGGCGTCACCGAGGCTATCCTGGAATTCGGCGTAACCTCGGAAGCTCCGCTGTTACCGGGTATCTCGACCATTTCCGAGCTGATGGTGGGCTACAACCTGGGCTACCGGGAATTCAAGTTCTTCCCGGCCGAAGTGGCTGGCGGCATCCCGGCCCTCAAAGCCTTCGCCGGCCCCTTCCCGGATGTCACTTTCTGCCCGACTGGCGGAATCCGACGTAATACCGCAAAGGACTATCTTGCCCTCGATAATGTCTCGGCCGTCGGTGGTACCTGGTTAACACCTGGTGATACCGTTTCCTCGGGCGACTGGGGGCAGATTTCGGAGATTGTTCGTGGGAGTCTTGCTGACCTGTGAGTTTCCTCGTCGGTCTGTAGCCTGATGGATCGTGCATCCGCGATTGGTGGGCCGGTCTTTCGGGAAACGCTACAAGCACGTCCCTGTGCGCTTGGAATTGGCCATCCATGGCCAATTACATTCCCGAAAGACCGGCCCACCAACCGCTTGTTCTGGCTTTGCAGGTAACGCCTTGGGTGCATGAATCCCCCGTAGGTCGGATTAGCGCAGCGTAATCCGACAAATAGCTTCGAGACCGCAAACAATGTCGGATTACGCTGCGCTAATCCGACCTACGTGAAAAGAAGAGCGATATCGGCTTGGTCAAAACAGAGGCTGCGGGGCGGGGCTTCCCAAAATGTAATTGGCCATGGATGGCCAATTCCAAGCGCACAGGGAAGTGCTTGTAGCGTTTTTGGGAAGCCCCGCCCCGCAGCCTCCAGGCACCAAACCAGCAGGCTACGTAAGAGGAATCCTCCCAAGTCTGATCTCAGCGAATATCCGTTCCTACACGAACAATCTTCATGGTATTGGTACCACCCTGGGCATTGACGTAATCGCCCTTGGTGATCACCACCAGGTCGCCGTCCTTGACGACACCCATCCGCACCAGCTCTGCAACTGCCCTGGCATTGGTCTGCTCATTCGGAATCATCGCCGAATCAAACGGCACCGTCTGCACACCACGGAACAGCGTCACGCGGTGCTGTGTGGAATGGTGACGGGAGAAGGTGAAGATCGGCAGGCTGGATTTGATGCGGGACATCAGCAGGGGAGTGGCGCCGGTTTCTGACATGCAGATGATCGACGTTACGCCTTCCAGGTGATTCGCGGCATACATCGCAGACAGGGCAATGGCCTCGTCCACATGCTCCATGCTCTCGTGGATACGGTGCTTGGACTGGTGCATGGACGGCTGCTTTTCAGCGCCGATGCAGATGCGCACCATGGCCTCGACGGCTTCCGTCGGGTAATCACCCACGGCGGTTTCCGCCGACAGCATCACCGCGTCGGTGTAGTCCATGACCGCGTTGGCCACGTCGGAAACCTCTGCCCTTGTAGGCATGGGGTTTTCGATCATGGATTCCATCATCTGGGTGGCGGTGATGACCACCGTATTGAGGGCGCGGGCGCGGTTGATGATGTGCTTCTGCACACCCACCAGTTCGGCATCGCCAATCTCGACCGCGAGGTCGCCCCGGGCAACCATGACCGCGTCCGATGCTTCAATCACCGCGTCCAGTGCTGCGTTGTTGTGGGCCAGTTCCGCGCGTTCGATCTTGGCGACCAGGCGGGCTTCGGAGCCGGCTTCCTTCAGAAGGCGTCGGGCCACGTGCATATCTTCGGCAGTGCGCACGAAAGACACGGCCACATAGTCGGCGCCCAGGCGGGCGGCGGTTTTGATGTCCTGTTTGTCTTTTTCGGTGAGGGCCTCGGCTGACAGGCCGCCACCGCGCTTGTTCAGGCCCTTGTTGTTGGACAGGGGGCCGCCAATGAGCACGCGGGAGGTGATGCTGGTGCCGTTGACGGTTTCAACTTCCATTTCGATGCGGCCATCGTCCAGTACCAGGATGTCGCCCGGTTTGACGTCTTCGATCAATTGCTCGTAATCAATACCGACACGCTCCTCGTTGCCGGCTTCCTTGTCCATGGCGGCATCCAGAATGAATTGCTGGCCGGCCCTGAGGGTGACCTTGTTCTCGGCGAAGCGCGCAATTCGCAGTTTTGGTCCCTGCAGGTCAGCCAGCAGTGCCACGAAGCGGCCATTGGCGGCTGCGCTTTCGCGCACCCGACGGGCCCGTTCCATGTGATCTTCCGCACTGCCATGGGAGAAGTTCAGCCGGGCTACATCAACACCGGCGGCAATGATGGAAGAGAGTGATTCCGGTGAGTCGGTGGCGGGGCCGAGAGTGGCGACGATCTTGGTGCGCCTTAGCATGGTTCCTGTTTCCTTGTTGATTTCCGAAGAGCTTTCCGGTGATTGCCGGTGGACGTCTGGCAGGCGGCCAGGGTTACTGGCTCGCCTTTTTCATCAGTACAGCGGCATTGTCGAGCATCCGGTTGGAGAAGCCCCATTCATTATCGTACCAGGCCATGACTTTTGCATGACGGCCAATGGCCCGTGTGTGGTTTGCGTCGAAAATACTGGACAGGGCGTTGTGATTGAAGTCGACGCTGACCAGCTTCTCGACGTTATAGCCCAGTACAGGGCTGTTTTGCGCAGCAGCTCTGACGGCTTCATTGATTTCTTCGACAGTGGTATCCCGGCTGGTAATAAAGCCGAAATCCACCAGAGAAACATTAATAGTAGGAACCCGTACGGCCAGCCCGTCAAGTTTTCCGGCCAGTTCCGGTATGACCTTGCCGATTGCGGCGGCGGCGCCGGTTTTTGTCGGGATCATTGACTGGGTCGCCGAGCGTGCCCGGTAAAGGTCTGAGTGATAGACATCGCTCAGCTTCTGATCGTTGGTGTACGAATGAATGGTGGTCATCAGCCCGCTTTCAATGCCTATCTTCTTATGAAGTGCCTCGACGACCGGGGCCAGGCAGTTGGTGGTGCAGGAGGCGTTGGAGATGATGTCGTGTTCTGCGGTCAGTATGTTGTCGTTGACGCCGTACACCACCATGGCGTCTGCATCGGGTGATGGGGCCGAGATGATCACTTTCCGGGCACCTGCTTTCAGGTGGCCTTCGGCTTTCTCCCGTTTGGTGAAGAGGCCGGTACACTCGAACACCACATCCACGTGATAGTCTTTCCAGGGCAACTCTTCCGGGTCGCGGATGGCGGTAATGGCAATACGGTCACCATTGACAGAGAGGGACTCGGAATCGTGGTTTACAATGCCACTGAAGCGGCCGTGAACGCTGTCGTACTTGAGCAGGTGGGCGTTGGTTTCGGCGTCGCCCAGGTCGTTGATGGCAACCACCTGCATCTGGTTGCGGTAGTCATTTTCGTAAAGTGCGCGGAGAACATTGCGGCCAATGCGCCCGAAGCCGTTAATTGCGATGCGAATAGTCATGTTCTGGCTCCAAATCTGGTTGGTTATTGTTCATCTTTGTCGGTGATGTAGTAAATATAACAACAAAAAATGGAAAAATGAATGATTCCCGGGTGAAAGCGGTAAAAAAAGTAAGTAAACTTACGGGAATTAAAAAGCGATCAAATAACGGAATTTCAGGAGACCCACTATGCACCCGACTGTAGACGCGGTTACCCGGCGCATCATCGAGCGCAGTCGTCATACCCGGCAGGACTATCTGGGCCGGATGGAAGCGCTGAAGGCGCAGTCGCCCCATCGAAGCACGCTGTCCTGCGGTAATCTGGCACATGGGTTTGCGGCGTGTAATCAGTCCGACAAAGACACCCTGAAACTGATGAACAAGGCCAATGTGGCCATTGTGTCGGCCTATAACGACATGCTGTCGGCTCACCAGCCCTACAAGGATTTTCCGGATGTGATCCGGGAGGCGGCCCATGGCATGGGATCAGTGGCGCAGTTCGCGGGTGGTACCCCTGCCATGTGTGACGGTGTAACCCAGGGGCAACCGGGCATGGAGCTCAGTCTGTTCTCCCGTGACACCATTGCCATGAGCACGTCCGTGGCACTCAGTCATAACATGTTTGATGCCACTGTGCTGCTGGGTATCTGCGACAAGATCGTGCCGGGTCTGCTGATCGGTTCCCTGAGCTTCGGGTACCTGCCAACGATATTGATCCCTGCAGGGCCAATGCCTTCCGGGCTGCCCAACAAGGAAAAGCAGCGCATTCGCCAGCTTTATGCCGAAGGCAAGATTGGCCGGGACGAATTACTCGAGGCGGAGTCGAAGTCTTACCACAGTCCGGGTACCTGCACCTTCTATGGAACGGCCAACAGCAATCAGCTTCTGGTGGAAGTGATGGGCCTGCACCTGCCGGGAGCGGCATTTGTGAACCCGGGCACTCAGTTGCGTGATGAACTGACCCGTGCAGCCACGGAGCAGGTGATCCGGCTTTCCAGGCCCCACGGTGGCAAGCTCGGCCTGGGGGACATGATTGATGAGAAAAGCATTGTGAATGCGCTGGTGGCCCTTCTGGTCACCGGTGGTTCAACCAACCACACCATCCACTGGATCGCCATTGCCCGGGCGGCTGGCATTATCATTGACTGGAACGACTATTCCGAGCTGTCATCGGTGGTGCCTTCCATGACCCGCATCTACCCCAATGGTCAGGAAGATGTGAACGCCTTCCACGAGGCTGGTGGTACCCCCTTCCTGATCCGGGAACTGCTTGCGGCCGGTTTCCTTCACAACGATGTGGAAACGGTGATGGGGCATGGCCTGGAGCAGTATGCCCGGATGCCTGAAATGGAGGGTGACAAACTCGTCTGGAAGCCCGCTCCGGAAAACAGTGCCAAACCGGACGTGCTGAGCACCGCCAATGAGCCCTTCGCCCCTGATGGCGGCCTGCGGGTCCTGGATGGCAACCTTGGCCGGGGTGTGATCAAGGTGTCTGCGGTGGCCGAGGAGCACCGAACCGTCAGGGCGCCGGCGGTAGTCTTCAACGATCAGAACGAGCTCAAGGCAGCCTTCGAAGCCGGTGATCTCGACAGGGACTGCATTGTCGTAGTTCGCTTCCAGGGGCCGAAAGCCAATGGCATGCCGGAACTGCACAAGCTGACACCCTATCTCGGCGTACTGCAGGACCGCGGCTACAAGGTCGGGCTGGTAACCGACGGCCGTATGTCAGGCGCGTCGGGCAAGGTACCTGCCGCTATTCATGTATACCCCGAAGCAGCCAATGGCGGCCCCCTCTCGCGGGTGCACACCGGTGACGTCATTACCCTGGATGCAGTCACAGGGAAGCTGGAAATCGATGTGCCGGAAGATGAATTTGCCACCCGGGAGTCGGAACAGGCGGACCTGAGCAGTTATCATCATGGCCTGGGCCGGGAACTGTTTGGCTGGATGCGCAAAGCCGCCAGCACCCCGGAAGAAGGTGCCAGCTTTTTCTGGAATCATGACGCATGACAACAACCAATTATTCGCTGGTAGGGGACATCGGGGGCACCAACGCCCGGTTCGCCCTCGTGCGCTCCGGTGATGTGACACCGGAAGCCATTGAGGTACTGGCCTGCAGCAATTACGACAACCTCGACTCCGCCATCACCGACTATCTCCAGCGTACCGGCGTGGGGGAGGTCCAGGACGTTTGCCTGGCGGTGGCTTCGCCGGTTTCCGGCACCCAGGTAAGGATGACCAACAATCACTGGCGATTTGACAGTGAAGAGGTGCGCCGCCAGTTTGGCTGGACCGCGTTCAAGGTCATCAATGATTTCACCGCCATGGCGCTGGGGGTTCCCCATGTTGCTGCGGAAAAGCTGGTTCACGTTTGTGGTGGCCCGGGAGATGCCCGTCGGCCACGCTTGGTTATCGGGCCGGGAACCGGCCTGGGAGTTTCAGGCCTGGTGCCATTGCAGAATGGCTGGGTACCGCTGATGACGGAAGGCGGCCATGTGGATTTTGCACCCACGGATGATACCGAAATGGCCATCCTGCGAATCCTCAAGGCCCGGTTTGGTCGTGTGTCGGTGGAGCGGATTCTGTGCGGCCAGGGACTGCTTAACCTTTACCAGGCCCATGCCGAAATACAGGAAGTGGCGGCCCCACTGGATGCGCCGGACAAAATCACCGCGGCCGCGCTGGAGCAATCCGATCCCCTGGCTCGACAGACTCTTCGTCATTTCTGTGAAATACTGGGCCGCGTGGCCGGTAACGGTGTGCTGACCCTGGGAGGCACCGGAGGTGTCTACCTGTGCGGTGGCATCCTCCCGCGCTTTATTGACTTTTTCCTGGAAAGCCCGTTTCAGAAGGGCTTCGAAGACAAGGGTCGCATGCGGCCACTGCTGGAGGCTACGCCGGTGTATGTTGTCACCGAAAGCTATACCGGGCTGCTGGGGGCAGCGGAAGCACTGAACAATCCGGAGGTTTAGTGTGGCGAAGGTTGTCGTCGCCCAGACCGGGAGCGGCGACAATACTGCCTACAGGTAGTGGACCAGCTCGGCCTTGTCAAAACGGTACTGCTGGTTGTATACCCCTTTTTCAGAACGCTTTCCCGCCGCCACCACCATGGTCACCAGGCCCTTTTCAGGCAGCTTCAGCAGTTTCCGTACCCGGCACTCATCGAACCCTTCCATCGGGCAGGAGTCGTAGCCGTGGGCCCTTAATGCCAGCATCAGGTTCTCGGCTGCCAGTGCCGTGGACTTGGTGGCCCAGATTTTCATTTCATTGGGAGAATAGGGGCCCCTTGGCACCGGCCTGGTGAGCCCGACCACCAGGCCTGCTGCTTTCTTCGCCACCCCGAATAAACCGAAAGGCCCCTGGTTGTAATGGATCGGGGCAATCTTCGAGTAGTATTTCTCTACAATGCCGGGCAGCTTTTCTTCCGGCCACTGTTCCAGGGCCATGCGGGAATGCCGGCGCCAGGTATCCGTTCTGGCTACAATGACAATCAGTACTGGCGCGGTTTTCGCGGCATTCTGCCCCAGGCAGGCTTCAGCCAGCTTTGCTTTCAGGGCCGGTGTTCTGACCACAAAGAACTCCCAGGGCTGCAGGTTGCTGGAGTTGGGCGCCAGCATGGCCAGATCCAGACAGTCATCCAGCACGTGATCCGGCACCGGTTCATCCGTAAACCGGCGAACCGAACGGCGGCTGCGTACCACCTTTCGGAATTCCTCCAGAGTCGGGTTGGGCGCTATGTCTGACTTGGCATTCATGGAAGTTTGTCCTTTCGCCGGCTTCTTGCGGCTTGTTTGTCGGTTATGACCACAGGCTTTAAGGTTACGGTACCCGGATGTTTATGCAATGGCCTATTGTTCTGGAGTGATTGGCAGGAATGACCAGGATTGATTCACAGATACCGTTTGATGAACTGGTGGCGCAGGTAAGGCAGTGCAGAATCTGCGAGGCGTATTTGCCGCTGGGCCCGCGACCGGTTATCCAGGTGTCCCGATCCGCCTCCATACTGGTGGTGGGGCAGGCCCCTGGTCGCCGTGTACACGAGACCGGTCTGCCTTTCAATGATCCCAGTGGTGACCGCCTGCGGGACTGGATGGGTATTGGCCGGGAAACCTTCTACAACGAGAACGAGCTGGCCATCCTGCCCATGGGGTTTTGCTACCCCGGTACCGGAAAGTCCGGTGACCTCCCGCCGCGGCCGGAGTGCGCCCCTGCCTGGCGGAACCTGCTGCTTGAGCGCCTGGACAATATCCAGCTGACGCTGGTGATCGGCCAGTATGCCCACGCCTGGCATTTACCCGGCCCCAAACAGTCTGTCACTGACCGGGTAAGGCAATGGCAGGAGGTCTGGCCGGAACTGTTGCCACTGCCGCACCCCAGCCCACGGAACAATCTCTGGTTACGTCGTAATCCCTGGTTTGAGCGGGAGGTGATTCCGGAGCTGCAGAGCCGGGTTCGCGAGCTGCTTGGCCGCGAACACGCTCGTTAATCGGCGCAACTAGCGAGCTTCTTCCCAGCGCGTCAACAAGTCTTCGTAGCGGATGGTTCGCCCCGGTGGTTTTTCATCCTCCAGCCTGGGCTTGGGGGCACCGGGCTGCGCCAGCCAGTACTCGCGTCCTTCAGCTTCGCTGTCTGAGGCGATACGGGGCGCGCAACTGTTCACACTGAAGTTTCTTTCCATCACCGCCATGGCGCGATCCTGGCTTTCAGCCAGCTTGTCCATGGCTTGCTGCGCGGTGCGTTCTCCCGACATGGCATCGGCAATGTTGGGCCACCAGAGCTTCGCGAGTTTGGGGTAATCAGCAATGTTTACACCGGTTGGCGTCCAGGCTTCCCGTGCCGGGCTGCGGTAGAACTCAACCAGCCCGCCCAGTTCCGGACTCATCGCCTGCATTTCCTCCGAGTTGAGGTCCGACTCCCGAACAGGTGTCAGACCAACCAGGGTTTTCTGGAGTGATACAGACTTTGAGACCGTGAACTGGGCGTAAAGCCAGGCCGCTTTCTGCCGGCGGTCGCTCATGACCCGCGGAATGGTCCAGGCTCCCACGTCCTGATAACCCAGCTTCATGCCTTCAGACCAGTAGGCTCCATGGGGAGAGGGGGCCATTCGCCACTTGGGGGTGCCATCCTCGTTAACTACGGGAAGCCCCGGTTTGGTCATGTCAGAGGTGAACGCGGTGTACCAGAAAATCTGCTGGGCAATTTGCCCCTGGGCAGGTATCGGGCCGGCTTCGGAAAAATTCATGTCCGGAGCTTCCGGTGGTGCATAGCTTCGGAGCCAGTCGATGTACTTCTGCAGTGCGTACACGGCGGCCGGACCGTTGGTGGCGCCGCCCCGTGAAACCGATGAACCCACCGGATGACACCCTTCCATGCGGATGCCCCATTCATCCACCGGCAGGCCGTTGGGCAGCCCCGAATCACCCGCACCAGCCATGGAAAGCCAGGCGTCCGTAAAGCGCCATCCGAGGGATGGGTCCCGCTTGCCATAGTCCATGTGACCGTACACCCGCTCGCCATCAATCTCCTTCACGTGAACGCTGAAAAACTCGGCAATATCCTCGTAGGCGGACCAGTTGAGGGGAACGCCCAGCTCGTAACCGTAGCGTTCCTCAAACGCCGCCCGCAGCTCCGGGCGCTGGAACCAGTCATAGCGGAACCAGTAGAGGTTGGCGAACTGCTGGTCCGGTAGTTGATATATCTTGCCGTCCGGCCCGGTCACAAAGCTCAGCCCGATAAAATCGTCCAGATCCAGTGTCGGCAGCGTGAAGTTCCGCCCTTCACCTTCCATGTAGTCACTCAGGGCCAGTGCCCAGCCGGTCCGGGAGTGGGTTCCGATCAGGTCTGAATCGTTAACGAAGGCGTCATAGCGACCCTTGGCGGCCATGATTCTTTGCAGGTTGACCTGGCGAATCACCTCCCCTTCGGGCTTCAGGTCGTGATTGACTGTGATTCCTGTGATTTCGGAGAAGGCGCGGGCGAGAACATCCGATTCATAACGATGCGTGGCCAGATCTTCCGACAGCACAGAAATCTCAAGGCCCTCCAGGGAGGCCGCTGCCGAGGCAAACGAGGCCAGCTCTTCAGCCTGTTCTTCCGGTGACAGTGTGGACGCCTGGAAGCTTTCGGAAATCCATTGCTCGATAACCTGCCTGCGTGCTTCCGGCAACGAGTTGAAAGTGTCGGATCCGTGACTGGCTGCAGGGATGCAGAGAATACAGAGGGTAGCAGCGACAATCGGCCATCTGTTCATGTGACACCTTTATTGTTTTGCTTTCTTCGCTTGTTGTTGGTTTTACTACATTACTGAGCGTAATGTTCGCTATATGGTTCGTCAACGAAAATTTATGACAGTTCATGTAATCCGATAAAAGACCGTAAAGACAAGTAGTTAAGATTTTTTAGCTGGAATATGCTCATAAAATGTGCAATAAAAGTGAAAAAATAATGTTCTAAAACTTTCCATTTTTTCCTTTGCGAGTTAGATTTGTGTTGTCTCGAAAACACAAGCCGGTCAAAGACCGCAATGAATGTTCGGGATGGCAGTGCCGGTCAGCACGGAGGACGTACCTGATGTATTGCAATTGAGGGAAATCGAAACTCCAACGAGAGAAAGGGCTGACAGGTCGGAAAATCTCAAACAATAATAGGAAGCTATCATGATCGAAAACAAAAACTGTTCTAATGCTAAAACTCTCAGGCTGTCCGCTCTTGCAGTGGGTGTTGCCCTTGTCGCGGGAGGCTTTTCAGCTCCGGCGGCCGCTGAGCTGTCACTGGAATCAGATAGTGGCTGGAAGTTCGGGGTGAACGGCCATATCCCGGTTTTCGCGGTCTTCGGTGACTTCGAAGATGAAGAAGACGCGTTCAACGTCACGACCGGGTTTAACCCGGCGACGCTTCAAACCAACATTTACGCACCAACCCAGAATGGCCTCACAGTGTCTGGCCATTTCCAGATGAACGCCAACCTGTCGATTGGCGATGCCGATGAAGACTTCCGCAGCCGTGTGGCGGAAATCGCGGTCGCCGGTGACTTCGGTACCGTCAACATCGGTAAGGGCTTTGGCATCTACGGCACGCCGGCCATCGGCGATAATGGCAGTGCTCTGGGCGTTGGATTGATCGGGGGTGGTCCTGATCAAGTCGCTGCAACTGCGGGCAGGATCGGCAATGGTTACTTCTACGCGGACTTCACACCCCGAGTGATGTATACCTCCAATGACCTGGGCGGTCTGCAATTCAAGGTAGGTGTGTTCACACCGTCGAAGTTAAGCGATGCTGAGGACCCAGGCGGTGATGCGGAGTACGCCACGCCACGGATTGAAGGTAACGTGGTTTACTCTGCGGACATGTTCTCTTTGTGGACCAGTGCGTTTACCCAGGACGTTGATTCGAAAACCGGCGCCTTTGATGACTACACCATGTCCGGCGTTGACTTTGGTGGTTCGGTATCCCTGGGTGGCCTGGGTGTTCGTGCCAACTACGCCATGACATCAGGTACCGGTAACGGCGTGTTTGCTGCTCGTCTCGACGATCAGGAGGAAGACGCCAGCCAGTGGTATGTTGAATCTACCTACGACTTTGGCGCCACGACCCTGGGTGCCAGCTATGGCGAAGGAGAAGATGATATTGGCACTGGCGAAAACGACTCTGATCTCACCATGATCTTTGCCCGTTATGCGGCCACAGACGCTTTGACCCTGATGGCCGAATACCAAACCTATGGCACCGAGACAGGTGATAATGAGTACAACGCCTTCATCGTAGGCTCACAGCTTACTTTCTAAGCGAGATTGATAACTTCCTCTTTCGAAGGAGGAAGCGTTCAGGCAGAAAGCCGGGTGTCGAAAGACACCCGGCTTTTTTTATTCAAGCGGACTCGTCCTGAATAGCCAGATCGGGCGAATTACACCCACAAAAAAGCTCCGGACGGTAGAGCCGGCCGGAGCAAATGCCTGAGAGAGTGGTTCAGGCGCTGTGGTGGAGAGCAACGGTTTGTGGTTGCGGGTTTGCCTGAGCAGCCAAATACCGGTCGAGCTCACGGACATCTTCTTCAGTGGCGTACAGCCCCTGTTTGGTGCGGCGCCAGAGGATATCCTCCGATGTCATCGCCCATTCGTATTTGATCAGGTATTCCACTTCGCGTTCATAAAGCGTTCCGGCGAACCGGTAACCCAGGTCAGTAATGGATTTGGCATCGTCCAGGATGTGGTAGGCGTTGGTTCCGTATGTACGCACATAACGGCTGCAGACTGCCTCGGGAAGCCAGGGGTAATCCTCGGAAATACGCGCTTCGAGGGTGTCGTGATTCTCAAAGTCACCGCCAGGAAGAATGGCATGCTTGGTCCAGGGGCCTGCGGCTTGTGGAAAGAACTGGCACAGCTTGTCCGTGGCAGCTTCCGCAAGCTTGCGGTAGGTTGTGATTTTACCGCCGAATACGGAAATAACCGGGGCCTTGCCTTTCTCCCTGCTGACTTCAAAGGAATAGTCCCGGGAAGCCTTCTTGGCATCGCCTTCTTCGTCATCCATGAGTGGACGCACACCGGAGTAAGACCAGACCACGTCGCTGGCGGTCAACTGCCGCTTGAAGTGGGAGTTGACAATGTCAAGAAGGTATTCGGTTTCTTCCGGGGAGATCCTCGCCTTCTTCGGGTCGCCCTCGTAATCCACATCCGTGGTACCAACGAGAGAAAACTCATCCTCATAAGGGATAACGAACACGATGCGCTCATCCTCATTCTGCAGGATGTAGGCCTCGGTTTCCCGATTCAGCCTCGGAACCACAATATGGCTGCCCTTGACCATACGAATGTTCTTCGGCGCCTTCATCGCAAGGCTTTCACTGAACAGGCGGCTCACCCAGGGCCCCGAGGCATTGACGATCACCTTTGCCGTAACATGGTGAATGCTGTCATCGTTCATGTCCTGGAGAGAGACATCCCATGTGTCCTTGCCCCGTTCAGCATTGATGCATTTGGTTCTGGTCAGAATGGTGGCGCCGCATTCCTGTGCTTTTTTGGCCGTCAGCACCACCAGGCGGGCATCATCCACCCAGCCGTCGGAATATTCGAATCCTTTTGTGATGTCTGACTTCAACGGATCTTTCTCGTCGAACCTGATCGATCGTGACCCGGGCAGAATTTCCCGTTTTGCAAGGTGGTCGTAAAGGAACAGTCCCATCCTGATCATCCAGGCAGGACGAAGGTGAGGGCGATGGGGTAGCCGGAAGCGCATCGGCCACATGATGTGGGGAGAATTTCGCAACAGCGATTCCCGCTCCGCAAGTGCCTCGCGAACCAACCGGAACTCATAGTGCTCCAGGTAGCGCAAGCCGCCATGAATCAGCTTGCTGCTATTGGAGGATGTCGCCGAGGCGAGGTCGTTCATTTCACACAGCAACACCCTGAGGCCACGGCCCGCAGCATCCATCGCGATTCCCGTTCCGTTAACGCCGCCGCCCACAACGACAACGTCAAATCTGTTGTTCTCCTCGGTCATCTTGTGTCATCTCCTGACGCCTGTGAAAGGACGCATCCGGGCGCTCTTTCCGATTTTTCCAGAAACGTATTCCTATATTATGCGAAAGCAAAATATATTCGTAAAGGAAAATACAGAAAAAAAACGAAAAAGTGTGCGGCAGTGAACAGTGCGCTTTCGGAAAATCCGTCAGAAAACGAGAGGGTTAATCCCGGGTGAGGTCAGACCAGATGAAGTTCTACGTTGTTTTCCCGCAGTAGCTGGCGGATTTCGACGGGAGGCGGCTCGTCGGTAAATACATGGTCGGCCTGGGCGATACTGCCAAGCCGAACCATGGCGTTGCGGCCAAACTTGGAGTGGTCGGCGGCAAGAAGCACCTGGCCCGAGTTTTCAATGATGGCCTGAGCCACGCGGACTTCCCGGTAATCAAAATCAAGCAGTGAACCATCGCTATGGATGCCACTGATGCCGATGATTCCGAAGTCCATCTTGAACTGGTTGATAAAGTCACGTGTTGCTTCACCTACAATGCCACCGTCGCGGTTCCGGACTTCACCACCGGCGATAATGATATGGAAGTCCTCCCTGGCAGACAGGATGGAGGCGACGTGAAGGTTGTTGGTCACCACCTGAAGGTTGTTCTTCTCAAGCAGCGCCTTGGCGATGGTTTCAGTGGTGGTACCGATGTTGATGAACATGGAGGAGTTGTCGGGAATCATCTCCACCAGAGCTTCGGCGATACGTTCTTTTGCTTCCAGATCCATGATCTTGCGAGCCTGGTAGGCCGTGTTCACAGTGCTGGAGTCAATCCCCGCTCCGCCGTGATGGCGACGGAGTTTCTTCTGGCTGGCCAGTTCGTTCAGATCCCGGCGAATGGTTTGCGGCGTCACCTTGAATTGGTCTACAAGCTGTTCTGTTGTCACAAAGCCGTTCTGCTGGATCAGCTCCATGATCAGATCCTGTCTGCGTCGCTGTGCCATTCAATCTCCTCCGGCATCCGGTTTTTCTGTAACGAACGAAATAGCGATTCTTTACCCGCGTTCAGTTTAGAGTGTTTTGGGTCTTTGTGCAGCCTTTTTAGGGAGTTGTAGAGTTCGAGTGATTTCCGGTTTATGAAAAAGGTTGGCTTTTGTTTTCAAAAAAGTAAAAATACGAAAAAATAAGAACACCCGAGGCCAAAAGCTATGACCCAGTATATTCTGTCGATAGATCAGGGGACGACCAGTTCCCGGGCGATTCTTTTCACTTTGGATGCCAGCATACATGCCACCAGCCAGCAGGAATTTCCCCAGCATTTTCCGGCCAGTGGCTGGGTTGAGCACGACCCGGAGGACATCTGGCGCACGGTGAGGGAAGTCTGTGACGATGTCATGGAGAAAGGATGTGGCGAAAACGACGAGGTGGTTGCGGTTGGGATAACCAACCAGCGAGAAACCACGGTGCTCTGGGACCGGGCGACTGGCGAGCCGGTGTATCCTGCTATCGTCTGGCAGGATCGAAGAACCGCGGACTGGTGTGAAACGCTGAAAAAACAGAGTCTGGAGCCGTCAGTGAACAGCAAGACCGGGTTGCTGATAGATCCTTATTTTTCGGCTACGAAAATTCGCTGGATTCTTGATAATGTCCCCGGAGCCAGGCAACGCGCCGAAAACGGTGAACTTGCGTTCGGTACTATAGACAGTTTTCTGCTTTGGCGACTGACCGACGGAAAGGTCCATCGCACGGACGCCACCAATGCAAGCCGCACCATGCTGTTTAATATCCATACTCAGGAGTGGGATCAGGAGTTGCTGGAGCTGTTCGGCATTCCGGCGGCCCTGCTGCCTGAAGTCATGGACTCGGCAGCTGACTTTGGTCTGATCGTGGGTAATGGACGGCTCGAAGGCGCCTCTGTCATGGGTATCGCCGGCGACCAGCAGGCAGCGTTATTTGGCCAGACCTGCTATGAAACCGGCATGGCAAAAAGTACGTACGGAACCGGCTGCTTCCTGATGCTGAACACGGGCGAAAAAGCCCTGACCTCGGAGCACCGGTTGCTGACAACCATTGCCTACCGTCTCAACGGCAAGCCGGTTTATGCACTGGAAGGCAGTATATTCATCGCCGGAGCGGCCGTTCAGTGGTTGCGGGATGGCCTGCAACTGATCAGAAGCGCCTGCGAAACCGAACCTCTGGCGGAAGGGACGCCGGTTGACCATGGTGTCTACCTGGTGCCGGCCTTCACCGGGCTGGGTGCTCCCTATTGGGACCCCAATGCCCGGGGGGCGATATTCGGATTGACCAGGGATACCGGAATCAAGGAGATTGTCACTGCCGGGTTGCAGTCGGTCTGTTACCAGACCAAGGACTTGCAGAGGGCCATGCAGAAAGACGGCTTGCGACCGATCGCGTTACGGGTTGACGGTGGAATGGTGTCCAACAACTGGGTGCTGCAGTTTCTGGCGGACGTTCTCGGTGCCACTGTAGACCGCCCCAGAATGGTGGAAACCACGGCTCTGGGTGCCGCCTATCTGGCCGGACTGCAGGCGGGAATCTACGAATCACTGGAGGCGCTCCAGGAGGCGTGGCAATGTGATCGGCGCTTTGAGCCACAGATGACCAAGCAGAAGCGGGACGAGCTCTACGACGGCTGGTGCTCCGCTGTGGCGAAGCTGCAAAGCAGCCCCGAAAACCCCACATGATCGTGGCGTTGGCCGGGAAAGTGTTCAGCCTGCAGTGAGCGGTCTCAGATACTTGTAGACCGTATTGCGGCTGACGCCAGCCGCTCGTGCCGTCCTCGATACATTGCCGCCATTGGCCCGGTATAGCCGCGGAAGCAGTTCGTCGAGTGGTTCGGTTTGAATACTGACCGGCTCGTCGCTGTCTGCAAAGAAGTCATCGGGCAGGTGGTCTTCTTCCAGCAGCTCGCCATCGGCCATGGCAAGACCAACCTTTAACACATGAACCAGCTGGCGGATGTTACCGGGCCAGGGATGGCGGGACAGCAGGTTCAGCATGGTGTCGCTCAGGGCCGGCCCCGGTTCGGTCCCGGTCAGGCGCTGATGCACAAAGCGGATCAGCGCCTGTCTGTCGGTCCGGTCCCTGAGGGCAGGCAGTTCGAGGTTAAGCCCGGCGATACGGTAGTACAGGTCCTGCCGGAAGTGGCCTTTTGAAATATCGTCCCGCAGGCTCCGGTTGGTTGCCGAGATGAGTTTGATATCCACCGGGTAACTCTCGGTCGATCCCAGGGGGGTAACCTCCCGCTGCTGCAATACCCTCAATAACCTGGATTGAAGCATCAACGGCATTTCACCGATTTCGTCCAGGAAAAGAGTGCCCCCGTCCGCCTGTCGGATCAGACCCACATATCCTTTGTTGTGGGCACCGGTAAACGCGCCTTTCTCGTAGCCAAACAGCTGCGATTCCGCCAGCTCGGAGGGAATTGCAGCGCAGTTGACTGCAATCAGCGGCCCTGCCGCCCTGCTGCTGTGGTAATGCAGGCTGCGAACAAGGATCTCCTTGCCGGAGCCGGTCTCGCCAAATACCAGAAGGGGGATGTCCTTTTCCATCATTTTCCGGGCCTGGTTTACCAGCCGCCTGACCCGGTTGTCGCCGTGTTCAAGTCGCCCGGGGTTGATTACATCCTCCGGAATATTGGTGGTGTCCTGTCTGGCTCCATGAGCCGGCCGTATCGCCTTCGGTGGTATCACCTGGGCGAGAATCTGATAGTTGCCCCTGGCCTTCAGCCGCATGGGAGTTGCCGTCGCGGCTGCCGTGAGATCGGCAAGATCAAGATCGAACAGGTGACGCAGATTGCCTGTTGCCAGGCTTTCCCCCAGCAGCGTGCGTGCGCGCCGGTTGGCTGCCCTGATGGTGCCGTCGGAATCCACCACCAGAAGGCCGGCCCAACTGCTGTCCAGGCTGGATGCACTGGTGTTGAACTTCAATATGTGGAAGTCGGCTTGATAAGTCTGAAAAATCAGACGATTCTCAATGCCATGGGACAGCAGTTTCACCATGCCGAGGGAGTAATCACCGGGCATTCGGGTGGTTGCGCACAGGCAGAGACTTCCGGCCAGATCGCCGTTGGCATCGAATAACGGAGTTGCGGAGCCGGTGAGATGGCGATGGGTCTTGAGGTAGTGCTGGTCACCCCTGACATGCACCGCTTGTGCCGTTGCCAGGCTGGTTCCGATGGCATTGGTTCCTGCAGAGGCTTCGTCCCAGATACTGCCAGGGCGGATGCCTTCGAACATGGCAGGCAACTGCGACTCAGGGTGCAGGGTTTTCAGTATGGTGCCGCCGGGATCGGCGAACACGACCATACACTGGGTATTGTGCAGCATGTTGTCGAAGTAGGGGGTTGCCTCGTCTTCGGTCGCTTTTAACAGGCTGGCGTGCTGTCTCTGCAAGGCAACCAGTTCCCGGGGATCGCAGCTTCCGTGCCCGGGGGTCTGGTTGTTGTCCAGGCCCAGGTTGCGACAGCGCTCCCATGATTCTTCGATCGGGTCTTGCGGGTTTTCACCGGGCAGGGCGCTGATTCTGGAAGAATAGTCCATGACAAACCACCTTCTGGTGTTCGTTTTAGAGAAAACTCGGTATTTTTTCGTGCTAAAAATTTGTTTACGAACACCAGAAGTATTGTTGATCAATCCTGCTGTGGTCAATAACTGTTTCTATCTGTTCACGGAATCCAGGGAGGTGAGGACAGGTTAAATCATATAACCTACTGAAAATAAATATTATATCTGAATTCTGTGCAGGTGTTCATTCGGCTCATGATATTTGAGCAGAATGAACATTTTGAACACTCAAGTTGCAAGTGCCTGAAACTGAAGATGCCAGCTGCAGCCCTTTATTACAGGGATCTGAAAAAAATATTTTCGTATCTTTTCGTTTTGGCACAGCTCTTGTACACTCAGTTCAAACAAAACAACAACCGAAAGGGAAAAAGCATGTCTTTAACGCTGCAGAATGTGTCGCGCGTTGTGGACGGGGAAACCTGGATATCTGACGTCACCATGACGCTGGAACCCGGTTCCTTCAACGTCCTCCTCGGTCGGACACTTGCCGGCAAAACAAGTCTTATGCGCATCATGGCGGGCCTGGACCGGCCGTCAAGCGGCAAAATCCTGATGAACGATGTGGATGTGACCGGTGTTGCGGTACAGAAACGCAACATTTCAATGGTGTACCAGCAGTTCATCAACTATCCGACCATGAGCGTTTTCGAGAATATTGCGTCGCCGCTCAGGCTCGCCAGGCACGACAAGACAGAAATCGATCGCCGGGTCCGTGAGACAGCAGAACTTCTGAAGATCGAAAACCTTCTGGACAGACTGCCGCTTGAGCTCTCCGGCGGCCAGCAGCAACGGGTTTCCATGGCACGGGCTCTGGTCAAGGATGCCGATGTGGTGCTGTTTGACGAGCCGCTGGTCAACCTGGACTACAAACTCCGTGAGGCTCTGCGCAGTGAACTGAAAGACCTCTTCCAGGCGCGCAACTGCATCGCGGTCTATGCCACTACCGAAGCCCAGGAAGCCCTGGCCCTGGGTGGCGAAACCGCGGTACTGCACGAGGGCCGGTTACTGCAGAAGGGGCCTACCCCCCATGTCTATCACCGGCCTGACGATATCGAGACCGCTGAAATCTTTTCCGAGCCGCCCATCAATATCGTCCCCGGCCGGATCAGCGACAATCAGGTGACCTTTGATGAGCAGGTACATTTTCAGTTGAACGCCGATCTGGCCAGCCTGGAATCGGGCAGTTACCAGTTCGGGGTACGCCCGTCACACATTGGCCTGGTGCCCCACGCGGATGACGATCTGGAAGTGGCGGTTACCGTGGATCTTGCCGAGATCAGCGGTTCCGAGACATTCCTGCATGTGCATAGTGAATCCTTCGAGCTGGTGCTGCACCTGCAAGGCATTTATCAGTACCGCCCTGACGAGCAGATCAAGGTGTACTTCCCCACCCACAAACTTTACGCATTTGCATCTGACGGCAGCACACTTCTTGTGCCTGGCCGGGAGGAGGGCTTCTGATATGGCAGAAATCACGCTTAAAACCCTGGCTCATTCCTACAGCAAGAAGCCGTCCGGGCCAGAGGATTACGCCATCCGGAAAATGGAGCACGTCTGGCACCAGGGTGGCGCCTATGCACTGCTGGGGCCGTCTGGCTGCGGCAAGTCAACCTTGCTGAACATTATTTCCGGCCTGGTAACACCCTCGGAGGGCGATGTGCTGTTTGACGGCAAGCGGATGAACGAGCTGCCACCGGAAAAGCGCAACATTGCCCAGGTTTTCCAGTTCCCGGTGATCTACGACACCATGACGGTGTATGACAATCTGGCTTTCCCCCTGCGCAATCAGGGTGGTTTCTCGGAGGAGAAGATTCGCGAGAAGGTTCAGGAAGTGGCTGACGTACTGGAGCTCTCCGGCGAACTGCAGCGCAAGGCCAAGAACCTCAGTGCGGACCAGAAGCAGAAAGTGTCCATGGGACGCGGTCTGGTTCGTGAAGATGTCACGGCGATCCTGTTCGATGAGCCGCTGACGGTCATTGATCCGCAACTGAAATGGCGGCTCCGGCGCAAGCTCAAGCAGATCCATCAGCGGTTTGATATCACCATGGTGTACGTCACCCATGATCAGTTGGAAGCTTCAACCTTCGCCGACAAGATCGCCCTGATGTACGAAGGGCAAATCGTTCAGTTTGGCACCCCCCAGGAGCTGTTTGAGCGTCCCGCCCATACCTTCGTGGGCTATTTCATCGGCAGTCCCGGCATGAACTTTTTCGAGCCCAGGCTCACCGATGAAGGGCTGATGTTCAACGGTAAGGTGATCCCGGTCAGTAAACAGGTGCTGGAGAAGGTTCGCAGCAGTGGTTCTGACAATATCAAGCTGGGTATTCGTCCTGAGTTTGTCACCCTGGGCACGGACACCGGTGAGCAGCTCTATGAGGTGCTGGTTACCGGCGTTGAAGACCTGGGCACCTATCGGATGGTGGACGTTGAGTTTGGCTCGGTGACCGTCAAGGTACGAATCCCGGAAGATAAGCCGGTTCCCGCGGAGGCCGCCAGTATCGGCTTTCCGGAACCCTGGCTGAAAGTCTACGTCGACGAGCGGCTGGTGGAGGCCGATCATGAATAAGATTGAAAACAACAAAGCATGGTTTTTTGTCATTCCGGTCTTTGTGGTTGTGGCCTTTTCGGCGGTGATTCCGTTGATGACGGTGGTCAACTACTCGGTGCAGGATATCTTTGGATCCGACTCTGCATTCTGGACCGGCACCGAATGGTACAAGGAGACGCTTCGTGATCCAGGATTGCAGGCGGCACTGCTGCGCCAGTTTGCCTTCTCTTTCACGGTTCTGGCGATCGAAGTACCTCTGGGTATCGGGATCGCGCTGCTGATGCCAAGAAAAGGCTGGGCCGCTTCTGCAGCGCTGGTGCTGGTGGCGATGCCGCTGCTGATTCCCCTGAACGTGGTGGGAACCATCTGGCAGATCATGGCCCGTACAGACATCGGCCTGCTGGGCTGGACCTTGAGCGGGCTGGGCGTGGATTACAGCATCAACGGCGATGCGGTGGATGCCTGGGCTACCATCATCTTGATGGATGTCTGGCACTGGACGCCGTTGATTGCGTTGCTCAGCTACAGTGGTCTGCGCGCCATTCCAGAAGCCTATTACCAGGCTGCGCGCATTGATCGGGCTTCCCGCTGGGCGGTGTTCCGTTACATCCAGTTGCCAAAACTCACCAATGTGCTGGTGATCGGTGTGCTGCTGCGGTTCATGGATTCCTTCATGATCTACGCCGAGCCATTTGTGCTCACCGGTGGTGGCCCGGGCAGCTCAACCACCTTCCTGAGTCAGACGCTGACCACCATTGCAGTGTCACAACGAGACCTGGGTCCGGGAGGCGCCTTCTCCATCATTTACTTCCTGATCATTCTGGCCGTCAGTTGGTTGTTCTATACCTTCATCATGAACGCGCAGAAAGACAAATCAGCCCAACAATAAAAGCAAGGGGACAGACGTGAAATCACGCATTGGATTTATCATTTATATCGTCTTGACACTCCTGCCGATCTATTGGCTGGTGAATATGTCGCTCAAGACCAACTCCGAGATCATGGGCGCGCTCAGCTTCTGGCCGACCAATCTCACCTTTGATAACTACATCAAGATCCTGACGGATGACAGCTGGTACATGGGGTATGTGAACTCCATGACGTATGTGTTCATGAACATGGCCATCAGTCTGACAGTAGCCCTCCCGGCCGCCTATGCCTTCAGCCGCTACAAGTTTGTGGGCGACAAGCACCTGTTCTTCTGGCTGCTGACCAACAAGATGGCACCGCCGGCGGTGTTCGCGCTGCCGTTTTTCCAGCTTTACTCCTCGGTGGGACTGTTCGATACCCACATTGCGGTAGCCCTTGCCCACACCCTGTTCAACGTTGCCCTGGCGGTCTGGATCCTTGAGGGCTTCATGAGTGGTGTGCCCAAGGAGATTGACGAAACCGCCTATATCGATGGTTACAGCTTTCCGAAGTTTTTCGTGAAGATCTACATCCCACTGATCCGTTCCGGTATTGGTGTGACGGCCTTCTTCCTGTTCATGTTCTCCTGGATTGAACTGCTGCTGGCCCGAACCCTGACGTCAACCGGGGCCCAGCCGATACAGGCGATCATGACCCGCACCGCAGGGGCTTCCGGTATCGACTGGGGCACCCTGGCGGCTGCCGGTGTGCTGACTATCGTGCCGGGCATTGCCGTGGTCTATTTCGTTCGCAATCACATTGCCAAGGGCTTTGCCCTGGGCCGTACCTGAGGAGGCTTGTTATGAGCTGGATGCATTGGACCGGCCCGACGGCAGGATTCTTCATCTCGATTGCCCTGATTCTGGCGGGCATGAGTGTATGGCAGTACTTTTCGCCCTCCATTGAGCGGAAAGGCTTCCTGCCGATCAGTACCACCCGTGGTGATCGGCTGTTCATTGGTCTTCTGACCAGTGCGTTCATTCACCTCGCATTTATCGGGGTGACTGAGCTTCATGTTTTGGTAGCAACCGCAGTGTCTGTTGTCTGGATGATTATTCTGATGCGCTGGGGTTAATCCAATTTAAAAGGGACTTACCTTCTTGCATGGATGCAAACAAAGCTAGATGAGGTATGTATGAAAAACAAAAAGTTGAACTACCTTTCACTGATGATCTCAGGGGCGCTACTGGCATCATCATACGTACAGGCGAATGAATACCGGGAGGCGGCCGAAAAGGCGCTGGATGAGCACTTTCCGCGGTCAACCCTGTCGAGGGAAGAGCAGCTTGCCGAGCTGGAGTGGTTTATCAAGGCAGCAGAGCCTTTCCGTGGCATGGAAATCAAGACCGTAGCGGAGGGTCTGACGACTCATACCTATGAGGCTGAAGTCCTCGCCGAAGTGTTCGAGGACATCACGGGTATCGAGATAGAGCACAACATCATCGGTGAAGGTGATGTGGTGGACACCATGCAGACCCAGATGCAGTCCGACCGGAATATTTATGACGGGTATGTAAACGACTCCGACGCCATCGGCACCCATGTGCGCTACGGCAAGACCATTGCCATCTCCGATGCGATGGAAAACGAGTGGAAGGATTTTACCAACCCGGATCTGGATCTGGATGACTTCATCGGTCTCCAGTACACCACCGGACCTGACGGCAAGGTTTACCAGCTGCCGACACAGCAGTTTGCCAACCTGTACTGGTTCCGTGCCGACTGGTTTGACCGTGAGGATCTGCAGGAACAGTTCAAGGAACGTTACGGATATGATCTGGGCGTGCCCCTGAACTGGTCTGCCTACGAAGACATTGCTGAATTCTTCAGTGTTCATGTCAAAGAGATTGATGGTGAGCGGGTATACGGTCACATGGACTATGGTCGTCGCGACCCCTCCCTGGGCTGGCGCTTCCACGACTCCTGGCTCTCCATGGCAGGCATGGGTGACAAAGGCGTACCATTTGGCAACCCGGTGGATGACTGGGGTATTCGTGTCAACGAAGACGGCAACCCGGTGGGTGCCAGCGTAAGCCGTGGTGGTGCAACCAACTCTCCGGCATCCGTGTATGCCCTTACCAAGATGGTTGACTGGCTGCGTGATTACGCACCGGAAAGTGCCCGCGGCATGACCTTTGGTGAAGCTGGTCCAGTGCCTGCGCAGGGCCATATCGCCCAGCAGATCTTCTGGTATACCGCATTCACTGCCGATATGACCGATCCAGACCTGCCGGTCACCGATGATGAAGGCAATCCCAAGTGGCGGATGGCGCCGTCTCCAACCGGTCCCTACTGGGAAGAGGGCATGAAGGTGGGCTATCAGGACGTGGGTTCCTGGACCTTCTTCGAATCCACGCCTGAGGATCGTCGCACCGCCGCATGGCTGTTCGCCCAGTTTACCGTGTCCAAGACAGTGTCCTTGGAAAAGACGATTGCCGGTCTGACACCGATTCGTCGTTCAGACATCTTCTCGGATGAGATGACTGAGCTGGCACCGAAGCTTGGCGGGCTGGTGGAGTTCTACCGCAGTGAAAACGAGAGCATGTGGACTCCGACAGGCACTAACGTGCCGGATTACCCGCGTCTCGCGCCGCTGTGGTGGCAGAACCTGGCTCCAGCCGTAAATGGTGAAGTTGAGCCGAAGGAGGCGCTGGACAATCTGGCTACCGCCATCGACCGCACCATGTCGCGTCTGGCACGGGCGGATGTGTTCGAGCAGTATGCGCCTATCCTCAACGAGCCTCGTGATGAGCAGTACTGGCTGGACCAGCCCGGCGCACCGAAGCCGGCCCTGGACAACGAAAAGCCCCAGGGTAAGACCAAGCCGTACGAGCAGATGATGGAAGAGTGGATGGCCGAATAAGGCCAACCCGGTCTGTCACTAACTGACTCCCTGCCGGCCCGCCCCGGGCTGGCAGGGACCCTACCCTTGATGCCGTCAACCGGATAACTTTCCTCTAGATAACAACAATACAGGGCAGATCATGCCGCAAAAAAACCTCTGGCTGAACACCATCGGCACACGGGTGTCACTGGTTACCCTGGTGGTGGCCTGCATCATTGTGGGTGTATTCATCTTTTCCCAGTTGGGCCTTCAGCAGATCAATGATCGCTACAATCACCTTGTCACCGAAATAAATCAGAGCGGTGACCGATTAAAGCAACTAACCACAAATTTTCTGCTCACCTCCAACGGTGCCGGGACGCTTGCCTCTGCCACCAGCAGCGAGCAGGTGAGGGACAATCATGAGCGGATCAATGCACTTAAACCCCAGTTTGAATCCATTACCCGTGATCTTGTCGAGTCTGTTCCAGGCTCCGGTCAGGAGATCGAAGCGCTCAGGTCTGAACGCCAGCGTCTGGATGAGGCCATTGGCGAGATTGCCCGCCTGCAAGCCCGGTCATTGGATCTCAGGACCTCAAACCAGGAGGCAATGGCCACTTTTCGGGCCGAGGCTGCGAAACTGGTGGAGGGATTCTCCGAGCTGATCCAGATGATCAGTATTTTTGCCAGTGACTATCCCATCGTCATCGAGGCCCAGACAGTAGAGCGCGTAGTCCTGACCATCGAGTTGTCGATGATTAACTACATGTCGGAGCAGGATGAGGATCGCCTCGGGCAGCTCCGGATGTCCGGGTCATGATGGCCTGAATCGGTTGGGCCCCAGTCAGATGTCTGGATGGAACAGTCCAGTGCACAGTCCCGGGAGATTGCCGACCGGGTTGCTGCGACCATGAACATCGGGGCCGTCGTGGTTGTGCTGGGATTTGTCGGGCTGTTATGGATGCTGCGCGTACTGGTCATCCGGCCGGTGCGCGGGCTCAGCCAGCGGGTGCTCGACATTGCGGAAGGCGAGGGGGACCTGACCCGGCGCATCGAAAGTGGCCGCCAGGACGAACTTGGATTGCTGGCGCGTTACTTTAACGGTTTTATCGGGCGCATTCAGGAAATGATTCTGCGGATTCTTGAGGTAAGCCGGAAACTCGGTGAGCATAGCCGTCTGCTGAGCGCACGTGCGGAAACCACGTTTGATTACAACGAACGTCAGAAAGCAGACATTGAAGCGCTGACCGGAGACATGGCCGTACTGGATCAATCGGTCGAGGAAGTGGGGCGGCTCGCCAGTGAATCGGTTGAAAGCGCGGTACAGACCATACAGACAGGCCGCAACACCCATGAACAGGTTACCGCGGCCATTGCGTCTTTTGAGGCACTGGTCAGTGATGTGGGTACAGGCGCCGGGCTGATCCATGCCCTGGCGGATGATATATCGCAGGTGGACTCCGTGCTTGAAGTCATCAACTCCATTGCTGAGCAGACCAATCTGCTGGCACTGAATGCCGCCATTGAGGCTGCCAGGGCGGGCGAGCATGGGCGCGGCTTTTCCGTCGTTGCCGATGAAGTGCGGTCGCTGGCCTCCCGAACCCAGCAAAGCACCGCCGATGTACAGCAGTTGATTGAACGTGTCCACGGTGGTTCAGCGAAGGCTACCGGATTCATGAAGGCGAGCCAGGAAAAGAGTGAGGCTGCACTTGATGGTGCCAGGGCGGCACGGGAGCAACTGACCCTGATGGTGGAGGCGATCGCCAGGGTGGAGTCTGCCAACCGGACCATTGTCGAAGCAGCTCAGCGCCAGGGTGACCTGGCAGAGCAAGTGATTGAGCGCACCCGCACGGTGGAGTCTGTCAGTCAGAAAACCCTTGCGGAAGCGCGTGAGAGTGCTCGTTACTGTCGCGATGTGGACGACCTGAGCAAGAGTCTTAATGAGTTGGTGTCGCGCTTCAAGGTGGTCGATTGAGGCGAACTCCGCTGGTTCGGTGCATGTTCGAAAACGATTGACAAAGTTCGTTTGCGAATATTATAGTTGCAAGTCAATGGCCGCTGCCGAGAGTCTCCAGGGTGGCGGCGTGCCCAACACCGTCAGGTTGGTGGGTCTTGGCCGGTTGCTTTCATAATCCCCCTTAATAGCATTTCAGGTGTTCCCCGTGCTTTGTGGGGCAACCCTGCCGGCCCTTTTTCTTCACTGCATAACGCAATGTTCGATATAACAAAATCGAATTGATCAATTTTCTTTTTCGCTTGTTAATGTTCGTATACGAATACTATAATCTCCCCAATTGTCAGTGAATGCATCCTTGGGGTGCGTAAATAAAAACAACACGACCACACAGGTTAACGATTATGGCGCGTATTCAATCCGTGTTCGCCCGGGAAATTCTGGACTCTCGAGGCTTTCCCACAGTGGAGGTGGATGTCGAGCTGGGGAACGGAGTAGTCGGGCACGGTCGCGTGCCATCCGGGGCGTCCACCGGCTCCAGAGAGGCACTGGAAAAAAGGGATGGCGACCCCGGGCGCTACAATGGCAAGGGTGTACTGGGTGCTGTGGAAGCGGTTAACCGTCACATCGCCCCCGCCCTGGAAGACCGCATCGTATTTGATCAACTGGTCATCGACCGGCTGATGCGCCATCTGGACGGCACCGACAACAAGTCCGGATTTGGCGCCAACAGCATTCTTGCAGTGTCACTTGCGATTGCCGACGCCGCCGCCAGTTTTCGTCAACAGCCTTTGTACCGCTACCTGGCGGAGCTCTACGGATGCTCCGGCCCCTGCGTATTGCCGGTGCCCATGATGAACATCATCAACGGCGGCGCCCACGCCGATAACACGGTAGACCTGCAGGAGTTCATGATCCAGCCGGTGGGCGCTCCGAGTTACAGCGAAGCACTGCGGATGGGGGTGGAAATTTTCCACGCCCTGAAGTCCCTGCTGAAGAAAAAGGGCCTTTCCACCGCTGTCGGAGACGAGGGCGGCTTTGCGCCTGATCTGCGATCCAGTGAGGAAGCCCTCGATCTTATCCTGGAGGCCGTGGTCAAGGCTGGTTATCGCCCCGGAACCGACATTGTGCTGGCTCTGGACTGCGCCGCATCCGAGTTCTACCGCGATGGCCGCTACCAACTTTCCGGCGCCGGGGAAAGCTACGACTCCGGGGGCTTTGCCGATTACCTGCGTTCACTGGCCATGCAATACCCCATTGCGTCCATCGAGGACGGCATGGACGAGGACGACTGGGAAGGCTGGAAGCTGCTTACACACAAACTCGGAGAGCGCGTCCAGTTGGTGGGCGATGACCTGTTTGTGACCAATACGTCGTTGATCGCCGAGGGCATCCGCCAGGAGGTAGCCAATTCCGTGCTGATCAAGTTCAATCAGATCGGGACACTCACGGAAACCTTCGAGGCCATCGGCATGGCCCAGGATGCCGGATACACCGCTGTTATCTCCCACCGCAGTGGCGAAACCGAAGACACCTTTATTGCGGATCTCGCGGTTGCCACCAGGGCCGGCCAGATCAAGACCGGTTCGCTGTGCCGTTCCGACCGGGTGGCCAAGTACAACCGTCTGCTGCGTATCGAGCAGGACCTTGGTGCCCATGCCTTCTACCCGGGTGTTGGCGCGATCCGCTGCGCCCTGGATACCTGACACGGCGCCCCACGGAATTACGGGAGACAGATCATGAGAAAACCGATCCTGATTGCAAACTGGAAGATGAACGGCAGCCTGCATTCAAACCAGGCCCTGCTTGTGCGAATTCTCGCGAAGCTCAGGCCACTGCGGAAAACCATCGATATGGCCATCTGCCCGCCGTTTCCCTATCTGTTCCAGGTGCGGGATTTGCTGGGCTACACCGGGCTGTCACTCGGCGCCCAGAATGCCAGCGTTGCCGCATCCGGGGCGCATACCGGCGAGGTGAGCGCCACCATGCTGCGGGAAATGGGCTGCCGTTACGTTCTGGTCGGACATTCGGAGCGTCGGGCGCTGTACCACGAATCCGATCGCGATGTTGCTGCGCGTTTCCGGCAGGTGCTGTCCGCCGGGATGACACCGGTTCTCTGTGTGGGTGAAACCCTCGGGGAACGTGAGCAGGGCCAAACCATGGCCACCATCGAGCGCCAGTTGCAGGCGGTGATTGATGAGACCGGTATGGCGGACCTGGCTGCGAGCGTAATTGCCTATGAGCCAGTCTGGGCCATTGGTACCGGCAGAACAGCTACACCGGAACAGGTATCGGAAACCCACCGCACGATCCGGCAGTTCCTTGATGGATGCCAGGCCGGTGCCGGGGAGGCTTTGCGCATTGTATATGGCGGCAGTGTCAAGGCAAGCAACGCGGCTGCGCTGTTCCAGTCACCGGAGGTTGATGGTGGGCTGATCGGTGGCGCGTCACTTCAGGCAGACGAGTTCTCGGACATTGGTGCGGCCCTGGCAAGCACTCTTGCCGAGGCGGACTGCGAATGCGACACACTGGATTAACTGGAGGAATTGCTCTTGGATATGGCAACGCGTATGCGTGATTTTTTCCCGGTCATCGGGGATGTTCCGGAAAAATTCCGGCCAGGGAAGGGGCTCACCCTCGACCGCTATCTGGTGTCCGGCCACCTGAAACCCTGGCAGGGTGAGTTTGCCGATGTTGTCAGTCCGGTGTGCCTGCGGGGGGAGAGCCGCGAGCCGGAAACCCTGGTGATTGGTCGCACGCCACTGATGGACAGGAAACACGCACTATCCGCCCTGGATGCGGCGGTGGAGGCTTACGGCCAGGGTAATGGCTACTGGCCCAGGCTGTCCGTCGAGGAAAGAATCGGGCATGTGGACGCATTCCTGGCTGCCATGCGTGAGCAGCGCCGGGAAGTGGTTGAACTTCTCATGTGGGAAATCGGCAAGAGCTATAGCGATTCCTGCAAGGAGTTCGACCGAACCTGTGACTATATCGCCGATACCATTGCAGAACTGAAGGCCCTGGACCGTCGTTCCAACAGGTTCGAACTGGTGGGCGGAGTCGTGGCGCAGATTCGCCGCCTGCCCGTGGGTGTGGCCCTGTGTATGGGGCCGTTCAATTATCCCCTGAACGAGACTTTCACAACGCTGATTCCCGCACTGATCATGGGCAACACCGTGGTGTTCAAACCCGCCAAGTACGGTGTGCTATTGATGGGCCCGCTGCTGAAGGCGTTCCAGGAGTGCTTCCCGCCGGGTGTCATCAATATCATCTTCGGTCGTGGCAGGGACACCGTGGGCCCGCTCATGGAAAGTGGCAAGGTCGACATGTTTGCGTTCATTGGTACCCACCGCGGGGCGGCCGCCCTCAAGCAGATGCATCCCAAGCCGCATCGCCTGAAGGCGGTCCTGGGGCTGGACGCCAATAATCCGGGCATTGTCATGCCCGATGCCGACCTGGACGAGGCGGTCAGCGAGTGCGTTACCGGCGCGCTGTCTTTCAATGGCCAGCGCTGCACCGCGCTGAAACTGCTGTTTGTCCACGCCAGTGTGTCCGATGCCTTTGTCGAGAAGCTCGCGGTTGCCGTGGACGAACTGGTGTCCGGCATGCCCTGGGATCCAGATGTGAAACTGACGCCACTGCCGGAACCCGGCAAAACCGAATACCTTGGTGCCCTGGTGGAGGATGCGGTTGCCGGTGGGGCCAGAATCTGCAACCGGAACGGCGGTGAGGTCTGTGGCACCTATTTCCATCCGGCGGTGTTGTATCCGGTAAACGCCACCATGCGGGTTTTCCGGGAGGAGCAGTTCGGGCCGGTGGTGCCCGTAGTGCGCTACTCCAGCATCAACGAAGTGATTGATCATGTGCAGCAGTCCGACTTCGGGCAGCAATTGAGCATCTTCGGGACCGACCCGGAGCAGGTGGCTCAGCTGGTGGATGTGCTGGCCAACCAGGTAGGCCGGATCAATCTCAATACCCAGTGTCAGCGTGGGCCGGACACGCTTCCGTTCAACGGTCGCAAGGATTCCGCCGAAGGCACCCTGTCGGTCTCCGATGCCCTCAGGGTGTTTTCCATACGCACCACCGTTGCGACCCGGGAAAATGATCGCAACAAGGGCCTGATCAACGAAATTGTAAAAAGCCGGCACTCAGGATTCCTGACCACCGACTACATCCTCTGACACAGGTTAAAGGGTGAGAGGCTGGCCTGCCTCCCGGCGGCGGGCCTCCCATTCTTCCCGGGTCTGGGCTGCCTCATCACCGGGCATGGAGTCGATAATCTCGAAATAATCGCTGGAGTATTCGTCTGCCATGATCTCGTTCCGTGGCTTGATCCGCACCACGTAAACTGTCTGTACGTTCTGGTGATCAAACGCGCGCCAGTGTTGCTCATCCTTCAGGAAAGTGTATCTATGCCCTTCCAGGGCACGAATAACGCTGGAAGTCCTGGTGGTGCCGGCCCTCTCCACCGCATCCTTGTACTGGTAAACAATGCTGTAGGCGGAGGCAGCGGCGGTTGAAGGGCGCATCTCGTAGCGGCTGGAAAAGGCTTCCACGAATTCCTTGCCACGGGCAAAGTCATACTGGTAGGGCGCACTCCATACCCAGGGCGATCCGCCAACCACGCCTTCCATAATGGTGGGGCCTACCTGTCGCGCCATGCCCAGGGTCAGGTTGGGAACCACTACCTGCATCTTTTTCGTCAGGCCCATTTCGTAGGCCACGTTCAGCGCCCGTACCATGTCGTCGCCGAACAGCACCATCATCAATACCTTGGCGTCACTCTTTTCCGCTTCCTCCAGTGCCTTGCGGAAATCGGTAATCAGGGCGCGGGGGAAGGGCGTTTTCACTCCCTTGTGGGTATCGGTGTCATCGGTATTGGTGAACTTCCTGACGGATTCCTCCACGGACCAGCCCCAGGTGTAATCCGCGGTGATGTAGAAGTAGTCGTCATTGGCGTGTTCGGTATTGAGATATTTGCTCAGGACCTTGGCGGTCATCCAGGCATTGTAGGGTTCCCTGAACATATGTTTGTGGCCAGCGGCGCCGGTGGTGGCGTTGGAGTAGGTCAGGGTGCCAAAATAGATTCTGTCGCGATCCCGGGCGGCCTTGCCGGATTCAATGGCCACGGCACTTGAGACACCACCGAACACCATCTCTGCGCCTTCATTATCTATAAGATCAGCCGTGTTTCTGGCGCCTTTGTCCGGTTCACCGGAGGTGTTACGTATCACCAGTTCCACATCACGGCCCATGATGCCTCCGGCCTTGTTGATTTCATCAACGGCCAGAAACGCCCCGAGCCGTTGTTGCAGGCCCTGGTCCTTGTAGCGTCCGGTCTGTGGGTAGTTGAGCCCTATCTTCAGGGTTTCCGCTGCCACTGTTGTGGTTACCAGCAAAGTCATCAAGAGGAAAGCAAAGAGCTTCTTGCACTGCATTGGCGAAAGCCTCCGTGGTCACGCCGGGGCACCAGGGCCCCTGGTCTTGTTTTTATAAAGCAGCAACAGTGTCGTGGGAGACTTCGGAGGCAACAATCGTACTAAAGTGGAAGGTTGTGTAACGATTTGTCAGGCTTTGATGTCGATCAAAAAATGCAGATGCATCAGGCGACAGGTCGGTTACGAACACATTCCAGAAGGCGATACCACAGTGGCCGGGATAGCCTGCTCCGGGTTCCCTGGAGTGCGGAATGAATCCTGTCAGGGTTCATGGATCCAAGCACCGGTACCGGTGTTCCCGGAATCTGGTTCAGCCACGCAATGGCCAGGCCGGTTTCATCCAGCCCTGACTCATCACTGGCTTTGTCAAGAATGGCCTCGGGGATTCGCTGTGACAGGCCTCCGCCGCCGAGGGGGGACCAGGCCAGCCAGCGCAATCCGTCAGCAAGGTGTGCCTCGAGGGTGCCATCGAACAGCGGTGCATTATGAGCCAGGGACAGCTGGCTCTGGTTGCAGACCAATGGCAGCCCGGTGTTCCGGGCCAGCCACCGCCACTGTTCCGGCAGGAAGTTGGATACCCCTATCTGGCGCACCTTGCCGGCTGAAACTGCATTTTCCAGAACGGTGGCAATGTCTTCCGCCTGCAGCAGCGGGTCAGGACGGTGGATCAGAAAGGTATCGATCTGTTCCACGGCCAGCGAGGTCAGCGCCCTGTCGATAGCCCCTTTCAGGTAACTGGCCTCGGCGCGATAATGCTTCACCTGCCATGGCGATTTGTCCAGGCCGGCAGGCACTATGCCTGCCTTGGTGATCACGCGAACACCCCTTGCCAGAGGCGGATGTAACCTGAGCGCCTCCCCGAACAGCCGTTCACCGTCGCCGTTACCATAGATATCGGCATGGTCGAAGACATTGAGGCCCTCATCCAGCCGGGCAGCTATCCAGTCTGCCAGTTTTGCCGGTTTGTTGAGCTCCGGATGATCATGAAGGCGCATCATCCCGAGAATCAGGGGAGTATCCGGGGTGAAACCGGCTGGTCGTGTGGTTTGCACGGTTACTCCTTGCCAAAGGCGATTATCACGCGGTCATCACCATGGGTTCTTGAGAACGCGTAGGGTTCTGTACTGATGCGCTTGTGCTGACCCGCACCAATGGCCGGGTGGCGCTCCCGGAATTGCCCCAGTTTCTTCCAGTGAGACAGTACCGGTGTTGCGGTGCCATCCTCAATATCTGCCCAGTTCATGTCGGAGCGGGTGCCCTGGTGACCATCCGAACCGGTGGGTCCGAACCGGCGCCCGGATTCATCCCCGTAGAATAGCTGACTGGTGCCCGGTGTAAACAGTAATGCGGCCGCCACGCGTTTCTGAAGAACCGGATTGTTATCGGCAGTGTGGCTGAACAGACTGGTATCGTGGGAGGAAATATAACTCATGACATTGAACGGCTGGTCGCTGTTCATTTTTTTTGCATACTCATTGTAGACGGGCTCCATGTCATCCAGACAGTCGGCACCTGCCCGGGCTTCTTCCTGCAGGTCAAAGTTGATCACCGCATCGAATCCGGAATCAAAGTAACTGCTACGGGTAACCGAGTGCGGGAAAACCTCCGCCACCATCCAGAAATCCCTGGCTGGCAGCGCCTGCCCGGGGTTAGTTGCCCGGTAGGTATCCAGGGCCTGCTGGGCTTTTGATTTCAGTTCCTGCCAGGCTTCCGGCTCCACGTGCTTGGCGGTATCCACGCGGAAGCCATCGATGCCGAATTCCCGTACCCAGTCTGTCAGCCAGGTGATCAGGTAATCCCGCACGGTGGCGTTATCAAGCTGTCGGGCGCGGGTGTTTTTCTTCTTGCGGAGGAATGCCGGCAGGTCTACCGCGTTGTCAGATTCGGTCTTGAAGTCCGGCAGGAAGGCCAGCGAGCCCTTCACCGGATCGACAGATGCCTGGGGTGCCGAGTCATAGTCGCCGATGCCGGCCCGAACCCAGTCCTTGCCCCACCAGTTGGCCCAGTCCGGGTGATCGTAGTCGATCAGGGCGTGGTAGGCGTGGAAGTTTTCCCAGGACTCGGGTTGCCAGTCCCCCCACTGGTCCGGCAGGTGTTTGGCAAAGCCTTCCCGGAGGCCTCCGAAGCTGAAGGTTTGCATGTCCTGGAGCGTGGCATAGCCGGGGTGGTTCATGACCACGTCCATCACCACCCGGATACCGCGGTCGTGGGCTTCCTCCACCAGGGTGCGGAATTCTTCGCGGGTGCCGAAGTTGGCGTCGGGCCGGGTGAAGTCCAGGGCGTAGTAGCCGTGATAGGCGTAGTGCTGGAAATCGCCCCGGTCACCACCGCCAACCCAGCCGTGTATCTGTTCGAAGGGTGGGGTGATCCAGACGGCGTTGACCCCCAGCTCTTCCAGGTAATCCAGCTTTTCAGTGAGGCCGGCGAAATCGCCGCCGTGGAAGGTTCCGATTTCGTCCTCCCCGTCGGGCTGGCGGCCGTAGTTCCGGTCGTTGTCAGTGCGTCCATTCGCGAAGCGGTCGGTCACCGTGAAATAGATGGTGGCTCCGGCCCAGTTGAAGCTCTGTTCCGGTGTCTCGGCTGCTTCAAGCAACAACAGGCCCTCGGCTTCCGGGGCCGGAGTCAGGCGTACTTTGCCGTTTTCCACCCGGGCTTTTTCTCCGCTGTAGAAATCCCGCACCCATTCGCCTTCGGCAAAGGTGTCACCCACGGAAACGGTCATCTCCGACCGGGTGGCGGTACACTGGCCATCGTTTGTCGAGGAGGCCGCGTTGTCTGAGGGCGGGGCGGCTGTTTCAAACTGGCCGCTGGCACAGCCGGCGAGGGAGAGGCAGGTCACCAGGCTGGCCACTAATCCGGGGTTTTTTGGAAATTGGTTCATGCAATGAGCTCCGGTTCCATTTATTGTTGTCCTGCCGCAATCAAACCAGACCGGGAGAGCGGGTGGTAGACGGAATTCACTACGCCTGACTACTCCCCCGTTCTACGCCTCAGGGAATGAAAACAGGGCTGATGCCAGCAACGGAAAATTGCAACACAGTTGGGTTACTCGCAATAGAAAGATTTGCGTTCAGCCCGCCCGGCCAACCTCGTGCCAGGGCGGACAACAAGAATAAGGCAAGCACAAGCAGAGGAATTATCTGATGAATCGTCGAACTTTTATCCGTAGCACGTTGGTCGCTTCCATTGTTGCCGCATCTTTTGGTCTGTCCGCACCTGCCCACGCCGAAATCGAGGAGGGCAAACTCCTGATCTGGATCAACGGTGACAAGGGCTACGACGGCCTGCAGGAAGTAGGCGACTGGTTTACCGAAGAAACCGGTATTCCCGTTGAGGTGGCTCACCCGGACAACGCCACCGACAAGTTCCAGCAGTCCGCTGCTACCGGTAACGGCCCGGATATCTTCATCTGGGCCCATGACCGTTTCGGGGAATGGGCCCAGAGTGGCATCATTTCCGAGGTCAGGCCCTCCCAGAGCGTGGTTGATGCCAACTTTGACTTTACCTGGGATGCGGTCACTGTCGACGGCAAGATGTACGGCTACCCCATGGCCGTCGAGTCTATCGGACTGATCTACAACAAGGACCTGGTGCCCGAGCCCCCCACCGCCTTCGAGGATATCCCCGATCTCCACAAGCAGCTGGCCGAGGACGGAAAGCGCGCCATCCTCTGGGACTACAACAACACCTACTTCACCTGGCCGATGATCGCCGCAGCGGGCGGTTACATTTTCGGCCAGAATGACGACGGCACCTATGACGTCAAGGACACCGGAGTGAATAACGAGGGTGCCATGAAGGGGGCCAACATGCTGGCCGCGCTGATTGAAGAGGATGTGATGCCCCGGGGTGCGGATTACAGCGCCATGGAATCCGGCTTCAACAAGGGTGAAGTGGCAATGATGATCAGCGGCCCCTGGGCTTGGGGTAACCTGAAGAAGAGCGGAATCGACTTCGGTGTTACCACGTTGCCAACGGTTGATGGCAAACCCAGCAAACCCATGGTGGGCGTGATGGCGGCGACGCTGAACTCTGCAAGCCCGAACAAGGATCTGGCGGTGGAGTTCCTGGAGAACTACGCGTTGTCGGTGGAAGGTCTGAAGATGGTGAATGACGACGTGCCCCTGGGCGCTGTTGCCAACAGGGAATTCATGGATGAACTGTCGTCCGACCCCAACATTGCGGCAACCTTCGAAAACGCCGAGCTGGGTGAACCCATGCCAAGCGTACCCGCCATGGGTGCGTTCTGGTCCTCCATGGGGCCGGCTCTGCAGAACATAACCTCCGGAAGGCAATCCGTTGAGGACGCCCTGAACTCTGCAGCTCAGCGCATTTCCCGGTAATGCCGGTGCCGGAAAACACTGCCCGTTGAATGGCAGTGTTTTCCGCTGCGCTGACCTGTTGTTGTAATTCTGCCGTTGCCAGCAGCGGCGACGGCTTCAAGCGGGCTGACTACAATGATAACGGAAACCCTGTCCTCCTACGGACCCGAAAGCAGACCTCCAATGATCCGAATGATTCTTAAGTGGGGCGCTCTGGCCGCACTGGTCGCGATGGCGCTCTACCTGATACTGGCGCTTTATGCCCAGCAGGAATTTGTGTTCGCAATGCTGTTTCTGGTGCTGACGGCGTCGGCGGTATTCGTGTTTGTTCACAAAAAGCTCTATGCCCACCGCTATATTTTTCCTGCCGTAGCCGGTATGGGGCTGTTTGTTATTTTTCCGCTCATGTACACCGTCGGTATTGGCTTCACCAATTACAGTGCCAGTAACCTGCTCAGCTACGAGCAGGTTCAGGACAACCTTCTGGAGCGGACTTATCAATCCGATTCCATTCGCTACGACTATCGCATCTACGAAACGGACGCGGGATATGTGATTTACCTGGAAGGTGAGCAGCAGGATCTGGCGACCGCTCCCCTGAAGCTGGACGGCTCGCAAACCCGCGTTGAGGCCTCATCCGTATCCGAAAAACCGGCGGGAGAGCCGCTGGCCATGAGGGACGTGATTCAGCTTCGTTCAGAATTGCGGGAGCTGGACCTGACTACAGAAGACGGCCGCGAGTTGAGCCTGGCCAGCCTGCGGTCCTTCGCCGCCATTCGTGACCAGTTCACCATGCATGAGAACGGCAGTATTACTGACAACCAGGCAGACGTTACCTATTTCCCGGATCACGAAACCGGTTTCTACCGCAGTGCAGACGGTGACAGGTTGTCGCCGGGCTGGACGGTGAATATCGGCTGGGATAATTACCTGAAGGTGGTGTCTGACCCCAGCATTCGCGGGCCCTTTTTCGAGATCTTTGTATGGACGTTGTCTTTCGCGGTAGCCACTGTTGTGTTCACCCTGGCGCTTGGCCTGCTGCTGGCGAACCTGCTGCAGTGGGACCAGATCCGTGGCAAGGGCTTCTACCGCACCATGTTGATCCTGCCCTATGCGGTGCCTGCGTTCATTTCCATTCTGGTCTTCAAAGGCCTGTTCAACCAGAACTTTGGTGAAATCAACCTGGTACTGGAGGGGCTTTTCGGGATGCGTCCGGACTGGTTCAGTGACCCGGCCCTGGCCCGGACCATGATACTGATCGTGAATACCTGGCTGGGCTATCCCTACATGATGCTGCTTTGCATGGGGCTGTTGCAGGCCATCCCCAGGGATCTTTATGAGGCATCCGCAATGGACGGGGCAGGGCCGGTGAACAACCTGTTCAATGTCACCCTCCCGTTGATCATCAAACCATTGATGCCGCTGCTGATTGCCAGCTTTGCGTTCAACTTCAACAACTTCGTCCTGATTGCGCTATTGACCGGTGGTGCGCCCGATATCATCGGCGCCAGCACACCCGCGGGCACTACTGACCTGCTGGTGAGCTACACCTACCGCATTGCGTTCCAGGATTCCGGACAGAACTTTGGCCTGGCGGCCGCTATCGCCACAGCCATCTTCCTGGTGGTTGGCGCCCTGTCGCTGATCAACCTGAAACTGTCCAAAGTAAAAGTATAAGGAGCTACCCATGGCAATGGTTCAACCCCGCTCCACCAGGTATCGCGTTCTGGCATCCCATCTGGGAATGCTGGGGTTCATCGCGATCATTCTTTTCCCGCTGCTGATGGTGATTTCCATCTCCTTTCGCAGCGGCAACTTCGCCTCCGGCAGCCTGCTGCCGGAGAATCCCTCGCTGGAACACTGGTACCTGGCGCTTGGCATTCCCTATACCGGGGAAGATGGCTCCGTTACCCATCCACCATTCCCGGTGCTGCTGTGGCTGTGGAACTCCGTCAAGATTGCCGTGGTCTCCGCCGTGCTGATCCTGGCCCTGTCCACCACCAGTGCCTATGCCTTTGCCCGCATGCGCTTTGCCGGCAAGGGCTTTGTGCTCAAATCCATGCTGATCTTCCAGATGTTCCCACCGGTGCTGTCCCTGGTGGCGCTGTATGCCCTGTTCGACAAGATCGGCAATCACGTCAGCTGGCTGGGGCTGAACACCCATGGCGCGGTGATCGTTGCATCCCTCGGTGGCATGGCCCTGCACATCTGGACCATCAAGGGTTACTTCGATTCCATCGACCGCTCCCTGGAAGAGGCGGCCATCGTGGACGGAGCCACCACCTGGCAGGCGTTCCGTTACATCCTGCTGCCTCTGTCGGTGCCCATCCTGGTGGTGGTGTTCATCCTTGCGTTCATTATGACCATTATGGAATACCCGATGGCCTCGGTGCTGCTGGTGGACACGGACAAACTGACCCTGGCCGTTGGCGCCCAGCAGTACCTGTACGAGCAGAATTACCTGTGGGGCGATTTTGCCGCTGCGGCCGTACTCTCCGGGCTGCCTATCACGCTCATATTCCTGTACTGCCAGAAATGGATTGTTGGCGGGCTTACTGCCGGTGGCGTCAAGGGGTAAGGCGTTGGCTATCTCGTCCAGTTGTCACGCTTTGTCCCCGGCGACCAGCAAGAATCCACCAAGGGGACATCGGTGTGGCAGGCATGCTTCAAGGGTTCGACTGACAAGGCCGCCACCCGGAAGCCAGATCGCGGTTCGGAAACGGATGTTCCGGACCGCAAGCGAATCCAGTGCGTCAAGAAGTTCCCCGCGTGTGTGCCAGTGCGCTCCCTTATAGGCGCCCTGGTGGCTGCCCCGGCCCTTTTGGCGCCAGAGCAGACTGTGACGGTTCAGCAGGCCCAACACGAACCTGCCCCGGGTAACCCGAACAATCTCACTCAACGCTTGCGACCATTCCGGTACGAAACAAAGCGCGGTTACAGACATCACCCGGTCAAAGCTGCCGTCCGCAAACGGTAACTGAAGGGCATTGGCAGGCAGGTAACAGGTTCTTGAATCCTGGCTCCGGGCATATGCCAGGGCTTCATTATCTACATCCACACCGGTCACCGAGGGAGATTGAGGCAAGCCCGCTATCCGACGGGTAAACCAGCCCGTGCCGCAGCCAACATCCAGTACCTTGTCCCCTTGCTGGCAGTCCAGTTCAGACGCTAACAGTCTGAATTCTGTCTCGCCTATCCACCGGCCGCGGCCACTGGCATACCAATGATCATACTGCTCCGGTGTCATGATGAGGGCCTATTGGTTTCGGGGGCCTTTCGGTGTGACGGAAAGGCTGTATCAGCATCTGATCCAGCCGCAGGTCGTGTTCCGTGCGGAAATCTTCAATTCCGATCGTCATCCCCAGATGCCCCTTTTCAGGCTGGGCGCGGTAGGTTCGGAAAAGCCGGTCCCACCAGGGCACGCTGAAGCCGAAGTTGCTGTCCGTTTCACGCTGAATGGCTGAGTGATGGACCCGGTGCATGTCCGGTGTGACCAGAAGCAATCGTAACCAGCGATCGACCCTTTGCGGAAGACGGACATTCCCGTGATTGAACAGCGACGTTGCATTCAGGAGCACCTCAAACACAACCACCGCCAGTGCAGGGGCACCAATGATTACTACAACCGCCATTTTGATGGCCATGGACAGCAGAATCTCAAACGGATGGAAGCGCAGCCCGGTGGTTACGTCGAATTCCAGATCCGCGTGATGCATGCGGTGCAGTCGCCACAGCCAGGGGACGGCGTGGAAGATCCGGTGCTGGAAATAGATGGCCAGGTCCAGCAGTAGAATGGCTAGAACCACCGTTACCCAGCCGGGCATTGAGACCAGGTTCAGCAGCCCCCACCCGTGTTCGGACGCAAAGAGCGCCGCGCCAACGGCAGCCAGAGGGAAGAGCAGACGAACAGCCAGGGTGTCCAGAACTACGATGGCAAGATTGCCGGGCCAGCGTACCGAGCGCTTGATGGTTTGAGGGCGCCTTGTGGCAAGGATTTCCCAGACCGCCATCACGCACAGCACCGAGACAAACCCCAGGATCCGTATAGCCGGTTCATTGGCCAGTATGAATTCGGACATGAATCGCCCTCCTCAATGGACCGGCAGGCCTGCGGCCTTCCATTCCGGAAATCCCTCGTCAAACCGGCGCACCCGGAAGCCAAGCTTGCGCAGCCGCTCTACCGCTTCATGGGACATTACGCAGTAGGGGCCGCGGCAATAGGCGACGATTTCCCGGTCCCGTGGCAACGCATCCAGCATGGTTTCCAGCTCGTCCAGGGGAATGTTGATGGCATCCGGCAGATGGCCTGCCTGATACTCTTCCTGGGGCCGTACATCCAGCAAGGCGACCGAGCCTTCCCGCAAGCCCGCAAGGAGATCATCCCGGGAGACCGCTTCCAGGCTGCCGCCCGGATCATCAGAGCCAAAGAGCTGGCTGATCAGGCGTTCCATCTCCGCCAGATTGGTTTCGGCCACCTCCCGCAGCAGGGTCATGAGCGTCACGATGCGTTCGTCCGTGAGCCGGTAGATCACCTGCTTGCCGGAGCGGGTTGCGGTAACCAGCCCGGCCCTGCGCAGGTGTTGCAGGTGTGCCGAGGCATTACCCACCGTTAGTTCCGTGTTGTTCGCCAGGGTTTCCACCGACGCCTCCGACTGGGCCAGCCGCTCCAGCAGCGCCAGCCGGTGCCCGCTACCCAGGGCCTTGCCAACCTGGGCCAGGGTGTCCAGAAGATCTTGCCGGGATGCCATATTGCTACCTCATATCAATCAGGTGATGGGCTCACGCTTGACAGCCCAACTCTTTCCATTATTCTAATAAACAATAGAATGTTTGCAAGTGAATTCGTTCAATTAAGGAGTCACACCATGAAAGCCCTGATCCTGATTAACGACCCACCCTATGGAACCGAACGCCTTTACAACGGCTTGCGCATGGCCCATGCCCTGATCAAGAAGGACTGCGAGGTTACTGTGTTTCTGATGGGGGATGCGGTGTCAGGCGCCAAGGCCGGCCAGAAAACTCCGGACGGTTTCTATAACGCCGAACGTATGGTCAAGCGAGTGACCCTGAAGGGCGACGTCCTGCTGTGCGGTACCTGCATGGATGCCCGGGGTATTGCCGAGGAGGAAGTGGTCAAGGGCGCCCGGCGCAGCACCATGGATGAGCTGGCGGACGTGACCCTTGACGCTGACAAAGTGCTGGTGTTCTGAACTTCATTTCTGAACTGGTAGCTTTCAGGCCCGATCAGAAATCAATACAGGGTTCACGGTACAGGCGAGGGCAGGCATTGCCATCCTGACGGAACAGGTGGCATTTGATGGCGTTGAAACCCAGGGTCACCCGGGTGCCTTCCTGGACAGGATCACTGCCGTCAGTGCGCATGGTGATCACGCCATCCACGCCATTGACGTCCATGTGTACCAGGGTCTGGTAACCCAGCCGTTCAACCACAGTAACTTCACCATCCATGTACATATCCGCCTCGTCACCGGTGGTCAGGTGCTCGGGGCGGACACCCAGGCTGACCGTGTCACCGGCGGACAGCCCGTGGCCGTTGATGGGAAGTTCCAGAGAGTGTTTGCCGGGCAGGGTCACGGTAACGGACTGGCTGCTGGCTTGGTCCACAATACAGTCAATGAAGTTCATCTTCGGTGAGCCGATAAACCCTGCCACAAAGCGGGTGGCCGGGTAATGGTAAAGCTCCATGGGTTTGCCCACCTGGGCGATGGTGCCATTGTCCAGGGCGACGATCTTGTCGGCCATGGTCATGGCTTCCACCTGGTCATGGGTAACGTACACCATGGTGGCGTCCAGGCGTTTGTGCAGGCGCGAGATTTCGATGCGCATCTGCACCCGCAGCGAAGCGTCGAGGTTGGACAGCGGCTCATCGAACAGGAATACCGTGGGCTCGCGGACGATGGTGCGGCCGATGGCGACCCGCTGACGCTGCCCGCCGGACAGGTCCTTGGGTTTGCGTTCCAGCAGGTTGTCGAGCTGGAGCAGCCTGGCGGCATCGCTGACGCGGCGGTCGATCTCGGATTTGTGGGTTTTGGCCAGCTTGAGGCCGAAGGCCATGTTTTCCGCCACGTTCATGTGGGGGTACAGGGCATAGGACTGGAACACCATGCCCACTTCCCGTTCCTTGGGCGGCAGGTTGTTCACCTTGTCGTTGCCAATGAAGAGGTCGCCGGAGGTGATGTCCTCAAGCCCCGCGATCATTCGCAGCAGGGTGGATTTGCCGCAGCCGGAAGGGCCGACAAAAACCACAAATTCACCGTCCTCGATATCCAGGTTTACATTGCGGGTTACCTGGGTTTCGTCATAACTCTTGCAGATGTTTCGTAATGTGACGCTGGCCATAACGTGTGTCTTCTTGTTTGATCAGTGAAAGCTCATAAGCCCCGTGACGTGCTACCGGCCCCGTTTTTCATCGCCGGGTATCAGAGTGTCGCAATTTCAACGCCCCATGGTTGCAACGCCAGTTTGCTGCCGTCCCAGCGGCCGCCGACAAAATCAGGAGTGCCTGGCACTGGTCGCCCTGAAGCGGGTGCGGTAATGCGAGCCGGCTTGTCCGTCAGATTCAGTGCCACCAGCAGGGTTCGATCCCTGTAGCTGCGGGTGTAAACCAGTGTGCCCTCCGGGCTCTCAAGGAATTCGATATCACCCCTGAGCAGTTCCGGTTGCCGGGCTCGCCATCCCAGAAAGGCCCGGTACGCCTGCAGGATGGAATTTTCCACTTCATGCTGAACCGCAACCGCCGCATTGTAGTGATCATCATAAACCGGCAGCCAGGGGCGCGCATCGGAGAAACCGCCGTGGGTTTCCCGGTGGTGCCAGACCATCGGTGTACGGCAACCGTCCCGCCCCTTGTACTCCGGCCAGAAGTTGATGCCATAGGGGTCGACCAGATCATGATATTCCAGCTCGGCCTCGGTCAGGCCAAGTTCCTCGCCCTGGTAGATACAGACGCTTCCGCGCAGGGTCAGCAACATTGCCATATACGCCTTCAGCTGTTGGGCTGAACCGGCTTGCCAGCGGCTTGCTACGCGAGCCACGTCGTGGTTGCCGATGGCCCAGCAGGGCCAGCCGTCGGTCAGTTTCTTCTCGATGGAATCCACTGTCTTTCTGAAAAAGTCGGCACCATGCTGCTCCGTGAGCAGATCGAAAGAATAGGCCATATGCAGTTTGTCGCCGCCACCCGTGTACTCTGCCATGGTCTGCAGGGAATTGTCGTCGCCGATTTCCCCCACGGTTGTGGTCCCCGGGTACTGGTCCAGCAGGGCACGAAGGCGTTTCAGGAATGCCAGGTTCTCCGGACGGGTCTTGTCGTACCTGTGGAACTGGTAGGCGTAGGGGTTTTCCTTGCGCACACCGATGGAGCCTTCGGCAACCGCGTCACTGGGAGGGTTGTCCCGAAGCTTCGGGTCATGGAAACAGAAGTTGATGGCATCCAGCCGGAAACCGTCCACACCCCGATCCAGCCAGAATTTCACGTCGGACAGTACCTGTTCCACTACCTCGGGGTTATGGAAATTCAGATCCGGCTGACTGGTCAGGAAGTTGTGCAGGTAGTATTGCTTGCGCCGGCTGTCCCAGGCCCAGGCTGAGCCGCCGAAGACTGACAGCCAGTTGTTGGGGGGCGAACCGTCTTTTTTGGGGTCTGCCCAAACGTACCAGTCCGATTTCGGGTTGTCGCGGCTGGAGCGGCTTTCGACAAACCACCGGTGCTGGTCCGAAGAGTGGCTCAGAACCTGATCGATCATGATCTTCAGGTCGCGTTTGTGGGCCTCTGCGATCAGTTCATCGAAATCTTCAAGGGTGCCGAAGATCGGGTCCACATCCCGATAGTCGGCAACGTCGTAGCCGAAATCCTTCATGGGCGATGTAAAGAAGGGCGACAGCCAGATCGCATCAACATTCAGGCTGGCGATGTAATCCAGTTTGGCGGTAACCCCGGGCAAATCACCGATACCATCGCCATTGGAATCGTTGAAGCTGCGTGGATAAACTTGGTAAATGACGGCGCCACGCCACCAGTCCGGGTTTTTGATCATCATGCCTCGCTTACACCCTGGTGGTGAAAGGTTGTTATTGTCGGGAACGGAAGATTTCCGTGGTAATCGCTTTCATGCATAGTGCGATCAAGCCACGGCCCGTTCATCCTCCTGCCGGAGTTTTTGTTGGCGTAGTCCGGGGGATGAGGGGGGCGTAGAGGGGCGGAGACAGGAATCAGGTAAGAGGCAGTACTTCTTTTTCAGGCGATGGCATTGCCAGCTCGGCTGAGGCGACCGGGCAGGGGGCGGCTATCGCCTCCCTGCAGCCACCACCAGCAAGCTGACCAGGGTGGACCCGACAAGCGCGCCGGCAAACGGCAGCAGGGTCGGGATGCCACCGGGAAAACTGGCCAGTTCAACGCCGGCCATCAGGCTGCCACCGGTGACCCAGCCAGGAACAATCGCCCCTGCCAGGCCGGCCAGGCCGCCGAAGACTGCAGCCGTGGTAGTCATTCGTTTCCAGAGGCCCATCAATACTGGAATAACGGCGGTGGCACACAGCAGGTCGGCAATCAGGAACAGCCTCAGTACCGAAACACCCTGCAGCGAGATAATCACCACAGGGATCATCAGGATCACTGTGATCCATCGCGCCGAGGTTATGGACAATCCCTGTTTCTCGGTAACTGCCAGGGAAGCCAGGGCATTCTGCAGGGTGTCCACAGACGAGGCCACCAGCGTCAACGCGAGTACCAGAGCGGGAATGGTGAGCCAGGCCGGGGCACCGGAAAGCAGGGCAAAGAACGGGATCGGGGGTGAGCCCAGGTCCGTTCCACTCATGGCAGCAGCAATGCCGAGGGCACCCACAACCGCAACGACGGCGATGGTAATAACGCCGCCAAACAGGGCACCCTGGCGCAACGCGGACGTATCGCGGGCAGACCAGAGGCGTTGCCAGTAACCCTGATGAAACAGGTTGGCGGCCGTCACCGCGATCACCAGCGTCAGGGCCACACCCAGGGCACTGCCGACAGGCGCCGCCGGAGCGCTGGCGGTGTCCAGTTCTGGCAGCCGCTCCAGCGCGACAAAGCCAACGATCGCCAGCAAGCCGATCAGCAGAAACGCCTGCCACTGGTCAGTGACGATACTGGCGCGCAATCCGCCCCAGGCCGTGTAGATCAATGTGGCGATGGCCACTCCCAGCACCGCCACATTGCCGTTTACCCCGGACAGCAGGGAAGTGATAGCGCCGATGGCGGTCAGTTCCGCGGTCAGGAAACACAGCATGTAAAGCACTGAAATCAGGGAGACGTAGCGGCGAACCGCATTGCCGTAACAGGACTGGGCAAACTCGCCGATACTGCGGCCCTGGGGCAGGTAACGGCGGATAGCCGGGCCGCAGAAAGCAAACACGATAAAGGGCAGGGCGGCTCCCAGCGCGTATCCCGCAAGGGCGACCGGTCCCACCAGAGCGCCCACTTCCGGAGGCGCAAACAGTATCCAGCCGCCCATTCCAGAAGCCAGGAATGATAATCCCAGGGCCCGCGCGCCCTGGCTGTTGCGGGCAGTCACATAATCGTCCAGACCTCCATCCGCCAGCCGCGCCCGCAGTCCCAGCCAGGTAAAAAGGATCAGGGCAGCCGCCAGGGCAGTGACTGTTGTGTAAAGCATGGTGGGGGATCTCCGCCGGTCGTGAAGCCCGGAATATTGACACATTCCGGGCTTCACCGCGATATGCGCTCATCTGCAACGGGCAAATCCGGTCAGGCGGTGGCAGAGGGCTCAGGCTGGAACAGGCGATACTGATTGCGGCCATCATGCTTGGCGCGATACATGGCAATGTCGGCAGCTTGCAGCAGGTCACTGGCGCTGGTGCCGTCCTCCGGATAGAGGCTTACCCCGATGCTGGCGCCGATATTTACCCGCTCGCCACCCACAAGGTATGGTTCGCTCGCGATGCTCAGGAGACGGCGGGCAACACAATGCACATCGTCGATATTGTCCATCTCCGGTAGCAATATAATGAACTCGTCGCCCCCCAGCCTTGCAAGGGTATCGTCTTCCCGCAGGCAGTCCTGTACCCGATGGGTAAACTGCAGCAGCAGCTCATCCCCCATGGCATGGCCGAGCGTGTCATTGATCTGTTTGAAGTGATCCAGATCCATGAACATGACGGCCAGCAGCATTTCCTTGCGGTGAGCATGGCGAATGGCATGTTCCAGCCGGTCTTCCAGCAGGCGCCGGTTTGGAACGCCCGTAAGGGCATCGTAGTAGGCCAGCTGGCGGATCTGTTCCTCGTTCCTGCGGTTCTGGGTGATGTCGGTAAACAGTCCGGCATAATGGGTTGTCTCGCCGGCATCGTTGGTGATGGCCGTGATGGTCAGCAGTTCCAGGTACAGTTCGCCGGTTTTACGACGGTTCCAGATCTCGCCGCGCCAGTACCCGTGAGTGGTGAGTGAATGCCACATCCTCTGATAGAAGTCCGCGTCGTGGCGGCCGGATGACAGTATCTCCGGTGTTTTCCCGATCACCTCCTCGGGGCTATAACCGGTGAGATGGGTAAAAGCCGGGTTGACGAACTCTATGGTGACGTTAGCGTCGGTCACCATGATGCCCTCGAATGATGACTCAATAACCCGCTCCGCCAGTTGCAGTGTCCTGCGTGATTTCGCAAGCGCCTCGTCCCGCTGTTCCAGCGCTGTGCGTAAATCCTCCAGATACAGCTGTTCCGCCCCGGAAAGCATGTCGTGGTAGCCGATCAGGCCAATGACCTCGTTATGATTATTGGTGACAGCCAGATGCCTGATGTGTTTCTCCAGGAGGAGATCCCTGGCATGAATCAGTGGCTGGTTTTCATGCACTGAAAGCAGGGGGCGCGTGGCAAGCTGTGACGCGGGAATCCTGCCCCCGTGGCGTGCGATAAAGCGCACAATATCGCGTTCAGTGAGTATTCCCGGGCCGCTGTCGCAGGTCACAACAACGGCATCGGTGTGCTGGTCGTGCATCTGGCGGGCAACCTCTGAAACAGATTGCGTACCATCAACCACAACCGCCGGACAGGGGATAACAGTCTTGACTTCCCTCAGCCTCAGGTATGGTTCCAGCCCCTGATTCAGTGCCATATCAGTCTGGGAGAGAATGCCGATGGGGGCATCCTGGTCGTCTACCACCAGAAAGTGTCGCCGGCCCTGTTCGCGAAACTCGATGGCCGCCGCGCCGATCTCCATGGAATGGGGCAGGGTGGCAACGGGCGCACTCATCACGGATGCCACGGGTTGTTGCAGGACGGCGGCGTCTGAAAAGTCCACAGCCAGTGCATCATGCTCGGTCCAGATACCCGCAACCTGTCCACCATCGGTGATCAGGATGGAGCTGACCGACTGGTCCGCCATGCGCGCTGCAGCCTGCGCGATGGTGGTGTCGGGCGAGCACTGGAGCAGCATGCCGCTGTGCATGATGCGGGAAATGGGAAACTGCTGCCCCATTGGGTCTCCTTGACTTGGAAGTTGGCACTTGATTGGCGGTATTGTGGCCCGGATCAGGTCGGTCAATTTTGACAAGCATCAAATGCCTGTCAGGCTTATGCTTTACTCTATGCGGTAATTATCCGGGGATACCCCCGGCACTGGAGGTCCTTATGAGTAATCGCAAGTCAGAACTCGAAACCCTGCGTGCCGACCTGAAGGCAAGGCTGGCAAAGTACGAGGCCCATCAGCATCGTCAGGATGGTGCCCTGGAGAAAGATTTCGAAGAACAGGCGGTCCAGACTCAGAATGATGAGGTTGTGGATTCACTGGAAACTGAAACCCGCAATGAACTGGTCCAGATAGAGCATGCCCTGGAACGCCTGGCCAATGGCCTGGGGGATGAATGCGAGCGCTGTGGCGAAGACATCGACCCGCGGCGGCTGCAGGTATTACCCTACACCACCGTATGCGTAAAGTGTGCGGAAGACTGATTCAGTAAAGAGGAGGCTTGATGTCGGCAGCTGCCAGTTCTGACAATAAACCCGAGGGACTGCCACGGAGCAGGGCCATTGGCTTGATTCTGGGGTCCCTGTTCCTGCTTATGACCCTGGTTATCCCTGCTCCCGAAGGGATGGGGGCAGAAGCCTGGGCCGCACTGGGGCTTATGCTGCTTATGGCCACCTGGTGGTCCACGGAAGCGATCCCGATACCGGCGACAGCGCTGGTTCCGATCGTGCTGATACCGGCACTCGGGCTAGGCAGCATCAAGGACGCGACAACCCCTTATGCCAATCCCATCATTTTCCTGTTTCTGGGTGGCTTTACACTGGGGCTGGCCATGCAGCGGTGGAATCTGCACCGGCGTATCGCTTTACTGACGCTGCGGGGTATGGGTGACAAACCACGCCGCCAGATTGCCGGGTTCATGATTGCAACAGCCTTTCTGAGCATGTGGGTCAGCAACACCGCGACTTCCATCATGATGCTTCCCATTGGCCTGTCCGTGATCGCCATGATGGACTCATCCAACCAGGACGGTATCCGGCGTTATGCCACCGCCTTGCTGCTGGCCATCGCCTACTCTGCCAGCATAGGTGGAATCGCCACGCTTATTGGCACCCCTCCCAACGCGCTGTTGGCCGCCTACCTGAGTGAGAATCAGGGCATATCGGTGGGTTTTGGCCAATGGATGCTGCTGGGGGTACCGGTTTCGCTGACGATGCTGTTGTTGGCCTGGTGGTGGCTTACCCGCAAGGATTTCGAGCTGGGTAGCCAGGCCGGCAGTGGTGAGATGATAAGGGACGAACTGAAAGCCCTGGGCCCTCTGCAGAAGGCGGAGAAACTGGTGGCGCTGGTGTTTGTGGTAACCGCCGCCGCCTGGATTTTCAGGCCATTGCTGGCCGACAGCCTGATGCCCTGGCTCAGTGATACCGGGATCGCCATTGCCGCCGCCATCGCCATGTTTCTGATTCCCGTCGACCTGAAAGAGCGCGAGTTCGTTCTTGACTGGGAGACCGCCCAGGGCATTCCCTGGGGCGTCCTGTTGCTGTTCGGTGGTGGTCTGGCGATGGCCGGGGTGATCAGCAGCTCCGGGCTGGCGGAATGGATTGCGGAAAGCCTGTCGGTGGCGGGTCATCTGCCTGCTCTGGCGATGATCGCCCTGGTTGTCGGGGTTATCATTTTCCTGACCGAGGTAACCAGCAACACAGCTACAGCGGCTGCCTTTCTCCCGCTGCTGGGGGCGCTGGCCATGTCCCAGGACATGGCCGTGCTGTTACTGACGGTGCCGGCGGCCATTGCCGCCAGTTGCGCCTTCATGATGCCGGTGGCAACGCCACCCAACGCTATTGTGTTCTCCAGTGGCCACATGAGAATCCAGGATATGATCAGGGCAGGCTTTGCCCTGAACATACTCGGCATCGTCGTGGTGACGGCACTTACCTACCTGCTGCTGGGATTGGTATTCACCATGTGACGGGGCCCGCTGCCAAGGCCCCGGCGTCACTCGCCCTGGATCTTGCTGAGCAGGTCCTTGGCCAGTTCAATGGCCTCGGACCGGTGGCTGATATTCTGCTTCTGGTACAGGCTGCGAATGTGGGTCTTGACGGTTGTCGAGGCCACTTTCAGGTGCTCGGCAATCTGGTCATTGGAGAGCCCGGCGTGAATCAGGCTCAGTATCTGCCACTCCCGGCGTGTGAGTGGTGAAGTCCGGATCAGCTCGGGTACATCGGGGCGGTCAATGATATCCTGAATGATGGCTTCATCCAGTGATATGCGAATAGCGCGGCTGAAATCCCGTTGCTGCTGCGCCAGCTGGATGAGTCTTTCCGCCCGTTGCAGTTCCATGCCGTCGATGGCTTCGTCATTGATCAGCGCCTTCAGTATCACAATCAATACCTTGCCCATGCGCAGGAAGCTACCCACGGCACCGGTGGTACTGGCCAGCTGGAGCGCGGTCACCATGTGCCGGAGTGCATTCTCCCTGTCGTCGGTGTTCCAGTACAGCAATGCCAGGGCAATGTGGTTGCGATTCAGGTCGGTTTTCAGGCCAACCTGTTCCGCCACCGTCTGCAAACCTGACAACAGCGGCTGTGCCTTGCTGTAAAGCCCCAGGCTCATGTAGGCCCGGGCCCGGTTGCGGCCATTACACTGGTTGAAATGATTGGTGGCGGAATCGGGGTCCACCGGTGGTGCAATGGTGAGCCAGCGCTGGATGGCGTCATGGTCCCTGACGGCATCCCAGTAGGCGAGCATGGTGGCGTGGGCATTGGCAACCCAGTCCAGATGATAATCGCCCGAAGCCAGCATTTTCTGGATCTTGGCAATGTAGTCGGCACAGAGGCTCTGGCTCCCACGGGCATGGGCAACCTTGGCCAGGGAGGTGTAGCTCTGCACGTACCAGCGCTCGCCCTGGGCCTCCAGAATCTCGATACCCTGCAGGGCACAGCGCTCGGCGTTTTCCAGATGGTGCCATTCCCACATGATCTGGCTGCGGATCCGGAACAGGAATTCCAGAATCGGAAGGTGGTTGAGATTGTTTTCTTCGGCGTACTGGAAGCCACGTTCCTGGATGTTGTACGCCTTCTGCAGTAACCCCATGGCAACACTGATTTCGGACTGCTGGCACAATGCCCAGATCACGTTCTGGTGCGCCTGGTGAGCACGGGCCAGATGTTCGGTTTCCTGCATGCGGACCAGGGCTTCTTCGAGCTCGCCCTGCACGAACAGTGCCTCCCCGATGACGGAGGCAGCGGCTACGCGGGATGTGGGAAGGTAGCGGGCCTCCTGGTCTATGGCTTCCCTCGCCAGTACCAGTGCCCGTTCACCGTCACCATAATTCATCGCAACCTGGGCGCGGATGGCACTGAATTCGGCATATACAGCCCGCTGTGTGTCTTCAGTCATGGATGCTGCCAGTCTTGCTTCGGCAGCCGACAGCCAGTTCTCCACCTCATCGAACTGGTATTGTCCCTGGGCCACCCAGGCCCGGAGCAGGGTCAGTGTCGGGTCCCGGGCAATAACATCCTGGGGCAGGGCATCAAGGCAGCGCTGCAGAAGCATGAACTGGCCTTCGGTGAAGAATTTCTGGCCGTGGACTGTCAGTACCCGGGTAATTCGCTCCGGGTCGTCGGCTTCGATGGCGTGCCTGGCCGCTTCTTCCGCGTGGTCCAGCTCCAGCCAGGCGTCGCAGGCACGCTGATGCAACTGCTGCCGGTTCTCCTCTGTTGTGCAATTCAGCAAATGCCGCAGGTAAACCGAAAATAACGGATGGTAGCGAAACCACAGGGCGGAGTTGTCTACGGGGTTGATAAACAGCCCCATGGCAAGCAAGCCACTGAGTAGCGCCTGGCCGTTGCTGTCATCCATTACCCGCATGACCATCCTGGCATTGAAGCGGTCCAGAATGCTGGTGCGCAGCAGGAATTTCCGCTGCTGGTCCGTCAGGCCGTGGCCAACCAGTTCGTCGAAATAGTCGAAAATATGCTGATTGCCGAATTCGAGCTGATCCACAAAATCATTGAATTCAATGCTGGTCACTGCCGAAGCGGACAGAAGCTGAAGCGCAGACACCCAGCCTTCAACCCGCCTGACGGCCCTCTCAATACTTTCACGGGAAATCTCGAACGGTAGGCGGCTGTCAAAATACTGCTGCGCCTCATCAGCACCGAAAGCCAGATCCCGGGATGTGATTTCAGACATCCGCCCCTGCATGCGCAACTGGGCAACGCCGATGGGCGGCACGGTCCGGGTAATCAGTACCAGTGTCAGGCTGGCCGGCTGATGCCTCAGCAGAAAACGCAGGGCGTCATGGATCTCCGGGTTGCTGATCAGGTGGTAGTCGTCCAGAACCAGGTACACCGGGCCCTCGTCCAGTGGCAGTTCTGCCAGCAGATCGGTGAGGAAGCTCTCGGAATTGTCGTAACCCTGTTCCTGCAGTTTGCGAAGAGTAGCAGCACAGCTGCCGGGCACGGCTACTTCCAGTGCTTTGGCCAGGTAGCCCGCGAATCGGGCCGGGTCATTGTCGCCTGCTTCCAGCCGGTACCAGGCTGTGGTTGCCTCCGGAACGTCGAGGCGGTCTGCCACGGTGGTGGTCTTGCCGTAACCCGCCGGGGCGTGAACCAGCAGCAGGCTTACCGGCTCCAGATCATGGAGAAGGTCGTTGAACTTCTCCCGGTGCAGCAAGGCGGGTGGTGGCTGCGGGCTCTGGTTTTTGGCGGCAATGAACGTCAGTTGTCCCGGATTCAGTGTTGTTGTCATCAGGATCTTCAGTAATTGGTATCAGACAGTGGCAAGGGATGTGATACCGGCTTTCATCTTCGGCGTCAACTTCTCCGCGCTGTGTCCTGGCGGGCATGAACCAGTTCTCAAAACGGGTAGGGAGGACCCCTTCTGCACCGGCAGATTTGAGGCACAGTTATCTTTAAGGAGGTAGCGATTTCGGTATCTTACCGTAACAAGATGTAACTCGGGAAACGTCATGTCTAATAATAACAGGGACTTCGTCTGACCATGCTGCTGGTACTCGCCGGATCCATTCTCACTTTCACCATGGCCCAGGAGGCAGTCGAGGTTGAGCCTTATCAGCAGGGGACCGTCGTGATTGAGCAGGATTTCGACACCAGCCCGGTCGAGCTGAGAACCGACACGCGTGTGGAGCCACTGGTAGAACAGCAGTTTCGCAATATTGTGCGGCAGGCCTATGACTACAGCTGTGGCAGTGCGGCGCTGACCACCGTGCTCAATTACTACCTGGGCCGGAACCTGGGTGAGAGGCAAGTGATGGAAGGCCTGCTTCATTATGGCGAAAGTGAGCGCATTGTTCAGCGCCGGGCGTTCTCGATGCTGGACATGAAGCGCCTGGTAACCGCCCTGGGTTACCCGTCCGGTGGCTTCCGCGCCACCATCGATGATCTGATCGACCTTGATCACCCGGCCATCGTTCCCATTCAGCACGCCGGGTTCAAGCACTTCGTGGTACTCAGAACCATCCGCGACGGGCGCGTGTACCTGGCAGACCCGGCGGTTGGCAACATCTCCTTCACGCTCGACCAGTTCGAGGAAAAGTGGGACGACAATGTTCTCTTTATCGTCTTCCCGGGCAGTGACAAACCACTGGATTACCTCGAGCTGAAAGAAGAGGACCTGCGGTTCGTGGATGACCAGACGATGACATTACTGGCCCTGCAGAAGATTCCCGAATTTCACGAATCTACGGAACGACGGATCCGGAACATGCTGGAACGTCAGAAAAACAATCCGGACGGCAGTGTCGAGAATACCCGAAAGCAGCTGTTCTATCGTCGCAATTAACGTGCGTTGGCGCAAAGCCGGGGCGCAGCAACCACTACAAGTAAAATAAGGGAGTCAGGATGAATCGTTGGTTAGTGCGAGGTTTTATCCTTTTTTCCGTGACTGGCCTTTACTCAACCATGGCAATGTCACAGGAAGGAAACGTAGACCAGGCCAGGGAAGCACTCTCAAAGCAGGAGGGCGATGAAGACTCGTCAAAGCAACTGGAAGAGGTGTTCCAGTCCGCCGAGACCAGTTATTCGCTCCAGAAGAAGGGAACCCATTCCCTGAATTATTCCTTCGATTACTCCTACACGGGTGACCAGCGACTGGACCTGGCGATCACTGATGGCTCGGTACGGAATCTGGACGTGGTTCCTTCTGCGACCCACAACTTCACCAACGCATTCTCCTACGATTACGGTTTGCTGGATAACCTGACGATAGGCACCCGTATTCCACTGGTCGTGAAGCACGACACCCAGGACGAGCTCAGTGTCTACGATTTCGGCGATATTTCAGCTACCGCACGCTGGCAGCCGTTTGCCTACGTTCCGGGGAAGATGTCGACCACGTTATTCGGTACGTTCACGTCGAAAACCGGTGTGAGCCCCTATGAGATAGACATCGACGAACAGCTTTCGACGGGCAACGGTTATTACTCCCTGGCCGGTGGCCTGAGCTTCTCCAAGGTTCTTGACCCGGTAGTGGTATTCGGTTCCACCAGCGCCACTTACAACCTGCCTGAAACCGGTCTGCAACAGGTTCGGGGCGGTCGTGTCCTGGAGGAGGTCGAGCCGGGCTTCGGGTTATCCGCCTCGGGCGGTTTCGCCTATTCACTTTCCTACGACATCTCTCTGAGCATTTCGGCGCAGTTGAGTTACAGCGACGAAACCATGCTCGTCTTCAGTGATGGGTCCGAGGCGGTTGCCCAGGATCAGATGAGTGGCTTCCTCAGCATGTCACTGGGTACCCGTGTAAGCGATACCACTATCGTCAATACCAGTATTGGTATCGGCCTGACCGAAGACGCCCCGGACTTTTCGTTGGGTGTGTCCCTGCCCATCCGATTCTCAGGTCTCAAAGAGTGAGTTCAGCCTCTGACGTTCTACGGGAAGGGAAGATTTCATGGGTATAAGCAGCCACAAAAAACGGATTGCCGGTGCCATCATGGCGGCCTCGGTGACCTGTGGTGTCGAGGCGCAGCTGGCACAGAACCTGACAATCCACCCCAAAGCGCTGGCCTTGGGGAACGCGGTGACGGCAGATCCTCCGGGCCTCATGGCTATCCACTACAATCCGGCAGGCCTGACCAAGCTTGACGGTCGCCAGCTTGAAGTGAATCTGATGAGTGTCTACCTGGACATTGATGCGGATTTCCATGCCCCGGAGGGCTATGAGATCTTCGGCATTGATGGCCTGGAGACGGATCCACTGACGGGTAAACAGCGGGATCCCGTTGCCAACAAGCACAGTCATACCAATAACGTTGCGCTCTATGTGCCAGGGGTTGGCATTCTCAGGGCCCCGCCGGGGCCGGCGGTTGCTCCGTCAGCCGGCATCAGCATCAACCCTCCGGGGTCCAAGCTGACCTTTGGTAATGCCTTCTATCTGCCGCTTGCAGCCGGTTTCTACCGTGACAAGGAAGATCCCGGCCGCTATATGCCACAGGCAACGGCGCTCCAGCGTACAACCTATCTGTCACCAACCGTCGGTTACCAGATCAATGACGAATGGGCGGTGGGTGCCGGTATTCATCTGTCCCACATGGGTATAGCCGCGGACCAGTACATGCGCGCTCCCAACATGCTGCTGGGTGTTGCAGAAGTACTTCAGGATGCCTTCAACTGTGAAAGCGGCGACGAGCCTCTGCAGCCGTGGCTTGCACTTTGCGGCGGTAATGTCGGCCCCTGGGACGATATTGGCGCGCTCAGTATCAATGTTCAGGAAACCCTGTCGCCCACCTATGCGCTGGGTGTCATGTGGGAACCGACGGACTGGTTCAGCTGGGGTGCCAGCTATACCTCCGAAGCCGACATGAATCTAAAGGGTACTTTTGAAATCGAGTATACCGACGACTGGTCCGGCTTCTGGCAGAGCGTGAACGGGTCGGTTCTGGGTGCCATTACCTCGGCCATACTCAGCCTTCCATCCGGCGCACCAAGGGAGGCAGGTAACGTATCCATGGATCTGACCTATCCCCAGCATTTCCAGACCGGCATCAGCGTGGATGTTCATCCGAAGCTGACAGTCAATGTGGACGTGGGATGGACCGACTACAAACAGTGGGACGCGTTCGTATTCCGGTTTGATCGCAGGTTGGAATTCCTCAACGCCGCGAAGATTCTCTCGCCGGACAACGCCACTTCCGAGACCCTGAGATTGCCTCTTGGGTTTACCGACCAGTGGAACTGGGGTTTTGGCCTGGAATTCCATGCTTCCTCACGGCTGGATCTCCGGGCAGGGGTGGAAATACGGGACTCGGTCATACCGGATGATCAGCGCAGCATCATGGCGCCGTTTGGTGGTGCCAACCTGTACAGCGTGGGGATAGGTTATCAGTGGGACAAGGACACAGAAATCGATATGAACCTGAGCTACCTTCAGTCCATTGAAACGATTCCTGCCAATGGAAGCTGTAACCTGAACTGTGACAACATAACCAATATCATCTATAACCCGTATGCGGGGCTGGATGTTAAAACTTCCCTGCGGGTTGCGATGGCGGGGCTCAGTTTCCGCACCAAATTCTGACGCGAAAGCGCCTGCAAACAGGGTAATCAGCCCCGATGTATAGATGCCATTTTCTGGTTGTCATATGCCTGGTCGCCACGATCGCAGGTTGCCAGTCCTCCGGCCCTGACTCATCCGGCGCCCGCGACGGTTATTTCACCTGGGTGGATGACCAGGGGCAGGTGCGGCATACCCCGATACCGAAAACGTCCGGTGATGACGATGAGTCGTCCTCTGATACAGCGGAGGACGACGCATCAGAGACTGCTGACGACGAGTTCAATCTGGAGAACTACCCGGACGGCAACCAGCTGGAGAAAGACGGATATGTCCGGCCCGGCGAACCACAGCCCTATTTCACCTGGCGGGATGCCGAGGGTAATGTCCGTGCCAGCTATTATCAGCCGGATACCAGATCCGCAGTCGAAAAAGGCCGGGTCAAACCGCCGGTCCAGCTGACCGAGGCCAGTATTTACCAGGCCGGAGAGGCAACGGCTGAAACCGATCTGCCCGAAGGGGCCGACCCACAAGCCCGGGCGGTTCTGGGAATGGAGCCGGGCGCAGAGTCCTTTTTCACGCAATGGTCGCGCCAGTGTTGCCGGGATATGGACAGGTCCGAGCCGGAGGTGTGGCAGCAGGGCCGCGAGTTCGGCATTAACCTGAACCGGAAATCCAGCGTTTATTCCTTCAGCACGGGCGACAGTCCCTACCGGCTGGTCAGATTACCTTCGGCGGATCTGCACAGGGATTTTATTCTTCAGCTCCGATCGTTTGCCAAAGATGGCGTCTTTGTGCCCTCTGTCGCTTTTCTGGATGAGTCATTTGAGCCCTTGCGAATAGTGACCGACCTGGTAGCGGAATATGTCCCGGAGTCCTGGCACAGTCATGGCTACCTGAACGCTTATATTCCGGTATTTCCCGGGCGGGGAGAGCGCTGGATGGTGATTTTCACCCGTGACGAGGATCTGGCCGGCCAAACGGTTATCGAAGGCAAATACGGGCCTGAGGCAATTCCTCACACCCGTACCGGTGAGCTGGGCCTGTCACGGGAAGAGGGGCACTAGTCCTCCGGCCTGCTCAGGTCGAGCCATTGCTGGGACAGCCAGTAAAAACTGCCATCCGACACGGGATGGGTGCAGTTATAACGAAAACGGCGGCTGTTGAATCTGTCCGGCGCTTTCAGGGTCAGTTCATCCCCGGATACATCGAAATCAACCCGCCCCTGTCCGGACGCAAAGCAGGTGAGCCTGTCGACGCTGATGGAATCGGGTACGGTGAAAGTCAGTGTAGGTGGATTTTCATCAATGACACCGTCAGGAAGCTGATTGGCATCCACGGGCAAAGCCTTGCTCCGCAGTTTGTCTTTCAGGCCGTTGAGTTGCCCGTAAGCGTTGGCCATGGGAAAGCGGGGCAGGCGGGTGGCACCAGAGGTTTCGCCGATGGCACCGGACTGCTGGCCAAAGCCCAGCCATCCTCGCTCCTCGATTTTGCGCTCCAGGGCTTCGTCAAACTCGCCATAGGGATAGGCAAACATCGGAACGTCAGTGCCCAGCCTGTCTTCGAGGGTGTCCTGGGCCTTGTCCAGGCTCCGTTCCACACGCTGAGTCCAGTCACTTTCATTTTCGTCAGGACGCCTGGCCAGATGGCCGTGGTCTTCACTGTGGTTGGCGATGGTCACGCCGTCGTTGTCACGCACTTCTTCAAGCTGTTCCCAGGTCATGTATCCCTGACTGCCAATCGCATCGGTATTGACGAAAATCGTATAGGGGTAGCCCCGTTTTTCCAGTTCCGGCACCGCAGTGTCGTAAACCGATTCGTAGGCGTCGTCGAAAGTGATGGCAATCTGCTTGCGATCATTCAGTTTGCCATCCAGCGCATCACGGGTTCCGGATTCCAGGGGCACAACGTCGATTTCCAGTTCCTCGATCATCTCCAGCTGTTCCGCAAACAGCGAGACAGACGTGCTTGTGGAAGCGGGCGTTGAATCGCTGACATGATGGTACTGAAGCACCACCAGATCGGCTTTCGCGCTTATGGCAAGGCCCGCGAGCCATAGCACCAGAAATAATCGGGTCGTCATTCGTTTTGCCATAGTATGGTCCTCTGTGATCCGCATCGTCGTCGTAAGGGTCAGGTCCTGAAGTGTGCCTTCAGCACCGCAAAGGCGCGGTTAAGATGCTGAATGGCTTCGGTTTCTCCGCCCCGGTCCGGGTGGGCACGCATCACCGCTCTGCGAAACCGGTACTTTACCTCTTCAAATCCTTCCGGAATAGTGTCAAAGCCCAGAGTGGTTGCTGCATCCCGGGCTTCTGAAAGCCCGGGTTGGTAACCGGAGCGTCCCGCCCAGAAATCATCCATCATCCGGTTTATGGACTCTTCCGGCATCCTGTACCTGGACAGATCCAGGTAAAAGTTTCTCAGTTCGTCCGCATGGTCCGGAACACCGGTGCCGCCAACCACAGTGGTCTGCCGGAGGCGGATGACCAGCGGCGAGATGGTGAGGGTTTCGCCGCCGCCTGCCAGTTGGTCACGGAGACGGTAAAGCACATGGAACAGGAGGAAATGAACCGGATAGAGCTTATCCGGTTCTGCGAAATTGACCGTGCCGATCAATTCCCAGGGCTTCTTTTGCAGGGTCTTGATCAGCCCAAGCTCGTTGATACCGGCCGGGTTCTGCCGGAGGATGTGCTCGGTGGCGACCAGCAGGTGCTGAATCTGGAAATCCAGTTTTTCGTCCTGGTCGCCGGAGTCGGGAGCTTGATTTGCATCTGTGGCCAGGTCAGGTTGAGTCATTCCGTTATGGTAGGTGACCGGGCGCTGTTACGGAAGAGGGGCTTCCAGTCTCAGCCCGTTGAGAAACAGGTTGGTTGCAAAGCGGGTGGCTTTCCTGGCTTCTGCTTCAGCCTTATCGGGGTGCTTGTGAGCGCGTTGGGCAAGGCGCAGGCTGAGCTCGTAGCCGACGCCGAAGAAAGCGGCGCAGAGGTATTCCTGATCGATGTCCGGCAGCAGCCCATGTTCAACGGCGCTTCTGACGTCCTCTTCGAGTGACAGCATGGTAAGGCCGAGAATGTCGGCGCCGAACTGCTCCCGAATGGCGTGGTCATTACGGTGAGCCAGTTCATACACCAGTGGATCACTGGCCGTGGCTTGGAACAATGCCAGGTAGGCGGAGTAAATGAATTCGTCCGCTGACCGGGCTGCTTTTCTGGTTTCCGTAAGGTTGTGGTTGAGCTGGCCCAGGAAATCCGTCAACAGGGCAGCGAAGATGTCCTGCTTGCTGGAAAAATAATTATAGAAGGTGCCTGCGGCGAGGCCGGTGCGGCGAACAATATCGCGGATGGTGGAGTTGTCGTAACCACGGGCCCGGAAACACTCCCGGGCCGCATCGAGTATCGCCCTGCGGTTACGAATACGATTGAATTCCCGCTTGCCGGGCGTTTCCTTTTTTGTCGCTGACATATCCATGTCTGTATCCTGTCCCTGGAACATTTGCACGCGTATAATCCAACGCTCACTGACCCTATGAACGACGTATTTCTATGCCCGAAGCAATCACTGCCAACTCTGATTCTGTCCCGGCCTCTGACGCAGAGCGCAGGCAGAAACTGGAATTCAACAAGCTGCAGAAACGCCTGCGCCGGGAAATGGGGCAGGCAATTGCTGATTTCTCGATGATTGAAGCCGGCGATAAAGTCATGTGCTGCCTTTCCGGCGGCAAGGACTCTTACGCCATGCTCGATATTCTGCTGAACCTTCAGAAAAGTGCGCCGGTGCACTTTGAACTGATTGCCGTGAACCTGGACCAGAAACAACCCGGGTTCCCGGAAGAGGTCTTGCCGGAGTATCTGTCTGCACTCGGTATCGAGTATCACATCATCGAGAAGGACACATACAGTATTGTTAAGGAAAAAGTGCCGGAAGGGAAGACCACCTGCGGACTTTGCTCCCGCCTGCGCCGCGGAATTCTCTATAATTTTGCGGAGGAACACGGTGTCACCAAGATTGCCCTGGGCCACCACCGGGATGACCTGCTGGAAACCCTGTTCCTGAACATGTTCTATGGTGGCAAGCTCAAGTCCATGCCGCCGGTACTGCACAGTGATGATGGCCGCAATACCGTCATCCGGCCCCTGGCCTATAGCCGTGAGAAAGACATTGCCCGGTATGCCCGAATGAGGGAGTTCCCGATCATTCCATGCAACCTCTGTGGCTCCCAGGAGAATCTGCAGCGCCAGGTGATCAAGGACATGTTCCAGACCTGGGATAAACAGCACCCCGGACGGCTGGAAACCATGTTTCGCGCCATGTGCAACGTGGAGCCGTCCCATCTTGCCGATACATCACTGTATGATTTCCGCGAAGGCGTTCGGCAATCAGCCAGCGGGCCGGCGGCTGTCGGAACCGCTGAGCCGGAATCGGATTTCGGGAGGCTGGACGTACTCAATCTCTGACACCCCGGGCCCCGGGTGTGTCTATCCGTGCCCTGAATGCATCATCGCCATAAGGGGCAGGGTCCAGATCCCGAAACCGATCAGCAGCAGCCCGGCAACCTGCCGGAAATGTTTATGCTCCCGCAACTTGCGGATCCAGGTAGCCGCATATCCGGTTGCCAGCATGGAGGGCAGGGTCCCCAGGCCAAAGAACAGCATGGTTGCGGCGGCACTGCCAACACTGGGTTGCAACGCGGCCCACCCCAGCGTGCTGTAGACCAGGCCGCAGGGCAGCCATCCCCAGAGCGCTCCAAGTGCCAGTGCCTGCCCGACATGGTGCACCGGCAGCACGCGTTTGGTCAGCGGCGACAGGCGCTTCCAGACCGGGCCACCGATGCGTTCCACATATCGGATTCCCTGCCACCACTGGCCCATGGAAAGCCCCATCAGAATCAGCAAAATACCGGCAAGGGTTCGCAGAACCGGGCCAAGTTGTGTCCAGTAACCGGTGGCACTGGTACTGAGCAGGGCGACCAGCGCTGCAATGAGGGCATAGCTGCCGATGCGGCCACCATTGAAGGCCAGCAGCATGGTTGTCTGGCGAAGGCGGAAGCCTTTGCCGACGGGAAGTGCCATGGACAGGGAAGCACTGATACCACCGCACATGCTCAGGCAGTGTGTGCTGCCCAGTAATCCGATCAGGAAGGCGCTGGAATAACTCAGGTACAGTTCTTCACTCATCAGGACGTCTGGTCGTCTCCGGCGCTGTTGTCGTCGTTCTTGCTGCCGGAAGCCCGGTGACTGCGTGAGGCTGCCTCCTGCCCCGGTTGCTTTGCATCGTCCGGTATTTTGTCCTTGTCATCATCATAGAGAATGCGATGGGCGGGGCCGTCCAGATCGTCGTACTGGCCGTTTTTCACCGCCCAGGAGAACAGGACAATGCCCAAGGCGACAAGTATCAGCATGACCGGTACGAGGATCATTACGATTTTCATGATGTTACCTCAAGCATTAAAGGTGATTCCTTTCCCACGGTATCAGGACGTTGCCTCGGCGCCAACCGCCGGTACAGGGCGCTCTGCGGTCGCAGGGGTTCGTCCCAGTCTCAGGGCATTGAGCACCACCACCAGCGAGCTCAGGGACATGCCGATGGCTGCCAGCCAGGGTGGTACCAGCCCGGCGGCGGCCAGGGGCAGGGCACACAGGTTGTAACCGAGCGCCCAGGCCATGTTCTGGCGAATGATTCGGCGGGTACGTCCTGCCGTATCAAGGGCTTCGGCCAGCTGTGTCAGTTGTCCGTTAAGCAGCACGGCGTCTGCCCTGAGTTGTGTCAGATCCGCGGCACTGCCCATGGCGACGGATACCCCGGCGCCGGCCATGGAGGGCAGATCGTTGAGGCCGTCGCCCACCATCATGATATGCCGGCCTTCCTCTCTTAACCTTTCCAGTACCCGGAGCTTGTCCTCGGGTGATGCCTGGCCGATGGCTTCATCAATACCCAGGATCCGGGCAATCTCGTCCACATGGCCCGAGCGGTCCCCGCTGAGCAGGATGGTGCGCAGACCGGCCTTTTGCAGTGTTTGTACCGCTTCCTTTGCTTCTGGCCTGGGCTCGTCATCCAGTATGAAACGGGCCAGCCACTGATTGTCGGTTGCCAGCCAGATTTCCATGCCCCGGTGATCGTCGCTGACTGGGGGCGGCTGGCCGACATTGTCCTGAACAAATTCCCTGTGGCCGATAAAAAAACGTTGCCCGTCGAGTTCGCCGGACAAACCGCCACCCAGGTGGTTCTGAACGTCCCTGGCAGAGTCACTTCGCAGGTGGTGGAATACTCTGGCAACAGGATGTTCCGAGTGTTTTTCCAGGCTAGCCGCCATTTCCAGGCATTGTTGCTTGTCGCGGTTTCCGAACACATGGGTGTCCACCAGGCTCAGCTCACCACGGGTAAGGGTTCCGGTCTTGTCGAAAATCACTGTGTCGATGTTGTTAAGCGACTCCAGGGTATGCCCCCGTGTGGGCAGAAGACCGAGCTTGCGCAGCCGCATGGTGGCCGATGTAATAGCGGTAGGAGTGGCCAGGGAAAGGGCGCAGGGGCAGGTCACCACAAGTACCGACAGGGTGATGTCGAAAGCGTTGTCTGCCCCGGCCAGCCACCAGCCGATCCAGATCAAGGGTGCCAGGATCAGCACGCGACTGACGAAGACCCCGGCGATGCGATCCGCCATCAACGCAACGGGCGGTTTCTCCGACTGAACCCGGTCAAGTATGCGAAGAATACCGGACAGGCGGGTCTGTGCTCCCGCACGAAGTACTTCCACCTCGATCGGGTTCTCACCGTTGACGCTGCCGGCATGCACCTCGTCACCTGGATTCCGGGTTTCCGGCAGATACTCCCCGGTCAGGGCCGCTTCGTTCAGGGTTGAGTGCCCGCTGACGATCACCCCGTCGGCAGGCAGTGTTTCCCCTGGTCTGATCCTGATCAGATCACCGGCGGCAAGATCATGGCTCGGAACAATTTCCGTTTCGTTACCCTTCAGGCGGCTGGCGACCATGGGCTGGAAGCCTGCGAGGGCATTGCCGGTCAGGCCGGCCCGGTATCGTGCCTGCATCTCGATGTATCGACCCAACTGGAGGAAGAACGTGAACATGCAGACCGATTCAAAATACACCTCTTCACCACCAAACATGGTGACCCAGGCGCTGGCGACATAGGCCAGGCCAATGGCCGTTGCCACCGGCACGTCCATGGTCAGGTGTCTGCTGCGAATATCACGCAGGGCATTGGTGAAGAAGGGTCGGGCACTGTAGAGCACAACGGGAGTTGCCACCAGAAGACTGAACCAGCGAAAGAAGCTGATGAATTCCGGGGTAAGTTCGCTGACCAGTTCAAAATACAGCGGGAATGCCAGCATCATGGTCTGGAAAGAGCCGATACCGGCAACGGCGAGGCGAATCAAGGCCGACCGGTGCTCGGCTTTCAGCGCCTGTTCCGCTTCATCCGCCTGGTAGGGGCGGGCCCGGTACCCGAGCTCATGGATCGCGATCAGCAGGTCGCTGAGTCTGGCCTGATCCGGGTTCCACAGCAGGCGGGCCCGCTGGGTGCTGTGATTGACAGAGAAGGAAATTACCCCTGGCTGTCTGGCCATGTGGTTTTCCAGCAACCAGATGCAGGCAGCGCAGGTGATGTCGCTGATCAGCAGGGTCGCTTCCTGGCCTGCTTTAACCGGCGACACAAAGGATTTCTGCACCAGCGGGTGGTCCAGCTCCCTTATGCGGTTAAGCTCGGAACCGGTCAGCTCCCTCGGTGTAACAGCCGGTTCAGTGCGAAACTGATAGAAACCGTCAAGACCCTCTGCGCGTATGGTTTCGCAAACGGCCTTGCAGCCCTGGCAGCAGAAGTGGCGTAACTCGCCTTCAAGCTCAAGCGTGATAGCAGGCCGGCCGGGTGCCGGCTCGCCACAGTGAAAGCAGTCCAAGGGGCTCACCCGCGGTCTTCAGCGCCCGCGCCAAGAGTCAGACGACGTTCTGATGGCAGATTGGACTCACCCTTGAGTCTCCAGTCGTTATCCGGCCCGCGCAGATCAAAGTACCAGCGACCCTCGATGGGCTGATTCAGGTCTGCCACGTACTGGCCCTCACCCACCGCCCGGAACTGTATGGTGCGATCGCGCTCGGCGATGGTCGGGTGAAACAGGTTGAGAATCAGGTAAGGGAAATCAGCGCTGCCGTCACTGGTATCGACGGAAAGGCTTATTTCCCGGTCCTCAAAAGCCATGCTGGCCCTGAGCCCGAGGTCTTTTGCTGCTTCGTCCCGGGCGATTTCCATATTGATGCCGCGGCCTTCCTTTGAATAATCATCGGTGACCATGGCGTTGTCTGTGTTGAGTGCCACGGTAATGGCAATCGTGCACCAGATGATAGCGGCGCCCGGGAAAATCATCAGGAACAGTAGCCAGGGCTGACGGTACCAGGGGCCTGTGGATGTGTTCTCAGTCATGGTTGTATCTCTCAGTGCTGGATCCCGTTACCCGGGAGTCAGCGGTTAGGACCGACAAAACGGCTTTCAGTTTCAAGAATCAGGTCTTCGTCCGATTCTGATTCAATTCGGAACACAATGGCATTGTTGCTTTCCGTGATGGTCTCCGGATCAACATCCACCACGGTCGGCACAGACCGGTTCTCTCCGCTTTCAACGGTCACAGTGTCTTCGGTCAGCACTCTGATGCCTTCCAGGCCGGAAGCCGAAATGGTAAAGGTGTGAGGCACTTCCGTCATATTGGCGATTTTCAGGGTGTAGCTGTTTTCAATGCGGCCATCCCCGTTGTAGCCGAAGGGGGCTCCGCGGTCTTTCAGCACATCCAGCTCGGCGGGTACCCGTGTCATGATGGTTACGGTAATGGCCGCCATCATGGCCAGCAGTACCAGCCCGTAACCGAAGGTGCGTGGACGCAGTAATTTCGAGGGTTTGCCTTCAAGCTCGTTTTCAGTGGTATAGCGGATAAGCCCGCGAGGATAGTTCATCTTGTCCATGACCTCATCACAGGCGTCGATGCACAGGGCGCAGCCGATACACTCGTACTGGAGGCCATCGCGAATATCGATACCGGTGGGGCAGACCTGCACACACTGGCCGCAATCGATACAGTCGCCCAAACCGAGCTCCGCTGGATCAACACCCTTCTTGCGGCTGCCCCGGGGCTCACCCCGGTTAGGATCATAGGAAACCACCCGGGTATTCGGGTCGAACATGACGGACTGGAACCGGGCATACGGGCACATGTACAGGCACACCTGCTCACGCATCCAGCCGGCATTCAGATAAGTGGCAACGGTAAAGAACACTACCCAGAAATAGGCCCAGCCATTGGCCTGCAGGGTAAACAGGTCGGTAATAAGCTCACGGATGGGATAGAAATAGCCTACAAAGGTCAGGCCGGTGGCAAGGGCAATCAGCAGCCAGGCCGTGTGCTTTGCCGACTTCTTGGCAATTTTCTCCGCCGAGCGGGGCGCCTTGTCCAGTTTCATGCGCTTGTTGCGGCTGCCCTCAATGCGCTCCTCCACCCACATGAAGATAAAGGTCCAGACCGTCTGGGGGCAGGTATAACCGCACCAGACCCTGCCAAACAGGGTCGTGATGAAGAACAGGCCAAAGGCGCAGATGATCAGCATCCCGGACAACAGAATGAAGTCCTGGGGATAGAAGGTGGCTCCGTACAGGTGAAATTCACGGGCGGGCAGGTCAAAGTGAATCAGCGGCTGGCCATCCACGGTTATCCAGACAAACAGAAAATACATGCCCATCAGGGCCGTCAGACTGACATTGCGGATGCGCTGGAAGAAGCCTTTGACTTCTTTCACGTAGATTTTCTTGCGGCTGGCGTATAGCTCGACAGTTCCGGTGTTCTTGTTTTTGTTATCGGAGGCGTCAGAGGACGGGTCAACCTGTTTGACCGGAATCTCACTGCTCATCGTTAACCTCCCGATGATGTGGCGCCCGAATCACAGGGGGCTGTGGGGCGAAGGATCTTCTCAAGCCTGTGCCCGCGTGAGCAGACACAGGGTTGAGCAGACCAGGCCGGGGCTTTTGCCCCGGCCGGATACTCAGTTGGACAGGCTGTACACGTAGGCCGCCAGAATCTGGATCTGGTCGTCAGACAGACGGTCGCTCTGGGCGGGCATCTGGTTCTTACGGCCATTCACCACCGTTTCCCGGATCCAGTCGTACGTGGAGCCGTAAAGCCAGGTGTTGTCGGTCAGGTTCGGTGCACCGAGGGACTGGTTGCCCTTGCCGTCATCACCGTGACAGGAAGAGCAGGCCTGGGCGTAGACCTCTTCACCCTTTTCGGCAGCTTCGGCGTCTTCTTCGCGGTCGCTGTAGCTCAGCACGAAATTGACAACCTGGTCGACCTGTTCGTTGGTCATGTTCGGCATGGTGCCCTTGGCGGGCATGTTGCCATTCCGACCGTCATGAAGAGTGGTCAGGATCGAATCAGGGTCACCACCATACAGCCAGTCGTCGTCGGTCAGGTTCGGAAAGCCGAGAGAACCCCGGCCTGCGGAACCGTGGCAAACAGCGCAGTTGTTGGCAAACAGGCGCTGGCCCATTTTCATGGCATCATCATTTTCTGCCAGGTCTTCCACCGGCATATCACCAAACTCGGCGTAGAGCTCGCCATATTCGGCTTCAGCCTTCTGAACTTCGGCTTCCCACTGGTTGGTGGAGGTCCATCCCAGCAGGCCTTTGAAGTTACCCAGGCCCGGGTAGAGCGCCAGATAGCCAAGTGCAAAGATACAGGTGGCAAGGAACAGATAGAACCACCACTTGGGCAGTGGATTGTCGTACTCCTCAATGCCATCAAAGGAATGGCCCATAGTTCTGTCGGTTTCAGTATCAGACGTCTGGCTCTTGCGGGTTGCATAAAGCAGCCACCAGCATCCAAACACAGTACCCAGCACGATCACGCTGATCCAGATGCTCCAGAAGGTACTCATCGTTTTTTCTCCGTTTTTTCCTGTTCAAGAGTACGCTTTTCCACTTCATCATCGTCGAAGGGCAGGTGTGCTGCCTCTTCATTGGCTTTCTTCCGGTGAGAGCTGTAGGCCCACCAGATAATGCCGAAGAACATGAACATAATGATCAGTGTTTGAATGCCGCGTAACTCGTTAAGATCCATGGGAATCACCGTTTCTCTGAAATCACGGTACCCAGCTGCTGCAGGTACGCGACCAGTGCTTCGATTTCAAATTTGTCCCGCACTTCATCCGTCGCCTCTGCAATCTGCTCATCGCTGTAGGGAACACCCAGGGTTTGCAGTGTCTTCATCTTGGCTTCGGTATTGGTGTGGTCTATACGGTCCTCGAACAGCCAGGGGAAAGCCGGCATGTTGGATTCCGGTACCACGCTGCGCGGATCGTACAGGTGCTGTCGTTGCCAGGCGTCGGAATAACGGCCACCGACACGGGCAAGATCAGGACCGGTACGCTTGGAGCCCCACAGGAACGGACGGTCGTAAACGAACTCGCCCGCAACGGAGTAGTGGCCATAGCGCTCGGTTTCGGCACGGAACGGACGGATCTGCTGGGTGTGGCAGACATGGCAGCCTTCACGGACATAGATGTCCCTGCCTTCCAGTTCCAGGGCCGACAGGGGTTCCAGACCTTCAACCGGTTCATTGGTCTCTTCAATGAAGAACAACGGGACGACTTCGGCCAGGAAACCACCACTGATGGTCAGGATGATCAGTACGACCATGATCCCCAGGTTCTTTTCAACTATTTCGTGTTTCATCAATATTGTCTCCCGTTACGCCGCTTGCGCTGCTGTATTGTCCTGAGCAACGGCCTGTTTCTGACGCACGGTCATGTAAACGTTGTATGCCATTACCAGCATACCGGCCAGGAAGATCACGCCACCGAGGAAGCGCACAAAGTAACCCGGGTAGGACGCCTCGAGTGCCTCTACAAAGCTGTAGGTCAGGGTGCCGTCTTCGTTTACGGCACGCCACATGAGGCCCTGCATGATGCCGTTAACCCACATGGCAACGATGTAAAGCACGGTGCCGACCGTGGCCAGCCAGAAGTGCACGTTGATCATGGCCGTGCTGTACATGGCCTGAAGGCCCCACAGCTTCGGAACCAGGTGATATACCGCACCGATACTGATCATGGCAACCCAGCCCAGGGCACCGGAGTGAACGTGACCAATGGTCCAGTCAGTGTTGTGGGACAGGGCATTCACTGTCTTGATGGACATCATCGGCCCCTCGAAGGTCGACATGCCGTAGAACGACAGGGATACCACGAGGAATCGCAGGATCGGGTCGGTACGCAGCTTGTGCCAGGCACCTGACAGGGTCATCATGCCGTTGATCATGCCGCCCCAGGAGGGTGCAAGCAGAATCAGTGACATCACCATGCCCGCAGTCTGGGCCCAGTCAGGCAGTGCTGAATAGTGCAGGTGGTGCCCGCCGGCCCATACATAGGTGGCGATCAGCGCCCAGAAGTGCACGATTGACAGGCGATACGAGTAGACCGGGCGATTGGCCTGCTTGGGCACGAAATAGTACATCATGCCCAGGAAGCCTGCGGTCAGGAAGAAACCAACCGCGTTGTGGCCGTACCACCACTGGATCATGGCGTCGGTCACACCGGCGTAGGCCGAATAGGATTTGAATGCCGTTGCCGGCAGCGCCATGCTGTTACCGATGTGCAGTACCGCAACAGTGATGATGAATGCGCCGTAGAACCAGTTTGCGACATAGATGTGCGGAGTACTGCGCTTCATGACCGTGCCGAAGAACACCAGTGCGTAACATACCCACACGATTGTGATCGCAATATCGATCGGCCATTCGAGCTCAGCGTATTCCTTGGTAGTTGTCAGCCCCATTGGCAGGGTAATGGCCGCGGCCACGATGATCGCCTGCCAGCCCCAGAAGGTGAACGCCGCCAGGCCATCCGAGAACAGGCGGGCCTGACAGGTGCGTTGCACTACATAGTAGGCTGTTGCGAACAGTGCACTTCCACCAAAGCCGAAGATGACGGCGTTGGTATGCAACGGCCGCAAACGGCCGAAATGTGTCCAGGGCAGGTCGAGATTGAGGGCGGGCCAGACCAGTTGTGCTGCAATCAGCACGCCCAGGGCCATACCTACAATCCCCCATACCACTGTCATAATGGCAAACTGCCTTACCACCTTGTAGTTGTATGTCAGGTTTGCATTTACTGTGCTCATAGCCTTACCAATGGGTTTAGAGTGGGAAATATGCGGGCGCAAGTATGGAGAAAGCATTAGCTATTTGCAATGACACAGATCAACTCGGCAGCCCTGTCAAATGCGTCTAAATCAGTAACATGGCGAATATATTAGAGTATTTCTGAAAGCTACAGGGCGGCCGGGAAACATGGATCCGTGGATGCCCTGACATTTAATCATAGTCACGATCCGCAGATATGGTGAATCCTGTAATGTTTTACAAGTCTGAATCGCTGAAAGGAAACCTTGCACCAACGCTTTTGCTGGCGCACGGAGCCGGAGCGCCGGCGGATTCAATGTTCATGGAAAGGCTGGCGTCTGCCCTTGCGGAAGAGGGAGTCACAACGCTGCGGTTCGAGTTTCCCTATATGCAGAAACGCCGGCAGGACGGCCGCAAACGGCCACCCGACCGTCAACCTGTATTGCTGGAGTCCTTCCGCGAGGCTGTCAACGCGGTTATGGCCGAGCCGGGGAGCAACTCCGTTTTTGTTGGTGGCAAGTCAATGGGCGGCCGCATGGCCAGCCTGATGATTGCCCAGGAAGATCTTCATCCGGCAATTTGCGGTGCTGTCTGCTTCGGGTACCCGTTTCATCCTCCGGGCAAGGGTGATCGCTGGCGCACAGATCACTTCCGGGATCTGCAGCGCCCAGTGCAGATTATCCAGGGCACACGGGACCCGTTTGGCAAAAGGCCCGAGGTAGAGGAGAAAGGTGTGGATTCAATAAAGTCTGTCAGCCTGTCATGGCTTGAGGGGGGCGATCACGACTACCGCCCCCTGGCACGGCAACCGGAGAATCACGAACAGATGATTCGCCAGGCCGCGCGCCTGGCTGCGGACTTCATGCGCCGTTGTTCCTGAATCAGGAGAGCTCCGGCTCCGACTGGTCCACGCGATTTCGGCCGGCGGCTTTTGCCGTGTAAAGGGCTTCATCCGCTCTACGGAAAAGTTCCTTTTCGTCCTCTCCCGGGGCCAGTGTTGCGGTGCCCGCGCTCATGGTCAGGGATACCGTTTCTCCGTTGATGGTGGTCAGGCGTGTACTGGCCAGATCTTCCAGAATCTGCTCACAGAGCCTGCGGGCGCCTGCGGCACCGGTGCCCGGCAACAAGATGGCAAACTCCTCGCCTCCGAAGCGGATTGCCACGTCTCGTGGGCGCTTTACGTGACGCCTGAGGATATCGGCAATGTGCTGCAGGCACTGGTCTCCGAAATCGTGCCCCCAGTCATCATTAACGGCCTTGAAATGATCGGCATCGAGCAGCGCGATGGTCAGCGGCTGGCCACTGCGCCGGGATTCAGCGCATAACTCCGGTAACAGGTTATCCAGATGGCGCCTGTTGTGCAGGCCGGTCAGCGCATCGTTGAGGCTGAGTGTGGCCAGCTGTCGGTTGGCCCTTTCCAGTTCTCTCATGGTGTTGCGCAGTTGGGCCGTCCGTTCATGAACCTTCAGTTCAAGGTTGGTGCGGGCGTTCTGCTCCACGTCCAGCAGTTTCTGATTCAACAGGCGCCAGCGCTGTACCATGGCGTAGTTGAGCAGAATCACCTGGGCGCCCACGGCAACCTGCATGAAAATCTCGCGGGCCAGGAAGTCGGCGAGGTAACCGAAGGCCGCCAGGGCGTATACGAAGGCCCCGACCAGCATGCCGGACCAGGCCATCACGTACCACTTGGCAGGCATGTATCCCTGGCGCCAGCGAATCAGCCCGATCACGAACAGGCTGCCAATGATAACCAGCGCAACGGAGGTGATCAGCACGATGGATTTGTTGTAGGGCAGCAGGAAAGCCAGTGCCAGCAGGCCAAGGCTGGTTACGGTCAGCCCCCTGAGAACCGCGTCCGCTCGGGAGTCGGGTGGGATTTCCAGGAACGACCGGCCGAACAGCGTCATCGCCAGGGAGCTGACGGCCATCAACAGGGGAATGGAGGTGTTGGCAAATCCCGTGCTGTCCGGCCAGAAATACTGGTTGGCGAAACCGCCCATGGCGAAGAGAAAAAGACCCAGCGAGGCCATGTAAAAGGCGTTGTAGAAGTAGTATGCGGTGCCGGAACTGAAGAACAGCAACAGATTGAACGCGGCAAACACAAGCAGAGCACCATAGAAAAGACCATGGAGCAGCGTCAGATGATTGCTCTGGGCAATGGCTGCTTCCGGTGTTTCCAGTGACAGGGGAACATTGAGGGCGCCGCTGCTGTGTATCCGCAGGGTAATGGTCTGGCTTTCATTGCCCCCAAGCGTGACGGGCAGCAGGAAATACCGGTAATCTATGCCCCGCGACATGAACGGGGACTGGTCGCCGGTGGTAATGGCCGCAGCTCCGTCATTGCCGGAATGCCAGAAAGTAACCTCATCCAGCAGTGGATAATTGAGCTTCAGATACCAGAGCTGTCGTGTGTCGCCGGAATTACGCACGTTGAGTCGCACCCAATAAACCGCGTCGGTGTGACTGAATACCAAATCATGGCCGTTGGCGGACTGCCAGCCCGCGTCTGCCGGCAGCTCATCCGGTGTCCTGGCTTCATGAGCAGGCTCACCGGGTGGCGCGCTGAGATAGCAGACATGCTCCATCAGTGACGCCCGCTGTTGCGGGCTGCTGGCGTCCAGCGTCGGGCAGCGATCAGGCGCCGGACGGTCGGCCACGGCCACACCAGTGGCAAGCAATAGCGCAACGAACGATACAAGACAACGCAGGTACGGCAACATCGGGTAATTTCCTGCCAGCACAAAGCCAGGTAGTGTAGTCAATTGCGGGCTGTGTAGATGTTAAACAGATTCAAATTTGAGGGTTCCCGAAACGGGCCCGGTTCAGGTGACCGATGGAACAACTGATTGCCTTTTGTCGGCCGGGCTTCGAAACGGAAGCCGGCCGGGAGCTGACGGATACGGCAGCAGCAAGTGGTACCTATGGCTACTTCGAGCCGGTAAATTCCAGGGGGTTGGTGGTATTCAATCTCCCCGGCCCGACAACAGCCAACGCGTTGCTGGAAACGCTGTCCATTCACGCGCTGGTTTTTGTAAGGGACTGGTTTGTGGTTCTGGCCGAACTGGCATTGCCGGCTGCAGACCGCGTGGGCGCCGTCATTGAAGGCCTGAAGTTGGTGGATGCCGAATTCCCGGCCTATGCACGCGTGGAAATCCGCTTGCCTGAGAATAACAGCGATCCGGATCTTGGCAATTTTGCCCGCAAATGGGTATCCCCGCTCTCCAGGGGCCTGCGGGGAGCAGGTCTGTTACAGCCTGATCCCGGGGCTGAATCCCCGGCCCGGCTTGAGTTGCTGCTGCTTGGGTTCGAAAGGGTGATTGTCGGCGTCAGCGTGGCTGGTAATCGAGCCCGCTTTGTCAGTGGCATTCCCCGCCTGCGCCTGCCAGCCTCGGCGCCAAGCCGCTCGGCACTCAAACTGGAAGAAGCCTGGAAAGTGTTTTTGCCTGCAGACAGGGAGCTGGACTATCTGGGGGGAGGCAAGCAGGCAGTGGATCTTGGTGCAGCCCCGGGTGGCTGGACCTGGCAACTGGTCAGGCGGGGCATGATGGTCACAGCGGTTGATAACGGCCCCATGAACGAAGAGCTGATGGCTTCAGGGCACGTTGAACACATAGAAGCCGACGGATATCAGTGGCGGCCCAGGCGAGGAGTGGACTGGATGGTCTGCGATATTGTGGATCACCCCCGCAGAACTGCGGCCCTGGCCGTGGACTGGCTGAATCAGAAGCTGTGCCGCTATACGGTCTTCAACCTCAAACTTCCGATGAAAAAGCGGTATGACGAGTGGTTGATTTGCCGGGATATTCTGCAGCAGGGGCTGGCCCGTACCGAAATGAACTTCCGTATCAGGGCTCGCCACCTTTATCATGACCGTGAGGAGATCACCTGCTTTGTCGAACGTCTGGACTGAATGCCCGGCTACGACGGCCAGTTACTGTGCTGAAGCACGGTGATGACTTCATCCCGATCCATCATGGGAATCAGTTCGGCCATCAGCTCTCGGCGTTCTTCGGACAGGTACCAGCGTTGCCAGTCTGCCTCGGAGCGCCAGTTGGCAAGAGTGAACCGGTGGTTCGGGTCATGGGCATCGACCAGCGTTTCGCCGGAGACGAATCCCGGAGCGCTCACGGCATTCTGAAGAACCTTGCGGGATCTTTCCTCATAAGCGGGTTCGAGTGATTCGGCAATATGGCGTTCTATCAGCACCCGGATCATTGTCTACCTCGTATTGTTTTGGCATCTATAAACAGTAATTTAGCAGGTATTTTTCAAATTTCAGGTGGAATTTCAGGAGGACAGACCATTGGCACAGCCGGACTACGATGCAGAGCTTGATGCCCGGGGGCTGTTTTGCCCGGAGCCGGTGATGATGTTGCACAACCGGATCGTTGAAATCAGCCCGGGAGCCGTGCTGAAAGTGGTGGCAACAGACCCCTCCACAACCCGGGATATTCCGAGGTTCTGTCAATTCCTCGATCATGAGCTGGTGCACAGCGGCGAAGATGGCAAGGAATTCGTCTTCTTTATCCGCCGGGGCCGCTGAGCAGGGGCTCAGGACCCGCCGGAGCTGCCAACGGCATCAAGATGGCCCATGAACTGGTCGCGGTCCATTTCGCCGAGGACCCGGGCAGTTTCAATTTCGGTACCCTTGCCGTTGTAGAACAGGATGGCGGGTGGCCCGAACAGGCCGAGTTCGTCCAGCAGGGCCTGTTGCTCCGGTGTGTTGTCGGTCATGTCCAGTTGCAGGAGTTTATAGGGTTCCAGCGCCTGAATGACCGTGCTGTCACTGAAAACATTGCGTTCCATGACCTTGCAGGAGATGCACCAGTCAGCGTAAAAATCGAGCATGACCGGCGTGCCATCCCGGCTTGCCTGTCTCAGTTCATCGCGAATGTCCGCGGGAGAGTCCAGCCTGAGAAAATCCGCATGATCAGTTTCTGCCCCGGCTGATTCACCTTGCGATACGGGCTGGCTGGAAGCCGTGAACGCGGCGAGGGGCTTGAGCGGATCGTTGGCTCCGGACACCGCGCCGGCAAGCAATGCGAGACCATAGGCAAACATGACCAGTCCCATGCCCTTGCGGGTGCGTTCCCAGCCGGCCTTTGCCGCATCAAAGGCTCCCAGCTGAACACCTGTGATCGCCACCAGCAGCCCCCACAGGGTCAGTGCCAGCCATCCCGGTACCATTCTTTCCACCAGCCAGATGGCGACGGCCAGCAGCATGACCCCATAGAAGGCTTTTACAACATTCATCCAGGGGCCAGTCGATGGCAGCAATTTGCGACCACCAACGGCTACCAGCATCAGCGGAATACCCATGCCCAGCCCGAGCGCAAACAGGGCAATACCACCGACCACCGCGTCCTGGGTCGTGCTGATATAGAGCAGGCTGCCGGCAAGCGGTGCCGACACGCACGGGGAAACAATCAGTGCCGAGAGAGCACCAATCCCGAAAATACTGGCGACACGGGTCCCGGTGAGGCGGTGGCTGGCATTGTCAAGCGGCTCGCGGATAAATCTCGGCAACTGGATTTCAAACAGATTGAACATGGACAGGGCAAACAGCACGAATAACGTTGCGAAAACACCCAGTACCCAGGGTGATTGCAAGTGGGCCTGCAGGTTGAAACTGGCTCCGAGCAGGCCGGTTATGACACCGGCCGCGGCATAGGTGAGGGCCATCCCCAGTACATAACTGCCCGAGAGCAGCAGTGCATGCCCGGTTGTACTGGTATTGCGGGATGAAACCAGCGACGAAATGATCGGTACCATGGGCAGCACACAGGGTGTGAATGTCAGCCCCAGGCCAAGCAGCAGGAAGAGCCCGGCGATAAACAGCGTGGACTGATTGGCAAGGAATCCCGCCAGACCGGTTGCAGTGGTGGTATCTTCAGGTGGCTTCTGGCTGGCGCCGGAAGAGCCGGATGCGCCTGTCGCCCCCCCGCTGCCGGTTTCGGCTGATTCCTGGCCATCGTCGGCACTGGCGTAATAAAGCACATCCTGTGTCTGGGGTGGATAACAAAGACCGGCATTGGCACAGCCCTGGTAAGTCACCTGCAACTCGGCTTCGTTAACACCCTCGGGAAGCTTTACCGGAACCCTGGCCTCGACCGGTTCATAAAATACCGTGACCTTGCCAAAGAACTCATCCTCGGTATCGGTGCCGGTGTAGGAGAATTCCGGCTCGCCCAGTTCCACGCCCTCTGTATCGCTGGTGACGTTGACACGCCCCTGGTACAGGTAGTGGTCGGGCGCGATGTCCCAGGACAGCACAACCGCGTCAGTATCGTTGGTATAGCTGAAGGGCAGGGCTTCATCAACGGGCAGGAAATCATCGTTTCCGCCAAACAGGGAGTTGCCTGCGCCGGTGGTAACGGCCGAGAATACGGACAATGCAAGAAAAAGGAAGATGCGGCTCAAAACCCTGCTCGGGGCAATACTGCTTGAGGTTGTTGTGCTGCAGGTCATAGTCGATACGGTACCGTGGGTTGGATACGGGTTGTCGGACGCCGAATCGGGAAAGGTTGAGACGGCGGCGCTTCAGGTTGCAATGGACACAGTTGCCAGGCAAAAGTTCCCTCTGGTATTGAACGGTCTAAAGTCGCACAATACCCGTCCCATGAGACATGATCCAGACGATCTTATCATGCTGTTCAATGGCCTGTTCCGGGAAGAATACCGGACTGTTCTGGTCAGGGGCGGCGATGAACCCGAGTATCTGCCGGCAACGGAGCCTGAAGGCTTCGCACAGGTTATCTTTGCCCACGGCTATTATGCCAGTGCACTGCATGAAATCAGCCACTGGTGCATTGCTGGTGAGCACCGGCGCAGACTCCGGGATTTTGGTTACTGGTACTGCCCCGATGGTCGCAGCGTGGAACAGCAGCGAGCCTTTGAACAGGCGGAAATCAAACCCCAGGCTCTGGAATGGCTGTTTTCGGTTGCAGCGGGCGCCCGGTTTCACATCAGCGTCGACAATCTCGCCGGTAGTGGAGCATGGGATGAGCCTGCCTTTCGCAGGAATGTGACGGTGCAGGCCGATGATTACCTGGAATATGGCTTGCCCGCGCGCGCAGGCCGTTTTTTTGACACCCTCAGGACATTTTATGGAACCGCGGCTGACTTCAATCAAGCCTGGGAAAAAGAGACCAGGCGCCTGATGCCCGAACGTTCCGCCACAGAAATCGAGGTAGATTGAATCAATATGACATCTGACACGCCCGAAGCCAGCAAAACACTATTCAAGGATCTGAACCTGGATCAGCGAGTGCTTGATGCCATCACCGATATCGGTTTTGAACATTGCACGCCAATCCAGGCGGAAACCCTGCCGTTCACACTGGCCTGCCAGGACCTGATCGGCCAGGCACAGACAGGGACCGGTAAAACCGCTGCCTTCCTGATTACCGCCATACAGAGCATGCTGGAAACCCCGATTCCGGAAGCTGACCGGTTTGCCTCGGAACCCCGGGTGCTGGCCCTGGCACCTACCCGGGAGCTGGCCATGCAGATCGCCAAGGATGCAGAGAAGCTTTGTGGCTATACCGGGCACAATGTGGTGATCGTGGTTGGCGGCATGAACTACGACAAGCAGCGCGACCAGTTGCAGAACGAAATTGTCGATATCCTGGTGGCAACGCCGGGGCGGTTGATTGATTTCCTGGGTTCCCAGGACGTCTTCCTGGACCAGCTGGACATTCTTATTCTGGATGAGGCTGACCGGATGCTGGACATGGGCTTCATTCCCGATGTCAAACGCATCATCCGCAAATGCACCCCGAAGGAAGAACGCCAGACCCTGCTGTTCAGTGCCACCTTCAACCAGGATGTGCTCAACCTCGCCTCCATGTGGACGCGTAACGCCGAGTTTGTCGAGATCGAGCCGGAACAGAAAACCGCCGAGCGGGTGAAGCAAACGGTCTACCTGGTGGGCGAAGACGAGAAGCTGCCAGTGCTGGTGAATTACCTGCAGCGCCCGGAAGTGGAAAAGGCCCTGGTGTTTGCCAATCGCCGTGACCAGTGCCGTGATCTTGAAGAAGACCTTCGCAACCAGGGCGTCAAGGTGGCCCTTATGTCCGGCGAAATTGCCCAGAACAAACGGTTGAAAACCCTGGAACAATTCAAGAATGGCAGTATCCAGGTACTGGTGGCCACCGACGTGGCAGGGCGTGGTATTCACGTTGACGGGGTAACTCACGTTTTCAACTATAATCTTCCGGATAATGCCGAGGATTACGTGCACCGGATCGGGCGTACCGGGCGCGCAGGCAAGCATGGCGTTTCCGTAAGCTTCGCCAGTGAGGATGACGCCTTTTCATTGCCGGCCATAGAATCCTACATCAGCCAGAAACTCGCCACCGCCGTGCCTGACGAAGAGCTGATGACCCCGCTTGCCAAACCGCCGATTACCCGTAAACGGGGTGCCCGGCGTCCCCAGGGCAACCGTAGTCAGGGCAGTCGTGGCGGCAACCAGCGCCAGCGCAGGAACTGAAGGGGCAGGAATCAGCATCATGCGGATTGTAGCGGACGAAAACATACCTTTACTGGATTCCTTCTTTGCAGACATCGGCGAGATTCGCCGTGTGTCCGGCCGTGCAATGTCAGCCGCCGATGTGCAGAATGCCGATATTCTGCTGGTTCGCTCCGTTACCAGGGTCAACCAGGCATTGCTGGAAGGCAGCCGCGTGCGCTTCGTGGGAACCTGCACCATTGGCACGGATCATGTGGACCAGCAATGGCTCGCGTCCAATGGCATTTCGTTCTCGGCAGCACCCGGCTGTAATGCCAACAGCGTGGTCGAATACGTGCTCTCGGTGATTTCCCTGCATGCCGAGAGGCGTGGTGTCGCAGACTGGTCAAAATTCAGCGTGGGTATTGTCGGTGCCGGCAATGTCGGTGGAGAACTGGCACACAAGCTGGAGCGTCTTGGTTTCGATGTGTTGTGCTGCGACCCGCCACGGGCCGAGCGTGAAGGCGACGACGGCCCGGAATTTGTCTCCCTGGATCAGGTCATGGCCTGCGATGTGGTAACGCTCCATACCCCCCTGATCCGGGAAGGGGATCATGCCACGCTGCATATGTTGGGGCAGGAACGCTTGCAGACGCTGCGGGAGCACCAGTTACTGATCAATACCAGTCGCGGTGAGGTGATCGATGCCGCTGCGCTGGTGTCGCGTCTGGACGAGCCCAACGCGCCAACCGTCGTCCTGGATGTCTGGGAGCATGAGCCGCGCATCCACGCCGACCTGCTGGACAGGGTATGGCTTGCCACACCACATATTGCGGGCTATAGCCTGGAAGGCAAGGTGCAGGGCAGCGAAATGGTGTACCAGGCATTGAGCCGCTTCATGGGGCTTCCCATCCGCAAGAAGGCGGGCCAGTTTCTGCCGGAACCGGCGCTGAACAAGTTGTCCTTCACCAGCGCGGCAGAGGAAATGGACTCGGCGAATATTGCCATGCGTTCCTGTTACGACCCCCGCCGGGATGATGCCCGTATGCGTCTGGCAATGGCGTTACCGGCCGAGGAACGCGGGCCGGCATTTGACCGGTTGCGCCGGGACTATCCGGTACGGCGGGAGTTTTCCAGCGTCAAGATCCAGCTCAAGGGCACCAGCAAGTCCATGCAGGATACTTTCCGGACCCTTGGCTTCAAGCTGAAGCTCTAGCTTCTGCTTACAGCTGCGCTTTCTGCAGCGCCTCGATCCGGCTTTCCAGGGGAGGATGGGTCATGAACAGGGCGCTGAGCCCGGCCCTGGCTCCCCGGTTGATGCCGAATGCCTGAAGGCTTTCCGGCATCTGATCCGGCACTTCACTTTCCTGCTTCAGCCGAGCCAGGGCGCTGATCATGGCAGCACGACCCGCGAGCTGAGCACCGGCAATATCGGCCCGATACTCCCGACGACGGGAGAACCAGAAGACGATCGTACTGGCAAGGATGCCCAGCACAATTTCCGCCGCAATACTGACGACGAAAAAGCCGATACCGTGGCCGCTCTCGTTCTTGAACACAACGCGGTCGACGAACGAGCCGATCACACGGGATGCGAAAATCACGAAGGTGTTCACCACCCCCTGGATCAGGGCCAGGGTCACCATGTCCCCGTTGGCCACGTGGCCGATTTCATGGCCCAGAACCGCCCGGATTTCATCCTTATTGAACCGATGTAAGAGCCCCTCACTCACCGCCACCAGGGAATCATTCTTGTTCCAGCCAGTGGCAAAGGCATTGGACTGGGATGCCGGAAAGATTGCCACTTCCGGCATGCCGATACCGGCATTCTTGGCCAGCTCCCGCACAGTGTCCACGAGCCACCGTTCAGCCGGGGTGCGAGGCGACTCGATCACTTTGGCCTTGGTGCTCCATTTGGCCATGGGCTTGGAAATCAGCAGCGAGACGATCGCGCCGGCAAAGCCGAATACGGCCGCAAAGGCCAGTAGCGAGCCATACTGGATACCGTTCTGGGCGAGGTAGCTGTCGACACCCAGCAGCTTCAACGTAAAGCTGGCAACCAGAATGACAGCCAGGTTGGTCGCAAGAAACAGCAGAATACGCATCTTGAATTCCTTGTTGATTCATCATCCGCAGGCAGCGGTTTGCATCTGCGAATTATTATGTGGCCAGTGTCGTCATGTTCAACAGGCTTACGGCGATTTAATAATCGGACCCGTCGCGGAAGAAGGCCGCCTGCATCACGTGGCTGATCCTTGCGGAACTGCCACTTCGAAGTGCGGTACGGAGCAGATGGATGTGGGTGGAAAAATCTTCGCGGATAGCCGGTGGCAGGTTTTCAGCGTTGTCGGCGGCTTGCTGCTCCTGCAGAACCTGGCTGGCCGGCGAGCTCATGCGCACAAAGGCCTGCTGGGTCAGCACTGCCTGGTCGAGCGCTTCCTGCCGGATTGTGTCCACGTATCGTAGCAGGCCCTCTTCCGCCAGCCACAGCAATGTGCCGAAGCATGCCATGTGCCGTTTGCTGTGCAGGCCGAACTCATCCGGCTCATCGGGGCCCGCTATGTCTTCCACGAACAGGTTCACCCTGCGGGGAAATGCATTGTAGAGCTGCACCAGGGCGATTGCGGCATCCTTGTAGAATTCTTCAATATGGATATCCGCCATGCTACACCTGGTAGGATGACAGGAAGTGTGCCAGGCGCTTCATGGCGTCCTCCAGGGTATCCTCCCGTGGCAGGAACACCACGCGCAGGTGCTGTTTGTCATCAATGTTGAAAGCCGAGCCCTGGACCAGCAGGATGCGTTCCTGCAGCAGCAGATCCAGCACCAGTTTTTCGTCATTGACGATGGGGAAGCGTTTCGGGTCCAGCTTCGGGAACAGGTACAGAGCCCCCTTCGGCTTGACGCAACTGACCCCTGGGATGTCATTGAGCAGATTCCAGGCCGTTTCCCGCTGCTCGAACAGCCGGCCACCGGGGGCCACCAGGTCATCGATGGACTGATACCCGCCCAGGGCAGTCTGGATAGCAAGCTGGGCGGGAACATTGGCGCACAGGCGCATGTTGGAGAGCATCTCGATACCCTCGATCAGATCCCGGGCCCGGTGTTTGGCACCGCTGATAATCATCCAGCCGGAACGGTAGCCGGCGGCGCGGTAGTTCTTGGACAACCCGTTGTAGGTAAAAAACAGCACATCGTCCGCCAGTGAAGCGGTAGGGATGTGCTCGGTGCCGTCGTAGAGGATCTTGTCGTAAATCTCGTCCGACAGCACGATCAGGTTGTGCTGCCGGGCCAGTTCCACCACCTGCTCCAGCAATTCGCGGGAATAGACCGCACCTGTCGGGTTGTTGGGGTTGATCAGCACGATGGCCCGCGTCCGGCGGGTGATTTTCTTGCGGATATCGTCAATGTCCGGGAACCAGTCCTGGGCCTCATCACAGCGGTAATGGACCGGCTTGCCACTGGAGAGGGTAACGGCTGCGGTCCACAGCGGGTAATCCGGTGCCGGAATCAGGACTTCATCGCCGGTATTCAGCAAGGCCTGCATGGACATGACAATCATTTCGCTGACGCCGTTACCCAGGAAAATATCGTCGATATCCACCTTGTCGATGCCCCGTTGCTGGCAATAGTGCATGACAGCCTTGCGGGCAGAGAACAGGCCCTTCGATTCCACATAACCCTGGGCCAGGTGCATGTTGTAGATGACGTCCTGCTGGATTTCCTCCGGTACATCCAGTTCAAAGGCGGCCGGATTACCGATGTTCAGCTTGAGCACCCGGTGGCCTTCTTCCTCAAGGCGACGGGCTTCCCGCAGAACCACGCCACGAATCTCGTAACACACGTTATCCAGTTTGGCGGATTTGAGATAGTTCTGCATAAGCCCGGTGTTTCCTCAATAAAAGACATAAGGCTGTATTCTAGCGGAGCAAAGGCCGGCGACAACAGACCAATTGTGATGAATTGTGGCACAGAAGCGGAGATTTAACGCCCGTTGCTCACAGATTCCATGAACTGGAGCCGTCAACCACCATGATCTGGTTGTAAAGTAAATTGTGAGCAATATAATAGTGGAAAATAAAGTGGAGCAGCGTTATGAGTAGCGAAAGTATCTATGATTTCAGTGCAACCGACATCCGTGGTGAGGAACACTCTCTGGAAGAGTATCGCGGCAAGGTGTTGCTGATCGTCAATACCGCCAGCAAATGCGGCTTCACTCCGCAGTTCGAGGGGTTGCAATCCCTCTATTCGGAGCTGAAGGACAAAGGGTTTGAGGTTCTGGGGTTTCCCTGCAACCAGTTCCGCAACCAGGACCCGGAAGACGACAAGGCCATCAGCGAGTTTTGCAGTCTGAATTATGGCGTGGATTTCCCGATGTTTGCGAAGATTGAGGTTAACGGCCCCAATGCACATCCTCTGTTCGGGTATCTGAAGCGCGAGGCCAGGGGCCTGCTTGGTTCGGAAGCCGTAAAGTGGAACTTCACCAAGTTCCTGGTCAACCGTGATGGCGAAGTGGTTAATCGATACCCGCCAACCACCAAACCGTCTGCCATTCGCGCAGACATCGAAAAGCTGCTGTAGGCCATGACCAACAAAGATGATGCACTGGCGCTGGATAACCAGCTCTGTTTCGCACTTTATGCCGCCAACCGGGCGGTGACTGCCCGCTATCGTCCCCTGCTGGCGGAACTCAACCTGACCTATCCCCAGTATCTTGTGTTACTGGTGCTATGGGAGGCGAACCGGGAGAAGAAAACGGTGAGGGTATCGGACCTGGGCAAGCGGTTAAGGCTGGACTCCGGCACCCTGACGCCCCTGCTTAAGCGCCTGGCGGAACGGGGGCTCATTACCCGCCAGCGGGATACCGAGGATGAGCGGGTTGTTACTGTGACCCTTACCGGGGAAGGGGTCGCCCTGCGCCAGCGGGCCAGTGACGTGCCTGGCCGGCTGTTGTGTGGAACGGGGATAGACCAGAAGCGCATGATGGCTCTTCGTGACGAACTGCGCTCGGTCCTCAGTCTTCTTGAGGCCCAGGGGGAGCCCAGCGGTCAATAATCGACTTCAGGTCGGCGCGGTTGTATGGCTTGGTGATGTAATCGTTCATGCCCGATTCCAGGCAATCGTCCCGGTCCCCCTGCATGACATTGGCGGTAACGGCTATAACCGGCAGCGAGTGCCATTCCGGGTTCTCGCGGATCTTCCGGGTGGCTTCGTAGCCATCCATCACGGGCATCTGGCAGTCCATCAGCACAATATCGAAAGTGCCTGACTTCAGGGCCTCCAGCGCACGCTTGCCGTTTTCCGCCAGGGTAACCTTGTGGCCGAGTTTCCGGAGCATGCTGCTGGCCACCACCTGGTTAACCTGGTTGTCTTCCACCAGCAACAGATTCAGCGGCCTGGTCTCGGCCTGGTCTGTGTCTGTGCCTGCGTCGTCGCTTGTGGCGGCCTGCTTCAGCCCGGCGGCCGCACAGAGTGTGCGGAGCAGCTGGTTCCTCCGCAGAGGCATGGCCAGGATCTGTTGATTGCCGGTTGCCTTGGCGGAGCCGTTCCTGTCCACCAGAATTACCCCCACACCAGACCATTGGGTGGCCATCTCCCTGCCGGCGTCGTCACCCTCTGCGGTCGTCATCAGAATTCCGCCGCCGTTGCGGGCCGCATCACGCACCGGAATACTCCAGGCCCTGAGCTGGCTTTCTATGGGCAGGCGGTGGGGGTGTTCCTGAGGTATGTCGATATCCACGCCAGCGGTTCTGATCACTTCCGGAATGTCCGGTGTCGATGAACCGGCTTTCTCCTGATCATGCACTGGCAGAGGCAGGTTCACGGTAAAGTGTGTGCCCCGGCGCTCTTCCGAGTCCACCAGGATCTGGCCGTGCATGCGTTCCACCAGCTGCCGGCACAGGGTCAGGCCCAGCCCGGTGCCGCCATACAGCCGTGTAGTGTCGGTGTCTGCCTGGGAGAAAGGCGAAAAGATCTTGTGCAATCCTTCCCGGGACATGCCGATACCGGTGTCAATCACATCAATCCGTAAGTTACCGTTGAAATGACTGGCGCGGATGCGAACGCTGCCCTGTTCGGTAAACTTGATGGCATTACTGAGCAGGTTGTTGAGGATCTGGCGGGTGCGGGTCGGGTCTCCGAGGAAGGTTTCCGGCAGGTCGCACTCGATATCCGTCACAACGTCGATATTCTTGCGACGGGCCTGCTGGGCATGGAGCGTTGCGCATTCCTCGATCAGGCTCCGGACACTGAAGGGAATATTCTCGAGGCTGAGTTTGCCGGCCTCCACCTTGGAGATGTCGAGGATGTCGTTGAGCAAACCAAGCAGGCTTTGCCCCGCGTTCAGGGCGATCTCCAGCCGGTTCCGCTGTGTCGGTTCCAGTTCACCTTCCAGGGCCAGGCCGAGCATGCCCAGCACTCCGTTGAGCGGTGTGCGGATCTCGTGGCTCATGCTGGCCAGGAAGTTGGCCCTGGACCGGGCCCGGCGCACGGCATCTTCCTTGGCGCGCACCAGTGCGCGGTTGCCTCGCTGCAGGGCCTCGTTCTTCTCCGAGATCTCCCGGGTACGATCATCCACTTCCTGTTCCAGCTGAGTGGAGTAGTTCTTGATGGCGCTCTCCGCATTTCGCAGCTGGGCAAGGCTGGCGTCCATGGTCTCCAGATGCTGATTGATGATACCCACCATCTGGCCGATTTCATCTTCCCGGTGATTGGCCGGTACCGGCAGCCGGACCTTTTCCGGGGACTCGGCGCGGACGCGGCTCAGTGCACCGATTACATTGAGCATGGGGCGGGTCAGCACGAAATAGAAAATGGCGAGCAGGGCGGCAGTGAGAACCAGGCTTTTCAGCAACCCGCTCACCATAGTGTATCCGGCCCTTTGCATGAACAGCAGGCCATAATGATAGGTATCGATGGTCACGGTCAGTTTGCCAAGGGAAAGATCGCTCAGTTGCGGTACCATCAGTTCCTCGCTGAAAACGCGGCTGTCGCCGAACAACAGGTCGCTGATCCAGCGGTAGCGGGATTCCGGGCTGCTCTGGCTGGCGGCTGCCATGGTCTGGCCGTTATTGTCAGATATACGGGCGTCGATGGTGGCGGGGTGACGGAGCAACCCGTCCAGCAGTTCCTCGGCCAGCCGGATGTCGATGTTATAGGCAATCTGGGAGGCAGGGCTGTGACTTATTTCGATCAGGGCACGGATTTCCTGCTCCATGGAATCCCGGGCACTGAAGTAATCAAGGGTTACCTGGACAATATTGAGTACCAGACCAAGCACCATGGCAATCAAAACGGTGTCCCGGGTCAGGCGGTAGGAAAGCCGTTTTTTGAATGGAGTTGTCACAGTGTATTCACAGTCCCTGTCGGTCAGCAGCGGGTATGGTATTGATCGGCCGCCGGGGCATTGTTAATCGTCGTAATCGGCCTTTTTACGCCATTCGTCATCGTGCAGGAAGGTATCCCATTCACGGTCAAGGCGCGATTGCCCTTCGGCAACGCCCCCCTTTGAGGTGTCATCCTTCATGGCTTCCAGTTCCTTGATGCGGGTGCGGAAACTCTTCACCGCTTTCATGGCCATAGGGTTGTCCCGGGATTTGCCCATTTCGGTACTGGCCAGATGATAGGCGTGAATGGCTTTGCGAATCTGGTTCTGCTTCACATAATCACGGGCCTGGAACACATGCAGGTCAGCGTGGGTCTTGTGGACCAGGAACAATACAAATTTGAGGTTCTTCTTGGCGGTGGCGCTGTCGATCTTGCCGGCCTTGTGCATGCCTTCAATCATTTTGAAGAGATTCTCCAGCAATTCCTTGACGTAGCTGGATTTTTCCGGTGAATCAATCTTCACGGGCGCTCGCTGGTCGTCGTTGTTCATGACCTTCTGTTTGAGCTGTTGAGCGGCACTGAGCCATTCGCTGACGGGCTGGTCGGATTTGAGCGCCTTGAGGTCCCTGCAGGTTTCCTCCATGCGCTTGATCAGCAGGAGCTTGAGATCGGCGGTCAGGTACTGGCCGGGAATTTCGGAAAGCAGACGATTGGCGCGGTTATAGCTGTCTTCCAGGGCAGTAATCTTCCGCGCACGCTCGATACGGGCACGTTCCCGCATCTGGCTGGCCACAATAATGATGATCGACACGGTAACGATAGCTGCCAGAAGCAGCACAATCATTGTGGTATCCATTCTATTGCAAACACTCCGGTTCAAGGGCTGCCACTGGGAGCTCCGGTGACTGAAATGAACCGGAGAAATCCAGCAAGTATTCGAAAGACTAGCAGAAAACCGGAAACGATTCCGTTTTGAAATGTGAAAGATTATGGGTTTCTATCATTTCAGTGAATTGCTACGCTTGGCAATATTAATCCTGTGAATAAAGCCGGTGACAACCAATGGATATCTCCCGGGTCGATCTGAATTTGCTGGTCTATCTCGATGTGCTTCTCAGGGAGCGAAATGTAACCAAGGCAGCGAATCACCTGGGTATTACCCAGCCTGCCATGAGTAATGGCCTGCGCCGCCTGAGGGACCTTTTCGGTGACCCCCTGCTGGTGCGGACCAGTGAGGGAATGACCGCAACGGAACGTGCCGCGGAGCTGCAGCCACTGGTGCGCGGCATCCTCTCGGACATCGAGCAGGCCATTCACGAGAAAACCGCCTTTGCCGCCATGGAAAGTCAGCGGGTCTTCCGGATCATGGCCAGTGACTACGCCGAATCCTGCCTGATGCCGCGGGTGCTTCGGCGGATTCGTCAGGAAGCGCCCCACGTTACCCTGGATGTGCTGACGCCCAGTGACGTCAGCTTCCTGGATGTGGAGCAGGGCCGGCTGGATATGGCCATAAACCGTTTCGACAAGATCCCACAGTCATTCCACCAGAAAACCCTGTGGACGGAATATTTTGCCTGCCTGATGAACGCCCGCAATCCCATCCTGAAGGAACCCTTCACGCTGGACACCTATCTGGATGCCAGTCATATCTGGGTCAGCAAGACCGGCTTTGGTGTCGGGGTGGGTGTGAACCCGAAGGATGTCCAGCGACTGGGCTGGGTGGATGAGGCGTTGTCGCTGATGGGTCGCAAGCGCCAGATTTCGGTGTTTACCCGGCATTACCAGGTGGCAATGTTGCTGGCGGAACAGCACGACCTGATTGCCACACTGCCCTCAAGGGCCGCCTGGTTGCAGAAGGACAACCCCAATCTGGTCGTGAAGGTGCCGCCGTTCGAGATTCCGCCATTCGAGCTGAAAATGGCCTGGAGTCCGTTGCTGCAGCACAATACCGATCACCAGTGGCTGAGAAAAGTGATCGCGGAAGTGGCAGAGGAAGTGGATACGGAATTCGCTCCGTTCGGGGCGCAGTTCGAATCGGCGGATGTCCCCGGCATTCATCACTCAGAGCGGTAGTTCCCGCAACTCCAGTGAGCCTTTTCCGGCATCCCACATGCGCTGGAAGGATTCTGCAAGCAGCTTCACCCGGCCTCCGTCGGCAAACTTCGCGAATCCTTCCGGTTTGTAAAAGTCGTGGCGGTAAACGACGCCTTCCCGGTCGGCCAGCAGGAATGGCTGGTCATCCACAGGATAGTCCTCATTGATCAGCCTGAGTTCGATGCGGCTGGGCAGGCGACGCATCAGCTCCACAATCTGGTGACGGCGTTTGACCAGTGGCCTGTCATCGTGAATCAGCAGGCGCACCTCGCTGAGTCGGTGGCGGCGGGCTAGGGCAGATATCAGCTCACGGAAACGCGGCCGGTCGTAAAGGTCATGATCCAGCAGGCGATCATACAACCAGAGCCGCTGACGTGCCTGGCCGACGACGGAATCCATCAGGTCAGTCATGGTGCGTTCGCTGTCAAACAGCCAGGTGTGCTGGTCTTCCCCAAGCAGCATTGGGTGCGGACGGGATTCGAGGGCGTTACTGACCTGCGCCGGCGCCATGCAGCGCATGTCCACGTGGGGGATGCCGGCATCATCGTAGCGGTCCGAGCAGACATGGAAGCCGGAGCGCTGGTAGAAGGGAATGGCGTGCTCCTGCGCGGAGAGCCGCAGTTCGCTGAACTGGTCGGCGGCCTCGGATATCAGGTGGTGCAGCAGGCGCTCACCGATGCCTTTGCCTCTATGGGCCGGAAGGATCGCCATGCGCCCGATGTGGGCCGTTTCCCCAAGGGTCGAGAACAGACGTCCGACCCCGACCGGGGTGTTGTCGGGCAGTACCACCAGGTAATGGTCTGCAATCTCGTCGGTGTCGTCCCACTCCAGCTCTGGCGGAACCTGCTGCTCTTCCACAAACACCGTCTGGCGTATGTTCCGGACATCGGCCGGTGCCAGTTGCCAGCTATATTTACGAATCCGCACGTTCATTCCGCTTTCAATCACCCTGGTGTCGCGCAATAAAGGGTCACTCGAAATACAGAGACCCCTGGTTAACGAGGTTGGCCAGCAGCCCGCAGATGGCGTCGTCACCTGCGTAACCACCCAGTGCTGCCATATCCGGTCTGGCACCGGCGCAGAGCAGGGGAGCCAGGGGCCGGGCGTCACCGCGCAGCAGGAACTGTTCGCCATCCACGAACAGTGCTGTTTCCTGTTCAAATTCATGGTAGGCGAAACGGGAGCCTTCATTCCAGCGCAACCGGTCGCCGGCGGCAATCCAGGCACTGAGCGACTGCGGTGTTACCGGCTCTTCCGCAGGCACCACGATGTCGAGGCTTTTCGGAGCTGTGGCGTACTGGCCGAACCACAGCGCCAGCTGGCGTTTGTCGGTGAGCTTTGCGCGAATCACGCTGTCGAGGCGGTCAATGACTTCCGGGGCAATGGTTCCCGGATTATCCTGAACCTGCAGGTCCGGGTCGTTCAGGTGTTCGGAGGCATCGGACTGGCCGCAGAGAAAATCTGTAAAACCGGTCAGAACGTCGTCAATGGTGGGCGCACGGAAACCCACCGACAGGGTAATGCAGTCATCCTCGGCCACGCCGTGGTGGCCAATGCCGGGTGGCAGGTAGAGCATGTCACCGGGCGCCAGGGTCACGGTTTCCTCGCCATCCCAGCTGCTGAGAATTCTCAGGGGCGTGCCGTCCACCCGGGGTGAGGTGTGATCGCAGTGACCGCCAAAGGTCCAGCGCCGATGCCCCTGGGCCTGCAGCAGGAACACATCGTACTGATCGTAGTGGGGGCCCACGCTGCCACCCTCGGGTGCGTAGCTCGCCATGATGTCGTCCAGCCGCCAGTTGGGCACGAAACGGAACTCGTCCAACAGGTCGGCAATGTCCGGAACCCAATGATCAAGGCCCTGTACCAGCAGGGTCCAGTGGGTTTCCGGCAGTCTGGCGAAACGCCCGGGATCGAAGGGACCGTTGTGCAGCTGCCAGGGTTTGCCGTTGTCGTTCTCGATGACAATGCGGGACTCGACAGCTTCCTCACAGGCCAGGCCCGCCAGTTCGTCCGCTGAAACCGGGCATTCGAAGCCGGGGAATGCCTGGCGGATCACCAGTGGTTTCTTCTGCCAGTAATCCCGCAGGAATTCCTGCGCGGGCATGCCGCCGGGCAGTTTCATGGTTCAGATATCCCTGGCCTGTTGGACGGCATTGCCGATGTAGGTGCCGGGAGTGAGCTCCATTAACTCCGCCTTGGCGGCATCGGGGATATCCAGCGACTCCACAAAGGACTTGATCACATCCGGCGTCATGGCTTTACCACGGGTCAGATCCTTGAGCTTCTCGTAGGGTTTCTCGATGTTATAGCGCCGCATCACGGTCTGGATGGGCTCCGCCAGCACTTCCCAGGCGTGGTTCAGGTCTTCGTCCAGTCGTGACGGATTGATTTCCAGTTTGCTCAGGCCCTTCAGGGTGGACTCATAGGCAATCAGGCTGTGGGCGAAACCGACGCCCAGGTTACGCAGCACAGTGGAGTCGGTCAGGTCCCGCTGCCAGCGGGAAATCGGCAGTTTCGCGGACAGATGGCTGAACAGGGCATTGGCGATGCCCAGGTTGCCCTCGGAGTTCTCGAAATCGATGGGGTTAACCTTGTGGGGCATGGTGGACGAGCCCACTTCCCCTGCCACGGTTTTCTGCTTGAAGTAACCCAGGGAAATGTAGCCCCAGATGTCACGGTCCAGGTCAATCAGGATGGTGTTGAAGCGGGCTATGGCGTCGTAAAGCTCGGCAATGTAATCGTGGGGTTCGATCTGGGTGGTATAGGGGTTCCAGTCCAGGCCAAGGCTTTCAATGAACTCCCGGGCGTTGGTGGCCCAGTCGATGGACGGGTAGGCCGACAGGTGGGCATTGTAGTTGCCCACGGCGCCATTGATTTTGCCCAACAGTTCTACGGCGCGAACTTGTTGCATCTGCCGGCGCAGGCGGTAAACCACGTTGGCCAGTTCCTTGCCCACGGTGGATGGCGAGGCGGTCTGGCCATGGGTGCGTGACAGCATGGGCTGGTAGGCGTGTTCCCGGGCCAGATCGGCCAGTCGGTCCACCACCCGGTCCATCGCCGGCAGCAGGCCGTGGTCCAGGCCTTCCCGGAGCATCAGGGCGTGGGACAGGTTGTTGATGTCCTCGGAGGTGCAGGCAAAATGCACGAATTCGGTGACGGCGTGCAACTCCGGAACCCCGGCGATTTTTTCCTTGATGAAGTATTCCACCGCCTTCACGTCGTGGTTGGTGGTCCGTTCAATGTCCTTGATCCGCTCCGCGTCCGCCAGGCTGAAGCCGGAAATCATGTTGTCCAGGAACTGACTGGCTTCGGCGGAGAAGGCGGGTACTTCGGTAATCCCGGGGTGGGCGGCCAGCTTCTGGAGCCAGCGGAGTTCGACGGTCACCCGGTTCCTGATCAGACCATACTCACTGAAAATGTCACGGAAAACGCTGACTTTGCTGCCATAGCGTCCATCGACCGGGGAAATGGCGGTCAGAGCGGTGAGTTCCATCGAAAACCTCTCAAGTCATCAAAGAATCGGTAAAGAAAAACAGGGGGCGCATATGATACACCAGCGACAGCCGGGATTCAGTCGTAAACGGAACGGTTTGCCTTCTCGGCCAGTTCACGGGCAGTCATGATCACCTTGCGACGGTTGAAAATCAGTTGCCAGCGGCGACCGCCGGTCTGGTTCCACAGGATTGCGGAGCGAATTCCGGCCAGAAGCAAGGCGCGAACCCTGGCAGCGTTCTCCTCGCGCTGGAGAATGGTCGGTTCGCCGGTAACCTGGATGCGCTGTCGAAAAGTGCTGATGGTGTCCGCGTAGATGGAAGCCAGGTTGGCAATCAGGTTGCCGTGGCTGTAGCCAAAATGGCTGGCGGTGTGCCGGGCCTGGTCAATGCGACTGCCGATCACCTCAAGCATATCCTTGTTGCGCTGCAGCTTGGACGACAGATTGATCAGGTTAAGGGCGTAACGCAGCACTTCAATGTCCTGCTGCTTGCTTTGCTGGCTGAGAACGCTGGCGAGGGTGGACAGGCCTTCCCGCAGATCCTTCAGCTCACCACCGAAGACATCCAGCGTGGTTTCCGGTTGGGTGGCGAAAAGCGAACGCATGCAGGTTTCGAAGCTGGATTCCGCGCATTGGCCGGAATGGGCCACTTGCTGCACCAGTGCCGCTGCCTGGAAAACCCCGGCCAGGGCAAGCGTCTGGTCGTGTATCGATCGGCTCATGCGCCGGCTTCCTCTGGCTTGTTGATGGTCACTGCCGGTTCGGGTTCACCGTCGCGCCAGGTTTGCTCGATAACCCCGCCACCCAGGCAGACTTCACCATCATAGAACACCACCGACTGGCCCGGTGTGACAGCCCGCTGGGCTTCGTCGAAAACTACCCGGAATCCACTGGTTGTGGCCGTAACCACACAGTCCTGGTCCGGCTGGCGGTAACGGGTTTTGGCTTTGCAACGGAATTCGGTCGCCGGTGGCTCACCGGCAATCCAGTCCACCGGGCCACTGAGCAGGCCACGGGAAAACAGCAGCGGATGGTGCTTGCCCTGGACGGCAATCAGCACATTCCGGGAAAGGTCTTTCTCTGCCACGTACCAGGGCTCGTCGCCAAACTCGCTCAGGCCGCCGATACCAAGGCCCTGGCGCTGGCCGATGGTGTGGTACATCAGGCCCTGGTGGCGCCCGATCACTTTGCCATCGGGGGTTTCGATATTACCGGGTTGGGCGGGAATATACTGCTTCAGGAAATCCCGGAACTTGCGTTCACCGATAAAACAGATGCCGGTGGAGTCTTTCTTGTCGTGGGTAATGAATCCCTGGTCGGCGGCGATGCGCCGTACTTCCGGTTTCTCAAGTTCGCCCACTGGAAACAGGGTGCGGGCAATACGTTCGCCGGAAACCGCGTGCAGAAAGTAGCTCTGGTCCTTGTTGGGATCCAGCCCTTTGAGCAGTTGGGCCCTGCCGCTGCCATCGTTCAGGGGCCGCTGGCGAGTGTAATGGCCCGTGGCGATGTAATCAGCACCGAGGGTGATGGCGTAATCGAGGAAGGCCCGGAATTTCACTTCCTTGTTGCAGAGGATATCCGGATTGGGAGTCCGACCGGCTTTGTATTCAGACAGAAAGTGCTCGAATACCCGGTCCCAGTATTCGGCCGCGAAGCTGGCAGTGTGCAGGGTGATACCGATGGTATCCGCTACTGCCCGGGCGTCGGCCAGGTCTGTCATGGCGGTGCAGTATTCGGTGCCGTCGTCCTCGTCCCAGTTCTTCATGAACAGGCCTTCCACTTGGTAGCCCTGGTCTTTCAGGAGCCAGGCTGCCACGGAGGAGTCCACGCCGCCGGACATGCCGACAATCACTCGGGTATTTTCAGGTGCTTTAGTCATGTCTGGGTCTGTCGGGTTCAAAGGGACGGATTCTAGCATTTAAGCCAGGTTACGTCTGCGGTTCGACAATGACATCCAGGGGAAAGCGGCGCCCGTTTCGGTAATCTTCTATGCACTGCATCACCAGCGGGCTGCGGAGCCTGTCGGATTGCTCCCTGATCTCGTCCGGTGTCAGCCAGTGGGCGGCAATGATGCCGTCATCCAGCTCGCGGGTGACCCGGGACAGGGCTCTTGCCGAGAAGCAGAAGCGGTAATAGGTGACCCCGTTTGCCGGCGCTTTGTAGGTATAAACGCCCAGGAAGTGTTCAGGCTCGACTTTCCAGCCGGTTTCTTCCAGGGTTTCGCGAAGTGCGGCGTCGATGATTCTCTCGCCCTCTTCCACGTGTCCGGCGGGTTGATTGTACACCACCTCGCCATGGCTCATTTCTTCCACCAGCAGAAAGCGGCCCTGTTCATCTTCCACGATGACGGCAACGGTGGCGTGGGGTGTCCAGGTCATGATCGGCGGCTTCTCCGAGGTGGCTGTTTGCGAAAGGTGGAGGGTTTCTTTGCCCGGTACCCGGGTGGCGACGACGCCGGGGTATGGACAGTCAGCTTCCTGAATTCGCCAGGGGCGAGTCCGTCCAGCGTCCACTCACCGATACCATAGCGAACCAGCCGCAGGGTAGGGAAGCCTACGGCAGCTGTCATGCGGCGTACCTGGCGGTTCCTGCCCTCGGTAATGGTCATCCGTATCCAGCTGGTGGGTACGGATTCCCGGTATCGAACCGGCGGATTCCGGGGCCAGAGCTCCGGTGGTTCCATGGGTGCCACATCGGCTGGCCGGGTCTTGCCGTCTTTCATTTCTACCCCTTCACGCAACCGCTTCAGGGCCTCCGGCGTTATCTCACCCTCTACCTGCACCCAGTAGGTTTTCGGCATTTTGTGTCGAGGAGACGCGATGCGGTGCTGTAGCTGCCCGTCGCCCGTCAGGAGCAGCAGGCCCTCGGAGTCGAAGTCCAGGCGGCCGGCCGGATAGACATTCGGAATGCGGATCCAGTCCGACAGGGTCGCACGGCGGTTGCCATCGGCGTCGCCACGGTCGTCGGTAAACTGACACATCACCCGGAAAGGTTTGTTGAACAGAATCAGCGTTGCCATCGCGGGCTGGAGCCTTCGCAGGAAATTTCAGGAGGGTAGTATGCCAGAAACCGGAGCCATCCGGAGATAAAGGCAGAGAAATCAGGAGGCCCTGCAACACTGATAGTTTTCGGACAAACAAAAGCAATGCCGCGAAATTGCCTTCACGGCTGTTGCAGGGCGGCACAGCTGCAGGCAGTGTGCGGTAGCAAAAGTCCAGGGGCTACGGGTCAGGCGTTCGCTGCGCGAGGATGATCCCGGTAGTCACTGTTCTGATCATGCTGGGTGTCGCTACTGCCACTGCCTGGTTGCTTTTCGGCACTGGTCTCCGAAGAAGCCTGTTTCTGCGGTTGCTCTTCAGGAACAATATTGACCGCGTGAATGCCCTTGTCACTGGGTTTCTTGTCGAAGGTGACGGGCTGGCCGGCCTTGAGGGTCTTGTAACCTTCCATTTGCACTGAAGAGAAGTGAGCAAACAGATCGTCACTGCAGCCTTCCTCGATAATGAAGCCATAACCCTTGGCATTGTTGAACCACTTTACTTTGCCTCTTGGCATGATGAACTCCCCTGTTCTTTCACTGTCAGTGTCTTTGTTCTTGATGTTTTTGGCCGAGCGTTTTGCCTTGCATGGATACCGGGCGCCAACAGGGCCGAGTTACAAAGCCCTTACGCCAATTTACATTATTTTACATTGCTATCGTACTGTTGACCAATATTCGCTCAGAGTCAATAGCAGTTATAGCCGGAATGTATGGTTGAACCGGGTCCGGAGCCTGTATCATGGCGTTATTGCTAACCAGTGCACGCCCGGCCCGTTCAGGCACCTTGAAAACCGGGCGGCAGACAACCATCTTTAGGAAGAGGCACCGATTTCCGGTAAAGAATCATGCGGACTATCCAGAATTCTCTACTAGTATTAAATCAGGGAGAGGACGAACAACCCGGGCGTCAGGACGATGTCAGTGTTGCTCCCGAGAAGCCTGCTCTCAAGCGTCCGGCACGCTTCAGAGTGATGCTTCTGAACGACGATTACACCCCCATGGATTTTGTCGTGGAGGTGTTGATGAAGTTCTTCGGAATGAACGAAGAAAAGGCGACGCAGGTGATGCTGCTCGTCCATACGCAGGGAAAAGCCGTATGCGGGGTTTATACCCGGGACATCGCGGAAACAAAGGCGGCACAGGTGAACCAGTATTCTTCGGAATGCGAGCATCCGCTCCTTTGCGAGATTGAACGTGCGGACTGATAGACCTTGGGGTGGCCCATGCTGAGCAAAGATCTTGAAATTACACTGAATACGGCTTTCAAAAGTGCCCGTGACAAGCGTCATGAATTCATGACCGTGGAGCATCTTTTGCTGGCCCTGCTCGATAACGATTCGGCAGTGGGCGTCCTGAAAGCGTGCGGTGCAGATCTTGCCCGGCTTCAGGAAGAACTCGTTGAGTTTGTGGATTCAACCACACCACTGATCCCCAGCAACGACAGCGAGCGGGAAACGCAACCCACGCTCGGATTCCAGCGCGTACTGCAGCGTGCTGTCTTTCATGTGCAATCTTCTGGCAAGAAGGAAGTGACCGGTGCCAATGTACTGGTGGCTATCTTCAGTGAACAGGAAAGCCAGGCGGTCTATGTGCTCAAGAAGCAGAGCATAGCCAGGATTGACGTGGTCAATTTTGTTTCCCATGGTATCTCCCGCGTTCAGGGTGCCGAGGACCAGGAAGGACATGATCAGGCTTCCCATGAAGAAGCCGGAGAGGAAGGCGGAGCCTCGCGCCCGCTGGAAAGCTATGCAACCAACCTTAACGAGCAGGCACGTCAGGGCCGGATTGATCCGCTGATTGGCCGTGAGCACGAAGTGGAGCGGGTGGTCCAGATACTGGTCCGCCGGCGCAAGAACAACCCGCTGCTGGTGGGCGAGGCCGGTGTGGGCAAGACTGCCATCGCCGAAGGCCTGGCCAAACGGATTGTGGATGGCCAGGTACCGGATATCATCTCGGATGCCGTGGTCTACTCACTGGATCTGGGCGCACTGCTGGCCGGAACCAAGTACCGCGGTGATTTCGAGAAGCGTCTGAAGGGCCTGCTTGCGGAGCTCAAGAAAGAGAAGCACGCGATCCTGTTTATTGATGAGATCCACACCATCATCGGTGCCGGGTCCGCGTCCGGCGGTGTCATGGACGCATCCAATCTGCTCAAGCCCATGCTGAGCTCCGGGGAAATCCGTTGCATCGGCTCCACGACGTTCCAGGAGTTCCGGGGCATTTTTGAAAAAGACAGTGCGCTGGCCCGTCGCTTCCAGAAAATCGATGTGAACGAGCCCAGTGTCGAGGATACCTACCAGATCCTCAAGGGGCTGAAGTCACACTTCGAGAAGCACCACGACCTGAAGTACACGGATCAGGCGCTGCGCGTTGCGGCAGAGCTGTCCGAACGCTACATCACGGATCGTCACTTGCCCGACAAGGCCATTGACGTGATTGACGAAGCCGGCGCGCACCAGCGCCTGCTGCCTGTTGCCAAGCGCAAGAAAACCATTGATGTCTCGGAAATCGAGGATGTGGTGGCCAATATTGCCCGCATTCCGCCGAAGAATGTATCCACCAGCGACAAGGATCTGCTCCGTAACCTGGAGCGGGACCTCAAGATGGTGGTGTTCGGGCAGGATCCGGCCATCGAGTCCCTGTCCACTGCCATCAAGCTGGCCCGTGCCGGCCTGAAAGCGCCGGAGAAGCCGGAAGGTGCCTTCCTGTTTGCCGGCCCCACTGGCGTGGGCAAGACCGAGGTCACCAAACAGCTGGCCAAGGTGCTGGGTATCGAGCTGGTACGCTTCGACATGTCCGAGTACATGGAGCGTCATACCGTGTCCCGTCTGATCGGTGCGCCTCCGGGCTATGTGGGATACGACCAGGGTGGCCTGCTGACGGAATCCGTGAGCAAGCATCCGCACTGTGTGCTGCTGCTGGATGAGATCGAAAAGGCTCATCCGGAGGTCTTCAACCTGCTGTTGCAGGTGATGGATCACGGTACCCTGACGGATAACAACGGCCGCAAGGCGGATTTCCGCCACGTGATTCTGGTGATGACCACGAACGCCGGTGCCGAGAGCATGGCCCGCCGTTCCATTGGCTTCAGCGAGCAGGATCATAGAAGCGACGGCATGGAGATCATCAGCAAGACCTTCACGCCCGAGTTCCGTAACAGGCTGGATGGCATTATCCAGTTCGGCGACCTGCAGCCTGCAACCATCACCTACGTGGTGGACAAGTTCCTGACCGAACTTCAGGCCCAGCTGGACGAGAAGCATGTTGTGCTTCACGTGGACGATGACGCCAAGCAATGGCTGGCTGAGAGGGGTTACGACGTTACCATGGGCGCCCGCCCGATGGCCCGTCTGATCCAGGACAAGATCAAGCGGCCGCTGGCCGAGCAGATCCTGTTCGGACGCCTGTCAGAACACGGTGGCGATGTCCATATTCGTCTCAAGGATGACGAGCTGGTATTCGAGTATGAGGATGAGCCGGCCGAGGCTGTCTGATGTGAGCCGAGTTCAAGGCAACCAACGAAAAAACCGCACTGGCAACAGTGCGGTTTTTTTCGGGGCTTCCGGGTACCACAGGGTAATCAACGGGCGCGGTAAACGATGCGTCCCTTGCTCAGGTCGTATGGGGTCAGTTCTACCTTGACCTTGTCTCCTGTCAGGATACGGATATAGTTCTTGCGCATCTTGCCGGAAATGTGAGCGGTAACGATATGGCCGTTCTCAAGTTCAACACGGAACATGGTATTTGGAAGCGTGTCTACAATAACGCCTTCCATTTCAATAGCATCGGACTTTGCCATTCAGTAAAAACCTCATAAATTGGCTTGCTGGAATTCTAAATTGCGCAATTCTGCCTGATTTGTCGCCATTTGGCAAAGTCAGTTCACGTCCATTGCCCGCCATTGACCGTCTCGTAGCGCCTCGATGGGGCGGAACCGGGTCTTGTAGTTCATCTTCCGGCACTCCCTGATCCAGTAGCCAAGATACAGATGGGGGAGGCCCCGCCGTTTTGCTTCCTCGATCTGCCAGAGTACTGCGAATGTCCCCAGGCTTCTTCGCTCGTACTCCGGATCGAATACGGTATAGATGGCGGAAAGCCCTTCGTCCAGCATATCCACAGCGGCGAGGCCCACCAGCCTTTCACCATCCAGGATTTCAAGGAACCAGGAGTCCGTGGCGCCTTCCACCAGGAATGACATGAACTGTTCACGGGAGGGCGGGTACATGTCACCGTCCGAATGTCTTTGTTCTATGTAATGGGCGTAAAGACGGTAATACCGCTCGGAGAAGACTGCCCGGACCATTCTGCAGGTGAGATCCGCGTTGTTCTTCATGACCCTTCGCTGGCTGCGATCCGGCCGGAACTGGTCCACCTTCAGCCTGACCGGAACACAGGCGTTGCAGCTTTCGCAGTGGGGGCGGTAATAATGCGAGCCGCTGCGACGGAATCCCAGCGCGGTTAACTGGCTGTATAACCGTTTATCAACCTGTGCCCGCGGATCAACGAACATGGTGGTTGCTTCTCGATCGGGCAGGTAGCTGCAGTCATGGGCGGGCGTGGCAAAAAACACCAGGGTCCTGAGATTGCTCATTCACACCTCCGGGCCGGGCCATTGCCACTGGAAGTCCCAGTGTTTGTGGTCCGGACTGCTGTCGACGCATGCTCTGAGTATAGATAAAAATTCGCTGCGGGGAATACAGCGGGCCCCCATTCTGAGCAGGTGTCCGCTTTCAACCTGGCAATCCATAATGCGGTATCCCCATGCTCTGAGCTGGTTAGCCAGGTGAACCATGAGGACTTTCGAGGCATTGGTTTCCAGGGAGAACATGGATTCCCCGAAAAAACACTGGCCGATGGCCAGTCCGTACATGCCCCCCACCAGTTCGCCGCGGGGGTTCCACGCTTCAATGGAGTGGGCGATACCCTGTTTGTGTAGCTGGCTATAGCTGTCAATCATGTCCCGGGTGATCCAGGTGCCTTCGGCCCGGGTGTTGGCGCACAGGCGAATGACTCTGGCGAAGGCCTGGTCGGCGGTGATGGTGAAGTAGCCGCTGTTGAGGGTCCGGCGCAGGCTTCTGGCGATGTGGATTTCTTCCGGGAAGAGTACGCAGCGGGGGTTGGGTGACCACCAGAGTATGGGTTGGTCGTCGCTGAACCAGGGGAATATGCCGCTTCGGTAGGCCAGTTTGAGCCTTTCGGTGGAGAGGTCGCCGCCCAGGGCCAGCAGTCCGTCGGGGTCGTCGAGGGCTTGTTCGGCGGGGGGGAACCAGAGTTGGTCTTGTTCTAGCCAGGGTAGTGTCGTCATGCTAGTCCGGCTTTTGCGGTTAACTTCAAGTTTTGACCTCGGGGTGTCGGCGGGTGGAACCGGGTGTCTGAAACACGCTCGAGCACATCCATGTGGCGCTTGGGCTCCGCCATCCATGGCTCCGCACAGTTTCAGACACCCGGTTCCACCCGCCTTTCGGGTCTGGGAGTTGCCCGCTCTCTCCCTATTCCTTATTCCCTTTAGTCCTGATCCAGGAATTTCTCTGCATCCAGTGCCGCCATGCAACCGAAACCGGCGGAGGTAACCGCCTGGCGGTATACGTGGTCGGCTACGTCTCCGGCGGCGAAGACGCCGGGGATGCTGCTCTGGGTCGCCATGCCTTCGAGGCCGGAGCGGATTTTGATGTAGCCGTTTTCCATGTCCAGCTGGCCGGTGAACAGGTCGGTGTTGGGTTTGTGGCCGATGGCGATGAAGACGCCGGCCAGGTCCAGTTCCCGGGTGGAGTCGTCTTTGGTGCTTTTGATGCGCATGCCGGTGACGCCGGTGCCGTCGCCCAGGACTTCGTCCAGGGTGTGGTCCCAGATGATCCGGACGTTGCCGTTTTCGGCTTTTTCGAACAGTTTGTCCTGCAGGATTTTTTCGGCGCGCAGGCTGTCGCGGCGGTGTACCAGGGTGACTTCGTCGGCGATGTTGGAGAGGTACAGCGCTTCTTCAACGGCGGTGTTGCCGCCGCCGATGACGGCGACTTTCTGTTTCTTGTAGAAGAATCCGTCGCAGGTGGCGCAGGCGGAGACGCCCTGGCCCTTGAACTTTTCTTCCGATTCCAGGCCCAGGTACATGGCGGAGGCGCCGGTGGCGATGATCAGGGCGTCGCAGGTATACTCGCCGTTGTCTCCCTTGAGGCGGAAGGGGCGGTTGCGCAGGTCGGCTTCGTTGATGGTGTCGTAGACCACATTGGTCTCGAATCGTTCAGCGTGTTTGAGCATGCGCTGCATCAGTTCCGGGCCCTGCACGCCGTCGTTGTCACCTGGCCAGTTGTCCACGTCGGTAGTGGTGGTCAGTTGTCCACCTACCTCGATACCAGTGATCAGCGTCGGCTTGAGATTCGCGCGGGCGGCGTAGACAGCAGCGGTGTAGCCGGCCGGGCCGGAGCCGAGGATGATCAGTCGGGAGTGCTTGGTTTCGCTCATTAGGTGTCTCTCGTTAACGATTTATTCAATGACAGATACGGAGGTCAGAAGTTGCCTGATTCTTTCAGCGCTCTTACCGGATTCTCCCTGTTCCAGGCGGTGTTCTGCAACTGCGGGAAATACGGCCTGGATGTCGTCGGGCAATACATGGTGACGGCCGTCCATCAGCGCCCAGGCCCTGGCGGCACGCACCAGGCCAAGGCCGGCGCGGGGTGACAGGCCATAGAGCAGCCCCGGCATGCGGCGACTCTGCTCCAGCAGGCGTTGTACATAATCCAGCAGTGCGGGGCTGGTGGTCACCCGGTGGACGGCGTCCTGCAGGGTCTGCAGATCTTCTGCGGAGAGGATGGGCTGCAGGCGTTCGGTCATGGCCCGGCGGTCCTCACCTTCCAGTAGCTCACGTTCAGCACGGGGATCGGGGTAACCGAGCCGGATACGCATCAGAAAGCGGTCAAGCTGGGACTCCGGCAGGGGGTAGGTGCCCCCCTGTTCAATGGGGTTCTGGGTGGCGATCACGAAAAACGGGTGGGGCAGTGGCCGGGTTTCACCCTCGATGGACACCTGTCGTTCTTCCATGGCTTCCAGTAACGCACTCTGGGTTCGGGGGGAAGCGCGGTTGATCTCATCAGCCAGGACAACCTGGGCGAAGATCGGGCCCGGGTGGAACACCAGGCTGCCGGCCTCCTTGTCGTACATGGAGAAGCCAAGTACGTCAGCCGGCAGCAGGTCGTTGGTGAACTGAATACGTTGGTAACTCAGCCCCATGACCTTCGCCAGGGCGTGGGACAGGGTGGTTTTGCCCATGCCGGGGATATCTTCGATCAGCAGGTGCCCCCTGGCCAGAAGGCCGCACAGGGCGAGCCGGACCTGGTGGTCCTTGCCCAGGAGTATGCTGTTCAGTTCACGGATAACCGTATCCGTCAGCTTCTTCATGAAATGCTCAGTCCCTTACCCGCTTGAGAATGTCGCCATAGGCATCGATGCGTCGATCCCTGAAATACGGCCAGATGCGTCGAATCGATTCACTGCGTGCGCGGTTGATGGTGGTGGACAGTATGGTTTCGGAGTGATCGTCGGCCCGTGCCAGGAATTCTCCCTGGGGGCCACAGATGAAGCTGTTGCCCCAGAAACGGATGCCATCTGACTGCCCCGAGGGATCTGGTTCGGTTCCCACCCGGTTGGGAGCAATGACCGGCAGGTTATTGGCCACGGCGTGGCCACGCTGAACCGTGACCCAGGCTTCCAGCTGGCGTGCCTGTTCTTCCGGGTCGTCCGTGATGTCCCAGCCGATCGCGGTGGGGTAGATCAGCACTTCGGCGCCAGCCAGGGCCATCAGGCGGGCGGCTTCCGGGTACCACTGGTCCCAGCAGACCAGCACACCGAGCCGGCCCACGGATGTTTCGATCGGGGTAAACCCGCTGGTGCCATCGTTGAACGTGGCATCGCCGGGGGTGAAGTAGAACTTCTCGTAAAAGCCGGGGTCGTCCGGGATGTGCATCTTTCGGTACATGCCGGCAATGGTGCCATCCCGCTCAAAGACAACCGCGGTGTTGTGATAGACCCCGTTCATCCGCCGCTCGAAAATGGACCCGACGATCACAATCCCCAGATCTGAAGCCAGTGCCGACAAGCGGTCACTGGTGGGCCCGGGAATGGGTTCGGCCAGGTCGAACACGGTGGTGTCTTCGGTCTGGCAAAAATACAGGGTGGCGTGCAGCTCCTGTAGAACAACCAGCTGTGCGCCGTCACTGGCAGCCTGACGAAGCAGTCGCTCGCTGGTGGCCAGGCTGGTGTCCTTGTTGGCGTCGCACGTTTGTTGGATGGCGGCAATGGCCAGTACACCGGCCGGAGTGGGGCGAATCATACCTGCACAACTCCAGCGGGTATCTGCATGGTGACACAATGAAGGCTGCCGTGTTGCCTGATCAGCGGGCGGCAGTTCACCGGAATCATCTCCCGGCCCGGGAAAAGGCCAGCGAGGACTCTGAGTGCATCATCATCCTGGGGCACGCCGTAGGCAGGCACCAGAACGGCACCGTTGATAATCAGGAAGTTGGCGTAGGTGGCCGGGAGCCGTTCGCCGTCGTCACCGTAAATGGCATCGGGCCACGGCAGTGGCGTCAGTTTGTAGGGCTGGCCGTTCGCCTGGTGAAACTGCTGCAGTTCTTCTTCCATGGCCGCCAGCGCACTGTAATGCTCGTCGCTGACATCCGGGCAGGCCACGTAACAGATGTGATCGTCGGCACAGAATCGGGCCAGGGTATCGATATGACTGTCGGTGTCGTCGCCGGCCAGGTAGCCGTGATTAAGCCACAGGATCCTGTCAGCCCCCAGGGTTTCCCCCAGCAGATGTTCAATGGAGGCACGGTCCATGGAAGGATTTCGAGAGGGTGTCAGCAGGCATTCACTGGTGGTGAGTATGGTTCCCTGCCCATCGGATTCGATGGAGCCGCCTTCGAGAACAAACTCCACCGGTACCAGGGGAGTGGTGCCAAAACTGCCGAAGTTTGCCAGATGCCGGTTCAGCGCATTGTCCTTTTCCCAGGGGAATTTGCTACCCCAGGCATTAAAGCGAAAATCCAGCAACCGGGTGCCATCCGCACCGGACACGGCAATGGGGCCATGATCCCGTGCCCAGGTGTCGTTGGCAGGGGCAGGCACACCGACTACCCGTCCCGGCAGACCCAGTTCCTGCGCTTCGGCGTTGAGATTCCTCTCCAGTTCCTGCAGGCGAAACACATGTTCGCAGCTGAGCACGACGTTCTCGAAACGGAGCACTGCCCGCGCGATCTCCATGAACACGGGCTCAACCTCGGAGAGGCTGTCGCTCCAGTCGGTTCCCGGATGGGGCCAGGTCAGCATTACGGCACTTTGGGGTGCCCACTCTGCGGGCATCAAAGGTCTGGAAGTCAAGTTGCGAACACCTTTATGCAAAAGCCGACATTCTATCGAAGAGGAAGGGTTGCGTCAGGATATAATTGAACGATTTTTCAGCGTTGGGGTTTCAGTACCGCATGAACAACCCTGTCATCCTCAAAGTACACGACAAAATCTTCGTAATGCCACTGGGAAATGGGAGGATCTCCCACCGGGCCGTTGGTTTCCGTGGGGCTGCCCCAGCCGTTACGGACGCTGGACTCGCTCATGCCGGTGCGGGGAAGGTTGGCCTCAGCGCTGCGCTCGGCGTGCGACTTTACCGGTACGCGGACTTCCTCTGCGGCTGCGGTAGGGATGGTTCCCAGGGCCAGTCCGGTCAGGGCGGTGGCGGCACAGACTGATTTTATTGTGCATTTTTTCATCAGTGACTTACTCCCACATTGATAAAACGTAATAACGAATAAAGACTAACAAAAGTCAGACCTGATTCGGTGATTTACCGACAGTTTATTCTTTTTGCCGTTGCCGGATCTGCCACCGCATCACATGGCGGGCAATCTGCTGGCGGTCGCCGTCATGGATGTCGCTGAATTCCGTGTGAACCCTGGCACCTCCGCTTCCGTCCGGCTCGACACTGATAACCCGGGCAATCGCAACGGGCTGAAACAGTTCCGGGGGAAGCGTCATTCTGAGGGCCAGAATTTCCCCGGGGGTGAAGCTGCTGGTAGAGCTGTGGAATGACAGACCGCCTTCGCTGAGGGTGACGTCCTGCCAGTCTTCAGGTTGCAACGGATTTTGCTCAAAGGCCATAATGCGCGCCAGCGTATCCAGCTTCCCGTTGAGTGACTTGATCAGTGAGGTCAGCAGGCGGTCTCGTTCCGCCAGATTGGCGAGATGTGCCCGGACGTCCTGATCAAGGCGCCTGAATTCGGAGCGGAGATTTTCCAGGTGGCTGCCATTGAAGGGATTATCCTTACCGGCATCCTCCGGGCCGAGCTTGCGGATTTCCAGGCCGATATGGTCGCTGATGCGGAAAAAGTCCCTGCGGTCAGAGGGGATATCCGCCGGGTTGTTATGGGGTGTCGTTACAGCCATCGGGACTCCAGAACGCGGTATTATTGTTTCCTGATAGAAGTTTAGCAGCTTCCTGCCGGTTCGTATCGGGCAGGATTTTCGACAGACCAGAAGGCAGCGACAGGCTCCTCCCAATGTTCAGACCCTTATCACTGTATGTCGGTTTGCGGTACACCGCGGCCAAGCGACGGAATCATTTTATTTCTTTCATATCACTGACCTCCATGATCGGCCTGATGCTCGGTGTTGCCGTGCTGATCATTGTTCTGTCGGTAATGAACGGCTTCGACCGGGAGCTCAAACAGCGGATTCTGGGAATGGTGCCCCATGCCACCATACAGGCCGATGGCAACCTTAAGGACTGGGAAGAGGTTGATCGAAGGGTTGAACAGCATCCATCGGTTATTGCCGCGGCACCCTATATCGAGGGCCAGGGCATGGTGACCGGTGGTGGTGAGGTCAGGGGTGTCATGCTCAATGGCATTCTTCCGGAGCAGGAACGGAGCGTTTCGATCATTGAAGATCATTTTATCGAAGGCGGGCTGGAGGACCTCAGGTCCGGCGAGTTTGGAATTATTATTGGCAAGCAGATGGCGTCGGCACTCCGGCTCCAGATTGGTGACCGGGTAACCGTGGTGCTACCGGAGGCCTCGGTGACGCCTGCCGGTGTCATGCCGCGCCTGAAACGGTTTACTGTCAAGGGCATTTTCAGTGTGGGGGCCGAGCTTGATGGCAACTACACCCTGATTCACATGGACGATGCCGCGAAACTCATGCGCACCGGCGGCAAGGCGGAGGGCGTGCGCCTGCTGGTGGATGATCTGTTCAAGGCTCCACAGGTGGCAAGGGAAGCTGCCAGCGAGCTCAGTGGCCGTCATTACATTTCTGACTGGACCCGCACCCACGGCAACCTGTTTCAGGCCATACGCATGGAGAAAACCATGATCGGCCTGTTGCTGATGTTTATTGTGGCGGTGGCGGCTTTCAATATCGTCTCGACCCTGGTGATGGTGGTGACGGACAAAACGGCGGATATAGCCATTCTGCGTACCATGGGGGCGACGCCCGGCAGGATCATGCGCATCTTCATTGTTCAGGGAGCGGTTATCGGTATCACCGGTACCATCGTCGGAACGGCGCTCGGGATATTCGGAGCCTACAACATCAGCGGATTTATCTCCTGGCTGGAGGCCTTTATGGGGCACCAGTTCCTCAGTGCGGATGTGTACTTCATCAGTTATCTGCCTTCCCAGCTGCAGTGGCAGGATGTGTGGATTATCAGCGGTGCCGGCCTGACCCTGAGTCTGCTGGCGACGATTTACCCGGCGTGGCGTGCATCCCGCGTCGACCCGGCGGAGGCTTTGCGATATGAGTGATTCAGCATCCATGAACCCGGAAAAGACGCTGGTAATTGACTGTGACAAGGTTACCCGTACCTACAATGAAGGCCCCGGTAAGCTCACTATTTTCTCGGACATTTCGCTGCGGGTCAGTGCCGGGGAAACGGTTGGTATTGTGGGTAGCAGTGGCGCCGGTAAAACAACCCTGCTGAACCTCCTCGGCGGGCTGGACAAGCCCTCATCGGGGCATATTGATATCTGTGGCCAGGACATTCACCGGATGAGCGAGGCCGGCCGAGCGCACTTCCGTAACCGTCACCTGGGTTTTGTCTATCAGTTTCACCACCTGCTTCCCGAGTTTTCAGCGCTGGAGAACGTCATGATGCCCTGCGCCCTTGGCGGAATGGGTATGAAGCCGGCGTCCGCCAGGGCCAGTGCCATGCTCGAGCGCGTGGGCCTGGCCCACCGTCTTGCCCACAAGCCGGGTGAACTGTCCGGTGGCGAACGCCAGCGGGTTGCCATCGCCCGCGCACTGGTTAATGAGCCTGAGTGTGTACTGATGGACGAGCCGACAGGCAACCTGGATGAACAGACCGGGGAAGGGGTTCGCGATCTTATCGAGTCACTTCGGGATCAGATCGGTATCGCCTTTGTGCTGGTGACCCATGATATGAAAATGGCCAGTAGCCTCGGGCGGGTGTTGCGACTGGAGCAGGGTGAGCTGTTTCAGGAGCGCTGATTATTGCTGTCACGTTCTCGCCGGGCCTGTTTCATCAGCCGGCGATGGCGGATCTGAAGCAGCCTGCGTTCCTGCCAGTCGGAACGGACCTTGCGGCGCCAGAGGAACTGGATGATCAGGTAGGCCAGGCACGCCGACGTGGTAGCTACCAGCAACGACCCCAGGTACAGAGGAATGCCGATATCCAGAAGGCGGTCGCTGAGCCAGGACCAGGACAGCTGGAACTCAAAGTTCAATACCGGGCGATCCAGAATCCAGGCTCCGACCTTGTAGTTGAAGTAGAACAGCGGGGGCATGGTGACCGGATTACTGATCCACACCAGGACCACGGATAAAGGCAGGTTGGCATTGAACCAGATAGCAAAGATTGCCGCTGCGAGCATCTGGAATGGCATGGGGATGATCGCCAGGAAAATGCCCACGAGAAACGCGCGGGCAACACTGTGTCGGTTGATGTGCCAGAGGTTGGGTTCATGAAGGATATCGCCGAGGAAGTGCAGCGATTCAATGGCGCGCACCCTCTCCGGCGATGGTAGATATCGTTTCATGAACTTCTTTGGCATCGGGAAGTTCTGCCTGCTCAGGATGATGGTTCCGGGAATTCGCAGCCCCCGGAGAGGACCAACTATCAGGAGGACAAGGATTGTCCGGAAGTTTTATGGCCAGAATCGGCCTCGCGGGCTTCGCCTGCGGCGTTATCTTACTGTATAGCCTTGAGCGCTTACCACCTCTGTACTGGCTGATTTGCGCGACGGCGATCCCGTTTCTCGCCTTCAAAGTAGTTGACTCGCCTGGGCTCAGGGCCATGACCATGCTTCTTGCCGGCGCTCTTGCGGGCATGTCGTGGGTGACCTGGCAGGCGCAGGCCCGTCAACAGGACGCTCTTTCAGCCAGTCTGGAAGGCGAGGTTCTGGAGGTATCCGGGTATCTGTGCAGTGTTCCCTCCACGGGAAGTTTCAGCAGTGTCCGCTTTGCTTTCTGTGCTGAACAATGGCACCCGCCTGACCACCTCACCGATGGTGACCTTCCCGCGATGCCCCGGAAGCTCCGCCTTGCCTGGTATGGCGAGGAAGCGACAACCGGTATTCCCGAACGGCTGATGCTCAGGGTTGTTCTCAAGCGTCCCCACGGCGCTGTGAATCCAGAGGGCTTCCGCTATGAGTCCTGGCTGTACCGCAAGGGATTTGGTGCCACCGGCACTGTCCGTGAGCTGGCTCCCGACGCAGACCTGGACTGCCATCTGGTCTGCCATTACCACAGCTGGAGGAACGGACTGGTCAGGGCAACTTCGGAACGGTTGTCCGGCGCCCGGCATTTTCCGCTGATATCTTCCCTGTTGTTGGGTTACCGCGGGCATATGGAGCCCGGCCACTGGGATATTCTCAAGGCCACCGGCACCATTCATCTGGTGGCCATTTCCGGCCTGCACCTCGGCCTGGTAGCCGCCGGCACAGCGTTTGTCTGCCGGCGGTTACTGCTCTGTCTGCCGGCGGGACGGCTGTCTCCGGGGCGCCTGCGGCGCCTCGTGTTTCTCCTGGTTTCGCTCGCCAGCCTTGTGTATGCACTGGCGGCAGGCTTCTCCGTGCCGACGCGCCGGGCACTGATCATGGTGATCATTGCCGGCTGGATTCTGCTGGCCGCGCGTCGTACCGGGGCATTTACCGGGCTGTTGGGTGCTCTGGTCGTGGTACTGGCCAGTGATCCGTTTTCACCCCTTGACCAGGGATTCTGGCTGTCTTTTGGTGCTGTTTCCGTTCTTGTGCTGCTGTTCAGTTCCCGGGTTCGCCAGGCGGGTTGGCTTCAGGGCTTGTTACTGGCGCAGCTGGCTGTCTTCGTGGCGCTCTGGCCGATTCTGCAGGTGCTGGGGCAGTCACAGGTTGTGACCGGCTTCGTTGCCAATCTGTTTGCCATCCCCTGGGTTTCACTGGTCGTAATGCCGTTACTGGTGGTTGGAGCATTGGTAATGATGATTACGCCGGCGGCAGACGGTGTGGCTATCGGTGTGCTTGATCTGGCGTTCGGGGTGCTGTGGCAGGGGCTGTCGTGGCTTGCGGTCCTGGACATCGCCATGCCATCCCTTGGTTTGTCGCCGGTCCTCCTTCTTGCCGGTGTAGTGATGCTGGCCTTGCTTTTGCCTTTCCGGGGCTTTCGCCAGGCCACGACAGCGCTGGTTTCGCTCTGGATCATGGCAATGCTGGTCGGAGGAACAGGAGACAGTGCGGGAAACACTCCGGCAGAGGACCCGGAACTCTGGATATGGGATGTCGGCCAGGGGCTGTCGGTGATGGTGCGGGATCAGGACCGGGTGCTTGTCTATGATACCGGACCCGCCCTTGAGTGTGTCTATTCAGCCGTGGACTCGGTACTGATACCCAATCTCAGGGCGCTGGGCGTCCATAACATCGATACGCTGGTAATCAGTCACGGGGATGGTGACCATGCGGGCGGATTGCCGCATCTTTTCGAAAACTTCGGGGTGGGGCGGGTAATCACCGGGGAGCCGGAGCGCGTAGCTGGCATGCTGCCTGTCGGTTCCGGCACCACAGTGCAGTCCTGCGCTGACCTGGGTCGCCACGCCCTAGGCGACCTTGAGCTTTCGTTCTGGCGCAGCCCCGGTGACGTCAAGGGTAATGACGCCTCCTGTGTCCTGACGATCCGTAACGAGTCTTCAGGCGCGGAGGTGGTGCTGCCAGGGGATATCACCCGTCGGGCAGAACGTTTCCATGTTGCGGATACACAGCCGAAGTCCGCGGATTTTCGCGTTGTGCTTGCGCCCCACCACGGCAGTAAAACGTCATCATCCGAAGACTGGGTCAGGGAATTGGCGCCGGACCTTGTGGTGTTCAGTGCCGGCTACCGGCACCGATTCGGACACCCTCACACGGATGTGGTCAGCCGGTATCGGTCTGCGGGCAGTCGCCTGCTGAATACGGCAACATCGGGTGCCGTGCAGCTCTTGTTAGGGGAAGATGGCGTATCAATAAGCGAGGCGAGAGCCGAAACGCCGTTCTGGATACGCAAACCTGAAAGTCCATGATGTCCGGTGTAAAAAACCGTGACATTCCGGGTGTGGCCTGGGCCGGTAGCTATGCTAAAGTAGCGCGGCTTGCTAACAATCAGGGAGACCAAGCGTGTTCGAGCTTTTGAAAGCCGGTGGCATCCTCATGGTGCCGATTCTTGCCTGTTCCATTCTTGCACTTGCCATCATCCTTGAGCGCTTCTGGACCCTCAGACCGTCCAGGATAACGCCGCAGCATACCATTAACGAGTTGTGGCGCTGGATCAAGAAGAAAGAGCTTAACGGCCGCAAGCTCAAGGCCCTGCAGGCCTCTTCTCCCATGGGCCGTATCCTGGCCGGCGGGCTGATGAATGCGAAGCATGGTCGCGAGATCATGAAGGAAAGCATTGAGCATGAGGCCAGCCAGGTCATCCATGAACTGGAGCGCTTCCTCAATCCGCTGGGCACGGTGGCAACCATTACTCCGCTGCTGGGGCTCCTCGGTACGGTCATTGGCATGATCAAGGTGTTCGCTGAGATCCAGCTTGCCGGTGTCGGTGATGCCGGCAACCTGGCCGGTGGTATTTCGGAAGCCCTGATCACCACGGCCGCGGGGCTGAGTGTGGCTATTCCTGCACTGATCTGCCACCGCTATTTCATTCGCCGTGTTGATGAGCTGGTGGTTGGCATGGAGCAGGAAGCCATCAAACTGGTTGAAGTGGTGCATGGTGACCGCGAAATTGACGTGGAAGGAGCCTGAACACCGTGAAGTTCAAGCGCCAGAGAAGTCAGGAAGTCGGGGTTGACCTGACACCACTGATCGATGTGGTCTTCCTGCTGCTGATATTCTTTATGGTTTCCACCACGTTTACCCGTGAAAGCCATCTCAATATCGAATTGCCGGAAGCCAACGGTGAGCGGTCCGAGTCTGAAGCGACGCTGATTGATGTGGTAATCAACGCTGAAGGTCAGTACATACTCAACGACCGGACACTGGTCAATAATCGCCGTGAAACCCTTGAGCGCGCCGTCAGCGAGCTTGCGGGTGATGACGCATCGTTACCCTTTATCATTACCGCTGACGCCCGTACACCCCATGAATTTGTGGTCCGGGCCATGGATGTAGCCGGCCGCCTTGGCTTTGCCAAACTCAGTATCACGACCGAGCGCGGGGCCGAAGGGCAGTGAGTGAATCCACCTCCACCGCAGATCCGGGCCAGCAACCGGTGGGCAACTGGGCAACCTACAAGCGCCTGCTGGCTTATGTAAAACCCTTCTGGGTGGCCTTCGCCCTGGCGGTCGTGGGAAACGTTATCTATGCAGCGGCATCCACCGGCATGGCCGCAGCCATGGAGTACGTGATCACGGCGCTGGAAAATCCCACCGATGAGAACCGCATCCAGCTGACACTGCTGATCGTGGGGGTGTTCGCCTTCCGTGGTGTGGGCACATTCATGAGCCAGTACTTCATCAGCTACGTTGGCCGGCAGGTCATCAATGCCTTGCGCAAACAGGTGTTTGACCGTTTGCTGAATTTGCCTTCCCGTTATTTTGACGAGAACGCCTCGGGCCGGCTGGTGTCCAAGCTGACCTTCAATGTGGAGCAGGTTGCCGAAGCCACCACCAATGCGGTCACCATCACCCTTCGCGAGGGCCTGACAATTGTTGGCCTGCTGGGCTTCATGATCTACACCAACTGGAAGCTGACACTGGTGTTTCTGGCGGTCGGTCCGCTGATCGCCCTGGTGGTCAGCTACGCCAGCAAGCGGTTCCGCAAGATCAGTCAACGTATCCAGGGTTCCATGGGTGATATTACCCATGTGGCCTCCGAATCCATCAGTGGTTACCGGGTGGTGCGTACCTTCGGGGGGGAGCACTATGAACGGGACCGGTTCCGCAAAGTGAGCGAGAAAAACCTGGAGCAGAGCCTGAAAATGGCTTCCACCCAGGCCATCAGCATTCCGGTGATCCAGGTGCTGGTTGCTATCGCCATTGCTGCTCTGGTCTGGTTCATGCTCGCTCCTGAGTTGCGGGGCGAAATGACCACTGGCCAGTTGGTCGCATTTATCACAGCGGCAACCACCATGGCCAAGCCTATTCGCCAGGTCACATCCGTACACGCCAAGATCCAGAAAGGGGTGGCTGCGGCCCATGATGTATTCGGCACCATGGACGAAGAGCCGGAGCACGACCCGGGTACCTATGCGCCGGAGCGGGTTGAGGGCAATATCGAGTTCGACAATGTCAGCTTCCGTTATCGCGACCAGCTGGAAGACGTTCTCAAAGGCATTACCCTGACCATTCCAGCCGGACAGAGTGTTGCGCTGGTGGGGCGTTCCGGCAGTGGGAAATCCACCTTGGTCAGTCTGTTGCCCAGGTTCTATGAATATACCGGCGGCGACATCCGGTTGGATGGCCATTCCCTGAATGAATTTACCCTGGAGGCATTGCGGGCCCAGATTGCACTGGTCACCCAGAATGTGGTGCTGTTCAACGACACCATTGCCGCCAATATTGCCTATGGCGCACTTCGCCACCACAGCCGGGAACAGATCATTGATGCGGCGAAGAAGGCCCATGCCATGGAATTCATCGAGCGCATGCCGGAAGGCCTGGACACCATGATCGGTGACAACGGCGTGATGCTTTCGGGCGGTCAGCGTCAACGCCTTGCCATTGCCCGGGCGTTGCTGAAGGATGCGCCGGTGCTGATTCTCGACGAGGCCACCTCGGCACTCGATACCGAATCGGAACGCCACATCCAGGATGCCCTGGAAACAGTGATGAAAGGCAGGACCACGCTGGTCATTGCCCACCGGCTGTCCACCATTGAAAAGGCGGATCGGATCCTGGTCATGGACGGTGGAAGGATTATCGAATCCGGCCGCCACGATGAGTTGCTGGCTCAGGGCGGAGCCTATGCCCAGCTCCACCAGATGCAGTTCAGCGAGCAGGCATGACCACGCTGGTTGACCGGCTGTGGTACAGCGGAAAGCGGCCCCTGTGGCCGTTGTATCCCCTGGTCTGGCTGTACCGGACAATTGCTGAAAACCGGAGGCGAAGGGCATGGCAGGCCCGGGACGAGAGTATCCCTGTTCCGGTTGTGGTGGTGGGCAATATCACCGCCGGTGGCACCGGAAAGTCGCCATTGACGGCAGCCCTGACGGCGCTTCTTCAGGAGCATGGCTGGCAACCGGTTATTCTCAGCCGTGGCTATGGTGGCAAGGCTGACCATTACCCCCTGCAGGTAACCCCGGAGACCGGCCCCGAAGTCGCCGGCGACGAGCCGGTGATGCTGGCCGCGGAATCCGGATGTCCGGTTGTGGTGGACCCGGACCGAAGGCGCGCTGCCCTCTGGGCCCTGGAACGGAAACTCGGTACCATTCTGGTGTGTGATGACGGCCTCCAGCATTACCGGTTGCCCAGGGACATAGAACTGGCGGTGTTTGATGGTGCCCGGGGCCTCGGTAACGGCGCCCTGATTCCCGTAGGCCCCCTGCGTGAACCCCTGGACCGGTTGGCTTCGGTCGATTTTGTCATCACCAACGGTGGCTACCTGGTGGAGATTGACCACGAACACCAGTTCACCATGACCCTGGCGCCGTCCGCTCTGAGAAATCTTGTCACCGGCGAGACCCTTGCGCCGGAACGACTCAGGGGACAGGCCGTGAGGGCCGTGGCGGGAATCGGCAACCCCGGGCGGTTTTTCGATACACTGAAGAACTTGGGAGCCCGGGTCCGGTCCCGGGCCTTACCGGACCATCATCGTTTTACCCCTGAGGATCTGCAGTCAGAACCGGGGGAGTGGCTGGTCATGACCGCGAAAGATGCCGTCAAATGCCGGCACATGGCTCCGGATAACGCCTGGGTTCTGGCCGTGAAAGCCGGGCTTCCCGATGCATTCAGGGAAGCGTTCATGGCCAGCGTCGATCATTGTCGTCAATCACCGGATTCCAACGAAACTGTGAGAACACACCATGGATAAGAAACTGATGGCCCTGCTGGCATGCCCGGTTTGCAAAGGGGACCTCAAGCTGAATGAAGACAAGACCGAACTCATCTGCTATCAGGATGCGATGGCTTTCCCGATTCGTGAAGGGATACCCGTCATGCTGGCCACGGAAGCCCGCACCCTGACCACCGACGAGCGCCTGGATAAGCGCTGACACGGAGCCAGTATGTCCTACACTGTTGTGATTCCGGCCCGCTATGCCTCGACACGCCTGCCGGGAAAGCCCCTGGCGGATATTGCCGGCAGGCCAATGATCGCACATGTTCATGACCGCGCCTGCGAGAGCGGGGCCAGCCGCGTGATCATTGCCACCGATGATTCCCGGATTGAAACCGCCTGTCGGGCTTTCGGAGCGGAAGTGGTGATGACATCGGCCAACCACGCCAGTGGAACCGATAGGCTGGAAGAGGTCGCCCGGCTGATGAATTTCGGGCCCGACGAGCGGGTGGTCAATGTGCAGGGTGATGAACCGCTGATTCCCCCGGAACTGATTGATCAGGTGGCTGCCAACCTGGAGGCCCATCCCGACGCCGCCATCGCCACCCTCTGCGAGCCAATCCCCGATGCGACCAGTGTATTCAATCCCAATGTGGTGAAAGTGGTGTTTGATCACCGTGGCATGGCACATTATTTCAGCCGCGCCCCGATTCCCTGGGCTCGGGATGCGTGGCATACCCCGGAAGGGGACAGGTCGTTACCGGAAGGGGTCGGTTACTATCGCCACATCGGCATTTACGGTTACCGTGTCAGTCTTCTGCGGGATTTCGTGACCTGGGCACCAGCCCCTGCGGAAGTAACGGAATCCCTGGAGCAACTGCGGGCCTTGTACAACGGAGCCCGCATACACGTGGAGGAGGCCTGCCGGATACCGCCCTCCGGTGTGGACACGCAGCAGGACCTGGAGCGTCTGCGAACCATCATGGCCGCAAAGAAAAAGGAGGCCCCGAAACCATGACTGAACCGGTAAAGGTACTGTTTGTCTGCCTCGGAAATATATGCCGTTCCCCCAGTGCCGAGGGAGTTTTCCGCGAGGAGGTTCGCAAGGCGGGGCTTGAAGATCAGATCCTGATCGACTCCTGTGGTACTGGCGACTGGCATGTGGGCAAGGAGCCGGACAGCCGGGCGATAGCCGCGGCCCGGAAACGCGGCGTTGATATCGGTGACCTCCGGGCTCGGCAGTTCCGCAGTGAGGACCTGGACGAATTCGACTATATCCTGGTGATGGATCGGCAGAACCTGGCGGATATCCGGGATATCTGGCGCCAGAACGGCGGTACCGAACCGGTCCTGTTTCTGGGTTATGGTCGGTCCGGATATGATGAAGTGCCAGATCCATACTATGGCGGCAACCATGGCTTCGAACATGTGCTGGACCTGATTCATGAGGCCAGTGAAGGTCTCCTGACCCACATCCGGGAGCAGCTGGCTTGATCGATAAGGCCCGGATTCAGGAGAACGTCTTTCTGGGCGAAATGAATAGCCTGGCCATCGCCGCGAGAGCGCGGTATTTCGTATCCGTGACGTCACTGGAGTCGCTCCGGCAGGCCCTGGACTGGGCCGCGGATAAATCCGTGGAACCGCTGATTCTCGGTGGCGGCAGCAACCTGTTATTTGCCGGTGACTATCCCGGGCTGGTTATTCGAATGGCCATCTCCCGCCGGTGCTGGGAGCACATCGACGGTGACGAGGCGACGCTGGTGCTGGGTGCCGGCGAGAACTGGCATGACGTTGTCATGTACGCCGCTTCCGCAGGTTACCGTGGCATCGAGAACCTGGCGTTGATTCCGGGTACCGTTGGCGCTGCTCCGGTCCAGAACATCGGAGCCTATGGTGCGGAACTGCGGGATACCCTGCTGGAGGTGTCCGCCCTTGACCGTCATACCGGCCAGGAAATCAGCCTCACCAACAGCCTCTGCCATTTCAGTTACCGCGACAGCGTGTTCAAACACGAACCCGGCCGCTATGTTATCACCACGGTTCGCCTGAGGCTGTCCCGCTCCCGGCCTTTTTCCCTGGGTTACCGAGATCTTGCCGACTATTTCGAGGGGCAGGACACCCGTGACCTGACGCCACTGGATGTGGCCAATGGGGTGATGGCAGTGCGGCGGCGGAAACTGCCGGACCCGGCGCAACTGCCTAATGCCGGCAGCTTTTTCAAGAATCCGGTCGTACCCCTCGACACCTGGCACGCCCTGCAACGAACCTGGCCGGACATTGCCGGTTATCCAGGCGATGACAGCGCCAAGGTGGCTGCAGCATGGTTAATTGATCAGTGTGGCTGGAAGGGGTATCGCAACGGCAGGGTGGGGGTTCATAACCGGCAGGCGCTGGTGCTGGTCAACCATTCCGGCGGCAGTGGCGGCGATGTGCTGGCGCTGGCAGACAGAATTCGCAGTGACGTTGAAGCGCGCTTTGGCATAGCGCTGGAGATGGAGCCAGGGGTGGTTGGTACCACCCCCATGCACTGAAGCCTCAGAGCCCGTTGCGGGGTGAAGCGCTGATCAGGAACGGAAGGGCTTCGTCCAGCGCAATATCCTGCTTGTCCGCATCGCGGCGGCCCTTGTATTCCAGTGTTTCCGCCGCCAGCCCCCGCTCGGACACCACGAAGCGATGGGGTATGCCAATCAGTTCCATGTCCGCGAACTTCACGCCGGGCCGTTCGTTGCGGTCGTCCAGCAGCACATCAAAACCGGCCTGGCGAAGTTGTGTGTAGAGCTTCTCACCGGCTTCCATCACCGCCGGTGATTTGTGAGCATTCAGGGTCACGACAGCCACCTCAAAGGGTGCAATGGCCTCTGGCCAGATGATGCCCTTGTCGTCGTGGTTCTGCTCGATGGAGGAGGCGACGATCCGGGAGACGCCAATGCCATAGCAGCCCATCTCCAGGATGGCGCTCTTGCCGTTCTCGTCCAGCACAGTGGCGTTCATGGCCTTGCTGTACTTGTTGCCCAGCTTGAAAATATGGCCAACCTCAATGCCTCGGCGGATTTCCAGCGTGCCTTTTCCGTCCGGGCTCGGATCGCCTTCCACCACATTGCGCAGGTCTTCAACCCGGCCCAGGGGTACATCCCGCTCCCAGTTGACACCCGTCAGGTGGTAGCCTTCCTTGTTGGCGCCGCAGACAAAGTCAGCCAGGTGGGCTGCGCTGCGGTCAACAATCACCGGTACCCGCAGATTGACGGGGCCGATGGAGCCGGCCTTGCAGCCAATGGCCTGTTCGATTTCCTCATCGGTGGCCATGGTGAGTGGTTCCGCTACACCTTCGAGCTGTTCCGCCTTGATGTCGTTGAGGGTGTGGTCACCCCTCAGGACCAGCGCAACCAGTCCGTTGTTGCCGTTCTCATCTTCCTCGGCCCTGACCATCAGGGTCTTGACGGTTGCGCTGGCGTCGACACCGAGGAAACCGGCAACCGCCTCAATGGTGCGCTGTCCCGGCGTTGCCACTTCTTTCATGTCCTGTGCCGGTGCCGGACGTTCGCCGGCCGGCGCAACAGCTTCCGCCTTCTCGATGTTGGCGGCGTAGTCGCTTTCGGTGCTGAAAACGATGGCGTCTTCCCCGGAAGAGGCCAGCACATGGAATTCATGGGAAGCGCTGCCGCCAATGGCGCCGGAGTCCGCTTCCACCGGGCGGTAATCCAGGCCCAGCCGGTCGAAAATGGCACAGTAGGTCTGGTGCATCACCTGGTAGGTTTCGTTGAGAGACTCGGCATTCACATGAAACGAGTAGGCGTCTTTCATGATGAACTCACGGGCCCGCATCACGCCGAAACGGGGGCGTCGCTCATCGCGGAACTTGGTCTGGATCTGGTAGAAATTCGCCGGCAGTTCCTTGTAGCTCTTGAGTTCGTTGCGGATCAGGTCGGTGATCACCTCTTCGTGGGTCGGCCCGAAGCAGAAGTCGCGCCCGTGGCGGTCCTGCATCCGCAGCAACTCTCCCCCGTATTGCTCCCAGCGCCCGGATTCCTGCCACAGTTCGGCGGGCTGCACCGCGGGCATCAGCACCTCCTGGGCACCGCTCTTGTCCATCTCTTGCCGCACGATGCGTTCAACCTTGCGCAGCACCCGCAGTCCCATAGGCAGCCAGGAGTAGAGGCCAGAGGCCAGTTTGCGGATCATCCCGGCCCTGAGCATCATCTGGTGGCTGATGATCTCGGCATCTGCAGGCGTTTCTTTCTGGGTGGCAATCAGGTAACGGCTTGCTCGCATTGTGTTATCCGTAAGCAGTTGAGAAGGATTCTTTATTTATCACATGGTGGCCGTTATTGTACGGAGCGATTACCACAAGGTACAGATGGACATACGGAGAGTCGTGAATGACCCTGACAGCCGCAGAGATTGAAGCCGTAATACGCGCCGGAGTGCCCATGGCGGAGGACATTGGTTTTACGGTCGATGAAGCCGGTGAGCAGGGGTATGCCCGCACCCGCCTGGTGTTTTCGGAGCGGCTGATTCGCCCCGGTGGCACCCTGTCCGGTCCGGTGCAGATGGCGCTGGCGGATGCGTCAATGTACGCGGCGGTCATGGCGGCCATCGGGAAAGTCGAGATGGCGGTGACCAGTAACCTGTCGATCAATTTTCTGCAGAAGCCGGCACCGGCGGATCTGGTGGGAGAGGCCACGGTCCTGCGCCTGGGCAGACGGATCGCATTCTGTGAAGTCCGGTTGCTGTCCGGGGAAGGGGATGAGCAGCAACTGGTCGCCCACGTTACTGGCAGCTATGCTTTACCCTATAACCATAACTGAAGCAGGGATATGACCGACGAATCCGCAGACGTCACGCCCCGCCGCCGGCCGGTGCAGGCCAGAAGCCGGGAGCGGGTTAATAACATACTCAGCCACGCGGCGGCGATCTTCCATGAGGTCGGTGTCGACGCCACCAGTATGTCTGCCATAGCCCGCCAGTCGAATATGTCACTGGCCTCCCTGTATCGTTATTTTCCCAACAAGACAGCCATCGTAAAAGCCATTGCCGAAGAACATGTCAGGAAGATGGAAACCGCGTTGCGGGACAGGCTTGAAACCCTGGACCTGACGGACGCAGTGGATGTGCTGATTGATCAGTTCTATGAATTCTACCGCACGGAGCCGGCTTACTCGGCCATCTGGAGTGGTGTTGAATCGATACCGGAGTTAAGGGAGCTGGATGTCCGTGAACTATACACCCATGCCCGGGATATGGACGCACGCCTGCGGCGGGAATGCCCCCAAATACCGGATGACCGGCGCTGGACCGCAAGCCTGATGCTGCCAAGATCCGCCGGTACCGTCCTCAGGCTAGCGGCCACACTGCCGGAGCACCAGGCCCGCCTGATGATCAGCGAACTCAAGTGCATGGCCCGGTGCTACCTGGCCGAACTCGTCGGTTAATCTCAGGAAAGGTACCCCAGAGGTAACGCGGTACTGTCGATCACCCGTCTCAGTACGAAACTGGAGTGGACGCCGCTCACGCCCTGAATGCGGGTAATCCGGTTCAGCAGAAAGTGGTGATAATGGTCCATGTCCGGCACCACCACCTTCAGCATGTAGTCGGCATCCTGGCCCGTGATCAGGTAGCACTCCTGTACTTCCGGGTATTCCCCCACCTGCTTCTCGAATTCGGCAAAGCGCTCGGGAGTATGACGATCCATACCGATCAGGATGATCGCGGTCAGAGAAAGGCCGAGTTTCTTGTGGTCGAGTATGGTGACCTGCCGGACAATGACGCCGGCCTCTTCCAGGGCGCGAACCCGCCGCAGGCAGGGTGAAGGAGAAAGCCCCACCTTGTCCGCCAGCTCCTGGTTGGTCAGGGAACCATCCCGTTGCAACTGTTCGAGGATATTGCGGTCAATCTTGTCGATTTTGACAAGCGTTTTCGAAGTTGTTGACATAAAATGCTCAGGTAAAGTCATTTGGTAGAATAATATAGCTATTCTCAGTCTTATGGAGGCAAAAAAGCAATCATTTTCCCCTCCAGACCCGTTAATCTGGTACACAATCAATGAATTCCCGGACAGAACAGCAAGGAATCACCCCAATGACATTTGATCATCGTAAATACGTTGCGTTTAAACCAGTGGCAAAGAAAGATCGCCGCTGGCCCGACCAGGTCATTACCCGTGCACCGCGTTTCTGTGCCGTGGACCTCCGGGATGGCAACCAGGCACTGGTGAAGCCCATGTCGGTGGCCCAGAAGCAGCGGATGTTCGACTTGCTGGTGAAGCTCGGATTCAAGGAAATCGAGATCGGCTTCCCGGCGGCCAGCCAGCCAGATTTCGATTTCTGCCGCAAACTGATCGAGGAAGACCGGATTCCTGACGACGTGCATATCCAGGTTCTTACCCAGGCCAGGCCAGAGCTGATCGAACGCACTTATGAGGCGCTGAAAGGCGCACGCAAGGCCATTGTGCATGTGTATAACTCCACCTCCACGGTTCAGCGTGAGCAGGTGTTCGGCATGGACCGGGACGGCATCAGGGACATCGCGGTTAACGGTGCTCGCATCGTCAAGGCCAACGCCGAGAAATACCCGGATACCGAGTGGACCTTCCAGTACTCCCCGGAGAGCTTCACCGGCACCGAACTGGACTACGCCGCCGAAGTGATTGATGCGGTCAATGATGTCTGGCGCCCGGACCAGGGGCAGCCGGTGGTGATCAATCTGCCGGCGACCGTGGAGATGGCCACCCCGAATGTGTTCGCCGACCAGATCGAATGGATCTGTGACAACGTCCGTTATCGTGAGCACATCAGTATCAGTGTCCATACCCATAACGATCGCGGTTGTGCCGTGGCGGCTGCGGAACTGGCGGTCATGGCCGGTGCCGACCGGGTGGAAGGCACCCTGATGGGTAACGGTGAGCGTACCGGGAACATGGACCTGGTGACCATGGCCATGAACCTTTATTCCCAGGGCGTGGATCCTACCCTGGATCTGTCCGGGATGGCCGAAATTACCGACGTAGTGGAAGCCTGTACCGAGATATCCACTCATCCGCGCCATCCCTACGCCGGCGAGCTTGTATTTACCGCCTTTTCCGGCAGCCATCAGGATGCGATCCGCAAGTGTCTGGCGAAGCGCAGGGAGGGCGACACCTGGCATGTGGCCTACCTGCCAATCGATCCGAGGGATCTGGGCCGCCGATACGAAGAGGTGGTCCGTATCAACAGCCAGTCAGGCAAGGGCGGTGTTGCCTATGTGCTTGAACGTGACTACAACATCAGTCTGCCGCGCTGGTTGCAGATCGAGTTCAGCAAGCTGGTGCAACGGGAGGCGGAAACCAACGGCGGTGAAATCGACTCGCTGACCATCCACCGTCTTTTCGAAGACCGTTATCTGAAAGTCGTCGGGCCCTGGGAGCTGCGGTCCTACGATCTGCACCGGGACGACGAGGGCGTAACAGCCACAGTCAGTATTGGTGCCGGCGACAACCCGGTGACTCTGAAAGGGCAGGGGCTCGGTGCTGTTGAGGCGGTCTGCGCAGCTCTGGAAGCGGAGTATGACCTGTCCCTGGCGGTAGAGGCCTATGACGAGTTTGCCCTCGGTGAGGGCACCAATGCCAATGCACTGGCCTGCATCCGTGTGACCATCAATGGCCAGCACTGCAGTGCGGCTGCCCTGGCCGAGGATACCACTTCCGCAACACTTCAGGCGCTGTTCTCGGCAGTGTCCCAGGCGGTGAGTGGGGAGGACCCCCGGGGAGCCCGCCATGAAGAGGCCGCCGAGGCGGGTGCCTGAGCACTAAAAAAGCCGGCAGCTGCCGGCTTTTTCGTATTCCCTGTGCCCGTGAGGGGCATAGGGCGGGGTCGCGTAAACCTCAGACCGGGGTTACGTTTTCCGCCTGGGGGCCTTTCGGTCCCTGTGTAACGGTAAACTGCACCTGCTGACCTTCGGTCAGGGTGCGGAATCCGCTCGCGTTGATTGCACTGTAGTGAACGAAAACGTCACTGCCACCGTCCTGAGCGATGAAGCCAAAGCCCTTGGACTCGTTAAACCACTTTACGTGGCCTGTTTTTGTATCATCTGACATTGATCTTTCCTGTATTTCCGAGATTTTTGCCCTCACGGGACCTTCGGTGTTCCGACGGGATTACCGATGCTGCAAAAATCCAGAAAGTACTGAGGAAAGGGGCAACGAAGAGCTCTTCGGCAGGACGTTGAAACGCATTCACCAAATACCGCTGTATTTTCACAGCATTTTCAGTATAGACCGCGCTGGGAGTGCGTCAACGCTTTTTTTAGCACTTTATGCAAGTTTTTTAAGCCTAAAAAACAACAAGTTGTAATAAGCTTGTCGCCAAACCGAAGCTTTGCCGGCTGGCAGGCTCCGGTTGGTGACAGAAGGGGGCAGGGGCGCTACCCGTCAGCGTTTGAACTGCTGGCTGATTTCTTCCAGTATCGCCGGGTCGTCAATGGTGCTGGGCACCGAGTATTCCTCGCCGTCTGCGATCTGGCGTATAACCCGGCGCAGAATCTTGCCGGACCGGGTTTTAGGCAGCCGGTCCACTACCAGGGCCCTCTTGAAGCAGGCAATGGCGCCAATCTTGTCCCTTACCATTTCCACCAGCTCGTCTTCAAGCTCGTCATGATCGATGGTCGCGCCATCCTTGATCAGCACCAGGCCGATGGGGATCTGGCCTTTCATTTCGTCATGGGCGCCTACCACGCAGCATTCGGCAATGGCAGGGTGAGAGGCCACAACCTCCTCCATTTCGCCGGTTGAAAGCCGATGCCCCGCCACGTTGATAACGTCGTCGGTTCGTCCCATGACGAACACATAGCCGTCATCGTCGATGTAGCCTCCGTCACCGGAGCTGTAGAACCCCGGAATCGGCTCCAGGTAGGTTTTGCAGAAGCGGGCGTCGTCACCCCAGACGGTTGTCATGCAGCCGGGGGGCAGGGGCAGTTTGACAGTGATCTGGCCCTGTTCGCCGGCAGGCACCTGGCTGCCTTCCATATCCACCACCTGAACGTTATAACCCGGCGAGGGCACGGTGGCGGATCCGGGTTTTGTTTCCATCATCTCGATACCCACCGGGTTACAACAGATGGCCCAGCCGGTTTCCGTCTGCCACCAGTGGTCGAGAATTGGCAGGCGGGTATGCTCCTTGAGCCACTCATAGGTGGGCGGATCCAGCCGCTCTCCGGCCAGGAAAATTCGCTTCAGGGAGCTGATGTCATAGCGTGCCAGCTCATCCGCTTCCGGGTCTTCCTTGCGAACCGCCCGGAAGGCTGTGGGGGCGGTAAACAGCAGGTTGACGCCATGATCCTGGACAACGCGCCAGAATGCACCCGCGTCCGGTGTCTTGACCGGCTTGCCTTCATAGAGAATGGTGGTGCACCCTGCAAACAGGGGAGCGTAGACAATATAGCTATGGCCGACCACCCAGCCTACGTCAGAAGCCGCCCAGTAAACATCGCCCGGGCCGGCATCGTAAACCAGTTGCATGCTGTAGCGCAGGGCCACCGCATGGCCGCCGTTATCACGGACAACACCCTTGGGTTTACCGGTAGTGCCTGAAGTATAGAGAATATACAGGGGGTCTGTTGCATTGACCGGCACCGGGTCCACGGGACTGGCCTGCGCCATGAGCTCGTTCCAGTCAAAGTCGCGGCCTTCCCTGAGCTCGGCTTTCACCTGGGGACGCTGAAACACAATGCAGCATTCCGGTTTATGGTCAGCCTGATCGATTGCCCTGTCCACCAGCGGCTTGTACTCGATCACCTTTTTCACTTCGATACCGCAGGAAGCGGTAATGACAGCCTTGGGTGTGGCATCGTTGATGCGCACTGCCAGTTCATGAGCGGCAAAGCCACCAAATACCACGGAATGTATGGCACCTATACGAGCGCAGCCGAGCATGGCGATGACGGCTTCGGGAACCATGGGCATATAGATAATCACCCGGTCGCCCTTGGTTACCCCCCGGTCCTGCAGTGCACCGGCAAAGGTTGCCACGGCCCGGGTAAGCTCGTTATAGGTGTACGAACCGGTGGTGCCGGTTACCGGGGAGTCGTAGATCAGGGCTTTCTGCTCACCGCGTCCGGCGCGGATGTTCGCATCCAGTGCGACATCCGAGGTGTTCAGGATGCCGTCCGGGAACCATTCGCCATGACCATTATCCTTGGGCTGCCAGATGGTTCTGGGCGGCTCGATCCAGTCAATGGCAGCCGCCTTTTCCCGCCAGAATTCTTCAGGCCGGTCGATGGATCGCCTGAATTCGGAGTGGTAGTCCATAACATCCACCTCGTAACATTGTTGTTGTGTTGCGCATTAATCACAACTGTAAGCGCTTTGAGAGGCAGGACTACTAGACCATAGGCTAAGTTTCTGTCTTTTTGACGGTTATCGGTCCCCGGAATTGACTGAAATCACATTTGCACTGAGCTCGCCATCGGCTACCCGGGCCCTGATGGTTTCGCCCGGTTTTACATCCCCGGCCCGGCGGACAATGTCGCCATTCTCCTGCTGAACGATTGCATAGCCCCGGCCCAGAGTGGCCAGGGGGCTGACCACATGGAGTGTCTGGCCCATGTGTTCCAGTAGTTCGCGCCGCCGGTTAATGGTTTCGCGGGTTGCCCGCAGCAGTCGGTCTATTAGCTGGCTCACGGTACCCTGGCAATCGCTAAGGGCTTTCGCCGGTGACTGCATCGCCAGGCGTTGTTCCAGGTGGGCGGCGCGGACCCTGTCCCGATCAATGCGTTGCGCAATGGCCTTGCCCAGCCTCAGGTCCAGTTCATCCATGCGCTGGGCTTTTTCCATCAGCTCCCGGCGTGGGTCCCTCAGCCGGGCGGAAAGGTGCTCCAGTTTTGTCTCCATGCGTTTGAGGGCCCGGCTTGCGGCCCCTGCCAGCCGCAGCTCCTTTTCCTTGAGCTGGCGCAGCCAGTCATTCTGGTCGGGCGAGATTTTCTCCGCCGCTGCCGAAGGCGTGGCGGCTCGCAAGTCTGCGACGAAATCGGCAATAGTGATGTCCACTTCGTGGCCTACCGCGCTGACGGTGGGCAATGGGCATTGTGCTATTGCACGGGCTACGGCTTCCTCATTGAAGCACCAGAGATCCTCCAGGGATCCACCGCCACGGCCGATAATCAGAACGTCAGCAACACCGTGGCGTGCAGCCCGGTCAATGGCCCGAACGATGTCTGCGGTGGCTGCCTTGCCCTGGACCGCCGTGGGGTAGAGGGTAACGGGTATGGCGGGGCATCTTCTGGCGAGCACGGTCAGAATGTCGTGGATGGCCGCGCCGGTGGGCGAGGTGACCACACCGATATGCCGGGGTGTTGTTGGTAATGGCTTCTTGCGGGCTGCATCAAACAGCCCTTCCTGTTGCAGTTTCCGCTTCAGTTCCTCGAAAGCCTGTTGCAGCGCCCCCAGGCCGGCGGGCTCGATATGCTCCACAATAATCTGGAAGTCACCCCGGTTCTCATAGAGCGTGACCTTGCCACGGATGCGCACCTGCTCGCCTTCTTTCGGAACCTCCCTGACGTGCTGGTTGAAGCCCCGGAACATGGCGCAGCGGATCTGGCACCTGCGATCCTTGAGGGAAAAGTACCAGTGTCCGGAGGGCGGGCGGGAAAGCCCTGACAGCTCCCCTTCCACCCAGACCTGCATGAAGCTGGCCTCGAGTAAATGGCGGGCCTGATGATTCAGTTCGCTGACACTCAGTGCCCGGGGTCGGGAATCCTGAAAACCGCTGTCCAAGGGAGGCGCTCCGTGTTGATGCATACGCACAAGCCGAAAATGGAGGGTAAAAATAGCGAAAATTCAAAAAGATGCAACCCGGCAGTCAAACAACGCCGGTTTACTGTCAACCAAGGCCCATTTATAATAGGCCGATTAAGGATTTTGCTTTGCCGCTCCCTGCACGAAGCGGCACCGGAATCCTCCAATCTAGCATGTTCAAAAGGCGGATCCCAATGCTGCGAATTGCCGAAGAAGCCCTCACATTTGACGATGTACTGCTCGTTCCCGGACGTTCAGAGGTTCTTCCTCATCAGGTCAGCCTGCAAACGCAGCTGACCAAAGCCATAACGCTCAATATCCCCCTCTTGTCCTCGGCCATGGATACGGTCACCGAGGCAGAGCTGGCCATCTCCATGGCGCAGGAAGGTGGCATCGGCATCATGCACAAGAGTATGTCGGTTGAGCAGCAGGCAGCCGCGGTCCGCAAGGTCAAGAAGTTTGAAAGTGGTGTTGTGAAAGACCCGATCACCGTTACACCGAATACCACGGTGCGCGAGCTGGTCGATATCACCATGGCGAATAATATTTCCGGACTGCCGGTTGTCGACGGCCGTGATCTGGTCGGTATTGTGACGGGCCGGGACATCCGGTTCGAGAGCCGGCTGGACACGCCGGTTTCCGAAATCATGACCGGAAAAGACAAGCTGGTAACGGTAAAGGAAGGTGCGAACCTGGACGACGTCAAGGAACTGCTCCATCGTCATCGCATCGAGAAGGTGTTGGTGGTCAATGATGAGTTCCAGCTCCGTGGCCTGATCACCGTCAAGGATATCCAGAAAGCCAAGGATTATCCGCTGGCGTGCAAGGACGACCAGGGGCGTCTCAGGGCTGGTGCAGCCGTGGGAACCGGTGCTGATACCGACGCCCGGGTTGCCGCACTGGTTGAAGCCGGGGTGGATGTAATCGTGGTGGATACTGCCCATGGCCACTCCAAGGGAGTGCTGGACCGGGTTCGCTGGATCAAGCAGAACTTCCCGGATGTACAGGTTATTGGTGGCAACATTGCCACTGCAGATGCCGCTATTGATCTCGCAGACGCCGGCGCAGACGCCGTCAAGGTGGGAATCGGCCCCGGTTCTATTTGTACCACGCGTATTGTCGCCGGAATCGGCGTTCCCCAGATTACAGCGGTATCCAATGTGGCGACCGCACTGAAAGACCGCGGCATCCCCGTGATTGCTGATGGCGGTATCCGTTTTTCCGGTGACATCTCCAAGGCCATCGCCGCCGGCGCCTACAGCGTAATGATTGGCAGCCTGTTGGCAGGCACCGACGAGGCACCGGGTGAGGTCGAGCTGTTCCAGGGCCGGAGCTACAAAGCCTATCGGGGCATGGGTTCCATCGGTGCCATGGGGCAGGGTTCCAGTGATCGTTATTTCCAGGATGCCAGTAAAGGCACTGACAAACTGGTGCCGGAAGGCATTGAGGGCCGGGTGGCCTGCAAGGGTCCGATGCGCAACATCGTTCACCAGTTGATGGGTGGTCTGCGGGCCTCCATGGGGTACACCGGCTGCGCCACCATGGAGGAGATGCGCACCAGGCCCGAGTTTGTCCGCATTACCAATGCCGGTATGCGCGAGAGCCACGTCCACGACGTGACCATCACCAAGGAAGCCCCCAACTACCGTATCGGCTGATTATTGTCGTTCCAGGCGCGGCTCAGGGTATGAGCCGCGCTTTTTCTTTCTGATCCGAGGATTTCATGGCCCACAACATCCACGACCACCGCATTCTGATTCTCGATTTTGGCTCCCAGTACACCCAGCTGATCGCACGTCGTGTGCGGGAAATCGGTGTCTATTGTGAGGTCAAGGCCTTTGATATCACCGATCAGGAACTGAAGGACTTCAACCCCAAGGGAATCATCCTTGCCGGCGGCCCTGAATCCGTCACCCAGCTCGGAGGCCCACGTGCGCCCGAAGGGCTGTTCGAAAAGGGGATTCCAGTACTGGGTATCTGTTACGGCATGCAAACCATGGCGGAACAGCTCGGCGGCCGCGTGGCCAGTTCCGAAAAGCGGGAATTCGGTTATGCCCAGGTCAAGGTTCGGGCCAAGGGGCCATTGCTCCAGGACATTACCGACCACCTGACACCCAGCGGTGACTCATTGCTGGACGTATGGATGAGCCATGGCGACAAGGTGGTGGCCATGCCGGAAGGCTTCGAGCTGCTGGCCTCCACTGAAAGCGCGCCCATCGCTGCAATGCAGGACCTGAACCGCCATCTATATGGTGTGCAGTTCCATCCCGAAGTGACTCACACCCTGCAGGGCAAGCGCATTCTCGAACACTTTGTACTCAATATCTGCCAGTGTGAAGCCCTGTGGACGCCCGCCAGGATTGTCGACGATGCGGTTCGGCAGATCCGTAACCAGGTGGGTGACGGCAAGGTACTGCTGGGGCTTTCCGGTGGCGTTGATTCTTCGGTCACGGCGGCCCTCCTGCACAAGGCCATTGGTGAGCAGCTGACCTGCGTGTTCGTGGACAACGGCCTGCTACGCCTGCACGAAGGTGACCAGGTGATGGATATGTTCGCCAGCAACATGGGCGTCAAGGTCATCCGTGTGGATGCGGAAGACCTGTTCCTGTCCAAGCTGAAGGGCGTTGATGATCCCGAGAAAAAGCGCAAGATTATTGGCAACACCTTTATCGACGTATTCGATGAGGAAGCGGCCAATATCCGCGATGTAAACTGGCTGGCCCAGGGTACGATCTACCCGGATGTGATCGAATCCGCTGCCTCCAAGACCGGCAAGGCCCATGTCATCAAGTCCCACCATAATGTGGGCGGTTTGCCGGAAACCATGAAGATGAAACTGGTTGAACCGCTGCGGGAGCTGTTCAAGGACGAAGTACGCCGGATCGGGCTTGAACTTGGTCTGCCATACGACATGGTGTACCGCCATCCGTTCCCCGGGCCGGGCCTCGGCGTGCGGATTCTGGGTGAGGTCAGGAAGGAATACGCCGAAATCCTGCGCCGAGCCGATGCCATCTTCCTGGAAGAACTGCATCGCGCCGACTTCTATCACAAGACCAGCCAGGCTTTTGCGGTCTTCCTGCCAGTGAAGTCCGTGGGTGTCGTGGGAGATGCCCGTCGATATGAATACGTGGTGGCGTTGCGGGCCGTGGAAACCATCGACTTCATGACGGCGCGCTGGGCACATCTGCCCTACGATCTGCTGGAAACCGTGTCGAACCGGATTATCAATGAAATTGAAGGTGTTTCGCGGGTAACCTATGACATATCTTCAAAACCGCCAGCAACCATCGAGTGGGAGTAGGCAGCCTGAAGCTTTTCAGCACTGAATGTCACCGCGCGCAATCGCGCGCAAGCCATCCAGGTCATAATGTTTGATGTAACGCCGCCTGATTCTGAGGATTCCCCGATCATGAAAGCGGGAGAACACACGGCTTACGGTTTCTTCAGCCAGTCCCAGATAGCTGCCAATATCAATGCGGTGCATGTGAAGCACCAGCTCACCCTTCCGGAAACCGGCATGCTCCATTCTGGTTGTCAGATTGACGAGAAAGGTGGCGATGCGCTGACTGGCATTCATTGTGGCCAATGAGTAAATCAACGCTCTGTCGCTCAATATGATGCGGCCCATGAGTTCGAGCATCTTATGCAGAAGTGCCAGGCCGGTTTCGGAGTTTTCCCGCAACAATGAGAGCGGGACAAGGCACGCTGATCCGACACTCAGCGCTTCTGTGGTATAGGTATGGCCCCCTTCGCCAATACTCTCGAGGCCAAAGATGTCACCCGCAATATAGAATCCGGTCACCTTTGAATTGCCATCCTCGGTCACCGAATAGGATTCGAAAAAACCGGACTTGACGATGTACATTCCCTGGAAGGGCTCACCCATTGTAAATACAGGGTCTCCGGGCTGGTAAGTCTGATTTTGCTGGATCCGGCTATTGTAATCAGCCAGTTGGCCGTCGTTCAGATCGCCTGCCAGGCAGGATGAACGTCGGGCGCATGAGAAACAATCCGATGCGCGTGGGTTGAGGCGGGCTATTAGGCCATCTGGCCTGACTGAATCCCTGGTCTGCGGCATGACAGGTGCTCCGGTCCATGAAAACATCAGCTGTTGGGCGCCAAGTCTACAATCGCAATCCGCTCTAACCGCCTGCAGGATGCGACAGAAAAATAATATAGAAAGCGCAATGTGGTTTCCATTACTTTGCTCAGAATTCGCAGGGCTGGCTTTCAGGCAGGGAACGCCCGTGTTCGGCAGCCGGAACCGGTTGTATGGGCCAAGGCGGTTATTGGAGCACTATGTAACCGGTAAGAAAACGCCGGTTCAGTCTTCGGTCATCTGGTGTGCGGGTACAGTGACTCTGGCCAGCAATGGCAGGTGATCGGAAGCGACCCGGGCCAGTTGTGAGCGGTAGGTTTCCAGGCCGCTGATCTGCAGATCGCTGCTGACAAAAATGTGATCAATACGCAGGGCGGGAAAGCGGCTGCTGAACGTTGCCGCCGGGCGGTGCCCGGGGGCCTGCAACTGAACGTCGTTCATCTGCCGGGCCAGGCGTTGGTAGGCAGCGGATGACGGTATGGCATTGAAGTCACCGCAGAGGATGACCGGCTGCCGGCAAGCGTCATTGCCCAGCCAGTCATCGCCAAGCAAGGCGTTGACCTGTGCGTTGCGTTCTGCCGGGCTGAGGCCCAGATGGGTGTTGATGATCTGCAGTTCCCGGCCATTGAATTCCACCGCCACCCAGATTGCGCCACGCGGTTCCAGTGCTGGCCGTCCGGGGAGACCTGGCAGCAGGGCCGCCTTGACCAGGCGCTGTGGCAGGTGTGTCAGGATGGCGTCACCATAGCGTTCCTCTTCCAGGTGAATGGCAGGGTGGAACTGATAGGTCATCTTGAGATGGTGTGCTATCTGGTGGGCCTGGTCCAGGTTCAGGCTGCGTGATCGGCCAACATCCAGCTCCTGCAGTGCAACCACGTCAGGATGACTGCGCGCAATGACGCGGGCGATACGGGCAGCGTCTGCCTTGCCATCGAGTCCGATACAACTGTGAACGTTGTAGGTCATGACTTTCAGGGTATCGGTCTGCCGATCTTCAGTGCGATGTGGTATCCGGGCCCCGAAAGCCGGTTGTTCTGCGTGACTGCGGAGATGTTTCAGGGCGCTCTCGCGCAGATCCAGAGGACGCAGGAATGAATAGTCCCGGACCGGCAAGGGGGCGTCTATGGGCAGCAGCGCAAAGCCGTGGGTTTCTTCGGGCGTCAACCCGCCATGGGCCCCGTTTTCGATAGCAAAGCTCAGCGGGTCAACGCCCTGGTGCCAGCCCAGCGCTACAAGATTACCGGCATCCTCATGCCGGCACAGACACGCGAGATCCTGGCCCAGCATAGTGATGAAAGGATGCCGCTCATCGAACAGCAGGGCGGTATCATCCGGGATACGATGTATACCCAATGTGCTGTACGCAAGGATGCAGCCCTCCCCGTCGACAGTCAGTACCACGGGCACCTGATGGTGATGCACCAAGGAATGACTCAGCCTGTGACGCTCATCCTCACTGAGCTTATGGGGGGCGTACAGGTGCGCGACGGGGCCCAGGTCGGTGACCACCCAGTCTGATCCGTCTGTTGTTCGGCCCTTCAGTGTCTGGCAACTTTGACGCAGCGCTTCGGATAGTGGGTATCCCTGCCGGGTTTCATAGGGTGTGACACCGGATTGTCCGTGATCAGAGTAAACCCAGAGATCATAGTGTCGCCACGGAGAGCGGTTGGTGGCATGCCAGAGGCGGGATATGGCGTCGTCTATACCTTTGAGTGTCCAGTGAGCAAACAGGGAGCCGGGGCCGCGCCGGTGTGACTGCTCGTCATAACCGAGCAGATTGATATGTATGACTGGCAATCCTCGGGCAATATCGATTTTTCCCCCGATTACACACAATTCCCGCAGTACAATGGATACCCCGACTCGCGACGGAATGAACCGTAGTTCCCTGAAAAAGTCCTGGCCCCGGATGATGCCACGCACCAGATCAGTTGCAGCCAGACCCAGTTCCAGAAACAGCAGGGCCATGATGCGGACAAAGCTGTACAGATTGGCCGTCAGGAATGTCAAAAGTACGAAAGGGTTGGCACCTCGCAGCGCCGGCCCCCAGCCCATGGATGTGGGGCAGAAGTGGGGCTCCGCCGCCCCGCCGGAGTAATTGTCTGAATACGCGCTGCCGCCGGCAAGCAGAGGTTCGGGGTCATCAGTGGCGTAACGGCGTTCAATTCTCTCGGCCGGCTCGGCTTCATGCATGCGCACAACCTTGCCAGAGTGTGAATCAAGGAAGGAGTAGGCTGGCACAGCCGTTTTTGTGCCATAGAAAAGCTCAGCCTGAACGGCAGCTGTGGAGGCAGGCAGGCCAGAATAAAAGCTCCTGGTCTGGTAGTGCTCTTTCTGTAACAGGCGCTCGAGGAAGGGCATTTCGCCTGATGCGAGTGCCTTTTCAAACTGCGACCGTGACAGTCCGTCTATCTGCACCATGACCAGGCCCGGTCTTTCCGTAGCGCCTTCGGAAAACGGCAGGCGCAGCAGACGGGCGAGCCAGAGACTGCGGCTGAGGAAGTGGCGCAGCCGCCGGAAAAAGTGTTCGATCCGGCTTATCATAGAGTCTTCATGGGCCCGGATCCCACTCAGTGATCCGGGCCGAGCCGATAGCGGTGTCCCCGGCTTCAGCGAGGCTCTTCAGTATGTGCCACTCGGTTTTCAGCCAGGCCAGCACGCCTTCCCAGTCCCTGCCAGTATGCCTGTTTTCTGCCGGGTTGCTGGCGGTCAGCTCCTCGTAACAGGTCAGTGCCTTGTCCGCTGAGCGGGGCAGGGAGTACCTTTCCGCAGTTTGACGGGCATGGCTGTCAAATACCCGGGTTTCCTGGGCAGACAGCGTGGCCATCCCCTGAATGGCCGTGCTGAAGTCTGAAATGGTTCCGGCTTTCAGTAGCCTGCCGTTGTATCCGTCCCTGACAACTTCGCGTACTCCCGGTGCGTCAAGAGCAATCACAGGCAGCCCGGCTGCCATGGCTTCGGTGAGAACCATGCCCTGGGTTTCGCTGTGGGATGCAAAGACAAACACATTCATTGCATGCATCGCATCGGCCAGATCCTGGCTGGTCAGGATGCCCAGCACATGCAAACGATCTTCCAGGTTCGCCTCCCTGAAGATGGCACGTATCCGGGCTTCTGACGGGCCGGTACCAATGACTATGAAATGACTGTCGGCCCGCCGGGACATGAAGTCCACTACAGACCTTGACAGGAATTCGAGATTCTTTTCAGGGGCCAGTCTGCCGAGATGACCGACCACATAGTGCTGGTCGGGGATACGGAGCCGTTTGCGCACAGCTTTGCCGTTTCCTGTAGCGAATTTTTCCAGACTCACGCCGGTAGGAACAACTGTTATGGGTTTGTTAACGCCTCTATCGAGCAATAGCTGCTGTATGCTTTCACTGGGTGCGAACACCTGATCGCACTGGTTGGCATAGCGAGTGGCCAAATCGATGACAAATCGTTTCAGAGCGGGTGAGTCGCCGGGAACGTAGTGGGTATATTGCTCATAAAGGGTGTGATGGGTGAAAATCAGCGGCAGTTGGCGATAGCGGGCAACACGCATGGCTGTCATGCCAAGGAGAAAGGGATGCTGGGAGTGCACGATGTCCGGTTTGAACTCATCCAGTACCTCACTCAACCCCTGATGAAAAGGTAATGCGACGGAAAAGTCACTGGTATTGAAGTTCTGTATTGCGGGTACCCGGAATACTCCCTTTTCATTTTCTGGCATATCCCTGAATGTCGGGGCCACCACCAGTACACTGTGGCCCCGTTTCCGGTATTCACTGGCAAAGGCTTCCACTGAACGGGCGACCCCGCCAACATGGGGAGCGTAGGTGTTGGTAACAGTCAGAATGTTCACGAAGTGGCCCTCCGCCGATCCGGGCGAACAGCGCACTGCCCTGCATCGGGGTTGACGGCATGGTATCCGGGCAAAGCCACAACAATGTCCGGAGGTTGGTGATGCCAGATTCCTTGCCATTCAATCAGCGGCTGACCAGTAGGATCGGGTTTTATAGACACGTTTACTGTTCCGAAAGTGGTTGGTGCCGGTCCGAAGTGTATGGGGGCCTCCTGATCCAGCCAGCGGCCGGGTATGCCGCTGCACAGGATCAGTTGTTCCCCTTCTTCGCGCAGGAAGCAATTGCGCAGCATCAGGACCCATTCCGCTGAAGCCCAGACATGATGGCCGTCTCCCATGCAGCCGCCGCCAGTGAGGGGATGGATGGCCTCTGGCCATTGGCCGGTGGACGAGGCCATTGAGGCAACCGTGTCCATTAATGCCAGATAGCGCGGATCTCCTGCGCGTAAAAGGACCTGTGCTACATGCAGGGTCAGATAGGCATTGAGGCCGGAATGAATCATGTCCTGATAGAATGCGCCGTTGACAAAACAGTTACGGAGCAGGAATTCGAGGCTGTCCTGTAATCGATAGTCATGGGCTGTAACCTGCTGCGTGGGATAACTGGCAACCAGTGATCCGATCGCCCCGGCATCCATACGCCGGTAGGGTGAGGCTGGCATAGCGGGCCGCTGCAGTTGTTGTTCACAGAGTGACAGACTGCGGTCAATGGCCGTGGATAAGGAATCTGCTGCATCGGAAAATTCCCTGACTGATCGGGGATCGGTATGACCGACCATCCGGGCGGCTGCCCGCAGGCCTGCCACACTCCAGAAATCATCCCAGTAATAATAGTCATTCGGTCCCAGGTGTTCGGCGCTGAAGCCGGCCGGTAGCAGTCCGGCATGGGCTGAATCGCTGTTGTCTGTAAGGCGCTTCTGCATGATCCAGCGGGCACCGTTTCTGATCACCTTCAGCCAGCGGGCGGAAGGTGCCGTGTTGGTCATGTCAAAATAGCGTTTCAAAATCCACAGTACTTCGCCGTTGGAATCCCACTCGCCGTCCTGGGAAAGGAAAAATCCGTTTCTGCTCTGACGGGGAGGGAACTTCTCCAATGCCCGTTCTGCGCGGTCAGTCAGCCCGGCACAAAGCAGTGCATGGATGATGAATGCGGCATCACGAAACCAGAACCGTCGATAGGTATAGGGACCGGGGAACACATCGCCGGGTGAATGCAGCACCAGGGAGGTAATGGCGGCATCGTATAATGACTGATACTGGCGGTCCGGACACTCCAGCCTGCAACGTTTCTTATCGATGATTGGCCAGGCTTCGGCCGGCAGTGGCTCGGTTCGCTCGTCATCAAGTGGCACAGTGAGGGTCACCTCTTTCTGTTCATCCGCTGTCAATGGGAACATGGCGGCTGCGGTCACCATGCCCACGTCGCAAATGCCCTGAATCTGCTGCTTCCTGTCCAGAAGGTGGATATACACATCACCATTACGGTAGTTGGATATGTGGTGGCGGGAGGCTGGCTCGCTGAATTCAACTTTTCGGGTCTGGTCAACAAGCCAGAAATCACCTGCCGGGCCCAGGGTCAACTGGTGTATGAAACTGATGCCCTCCGGGTTCTGGGGACGCAAGCTGGCGACTATCCAGCCACTGCGGTCGGCACTTGCCAGGATACGTAACCGGCATACGGGTTTGCCGTTGCGCAAGGTGACGCTGGCCCGGGTCCTCAGTTGCAGGTTCTCATGTTTGGTTATGGTGTCTATGTAAAGTGTGTCGCCGTCCTGCTGCTGGTGCTGCTGGCTGTCCGTGGCCCGTGAAGGGATCAGGCAGTTGCCATCGTCGCTTATCAGCCAGATATCCAGGGACCAGCCATCGAGAAAAGGGGTGAGCAGGCCGCGCGGGTCGACAATCGGCAGTTCCGGGCAGTCCGGGTATCCGATAGCAGTCCAGTTACGATGAGACAGGTTGATGTGTGTGATTGAGAAAGCGCGCGGGATAAATGATGGATCACGAGGGTTGAACTGGCGTTCTATCCAGTAGGGCCAGACCCAGTCGAGGTTGTGCTGTATCACTCTGCTGTTGATCAGACCACGTGCGTGGAAGACCACCCCGGCCCGCAATAACTCAATGGGCTCGGCAACTTCCGAAGGTTGCGCGAACCGGTGCAATCGGGACAGTAGTGCCACCGGATCCAGGAAGCCGTGTTTTTGTGCCATATAGCGCAGAACATATCGCCAGGGGAGCCAGTTTAACCAGGTCATACAGTCCTCTCTCCGGTCTCTGTGTCATTACTGTCGGCCTGCGCCAGATAACGCGCCATGCTTTTCCTTGCTATGCGATTGATATAGATGATGGTGATTACAGTAGCGATGAATCCAGTACCGTACAGCCCCCATTGCAGAGGCGTACGTTGTACTTCCCCCATGCCGAGCAAAGACAGGTCAGCGGCGATGGCTCCGAGGTACACATTGTGAAGCGAGTAGGGCACAAAACCGATGAGTGATCCGAAAGTGAAAGCGGATAACCTTATTTGTGTCAGCCCGAAACAGTAGTTGGATATTTTGCTCGGAAAGAAAGGAATCAGTCTTGTAAGCATGACAATTTTCCAGCCATGGCGTGCCAGCTCCTCGCTGAACAGGTAGAGGCGGTTACGGGCCAGAATGTAGCGTCGGGCCCGGGGACCAAACAGGTAACGGGCAATGAGAAAAGCAAGCACGGCCCCCAGCGTCGTTCCTGACACAACGTACACAGTGCCTTCTGCAAGTCCGAATACGAAACCGGCCCCCATGGTGAACAGCGCACCGGGCAAGAGCAGGATGACCACAACAGCCATGACGGCAATAAACAGCGCGGACCTCCAGGCACCCCAGGTATCGAACCATCGCAACAGAGTGACTACGCGATCATTGACATCAAAATACACCAGAACAGCCAACACAATAGCGACCAGAAGGATGCCGGCGACGATACCGTACAGTGGTGAAACAGCCCTCAGTTTCATTATGTGACTCCCCGGAGCCGGGCGGCCTAGCCGTTCCGCAACCCGATGAACGGTTGCTATTGTTAAAGGCGCCGGTCAAAGCAAATCACGGGGAATCTTCCGGTCCCAGTTGTGGCAAAAAATACGTTTGTCTCCTTCCCAGGCATCGATCTCGGCGACAATATAAAAGTCCGTGGCTGACGAGGTGACCCTGGTTCGGGTCCGGATAGTTACCCGCCAGTCTCCGCGGTGGAATTCCCGAAACGTTCGGGTTTCCCCTGACACCGACGCAAACTCGTCATCCCGGCTCCGGTACCACTCGTCAACCCGGGCGCTGACCGTCAGGCCGATATCATCAATCAGCCAGGTGCCACTGTCCCTGATCACCTCCAGTTCAGAGCTGTCGAGCTCAAGGTTGCGATGCACAAGCCAGTTATGATGTTCCGGTTCAATCAGGGTGTGTTGCAGCGGGGGAGCGCCCTCGGGCGGGCCCAAAGGGCGTAGTGTCGAATCCTCCGCAGCCGGAGTGCGGCAGGGCAGCAGCAACCGGCTTTCCAGTGGTGCCAGGGAAAGCTCAACGGGCTCAGGAGACGGCCATGCCAGAGGCCAGTAGGAGCTGCTTATGGCCAGCCTTATCCGGTGCCCCCGGGCAAAGGACTGGGCCACATGGTTCATCGGAACCCGCACAAGATAACGCTTGCCCGGTTGCACCGGCTTTGGTGATTCGCTGCCGTGGCGGTGAGTGAGGTTCAGCAGCCCGTAGGTGACCCGGGTGGCCTTGCCGTCAGGAAGTACATCTTCCAGGCGGACGCATACCTGGGCAACGGGGCGGTTGACCGATATGGACAGTTCAACCTCGGCTGCCCCCAGGATCTCCAGAGGTTCTGCCAACGGTGCCGAGGTGTACAGCAGGGCACCGCCGTCTTCCTGGCGCTGGTCGTGGGGAAGGTCCGGCGCAGCCGGGTAGGAGCACCACTTGCCAGCGAACAGTCCCAGGGTCAGAGGCGACTGAATGCAGTCCGTGGTTGCCTGCGCGTTCCCCCTTTTCTCGCCCGGAAACAACAGGTGGTAGCGGGTCATTGTCAGAGGCAGTTGCTTAACCCTCGTTGAGGGCCAGCTCTGTTCCGCCACCCAACGTCCCGGGCGGTGCTGGTAGCGCGTTGATGGCGGTATGCTGTCCTGCATCCAGGCCCGCAACATCGGCTCGTCTTCAATGCCGTTATCGATATCCTTGAGCCAATGATCGAACCAGCGTACAACTTCCTGTAAAAAGCCGATGGCCGGGCCCGGGATTCCCTGGTGTGGAAACTTGTGTCCCCAGGGGCCGATAAGTCCCTGGCGGGGCACCTTCAGGTGCTCCAGAAGGCGGAATACGGCATTGGTGTAGCCATCCGCCCAGCCACTGACTGCCATCACCGGGCAGTTAATTGCGGCGTAGTCTTCGCAGACAGATGCCCGGGTCCAGAAACTGTCACGGTGCTGGTGACGGAGCCAGATATCCAGCCAAAGACCGCTTTCGGCGAGTCGGTCCAGCCACATCTGCCGCCACCGGTCACCCACGATCTCTGGGTCGGGCGGGCAGCTTGTGTGGCCGAACATGGTGGTCGCCTCGGACAGGTTATCGGCCAGCAGGCAGCCCCCCATGTAGTGCATGTTATCGGCATAAAGGTCGTCCGTGGCACAGGCGGCGATAATGGCCTTGAGTGCCGGGGGCCGACGGGCGGCTATCTGCAGGGCATTGAAGCCGCCCCAGGAGATACCCGACATGCCGACCTTGCCATTACACCAGGGCTGGGCTGCGGCCCAGGCAACACAGGTCTCGCCATCGCTCAGTTCCTGCTCCAGATACTGGTCCCGCAGTACACCGTCAGAATCACCGCTACCACGTAGATCAATCCTCAGACAGGCATAGCCATGGCCCGCCAGATAGGGCTGGTTGATCTCATCGCGGGCCCGGGTGAGATCGCGCTTGCGGTAAGGAATGTACTCGATCAGTGCCGGCACCGGCCGCTGTTCAGCATCTTCCGGCAGCCACAAACGGGCGGCGAGACTGGCCCCGTCCGCCATGGGAATCCAGATGTTCTCGATGCACCTTACACGGACGGGAAGTTGTTCCGGATCAATGGTGTGCAGGGTATCCGCAACGGGCTCTTCAGGGGTAGTCATCAGTCGTGGACCTTTCCATGGGAGGCTTCTGATTCGGAACCGGTGACGGGTTCGAACTCGAATGGCAGAAGGTCCGAGGCCTCATCGAATTTACGATCAAGATCATGGATGTCGTCGCCACCGATCACCAATTCAGCCAGTATCCAGCTATACGGGTCCTGCTCGGCAGCTTCACTCAGGCGCATGCCTTCCCGTACCCGGAGGAAAACGGTGGTCTCGGGCTGGCGCTGATACAGTCGCGCCAGCGCTTCTTCTCCCGGTGCTGAGAGGCAGCGGGCATCCGCAGTGTCAAAGCGGCGAAGCAGAAACTTTGCCGCCATTTTGAACTGCCCACCGCCATGTTCGTACTGCGGGTTGTCGCCGAGCCCCACATGGATGGCGACCTCGTAGTTTGACATGCCGTCAACCTTGAACATCAGATTGCTGTGGGACTGTGAGATACGGGTATTGACTTCGACAATGCGCATTTCATCGGTATCTTTGTCCCAGAAATACTCCACATTGAAGCAGCCATTGTTATAGCCGACGCCCAGTAACAGTTTCCTGGTGGCGTCGATGGCCCTGGTCTGGATGCGCCGGAGATGGGACGACGGGTAGCGATAACACTTGAAGCTCTTGTGATTGGGGGCCCGCACCATGTCCACCACGCCATGGACCTTGACCTCTCCGTCTTGAGCATACCCTTCGGGCGCCAGTTCGATGCCGGACAGTAACTCTTCGGCGATCATGTGCTTGCCATCCACTCCCCCGAGTTCCGAGGTATCAACTCTGGCGAGGATGGCATTGAAAGGATCGCCAAGATAACCGATCTTGCGCCTTGTGATGTCCATGGCCCGATCGAATTCTCGCCGGTTATTGATCCGGAAGCCCAGCATTGACCCGTAGCCGCAGACAGGCTTGATCCAGAAAGGAAAGTCCAGGGTGATATCCTCGAAAGGATCCCGGGCGAAGGGGTCAACCGCGCAGAAACCAGGGGTAAGCTCCGGGATATGCCTGCGTTGCTCCAGCCGGCTCCAGTATTTATGGGCACATTTGAGCACCGGTTCCAGGCCTGGCGATGGCAGCCCGAATTTCTCACAAAGAATGGCTTTGATTGCGGTAACCGGAAAATCCCAGTAACCGATAATGGCATCGACGGGCCCACCAAAAGCCGATAGCTGTTCTTCTGCCCGTGCTATGGCGGAGTCGATTTCCTGACCACTCTTGCCCCGGAGTTCCTCCAGGGTCAACAAGCCATGGAATCGGAAGCTATCGCGATCCGGTATGCGCTCCAGGTCACGACGATGAAAATCATCCAGGCAGAGTACAAAGATATTTTTGCAACGAGGCTTCTCTTGATCCATAACAGAATGCTCTCAGTGATTACCATTAACCTAGCGTATAAAAACCATAACCTCCCCCGGGTACCCCGCACTTGACCGCAATCAACCCGGGCAGAGTTGTCAGGGCCCCAGTTGACTCCCGTCAAGAAGGTCCCGGAACGCTGCCCTACTATTGAGTGGCATCCTGTTTGAGCCAGTCCTCTGGTATGAGCAGGATTTCTGTTTGAATATCCAATCCTCGGGAGGAGGTTCTCATGCTGGTAAAAGATGCAATGATAAGTGAAGTGGTTTCATGCACGCCTGAAAGCTCACTGCAGGAAATCGCTACCCTGATGTGGGATAACGATTGTGGGGCGGTACCGATTACCGATGATGAACAACGACCCGTGGGTATTGTCACTGATCGGGATATTGCCATGGCTGCAGCGCTTGAGCACAAGCCGCTTTGGGACATCAGGGCCGAGCAGGTCAGTAACGGTAAAGAAGTCTTCTGTTGCGGGCCGGATGACGACATTCAGGAAGCTCTTGGCGTGATGGAGCAACATGAGGTGCGCAGGCTTATGGTCACCAATCAGTATGGTCAGTTGGCCGGTATCCTGACGATGGGTGATATCCTTTCCTTCGCTCAGGCAACACCTTCGCGCAGCAAGAAGGCCGGCAACAGCCAGATTAACGCTTCGGATGTTATGGGGTTTCTCAAGCACGTCAGCGGGCACCACGAACCCCATAAAGCGATGCTCGCAGGCTGAGTCAGAGCGCTCAGAGCCCCTGCCTCGCCCTTACGGTGAGCACGGTTATTGTTTATCGGGCTGTCAATCCGCCGGAAGGTTTCCGGCCCTCCGGCGGCATACGTTATCCTTCCCTGTGAAGCAGCGCTGTCAAACCTGCATGGTCAACGATTTCCACTTGCTTTTTTGTGCTACGGATCAGGCCATTGTCTTCAAAGCGGGTGAAAAGACGACTGAGTGTTTCCGCAGACATTCCCAGATAACAGGCAATATCCTGGCGGGCCATCGGCATCTCCAGTGGGATGGGGGCAATCCTGCAAAACCGCTTACATTGTGCCAACAGGAAGGTAGCCAGTTTCTGGTCTGCTGCCTCCAGGTGTAATACGTTTACACGCTTCCTTGCCGCGGTTATCGCCTCTCCCATCATCCCCCATACATAATGCTCAAGTTCGGGTGATTTTGTGAAGAGATTGCTTTTAAGCTCAGGGCAGGGGATGCCAGAGACCTGGCATGAGGTGATCGCTTCAGCGGTCTTCTCATAAGCGGGCTCACCCAGTGATTCCAGGCCCATAAATTCATTGCTGTAGTAAAACCCGAGAATGGACTCAATTCCCGCCTGATCTACATATGACTCCTTGAGACAGCCATCCAGAATCAGGTAGAAGCGATCAGCAGAACTGCCTTGCCGGAACAGTTTGCTGCCGGGTTTCAGTTCAAAGGCGTGGGATTCAATGTCCATCAGGCTTTCAAGTTCGGTCAGGAACTCTTCATTGAATGGGGTAATTGTCTGTTGCCAATTGATAGTCTGAGTCTCGTTGCCTCCAGGCCAGAGTTTTTGACTACTTTCCATGCTTTTATCTCCTTGCGGTCAGACGAGCCGCGCTAAAGAGTTGGATTCCAGTCCAAAAAGCCGATGCCTTCATTGTGAGTGCAATCATTCAGAGCAGAAATACAAAAGTGTAGGTCAGACAGCCGCACTCCGACACTGAGTGCACAAAACTTTATGTAACGGGCAACCGTCTGCCTGGCAACCATCCTCCAGTGCTGTTACGAAAGCTCGATACGGTCTGTATCGCCATCGCGAATGGCCAGTATCATTGTGAGATACTCTCGCAACTGGCGGGTCAGCAGGAAATTTTCCCGCACGAACTGGCGCGCCTTTCCGCCTATCTCAGTCACCCTGCCGGGCCGCTGCAGCAGATAGCGAATTCGCAACGCTGTGCCCTCGGGCGTGTTTACCAGAAAACCGGTGTGGTAGTTGACCACCTGCAGCCGAATGCCACCAGTGTCGCCCCCGATAACCGGTTTACCCTTCCACATGGCTTCGGCGACAGTCAGGCCGAAGCCTTCCCGCAGGGATTTTTGCAACACGATATCGGCACTACGCTGGAGAGCATTAATGGTTCGGTGGGCGTCCGGTTCCAGCAGCAGCAAATGAATATCGGTGTCGCCGTTGGCAGCATTTTCGGCCTCACGATAGACTGCTTCACCTTCCGGGTCGTCACTGGCGGTGCCGCCCGCCAGCACCAGTTGCAGGCCCGGTATGAATTCCCGGGCCAGCCGGTAGGCCTCAATGACACCAAGAGGGTCCTTGAAACGGTCAAAGCGGGATACCTGCAGGATCATCGGCCGATGGGAGTCCAGACCGAATTGCTTCTGAACCGCGGCTATTTCATCCTGGCTCAGTTCCATGTTTTTGTCACTGAGGGGATCGATACTTGGCGGGATCAGGTATTCCGGGTGGGGGAGGGCCTGGGCGAAGCCGGCTAGAGAGAAGACACTGGCGTCATAGCCGGTAAGAAATCCCCGTAAATATCGCCAGATATGGCGATCCGGATGGCTGATGTCGATATGGCAGCGCCATATCCAGGTGCCTTTTCGTGCCGGACACAGCTCCATCAGAGGGGCCGGCTGCGGGTCGTGAATAAAGACAATATCGGCGTCTTCCAGTACCGGCCGCAGCCGCTCGGCCGTCCGGGCGTTGGTCTCTTCATAGGCCCGCAACAGATGTTCCGGGATCATCGTGCGATGGCCCTGCAGGCCATTATGGAAAGACTTGGTGCATTGATAGAAATCACTCTCACCGGTGATCACTTCCCAGCTGGTATCCAGACCGAGTTCGCACATCAGCGGCACAAGCTTGTCGAGGATTTCCGCGACGCCCACGCCGACCCGCGTGGAATTGACATGAACCACCTTCATGCCGCGCAAGGGCTCGGCGAGCTGGCGGAGCTGGTCGACGATATCCGCGCCCACAACTTCAGCGTAGGACTCAAGCAGGTTTGACATGGGTGGACCTCCCGTGGAATTCGGAGAACAGGGCGGCAAGTTGCTCGCGCAGTTCGTGAAGTGAGGCGAAGTAGGGGTCGATGGATGCCAGCCCCTGGCACAATCCGGCGTAGCGTTCCCCCTCTGGTGAGAGCCAGGCCCGGAAGTCGTCTTCACCCCGGGGCGAACGCTGGCGGGCATCAATAAAGTGATAGAACACGCTACCGGGAGACAGGTCGGGAATCACCTCGGCGAGTTGTTCCGGCTGCAGGACACTGCGACCGGTGCCGAACACCACGATCTGGGAACGGATAAACTGAAAATGCCTGTCTGCCGGTCGCCAGAGGTCGGCGCTGGCTTCCTCCAGGCGTTGTTCCACTACGTCAAGCAGTGCCTGGCGCATGTCTTCCGTGTCGTCGAAACTGGAGGGATCGATGACGGCGAGTCTCTCCGCCAGGCTGGCATCGTGGAGGCCATGTTTGGCCCACTCCCCGAGATCGTTGCCATATTCCCGTTCCTCAAAACCCGGGTGCAGAAGGCCGCCCCAGAAATGGTAATAGAGGCTGCTATGAGGAACCACTTCCAGGTGATCCCGCAGTTCCTTGAGATTCTGCACCCTCTTCCCCGTGGCCAGGGCAATAAGGGCACAGTCCTTGATGATAAAGGGTGCCATGGTCGTGGTCGCTTCCCGGATCATGATTCTCTCCCTGTGCGGTTTATGATGGGTTTATCCCAAAATCGCTACGGATTCACCCGGCAGAATAATGTCTTCGTCCTCTACTACCACTCCGTTCCGGGAAGCGAGCAACAGCTGTGCAGACTTCAGCCCCCGATGATGGATTCTCTGTCCGGCCTGATTCAGGTTACAGGCAATGATGACCCCTGACCGTTCCAGAAGCAGCCAGCGGGCACCCTCATCAAAGCTGACTTTAATATTGTCGAAACGATCGTTGCTCAGTGCCGGTATGGTGCGACGTAAATGAATCAGTGCCTTGTGCCAGGCGAGCAGGCCGGCATGGCGCGGATGCTCCTGTTCCTGCCAGTTCAGGCGGCAACGTGCAAAGGTGTCCGGGGCCTGGGGATCGGGAATACTGGTGGTGCCTGCAGCCGCAAAATCTTTGCGCCGGCCCTCCTGCACTTTTTGTGCCAGCTCCGCGTCCTGGTGGTCGGTAAAGTACTGAAAAGGTGTACTTGCGCCCCACTCCTCTCCCTGGAACAACAGGGGCACAAAGGGGGCCGTCAGTACCAGTGCCGCACCTATACGGAGCAACTCCTCTGAAAGAAGGTGAGCACTACGCTCACCGTGGGGCCGGTTGCCTGTCTGGTCATGATTCTGCAGGAAGCCGATAAAGCTGCGCCCTGACAGCCCGGTGGCAGGTCGCCCGTGCCGCAGCTGACGGTATCGGGAATAGCGGCCATCGTAGACCAGTGCTCCGGACAGTGTCCTGGCCAGGTCGGCAATGGGGCCGAAATCCTGGTAGTAGCCGTGCCTTTCGCCAGTCAGCAGGCTGTGCAGGGCATGGTGAAAGTCCTCGTTCCACATGGCGTCCAGGCCGTAGCCACCGGCACCGGGCGGGTGCAGGAGCCGCGGATCGTTGAGGTCGTTCTCGGCGATCAATACCAGGTGTCGTCCCAGTTGTGCTTCCAGTGCCGTTACTGCCTGCTGGAGTTCTTCAAGGAAATGCAGAGCCGACCTGTCGAAGATGGCGTGGACGGCGTCTATGCGCAGCCCGTCAACATGGTAGTCCCGCAGCCACATGAGCGCATTGTCAATCAGGAAGTCGCGGACCTGATCACTGCCGGCCCGGTCCAGGTTGACGGCATCCCCCCAGGGAGTCGTGTAGGCATCGGTGAAGTAGGGGCCAAAGCGGGCCAGGTAATTACCGTCCGGGCCCAGGTGGTTATAGACCACATCCAGCAGCACCGCCAGCCCCTTGCGGTGACAGGCGTCCACCAGGCGCTTGAAGCCCTCGGGGCCGCCGTAGGCCCGGTGGGGAGCGTACAGGTCAACACCGTCGTAGCCCCAGCCGCGATCGCCGGGGAATTCCGCCACCGGCATCAGCTCGACGTGGGTAATGCCCAGGTCAATCAGGTGATCCAGGCGCCCGATGGCACCATCGAAGGTGCCTTCAGGGGTAAAGGTGCCGATGTGGATCTCCTGGATAACGGCCGCAGCAAGTGGTGGTGCGCGCCAGCCGCTATCCTTCCAGGCAAAACGCCGGTGGTCTACATGGCGGGAGGGGCCATGCACGCCCTGAGGTTGCCAGGGGGAACGTGGGTCCGGAAAAGGCCCTTCACCGTCCAGCAGGAAGGCATAGTCTGTGCCGTGGCTCAAGGTGGTTTGCAGTTGCCACCAGCCGCCATTTGCAGGTTGCATTGGCTTGCGGATGCCGGCGAGTTCCGCCTCGACCCGGCGGGCGTTGGGCGCCCATACGCGAAGGTTCACAGTTCCGGCTCCGCCTGGCTGAGCAGGGCCACCGGAAACCGGGCCAGTAGCCTGGCAACAGGAACACTACCCCCTTCAACGGTTTCTCCCGTCAGCAGATTGCGCCAGTGACCGGCAGGCACCCGGATATGAGTGCTGTCCCAGTCATTACCGAGCCCGATAACCAGGCGGGGTACCAGTGTCAGAGCGTTGTTCCCCCGTAAAAAGGCGATGACATGATTGGCCTTGCTGCCGGTAGCCTCAATGGGAGTGTATTCGCCGTTGGCACCGAAAGCCTGCGGACACCGGTGCCGCAGATGCAGTGCCTGGTGAACGAGCCACAGCTTGGGCAGGCCGACATCGGTGCGGGCCATGATCTGTTCGCAATCCAGGTCCGGCAGTTCCGACAGCAGCGCGGTGCGAGTCTCGAAATCTACTGGCCGGCGGTTGTCCGGGTCTACCAGGCTGTGCTCCCACAGCTCGGTACCCTGGTAGATGTCGGGTACCCCGGGTGCGGTGCATTTGAGCAGGGTCTGAGCCAGGCTGTTGATCCGCCCGGCGCTTTGCAGTGGTGCCAGAAAATCCTCAAGGTCAGTACAAAAGGCCTTGTCCGCGAGGATCGACTCAACAAAATCCTGCACCGCCGATTCATAGTCCGCCTGCGGGCAGGTCCACGAGGTATGTTTCTTGGCCTCGCGTACGGCCTTTTCCATGTAGAGGCACATGCGGCTGGTACTGATCGGCCAGGCACCGACCAGCGTCTGGTAGATCAGGTATTCAATGGCCGGATCGGGAAGGCCCTGGCGGCGATGTCGTCGGTTGTGGTGCATCCAGCGGTGCACGGCCTCGCCCCATTGCACGGGGATCTCCGACAGCAACATCAGGCGGGCGCGTACGTCTTCGCTCCGTTTGGTGTCATGGGTGGCCGTCGCCAGCATTGTCCTCGGGTGGCTGCTCAGTGCCTGCTGGCAGGCATTGTGGAACTCGGCCGGAGTGACGCCAAAATGGCTCGGGTCACCGCCCACCTCGTTGAGGCTCACCAGCCGGAAATGCCGGTAGAAGGCGGTGTCTTCCATACCTTTGGCCATGGCGGGGCCTGTCAGTTGCTGGAATCGCAGGGCCAGCTCGGCTTCCAGATCACCGGAATGTTGCAGTAGAAGCAGCTCGTGGAGGAAGGAAAAAAGTTCCGGGTCTATCTCCGGTTGACGGGCGCGTGCTTGTTCGACCGCCTTGAGTATATAGCGTCGGTCTGCATCCGATACGCTCCCGTTTCCACTGCTCACATAGGTGCGGTACACGGGAAAGCAGGTGGCCACCGCCAGCAGCGCCCGGTAGAGTTGGTCACGGGTATAGTCCCGGTGGCGACGGTGCCGCTCACAAATGTCTGTAAACAGAGACGTAAGCCGATTCAGCTCACTTGCCAGCGATTCCCGGAGGATCTGTTCCTTGCAGTCGAGAACCAGGCCGGGGAAGTCAGCGGAGTCGTCGGCTACTTCCCTGAACAGCCGGGTCAGATGCTGCTCCGCTCGGGGATCTACAAACAGTCCGCCAACCAGATTGAGAAAGTCATACCCGGTGGTGCCATCAATCGGCCAGTCGGCGGGCAGGCTTTCGCTTCGCCCGAGAATTTTTCCGCCACGATCCAGGTGTCCGGACAGCTCTGCCGCAGGCGATGAAAGTACTGACCGGGATCCCGCAGCCCATCGGGATGGTCAATACGAAGGCCCTGTACCGTACCCTGTTTCACCCAGGTGAGGGGGAGGGTGTGTACGGCCTGAAATACCTCTTCATCTTCCATCCGCAGACCGGCGAGTTCGTTGATATCGAAGAAACGCCGGTAACCGAGGTCATGTCGCGCGGCACGCCAGAAGGCCAGGCGGTAATTCTGTCTGTCGAGCAGTCCGTCCAGCAGGTCAGGGTCCGTATTGTAGCGGGTCACCTCGGCATCCAGGGCGGCTGTCGTATCTATATCCTCGATACAGAGGCGGGTAAGCAACTGCATGATGACCTGCTCGTCGCGATAGCGGCGCTGGGCAAGGCCCGGATTACGGACGTCGGGACGGGGGAGACGGTTGCAGGACTCGGCAATAAACTCCAGAAGTTCCGAGCCGGCCTGCTTGCCGGCGGCGCCCAGCAACGCCCCCAGGCTCGAAGGGTCCAGAGGAAAAGAATGTTCATGGTAATGGAGTGTGAACATGCCATTCCGCTGTTCCAGCTGCAGTTCCTTTGCTTCAAGGATTCGCCCGTAGTGATCGCCCAGTAATGGCAGCATGACTTTATTGGGCCAGCGCTCTTCCGATGCCATCCAGTCCACGTCAAAGAACCGGGCAAAGCGGCTTGAGGGGCCGTTCTTGAGGACATCCCACCACCAGGGATTCTGGTCACCGGCAATGGCCATATGCTCGGGAATAATGTCCAGCACCAGGTTCATGTTCCATTTCTCAAGTACAGAACACAGGTGCAGGCGACCCGCCTCTCCGCCGAGCTCAACGTCTACCCGAGTGGGATCAGTTACATCATATCCGTGCTCACTGCCTCTGACTGACTGTAGACAGGGAGAGAGATAGACGTGACTTATACCAAGCCGGGCCAGGTAGGGTACAACCCGGGCGGCGTGTTTCAGTCTGAACTGGGGACGAAGTTGCAGACGGTAGGTGGCAATCAGTTCGGTTGACATGTTTTTCATGTCATTCATCTTCGGTTTGGCTTTCTATCTGTCGATAGATATCCTCAACCAGCGCCAAGTTGCTGAGGTGATTGCCCGGTATCTGCACCTTGGCCGCTGCTGCTGCCACACCGTATTGATAAGCTTCCACCAGCGACTTCCCCCGGTGCAACTTGTATACAAGCACCGAAACAAAACTGTCCCCCGCTCCCACATGGCTTGCCACTTCTGTTTTTGGCGGCCGCACATGGAGCCTGTCGCCGGCGCGGGTTGCCAGTAAAGCGCCGTCTGCATCCAGGGTGACAATGAGTGCCTCGGCCATGCCGTCTGCCACCATTTCAGCCATGGCGGCAAGCATGCTCTTGTAGTCCTCGAGGCTGCCGGTATAACCACTGTCAACAAACTCACCACAATTGAGCTTGGCCAGATAGACGCCGGTCTTGAGTGGGGCAGCCAATGCCCTGCCGGAAGTGTCCAATATCGTCCTGATGCCTCTCTTCCTGGCGTCCAAAGCGATACGGCCATAAAAATCATCGGGGGCGCCTTCGGGCAGGCTTCCGCTGAGCACCAGATAACCCGGCGCCGGATCGATGTTATGCAGGAAATCAAGGCAGTTTTGCCATTCGGATTCGTTCAGTTGCTGTCCCGGAAATACCAGGTGGTACATCTTTCCGGTGGATGCTTCAGTAAGGCCGATGTTCTGGCAGGTGTCGTCGGCGATGTCCAAGCAATGAACGGGAACTCCCTCCTGCTGCAGGATTTCCCGAAGGTGTCTGCCGTTTTCTCCGCCGGCCGCGAAAACGGCCAGGACATCCGCCCCCATGCCGTGGAGGTTGCGGGCGACATTGATACCGCCACCGCCGGGCTCGCGGGCCGTAATCCGGCACCGACTCTTGCTGTCGTCGACCAGTCGCTCAGTTTCGCAAAACAGATCGATTGCGGGTTTTATGCAGAGAGTAACGATGGCGTTGATATCAGCTGCTCCTTATCGACAATGGTCTCTTATAAGATCAGGCATCCCGAATGGCGATGCCAGAGACTCAATCCCGGGTAAAGCTCTCGGTAAACCTGTAACGGTAGGCGCCATGCGCTACCAGGTCCTGGAACAGCTTCAATACCAGCGCTGTGCCGGATTCAACAGCACTGTTGTGCTGGCCCAGCTGTTCTCTCAGAGCCCTTTCGGCGGTGTGGCAAATCAGCATTGGTGGATGCACAGGCTGATTGGCTGTAAACAGGTGATTGCGCACTTCGTGCAATTCCTGGAGACAGTCTGCCGCCTCAGGAATATTGCCCAGCACCAGCCGGGTGCGGTTCCGGACATCCTCCAGTGAGTTGAACTGCCGGCAGTCGAGCAGAACCTCTATCTGATACATGACCAGCAGGGCTGTCCGGGCGCTGTACTCGTTTCGTTGCTCGGCCACTTTGAGAAGAGTGAAAAGGCTCTTGTCGATGCTTTTGATCGCAGTATAGGTCTGGCTGACTTCAGTGCCCTCCAGCCAGTTCCAGACTTCACCGAAAGCCAGATTCCGGAGTTTTGGCCACTCGTTTTCAATGGCAGTCTTGTAGGCGCCGTAAAATATCCTGGCGTCAAAGTGCTGTGCTTCATAGAGGTGCGCGTTTTCGCCAAGAAACCGGGCATTTAGGATCTGAAAAGAACCGGGGCAGGCAATGTGGGTAGCCATGACCAGTTGCTGAATAAAGGCTGTTGCTACCTGATAGCTTTCCTCTTCCGCCAGTTCCTGTTTTTCGCTGGCGATGGTAATGATCAGCCCCCCCTCCATGATTTTGCCGGCATCGTCGATGAAGGCTTGCTGATGCTCTGTAAAAGAACCTGACTCGGTTCTTGCGTTCTCCAGTGCCTTCAGCAATGGCCCGGCATCCAGGGTGACGTGATAATCATGGACGTCGCCTCTGAAGTCGCTGCGGCTTGAAAAAGACTTGTCAGCGAAAAAACCGCTGACCTCCTGCCACAGGGCGATAATATCACTGGTTTCTTTCTCGTTTCCCGGCGGGATAGCATTGGCTATATGCAGTTGTATCGAGGCTGATGATGTCATTGAACACTCCTTTATTTAAGTTCCTGACGCCAGAGTCTTTATGGCCTGCTTGACCATTTGGCTAGCATAGCCCCATTCATTATCGTACCAGGCGAAAACCTTGATCAGGTCGCCGTCGACAACACGAGTAGAACGGATATCGACAATGGCTGCACGGGGATCACCAATAGTATCAGATGACACGATGGGATCCTCGGCTATGCCAAGCACTCCCTGATAACGGGAAGTCTGTGCTTCCTGTATGAAGATATTGTTAACTTCTTCAACGGTTGTTTTGCGCCCGGTAACCAGGGTGAGATCAGAAAGGGACCCGGTGGCGACGGGCACCCGGACGGCGGCGCCGTCGAAACGTCCTTTGTGTTCCGGCAGGACATCACCGGTGGCGGAGGCGGCGCCCGTTGTAGTGACAATTATGTTGAGCCCGGCAGTGCGGCCTCTTTCCATGTTCTTGCCCGGCATATCGACAATACCCTGGCTGGCGGTATAGGCATGGACAGTGGTGAGCATCGCCTTCTGTATGCCGATATGACGGTGGAGAATTTCCACCACCGGAGCGATACAGTTGGTTGTGCAACTGGCGGTTGAAAAGCAGGCCGGCGCTCCATCCTCCAGTTCGTTGACTCCGTAAACCACCGATGGAATATTGCCACCTTTGCCCGGGGCGGACAGAATCACGCGTCGGGCGCCGGCCTTGATATGCTTCTCCAGGTCGCTCTGAGTGCGAAAGGCGCCGGTGCATTCGAGAACCAGATCAACATCAAGTTCGCGCCAGGGCAGGGTTGACGGATCGCCGTTTGAAAAGGCACGAACAGGCTGCCCGTCCACCTCAAGATATCCGTCACTGCTCCGCACTTCCTTGTGATACCGGCCATAAACTGAATCATAGCGTAGCAGGTAGACCAGATTGTCCAGCGGCGTCAGGTCATTTACGGCAACTACCTCCAGTTCTGGCTCGTCCATGATGATCCGGAGTGCCATGCGGCCGATCCGGCCCAGACCATTGATCGCTATCTTTTTCATCATTTAATCCTCGTTCCACATTATTTCAATGTTCAGTCAGCCCGCAAACGCCCACATTCCGCTATCAGACTGCGATAGTCAGCGGCCAGATTCCCGGGCATATCGGCCCACTGGAAACGCCAGGTCCAGTTGCCCTTTACAGTGCCTGGCGTGTTCATGCGGGCTTCTGAACCCAGTTTCAGCAGGTCTTGCATGGGAATAATGGCCAGCCTGGCCGGGGAATCCAGCGTGGCGTGGATCAGGGGGGCCGGCATTGCCTGTATCGGCTGATCCAGGCTGTCGAGTACAGTCGCCTGTTGTGCTTTGGATAACGAAAGCCACCACCCCAGTGTGGTGTCGTTGTCGTGGGTACCGGTGTAAACCACCGTGTCCGGGGTATGGTGTTGAAGGCGGTGGGGGTTGTCTGCATCCCCCTCAAAGGCGAACTGCAGCACGCGCATGCCGGGGAAACCCAGGTCCTTGCGCAGGGCAGTCACTTCCCGGGTAATGCTGCCCAGATCCTCCGCAACCAGTTGCAAGGGCCCCAGGGCGTCAAACACCGCATCGAAGAGCGCCCGGCCAGGGCCCGGTACCCAGTGCCCATGCTCGGCGGTATCTGCGTCTGCCGGCACCTCCCAGCAGGATTCGAAACCGCGGAAGTGGTCGACCCGCAGTATGTTGAACAGCATGCTCTGGAGGCGAAAGCGTTCGATCCACCAGCTGTAGCCATCGCTGGCCATTCGGTCCCAGCGGTAGAGGGGATTGCCCCAGAGCTGACCGGTGTCGCTGAAGGCGTCCGGGGGCACACCGGCCTGGGCCAGTTGGCGGCCATCGTCGTCGAAGGTGAAATAGTCCTGCCAGCACCACACGTCGGCGCTGTCGGCAGCCACATAGATCGGCATATCCCCGAAGAGCTCAATGCCATAGCGTTTGGCATAGGCAGATAACCGCGACCACTGGTCAAAGAACAGGAATTGCCCGAAACACTCCTGTTGCAGGGCATCCTCGTGGTCGTTGCGGGCGGCATCAAGCGCCGCTGGCTGCCGGCATCGGAGCGGCGCGGGCCAGCGGTACCAGGGCTGGCCGCCGTGTTGCCGTCGCAGAACCCGGAACAGCGCGTAATCCGGCAGCCAGCCGGCGTGATCCTGTCGGAACTGCTTATACCGGGCCCAGTCCCGGTGGCTGGCGTCGCGCTGGAATGTCTGCCAGGTGTGCTCCACCAGTTCCTGCCGACTGGTCTCATCGCCACCCTTGAATTCCGTGGTTTCCGGCAGTAGCCCGTCTTTCTGGAGCAATTGCGGGCTAAGCAGCCCGATGTGGCCGGCAAAGCTGGACTGGGCATTATAGGGTGACAGATCATCCTTGACGGGGCCGACCGGCAAAATCTGCCAGGTGGAAAAACCTGCGGCTGCCAGGAAATCGACAAAGCGGTAGGCATCGGGCCCCAGATTGCCCAGCTCACCGGTTCCCGGTAGCGACGTTATATGCAGAAGCACGCCGGCTCGCTTGCCCTGCAGCCAGCTTTTGCGGGCGCTCATTGTGTCCCCCGGCGCATAGTGCCACCGGCTTCGGGTTGCCCGGAGCCGTGACCAATTGGGTTGTCCAGGTTATCCGGCGGTGTTTGTTCCAGCAATTCGTAGAGCGCAACGAGTTGGCGACGGTAGAGCGTATCGAACTCTGTTACGGTCCCGGCGGGGTTGTAGTCCCCGAACCACCAGAACCAGTCGGAACCCTCGCACACCGCCAGTTGTCGTTCGACAGCCGCCTGCCGTTCCTCATCTTCTATGTCGGGAAGCGTCTTGTCGACGGCAGCCTTGGCCTGGCAGAGCAGGTCCCAGGCCCTGTTCTTGTCGGGATTGCCGATCCAGGTATCGAAGTTGCCATTGACCCAACTGCCGGCCACCAGTGTTGGTAGCTCATCGACCTGTCCCTCAAGCTCCTTCACGCAATCGGAAAAATGTACCAGCCGCACCTCCGGGCAATCCGCAAGGTCTGTGTACAGCTGCCGGAGAAAGTAAAATCCGTTCTGGGCATAGTGCTCCCAGGGGTTTTCACCATCAAGAATGATGCTGACCACCCGCCCCGGACGAGCCTTCTTGTTGCCGGCAATGGTTCGCAGGTGATGAATCAGGTCGGCAACCGCATCCCGGGCATGCCAGTTCTGATAAGTAAAACCGATCAGGTCAGACAGACCGTCATCCCGGAAAAAACACAGGGGCCCGCCAGCCTGAAGCCGCCGGGGGCGGTGCAGGTCGTCACCGGTGGGCTCCGGTTCTTCAAGACTGTGTCGCAGTACCCCCTGACCACTGGCCGTCCACTGGAAACCGGCCTCTCCAATCAGTGCCACCGTGCGCTCCGACAGCCCCCCCTCCGAGGGCCAGCAACCGGCGGGCTCGAGTTCAAAAAAATCCTGAAACGCTTCGCGGGCCCGTGCCAATTGCCAGATCGCCCGCTCCTCGCCACCGGGATAACAAGGTGACTCGGGTAGCTCGGCGTCGGGCTGGGCTTCGCGAGCGGATTGCAGATCCAGCAGCAGGGGCAGCATCGGATGGGAATAGGGACTTGCGCTCAGCTCGACGGTGCCCTGTTCGGCCAACAGTCGGTAGCGTTCTATCAGATTACCCATCAGTTTGCTGATCAGCGCCAGCAGGTCGCGTCGATTCTCCAGGGAATAGTCACTTTCCTGCTCCATGAGTTCGGCTACCAGAGGTTCTTGGCGCCGCACTGTCTCGCCGGTCCAGGCCAGGTGATACCACACCAGCAAATCCGCCAGTTGGGTGTCAGACAGATAGCGGGGGCCGGGTCCGGTTTCCAGGGCTGCCCGGGTCATGATGACCAGTCTGTCGAAGGCGGGGAGGGGCTCGATCATTCGCGCCTGGTGGGCTTGCAGACATCGCGTGAGCAGATCGTGGCGCTGCTGCTGGTCCTGGGGCAGTTGTTCTGTGATCAGGGCGTCCAGCAGTGGGCCGCCGATCGCGGTTCCGTTATCGAGGAACGACTGCAGCCGACCCCCATAATCCCGGATCTGCTCCAGAAGCACCGGAGGGAAATTGACCGCGACTTTCGTTCCCTCCGGGGCCTCCTCCAGGTGAGACGCCATGTCTGTATAGTCCTTGATGGCGTGAAGATAGACCCATGGTGAAAGATACTGGCCGCTGGCGGGGTCACAGTAGTCGGGTTGGTGCATATGCCAGCACAATACGAGCCGAAGTGGTTTGTCAGACATGGCCAGATTCCTGATTGAGCATTTCCATCATCAAATAAATGCCCGGGTCCCGACTTGACCATGGTCAACTGGGTAGCCTTGATCAGAGACCGAACGGGAAGGTCTCCGGCATACCCTTGCCCGCTTCCGGTCCCAGCGCATCCACCGCCCGGGTTTTGTCAAACCAGATATATTCGTCAAACTGCCTGGACAGGGATGCGATGAAGTAGTGACTGGCTATTTCCGTTTCCGGGCGATAGATCACGCCAATGGCCCGCTCCAGTCTTGGCCGCTGCAGTTCCTTCACAAGGTTCTTTTCGCCATGACGCAGAGGCAGGAAAAATGCGTTCAGGCCAGCGTCATGGCAAAGACGCTCATAACTGTCAGGCGTCGACGGCACAATGTTTTTGACTTCCATGGGTGCGCCCCAGTCAGATGCCGCCGCTACTGTACCCTGATGCGTGCCGAAGCCGATGAGATAGGCGGTCTCCCCGAAACGCTGGCGGCATAGAGAACCCACGTTGATCTCGCCACGAGACCCCATTTCTGTCGCCTCTGCGTTCCCCAGGTGGGAATTATGCGCCCAGACAATCGCCTTGCTGTCAGGGCCATGAAAATCAAGCAGGCTTTCCAGCGTATCGAACATGTGCTGGTCGCGCAGGTTCCAGGATTTGACCGAACCATCGTACATGGAACGATAAAAATGCTCGGCGTTCTTTACCAGACGGGCATTGGATACTGCATCGAGGAACCTGCGACCATCATGGGCTGAATATTCCAGCCGTTTCTGCATCAGCATGTTCAGCATTGCCACGACATCCTGTTCGCAACTCAGCTGTTGCCTGGTGAGCGCTACTCTGCCATAGGTTGCCGGATCCTTTTCCCAGGGTGTCAGGCAGCCATACCGCTCGCGGGCAACCGCGGCTGCCTCTGTGTCCACCTGTTCCAGGTAACCGATGATGGCATTGATGGAGGAATAGAGGCTGTAAAGATCCAGGCCGAAGAATCCCACCGCCTGATCCCCGGTATCTGCTTGCCGGTTATGGTGGCGTAGCCATTGCACAAAATTCGCAACCTGTCGGTTTGCCCACATCCACGTGGGGAAGCGGCTGAAGGTGAGCTCTTGTGTTGGCTCCTTTCGGGTTTCACGGACAAAATGATCGATCTGGGCGGCATCGGGCCAGTCCGCTTCCACGGCCACAAAGTGGAAGCCTTTTTTCTCAATCAGCTCCCTGGTGATGCGCGCACGCATCTCGTAGAACTCCGCGGTGCCATGGCTGGCTTCACCCAGCAGCACCAGGCGGGAATCTCCGATTCGTGACAGCAGGCCGCCGAGATCGACACTCTCTATGGAGGGAATGTGAATCGCCTGGCTCCGGATCTGCTCGGAAAGCGCAGCAGCGGGCTCGACCTTCCCCGGGGGCGGTCTGTTCAACCTGCCTTCCACATCTCGCCAACCCTCTTCACCGATCAATGGAACAAACCTGACCCCACCGAGTTCCTCGGTTCTGATGTCATCTTCGCTGACACGGGTAATACGTTGCAGCTTCTGATCATGCAGAGACTGGCCCACAGGAATGATCAGGCGGCCACCAATAACCAGTTGCCTGGTAAGTGACAGGGGCACCGAGGGCCCTCCGGCTGTCACAACAATGGCGTCAAAAGGGGCATGCTCCGGCCAGCCAAGAGTGCCGTCACCGCACCTGACCGAGACATTGTCATAGCCCAATGATGACAAGCGCTCGCGGGCCTGCTCTGCCAGTCCCCGGTGGCGCTCAATGGTATAAACCTGCTTCACGATCCGGGAAAGAACAGCCGCTGCGTAGCCGGAGCCGGTGCCTATCTCCAGCACAGTGTCTGACGGTCTGAGCTGCATTGCCTCGGTCATCAGAGCCACAATGTATGGCTGGGAGATTGTTTGGCCATTCTCTATGGGCAAGGGGGAGTCATCATAGGCCAGCTCAGCGAGATCAAGGCCGACAAATGCCTCCCGTGGAACAGTCGCCATGGCTTCCAGCACCCGTTTGTCCTGGATACCACGTTTTTTCAACAGATCCAGGAATGCTTGTTTTTTGCTGGAGCGTAGGTCGGTATCCACAATGGGCCTCCTCGATACACTTGTTTTGAGCGATGCACTATCAAGCGTGGCAGTAATCCGCACGGTGAAGTTGATGAGCATCAACTTGCCGCTGAATGTTGTCCTCAACATGCGCTGAATTTCTAGGGTTGTCTGTGCTTACCGGGCATGGGCTGCACATCCATTCCCGCCTTGTAAAGACGGTTGAGGACATCACGATTCTGGTGGTCGGCGAAGAAGTCCGCCACCGACTCTGCCGTCTCCTTGCCGATATCCGGAATATTCCCGATGTCTTGCTGTCCGGCTGCGGCCAGGCTTTCCAGGGCACCGTATTCATTGGCCAACTGACGTGCCACACGTTGCCCCACGTGACGAATGCCGAGGGCATAGAGAAATCGGTCCAGTGGCGGCTTTTTAGCCCCCTGGATGGCATCATGAAGCTGTTTCGCCGACCGCTCCGCGAACCCGTCCAGAGACTCAAGGTCCTCAACGGTGAGGCCATAAAGATCGGCAAGATCGTGCACCAGGCCCCGCTCTACCAACTGGGCCGCGGTGTGTTCACCAAGATGTTTGATATCCATTGCATCGCGGGAAGCGAAGTGCTGCAGACGGGTGACTAACTGTGCGGGGCAGGAAAGGCCTGCGTTGCACAGGTAATAGGCGCCTTTGCGCTGGACCTTCGAACCGCATGCTGGGCAGCGACGGGGCATGGAGAAGGGTGCCGCGCGCTTGCTGCCCTTTTGCCCGATGCGCTTTTCGATTTCCGGGATGACGTCACCGGCGCGTATCACACGGACGCAATCACCGACCCGGATATCCTTGCGCCGTACCTCGTTGGCGTTATGCAGGGTTGCACGGCTGACCGTGACGCCACCGACGTCCACCGGCTGCAGCAGCGCGACAGGTGTCAGTATGCCCGTGCGCCCGACCTGGACGACAATGTCCGCGACTGTAGTGACTTCCTCGCACGGCTCAAACTTCCACGCGATAGCCCAGCGTGGGTTGCGGTGCCGGTTACCCAGCTCGTCGCGCAGGCCATGATCGTCGACCTTGACGACAATCCCGTCGATCTCGTAATCGAGGACGTCCCGGCGCTTGGCCAGATCCTGATGAAAGGCCCGAATGTCCTCCAGAGAGCTGCCAGAGTCGTTCAGGGGGCTGACCCTCAGCCCCCAGCGAGACAACTGATCCAGGACTTCGCAGTGGGTGGGGGGGAGCTGGCTGTCGGCTGCCAGTATCTCGTAGAAAACAATATCGAAGGGCTTGCCGGCGACGTTACGCGATTCCAGCTGCCGCATCATTCCGGCCGCAGCATTGCGGGGGTTGGCAAAGGTATCCTGACCCCGCTCCACTCGTTGTCGGTTCAGTGCAACGAATCCTTCCCTGGACATGTAAACCTCGGCGCGGACCGCTACCCTGCCGGATGCCCCGTCAGCCTCCTGCAGGCAAAGTGGCAGAGAACGTATGGTCTTCAGATTGTGGGAAATGTCCTCGCCCACCATGCCATCGCCGCGCGTGCTGCCATGCTTGAACCTTCCATCGTGGTAGACGACCTCGACCGACAACCCGTCAAACTTCGGCTCCAGGCAGTAGCGGACGGATGTTGTTCCCGACTTGTCGCGTGCGGTTCTCAGAAAGGACTCGACGGCCTTGCACTCCAGGGTCGCCTGCAGGCTAAGCAGCGGTGCCGCATGCCGAATCTTGGTCAGTTTGCTCACCGGCTCGGCGCCGATGCGGACTGTCGGCGAATCTTCGGTTTTCAGGTCGGGAAAAGCGGCCTCCAGATCCTCAAGGCGCTGAAACAATTGGTCATAGACGGCATCCGATATCTTTGGTGCGTTTTTCACGTAGTACAGGTGGTCGTGATAATTGATTCCATCACGCAGGGCACGCGCCTCCTCCGCGGCTTCCTTCTCGGTCAGATCATCAATATTCCGGAAGTTCGTGTCCGGCTTGCTCCTGAAGTCCATCCTGCTCAATCTCCCCACCATGGACCTTGTTTATCGAATAAATGCCCGGGGACGGACTTGACCGGGATCAACTGAAGGCGGATTCGCCGAGAGTAGTGTATTGACATAATCTGGCCAAAAGCGTGAGTTGTTGGGATTTATGTCAATGAAAGTACCGACCGCAAAAAACACGTTCGACCACTCCGGCGAGCTCCGCAGGTCGCGTAGCAGCGGTCCGGCAAAGCGCCCACGGTTCGTGGTTCAAAAGCACGATGCTTCCACTGTGCATTACGATTTTCGCATTGAGGTGGGCAACGTGCTCAAGAGTTGGGCTGTTCCCAAAGGCCCCTCCACTGATCCTGGTAAAAAGCGCCTCATGATTCCTACCGAGGACCATGCGCTGGAATACGCTGATTTCGAAGGCGTGATTCCCGAAGGTAAATACGGTGCAGGGACTGTTCTCGTCTGGGACTGCGGTTGTTACCGCAACATCACCGAAAAGGACGGCGAGATACAGCCAATCGACGAGGCATTAGCGGCGGGTCATGTCTTGATCCAACTGTTCGGGAAAAAACTAAAGGGCGGCTACGCATTGCAACGCACCGGTTCCGGCGCTGATGCACGCTGGCTGTTGGTCAAGATGGATGACCAATACGCCGATGCTCGTCGCAACCCGGTTTCCACCGAGCCGAAGTCGGTGCTCACCGGGCGCACGATCAGGCAGATCGCGACGAATGCAGATGAGGACGCCGCCTCATAGCGTGAGGCGCGAGTTGCCGGGAGGCTTGAAAATGACGGATGCTGTATTGAAAGCGGGTGGACTTGATATTGCGATCGGCAATCCTGAAAAGCTGATGTTCAAGTCTCCGAACATCAGCAAGCTCGAACTGGCGAAGTACTACCTGAAGATCGCGGACGTGGCACTTCCCCATTACCGCAAGCGCGCTTTGACCATGCACCGCTATCCCGATGGCATCGGCGAGCGTGGCTTTTTCCAGAAGCATATTGCTGACTACTTTCCCGATTGGATCGATCGCGCCACTCTGCCCAAAGAGGGCGGTGAGGTGACCTCCGTGGTGGCCAACAATACCGCCACTCTCGTCTATCTGGCCGATCAGGCCTGCATCACTCCCCACCTTGCCCTTTCCCGGACGGACCGACACAACCACCCCGACCGGATGATTTTTGACCTTGACCCTTCTGACGATGACTTTGGCAAGGTCCGCACCACTGCCACTCACCTCAAGACGCTGCTGGACCGTCTGGGCCTGGTTTCATTCGTGCAGACCACCGGTTCCCGTGGCCTTCACGTTCTGGTTCCATTGGACCGAAAAGCCGATTTCCAGCAGGTACGCGCCTTCAGTCATCGCGTTTGCCGCAAACTTGCAGAACAGCATGCCGATTTAATGACTATTGAACAGCGCAGGAACATGCGTGGTACACGGGTTTTTCTCGATGATTTGCGCAACGGTTATGGCCAGACCGCGGTTGCACCCTATGCCGTTCGCGCACTCCAGGGTGCTCCGATTGCGACACCGCTGAAATGGGATGAGGTGGGTTGCGGGAATCTGACGCCCCGTAAATACCACATGGGCAATATATTGAGGCGCCTGGGGCAGACGGATGATCCCTGGGCAGATCTTGCCCGATACGCACAGGGTCTTGATCGCGCAGAACGCCGAATTGCTTGTGCCGATACGATGTGAGGTGACAGCAATGCTGAGAAAGGTCTGAGTAATAAGGTTATAAAATGAATGGACACGCAGGTACCTGTTCTGCAAGACCCTCTCTGGTTCCGCTGGATCCGGCGAAGATTGATGCGGTGATATTCGATCTCGATGGGGTCATTACGGACACCCGTCGTGCTCATGAAGCCGCGTGGAAGCAACTGTTCGATGACTACCTGAAAGAGTATGGGGCGGCACGACAGTCCGGTCTGGCACCATTCAGTCACGAGGATTACAGTGAATACCTGGACGGCAAGCCCCGGTATGACGGCGTGCGGGATTTCCTGGAATCCAGGCATATCCGATTGCCGTGGGGCGATCCTTACGACGCCCCTGACCGGGAAACAGTCTGCGGTCTTGGCAATCGCAAGAACCGGTATTTCCGCGAATGGCTTGAAAGCCATAGGGTGGATATCTTTCCCGATGCCCTGGAGATGCTGCAAAGCCTGAACGAGGCCGGTATCAGCGCTGCGGTTATTTCCGCCAGCAGAAACTGCGAAGCCGTGCTTGCCAATGCGGGAATCTCGGATTTGTTTGCGGTCAAGGTGGATGGCATCGACATGGCCGAGCAAAACCTGCCGGGCAAGCCTGATCCCGCCATCTTTCTGCAAGCTGCGTCCCGCCTTGGGGTTCGACCTGAACGGGCGGTTGTTATTGAGGACGCAGTGGCGGGCGTGGAAGCCGCCGCCGGTGGCGGTTTTGCACTGGTTGTGGGGGTCAGCCGTGGAGAGTCGAGCCACAGTCAGGCGTTACAAACCAGTGGAGCGCATGTCGTAACCGACACACTGGGTGAACTTCTGGAACACCAGAGACGCAGTGTATATGCTGCGCCCCTGCACGACATTCCCTCATTGTGGAAAGCCCGCAAGGACGTGAAAGAACGCTTGCAGGGCAAGCATGTCGCCCTGTTCCTGGATTATGACGGCACCCTGACCCCGATCGTCGAAGACTATCGCAAGGCCGAACTGAGCGGGGAAATGCGGACTGTTATCGACCAACTCGCTCAGACGTGCACAGTGGCTGTTATCAGCGGACGCGACCTGGAAAATGTTCGCGGGCTTGTAGGCCTGGATCAGATCTTTTATGCGGGTAGTCACGGATTCGATATCGCCGGGCCCGAGGGCTGGCATGAAGAGCTTCAGCAGGGAAAGGCATTCCTCCCTGATCTGGATTCCGCCGAAGCCAGCTTGATGAAAGAACTCGCTGATATCGACGGCGCCTCTGTGGAGCGCAAAAAATTCTCCATCGCTGTTCATTACCGACAGGTAGCAGACAATCGTGTGCCTGCAGTGGAGAAAGTCGTGGACCGGGTACTTTCCGATCACCCCCGCCTGCGCAAATCCTCCGGCAAGAAAGTGTTTGATGTGAAGCCCCGTACCGACTGGAACAAAGGACAGGCCCTGTTGTGGCTACTGGAACGATTCGGCCATGAGAAAGGTCCCGATGTGGTGCCGATCTATATTGGTGACGATACTACGGATGAAGACGCGTTCCGTGTCCTCAGGCAGGAAGAAGGGGGCTGTGGGGGCATCGGAATAGTGGTGCGCGACGACAGCGAACGGCAAACCATTGCCCATTACGCGCTGGAGGACACCGATGAGGTGGCGGATTTCCTGAAGTGGCTGTCCATGATCACTGCAACCGGAGGTAACGCATGAGCGACAAGGGCTGGCTGCTTGAGTACGAGGGCTATGAGCCGCAGCATGAGGGGCTGCGCGAGACATTATGCGCGCTTGGCAATGGTTACTTTTGCACCCGCGGCGCGGCCCCGGATGTCACCGCCGGCAAGTTCCATTATCCGGGGTCCTATCTCGCCGGAGGCTACAACCGGCTTACCACCGAAATTGAAGGCCGTGAGATCGAGAATGAGGATCTGGTCAACATTCCCAACTGGCTTGTGCTGATGATTCGCGTGGACGACGGGCCCTGGCTGAACCCGGACCAGTTGACCTTCATGGATTATCGGCAAGTGCTCGATCTTCGTCGGGGAGTGCTGAGCCGCACATTGCGATTTTGCGATGACCAGGACCGTATCACAAGAGTCGAGGAGCGGCGTTTTGTCAGCATGGTGGACGCACACCTTGCTGGCCTGGAGGTAACCATTACTGCGGAAAACTGGTCAGGCTGCCTGACCGTGCGTTCCGGCCTGGACGGAACGGTCACCAATATGGGCGTGGCACGCTATCAAAGTCTGAGAGGACGTCATCTCGAGCCTCTGGATGCGGGGGCGATGGGGAATGAGATCATCTGGCTGAGAAGCCGGACCGTGCAATCCCGGATCGAGATAGCGCAGGCCGCGCGAACCCGCCTTTATCATAACGGCAGAGTCATTCACCCGGATCATGCTGCGGACGTTTGCAAGGGCCTGGTTGCACAGGAGGTCTCGGTGGATGTCGCGCCGGGAGATACCACCAGGGTGGAGAAGATTGCCTCCCTGTTTACCTCCCGGGATCGGGGCATCTCCGAGCCACTGCTTGCGGCAAAGGAAAAGCTTCCTCCGGCCGGTGATTTCGATGCACTCCTTGCCAGTCATGAGAATGCCTGGCAGCACCTGTGGGAATTGTTTGAGCTGGAGATCGATAGCGACGGTGGCGTCGACCTCTCGATGAAACTGCGCCTCCATGTTTTTCACCTGTTGCAGACCGTAACGCGCCACACCAATGATCTGGATGTCGGTGTGCCCCCCCGGGGCTGGAACGGTGAGGCCTACCGTGCTCACATCATGTGGGATGAACTGTTCATATTTCCTCTTATTGTCGCCCATGCCCCCGCCCGTTGCCGCGCGCTTTTGCAATATCGCTATCGCCGATTACCTGCTGCGAGAAGCCTGGCCCGGGAAGCCGGGTTCAGTGGTGCGATGTTCCCGTGGCAGAGCGGGAGCAGCGGACGGGAAGAAAGCCAGGTTCTGCACCTGAATCCGGAATCGGGGCGATGGATTCCGGATAACAGCAACCGCCAGCGGCATGTCAATTCCGCCATTGTTTACAATCTCTGGCACTACTATGAAGTGAGTGGCGATTGTGAATTCATGGAGGAATACGGCGCCGAAATGCTGCTGGAGATCGCCCGTTTCTGGGCCGGCATCGTCTCCTGGAATGCACAGCGGGGTCGCTACGACATTTGCCGGGTCATGGGCCCGGATGAGTACCACACCGCCTATCCTGGCGCAGACCCTTCCACAGAGGGTGGCCTGGATAATAATGCCTACACCAATGTGATGGCGGCCTGGGTGCTCACTCGCGCCTGTCAGGTACTGGAAATTCTGCCACCGGACCGTGCGCGTCAGCTTTGTGAAGAACTGGGTATCACCGGCGAGGAAGTTGAACGCTGGCATGACGTCAGCCGCAAACTGTTTGTTCCTCTCAACGAAGAGGGGATTATCAGTCAGTTTGAAGGCTATGAAGACCTGGAAGAGTTCGACTGGAATGGCGCCCGGAAAAAATACGGCGATATCCACCGGCTTGACCGCATTCTTGAGGCGGAAGGTGATGACACCAATCGCTACAAGGCCTCGAAACAGGCCGATGTCCTGATGCTGTTCTATCTGTTCACAGCGGAAGAGCTGAAGCAAATTTTCGAACAGCTTGGCTATCCGTTTGACCCCCATACCATTCCGAGAAACGTGGATTATTATCTCCACAGAACCTCCCATGGCTCGACCCTGAGCTGGGTCCTGCACTCGTGGGTGCTGGCGCGAAGCGACCGACAGCATTCATGGCAACTGTTTCAGAACGCACTGGACAGCGACATCAGCGATATCCAGGGGGGCACGACACCGGAAGGCATCCATCTGGGGGCGATGGCCGGTACCGTTGATCTGATTCAGCGCTGCTATCTGGGCCTTGAAGTCCAGGGGGATGTGCTGTTTCTGAATCCCACCTTGCCGGACGAGATCCACCGGTTGAAAACATGCCTGTGGTACAGAAGACAGAAGCTGGACCTCGAGGTAACCAAAGACCGACTTCGGGTCAGCAGCCGCCAGTTGACAGCAGATCCTGTCACCATTGCATACCGGGGCCTGTTTCATGCGGTCAGCCCCGGCTCACATTACCAGTTCCGGCTGATCAAACACTGAACAGTCCACGAAGGAGTCAACGCCATGTCAGATGAACAGACCCTCGCTTTATGGTTCGCAGACCTCGGGCGCAGCGATGGCGATAAAGTGGGTGGCAAGAATGCCTCACTCGGAGAAATGGTCAGTCGGTTGCAGGCCTCGGGGGTGAAAGTGCCCTCGGGATTTGCCACTTCAGCAGCTGCCTACTGGCTGTTTATTGACCACAATGAGCTCCGTGAGAAGCTGACAGAGGCAATGGCGGGCCTGAAGAAAGACCACAGCAACCTTGAAGCGGTGGGTGATTCGGTTCGTAAAATGATTCTTAGGGGGAAATTCCCCGGTCCGCTGGCCGAAAGCCTGTGTCAGCATTATCGTGACCTTTCCGCCCACCTGGAGCGGGATGAACCCGACGTAGCCGTGCGCAGTTCCGCAACCGCCGAGGATTTGCCGGAAGCGAGTTTTGCCGGACAGCTGGAGACCTTCCTTAACATTCGCGGTGAGGAAGCACTGCTCGACGCCGTAAAACGCTGCTTTGCCTCATTGTTTACCAATCGCGCCATTGCCTATCGCGAAAACAACGGCTTCGACCACATGCAGGTGGCCCTGTCGGCGGGAGTCCAGCAGATGGTCCGGTCAGACCTCTCTGCTTCTGGAGTCATGTTCTCTATCGACACGGAAACCGGATTCCCCGATATCATCCTGATCACCGGCGCCTGGGGGCTGGGTGAAACCGTGGTGCAGGGGATGGTTGAGCCGGACGAGTTCCATGTCTTCAAGCCATTGCTGGAACAGGCCGGTGTGCGCCCTATCGTCGAAAAGACGCTGGGGGGAAAAGGCCAGAAAATGATTTATGGCACAGGCAAGTCCCCGACAAAACTGGTGGCGACCAGCAAACAGGAGCGCGCCAGCTTTGTCCTTGATGATGATGAAGTCCTGCAGCTGGCGCGCTGGGCCAGGGCCATCGAGGAACACTACGGGCAGCCCATGGATATGGAGTGGGCGAAAGATGGTGAAACAGGCGAGCTGTATATCGTGCAGGCCCGGCCCGAAACCATACAATCCCGCAAAGAGGCCGCCACCCTCAGGTCCTACCAGATGATGGAAGAAGGAAAACGCCTGGTGACCGGCCTGGCCATTGGCGACTCCATCGCGACCGGCAAGGTGCAACAGCTCGACAGCCCTGAGGAGATAGACCGCTTCGAGGAAGGCGCGGTGCTGGTCACCGGAATGACCGATCCCGACTGGGTGCCCATCATGAAGCGGGCGTCTGCTATCGTTACCGATCACGGTGGTCGTACCAGCCACGCAGCCATCGTCAGCCGCGAACTGGGCCTCACCGCATTGGTGGGCGCCGGCAACGCCATGGCAAATCTCAAGGACGGACAGGTTGTCACGGTTTCCTGTGCCGAGGGCGATGAGGGAGTGGTTTACGAGGGTAAACTGGCCTTTGAGGAACGCGAACTCAATCTCGACGACATTCCTGAAACCCGCACCCGGGTTATGGTCAACCTTGCGAATCCATCCTCTGCCTACCGCTGGTGGCGCTTGCCCACGGATGGTGTGGGGCTGGCGCGGATGGAGTTCATCATCGGCAACATGATTAAGATTCACCCGATGGCACTGGTGCATTATAAGACGCTTGAAGACAAGCAGGCCCGGCGCCGGATTGATGAATTGACCCTGGGTTATGAGGACAAGTCCGACTATTTTGTCGACACCCTGGCGCGGGGCATGGCCCGGATCGCAGCCGCGCACCACCCGCATCCGGTTATCGTGCGCATGAGCGATTTCAAAACCAATGAATACGCCCGGCTGATCGGCGGTGCGGCATTCGAGCCGAAGGAGGAAAACCCGATGCTCGGCTGGCGCGGCGCCTCACGCTATTACGATGAGGGTTACCGCGAGGGTTTTGCCCTGGAGTGCCGTGCGGTGCGGCGCGCCCGTGAACAGATCGGGATGGACAATATCGCCATCATGATTCCATTTTGTCGCTCCCCCGCCGAAGCGGACAAGGTGCTCGCCGTGTTGGCCGAGGAAGGTCTTGTGAGGGGACAGTATGGCCTCGATATTTATGTGATGGCTGAACTCCCGGCCAATGTCCTTCGTGCCCGGGAATTTGCCGAACGCTTCGATGGTTTCTCCATCGGCTCCAACGACCTCACCCAGCTGGTACTGGGCATTGACCGCGACAGCGACCGGCTCAAGGCCCTGTTCGACGAACAGGACGAGGCGGTGAAAATTGCAATCGCCGATCTTCTGGAAAAGGCGCAACGGTCAGGAACGCCCGTTGGATTCTGTGGTCAGGCCCCCAGCGACCATCCGGCATTCGCCGGTTTTCTGGTGGGCCAAGGAATCAACTCGATTTCGGTGACGCCCGACAGTTTCCTGGCAGTGAAACAGCAGGTTGCAGAGGCGGAAGAACGACCTGACACAGGTCTGCCCAGTCATTCTTCATGAGAGTATTCAAGATAGTCGTTTACAAAGACACAGATCGACTGAAGAGCCCGGTCTGGACTACGCGATGGGAGCATGCATGGAAGAGCCGACGAACCAATCTTTTCTTCAGGGCATCGAAGAGGTGCTTGACCACTGGGCGGTAGACCCGGAACAGGGCCTGAGCCAAAAGGAATCGGATAAAAGACTGGCACAGTTCGGTCCCAACCGCCTCGAAGCCAGCCGGCGCAAATCGACCTGGCGCATCCTGTTTGACCAATTCAGAAGTCTGGTCATCATCCTGCTGGTGGTGGCCTCGGCCATAGCAGCGGCTTTCGGGGAGTTCATCGAAGCCATGGCCATTGCAGTGGCCATTCTGATCAATGGGGCCATTGGTTTCGGAACAGAGTACGCCGCGACGCGGTCGATGGATGCATTGCGGCGTCTGGGACAGACCACCGCTAGGGTACGCCGGGAAGGCAAGGAACAGGAGCTGCCTGCTGGTCAGTTGGTGCCGGGTGATGTTGTGATTCTCGGCGAGGGCATGGTCGTGCCAGCGGACCTGCGCCTCGCATCGGTCGAAAACCTGCAGTGCAATGAAGCTGCTCTTACTGGCGAATCCGAGCCAGTCTCCAAAACGACTGAAGCCCTGGAAGATCGAGAAGCGCCTCTTGCTGACCGTGTGAATATGGCTTTCAAGGGTACCGCCGTGACCCGCGGTACGGCCGAAGGCGTGGTGGTCTGCACGGGGCAGGACACCGAGATCGGTCGGATCGCTGCCCTGGTTGAAGGCGCGGACAAAGATGCCGCCCCTCTCGAGCGCAGGCTCGAAAATCTTGGCAAGCGATTGATCTACCTGGTTATTATCGTCGGCCTGGTGGTGGCCGCATCCGGAATTATTGCCGGCCAGGAGGTCGGTCTGATGGTCGAAACTGCCATCGTCCTGGCGATCGCTGCCGTACCGGAGGGCCTGCCTGTTGTCGCCACGCTGTCACTGGGACGTGGCATGTGGCGTATGGCCAGACGCGGCGCATTGGTCAAGCGGCTCTCCGCCGTGGAAACCCTGGGCGCGACGACGGTGATCATCACCGACAAGACCGGCACACTCACCGAAAACCGCATGGTACTGAACCGCATAGCGCTGGCTGGCGGTGATATTCATGTCTCGAACCAGGACGATGCTTTCCTTGCGGATGATTCCCCGGTTGATCCGGAAGAGCGACCTGATCTGAAGGCGGCCCTCCGCACCATGGTTCTGTGCAACAACTCGGAGCGTGGAGAGAACGACGAGGAAGGCTCGGGTGATCCGATGGAGGTTGCGTTACTGGATGCCGGTGCACTGGCAGGACTGGATCGGAAGGAGCTTCTTGAGACCTGGCCGGAGGAGCGCGAGGTGAGCTTCGATCCGGATACCAAGATGATGGCCACTATTCACCGTGACGGCAGCGATTATCTGGCAGCGGTCAAAGGTGCGCCGGAGGCTGTTCTGGCAGCGGCGACCCGGTACCGCAACTGCGATTCGGACGAGGGCCTTGATGACGATGCGCGCGACCAGTGGCAGCAACGGAATGAAACATTGGCCGCGGACGGTCTGCGGGTGCTGGCTCTGGCTGAGAAATCCATGACGGACGTTGACTCCGAAGCATACGAAGAGTTGGTAATGCTTGGGCTGGCAGGGCTGTATGACCCTCCCCGGGTTGCCGTGGCGGATGCCATCAGGGCATGCAGAGAAGCGGGTATCCGCATCGTGATGGCCACTGGCGACCATGCTGCCACCGGGCTGAACGTCGCGCGGGAAGTCGGTATGGTGGACCAGGAAAAGGACGTTCTCGAAGGTGTGGACCTTGATCCTGAAGATATTGAACGAATCAGGGAAACCGAGATCTTCGCCCGGGTCAATCCGGAGCAAAAGCTGACCCTGGTGGAGGCTTTTCAGAAAGCCGGGGAAATCGTGGGCATGACAGGTGACGGGGTCAATGACGCGCCGGCACTGAAAAAGGCGGATATCGGTATTGCCATGGGCAAGCGAGGCACAGAGGTTGCTCGCGAGGCAAGCGACATAGTCCTCCATGACGATGCATTCGAGACCATTGTGATGGCCGTCCGCCAGGGACGGACAATCTTCGACAATATCCGCAAGTTTATTATCTTTCTTTTGTCCGGGAATCTTGGCCAGATTCTGCTTGTCTCCGGCGCCGTGCTGGCCGGATGGCCTCTGCCACTGCTGCCGTTGCAGATCCTGTTCCTGAACATGCTGCTGGACGTGTTTCCTGCGCTGGCGCTGGGTGTGGGCGATGACGAGCCAGTGGTGATGCAGAGGCAACCCCGCGACCCATCGGAACCAGTCCTGACCCGCAGTGGTTGGCTGGCGATCCTGGGCTTTGGCGCCACCATGGGGGCGTCTGTTCTGGCAACGTTCGCTATCGCCCGGTCGGTTTTTGACATGGACTATGAGGGTGCCGTGACCGTGGCCTTTTTGACGTACGGTATGGCGAGGCTCTGGCATGTGTTCAACATGCGTTCACCTGAAAGCCATTGGCTGCATAACAATGTGGTCACTAGCCGGTTCGTCTGGGGAGCGATCGTGATCTGCATCATTCTGCTATTGATCGCACTTTACTTTCCTCCGTTGAGCGGGCTGCTGGGGCTGGTACCACTCACGTCCATTTCGCACTGGCTACTGGTGCTGGCCGGCAGCCTGGTTCCGCTTCTGGTCGGCCAGATTGCAATCCAGGTGGCAGCAAAACGTTATGTGCAGAAGTGATATTTCAGCCATTCACAAGAGCGATCTGTTGCCATGAATTTTCCCTCAATAAAGCAAGTTGAACCGACCAGCGATGACCTGCTCTACTTGCGAGACGCACGCCACCATGCACCTCACAAAATTCTGGGGCCCCATTTCCGGGATGGCACGGCAGTTGTAAGGGTGTGGCTGCCCCAGGCGGTAACTGCCTGGTTAGAGGAAACAGGTGCCGCCATGAAAAATGAGGGCTGCGGTCTGTTTACGTGGGCCGGCGATGCGAACGACTTGCCTCACCCCTATTCAGTACGCTACCGGGATGAACACGGAGGAGAGCACAGCCACCAGGACGCCTATGCCTTTGCACCGGATATCGATGAAGCCGCCCTGCAGAGCTTCAGCGAGGGCCGCCATCACCGGGCGTGGCAGATGCTGGGCGCTCATCCCTACGCCAGGGAGGGGGTTGAGGGTACCCGTTTTGCGGTGTGGGCGCCCAATGCCGAGCGGGTCAGCGTTGTCGGTGACTTCAATGCATGGGATGGCCGTCGCCATCCCATGAGTTGCCTCGGGGGCAGTGGTGTGTGGGAGCTGTTTATTCCCGGTGTCGGCCCCGGGGCCCTGTACAAGTACGAAATCCGTCACGGTGAGAGCGGCACGGTTTTTCTGCGCGCAGATCCCTTTGCCCGGGAATTCGAAGCGCCACCGCATCCAGCCTCCATCGTGGTCGGGCCCTCCAGCTATCAATGGGGCGATGACGGCTGGCCGGACCGGAGGCCGGACTGGCAGCAGGCACCCATTGCCATCTACGAACTCCATCTGGGCTCCTGGCAGCGGGGCGATACCGGTGAACTGCTGGGTTATCGCGAGCTGGTGGAGCGCCTGCTGATTCATCTGAAACGCACAGGTTTCACCCATGTGCAGTTAATGCCGGTCACCGAATTCCCATTCGAGGGGTCCTGGGGTTACCAGAGCACCGGGTATTTTGCCGCCACTCGCCGTCACGGTAACGAGGACGACTTGCGCTACCTGGTGGATTGCCTGCACCGGCAAGGCATCGGGGTCTATGTGGACTGGGTGCCGGGCCACTTCCCGAAGGACGACCAGGCGCTGGCGCTTTTCGACGGCACAGCCTTGTACGAGCATCACGACGCCCGGTTAGGCGAGCACAAGGAATGGGGCACTCTGGTATTCAACTATGGGCGCAATGAAGTGCGCTCCTTTCTGATATCCAGTGCTCTCTATTGGCTGGAGCAGTTTCACTTCGACGGATTGCGGGTGGATGCGGTGGCCTCCATGATTTACCTGGATTACGGCCGGGAGGACGACTGGCTGCCTAACCGCTACGGCAGTAATGAAAACCTGGAGGCAATACAGTTTCTCCGGGAGCTCAATACCGTCACCCACCGGGAATGTCCCGGCACTGTCACCATCGCCGAGGAGTCCACCGCCTGGCCACAGGTAACCCGGCCGGTCTGGGTCGGGGGGCTGGGCTTCAGCATGAAGTGGAATATGGGCTGGATGAATGACACCCTTTCCTATATCGAGAAGGAGCCTGTCCATCGTCATTATCACCACGACGCCATTACCTTTGCGCTGTATTACGCCTTTGACGAGAACTTCATCCTGCCTCTGTCTCACGATGAGGTAGTGCATGGCAAACGCTCTTTGCTGAGCAAGATGCCGGGTGACCGCTGGCAGCAGTTTGCCAATCTGCGACTGCTCTACACCTGCATGTACACGTTTCCCGGCAAAAAGCTGCTTTTCATGGGGGATGAGTTCGGTGTCAATCAGGAGTGGGATCACAACGCCGCCCTGGACTGGGGGCTTCTGGACTATCCGGAGCATGCCGGTTTGCTGGCGGTGGTGGCGGATCTGAACCGGCTCTACACGCAGCGTACTGAACTGCACAGGTATGATTTCCAGCGCCAGGGATTTGAGTGGATTGATTGCCATGATGCGGCTCAGTCACTGCTCTGTTACCGCCGCATTGATGACGACCGTTCTCTGATCATCGTGCTCAACTTTACGCCGGTGCCCCGCTATGGCTATCGGGTCGGCGTGCCGGGGCCGGGCCACTACCATGAGCTGTTCAATTCCGATTCGCGATTCTATGGCGGCAGCGATATGGGTAACGGCCAGGGCCTGGAAGCGGAACAACAACCCTGGATGAACCAGCCCTGCTCACTGGCCCTGGATGTGCCGCCTCTGGGTGGAGTGATACTCGAGTGGGAGTGCCGGGCATAACCCCTCCGGTAAGCCTGAGGGGCCAGCCCGGACCCGGGCGGTACTTATCCGGACTTGGCGGGTGGGTACCCTTTGTACTCCTCGATAGGGGAAAATGTTTTGCAATGGTTGCAGCGAACCTGCTCGCCAGCGGCCAGGTTCAGTCTCGATATCATCGATAATTCATGGCAATCCGGGCACTGAACAACGATCAGATTCGAGGGATTTTTATAAGACTCCTGTGACAGCGTTGACCTTATCATGAGGTCTACCTCCGCAATATGCTTGATCCTGAAGGGCGTTCTCTTCAGCCTTTGACCTCGATGCGAGAATTTTGCGACTTCTCTGACCGGGGGATTTCAATTTTCAGAACGCCCTTGTCGGATTTTGCTGTCACCTGCGAGGCATCAGCTGCGCCGGGCAGGTCAAAGCGGCGGAAAAAGCTGCCGGTGAATCGTTCTACCCGGTGCCAGCCCTTGTCGTCATCTTCTTTTTCCTCTTCGCGCTCCCCGCGTATTGTGAGTACCCCGTTTTCCAGATTCACTTCGATGTCCTTGGGATCGACACCGGGAACGTCTGCAGTGACCACGAAACGGTCTTTGTCTTCTTTGACATCCACAGCCGGTGCCCATTGGGCGACACCGGCGTGCTCCCTGTCGTCCAGAGAGAATGGCCACAGGCGTTCGTTAAAAAAGCGCTCCATTTCCTGTTGAAAGGTGGGCAGGGACGGCTTGTCTCTCTTGATCAGGTTTCTCATGCTTTTGGCTCCAATAGTGGCTATGTTTGATTTGAAAGGACGCCTTTACCATGTTGGCTGTCTGCGGTCAGGTCGAGATCCATTGTATCCACTACTTTCTCGCCACTCTCGACCGTCAGCTTCGCATGTCTGGTCAGTGCGACCTTCCTGTTCAAGCCTATCGAACGCCTCTGGATAACTGTTGACGACAGTCAATAACGCAGCCAAAAGCAAATTTCTATCCGGATATCTGTTGTGAAGCCTGGTATGCCCCATCCCTGGGAATTCTAGCTGGCGGCGGCTTCAGCCGCTTTGACCTTCACGTAGCTCCCTGGAGCATCCTCGATTACTGGCAATTTGCCCTCACCCGGTATGCGGGCCGGCACCTGCTCACCGGAGTACGGGGCAATCCATTCCAGCCAGTGTGGCCACCAGGATCCCGGGTGCTGCTCGGAATCCGCCAGCCAGTCTTCAGCGTCCGGCGGCATCCTGTCGTTGGTCCAGAAGCCGTACTTTTCCTTGTAGGGCGGGTTGATTACCCCCGCAATGTGGCCGGAGCCGGACAATACAAACCGCACATCACCTCCGTGGGCCAGCGCACCTTTATAGGTGGTTTTCCATTTGGCGATGTGATCCTGCCGGGCCGACAGGAAGAACGAAGGCACCTCAATCTCTGACAGGTTGATGGATTCCCCGGCCAGGGTCAGGGAGTCCGGCTGAACCAGACGGTTGTTCAGGTACATTTCACGAAGATAGAAGCTGTGCATCTTCGCTGGCAGGTTGGTGCCATCGGTGTTCCAGTAAAGTATGTCGAAGGCGGCCGGCTTTTCACCCTTCAGGTAATTATTGGTCCAGAAGGACCAGAACAGCTCGTTTTCCCGCAGGAGGTTGAAGGTAAACGCCATGGCGCGCCCATCAAGGTAGCCCTTGCGTTCCAGCATCCGCTCAATGCCCTGAATGGAGTGATCGTTGATGAACACGCCGATGCCGCCGGGGTCCGAAAAATCCAGCAGGGTGGTCAGGTAGGTAGCGCTGACCACCGGATTGCGCTGTTTCTTCTTCAGCCAGGCCAGGGTAGACCCCAGCAGGGTGCCGCCGATGCAGTAGCCGATCACATTCATCCGCTCTTCACCGGTGGCTTCGGTGATTGCGTCCATGGCAGCCAGCGGGCCCAGCTGCATGTAATCTTCCCAACCCTTGTCCCGGAGCTCAGGCCCGGGGTTGCGCCAGGAAATGATAAAGACCGTCTGGCCCTGGTCAACGAGCCACTGGATAAACGATTTCTGTGCCGTCAGATCCAGTATGTAGAACTTGTTGATCCAGGGCGGGACAATCAGAAGAGGGCGCTGACTGACCGTTTCCGTGGACGGTGAGTACTGGATCAGCTGCATCAGTTCATTCTGGTAAACCACTTTTCCCGGCGTGGTGGCCAGGTTGCGGCCGATTTCAAATGCCGAGCGGTCCGTCATGCCGACATTGAACAGCGACGGATTCTGCCGCACGTCTTCAAGCAACTGCCGGGTACCGTCAATCAGGTTCATGCCCTTGCGCTCCCAGGTAATCCTGAGAACTTCCGGATTGGAGGCGGGAAAGTTCGAGGGTGACAGCGCACTGGTCAGTTGCCGGGCGTAGAACAGCATCTGGTCACGGCCGGCCGGTGGCAGGCCTTCCATGTTGCCGACCCAGTCCAGAAATGCCCGGGAGTTGATCAGGTAAGCCTGGTGGAGTACATCGAAAGGCAGGTACCTGTGCCAGTCTTCCGCCTGGAAACGCCGGTCATCCGGGTCTGGTTGCGCGGGCGGGTTACTGTCCCTGCCGGTTAACTGGGCAAGGGTGTAGCCACCCAGCGCCAGGTGTTTGCGGGCAAGGCCCAGTTCGGCGCTCGCAAACCTGATCGGGTGCAGCAGGAGATCCTCTGCCATGGCCCGATAAGCGTCGGACATCTCGGACAGGGTGGAGAGTTTGGCGTCATCCATGACGCCGGTCTCCCCAAGCCATTTCTCCAGGTTCTGCTGGCCCTGCCGGACATTGGTTTCAAACTGATTCACCAGCTGGCTGACGGTTTTCCCCAGCGTATCCATACCCAACATAAACAATCCCTACTTGGTGGCCTTCGGGCCGGGTTTTGCCGTTTCTTCCTTTGCCTCGGGGGCCTTCTCGAAAACCTTCTGGACCTCCTCGCGGGTTTCGTTGAAGTAATCCTGCCAGGCTTTCCAGTCGGCGGTGAACTGTTCGCTAAGGGATTTCAGGGTTTCTGCCTGGTCCCCGGTAACGGCCTTCAGTCCTTCCAGGTCCCGCACTTCGGACACCTTTTTCGCCTGTTCCATGGTAACGTCGGCGTAGCGGCGAAACGCGTTCATCTGCATTTCCGCTGCCTTGTTGAACTGCTCGAAGAGGGTTTCGTTAAGGCGGGTGGCTTTTTCAAACAGGTCATTGCTCATTGATACATCTCCTTTGCATACAGGGAATTTGAACTTCTATTTTGCAGCAGGATTCATGACGTAATGTTGACAAGCATCAACCTGAAGAACGGCTGCCCTGTTTTCGGAGGGAGTTTGTTTTTTGCGGTGGCCTTTGGAAACGCAGGAGGCGTGATAAACTGGCGCCCTTTGAAACACTGACGTGGTAATTTTGATGGTACTGACGCATGGGAGCTGCGAAGACGACGAGGCCTGGATGAGCCGCGCCCTGCAACTGGCGGAGCAGGCAGCCGGGGCGGGTGAGGTGCCTGTGGGGGCGGTGGTCGTCCTCGATGGCAAGGAGATTGGTGCCGGCTTCAATGCGCCGATCAGCAGCTGCGACCCGACTGCCCATGCTGAAATCCGGGCCCTGCGGGATGCGGCAAAGCGGGTCGGGAATTACCGGTTGCCGGGTGCCACGCTTTACGTCACCCTTGAGCCTTGCACCATGTGCGTTGGCGCTATTGTTCATAGCCGGGTCAGCCGACTGGTGTATGGCGCAGCCGAGCCAAAGGCCGGGGCCGTGGCATCCACCCGGCGGACGCTGGACGAGGACCATCTGAACTGGCGTGTTGAATGTCACAGTGGCATCCTTGCGCACCAGTGCAGCCGGGTAATCAGCGAGTTCTTCTCCGCGCGCCGGGCACAGATCCGGCGCCGGAAACAATCAATTTCAGGGAAGGAGTGACGACAGACAATGAAAGTACTGGTCACCGGCGGAGCCGGGTACATAGGCAGCCACGTTGTCAGGCAGCTCGGCGAAGCCGGGCACGACATTATTGTTTTCGACAACCTGTCCACCGGGTATCGCTGGGCGGTCACCTGCGGTGAGTTGGTTGTGGGCGACCTGGCTGACGAGCAGGCTATTGCGGACCTCTTCAGCGGGCATCGTTTCGACGCGGTTTTGCATTTTGCGGCCAATATCGTGGTGCCGGAGTCGGTTGAAAATCCCCTCAAGTATTACAGCAACAATACCCGTAACACGCTGAACCTGCTGAAAGCGGTTGAGCAGCACCGGGTTCCCTACATGGTGTTCTCGTCCACTGCCGCGGTTTATGGCATGCCGGAAGAAACGGTGCTGACGGAAGATCTGCCCCTGGCCCCGATCAACCCCTATGGCGCATCCAAGATGATGAGCGAGCGGATGATCATGGACCTGGCTGCCGCGTCGTCGCTGAATTATGTGATCCTGCGCTACTTCAACGTGGCCGGGGCCAACCCCGATGGATTGCTGGGGCAGGCAACGCCGGAGGCAACCCACCTGATCAAGGTGGCATGCGAATGCGTGACGGGCAAGCGGGATGGCATGAGCGTGTTCGGCACCGACTACGACACCCGTGACGGCACCTGCATCCGCGACTACATCCACGTGGAGGACCTGGCCAAGGCCCACGTGATGGCGCTGGATTACATGGCAGACGGCGGTGAGTCCCGGGTACTCAATTGCGGTTATGGGCGGGGCTTTACCGTACGGGAAGTGATCGACGTGGTGAAGCGTAAATCGGGCAAGGATTTTTCCGTGCAGGAAACCGGCCGGCGGGCAGGGGATCCGGCTGCGCTCATGGCCGACAACACGCGAATCAAAAACGTTCTTGGCTGGCAGCCGGACTACGATGACCTGGATACCATCGTGGGCACGGCGCTGGCCTGGGAAAAGATCTGGCAGGAAAAACAGGGTTGAGACAATCCTTCCTGGCACTAAAAACGAATTGCAGACATCAGGGTTTTAACGGATGAAGATTACTATTTTTGGTACCGGTTACGTGGGACTTGTGACAGGCGCTTGCCTGGCCGATGTGGGCCATCATGTGCTGTGCATGGACGTGGATCAGGGCAAGATCGAAAAACTCAAGAACGGCCAGATCCCCATCTATGAGCCGGGGCTCGAATCCATCGTCAGGCATACTGTCGAAGCTGGACGACTGGCATTCACCACGGACACCGAAGAAGCCGTTGCTCATGGCGTGCTGCAGTTCATAGCCGTGGGCACACCGCCGGATGAGGACGGTTCCGCCGACCTGCAGTATGTAACAGCCGTGGCCAAATCCATTGGCCAGTATATGGACGACTACAAAGTTGTTGTGGACAAGTCCACGGTGCCGGTTGGTACCGGAGACAAGGTCAGGGATGCCGTGCGCTCACAACTCGACAAGCGCGGTCTGGAGCTGGAATTCGACGTGGTTTCCAATCCGGAATTCCTGAAGGAAGGCGCTGCCATAAACGACTTCATGAAACCGGACCGTATTATCGTTGGCACCGACAGCGAGCGGGCCATGGAACTGTTGCACGAGGTTTACTACCCGTTCAACCGCAGCCATGACCGGATGATCTTCATGGATATCCGCTCTGCAGAGCTGACCAAGTACGCCGCCAACTCCATGTTGGCCACCAAGATCAGCTTCATGAACGAAATTGCCAATCTGGCGGAGCGCCTGGGTGCGGACATTGAGAACGTACGTCGAGGTATCGGTTCTGATCCCCGCATTGGTTACCACTTTATCTATCCCGGCTGTGGTTACGGCGGGTCCTGTTTCCCGAAAGATGTTCAGGCGCTGGCCCGCACGGCCAGGGACTGTGAATACGACTCCCGCCTTCTGAACGCGGTCGAAGCCGTCAACAATGCCCAGAAGCATGTGCTGTTCGACAAGATCAGCCACTATTTCAATGGCGACCTGAAAGGCAAGGTCATCGCGCTCTGGGGGCTCGCCTTCAAGCCGAACACAGACGATATGCGTGAAGCCGCCTCCCGCACCCTGATGCAGGATCTCTGGAACGCCGGTGCCACCGTGCAGGCTTTTGACCCGGAAGCCATGGAGGAAACCCAGCGTATCTATGGAGATCAGCCGGGGCTGACACTGTGTGGTACCAAGGAACAGGCGCTGAAAGGTGCGGATGTGCTGACCATCTGCACCGAGTGGAAGGAATTCCGGTCGCCGGACTTTGCGGCCATCGCAGCAGCCCTCAGGGAACCGGCAGTATTTGACGGTCGCAACCTGTACGAACCGGAAATGCTGGAACGCCACGGCATGATCTACTACGCCATAGGCCGTGGCCGGAACCAGTTCCACGGAGGTTGATATGAGCGGGCCGGATAAGTCTTTCGTGCTACATGAGCGCCTTGAGGCAGACACTGTCAGCCTCGGCCGCAGCGGGCTGTGTGAAGTGCGGCTGATGAACGACAGCAACTGGCCCTGGATTCTCCTGGTACCCCGGATTGCGGGTGTGCGGGAGATCTATGAGCTGGCGCGGGAACAGCAACAACAGTTGCTGGCCGAGTCCTCCGTGCTTGGCAAGGGCATGATGGAACTGTTTGGCGGCGACAAGCTGAATGTGGCCGCGCTGGGCAACATGGTGCCGCAGCTTCACCTGCATCATATCGTGCGTTTTGAAGGTGATCCGGCGTGGCCGGGGCCGGTGTGGGGAAAGCTTCCTCCCAGGCATTATGGCGAGGCTGAACTGGCAGAGCTGAAGAGCCGGCTGGCTCCGCTCCTGGATAGCCTGCAGAAGCCCTGATAAAAAAGCCCGCCAATTGGCGGGCTGGAGGGTCGCCCTGGTAGGGCAACGAAACAACAATGGAGGATAGGCTCTATCCCGGTTCTCTGACGGGTCGGGAATCAATAAGGTTCCAGAAAGTTTCTATCCCTTGCGTCGGGAAGTCGTTTCCTTGCCCAGCGCGTGCCTGCTGAGGGTCCGCGAGCCCACCAGGACCATTCTGAGTTCCGTTTTAAGTCTCACCTTGAGCTCGTCCCGTTCCTTTGGGGTGGCATCCAGGGCTTCGGCGCCCTGGTTGAACACCAGAGTAACCATGGCCTCTGCCACCAGTTTCGGGTCGGAGAGGGGTTTGTTCTGTTCTTCGGCAATCCGAGCCAGGTCTGCTGCCAGTTCGGTCACAAAGTGATCGATTTCAGCCTTGATGGCGGTACGGAAGGATTTCGACACGCCGGTACTCTCCCTGAGCATCAGGCGGAACAGGTTGGAGTTGTTGCCCAGGTACTCCATGAAGGTATCGACTGAGGTGCTGATGGCGCTGCCATTCCTCGCAATCCGCTTGCGGGCCTGACGCATCAGCTGCCGTAGCGCCACGCCGCCTTCGTCCACCAGTGCCAGCCCCAGCTCATCCAGTTCGGAAAAGTGCCGGTAGAAGGAGGTGGGCGCGATACCAGCCTCCCGCGCCACTTCCCGCAGGCTCAGGCTGCCAAAGCCACGGTCCGCGCTCAGTTGGGCGAGGGCGGCATCCATAAGGGCGCGGCGGGTTCGAAGTTTCTGTTCTGCGCGTGCTGACAAGGGTGGCTCCGGAAGCTGGTAAATCGCACCATTCTAGCGGTCAAAGGATTTAGCGTCACCCGCTGTAACGGAAGCCTGATTTTCACGCCTATTGTGTTTATAATGTGCGGCTTATCCAGTATCCTCGCCAGTTAATTTTTGCGGCTATGACTTGGTCTGACAGAGCAGGTGGGGATGGCTTTCCGAAACCGTGCGGAGCCATGGATGGCGGAGCCCGAGCGTACAGGGATGTATTCACAGCGTGTTTCGGAAAGCCATCCCCACCTGCTCGCCCGCACCTCAGACGCAAGCCAAAACATCAGAACACATCAAACGTAACGGGAACCGGTATGCGCAGTCATTATTGCGGTGGAATCAACGAATCTCACATTGATCAGGAAGTCACACTTTGCGGGTGGGTACATCGCCGCCGCGATCACGGCGGGGTGATTTTTCTGGACCTGCGTGACCGGGATGGCATTTCCCAGGTGGTGTTCGACCCGGATACCCCCGAGAGCTTCAATCTGGCGGAGAAAGTCCGCAGTGAATTCGTCATCCAGGTGACAGGCCGGGTACGTCGCCGTCCCGCCGGTACCGAGAACGCCAACATGCCCACCGGCCAGGTGGAATTGCTGGGCAAACAGCTGAACATCCTGAACGCCGCGGCCACACCGCCGTTCCCCCTGGACGAGCACGTGGATGTGGGCGAGGACGTTCGCCTGAAGTACCGTTTTGTGGACCTGCGCCGACCGGAAATGCTGAACCGCCTGCGTTTTCGCTCCCGGGTAACCAGCTACATCCGTAACTTCCTGGACAGCAACGGCTTCATGGACGTGGAAACTCCGATCCTGACCCGTGCCACCCCGGAAGGCGCCCGCGATTACCTGGTGCCTAGCCGTACCCATGAAGGTTCCTTCTTCGCGCTGCCACAATCTCCCCAGCTGTTCAAGCAGCTGCTGATGGTGTCCGGTGTTGACCGCTACTACCAGATTGCCAAGTGTTTCCGCGATGAGGACCTGCGGGCCGATCGTCAGCCGGAATTCACCCAGGTGGATGTGGAGGCCTCGTTTATTGACGAGGAAACCCTGATGAGCCTGAACGAGGATATGATCCGCTCACTGTTCAGGGACGTGCTGGAAGTTGACCTGCCCGAATTCCCGCGCATGCCGTATTCCGAGGCCATGCAGCGCTACGGCAGTGACAAGCCGGACCTGCGTATCCCGCTTGAACTGGTGGATGTGGGCGATCTGGTTGCCGGTGTTGATTTCAAGGTATTTGCCGGCCCGGCCAACGATCCGAAGGGCCGTGTTGCCGCGCTGCGTGTTCCCCGGGGCGGCGAGCTGACCCGCAAGCAGATTGACGACTACACCAGGTTTGTCGGCATCTACGGCGCCAAAGGGCTGGCCTACATCAAGGTCAACGACCTCTCCAAAGGTGTTGAAGGGCTGCAGTCGCCGATCATCAAGTTCCTGGGGGACGATGTGGCCCTGGCGGTGATCGAGCGCGCGGGTGCGGAAGATGGCGACATTGTGTTCTTCGGTGCCGACAAGACCAACGTTGTGAACGAAGCCCTGGGCGCCCTGCGCATCAAGGTGGGCCATGACCTGGATATGCTGACCGCCGAATGGGCACCGCTGTGGGTCGTTGATTTCCCGATGTTTGAGGAAACACCGGACGGCGGCCTGACCGCTATCCACCATCCGTTTACCGCGCCTTCATGCTCTGCGGAAGAACTGGAAGCGTCACCGGCAACGGCATTGTCCCGTGCCTACGATATGGTCCTGAACGGCACCGAACTCGGTGGTGGTTCCATCCGTATCCATGACGAGTCGATGCAGGAGAGCGTGTTCCGCACCCTGGGTATCGGCCACGAAGAAGCCCGCGCCAAGTTCGGGTTCCTGCTGGACGCTCTCAAGTACGGTTGTCCTCCCCACGGTGGCCTGGCATTTGGCCTGGACCGCCTGATCATGCTGATGACCGGCGCCAGCTCTATCCGCGATGTGATTGCTTTCCCGAAAACCCAGAGCGCCACCTGTCTGATGACACAGGCGCCCGGGGAAGTGGACGACAAGCAGTTGCGCGAGCTGCATATCCGCCGTCGCAAGCCGGTGGCAAAGGCCGGTGAGGGCAAAGAAGAGACATCAGGTAACGAGTAAAGTAAGCCGGAGCACGCCCCTGGCGTGCTCCGGGACTGAACGGAGTTGATCATGGCTGGACACAGTAAATGGGCCAACATCAAACACCGTAAAGCGGCTCAGGATGCCAAGCGCGGCAAGATCTTCACCAAGATCATCCGCGAGTTGACGGTCGCAGCCCGTCAGGGTGGCGGTAATCCCGACGACAATCCGAGGCTGCGCGGGGTGATCGACAAAGCCCTGACTGCCAACATGAAGAAAGATACCATCGAGCGCGCCATTGAACGGGGTGCGGGTGATGGTGATGACAGCAATTACGAAGAGCTGACCTACGAAGGCTATGGCCCCGGCGGCGTTGCCATTTTCGTGGAAGTGATGACGGATAACCGTAACCGGACGGTGGCCGAGGTTCGTCACGCCTTCAGCAAGATGGGCGGCAATCTGGGGACCGACGGTTCGGTAGCGTATCTTTTCAGCAAGCAGGGTATTATCAGTTACAGCCCGGAAATGGACGAGGACCGGCTGATGGAGGCTGCTCTGGTGGCGGGTGCCGAGGACCTGGCAACCCTCGGCGACGGATCTTTCGAAATCGTCACCACCCCGGAGCAGTTCCTCGACGTCAAGCAGTCCCTGGTGGAATCCGGGCTGGTGCCGGACAACGCCGAAGTTACCATGGTGCCATCGACCACGGTGGAGCTGGATGAGGAAGGCGCCGGGCCGGTACTCAAGCTGATTGATATGCTGGAAGACCTGGATGACGTACAGAACGTCTATCACAACGCTGAAATCCCCGGCGAGGTGATGGAGGCGCTTCACCATTAAGGATGCAATGTGCCGATAATCATGGGTGTCGACCCGGGTTCACGCATTACCGGTTACGGCATTGTCCGTGCCGATGGCCGGGTGATCGAGTATATCGACAGCGGCTGTATCCGGGTTGGTGAAAAGCCCATGGCGGAACGCCTGCAGACCATCTTTCACAGTCTTGCAACATTGATCGGGGAGTATCGCCCGGCAGAGTTCGCCATTGAACAGGTGTTCATGGCCCGCAATCCGGATTCAGCCCTGAAGCTGGGGCAGGCCAGGGGCGCGGCTATCGTGGCAGCCGCCAACAGCGGGCTGGAGGTTCACGAGTACTCTGCCCGGCAGGTCAAGCAGGCGGTGGTGGGCAAGGGCGGTGCCGACAAGACCCAGGTGCAGCACATGGTACAGGTACTGCTGGCCCTGTCCCGCAAGCCCCAGGCGGACGCCGCCGACGCGTTGGCCATTGCCCTCTGCCATGCCCATATGAGCCAGAGCGTGGCGCGGCTTGCAACCGGTGGCGGTGGCAAGGTACGCAGTGGCCGGGTGAGAAGACACTAGCCGATTCATTGAAGTCCAGGGAGAAACCCGTTGATAGGTCGTATCCGAGGCATTCTGATCGAGAAATCACCCGCCCAGGCGCTGGTTGAGTGCGCCGGGCTTGGTTACGAAGTTGATATTCCCTACACCACGTTTTTCAACCTGCCTGAAACCGGTGAAGAGCTGGTTCTTCATACCCACTTCGTGGTTCGCGAGGACGCCCAGAGCCTTTATGGATTTTCCTCCCGTCTCGACCGCGACCTGTTTCGCCTGCTGATCAGGGTGAACGGAGTCGGGCCGAAGCTCGCCGCGGGGATTCTCTCCGGCCTTGATGCCAATCAGTTTATCCGCTGCGTGGAAGCCCGCGACGCCAATGCCCTGGTGAAGCTTCCGGGTGTCGGTAAGAAAACCGCCGAGCGACTGCTTATTGAAATGACCGATCGTATAGGGCAACTTGAAGGGCAGTTCACACCGGCGTCGCGGAATGCGACAGCGGGCGCTGGCGCCTCGGGCACCGGAACCCCGGCGGTTCATCATCCTGCGGAAGAGGCGGAAGCTGCGCTGATCGCCCTTGGCTACAAGCCGCAGGAGGCATCGAAAGCCATCAGCAAGGTGGCGGAGGATGGCATGTCGAGCCAGGAGTTGATCCGGCTTGCCTTGAGGAACATGATTCCGGCCAGTTAACACCCCGTCATTCCAGGCGATGTGGCGTGCATTGTGTAGAGAGCGTAACGTGACAGCAAAAGAACGGTTTGTACAATTGGGGCATCATTAACCCGAGACGAGTGTACAGGCATGTTGTTGATTCCCTCCGAGCGGGTAGTGCAATGATTGAGTCGGATCGCCTGATTTCATCCCAGGCCGGACAATACGAGGAAGTTCAGGACCGTGCCATCCGTCCCGGTATCCTGGCGGATTACGTGGGCCAGCCCGCCGTTCGGGAACAGATGGAAATTTTTATTTCCGCAGCACGCGGGCGCCAGGAAGCGCTGGACCATGTGCTCATATTTGGCCCGCCCGGTCTGGGCAAAACCACCCTGGCCAATATCATCGCCAACGAAATGGGCGTATCCATCAAGACCACCTCCGGTCCGGTGCTTGAAAAAGCCGGTGACCTGGCCGCCATGCTTACCAACCTCGAAGAAGGCGACGTTCTCTTTATTGACGAGATCCACCGCCTCAGTGCGGCAGTGGAGGAAGTACTCTATCCGGCCATGGAAGACTATCAGCTGGATATCATGATCGGAGAGGGCCCGGCCGCACGTTCCATCAAGCTTGACCTGCCACCGTTCACACTGGTTGGCGCAACCACCCGGGCCGGTTTGCTGACGTCTCCGCTGCGGGATCGCTTCGGCATCGTCCAGCGTCTGGAGTTCTACAATACGAAGGACCTGACCGACATCATTCTTCGCTCTGCCCGGCTTTCCTCCGTTACTATCGATCACAGCGGCGCCTATGAAATTGCCCGCCGCTCACGGGGCACACCCCGCATTGCCAACCGTTTGCTCAGAAGGGTGCGTGACTTTGCCGAAGTAAAGGCGGATGGTTGCATCAGTGAATCCATTGCCGATCAGGCCCTGAACATGCTTAAAGTGGATGCCCTGGGCTTTGATCATATGGACCGGCGGCTGTTGCTGGCCATGATCGAGAAATTCGACGGCGGGCCGGTGGGCGTGGAAAGTCTGGCTGCTGCGATCAGTGAGGAGAGGGGCACGATTGAAGATGTGCTGGAGCCGTTCCTGATTCAGCAGGGCTACATGGTGCGAACGCCCAGGGGCCGGATGGTGACATCCAATGCCTACCAGCATTTCGGCGTTGTGCCTTCAGGGCCGAAGGGGGAGGACCTCTTTGACTGACCGCTATAAGTCGTCATTCGGGCTGCCGGTCCGGGTCTATATTGAAGACACCGATGCCGGGGGCATCGTGTACCATGCCACCTATCTGCATTACATGGAGCGTGCCCGCACAGAGTGGGTGCGAAGCCGGGGTGTCGGGCTCAGGGCAGGTCTGGCGGACAATGTCAGTTATGTGGTTCAGCGGTTGTCGATTCATTACGGGATGCCAGCAAAGCTGGATGACGAACTGCGGGTAACAGCGGAACCGGTGGCGTTTGGCAGGGTATGGATGGATTTCCGGCAGCAGGTGGTGAGGATCGCGGATGAGGCCGTTCTGGCCACCGCGGATGTCCGCGTGGCCTGTATTGCACTGGATTCTGGCCGGCCGCGCCGGCTACCTGCGAATATGCTGGAGTTGCTAGAGAGCGACAGCAAAACCAATTCACAAGTCGAATAATCCGGGAGTAGAAGGTGGAGTCAGAAGTTTCTGTTTGGTATCTCATCGCCAATGCCGGGGTGCTGGTTCAGCTGGTTATGCTGTTACTTGCCCTGGCATCCATTGTCTCCTGGGCGCTTATCTTCCAGCGCCTCCAGGTGTTCCGCAAGGCAAAGCAGGCACAGTACGCCTTTGAAGAGCGGTTCTGGTCGGGTATGGACCTGGGGCAGCTGTACCGGGAAGTGAACAGCAGTCCCACGCCTTTTTCCGGTATGGAATCCGTATTCCGTGCGGGTTTCAAGGAGTTTTCCCGCCTTCGCCAGCAAAGTCGCGATGCGGATGCTGTTATGGAGGGCACGCAACGGGCGATGCGAGTGGCATTCTCACGCGAGCAGGAACGGCTGGAAATGCATCTTCCATTCCTGGCAACGGTTGGTTCCACCAGCCCCTATGTGGGCCTGTTTGGTACCGTCTGGGGCATCATGAACTCATTCCGGGGTCTGGCACAGGTGCAGCAGGCGACACTGGCAACGGTCGCGCCCGGTATTTCCGAAGCACTGATCGCCACCGCCATGGGTCTGTTCGCGGCCATTCCGGCGGTTATCGCCTACAACCGTTTCTCTTCGATTTCGGACGCTTTGCTGAAAAACTACGAAACCTTTGCGGAAGAGTTTTCCAGTATTCTCCATCGTCGGGTTCACAGCAGCGAGCAGTCAGCCACGTGATCAACGTCGTCAGTAACAGACAGACAACCGGGAGTGCAGGAACATGAAAGGCATGGGAATGATGCCGGCCAACCGCCGCAAGCCGATGTCGGAAATCAACGTTGTACCCTATATCGACGTGATGCTGGTGTTGCTGATTATCTTCATGGTAACAGCGCCAATGTTGACCCAGGGCGTCAAGGTGGACCTGCCGGAGACAACCTCCGAGCCGATCCAGTCCGAAAAGGACGTGGAATCCATCGTGGTGTCAGTGGACAGCAACGGAGCGTATTTCATGGATGTGGGAGACGAGAGCAGCGACCCCATGTCACTGGAGGATGTTCGTGAGAGCTTGTCCAAGATCCTGTCCCAGCGTACGGACCGCGAAGTTCTGGTGCGCGGTGACGAACACGTGGAATACGGTACGGTGGTGCGTCTGATGTCCCAGCTGCAGGCGGCCGGCGCCACCAATGTGGGTCTGATTACCGAAGCACCCGACAACGATGAGTGAGTACAGGCAGGCAGGTTTTTGTGAGAGGTCATGAGCGTGATGTAACCAGTACCGGGCACCCCCCCTGGAAGTCGCCTGTTGCACTGTCGGTTCTGATGCATGGGCTGATCCTGGGCGTGGCGCTGGCGGGCTGGTCGTGGTCGGTTCCCAGGGACGAACCGCAACCGCCCAGTATTTCGGCACGGCTGGTGACCCAGAATGAGCCGGAGCCCAGCCCGGTTACTGAACCGACAGACCAGCCCGACCGGGATGAAGAGCGCCGGCAGGAGGAAGAAGAAAGGCAGCGCCAGGAAGAGGCGGAACGGCGCCAGGCCGAGGAAGAAGAGCGTGCCCGTGAGGAAGCCCGCCGGATCCAGCAGGAGAAAGAACGGGAGCAGCAACGCCAGGAAGAGGCTGCCGAACGGGAGCGTGAGGAGCAGCGGAAGGCCGAGGAAGAGGCGGCACGCCAGAAGGCCGAAGCTGAGGCCAGGGAGCGTGAGCGCCAGAAGGCCGAGGAGGAAAAACGGCGCCAGGAAGAGGCCGCCCGCAAGGCTGAAGAGGAAAAGCGCCGGGCTGAGGAGCAACGCCGTAAAGAGGAAGCTGAGCGCAAGGCCCGGGAAGAAGAGGAACGACTGGAGGCTGAGCGTAAACGCAGGGAGCGTGAGCGCCGACTGAAAGAACAGCAGCTCGAAGCGCTGGCCGATGAGGCAGAGCAGCAGCGCGAGGCAGAAGAGCGACAACGTAAGGAGGCGGCAGCTGCCAAGGCCCGTGAAAGCCAGATGTTGTCGGAGAGTCAGAAATACCAGGCGCTGATTCGCGAACGGTTAAGCCAGGCCTGGTATCCACCGTCGTCTGCAACAGAGGAAATGACAGCGAGGTTGCAGATTACCCTGCTGCCCACGGGTGAACTTGCCGATGTAAAGCTTGTCTCCTCCAGTGGTAATACCGCGTTCGATAATTCGGCGCTGGGAGCAGTGAAATCACTGAACCGGTATCCGATTCCGGATGATCGTGACACATTTGAACGCTATTTCCGCCAGTTTACGATTGAATTCAATCCCCGGCGGTTGAGATAAGGATGATGGGAACACAGATGACGAACCGGACCAATACAGGCACAAGACTCCCTGCAGTGGCATGGCTGTTGATGATCGCGGTAATGGTCGGAAGCAGCCCCGCCAGTGCTGAATTGCTGATAAGGATTACCGAGGGGGCAGACTCCGCCATTCCGGTGGCTGTTGTTCCTTTCGCGGAATCCGGGGACATGCCGTCAGGTGACAAGATAAGCAGCATTGTTCAGGACGATCTAACCATGACCGGGGAGTTCCGTCCACTGCCAGCAGAGAAGATGCTCAGCCTGCCCTCGAAGGGCGATGAGGTTTACTACCGGGACTGGCGCCTGCTTGGCCAGCGCTACGTGCTTGTCGGCCAACTGACACGCAAAGGCGACAGGATAGAAGCCCGCTACGAGTTGTTCGATGTAAACCGTGAAGAACGGGTGATGGGCGCTACCGCGTCCTCTTCGGTGAACAGCACCCGGAGCCTTGCCCATCACATCAGTGACCGGGTTTACGAGGCCATTACCGGTGTGCCCGGTGCATTCTCCACCAAGCTTGCTTATGTCACTCTTGAGCGTGCTGGCGGAAAACCGCGGTATCGTCTGCAGGTGAGTGATGTTGACGGCAAGCGCGCCAGAGTCCGGCTGGAGAGCGAGGAGCCCATTCTGTCTCCGGCCTGGTCGCCGGACGCGAAGAAACTCGCCTACGTGTCGTTCGAAACCGGCAAGCCGGCGATATACATCCACGAGCTTTCATCAGGTGACCGCACCCGTGTTGCGGATTACCGGGGCCTGAACTCGGCACCGGCCTGGTCGGAAGACGGCAGGTCGCTGCTGGTGACCCTGTCGAAGGACGGCAATGCGGAAATCTACAAGCTGGATATTGAGAGCCGCTCCCTCAAACGTCTGACCAACCACTGGTCGATCGACACCGAGCCCACATGGGACCACACCGGCGAAGGCTTCTTCTTCACGTCTGACCGCTCTGGTGGCCCGCAGATCTATCACAAAGCCACTGAGGATGCGGAGCCCCGCAGGATCACCTTTGGCAGCCGTTACAATGCCCGGCCGCGCCCCGACAACGATGGGAAATACGTCTATTATGTCCATCAGCGGGACAAGGCCTTTCATATTGCACGCACTGATCTGAGAACCGAAGAGGAGACAGTCCTCACCCGGACAGAATCTGATGAGTCGCCCAGTCTTGCGCCCAACGGCCGAATGTTGATCTATGCCACCAAACAGGGCGGGGACAGTGTACTGACTGTAATTGCGGCAGACGGTGGAGCAGCCTATAGTTTGCCGGCTTCGCAGGGCGACGTTCGCGAACCGGCATGGTCACCAATTGCCCGGTAGACTGGAACCCCGGGCCCGAAAACTTCGTTTGCATTCATGACTAACCGATGATCAACAGAAAGGAAATGACTATGAAACTGGCAACACAGCAAAAAGCATTGGCCCTGGTGTTTTCACTTGGACTGGTGGCAGGTTGTAGCAGCACCGGTGGTACCGCTGAAGATGGTAGTGACGATTCAGATGTTTCAGCGGTAGATCAGGAAGGCGGCAGCACCGTTTACGGCGGTGATGACGAAGACGGCGTATCTTCCGCGGACATGACCGAGGAAGAGCGTCGTGAGGCGGAAGCACGTGCAGAGCGTGCCGAAGAAGAAGCCATGCGTGAAATAACCACCTTCTACTTCGACTTTGACACCGCAGAGATCAAGTCAGAGGCCCGCGAAGTACTGGTTGCGCATGCCCGCTATCTGCAGGCTAATCCGGATCAGGACGTTCGTATCGAAGGTCATGCCGACGAGCGCGGTACCAAGGAGTACAACCTTGCCCTGGGCGAGCGTCGTGCGAACGCCGTCGAGCGCTTCCTGGTTGTGAATGGTGCATCCCGTAGCCAGACAGAAACCATCAGCTACGGCGAAGAAAAGCCGGCCGTTGACGGGTCCGATGAGAGTGCCTGGGCCCAGAACCGTCGCGTCGAACTCGTTTTCCAGTAACAGGCGATTCCCATGAGACATCTGCTCATGGCGACAGTGCTGCTCCCGCTGGCCTTCGGGCCGGTGGGTAGTGCTCTGGCGCAATCCGTATCCCCGGCATTCCAGAACAATTCGTCGGAAGCCGAACGCAAGGCCGGAAACAGTCAGGCGAACGCAGAGTTGTTCTACATGATCCAGCAGTTGCAGGGCGAAGTCCGCCGCCTGCAGGGGCAGGTGGAAGAACAGCAGAACCTGATTGACCGGCTGACCAGGCAGTCCCGGGACCGTTACATTGATCTGGACCAGCGGGTACTGAAGTTGTCGGAAAAGGTTGAGAAGGGGCCGCCTGACAATGGTCGGAATGACAGCTCTTCTTCTGACGACGGAGAGAGCGACTCGGAAATCGTTGCCAAAATCTACCGTCAGCCTTCGGGGGAAGAACGTGAGGCGTATCAGCAGGTTCAGAAGCTGATTCATGACGACAAGGACTATGATCAGGCCATTAACGGGCTGTACGACTTTATTGACGAGTATGAGGAAGGCGACCTGACGGTCAATGCCTATTACTGGCTGGGAGAGGTCTACCTGGCTGAGGAGCAGCTGGATCAGGCCCGGCAGGCGTTCACCATCGTTGCCACCCGTTATGGCGATCACCGCAAGGCTCCTGATGCCGTCTACAAGCTGGGCGTTACCCTGGACCGGCAAGGTGACAAGGATCAGGCCCGGTCGCGCATGGAATCCGTTGTTCGTGATTACCCCAATTCCAGTGCCGCATCGCTGGCGAAGAAGTATCTGGATTCTGACAACAGCTGATCCGTGCCGGCACAATGAATGTTGAGAAACCTGGGATTTAGGGGTTGATCGGCGCTGAAAAATCATTACTATATGCGCCTCGTTTGGGTCGTTAGCTCAGTTGGTAGAGCAGTTGGCTTTTAACCAATTGGTCGAAGGTTCGAATCCTTCACGACCCACCAAACGCAGAACAGGGCTCATTTGAACTCTTGTTCGCCGGAAGCAAGGCCGGCATCCAGCTATGGGTCGTTAGCTCAGTTGGTAGAGCAGTTGGCTTTTAACCAATTGGTCGAAGGTTCGAATCCTTCACGACCCACCAAACGCAGAACAGGGCTCATTTGAACTCTTGTTCGCCGGAAGCAAGGCCGGCATCCAGCTATGGGTCGTTAGCTCAGTTGGTAGAGCAGTTGGCTTTTAACCAATTGGTCGAAGGTTCGAATCCTTCACGACCCACCAATATACCGGCAGACCGGTTGTCTGCTGCAAAAAAGAGCCCCAGGGCTCTTTTTTTTTGGCTGTACGGTCATACATCTGTAGGTAGGGAGCGTAACCGACACTAGATGATATACTCCGCACGTTAACGCAATACAGAGATGCTGTGATGACTCGAGGTGAAGACCGTATTCTGGTTCAGGAGCACCTGGCACACCAGGCTGAGCCCAAGAGCCTCAGTGAGGCGGAAAAAGCCGATCTTGAAGCCCGTATCCGTGCTGCGCTGAAGGCGCAGGATGCCGTGCTTGTGGCCCACTATTACACCGATCCGGATATTCAGCGCATCGCCGAGGAAACCGGTGGGTGTGTCGCAGATTCCCTTGAGATGGCCCGTTTCGGTAATCAGCACGAGGCTTCCACCGTCGTGGTTGCCGGTGTGCGCTTCATGGGCGAGACCGCAAAAATCCTCAATCCCGAGAAACGGGTGCTGATGCCAACACTGGAAGCCACCTGCTCACTGGATATCGGCTGTCCGGCGGATGAATTTTCAGAATTCTGCGATCAGCACCCGGACAGAACCGTCGTGGTGTATGCCAATACCTCCGCCGCAGTGAAGGCGAGGGCGGACTGGGTGGTTACCTCCAGCTGTGCCCAGGCCATTGTTGAATCACTGGACGCCCGTGGCGAAAAAATCCTGTGGGCACCGGACAAGCACCTGGGCCATTATGTGCAGAAGACTACCGGTGCGGACGTCCTGTTGTGGGACGGTTCATGCATCGTGCATGAAGAGTTCAAATTCCGGGGGCTGGAAGATCTCAGGGCATTGTACCCGGATGCCGCGGTACTGGTTCATCCGGAATCCCCCGACGCGGTAGTGGAAATGGCGGATGTGGTGGGTTCCACGTCGCAGCTGATTCACGCCGTGCAGACACTGCCCAACGAACAGTTCATCGTGGCGACCGATAATGGCATCTTCTACAAGATGCAGCAGCTGGCGCCCAACAAGACCCTTATTGAAGCGCCTACAGCGGGGAATGGCGCCACCTGCCGAAGCTGTGCCCATTGCCCCTGGATGGCCATGAACGGGCTGGAAAATCTGTTGTCGGTGATTGAAAACGGCGATCAGGAAGTGCACGTTGATCCTGAGCTACGGGAGCAGGCTCTCCGGCCTCTCAAGAGAATGCTGGATTTCACCGCCAACATGAACCTCAAGGCCGCCGGCAACGCCTGATATCAGCTGCGTTGCTGTGTCAGCCTGGCGGACACCTGCGAGAGGCGCTCCGTGACCACCTGTCGCATAGGGGCTCCGGGTGGCAGCTTTTCCTGCGCCTGGCGCAACTGACGCTGGGCCGACTCCAGATCACCCATCAGTACGTCATGCTCGGCCCGGGCCCTGTGCACACCCACGATGTCCCGTGCCATGCCCTGGGCTTCCGCAAGCCTTAGCCAGAGGTGCTCCTTGTGCGGTAAGTCACGTGTCAGCCGGTGCAGATAATCTGCTGCCCTCTCGCCATTGCCGGCTTCGGTTTCCACCCGCGCGAGCATGTCCGTTATCGGGTAGTTGCCAGGATTCCTGTCCAGCGCCTCATGCAGAATGCCCCTTGCCTGGTCCAGCCGGTCCTGTTCAATCATCGCCTCGGCAAGGGTGACCTGGTAGGTAATGCGTCCTGGCGAATCCTCGAGTAACTGTTCAAGCTCCTTGATGGCATCATCATGGTTGCCACTGCGAATCAGGGCGACGGCAAGCCCGTAACGGATGGCATCGGGCTTTTCGGTATCCGGTCGCTGCAGGTAATCCCGGAAGGTTTCCACAGCCACCTCCGGCGCCTTGGCGTAACGCACCTGCAGCCGCGAACGGACCAGGTGGTATTCCTGGGCGTCAGCGACATCCCGGCGGGGGTACTGCTCGGCCCGGTTTCGGGTATCCGATACCCGGTTCTGCGTGAGGGGGTGGGTGGACAGGTATTCAGGAACCCGGTTTCCCTGAAGTCGGTTCTGCCGCATCATGATTTCAAACATTTCCGGCATGCCGCGAGGATCCAGGCCGGCATCCGCCAGAATCTCCATGCCGACACGGTCGGCTTCCTGTTCGTGAGCGCGGCTGTAGGCGAGCATATTCTGAATCGCCATAGCCTGGGTGCCGGCGATGGCTGCAATACCGATGTCAGACTGTGTCACAGCCGACAACACAATGCCTGCGATCATGCCCGCGATGGTCATGGGGGTGCTGGCTTCCTGTTGCTCAACGCGCCTGGCGAAATGACGCTGGCTGAGGTGGGCCAGTTCGTGGGCCAGTACTGATGCAAACTGTTGCTCGCTGCTGGCGTTCAGGAACAGCCCGCCATTGACACCGACTATATTGCCGGGCACTGCAAAGGCATTGATGTCCGGGCTGTCGATGATCGCCAGCGTCAGGTTGCGGTCGGAAAGCGGAGCCGAGGGAACCAGCTTGTAAATGATCGAACTGAGGTAGTCGTAGACCAGTGGGTCGGTAATCTGCGGCGCCGAGCGGCGGATGGATGTCATGACCTGGCGGCCGATATCGGCTTCCTGCTGTCCTGAGATGAGGCCGCCCCCGGCTCCGCCAATGGAGGGCAGGGTGCTGTCCGGGGATTGAGCCAGGGTGCTGCCGGTGAACACCGCCATCATCAGCATCATTATCAATGCCGGTATCCCCCGCCGGGGAGCAGGGCTTCGATCAGTCGGGTTCATGGATGAGCTGTGTCCCTTGTCGTATGATTTCTTCAGACAGTATTGTGCCACTGAAAGTTCGTTCCTGTGTGGCCTGTTACGATTGTGATGCATTAAAGTAACACTGTCGGCATAATGCCGGCTCTTCTTTTGACCATACGGGTATCTGGTTGTCATGGCTGACCGAACACTTGATGCATCGGGGCTTCGTTGCCCCATGCCATTACTGAAAACCAAGCTCGAACTGAACAGCATGTCACCTGGCCAGGAGCTGGAAGTGATTGCCACTGACGCCGGCTCGGCAAGGGATATCCCGGCATTCCTCCGGCTGTCTTCACACGAGCTTGTCAGTTCATCCGAACAGGGTGGCTGCTTCACCTTTGTGATAAAGTGCGGCGGCTAAGCCTGCAGTGGTGACCGTTCGGAGTTGTTCATGATAAGAATTTTACGTGGTCTGGCGCACAAATACTTTTCAGATGAAGAAGCTGTCATCCTGTTCCTGTTGATCCTGGCAGCGATAGTCTTCGTCATTCTGTTCGGTTCCATGCTAGCACCGGCCATTGCAGCGGTCATTGTTGCCTTCATTCTGCAGGGGCTGGTCACCAAGCTTAACCGTATGGGGGTTCCGGAAATCGTCGCCATAATGGGCGTGTTCCTGGTATTCTTGGGCGTCCTTGTCGGCTTCCTGTTCGGGCTTCTGCCGTTGCTCTGGACTCAGGTTGCGTCTCTTGCCAGCGAGGCGCCCCGTATTTTCAGAGAGATGCAGTCCTATCTTGAAGTGCTTCCTCAGCAATATCCGACGCTGATTTCCATGGAAGGCATCAATACCATCTACAACCAGGTGACCACCGAAGCCGGGCGTATGACCCAGTGGCTGGTTTCGTTCTCGCTGGCCAGTATTCCGGATCTGGTGGCACTGCTGATCTACATGGTGCTGCTTCCCATACTGGTGTTCTTCTTTCTCAAGGACCGCCGGGTCCTGCTGGAATCCATCTCGCGGCTGCTGCCGTCCCAGCGCCCGATGATGTTGGCAATCTGGCACGAAGTGAACCTGCAGTGTGCCAACTATGTACGGGGCAAGGCGGTGGAAATCCTGATCGTGGGCGGGGTCACCTATGTCTCGTTCAAGCTGCTGGGCATGCCCTATGCCGCGCTGCTGGCGCTGATGGTCGGCCTGAGCGTGGTGATTCCCTACATTGGCGCCGCCGTTGTTACCATACCGGTGGCCATCATTGCCCTGTTTGCCTTTGGCTGGGGTAGCGAGTTTATCTGGGTTATGGTGGCCTATGGCATTATCCAGGCGCTGGACGGTAATGTACTGGTGCCGCTGCTGTTCTCGGAAGTGAACAACCTGCATCCGGTGGCTATCATTGTGGCAGTATTGTTCTTCGGCGGCATCTGGGGGTTATGGGGTGTTTTCTTTGCGATTCCCCTGGCCACCATGCTCAAGGCCATATTTTCGGCCTGGCCGGTGAAGGAGCATCAGGAACCAACATGACATCTGCTTTAATTCCCTTGTGTCAGTTGGTGCCCAACATTACCATATCGTTTTTATTCGTACGGAGCTTTTATGATTACGGGGAGCCTTGTCGCACTGGTCACGCCCATGCATTCCGATGGCAGTATCCATTGGGAGCACCTTGATAAGCTGGTGGACTTCCATCTCGACAACGGGACACACGGTATTGTCGCCGTTGGAACGACGGGCGAATCCGCTACGCTGGACCCGGAAGAGCACATGCGGGTTATCGGCCACATCATCAAGCGTGTCGACGGCCGTATTCCGGTCATCGCAGGCACCGGCGGTAACAGCACCCGTGAAGCCATAGAATTGACGGAAGAAGCTCACAAGCTGGGTGCAGACGCCTGTCTGCTTGTAGTGCCGTATTACAACAAGCCGACCCAGGAAGGGCTGTATCGTCATTTCAAGACCATTGCTGAGGCTGTTCCGGTCAACCAGATTCTGTACAACGTGCCCGGCCGTACTGCCTGCGACATGCTGAACGAGACCGTCGAGCGGCTCGCGGATATCCCGAACATCATCGGCATCAAGGATGCGACCGGCAACATTCCCCGTGGAACTGAGCTGATCGAGGCTGTCAAGGGCAGGCTGGTTGTCTACTCCGGTGACGACGCGACCGCGGCCGGGCTGATGCTGGCCGGTGGCAAGGGCAATGTCTCGGTAACCGCCAACGTTGCGCCGGGTGCCATGGCGGCATTGTGCGAGGCTGCCATTGCAGGCAATGAAGAGGAAACCAACAGGCTCAACGAATTGCTGATGCCTCTGAACCGGAAACTCTTCCTGGAAGCCAACCCCATTCCCGTCAAGTGGGCGCTGCATCGCATGGGCATGATTGGCGAAGGCATTCGTCTGCCCCTTACCCCGCTAAGCGAAAAGTTCCACGTTGAAGTGGAAGACGCACTGAGGGCCTCTGGCGTACTCTGAGTCGGGCTGTATCATCTATCGAAACTGGAGTCGCCTGATGGCGTTTACGTTCAGGACAGAAAGCAAAAAATCCGTATCTTTCATCAGGCCCCTTCCGGGCCTGATGCTTGTTTTGGCCATTACCGGCTGTAGTGTGATCGACGATCGTTCCGAGCGATACGTGGATGAACCCGAGGGCAAGCCGCTCAAGCTGCCGGAAACCGCAGACGAGGGCAAGTTCAGCCAGGTCATGCCAATCCGCGAGATCAGCTCTGCGGATTCAGGCCGGATGTACCGCGACAGCATCCCCAATCCGCCCGATATGACGTCGGATATTCTTGACGAGAATTACGTCGTGGAAGAGCTGGATGGCCAGGTCTGGCTGCTGGTGAATGATGTGCCTGGCCGGTTGTGGCCGGCGGTCACTGCCTACATGAATGAGAACGGGCTAGGAGTTGCCTACGACAGCCCGCAGCTGGGACTGATCCAGAGTGAACTGGTCAATTTCAGCAAACAGGCCAGGGAACTTCTGAACCTGCCGGACAACCCGGAGGGCGAGGAGGCCAGGCTGGTCGTACAGGCCCGAATCGCCCCGGGCGTGCGACGCAAGACGAGCGAAATCCAGTTCCGCACCTTCGAAGTGGATAGCGACCCCGACGAGTTGCTGGCATGGGGAAGCGGGGAAGAACGCAGTGCAGAGCAACTGGACACCAGTAAACGGCTGCTGGATGATCTTGCCGGGCACCTGCGTAACCGTGAAGACAGCAAATCCTACTCCCGCGCAGCCCTGGGTATGGTCAGCGAACCCCTCGTGCGGCTGGTTTCCGATAACGAAATTCCCCGCCAGATAGAGATGAGCCTTGACTATGGCCGCGCCTGGGCCGAGGTGAGCCGGGCACTGGACGAAGCAGGCGTTCCCGTCGTGGATCTGAACCGGGACGAGGGTTATTTCTTCGTGGATTTCCGCCCGGAATCAGAGCGTGAATCCGGCTGGTTCAGCTGGTTCTCCAGCGATCCGGAACCCGAGCACACCTTTGATGTTCAGCTCGGGGAAGACGACGGGAATATCGTTGTCACGGTTGAGCGTGCGGATGACTACGACGGCGAAGACCGCTCGCCCGAGCTGCTTTCCGAACTGTTTGAATACCTCTATTAATGCTAGCAGTGCCCGCGCAGTGCGGGCACGCCCGGAGACCCGAGATGGAAAAGCGTGAAGAACTTTACGCAGGCAAGGCAAAATCTGTTTACCGTACGGACGACCCCGATCGCTTTGTCATGGTGTTTCGAGACGATACGTCTGCGTTCGACGGCGAGAAAAAAGAACAGCTGAACCGTAAAGGCATGGTCAACAACCGTTTCAATGCCTTCATTATGGAAAAGCTGGAAGCCGCCGGCATTCCCACTCACTTCGAAGGCCTGATCTCGGGTACCGAATCCCTGGTCAAGAAGCTGGACATGATTCCGGTGGAGTGCGTGGTTCGTAACCTGTCCGCAGGCAGTCTGTGTCGTCGTCTGGGCGTTGAAGAAGGGCTGGAACTGAATCCACCCACCTTTGAACTGTTCCTGAAAAACGACGCCATGCACGATCCGATGATCAACGAATCACTGGCTGTCAGCTTTGGCTGGGCGAAAGCCGAAGAACTTTCGAAAATGAAGGAACTGACCTACCGGGTGAACGATGTCCTCAAGGCCTTGTTTGATGAAGCCGGGATGCTGCTGGTGGATTACAAACTCGAGTTCGGCCGCTCAGGTGGCGAGATCGTCCTGGGTGACGAGTTCAGCCCCGATGGCTGCCGCATCTGGGACAAGGAAACCCGCAAAAAAATGGATAAAGACCGTTTTCGTCAGGGACTGGGCGATGTCATAGAAACCTACGAAGAGGTTGGTCGGCGCCTGGGAATCAGGTTCGACTGACTGGTCAATACCAACAAACATAAAACAGGTGCTTTATGCGTAAACTGATTCTTGCCCTCGGCGGCTCCCTGATTATTGCAGCCCCCGTTGCCTCTGCGGACGTGCTCGGCGTGGGTGCCAACGTCAGTTACTGGGACTCCGACCTGTCCGGTAAAGCCGGCAAAAACAACGACCTGGTCGACGTTGAAAATGATCTCGACCTGGACAGCGACACCAACGCCAATCTGAGCGCCTATTTCGAGCACCCGGTACCGGTGCTTCCCAACGTACGGCTGAACTACACGCGGATCGAGCAGAGTGGGCGCGGGGAGCTGTCTACCGAGTTTGATGCGATTCCGGGCGGCGTGGAAGTGGATTCTGATCTGGACCTGAGCCAGTTCGATGTCACTCTTTATTACGAAGTGCTTGATAACTGGGTCAATCTGGATCTTGGCCTGACGGCCCGTAACCTTGATGGTGAGCTGATTGTCCGGGAGCAGACGACCAACGGCCAGGCCAGCGAAACTGAAATCGACGGCGTGGTTCCCATGGGTTACCTGGCGGCCCGCTTTGACCTGCCGTTCACCGGTGTATCAGTCGGCGGCGAAGCCAACCTGATCAGCTTTGATGGTGATTCCGTCTACGACTACAACGCTTACGGCCAATACGAGGTATCATTGTTGCAGCTTCGCGCTGGCTATCGCCAGATGGGCATAGATTACGAAGACAGTGACGACCGCCTGGACGTCGAACTCGGTGGCCCGTTTGTGAGTGCCGGGCTGACCTTCTGAAGGAACAGGGAGAAAAGACGTTGAAAATTCTGGTTACGGGTACGGCGGGCTTTATCGGCTCCCATCTGGCGCACCGGCTGCTTGATCGCGGTGATGAAGTGATCGGCGTGGATAACGTCAATGATTATTACGATCCCACATTGAAAGAAGCACGCCTGGAACGCCTGACCTGCAAGCCGGGATTTACCGAAGTCCGCAAGGATGTGGCCGACAGGCCGGCCATGGAAGCCCTGTTCCGGGAGCATAAACCGGAACGGGTGGTTCATCTGGCCGCCCAGGCGGGCGTCCGGTATTCGCTGGAGAATCCCCACGCCTATATCGACGCCAACCTGGTGGGCTTCACCAACATCCTGGAAGGCTGTCGCCACAACGACGTAAAGCACCTGGTGTATGCGTCCAGCAGCTCTGTGTACGGCGCCAACGAAACCATGCCCTTCTCCGTGCATGACAACGTGGACCACCCCCTGAGCCTGTATGCGGCCTCAAAGAAAGCCAACGAGCTGATGGCCCACACCTACAGCCATCTGTACAACATGCCCACCACCGGGCTGCGGTTCTTTACCGTATACGGCCCCTGGGGCCGTCCGGATATGGCGCTGTTCATATTCACCAAAAAGATCCTCGCCGGTGAGCCCATCGACGTGTTCAACCACGGTCACCACAGGCGCGATTTCACCTACATCGACGACATCGTGGAGGGCGTGATCCGGACCCTGGACAACGTAGCCACTTCCAACCCAGATTGGAGCGGTGAAACCCCGGACCCCGGCACCAGCAAGGCGCCGTACCGCCTCTACAATATCGGCAGCAACAACCCGGTGGAACTGTCCCGCTTTATCGAAATCATCGAAGAGCGCGTTGGCAAGAAAGCCGAGAAAAACCTGCTGCCCCTGCAGCCGGGTGACGTACCGGCCACTTACGCCAATGTGGACGACCTGATCAACGATGTCGGCTACAAGCCATCCACCACCGTTGAAGAGGGCATTGCCAATTTCGTGGATTGGTATCGGGACTTTTACAAGGTTTGAACTGAAGAATTCCCTGGCATGTTCGTTGTAAACAGGTAGCTGCCGCTCTTTTACTGTTGGCTACACTTCGCCACCAGCGCTTGGTGAACGTCCGGTGAATGTCTACCGGTGCCACTGGCAAGTTCTCTACAGGCGGGATTGCCAAGGTTGTGTTGTTTACTAAGGATTGCGCAGGTCTGGGCGTTAAGTCTGGCCCGGTCCGGACTGACAGATCTGTTCCTGCAGGGATGCATCAGGCCCTCCGGTCTGATCGTTTGCGAGTGTGTCGGGTTGCCCCGCAAATCCGCATAGGCCTTGACCGCAGTTGAATCAAAATTCATTCCTATCTCCGCGCCTATATCCGGTACCTGTTCGTCTGTTCGATTGCGATCAGTCATCAGGCTGACCGGAAAAACGTAACCAGCCGAACTGTCAGCTGCCTCATAATAGGCCATGGCCATTGTGCCGAAAAGAAGACACAAAAAACTGAATGCTAAGGAAGGTCTGAATAACTGCTGATATTTGCCGATCTTGGGTTTAACCGGCAAAAAA